>Ga0210019_1000007_pt1 | contig 394553 bp, 361 predicted proteins | sample CryGeyCG2114_020_2_FD_183969 | JGI IMG/M metagenome (GOLD analysis project Ga0210019, IMG submission 183969) | Groundwater microbial communities from aquifer - Crystal Geyser CG11_big_fil_rev_8/21/14_0.20 (SPAdes) (version 2) | ecosystem: Environmental > Aquatic > Deep subsurface > Groundwater...
TTTGGGGGGTGGGCCTGCCGATACCTACTATATGACGGCAAAAGTTAACCCAAATTCGCCCGCCAATTTGCAGACATCTCAACCTGCCAGCAGAGCCTCATCCACAAACTTTAAATCACTTCTCACAGAAAATTCTGCAGAGCTTCTTAATTTACATGCTGCACGTACATCCAGTACGGGTGGCTACACCACTGCTGCTACCAAAACACCCGTCGAACAAGAAATTGCCCAAGCACCCAAAGCCGCCATCGGTGGCCTGTGGCGCAAGGCCTAAATTATCCCCGACAAAATTCAATCAGTGTTCGCACCGCAGCACCTGTTCCACCATAAGGCGCAAGCGTCATACTTTCACTTGTCCACGCACTGCCGGCAATATCCAAGTGTACCCACGGGGTACCTTTCACAAATTGTTTCAAAAAGAGCGCTGCAGTAATGGACGATGCACGTGATTTGCCCATGCTGGATAAATCTGCAACCTTACTTTTCAGTCCGTCTTCATAGGCCTTCAAAAGTGGCATTTGCCACATCAGCTCACCCGCGGTATCAGCGGCGGCCATCATCTTCTCTGCCATTGATTCGGTATTAGAAAATAGTCCGGTACACTGCTCACCTAAGGCGACAACAACACCGCCAGTAAGTGTTGCAACATCAACCACCACATCCGGCTTCCGCTCTACCGCATAATCCAATGCATCGGCCAAAACCAATCGACCTTCTGCATCGGTGTTCGCCACCTCAACTGTTTTTCCATTGCGAGACTTCACAATATCACTCGGTCGAAATGCATCACCATCAATGGCATTTTCCGCAGTGGCAATATAGGCATCCACCGCCACGTTGGGCTTGAGTTGTGCAATTGCCTGCATCGCACCCAAAACTGCCGCCGAACCACCCATGTCATCTTTCATCGTAATCATCGACGCAGCCGGCTTCAAATCCAGGCCGCCCGTATCAAATGTAATCCCTTTACCCACGAGTGCAATTTTGCGTTTTGCTTTTCCCTTAGGCTTGTAGCTCAGATGAATAAACGCTGGTGAGTTGGGGCTGCCTTGGCCAACGGCCAAGATAAGACGCATGCGTTCTTTCTCAAGCGCCTTTCCTGTTAAGACTGAAACACCCAACTTATTAGTCTTCGCTACTTTCTTTGCCACATCCGCCAATGCATGAGGCGTTAAATCAGCGGCCGTTGTATTCACCAAGTCGCGCGCCAAGCAGGTTGCTTCTGCTGTAATAATCGCCGTTGCCGCCGCCTTTTCCAAACTGCTGCGATTGCCACCTGCAATCAGCGTCACGGTTTTGAGTGTGCTGGGTTCCGTTGATGTTTTGTATTTTGTAAACCGATACGTTCCCAAAATAATACCCTCCACCAGCGCCTGTAGACGCGCTGCCGGACCTAAGTTATTCAACGTGCTTGCTATCAATACACCACCAATACTTTTCAAGCGCAGACACTCAGCCGCCTGACCCACCTTGGCACCAATGATGCGCATGTCTTGCAAGGTCAGCTCGTTGGGTCTTCCGTTGCCCACCAGTAAAATATATTGAGTACCTGCATCAGAGGGGAGTGGCACCACACGGGTGGTCCCCACATCTCCACGGAATTGCTCCCGGGCAATCAGTTGCGAAAGCCAGCCCTCCAGCGCATCATCTAGCTGCGCGCCACCATCAAATTTGGACAAATTGCCGTGTTTGGCATCATCCGACGGCGCCAAAACCCCAATCGCCACCATGTCTGCCTTGAGTTCGACCACATTTCCACCCACAAACTTGACTGATAGACTCACCGCTTCCTCCTTGAATGTACTGAAACCTTAAAGTATGACTCCCTTTATGAAACTCAAACCCGAATGGGAAGAGAATTTGCGACGTGGCGTTGTCTGGGTGGGTAGACACCTAGAATCCCTGATTGATCGCGTTAAAAAATCCCGCGCCGTTCAAAAACTGCCCAAAGTAACGCCTGTACTTTCCATCGAAGGGCAACTTCCCACACCCAAAGTCAAAGAGCTGGTCAGCCACGTCTCACTGCGCCTGCTCAACGATATGACACCTCCCCTCATCGACAAGACCACGCTTTTAATTGGCGACGGTGTCGATGTCGCTACATCCATGTGTCGTGAAAAGGGGGCATCCACTTTAGTAGAAGTCGATTTTGGCACCACCGAAACAGCGCCCATTGACCCAACACAATCGTTACGCATTCACTGTCAGCCCCAACGAATTGCCGTTCAAAACAACAGCTTTGATGCGGTTATCGCCATGCTCGCCGCTCCTTTTCAAGGAGAGTTGGATTTGGTCATTCAAGAATTATCACGCACACTTGTTGTGGGCGGCGATTTACTCTTGGCGGACTTTCATCCATTTGGCAATTATGCCCGCCGGGGATCGCATCGCATGCGCGCATCATTCGCTAATGGCATTGAGGACTACTATCGCATGGCGCAAACTGCCGGCATTACCATTACCGATATTCGCGAAGGGTATTGCGATGAGAAGTCGGCCGCATTTTTTGTAACACCCCACGAAAAACAACTATATCGCCAAATTAAGGGCAGTCCCCTCGTCGTTGTCTTTCGCGGCAAAAAGTTGGGGAGTGTAAAATAAATCATGACCACTTTCGATCAACGCGCATCCGATATTGGAATTGAGTTTGCAGAACCTGCGCCGCCCGCACCCCATACCGCCCGTGTGGTTATCTATAATAAGTTGGCGTTTATTAGCGGGGCGTTACCTGTCCAAGATGCGCGCCTCTCCCAAAAAGGACTTGTGGGCACCGATGTCGCTCTCGTTGACAAGGCCCGCAACTCCGCCAAGCAAGCAACCGTTTGCGCGCTTGCCATGTTGCGCGAAGAACTGGGCGGCAGCCTCAATACCGTTAAACAGGTTATTAAACTAACGGGCTATGTTGCCTGCACTGCCGACTTTCACGAATTTGATCGACTCTTCGATAGTGCCAGCCACTTATTACACGATCTTTTTGGATCTTCCGGGCGCCATGCACGCAGTATTGTGGGTGTTGCAGCGCTCGCTAAAAGTGCTCCAATCATGGTGGATTTGGTCGTCGCGTTAAAATAGGGGGAATGATGAAAAAGGGTGTTATCCTCGCAGTGGGCGTGTGGTTTTCGCTAACCGCAATATGCTCAACAGCACACACAGCTTCACAAAACAACTCGCCACAGGTGATCGCCCATCGCGGCGGTAAGGCCAATTGGCCCGAAAATACTATCTGCGCCTTTCGCCACAACATTGCTCGCGGCGTGGCGGCCATTGAAATGGATGTACAGGTAACACAAGATGGCGAAGTCGTTGTTTATCATCCAGATGATTTGTGGGTTTGGACAACATCCAAAGGGGCTGTTGCCACCAAGGTAGCCAAAAATATTGTGGGGCTCGACACAACCTCCAAGTACAAAGGACCCGACGCCTACAAGACGCAGTGCAATCCAGATGAATTGGGTATCCCAAAATTAGAAGATGTGTTGGCAATTATCCCAACTAAAACGCCCATTATTATCGACATGAAGTCACTTCCTGCAAAAGATCTTGTAACCGCATTGATCAAAACCATTCCGGACGATCAGTGGAAGCGATTACTATTTTATTCTACCAACGCCGAACACACCAAACTGCTTCGGGAAAGAAAGCCGGATGCTCTGATTTTTGAAGATCGCGGCGCCACATTTTCGCGCAACCTTAAGATGATTACTTCACACGAGTGCACATTGAAAACTCCCCAGAAATGGGTGGGATATGAGCTTATTCGAACAATGGATGTTTGTGATAAAACCAAGCTGGGCAAAACCTGTGTCGAGAACTTGGCATTTACAGTTTGGACACCCGACACAATTCGTTGCACACGCCACATGACAGGCGCCAAAATCGTTTTCTTTGGGATTAACACCCCAGCAGACTTTACTGCCGCTCGCAGGTTGGGCGCAAATGCCGTATTTTCCGACGATCCAGAGGCCTTATTGCCCGCAAAACATCGGAAAAAATAACTTTCCCCTTGTCCGCAACGGTATTGGATTGATACACCGCTGTCCCTATGCAAATACGAATTCCGCGCCGACAATCGATTACAGTTAAAGTGGGGCATATCCCAGTTGGGGGGTCTCACCCTGTAGTGGTCCAATCCATGACCAATACGGATACGGCCGACGTCGAATCGACTTTTAAGCAAACCATAGAATTGGCTGAAGCTGGCTCCGAACTCGTCCGCTGGACGGTGAACGTCAAAGAGGCGGCAGCAGCCGTTCCAAAAATTGTCGAAAAGCTGCGCGCGGCAGGTTGCCACGTACCAATTATTGGTGACTTTCATTATAATGGACATACCCTGCTTACCGAATTCCCGGAATGTGCCAAGGCGCTCAGCAAGTACCGCATCAATCCGGGCAACGTCGGCTTCGGCGCCAAACACGACGCCAACTTCAAGGCCATGATCGATGTGGCCATTGCCAATGATAAGCCTGTGCGCATCGGCGTCAATTGGGGCTCACTCGATCAAGCAATCCTGGCGCGCATGATGGACGAGAATGCCAAACTTCCCAAGCCCAAAGATGCCCGCAGCGTGATGCGCGAGGCCATGATTGAAAGTGCGCTCTCGTCCGCCAAAATGGCCGAAGGCTACGGATTGCCCCACGATCATATTATATTGAGCGTTAAGATTTCCGAAGTGCAGGACTTAATTGCCGTCTATCAAGAAATTGCCAAGCGATGTGATTTTCCATTGCACCTCGGACTTACCGAAGCCGGCATGGGCAGCAAGGGTATTGTTGCATCGAGTGCCGCGCTCGGCGTTATCCTGCAACAAGGGATCGGGGACACCATTCGTGTCTCACTCACACCCGCACCGGGCGCATCACGCACTGAAGAAGTCATTGTTGCCCAGCAAATCCTCCAAACCATGGGCTTCCGCGCATTTTCACCCATGGTGACATCATGCCCTGGCTGTGGTCGCACCACTTCCACATTCTTCCAGGAACTGGCGGATCAAATTCAGACCTATATTCGAACTGAAATGCCGAGCTGGCGCAAAAAATATCCTGGCGTCGAAACACTACAAATTGCCGTCATGGGATGCATTGTGAATGGGCCTGGCGAAAGTAAGCACGCCAATATTGGCATCAGTCTTCCAGGCACCGGCGAAGACCCCAAGGCCCCGGTTTACATCGATGGAGAGAAGGTCGCCACTCTACAAGGCGCCGCCATCGTCCCCGAATTCAAACAAATGTTGATGAACTACATCGAAAAGCGATTTAGTCAGTAAATTGTTCCAGCAATATCCCCTGCTTCAAAATTGGATCACATAACCACATAAAATATATACATATTTTATAACGCAATTGTCGTGCCAAGTTTTAGATATTTTCCATAAAAATCAGCTTTCCGCTCCTTTCAAGGCTTTCGAGGTGTGCGGTGTGGAAAAAATAATTGCTTCAAGCACTTAGCATCCGTACACTGCGGCCGAACTTGAAAGGTAGTTTGTATCTACTTGAAAACATGGGGGCAGTTGGTTGCTGGGGGCAGCGTGGGTGATGACACGTTTTACGAATCCCTTAATTGACTAACGATTCCCCGTTCACTAGGTAGCCACGACTTTCAAGTTTGTCCCACTGGGGGACATTCAAACATAAAAACATAAGATTTCGCCGACCGTCGAAGTGTCGGTTGGCGAGTAGTACGATGCAGCAAACAGGTCAGGGAAGGGGGTGTCTCTCCGGGTTGGCCACGCTGCTTTGAAGCTGTCTTGAAGACAGCTAATCCCAAAGGTACGGGTGGGCGGACAATTGTGAGCCGTCGACTTTATCGTACCGAACAATACACTTCAGGAGAGAATTAACATGCGTAAATTAATTACACTCGCCTTGGTACTCGTAATGGCAAGCGCTGCAAGCGCTTTCGCCGACGAATACGTCAAGGGCGGTTTTGAAATGTCAGGTATCATCAACACAGGTTTGGGCTGGCAAGCAAGTACTGCCAGCATGGGCAACTTCGGCACAATGAACGGCGCCAACGTTGCCAACCCCTATGGTCCCGTTTTGTCAGGTCCATTGGGTGAGTTCACGAACTACTCCAACGCAGCACCAGGTGGTCAAGCCACATGGGGTAACAACCAGAAGTTGTTCCAATTCTATACAGACGGTGTGATCTTGAGCCTCAGCAAGAGCTTTGGCGAAAACATCCGTGCCCGTACAGATTTGGTGTTTGGTGCAGCAGCATTGGGTTCATCGTTTAACGGTATTGGTAACAATGCCAACGTGGCCCAGGCTTATGTCACCGCCAACATCCCAGCCGGTAACGGTTTGGAATTCTTGGTCGGTCACTTCTTCGTGCCATTTGGTTACGAAAGACTGTTCCGCAACGAAAATAACACCGCGACACACTCGGTGGTATTCGATGTGCGTCCTGTCACACTCACTGGTGTCAAGTTCTACTATGCCTTCAGTGATTTGGTCGGCTTGCACGCTTATGCTTACAACAATATGGCTGATGATCTTGGAGCAGGACTTGCTGTTGGCAAGAACTACCCAGGCTTCGGCTTAACCCTCGATTTCAATTGGGGTGATGAAGGTATGAAGAGCAATGTGAACGTCACCGGTTTGGCCAGTGCTGAATCACAAGGTAACGTTTCTACCGGCACGAAAGATAAAGCTGGTAACTGGACATTCATGGGTGATGTCAGTGGTAACATCCATGCCACAGACACCTTCGTCATTGGTTTCGAAGGTCTGTACCGCATTGATAAAGCAGACAGCACCTCAACAGCTGGTTCCGCAGGTGCCGCTAAGGTATTCGCGGGCCTCGTAGACTTCAACTACTCCTTCACAGACGTGTGGGATGGTACTCTTAAAGTGGCTTATGCCCACCAGAACAACACCAGTGGTGCAGCAGGTTCTTTGGGTACAGTTCAAAACTACAACGGTATCGGTGGTCTTGTGAACGCCACAGGCCTTCGCACCAACGTGGTGCAAGGTTCCTTGGCAACACAATATCAGATCGCCGACGGCGCCAAGCTCCAAGCTGAATTCCGCTTGGATTGGATGCAAGTACCAAGCTCACAGCAAGGTACTGCAAGCAAGAAGTGGGGCATGTCATACGGCCCAATCTTGAACTTCGCCTACGCGTTCTAATAGAACGTTGTTAATATGAAGTTGCAAACCCCCTGTCGGGAAACCGGCAGGGGGTTTGCTTTTTGTATTATCTAAAGTGCAGCGACTGATGACAGCCAACAAACAGTGTGCTATACGCGCGCCATGAATTTCAATTTACTTTCTTATGAAGTATTCAGCACACATCCTTTAACCCTCTTTGGCATACTCCTACTTGTGTGGTTATACAAAAAGCTCTGTAAACCCTTTCCATATCTGCCGAAAATTCCAACGGGCCTCATCACCATTGCATTGCTTCTATACATACTTAATCATCTTGTAAGACCGCTGGAAAATGCACCCCTAGAGCTTTTCATAGAAGTTGCAGCGCTCGTAGCCCTATGTCTCGGTACTATTCGAATAGTGGTTTATTTGGTAATCAACTACTTTTTAGAACAGCGACGCAAAGTTAAAGTTCCCACCATTACCACTGATCTGGTTCTCGGCATCTTATGGTTTTTCACTGTTATGGTCATTTTGCGCCAACGACTCAATTTTGATTTAACGTCTCTCGTCACCACGTCTGCCGTCCTAACCGCTGTTATTGGGTTTGCCATGCAGGATACTTTGGGCAACTTCTTTGCTGGGCTCGCCATTCAGGCAGAGCAACCGTATCAAATTGGGGATTGGGTTCAAATTGAGCAGCATACCGGTGAGGTTATGGGAATTAGCTGGCGCTCAACGCGAGTGCTCACAACAAAACGCGAAAGTATCGACATTCCCAACTCAATTATTTCTAAATCAGCTGTTTTTAATTATTCAAAACCAACGCCCGAATACATTGCCACCCTTGAGCTTGGATTGGCGTACGATGCACCGCCCAATAAGGTGAGAACCATTCTTTTAGATGTGCTGAGCATTCATCCCCAAATTTTGCAGCAACGCCGCCAAGAAGTTCGTGTTCGTGCATTTAGTGATTTTTCGGTTACCTATCAAATTCGATTTTGGATCAACAATTATGCCCTTGAGAACAAGATCAAAAGCGATATTCTAAATCATGCTTGGTATCATCTTCGACGTGCGGGCATTCGCATACCATTCCCCGTACGAGAAATTATCCAAACCCAAACAGCGCCTCACGTTACTCCCATCTCAAGAGTAGAAGAGCTCCTGGACAGCATTGATCTGTTTGATGCCCTGGGTGACGATGGACGTAAGATTTTAGCGAAACGCGTTCGCACCGAGCTGTTTGGTTCCCAGGAAGAAATTGTACAACAAAATGATCCGGGCAACTCACTTTATGTCATAGTTCATGGTAGCTGCCGCATCTTTGTTACACCTTCTGGATCAACAGAACAAAGACCTGTCGCTGAACTACAGGCAGGTGACTTCTTTGGAGAAATGTCGCTCTTAACTGGGGCTGTGCGCACAGCCACCGTCATTGCAGAAGAGGATACCGAGTGTATTGTTGTTTCTAAAGATGATGTTAAGGATCTGCTCCTGGCAAAACCCGAGATCGCCCAAGAGCTGAGCAAAGTGCTCGCGCAGCGACAAGCGGAGCTTGACTCACTTCAAACGCAAAAGAAGCACGTTGCAACCGAAAATGCCGCCGTACAACTCCTCAATAAAATTTGGGACTTCATTAAGAGCTAGGATTTGTTTGCTGTCTTGAGGTGTACCATCAACACTGAGATGGCGGCTGGTGTTACACCTGAAATACGCATGGCATGACCTAGGTTGGGCGGGCGAATGCGATTTAGCTTTTCTACCACTTCGCGCGATAAACTGGAAATAGTGTCATAAGATAAAGATTCTGGAATCTGAATCGACTCCATCTTTCGAAGCTGCACAAGACTTTCTTCCTGAGCTGAAATATAGCCTTGAAACTTAACATCTGTTTCAACCTGTTGCACAACTTCGGAGTCATACTGTTGATGCGAGCTGCCAGCTTCGAGCCTCATGACATCTTGCAAACCAAGCTCCGGACGCCGCACCAATTCACTGAGTGAAACACTCTTTTTGAGGGCAGCCGATCCCAACTTTGCCAACGCCGCATTCGTTGTAGCGGTCGGAAATACGAACGTCGTATCACAATATGTTCGTAAGGCATCCACAGCCGCCACTTTTGTCGAATATTTTTCATAACACTCGCCAGATAACAGTCCGAGGTCATAACCCCTTTGGGACAATCTGCGATCTGCATTATCTTCGCGCAAGAGTAACCGATATTCTGCGCGTGATGTAAACATGCGATAAGGTTCATCCGAACCCTTGGTCACCAGATCGTCAATTAAAACACCAATATAAGCTTCACCGCGGCTTAATACAAATTCGTCACTGCCTTGAATTTGTCGTGCAGCATTAATTCCTGCTATCAACCCTTGGGCTGCGGCCTCTTCATATCCGGAAGTACCATTAATTTGACCCGCCAAAAATAAGCCGCGTACCCGTTTGGTTTCCAGTGAATGCTTTAACTGAACCGAAGGAACATAATCATATTCGACCGCATAGCCAGGACGAATAATCTCAACATTTTCCAAACCTGGAACAGTGCGTAACATTTCCAACTGCACATGTGCGGGCAACGACGTGCTCACACCATTTACATAAATTTCGCGGGTGCTTAATCCCTCGGGTTCCAGAAAAATTTGGTGCCGCTCTTTTTCTGCAAAGCGCACAACCTTATCTTCGATCGATGGGCAGTAGCGCGGGCCCACACCTGTAATTTTTCCAGAGTACATGGGCGATTCATGCAAATTGTTACGGATAATTTCGTGCGACGCCGTGTTCGTGTACGTAATATAGCAGGGGGCTTGTTTTAGTGTCGGCGCCGTTCCCCAAAATGAAAAGAGTGGTGTGGGAGAATCGCTGTGCTGAACTTCCAATTGGGAAAAATCAATTGTGTCAGCATCCACCCTTGGCACCGTTCCTGTCTTCAGCCGCCCCATTTCAAATCCGAGGCGCAAAAGGCTCGCCGACAGGCCGCGTGCTGCGTGATCGCCCGCTCGTCCACCAGACACATTGTTCATCCCATAGTGAAGCAACCCATTCAAAAATGTGCCAGTCGTAATAATCACCGTCTTCGCACAATAAATTTGCTGCAGATGTGTCACAACACCCGTTACTGCATCATTTTCAACCACCAAATCTTCTACGTTGGCTTGCTTAATGGTGACATTGGGTTCCGCCTCTACCAACGACTTCATATAATCGCGGTAGCGCCAACGATCACATTGAATGCGTGTTGCGCGAACAGCAGGTCCCTTGCTAGCATTAAGTCGTCGGAATTGAATACCGTTCAAGTCTGCTGCAATGCCCATCTGGCCGCCCAACGCATCAATCTCTTTCACCAAATGTCCCTTGGCCAGACCACCAATCGCGGGATTACAGCTCATGTGCCCAATGGTATCCGCATTTCCGGTCAACATGAGCACCTGCATGCCCATCCGAGCCGCTGCCATGGTGGCCTCGATGCCTGCATGTCCCGCACCCACAACAATCACATCAAAATTTCGCTCATAGATTCTCATTTTATTTTCCAATGCAGAATTTTCCAAAAATTTCGCCCAACAATTCGTCCGTTGTCACCTCGCCCACAATTTCGCCCAACGCCTGCGACGCCTGTGTAAGATGGTGTGCTACAAACTCCGAGGAAGACGCTTCAATCACTGCATTTGAGGCTGCAGTCAACGCCTCAAGCGCCTCGTCCAGCGCCTGTTTGTGCCGTAGCGCCGTAATTGTAACACCTTCAACATCTTGGGGCCCCGAACCCAACAAGCGCGCACAAAGCGCCTCTTGCAGCTCAGGCATTCCCGCGCCTGTTTGTGCCGAAATTGAAATTGTCTCCGACAATTCACATTGCTTTGGCAAATCGCTTTTATTCATAACAACCAAACTGCGCTCTGGATCCAGCTGCTTAATGAACTCCGTCTCAGAAGCGTTTAATGGGCGCGACCCATCGCAGATCACCAACACCAAATCCGCTTCTTCCATTTTTTGATGGCTGCGTTCGATGCCAATTCGTTCAACCGTTTCATCTGCACTGCGAAGGCCCGCGGTATCCGTTAGATGAACAACGATCCCATTTAAGTTCCATGCCGCATCAACATAATCACGTGTCGTTCCAGGAACATCATGAACAATGGATCTATCTTGCCCCAGAAGCGCATTCATCAAAGAAGATTTACCCACATTGGGTGCGCCCACCAGCACAACGCGTGCCCCATCCTTTAACAATCGTCCCGCATGATACGTTTCTGCCAGACGACCGAGTTGACTTTGGATGGGTAGAAGCCTCTCCTTGATTCCTGCATGTGCAATCATCTCAATATCTTCTTCAGGAAAATCAATCGTCGCTTCCACAAATGCACGCAATTGGGTCAGCGACGACATTGATTGATGAATGATTTGAGACAGCCGTCCCGACAACTGCTCGGTGGCATGGCGTCTGGCGGATTCACTTCCCGCATGGATAATGCTAGCAACAGCTTCGGCTTGGGCTAAATCCATTTTGCCATTCAAAAAGGCACGGCGTGTAAATTCACCGGGATGGGCCAGGCGCGTCCCGGCATCCAAACATGCGGCCAGAACCTCCTGAACAACAACACTCCCCCCGTGGCAATAGAGCTCCACCATATCCTCACCCGTATAGGAGCGTGGTGCTTCAAAACAGACCACCATGACCTCATCTATTATAGAGGGTGCATCTTCTGGCGTGTGGATATCTGGGGAAATAGCCTGAATTTCTAAGGCTGGTTTTCTGATTTTTCCATAATAAAAACGGTGGGTTTCCATATTTTCCACAGACCGGCAGCTACTTATCCACAGCTCTCCCAAAATCCGACGCGACTGGGGCCCCGAAAGGCGCACAATAGCAATTGCCCCAACCCCAGGAGGGGTGGCAATTGCGGCAATGGTATCCTGTGTGAGTGGCGTTTTCATGGGCGGTGAGCCCATAGCGCGGGGATCTCTGCTTGTAAACTGCTGATTTTACTGGCCCGTTGCGTCATTTGCTTTGCCGCACTGCGTATTTTGACCCACATTATACGATGCTAGAAGCTCGGCAGGATGAAAAAGACCTCTTTCTATCGTTTGGCCACCGGACTTTTGCTGGCCGCAACCCTGAGCGCCTGTAATGGCGCAACCGGGCAAGGCCCCAATTTGTCCAGCGAAACCACTCCTGACGTGTCCCAGGCCCCAGGTCCCAAAACCACCGTCCAAAAATTCAATTATACCTTTGGGCCATTTAAACTTTCCGCCAAATCTGGCGCCACCCCAATGGCCAATAAAGATGGTAAGCTGAGTTTTCGTGTCGATACGCCTGTTTGGATGACGGGATTTGAGCCGCATGTTGTGGATGCGAAGGGCAATGCCATTTCAGGCGACGTTGTTCAACTTGTGGTTCTATCCAACAACAGTGAGGCCAACCCGCTCTGTACAACCCGCCAAACAGGCAACCCATTTGCAGCAACAACATCCCTATTACAAAAGGTGGCTCTACCGGATGGTTACGGCTACCCACTGCTTCCTGAAGATGTGCTTGAAGCAAAGATTGTGTTGCGCAACTCTAGCGAAGAAGACCTACGAGATATTTACTTTTCTTTCACGCTCACCGCAGAACCTATGGATGTCGCGAGTCAAAAGAAAGATGTCATGCCCCTACTTTTAGACACTGATCCCTGCGATCATACACCTATTTCGGTACCTCCGGGCGGAATGATTCAAAAGAAGGCATCGTCTGTAATTCCAGAAGATGGCGGCTTAATTAAAGCGGTTGGCCTTTTGCAAAATTACGGCATGTCCGTAGCCATTGATGCGGGGAAAGATAAGACTGCATTTACTTGGAGCACAATGTCGCAACTCAACGATGCCCACCAAATTATCTCTTTAGAGTCTTTTGAAAGCTCAAAGGGCGCACCCATTAAAAAGGATGAGTCTATTCAACTTGAAGTTGTCTACGATAACTTCAGTGGCGACTGGATGGATGACGCAACAGCTGCGGCTATGATTTATATTGCGCGCGATAGCCAGGTCTCAGGCACAGAGCGCCGCCCAAGCAGTGACGGCAGCCGCACGGAAAACCAACCCACCATTACCGCAACAACCACCCAAAAATTATTGTTCTAGTATCAGCTTTGGTTTGCAGAAAACCGACCGCGCAAGACATCACGCCATCCGATATCCTGTGAGATCATCCATTGTTGGACAACGCCCATCACCGTATTCACTAAAATGTAGAGAACTAATCCTGCCGGCAAAAAGAGCATGAATGATGTAAACATGACTGGCATAATGAGCATCATTTTTTGCTGTGCGGGATCGGCGGACGCTGATGGCGTCAGCTTTTGTTGCAAGAACATAAAAATTCCCAACAAAACTGGTCCGATAAAATAGGGGTCTGGCGCAGAGAGATCTTTGTAATAGCCCAAGAACGGCGCGCGATAGAGTTCGATCGCATTCCAAAGCACCCGATAAAGAGCAAAGTAAATGGGCATCTGAATCAACATTGGCAAACATCCGCCCATGGGATTGACACCATGGCTCTTGAAGAGTTGCATGGTTTCCAAGTTCAATCTCTCACGATCATTACCATATTTTTCTTTGAGCGCTGCGATTTTAGGCTGCAAATCCTTCATCGCTTTCATGGACTTCATCGCCTTCTTATTAATGGGGTGCAGCAGCAACTTAATAACAATGGTTAACAAGATAATTGCCAATCCGTAATTGTGCAGAAAGGTGTTAAAGAACTGCAACGCCATCAGAATTGGAACAGCAATTGTAGAGAACCAACCATAGTCGATAGCCTTTTCCAAGCCCACACCCATTGCCCGAAGTAATGGCGCTTCTTTAGGGCCAACGTAAAGCGTTGTGAGGTTGCTGGCGGTTCCACCGGGAGGAATTACCAACTCTGGCATGACAATGCCGCTTTCAGCAGCACCACCTGAGTTTTTAGGTGCGGGGAGTGTTTTTAAAAAGACTTTGCTCCCGACATTGCTGCGCGGAATTATGGCGGCAATAAAGTAGCGATTTTCCACGCCCGCCCACACAAGGCCTTTGTCTTCTTCCGGGGTTGTCAGTTTATCGAGGCTTGTCTCCCGCGTAACGCTGCCACCCAAATCATAAAGGGGGGTCCACAGATTGGGCGGCCCCCTCAGCAAGTGAAGAAATCCGCCCGCCTGCTGTGGTTGCACCGCCGTCCACGCAACTACGGGCTTCGCCTGCACGGGGTGGTTACTCGTATTCACAACGTCCAAATTAACATCGACGGAATATTGATCGGGGTGAAACGTGTATGTTTTGATGATGGAAACGTCTGCAGACGCCCACTCATAGCGAATACTGTTCGCTGTTTTCGAGGCAACATGAAACGGAATTACTGCGGGCAAAGAGATATTCGCATTTTCGAACTGGGTGCTTAGCGGTGGAGCGCTCTCTGCGGAAACCATATTGACAGTATCATCACCCTTGGTTGTGAGATACTTTGTCATATGCCACGCAACAGGCGCACCGCCCAACGTACTGAGTTCCACGCGCGCCACACCTAAATCAAAGCTATCCAAAACTGGTGGGGTTGTCGGCGCAACTGCAACGGGAGGAGGTGGTGGTGTCGTAGATGTTACAACGCTGGATGCAGAGGGGCTTGATGGTGCTTCTTGGGCCACAGGAGGTGTTTGATTTTCGGCATCTGGATGTGGTGCAAAGAAAAAGTACCACACACCCATCACCGCAACAGACAAAACAACCGCTATTAAACTTCGCTTATCTTGTTCCATAGTACTCCTCCAAAGTTATACGGGATCGATACCGCCGGGGTGGCCAGGATGACATCGTAAGATGCGCTGCATTGAAAGCCGCATCGCCGTCCACCAAGAATATTTCTCAAATGCCGTCCGAGCATACGCAGAACAGCTAGGATAAAAGCGGCACTGACAGCCTAATGATAAAAAAACGGGCGAAACAAAAAGTTGATATAAACGAATCAGCAACGTCACTCAATCCATCCTCTTTTTTGTAACAGCGCGCGCATCGCGTCGCGCAATTCAGCATTGCCACTCTTAGAAATTGGTGCGCGCACCATAATCACCATGTCAATATTTGGCAATGACTGATGTCTGAGAAATTCACGAATAACACGACGAAAGCGATTGCGCTGCACCGCGTTCCCAGCGGCACGACCAACTGCAAACCCAAGGCGTGCAAAGCCGCTGTTTGGCCGTGAGATCAAAACGATGCCCTGGCGAGAAGATCGCTCCCCCTGTTTTAAAATGTCGCTGAAATCAGACGGATGTGTAATGCGCCCCAGTCGCGGCCGCATTCACTAAACCTTGGTGCTGGCAGACAGGCGCTTACGTCCTTTAGCACGACGGCGTTTCAAAGTCTTGCGACCACCAACAGTTTTAGAACGCTTGCGAAAGCCGTGCGTTTTTTTGCGGCGTTTTTTCTTAGGTTGCAGTGTGCGTTTCATGTGAATACTTCCTTCTGTGATGTTTCTCGTTGATTTCTAACTGTTTTGTGATGCGCGTCGCTACTGTATTCATGCCGTAAGTGTCAATTGCAATTTTTTTTACAAGTAAACACAGGATGTTAGGTGTGCCTAACAAATTTGTCTTGCCAGATTAAGCAAGCGTCTCATAGAGAGTCTCAGTTCTATTGTTCATTCATAAACCGATGGGCTGTTGCCAATCTCTCAATCAGGCGCTTGTTTACAAAGGACTGTGAAGACACAGCAAAGGGTTGTTTTCACAACCACTGTAAACTCCTCCTGTTACTTCTGCTTGCTTGGCCAACAATCCCATTTAACCCACACAATCATATTGTGTGGTTTTGGTTTGTCCACAGCTGTGGAAAACCTTGTGGAAATGTATACATGTCTGCTTTATGGCAATCAACGCTTAACCAAATTCGTGAAAACATCAGTGAATCAACCTTCAATGCCTGGTTTTCCGGGATTCAGTGCATTGACGTGGATGAAGAGGGGGCAACCATTCATTTGGGGCTTCCGAATGGCTTTATTAAGAATTGGATCAACGACTACTATCATGATCTTATTGTAAAGTCGGTCACCGAACAGGGGCAAAAGCCTTTTCGCGTTGAATATCAGGTGCTTACAGGTCAATCGATAGAAGAGGTCCCGGGCCTTGCCGCGACTCCTCTTATCACAACAGCGCCCAGCGCAGTTTCGCCTGTTATTGCTGTTGAAGCAGTTAAGGCCCCGATTCCCGAACAGCTTAATCCCAAATATGATTTCGATAAATTTGTCGTTGGAAGTGCCAACCAGTTCGCCCATGCCGCTGCCAAAGCGGTGGCTGACCTCCCAGGCGGCCAGTACAACCCGCTCTTTATATATGGTGGGGTGGGTCTGGGTAAGACCCACTTGCTCAACGCCATTGGTATTCATGTCACACAACGCTACCCCCAATGTCGGTGCATCTATGTGTCTGGTGAGCGTTTCATGAACGAACTCATCAACACCATTCGCTTTGGCAAAATGGAAGAATTCCGAGCCAAGTTCCGCGAAGGATGCGACTTACTCCTTATTGACGATATTCAGTTCATTGCTGGAAAAGAACGAACTCAAGAAGAGTTCTTCCATACATTCAACACACTTCACGGCGCCCAAAAGCAGATTGTACTGACCAGCGACCGCCTCCCTAAAGATATGACGGGTCTCGAAGAACGGCTTCGCAGTCGCTTTGAGTGGGGGTTGATTGCTGATATTCAGCCACCTGATCTGGAAACCCGTGTGGCCATTCTCAAAAAGAAGGCTGAAAATGACCGAATTCCGATCGATGATGATGTTGCGATGTTTTTGGCCACCGCCATCAAATCCAATATTCGTGAGTTGGAGGGTGCGCTGATTCGACTCTCTGCATTTTCTTCATTGAATGGGCGCCCCATCACGCTGGAACTGACTCAAGACGTCTTCCGCCATATTTTGCGGGATCAAATGTCCGCGTGCTCCATTGAATCCATTCAAAAGCTCGTTTCAGACTACTACCAAATCAAGGTTAGCGATTTGAAATCGGCCAGACGCGTGCGCAGCCTTGTGGAACCCCGCCAGGTTGCGATGTATCTTTGCAAAAAACACCTGCATTCATCGTTCCCTGAAATTGGTCACAAGTTTGGCGGCAAGGATCATACAACCGTTATGCACGCCGTACGAAAAATTGAGGCGCTGATTCCCAACAACACAAAAATGCGGGACGATGTTGCTTTCCTTGAAAAGAGTTTAAAGAATTAGTGTGGAATACCCTGTGGATTTCCTGGGCATCCTGTGGGAATCTGCGGTTGACAAGTGTCGGAGCGGGGCGTAGGCCAAGGTAACTGTGGGTGGATGGGGATAAGAATTCACAGTCTGGCCACAAGGATTTTGCCAGAGGGATTAATGAGTTAAGTGGGTTATCCCCAAATCCACAGGCACTAGTACTACTACTGTTTATTTATATATTTATATAAAACTATAAGGGCAGGAGACATTCATGGAAATCAAGATTACTAAATCAGAACTCTTGAGCGGACTTTTCTGGACACAAAGCGTTGTCGAACGAAAAGTCACAATGCCTGTTCTTTCAAATGCGCTTTTAGAAGCAACTCCCAAAACGCTTACCATTACCGCAACCGATTTAGAGGTGGGCGTTCGATCCACACACACAGCAGATGTGGCAACACCTGGAAAAGTAACTGTTCATGCCAAAAACTTGTATGAAATCATCCGTCAATTGCCCGATGAAAAAGTAAAACTTACCGTCAAAGCCAATCATTGGGTTGAAATCGTCAGTGGTAAGTCGCGCTTTAAGATTGTGGGCATGTCTGCAGATGAATTTCCCAAGTTATCGTTTTCTGAAGGAAAAGAAGTGCAATCAGTTCCAACCGATACCGTTTTAGAGATGATTTCTAAAACAGCATACGCCATGTCGACCGATGAAGTGCGCTACAACCTGAATGGTATCTATTGTGAGGCGCGCGACGTTGAAGGAAAGCCAGGCATTCGCTTTGTGGCAACTGATGGTCACCGCATGGCGTATTGTGAACGACCAACACCCGGCAAGTTTGCGTTGCCAAAGGGTGTCATTATACCGCGCAAAGGAGTGGGGGAGTTGAAGCGTCTCTGTGATAGTGGCGGAGACGCTCCAGTTTCGCTGTACTTCGACGGAAAACAGCTGGTGGCGGCACGTGGTGCCGTCACCATGCTGGTCCGTTTGATCGACGGCCAATTCCCTCCATATGAACAGGTGATTCCTAAAGATTTGCCCAAAGTGGTTACGGCGGATCGTAAGCAATTTATTGATTCACTGAAGCGCGCATCACTTGTTGCAAGTGACATGTCCCATGCGGTGAAGATGACATTTTCACCCGGAATGATCGAAATCAGCACCACAAATCCAGATGTGGGCGAGGTTCATGAAGAAATGGCAGCCACTTACAAGGGTGAAACCTTTGATGTCGGCTTTAATGCCAAATATTTCTTAGACCTATTAGCCGTCATCAGTGATGAATCTGTGGTGATGGGGCTTAAAAACAATGTGAGCCCCTGTGTGATTCGTTCTGAGTTTGATCGTGGCTTCTTAAGTATGGTCATGCCAAGACGCTTATAAACAATCTCGTGCATCTCACCTATTTACGATTACAGCAGTTTCGGAACTACCCTCATCTGGATCTCCAGCTTCATCCCCGTCTTAATATTTTTGTGGGCAATAATGCCCAAGGCAAGACCAATATTGTGGAGGCGGTTTACTTTTTATCGGAAGGACACTCATTTAGAACCAGTACAGCGGCGGACTTGCTCCAGTGGGGTGAGGATCGTGCGCAAATTGGTACTGAGCTGATGCGCGACGACTTGATGGATGAAATTGCAGTTGAGGTATTAGCAAGTCGCCGGAATTTTTTCCGAAACGGAAAGAAAGTTCGAAATATCCCAGAGCTAACGACGGTTTTGTTTGCTCCCGAGGCCTTGCGACTTACCAAAGAAGGCCCATCGGAGCGCCGCCAATTTTTAGACCACTTATTGGGACAGCTCTATCCCAGCTATCGCGTTGCATTGCGTCGGTATACTCAGGCGCTGTTGAACCACAACCGCCTGCTCCGAAATGAAGAGATGACCTACGGAGACATGGCGCGTCAGCTGGATGGATGGAAAACTCAGCTGATCGATCTGGGTGCTGAATTAACGGTTCTGCGATCACAGGGTGTTGCGGACATCAATCGCCACTTACCAGAGGCGTATGGGGCTATATCGAAGCAAGAGGCACCGTTAAGACTTCAATACCTCCCACGCTATGGTGCTGAAGAAGCGCTTCTCGGAAAGGATGTTGTTGTGGGTTGTTTGGCAAAGGCATTTCATGATCGGCGTGATGATGAAATGCGCCGCCGCACAACACTTGTGGGTCCACACCGAGACGACCTTGCCGCCCACATTGGCAACAAGGAGGTGCGGCACTTTGCATCTCAAGGAGAACACCGCAGTGTGGTTTTGGCGCTGAAACGATGTGAAATCCGTCTTTTAGAAGAGGTGTTGGGCCATCCACCCATTTTATTATTGGATGATGTTGCAAGCGAACTCGACCCAAGCCGCAATCATGCTTACTTTAGTCAACTTTTGGCACACACTGGCCAAGTGTTCATCTCGGCGGTGAGCGCCGAGGATGTTGACCTCCCGGAAACGCAGGAAGCACGCTGGTTTTCCGTGAGCAGTGGTCAGATCGATTTCCTTAAAAAATAGCGTTAAACCGTTTACAATTTTCCAAATTTTCTGTTAAAAACCCGTCACTTAACGAGACAGGGGTATTTCATGGCAGAATCCGCAGAAACAGTAAGCAAATCCAAATCAGGCAAGTCCGATTACGGCGCTGGCGACATTAAAATTTTAGAAGGCCTAGACGCCGTTCGTAAGCGCCCTGCCATGTATATTGGGTCAACGGGCGCACCGGGTCTGCATCACTTGGTTTACGAAGTCGTGGACAACTCTGTGGATGAAGCGCTCGCCGGATTTTGTACCGAAATTATCGTGGCCATCCATATTGATAACAGCGTTACCGTTGAAGATAACGGCCGCGGAATCCCAACCGATATTCATCCTACCGAAAAAATTTCAGCTGCCGAAGTTGTGCTGACCAAACTGCACGCAGGTGGAAAATTTGAAAACAGTGCGTACAAAGTCTCGGGCGGTTTGCACGGCGTGGGCGTCTCTTGCGTGAATGCGCTTTCAGAAGCACTTCACTTAGAAATTTGGCGCGATGAAAAGGTGTGGGAGCAAGATTATAAACGCGGCGTTCCAGTGGCACCACTCAAGGCGGTGGGCAAAACCAAAAAGCGTGGCACCAAAGTAACATTTAAACCAGACGCTAAAATTTTCGAAGTAACGGAATATAGTTTTGATACCATTTCACAACGCTTGCGTGAAGTGGCCTTTTTGAACAAGGGCATCAAAATTAATATTCACGATGAACGCAGCGATAAGAAACACGAGTTTTGTTATGCAGGCGGTATTGTTAGCTTTGTAGAACATCTTAATCAGCGCAAAACACCATTACACAAACCTATTTATTTTGAAGCCAGTAAAGATCTTGTTGTGGCCGAAGTCGCGTTGCAATGGAACGACGGTTATAACGAAAATATGTTCTCGTTTGCGAACAACATTAATACGCACGATGGTGGTACCCACATGTCAGGGTTTAAGTCGGCTTTAACCCGTGCGATTAATCAGTACGCTCAAAAGAATGACCTGCTTAAAAAATTAAAAAATCCACCCGAAGGTGATGATCTTCGCGAGGGCTTAACCGCAGTCATTTCAGTAAAGCTTCCAAATCCGCAGTTCGAAGGACAAACTAAGGGCAAGTTGGGCAACTCCGAAATTGAAGGCATCATGAAGCAGTTGGTGTACGAACGCCTCTCAGACTTTTTGGAGCGTAATGGTCCTGTTGCGCGCAAGATTGTGGGCAAGGCAATTGAAGCAGCACAAGCTCGTGAAGCTGCACGTAATGCGCGTAACTTGGTGCGTCGTAAGTCTGCACTAGAAAGTGGTTCGTTACCCGGAAAGCTCGCTGACTGTCAGGAAAAAGATCCTAAACTGTCAGAGCTATATCTCGTCGAAGGTGATTCTGCCGGTGGTTCTGCAAAACAGGGCCGCGATCGTCGCAACCAAGCGATTTTGCCACTTAAAGGAAAAATCCTCAACGTTGAAAAAGCGCGCTTTGATAAAATGCTAACATCCGAAGAAATTCGCGTATTGATTACTGCGTTGGGCGCGGGCATTGGCGAAGGCAATCACGACATTGAAAAGCTGCGCTATCATAATATTATCATCATGACCGATGCTGACGTGGACGGCGCGCATATTCGTACGTTGCTTTTGACATTCTTCTATCGTCAGATGCCGCTGATTATCGAACGCGGCTATTTGTACATTGCTCAACCGCCGCTGTATCGCGTGAAAAAGGGAAAGACTGAAAAATATTTGAAAGATGAAACAGCACTCGAAGATTATTTGATTGAGTTGGGCGTAAGTGGTGTCGTGCTGAAGAGCAAGACCAATGATATTACGGGTAAGCCTCTCGGAAAACTCATCAAGCAACTTCTTCAGTACGATGCACTAGTTCACACCACCCACCGTAAGTGCGATCCCCGCATTGTTGATGGTGTTATAATGGCCAGTGATCTTTCGATGGAAGCCCTTTCCAATACCAAGAAGATCGATGCCCAGCTGGATGCCATTGCGGAATATGTTAATAAAGTGAACGAATCGATGGGTGACTTTGAAGTGGAAGTGATGGAAGACGCTGAACATGGTGGCAACAAGATTGTCTATAAATCCACATTTCATGGCTTACAAAAAACAACCACGATTGATCGCGACTTTTTTGAAATGCCAGAGGTGGTGGAGCTTAAGAAGTTAGCCGCAAGTTTTAAGGAATTTGGCAAAGGTCCATACACCCTTATCTTTGAAAAGTCGGAACAGAAGCTGGAGTTCTTAAAGCCCGTTTCCCGCGCTGTTTTAGATGATGCCAAAGAAGGTCAAACCATTCAGCGCTACAAAGGGTTGGGCGAAATGAATCCTCAGCAATTGTGGGAGACCACAATGGACCCCGCTGTGCGCACACTGCTGCAAGTGCGCGTGGAAGACGCCGTCGAAGCCGATGGTATCTTCACCGTGCTCATGGGTGACCAAGTCGAACCCCGCCGCGAATTCATCGAGCAAAATGCGCTCAACGTCCGAAACTTGGATGTTTAATTAGGAAATTTTTAGCGACTTCAAGAATGCCTGAAATGGCTTGTAGTAGGTTTCAAACTGATCCGCAGGGAAGCTGGCGGTCATGTTGATGGCCAGGGTGTCTTTGAGCAAGGTGACCTGAATTTGCTTCACCATTTGACCCGGCTTGACCTGCGGTGCAGGTTGACCCGGGTTTTCTTTGCTCATCATGGCGGCCATGGCAGACACATCCCATTGGCAGATCATTAACTTGCCTTTCACGCCGGAAATCGCTAAGTCGCGCTCGTCCGTGATTTTAAGGTCTTGAATACCCCGCTTGGTGATCGAATCTTTAATTCGGCCAAAGTATTCATTAAGCCCTGTTGGCGCCGGAAGGTATTCCTTGGTTAGGATCACGTTCGGACGGACGTTTTTGTCTGGGCTAGGCAGGGTCAGCGTGAGCATGCCCTGGGATTGCCAGTCTTGTGGAAGATCGGCCTCGAGGCCACCAATGTTGATGTGTGTTGTCATAGTGGACGCCCACTAGCAGGGACGTAGGATAGGAGCAATGTTTTTATGAGCCAAACAATTGTAGAAAAGTCAGAGGCTGGAATGCGGTTGGACCAGTGGCTGGTTAAACGCAAGGTCTTTGCCTCGCGCCACGCTGCCAAGGCCGCCTTGGATGCGGGTCTCGTGCGGGTGGGTAGTCGTCGTGTGGTGATCGCCAAGTGGGAATTGAAAGCGGGAGACGCCGTTGCTGTTTCTAAGAAACAGCTGTCTAATCGGTCTCGTGAGAAGATTGCGGGAGAAAAGCCACTGCAGGTCCTTTACGAAGATGCCAATCTGATTTGCATTAATAAGCCGGCAGGTGTGGCTGTTGTGGCAACTGGACATAGCGCTACACTCACCGTTGTGGACATGGTGCGGTCTTACTTGCGCCGTAAATATCCAAGCGCGCGAGGCACCTATATCAAAGCGCTTCATCGCCTGGATGTGGACACCTCGGGGGCAGTTGTTCTGGCCAAATCCAAAGTGGGTGAACAAATTTCCAAACAATTCAAAATGCACTCAATCGATCGCCGCTACATTGCAATTGTGACGGGTGTAATTAATGAAGAAGCCGGCACTATTTCTATGTCGCTTGAAAAGGGCGAATTTGGTCATGGTAAAAAAGTGGCCCCCGCAGCGCTTGGAGAAGGCAAGGTCGCCATCACCCACTTTAATGTGGAAGAGCGGTACACGGATGCAACCTTGCTTAAGCTGCGCGTGGAGACGGGCCGTACTCATCAAATTCGCGTTCACCTTGCGTCTCTGGGACATCCTATTGTAGGTGACAAATTATACGGAGGGCCAAACGATATTAAAGGATCACGTCTGGCGCTGCATTCAGAGTTTCTAAAATTTTATCTGCCAGACTCCGGAAAAAAAGTGGAGTGTCGTGCGCCACTCCCGGAAGATATGAAACAGATGATCGATGACTGTCGGGAGAGGTGCTAAATGGCATTGCAATGTGGAATTGTTGGATTGCCCAACGTTGGAAAATCAACACTCTTTAATGCGCTCACAGCGGTGGGTGTGGCGGCGGAAAATTATCCCTTTTGTACAATTGATCCCAATGTGGGTGTTGTGGAGGTTCCAGACACGCGACTGAAGGATATTACTCAATATATCAAACCGCAAAAGGTAGTGCCCGCAGCGGTAGAGTTTGTCGATATTGCTGGTCTTGTTAAAGACGCCAGCAAAGGCGAAGGCCTGGGCAACCAATTTCTGGGGCATATTCGGCAGGTAGATGCGATTGTGCATGTGGTGCGGTGTTTTGAAAATCCAGATGTGGTGCATGTGCATGGGGGTATTAATCCAGCGCATGATATTGATATCATTAATACCGAACTAATGTTGGCGGATTTGGACGCAGTAGAAAAGCGATTTGTGCGCACCGAACGTGCGGCGAAAACCGGCGACAAAAAAGCCAAAGAAGAGTTGCCCGTTTTGGAGAAACTGCGTGCAGCTTTTAATGAAGGAAAGCTCGCACGTAATGTTGGTCTGGATGACAAGGAAAAGGAGCTGGTGCGAGAGCTGTTCTTGATTACCATGAAGCCCGTTCTCTATGTTGCCAATATTTCTGAATCACAAGTGGGTAAAGAGGATGATCCCGCGATTGCAGCAGTTGAAAAAATTGCGGCCAGTGAAGGCACGCATGTTGTGCCTATTTGCGGCAAAATCGAATCCGAAATTGCACAGCTGTCTGGTGAAGATAAAGAGATGTTCCTGAAAGATTTGGGATTAACCGAGTCAGGATTGGATCGCTTGGCACGTGCAGGTTATGAACTACTCAACTTGGCCACCTATTTTACGGCCGGTGAAAAAGAAGTGCGTGCGTGGACGATTCACAAGGGAATGACCGCGCCCCAAGCCGCTGGTGTCATTCACAGTGATTTTGAGCGAGGGTTTATTCGCGCCGAGATCTATCACTATAATGATTTGATGCAGTACAAGAATGAACAGGCCATCAAGGAAAAGGGCCTACTCCGCAGCGAAGGCAAAGACTATATTATGAAAGACGGCGACATCTGCCACTTCCGATTTAATGTATAAATTTTAAGGTATTTGAATGGCAACGACGGTATTTGGCAGGCATCGTTCGTCGCCGCCATATCGCACGACGTCTCCGCGTTGGAGTTGGTCTAACCCGGAGTTTTCTTTGCTGCGGTCCTTGTCCAGTCGGGTGACGCGAAGCATCTTTCCATTTTCACCGCAGAACAAAATTTCAACCTTACCCTTGCTCTTCATGGGGGCAGAGACAACGCGCCACGTGTCCCCGATTTTTTGTTTCGGAACATTTTGGACAGCACTCATAACCATATACGACATCTTTAAATATTCTTTTCGATTTCCCACAAGCATGTCGAGATCCGCGATCACCTGTGGGCGTTCCCACTCCAGATAGCTGTGGCACCAGTCGCGTGGGTTGGCGATGCGCATGGGGCATAGTTGTTGGTGTAAGCATGGCGCCAAAACACGCGCCACCTTTTGTTCGGTGACGAGTTGGTCACGCAACAACATTAGATCACGAGTAGAGCGTTGTAGTGCGGGATCAATAATAACAAGCCGTCCGTTGGGTGTTAGGTGTTGGGACATAAGGCGGCTGACAAAATCGAAGCGTTCTTCAGTGGACCTCAGTTCATTTAATACATTGGCAACGATTAAGATGTGAAAGCGGTTGTTTCCAAGCGCTTTTCGTAACTGTGCGAGTGTTGCGGCATGGGTTGTAAGTGTGGTGCCATCTTTTGAATTGTGCTCAGTGAGCTTGTTGAGAAGGTTGCGACCATCTTTAAGCATAGCCGTATTTTGATCGACTGCAACGCAGGAGAGTTTTTGTTGCGGTGCGTGGGATTGCCAATACTGGGCTGCCGCCAAAATTCCGGTACACGGACCACAGCCAATATCGGCAATGCGAACCTCTGTTTCCTCAGAAAAGAGGTCGGCAAAATGTTGCTGCTCAAAAATCCATTGAACCTTTAGCATATTGGGCACAAGAAAATAGAGCAGGTAGCTGGAGCGCGCTTCTTTTGTGTTAAAGTAGTTGGCGTGTCGGGAATTGCGCTCACTGGTAAATGCTGCAGAAAGCTCAGCAACCGCCGGCGCAAAGAAATGAAGATCGCCCGACGTAAACGAATCTGGATACTTCGGGTTATGGCGCTTTGCAGGCAAGTAGGTTGACTTGATGTATGCAAGTAGCGTCTTCAAAAATATGGGCTGGACTTGCATCATAAAGTTGGGGGCCTGCCGCAGGCTTTCTATTTAACAGTCCAAACGTCGCCCGACTTGAGCAGCTGTTCAATCGTCAGTGGACGTGTCTTCTTCGCAGTATTAATTTGCTCTGTTGCCACCTCTTCGTAGGTGGTTTTTTGAATGGCAAAGAAGACGCCCATGGGCGTTGGGAATTTTGGAGCAACCATTTGGCTGAGCATGTAGGCAATGGCTGGGTTGGTCTCATCATGAATAAGACAATCTTTTTCGGACAGCCCATCCTTAAATTCAATGACTTCAGCCTGCATTTGACTGTTCATGCGAATGCCCTTGTCGTTGTTCTTTCCAAAGACCATAGGCTTGCCATTTTCCAAACGAAGCTGACGATCCAGTTTGTTTTCTTTGTCGGTGGTGTAGTCAAACGCGCCATCGTTAAAGATGTTGCAGTTCTGAAACACCTCAACAAATGAAGCACCTTTGTGCTGTGCTGCACGCAAGAGAACTCCGGGCATATGCTGGTTTTCGACGTCAATTGAGCGAGCTACAAAGGTGGCGCCCGCACCAAGAGCGATACCAATGGGGTTAAATGGATGATCAGGGGATCCATAGGGTGTTGACTTGGTGATCTTACCCTCTTCCGAGGTTGGAGAATACTGCCCCTTAGTTAGCCCATAAATGCGGTTGTTAAAGAGAAGAATTTGAACGTTCAAGTTGCGACGTAAAATATGAATTAAGTGGTTACCGCCGATGGAGAGACCGTCACCATCACCTGTTGCGATCCAGACACATAAATCTGGGCGCGAAATTTTAAGACCAGAAGCAAGTGTTGGCGCGCGACCGTGTATGGTATGAAACCCATATGTATTGATGTAATAGGGAAAGCGGCTGGAGCAACCAATGCCTGAAATAAAGACGATCTTTTCACGCGGCACGCCCAGCTCTGGTAAAACGCGTTGTACCTGAGACAAAATGGCGTAGTCACCGCAACCGGGACACCAGCGAACGTCTTGGTCAGTTACGAAATCTTTACGTGTGAGTTTAACAGCTGCCGTTGCTTCGGTTGTCATTGTACAGCCTCCAGTTTACGACCATCCATAATTGCTGAAATTTTGGTAACCAATTCACTGATTGTAAAGGGCTTGCCCTTCATTTTATTAATACCAATGGCATCCACAAGAAAGTTTGCACGAATGAGCATGCGGAGTTGCCCCATATTCATTTCGGGAATAATCACCTTCTTATAGTTCTTTAAGAGGTCGCCCAAGTCCGATGGTAGTGGATTGATATAACTAATGTGGCTATGGGCAACGGAGCGCCCTTCCTTCTGCAGCTGTTTAACGGCTGCATGGATGGGACCAAATGTAGAACCCCAACCCACAACGATGGCGTCACCGCTCTTGGGACCCATGACACGCATGGGTGGAATTTCTTGCGCAATGCGCTGCACCTTTTCTGCACGAAGCTTGGTCATGAGTTCATGATTGTCGGGATCTGAGCTAATATTGCCACTCCCATTTTGTCCTTCAAGTCCCCCAAGGCGATGTTCTAGTCCCGGTGTTCCCGGAATGGCCCATGGACGTGCGAGCGTCTTTTCGTCACGGGAATAAGGCTTGTATGTAGCAGCATCCGTTGCAAATTTAACGGTGATGTCAGGTAGCTGATCTACTTCAGGCAGCTTCCATGGCTCAGAGCCGTTGGCAATATAGCCATCGGTCAAGAGGATAACCGGCGTCATGTATTTAACTGCAATTCGAACAGCTGTGTAAGCGCACATGAAGCAGTCGGCCGGTGAGGCGGCCGCAATCACAGGTAGTGGGCTTTCACCATGGCGGCCAAACATTGCGAGCAATAGATCGGATTGTTCCGTTTTAGTGGGCAATCCTGTTGAGGGGCCTGCACGCTGAATATCGGCCACAACAAGTGGTAGCTCTACCTTTGCAGCAAGCCCCAAGGCCTCAGCCTTCAAGTCCAATCCAGGCCCGCTTGTTGTGGTGATGCCAATGGCACCACCAAAGGCCGCACCGATTGCGGAACCAATGCCGGCAATTTCATCTTCAGCTTGGTATGTCACCACGTCCAACGCCTTATATTTTGAAAGCTCATGCAAGACATCGCTTGCAGGTGTGATCGGGTAAGATCCTAAAAATAGGGGACGACCCGCGCGCTGAGCTGCCGCAACAAATCCCAGCGCCGTTGCCGCATTTCCAGTAATGTTGCGGTACGTGCCGGCTGTAATGGGTGCAGATTTTACTTCGTAAGATTCTGCAAAAAGCTCAGTCGTATCCGCGTAATTATAACCCGCCATAAAGGCGCGGCGGTTTGCCTCAGCAAGCCCTGGTTTGTTCTTAAATTTCTTTTCAATGTGTTGAATGGTAATTTCAGTAGGGCGGTGGAAGAGCCAAGACACCAACCCGAGGCAGAAAAAGTTTTTGCAACGTGTGGCTTCTTTGGTTGAAAGCCCCATGTCGTTTAGCGCGGCTGTTGTGAGTTTTGTAATATCAATTTTGAACAGTTGGTACTTATCAAGTGAGCCGTCTTCGAGTGGGTTGGCCTCGTATTTTACTTTTTTCAAATTCTGTTCAGTAAAGCTGTCGGTGTCGACGATCAAGATACCGTTTTGTGCAAGGTCTTTAATGTTGGCTTTTAACGCAGCAGGATTCATGACAACCAAAACGCTGGGTTCGTCGCCCGCGGTGAAGACTTCATGGTCGGAGAAATTGAGTTGGTATCCGCTAACGCCGTGAATGGTTCCGGCAGGGGCGCGAATTTCGGCGGGGTAGTCTGGAAATGTTGCAATGTCATTCCCGGCAATGGCGGCTTCTGCTGTAAATTGAGCGCCTGTTAACTGCATGCCGTCCCCAGAGTCACCCGCAAAACGAATAACCACATCGTGTTTCGGTGTAACGGTTCTGGTGCGGCCTGATGTTGAAGTTCCTGCTGTAGTCATACGGTGTATTTCTCCTTTAGTCATTCTGTGCTCGGGGCGGGACTCGAACCCGCAATCCTTTCGGAATACGCACCTCAAGCGTACGTGTATACCAATTCCACCACCCGAGCTAATTTTCTATCCTTACTTCTTTTCAGCAGGCGCAGCATTTTGTGTTGCTGGCTTTGCTGATCCGTCTGTTGGTGCTGCTTGTTGTGTTGCACTATTATCTGTTGCGTCTGGTGCGGTATCTGTGGCACCAGCTTGTGCGGGTGCGCTCACAGGTGCTGCAGAATCAACGACGGAAGAGACAGACTCTTTTTTTGCCAACTGTGCCAGCGTGAGCGACGTAAACAAAAAGATAATCGCTGCGCCAATTGTAATTTTATTTAAAAAGGTCGCAGGACCGCGTGCACCAAAAACAGTTTGGGATCCGCCCGACCCGAATGCGGCACCAATGTCAGCGCCTTTTCCTGCCTGCATTAAAATTGCACCAATCATGAATGTGCACACGATATAGTGAATAACGGTTACAATGGTTTCCATAACAATTCCTTTACTGTGCTGCGACAGCCTTGACTTCGGCTGCCTTTATAATTTGTGCAAACTGCTCACCATCGAGACTGGCACCACCAACTAGTAATCCATCAATCTGAGATTCTCTTAAAAGTTCTTCAGCGTTGGAGGTCTTCACGCTGCCCCCATAGATAATGCGAACCAAATCTGCTGTGGGCGCATCATAGAGTTTGCCCAAGAGGTTGCGAATAAAGGCATGTACCTCTGCGGCATATCCGGATGTGGCTGTTTTTCCTGTGCCAATGGCCCAAATGGGTTCGTATGCAATGACAATGGACTCCAGATCGCGCGCACCAATGCCAACAAGCGCCTGCTTTATTTGACGCTCAATTACTGTGTACGTTTCCTTTGCATTGTATTGATCGAGCGTTTCACCCACGCAGCACACCGGCTTTAAGTCGTTGCGCAGTGCTGCATCAATTTTGCGATTAACAGCTGCATCCGTTTCACCAAAAAACTGACGACGTTCAGAATGCCCCACCAAAACGTAGCTACAGCTTAAATCTTTTAAAAAAACGGGCGAGATCTCGCCTGTGTAAGCACCAGCATTTTCCCAAAAGCAATCTTGCGCCGCGAGCTGGTATTCCGATTCTTGTAGTGTGACGCCAACTGAGTACAAAGCGGTGAAAGGAGGTGCGACAGCCGCTTCACATCCGATAGGGGCCTTTAATGATTGCATCAGCACCGTGACGAGTTTTAAAGATTCGCCAATGGTACCATTCATTTTCCAGTTCCCAATAATTAAGGGTGTCCGAGGTGCGGTCGCCATAAGGCGCAAGTTTCTAGCCCAACGCCCTAATACCCGGCAAGGATTTTCCTTCGACAAATTCAAGGCTTGCGCCGCCACCGGTTGAGATGTGGGTGATTTTATCCGCCACACCCGCTTGGTGAATGGCGGCGATAGAATCCCCCCCACCCACAACCGTGGTGGCATCGGTTAATGTGGCCAAGACTTGTGCAATGGCCAGGGTGCCCGCCGCAAAATTCGGATTTTCAAAAACCCCTAAGGGCCCGTTCCAAAAGACAGTTTTGGCAGATTTGAGAGCTTCAGTAAATTGGGCGATCGTTTTGGGGCCAATATCCAAGCCCATCATCCCTGCCGGAATATCGGTGCCAGCCGTGGTTTGAGGGTCAGCGGATTCCAGGCCAGATGCCACAACATTATCAACGGGCAGGTAGATGGGCACACCTTTGGTGTCCGCACGCCTTAAAACCTTGGTGGCCGAGTGGACTTTGGTGTCATCAACCAGCGAAGCGCCGACGTTAACACCCTTGGCCTTCAAAAAGGTGTAGGCCATGCCGCCACCAATGCAGAGGGCTGTGACGTGGTCCAATAGGTTTTCAATAACCGGCAATTTGTCCGTGATCTTCGCCCCTCCCAAGATTCCCACGTACGGTTTGGTTGGATTTTTGGTGATTTGAGAAAGGAAATCGACCTCTTTTTGAAGCAAGAAGCCTGCTGCCTTTTCTTTGAAATACTGAACCATGCCAACGGTGGATGCATGTGCGCGATGGGCAGTCCCAAACGCATCGTTCACATAAATATCCGCAAGGCTTGCCAATTCTTTTGAAAATGCAGGATCATTCTTTTCCTCGCCGGCGTGGAATCGAAGGTTCTCCAACAACATTAATTTTCCGGGAGTTAAATCGTGAGTAAGTTTGCGAATGCCGTCGCCAACACAGTCTTCTGGAAAAACAACTTCGACCTTTGGCAATAATTCAGAAAGCCGTTCTGCCACAGGCTTTAGACTATACTTTTCTTCGAAGCCAGATCCTTTGGGGCGTCCCAGGTGTGAAGCCAAGATGACTTTGGCATCGTGGGCGAGCGCATATTGAATCGTTGGAAGTGCTGCACGAATACGTGTGTCATCCGCGATGGCACCAGTTTTTTTATCCAATGCAACGTTGAAGTCCACACGAATGAAAACACGCTTTTCAGAAATATCAAGATCTGTAATGGAGTGCATAAAATCCTCAGGCTATCTTGGCGCCAACAAACTCTGTCAGGTCGACCATGCGGTGAGAAAAACCCGCTTCGTTGTCATACCAAGAGAGCACATTGACCACATTGCCCATGGCCTTGGTGGTGAGTCCATCAATGATAGAAGAAAGTGGGCACCCAATGTAGTCCGTGGATACCAAGGGCTCATCTGAAAATCCGAGGATTCCCTTCAAGGCGCCATTAGATGCGGTTTTAAAGGCGTCGTTGACTTCCTTTGCAGTGACTGCGCGCTTGCACGTTGCAACCAGGTTCACGCACGATACGTCTGGTGTGGGAACACGAATGGAATAACCGTCGAGTTTGCCATTCAACTCAGGCAAAACGAGCCCAACTGCTTTGGCTGCACCCGTTGACGTTGGAATTTGATTTATGGCGCCTGCACGTGCGCGCCGCAAATCTTTGTGGGGACTGTCCATAATGTGTTGATCGTTGGTATAGCTGTGAATGGTGACCATGAAGCCCTGCTCAATTCCAAATGTTTCATGCAGAACCTTTGCAAATGGCGCCAAGCAGTTGGTGGTACAAGATGCGTTGGAAATCACAAAATCCGTTTCGGGATTGAAGCGATCATTGTTAACACCCATCACAATTGTGATGTCCTCATTTTTGGCAGGTGCGGAAATAATCACGCGCTTGGCGCCGGCGCTCAAGTGTTTGGCTGCATCTTCTTTATTGGTAAATCGCCCCGTACATTCTAATGCGATATCGATGCCAAGTTTTTTCCAGGGTAAAAGGGTGGGATCTTTTTCTTTAGTCACTTGGAATGTTTTGTCGCCAACCGTGATGCTGGTATCCGTTGCTGTTACAGTCTCTTTAAGGGGGCCGAATATGGAATCATATTTAAGTAGGTGTGCAAGCGTTGCAGCGTCTGTTAAATCATTGATCGCGACGACTTCAACCTTAGGATTGGTTAGGGTTTGGCGGACAATGTTGCGGCCAATGCGCCCAAATCCATTAATAGCGACTCTAATTTTTCCCATAAACGCTCCTTTGTGGGGTCAAATGCGGTTCGCCGCCTAGCACTATACTATAGACAGGTCAAGACTTGGGCCCACACAACTTTTTGGTGATTTGGACGATACATAAGTTATAGGAGACCTTATGGCAGACACAGCCTCACGACGGTTATTATTCACACGAATTGAGCGTACAAGCAGCGCATTTCGACTTACCCAGTCTTTTGATACGGGATGCCATCAAAAAGAGGCTGACCCGACGCCAAATAAGTCACGTCCCGCCTGCGAAGTTCGCACATCGGTTGCTGAAATTCCAGGACGCTGGGTACATAGTATCCTGCGCCGGTTTGCAGATGGCACGTCGCTGGATGTGTACCGTGAAGCAAGTCACGAATATCCAGAGGGAGATAAGGATATTTGGATGATTGCACAGCTTAAGCTCGATGCCGCTTGGCGGATATCCACCTCGCTGCTGACGGTCTTACAAGAAAACAAACACAGGCTTTCATCGGGGACGATGGTGTTCGAAACCGCTGTCGGGGATGTCTATGCAACGCCGCATTGTAACGGAAGCAATCTGGTTGATATTGCGTTTTCGTACCCTACCCATGGTATTCAAATTAACATTTCGGATCATTTCGAAATTGCGCCATACGAATATTCCTTATGTCGATGATCACCCACAACTGAACAAAGCAATTGTTTTGCTGTCGTGAATATAATACTGCCAGAATATGCGTTGCCAATGGGGGATAGTTGTTCTGCTTGCACTGCTCATTTCAGCCTCAGCTCTAGCTGCGGACGATGCCGGTCGTGCTGAAGTTGCTTTTTCCGAAGGGCTTCTAGCCTACAACAACCAAAACTATAACCGCGCTGAGAGGGACTTTTCAAAAGCGGTGTCGCTTAACCCCAAATTACAAAAGGCCCAGCATTTTTTGGGCATGACGGAATATCAGCTTGGACGCTACGAAGCCGCTCAACAGGCGTTTGGCGCTGCGATTGCTCTGGGAGATGTTGCGTCGGCAACCCGCTTCTATCGTGGGTTGTCGTTGTATCGCATTGGACAAATGACTCAGGCCAGATCTGATTTTGTGCGCGCGCAGGAGTTGGCGCCACCGGGTGATATTGATAACCTCTCAAGCAGTTATGTGCGCAATATTGATTCAGGAGAAGAAATCCAATCGGTAGCTGTGGGAGAATCGAAGCGATGGTATGTGTATGCCAGCTATTCAACGTCGTACGACAGCAACGTTTCGCTTAACCCTGATAATCTGGCCTTGGCCAACCTTCCGTCAGATTCGCGCGATGCAGAGTTTGCACTACGGGGGGGCGGCGGCTATCATGTTGTTGATACAAAACATCTCAAGATTACGCCTGAGGCTTTTTACTATCAATCATTACATCCACGCCTTACTGGGTTTAACTATGGACTTGCGCACATTGGATTGCAAAATAAGTTCATAGAAGGTCGTTGGACGATGGGTATTCCCACCACGTATGAGTTTTCGACGTTGGGTTCGACCAAGTTTTTGGGGGTTGTGGCGGTCAATCCCAATGTAACTTATTTTTGGATGAATCGCATGTTGACCCAAATTGGCATGCCAACGTCCTACGATGACTTTTTTCAAACAGTGACCAACAACCCTCAAGATCGTGACGCCTGGAATTTGTTGCCGGGGATTACTCAGTACGTATTTTTCAACGACAAGAAACACTATGTTGCGCTGGCCTATAATTATGAAAAGAATTGGGCGAGTGGTAATGACTGGGATTACCACGCTAACACAATTGTTGCATCCGGATTGCTGCCACTGCCATGGCAAATGGATTTATATGTGTTTGGCAGCTTCACCTTCGATAAAAACTTTAATAATGTGGATTCTGTTATCGGCACCCGTCGAAAGGACACCCTGTATATGGCGGGCGCTAATTTGACGCGAAAGTTTTTCAAGTACATGGACGTGACGTTGCACTATAATTATTGGAACGAAAATTCCAATCAGGCATTTTTTACCTATGACCGTAACCTTGTGGGGGTGACCTTTGGTGTCGCATATTAGGCGAATTTTTTTGGTTGCGCTGGTGATGATGGTGCCGCAGGTTGTACATGCAGAGGCAACTGTTGGGCATGTTGTTTTGGTTTCGGGTGCAGCAACGCTTCAACAGATATCAAATGCACCAGTTGAAGCGAAGTTTGGGGCGGATGTACATAAGATGGATACGCTCGAAACTCACAATGGAAAGCTCAAAATTTTGTTCAACGATAAGACGCTTCTAACTCTAGGTGCCAATACCAAGGTGCTTGTTACTGAGCATTTCTACAATAAGAAGAGAGCTGAGCGGAGTAGTGTCTACGATATTGTACATGGGACAGTGCGCGCTATTGTTGACAAGCCGGGTGACTTGAAAACAAACGACGTGCAGTTACAAACGCCCACCGCAGTTGCCGGTATTCGTGGAACGGACGTGGCTGTTCATGCGGCGGGAAAATCGGCGCGCATGGCGTGCTTCAACGGTGCATTCAAGGCCTATGCCAAATCTAATCCAGAAAATGGGGTGATGGTAAAGACCGGTGAGTGGACGGATATTTCAGGACCAACACCAACGAAACCACTGCCTGTGACGGCAAGTGCACTCAAGCAATTTTCAGATGTTATGAATGGAGAAAGTGTTGAAGATATTTTAAATCAATTGGGGGCTGGCGCGCTTTCTGAGACGCCTGAAAAGATACAGCCACAGCCTCAACACCAAGAACAACCCCCTCAATTGCCATATTTGCCTGGTGGTAATACCAACACTCCAAGCGATGCCGGGACGGGGGGCGATAGCCCCACTCCCCCTGGTGAATAATAATGATGCGACGACTTCTGTTCATTGTATTACCACTGGTTGCCTGCATCAGCTTGTCTGTGGTCAATCCACCTGCGTTGCGTTGGTTGGAAAGTAAATCCTTGGATTGGCGCTTTCTATGGCGCGGCCCTATTAAGCCTACGGGCGATATTGTTGTGGTGGCAATCGATGATAAAAGTGTGTCGCATGTAGGGCGTTGGCCTTGGCCGCGCGAGACCGTTGCACAATTAGTTACAAAGCTTGCCAACGCACATCCCAAGACAATCGCATTGGACATCATTTTTTCTGAAGCGTCTATTGGAGACGACCTTTTATCTCAGGCGGTGAACCGAGCAGGCAATGTCGCTCTGGGATATTATTTTTATCAAACGCCGCAAGAAGTTGCTGCTGCTGATTTTTCTCAAAAAGTCTTAGATAAGAGTTTTGAAACTATTTTGCCTGTTGCCCTTCCTGATCTGGGCGCGTCCCAACTCATTGCGGCGTCGGGTATTGTGGCCACAATTCCAGAGCTAGCAGCATCCGCAGCGACCCAAGGATATATTAATGCTTTTCCTGACCATGATGGGGTGTTGCGTCATGTTCCGCTTGTTCTGCGGTACCGCAATCATGTGTTTCCATCAATGGCGCTTAATGCGCTATCGCGGCAACAAGGTGGGTTTGCGCCGGTTGTGACTTCCAAAGAAAATGGTGTGGTTGGAGGTATTGTTGTTGGTAAACAGATAATTCCAACTTCTCCGTTGGGAGAGGTCCTTATTAATTACCGTGGCGGTTCGGAGATGTTTAAAGTGGTTTCTGCAGCAGACGTGTTGACAGGTCAGGTGGCCCCGGATGTGCTTGCTAATAAAACAGTGTTGGTTGGTGCCACCGCTGTTGGCATTTACGACCTGCGAGTCACACCCATTTCGCCGAATATGCCTGGTGTTGTGGTGGGCGCCAACTTGTTAGATATGCTGTACAAAGGCGACTTGCTTCGACAGGGTTCCGTGACACAGTATTGGAATCTTTCAATGCTTGTCTTGCTGGCAATTGTGTTGGGCTCCATTTTGTTGAGCACGCGATTGCTACTCGGCGTTGCGATAAGTCTTGTTGTGATGATTGTCTATGCATGGAGTGCACAGCTTTGGTTTAAGCAGGGTTATGTTGTCGCCTTAGCAATGCCACTTTTGGAATGTGTGATTCTTACTGCAATTGTTATTGTATATCGTGGTCTCACCGAAGAGCGTCAGAAGAGACAGATCCGCCGCGCGTTTCGTGCCTATTTGCATCCGAGTGTTGTTGCTGAACTTACCGAACATCCCGAAAATCTGAAGTTGGGAGGGCAACGCAAAAATTGCACAATTTTGTTCTGCGATGTTAAAAATTTTTCCACAATTTCTGAAAACATGGCGCCGGAGAAGTTGACGCAACTCATGAACACATTCTTTGATCCAATCTGTCAGGCGGTTATGGCTGAAGGCGGTTATGTTGATAAATTAATTGGTGATGCAGTCATGGCTGTTTTTGGCGCACCATTGCCAATGGCGGACCATGCAGTGCGCGCTTGCAGGTCAGCGATTACTATACAGCAAAAGGCGAATGATTTAGCTCCACGAATTCAAAGGGAGTTTGGTGTCGCCGAATTCAAATTGCGAATAGGCGTTCATACAGGTCCTGTGGTGGTGGGAAATATGGGCACCCGCGATAGGCTTAATTATACCGTTATGGGAGATGTAGTGAATTTGGCATCACGTCTTGAGGGGGCCAATAAAGAGTTGGGTACAGATATCTTACTCAGTGAGGCAACGGCAGAGGCTGCAGGAGCTGAAATACAGTCGCGTTATGTGGACACCATTCAGGTCAAAGGCAAGACCGAGTTTGTTAAGGTATATACGGTGAGCTGGACTCTTCCTCTTGCAGAGGTTAAGGTAACGGCATGATAAGCCTTCAGCAAATTATGGCGCGCAGCCGACTCTTATCGGGAGTTCCAGAGTTTGCACGATCTCCAACCGAAATTTTGATGGGCCTTTCGAAGCTTGCACGAGAAGAGCAATTTGATGCTGGAAAAGTGATTATCCAAGAGGGAGAGCCAGGAACACGTCTTTTTGTAATTGTATCTGGCGAAGTTCGGGTGACATGCCAATCAAAGGAAGACACGGTTGTTCTGGCGACTCTGGGCAAGGGAGATATGTTTGGGGAGGTGGCCGTTGCCATTCCCAACACTCCCCGCACCGCAACAATTACCGCATTAACTGCAGTTACCGCGTTTAGTATTTCTGTAGAAGATTTAGATCGCATGTGCGCTGAGCATCCGCCGGTACGTCTTAAGCTCGAAGCCTTGGCAAAAAAAATTCTACTCCTTAATTTTATCAAGCGATCAAGCCCATTTTCGGTGCTGCCACAAGATAAGGTCGATGCTCTTATTAAGCGACTCAAGCTGTTGCGGGTACAGCCCAACACTACAATTATCGATCAAGGAGACAGGGGACATTACTGCTACTTATTAAAATCGGGTTCTGTGGATGTGGTCTTGAAGAGGGCGTCCGAAGAAAAGAAGGTGGCCACATTGTTTCCGGGTGCGTTGTTTGGGGAGGCATCGTTGCTGGCAAGTAGTACGCGAAGTGCGGCTGTTATCAGCCGTGATGTGTGTGAAATTTTAGCCGTTGGAAAACAAGATCTGTTCGATGCCGTTTTGACAGATCGGCAGCTCGCATCTCATATGATGGAATTACTGCGATTGCGTGATCGGCCAAAGCGGAATCCTGATGTTGTAGAGCAGGTTGTTCGACAGGATGAACGCGGCGAAGCCGTAGTTTTGAAAAACACGATGGCGGGCACCTATTATCGACTGACTCCCGAAGGAAAGTTCTTATGGGACTTATTAGATGGGACTCGAACCTTGCGAGATTTGTCGCAAGTGTACTTTGAAAAATATAAAAGCGTTACACCTCAAGCTATTGCAGAGGTGGTGGGTGGTTTGGGTAATGCGGGATTTTTAGAAAGTTCTGCATGGAATAAATCCGCACAGAAGTTGCTCGTGCGCCTGCCACCTCTGGCGAAGGCAACAGCGCGAATAAAGAAAGCATTAACCGTTGTTGTTATGAAGCGACACGTAGATGAGTGGTTTGCGCGTTGGCATCAGCGGATTGTAAGACACTTATTTTCGGTACCTGCTTTGGTTGTTGAAGCGGGAATTGCGGCAGCAGGTCTGATTGGTTTTTCGATAATGACACCTGCGATTATTGCATTGCTTCCCAAATATCCACCAACCCAGTTTTTAAGTTTATTACCATTCCTTTTAATTGTGGGTGTGATGCAGGAGTTGGGGCACGGGTTTGCAGTGAAGTATTTTGGTCGTGAAGTTGTTGGTGTGGGATTTGGTTGGCGCTGGATGGCACCAATTGTTTTTGTGGATACTTCGGATATGTGGCTTGAAAGTCAACAGCCACAAATTTTGGTGCAACTTGCAGGGCTTGTCACAAGTCTCGTATTTGTGGGGCTGGTGATGGTGCCCGCTTGGGTTGTGGGCGCTAGCCACCATTATTCGGTATATGCATGGGTGTTTTCCGCAGCATCATACGGTATTGCGGTGATCAAGCTTCTGCCATTTTTACGCAAGTTGTTTTAAAAAATCGGGTCCAACATCATTGTTTTTTCGTCCCGCAACCGCAAAATAATACAAGGGCTTTCCTTCGATTGACAATCGGTGACGATAACGTTCCATATGGTACAAATTTAAATAATCTGAGAAAATTAATTCACGAATGGCACGTGAAAATCCGGATTGATCCTGATTGTCCAAAAATGTTTCCTTAATGTTGAATGCAACCCAACCTTGATCTTGAATCAAGTTAAAGGCCTTAAAAAAAGCGGAGGGGGGAATATCTCCAAAGCCGAGTGCTGCAACGGTTGTAAGACAGTTAAGTGACCACGATGCAATGTCGTCTTCCGTTTGCTTATTTAAATTGCAAAAGTCGGCAACATAATAGGCATCATACATACCAGGCCGATCTCGTTGCAATGAAGTTTCAGCTTCTGGAATAATATCAGCACCAACGAGGCGTGCGACACCAAATTTCTTCATGGCCTCGCCCATCATGCCGTTTCCGGCACCCAAGTCCAAAACGCGAAGTTCAGTAAAGGCTTCTTGAGTTTGAGCAACAGCGGCCCTTAAAATTTCTGAGACTTTATTGGGAGATTGGCATTTTAATCGATCATAAAAAAGCTGCTCGTAGAGCCCGGGAATCTTATAAATGGCGTCATAGTCATGAAAGCGGATCTTCTGCCTTTCATTACCCTGGATTAGATAAAAATAGGTTTCGTTTTGATTGAGATCATCGGACCAGTTCTGTGGAAATTGAATTAAATGACGCTTTTGCATGGATCCTCCTTAATTTGCAGGTGATACTCCATAGCGGACTGAGACTGAGGCACAACCCTTTTCTGAGGAGTCAACTCGCCAAAAAGATGACGGTATCAATATTGAATTACCACAGAAGGGTATCAGGAGGTGCTCAGGTGCCAGTTTTAGTGGTGCTGAGCCTTAATTTTGGCTCGAATCTTGGCATGGCCTTTGCTCTTAGAAACCCTGGGGTTTTGTAACCAAGGAGTGAGGCGATGAAGCTAAAAATGACAGTAGTGGCAGTTATCTTGGCCGTATTCGCGGTGGCGTGTAGTGAAGGAAATTATGACCAGGCCGTTCAGGATGACTCTAAGACGAACTTCGATTTTAAAAATCCTGGCTCAGAATCCCCCGGCAATCTCGGTTTTTCGGGAACACTTGGTTCTAACGGTAAAGATGATGAAGGTAACAAGGATCAAGAAGCCAAGCTAAAGAAATGCGCTGAGGATGTTAATGCGGGCCTACCAATGACTGATGATTGTCAGGCCATATTTCAAGAAGTGGGAGCATCAGCAGCAGCGGCAATCTCTGAAACTTCAAACTCAATGGCCGCTGCAGCAAACAGTGTAGCAGCAGCGATTAGCTCGATGAATTCTGCAATGAGTTCTGCAGCGGGAGCCATGCAGCAAATGTTTAGCGGGATGGGAAATCCCTTTGGTGGTTCAAAGACCCCAGACAAGGCAGGCGAAGTAATAGATAAATTGCCGGATCAATGTGTTCAAGATGGCGATGTGGGACAAGTGTTTATCGATAAGGATTTACGTGAAGCGGTTTTAAAGAGTTTAAAAAAAGATCCTAATAAAGGGATTACAGTGCAAGAGGCTCTTGGCCTTAAAGTTTTAAATGCATCGGATATGGGAATTGTCAATTTGGCTGGGTTACACTGTTTCCCGAATTTGAAAACATTAAATCTGTCCAGAAATCGTATTGTTTCTATCGATGAGCTGGGACAATTAAGTCAACTCGAGGGGTTGGCGCTGAATGCGAACCACATTTCGGATTTATCACCACTCAAAACGCTAAAGAGTCTAAAGAATATATTGCTCGAGAGCAATTATATTACTGATATTACGCCGCTTATTGATAATCCCAACATTGTTAAACAGAAGGAGTTTGGATTTAACATAAATTTGCGTTGTAATAATGTTGATGCAAGTCAGGTGGGCAAGCTTTTAGGTAAAGGCATTAATGTTATTGTGGGAAGCTCAGCCAAGGTTTGTGGCAAGAGCCAAGTAGGTTCTGTTATTGTGAGACTTCATACCGATCTTCCACCAAATCCGCCCAATGGACAGTACAACAATAAAGTGAGCTTTGTGTTTTCAGACAAGCCAGGTTCGTTTGATGATTATGAAAATTCATTTCACTATGTTGCATCTGGAACAATGATGAATAATTACGGTGAATATCCATTTGGGGAATTTAATCAGCTGGGTAATGATGATTTAGATAAATTTAGATATGTCCGGCTGGAAGTTTCTGGAACAAGCCCACTCCATGTTAAGGGTATTCAAATAGATATTCATTTGGCCAATGGAATTGTTGTGCACAGTTATTTTAATCCATGCCTAGACCTGATCTTAGATCCCGTAAAAGCGCTACCAGCCCCATTTTCAGCTGTAAAATTTGGGCCTAAAGATACAGCAGTATGTATGGTATCAGTTGGAAATAGCGAGTCGGGTGGTGCGCACACACTTAAAGTGAGTCTTCCAAGGTCATCGGATCCAATCGGAAATCTCTATTCAATGAACGCAACTGTCAAAAATGACACGATTGATTACGCCTATATCTTAAAAGAATCGAAGAAAGTGCCCTTTCAGGGCTACTTTGTGTTTGATCAATACCCATTTAGTAAAAAGCCAAAGACAAAAATAAGCGGGCCATCAATCGACACTCCGAATTGGTTGGGCTTTGATTTGACTGCAGAGCCAAAGTCCGGTGTGGTTAAAGGCGGTCTTATTGGATGGCTATATTCTCCAGGATCTGTAGATTTTCTAGATAATAATACGTGTGCTCAACAAAATATGGCTTACGATCTGCAGAGCTGTAACTCATTTACCTGGGTTGGTGCCAAATTTGACCAAAATAGTAACAAGCCTGTTTGCCCCGGCCACCCACTTTTTGATCCCTACAACCTTCTGTATGAAAGTGATGGGGCTGACTGCACCGCCCTTAAGGGCATCTTTTTAGGTAACACCAAATATTAGATAACAGTCTTGACACCGGGACCACGCCCCTCTAGAAGGGGCGTCGTTCTAAGTAATCCGATCTTTCACAACGGCAGTGCAATTATCCAGAGTAGCTGAGCGCATCCCGACAAGGGTGGCGCTCTAGGGACGGGCCCGAAAACTACAGCAACCTCGCGACACACATCGTGTAGGTGCTAATTCCCGCCTGGCTGAAATGCCAGGGCAGATATAGTGCGGTCGTTATTCCCAAACTATTTAACTGAAAGAACCAACCCAATTACTATGGGCGGTGTGTCGTCGTTTCTGGAAATGTGCTGTCGTATAACGGCGGAGTATTTTTAGGAATGGTAGCCCCACTAATTGCAATTGGTGCGTATGAACTGATAGCCGCTGGTGCCGCAGGTACCGGTGCTGCTGCGGTCGCGATTGCCAGGCGTAAAGGGCTGGCAGAAGGTTTGGGCACGCTTGCCGAAACTGCCAGCGCAGCAACGGCCGAAATGGCCGTCAAAGCCCTGCCGTGGATCATGGCACCCGTGATTGGTCGTGCACCGACCATGTGGCGTTATGATACGGATACACCGCCACTCCCCATCACCGAAGCCGGTGGTTTGGATTTGGATATTGGTGCGATTCAGCCTTGGGCGCCGCCGATTGTGCATATTGAAGCGCCATCTGTGCTGCCAACACAACCTGTAACTGCTCCGTTAAGACGCATTGATGGTGGTGCAGGTGAGCCACCACCACCCGGTCAAGATCCCAAGTGGCGTGAATTGTTGAAAGCTGCGCGTGATGCAGCGGCTAGAGCTAAAGACGTTGCCACGCAAGTGGGTCAAAATCCTTGGGTGCAAGGAGCAGGTACGCTGTACCGTTGGTATATTTATGCCTCAACGGTATTAACCTCCGCCGAAATCGGCCGTCGCATGGCAACGGGAAGCAAAGACCATGGTCCGATTCTGTATGATTATGTTTATGAGCCCCTCTTTGGAGAAGCTGTAGCCGCTCGAACGATTCTGGGTGCGCATCAAGTGATGGCTGCTGAAACGACAACGGGTACGATGGCAATTGCACTAGCAAGTCGTTTTGTGGGCGGACCCTTGGCTGCCAAGTTGGGTCCAGAGTTTGTTACAAAGTTCCTTGCTCAGCTTCCATCGTTTGGTGCAATTCATGCTATGTCAGCACTTGGAAATTTGGCCTTTTTTGAACATCAAATGACAGCAAACGATGTGGATTTGGCAAGTGTGGATATTGATCGTGCCACACGCACCGCCGGATTTTTCGGATTCACAAGCACCTTCTTTTATCCACTCGTGGGTATTTTGAGCAATGTACCGCGGATTACTATTGGCCGGTTTTCGCTTGAAGGCATTGGTCGTATTGGCTTTCGCGAATGGTGGATGAAATGGGGAACAGCGCGTTTTTCACAGGCCGTTCACGCATCTGATTATGGCAACTGGGCGGTGGCACAGCTCTGGCATGGTGCCCAGTGGTTACTGGGTAAACAAGTCAGTCAAGTGCTTGCACCCCATTACATGCCCAGCTTTCGGACGTACGCACTCTATGCAATATTTGCTACGGTCTATCGTAATGGGACCCAGGCGATTGCATCCCTTTCGCCATTTGAAAATTCGAATATTTCAGAATCGATGGCCATGACCAATGTTCGCAATGTAACGTCAATTGCTCTGTTTGATCATTACCTCTACCTGTGTGCTAAAGGAAATAGTGCCCGCGCCATCTTTGGTGCGCAGTTGATATTCATGGGGTTGATTGGTTTCATTAACCAATTCTTTAGTCCGTTTGATGGTGAAGATGTTGCGGTGAATGAAGCGGATCGGGCCCTACAAAAGGCTGCGCAGCAAGGTGAAGAAGGTGTTCGTGAAACAGTTTTGAGCAAACCGCTGACCCAGCGCAACTTTTTGGTTCCACCATATATGGACTTAAGCACTGCAACCTGGGCACAGCTCAGTAGTCGCTATGCTACTGCGAAAAACTTGGACAAGGCGTTTTTTGAACAACTTGCTTCAACCATGCAAAAACTACTTTTGTCGAAAGATGTGGATGAGCGGCGCGTTGGTATGGCTTTGGGTGTATTGCTGACACAGGTGTCCTTTAATCCCAAGTGGCAGTCCCTGCAATCTAAGCTCCATCAAGCAGGGGTTGTGTTGGACCCGAGCCGTTTCAACCGTCCATTGGCTATCGACGACTTTGAACAGGTCTTTGAAGAGATTAGCGATGGTGTATACGATAAGACACCTCTCTTCCGGTTCCCGTTAAATTAATCCCGATTCATCAGTTTTTCCACAGGGGCCCCTTGACATCCCGCGAATGGGGCCTATATAGGGCCCCGACTCTTAAGTTGGCAGTCTCGCAGGGAGAGTGCTAATTTGAAAAAACCATTCAATTTCAAGGAGGTAATACATGGGTGCATCATGCTGCGGCGGCGACACAAACTGTTCGACCGACGCCAAGAAGGTCCGTCCACTGGGCGACCGTGTTTTGGTTCAACGTTTAGATGGTGAAGAAAAGACTGCGGGTGGTCTGTATATCCCCGATTCCGCCAAGGAAAAGCCCCAACAGGGTAAGGTGGTTGCGGTTGGAAATGGCAAAACATTCGAAAATGGCACAACCAAGCCACTCGATGTGAAGGTGGGCGATAAGGTCCTCTTCAGCAAGTATTCCGGTAGCGAAATCAAGTTCGATGGCGAAGAGTTCCTCATCGTTCGCGAAGACGATATTTTGGGCGTATTGAACTAACATTAAAGGAGACAAACAATGTCAGCCAAAGAAATTCTATATCAAGAAGAAGCACGTGATTTGATTGGCCGCGGTGTTAACAAGTTGGCCAATGCAGTCAAAGTGACCATGGGCCCAAAAGGTCGTAACGTGGTCTTGGAAAAATCCTATGGTTCACCTGTAGTCACCAAAGACGGTGTGTCAGTGGCCAAGGAAATCGAACTCGAAAATAAATTTGAAAACATGGGCGCCCAGATGGTGAAAGAAGTCGCCAGCAAGACCAGCGACATCGCCGGTGATGGTACCACCACCGCAACCGTATTGGCACAAGCGATTTACGCCGAAGGCGCACGTTTGGTTGCTGCCGGTCACAACCCAATGGAATTGAAGCGCGGTATTGAAAGTGCTGTGGCCACCATCGTTGATGGTTTGAAGAAATTGTCCAAGCCAACCAAAGACCAAAAGGAAATCGCTCAGGTCGGCACCATTTCTGCCAACGGTGATACCACCATTGGTAACATCATTGCTGAAGCCATGCAAAAAGTCGGTAAAGAAGGCGTCATCACAGTTGAAGAAGCCAAGAGCATGGAAACAACACTCGATGTGGTTGAAGGTATGCAATTCGATCGCGGTTACTTGTCACCATACTTCGTGACCGATGCTGAACGCATGCAGTGCCATTTCGATGATCCATATATCTTGATCAACGAAAAGAAAGTTTCCAGCATGAAGGAATTGCTTCCTGTGTTGGAACAAGTGGCCAAGATGGGCAAGCCCCTCTTGATCATTGCTGAAGATGTGGAAGGCGAAGCATTAGCCACACTCGTTGTGAACAAACTCCGTGGTACATTGCAAGTTTGTGCCGTTAAGGCCCCAGGCTTCGGTGATCGCCGCAAAGCCATGTTGGAAGACATTGCCACATTAACTGGTGGTAAATTGGTAGCCGAAGAATTGGGTATCAAGCTCGACACATTGACATTGAATGATTTGGGTCGCGCAAAACGTGTCACAATCGACAAAGACAACTCCACCATCGTTGACGGCGCAGGCAAGAAGGCCGACATCGAAGGTCGCGTTGCTCAAATCCGTGCACAGATTGCCAACACAACCTCTGACTACGATCGCGAAAAGCTCGAAGAGCGTCTTGCCAAGATGGTCGGTGGTGTTGCCGTAATCAACGTTGGTGCAGCAACTGAAACTGAAATGAAAGAAAAGAAAGCCCGCGTGGAAGATGCATTGCATGCTACACGCGCAGCTGTTGAAGAAGGTATCGTCCCTGGTGGTGGTGTTGCTTACCTCCGTACCGTTTCGGCCTTGGACAATCTGAAGCCAACAAACGCTGGCGAACAATGGGGTGTCAACATCATCCGCCGCGCTGTTGAAGAACCGCTCCGCCAAATCTCGGCTAACGCCGGTGTTGAAGGTGCGATCGTTGTGAATAAAGTTAAAGAAGGCAAGGGCGCATTTGGTTACAACGCTGCTGACGACAAGTATGAAGATATGCTTGCTGCCGGTATCATTGACCCAACCAAGGTGAGCCGCATTGCATTGCAAAATGCAGCGTCAGTTGCCAGCCTCATGATCACCACAGAAGCCATGGTTGCTGAAAAGCCAAAGGCTGATAAACCAGCTGCACCAGATATGGGCGGTATGGGTGGTGGAATGGGTGGAATGGGCGGCATGTACTAATGACCGCTTTCCGAAAACGGCCACCTGCGGCGTTTCCCGCATCGGCCGCTCCCTGCGGCGTACGTACTTAGTACGCCTCAGTCGGGCCTCAGCGGGTGTCTTGCATCTGGCGCGTTTTCAAAAAGCTATAAACCCCCTGTCTCTTACGAGGCAGGGGGTTTTTGTTTTGTAGCGACTTAAAGTATTAAGATGCTTTCTTATGCCAGACGTCTTCGCTCCACTTCTGAAGCCAGACAGTGCCTTGATCACCAACGCTTAGCCAGTCTACTGGTAGGGCTTTAAGCGGAGAGCGAATTTCTTCTGGAAGCTTATCCTTTGGATAGTCAGTGCGTGCCGGGCGTTTATAATATTTGTTAGCAGCAAATTCCATGGCAGGAACAGTGTGCAAAAATTCCACGTACTTTTTGGCGGCATCAAGGTGGGGCGCACCTGCAATAATCGCGGCAGGTTCTGGCATCACAAAGGCGCCGCTTGATGGATAGGCAACCGCAAGAGGATAGCTCTTTTCATTGCGGGCCATCCAAACATCGGCTTCATTGAGGACGGAAATCTTAGCTTCACCACGAACAATAGCGCCCAACAACTTGTCATTTGATGCTACATAGTTGCCATTCATTTGGTCATTCAACTTCTGGAAGAAGTCAAAGGCCTTACCTTCCCCCCAGGCCTTAATTAATGCGATATAAAAGGCACGGGCAACTCCTGATTGGGTGGGGTTTCGGATTAAAATGGCTTCCTTCCATTCAGGTTTGACGAGGTCTTCCCAATCTTTGGGGGCCTGATCGGGTGTGACCAGCTTGTCATTATAGAAGATGATTCCAGGTAATTGGTAAACGGCATACCATGTTTTATCAGGATCTTTCATGTTGGTTGGGATTGTTGCGCTGCCGGAAAGCTCATATGGTTGAATCAAGTTGTGTTTCTTCAATTGCAGGTACGTTGTTAAGTCACCCGCAAACATAACATCGCCTAATGGCTTTGCTTTTTCTGAGCGGATACGATCTTCGAGTAGGGTGGTGCTAGCACGAACTGTTTGAACAGTAATCCCAGGATTTTGCTCTTCGAATAGGCGGTTAATTTCGGAAATGAAGCCCTCGAACATAGGCGTGTAGACGACCACCACATTTTTTGACACGTTAGACTGTCGGTAAATGCCAACAGCAACACCCACAACAACGAGCAACCCCAAAACAACGAGAAGTTTCTTCATGGCAAAGTCTCTCCTTAATTTTAATTAATCCATCGCCTGATTGACGGCATTGCCGAACAGGCGATTGACGCCAAAGATGAGCATGGCAACAACCGCCAACTGGACTACACCAAGAGCGGCGGCTCTGCCAATATCAAAGTCGTTAATAAAGCCGACGATGGCAATGGAGATGGTGGGCCAGGAAGGGGGGTAGAGGAGGATTGTGGATGATAACTCACCAATAGATGTTACAAAACTCATAATGGCGCCGGTGACGATACCGGGGACAATGAGTGGAAACACGACATTTTGAAAAGTGTACCACCATGAGGCGCCCAGATCCTGGGATGCTTCTTCGGTGTGCCGATCCATTTGTTGCAAATTGGCATTTACAGACTGGATAACAAAAGGGGTGTGGCGCGTGAAATAAGACAGAATCAGGATGAGTGCAGACCCCGCCACAATGTGACCACCTGTAAACCAGTGGGGCTGGGTAAATGTGATCAAAAGTGACATACCCAAAACGGTACCAGGTAGTGCGTATGGTAGTGTTGTTGTCAAATCGAGTAGGCCACGAGCGCCTTTTGATGTCCTGTGCATCAAATAAGCTACAACAATGCCAAATAGGATGTTGCCGATGGTTGCAGCTCCCGCCAAGAGAAAACTGTTCACAATGGGATCGTAAGCGTGGGCTAAAATATGAACGTAATTGTCAATCGTCCATCCTGTTGGAAAAATGGTGGTAGTCCACTGATCTGTAGTGGTGAGCGAACTCATGACCAGCATAGAGGTGGGTAGAAAGATGAGAATAAATGTGATTGTGCAAATGATGGTGCACATCCAGCGTTGCCAAGGCTTATCCATTGGTTGGGGGCGAGCCGCGACTCCCTTGCCACTATTCCCAAAGTGTTTGCGACTGACATAGAAACGGTTCAGGAAAAAATATAGTAATGAAAAGCTCATCAGAATGACTGCGGCGGTCATTGCAAGAGGGTAGTCACCCAACACCTTCTGTTGCAGAATAAAGGTGGAGAGCACGGGGTAGTTGGGGGCCATGACATACGGTGTGCCGAAGTCTGCCATGCTATTCATAAAGACAAGCAAGGCGCCTGCAGTAATGCCGGGTAGAAGCATTGGAAGTGTGATGGTGCGCATCACCAGTCGTTTGCGCGCACCCAAGTCCCGTGCGGCTTCTTCGAGCGAGGGGTCGATGTTAGCAAATGCGCCGCGCACTGACAGAAAAATATAGGGAAAGAAGTTAATCATTTGCACCAAAATGATGCCTTGGGCGCCTTCGATACTCCAGGGTGCTGCATGTAGATTAAATAGCTGCATGACAATGCGTGTGATGACACCACTTTTCCCTAATAGTAAGTGAAACGCATATGCACCCAAGAATGGCGGCATAATCATGGGTAGTGTGGCGAGCGTTGAAAAGAAAGTTCTCCCAGTAAATTGAAAACGCGTGAGAATGAATGCGAGTGGTAGTCCCAAGCAGGTAGTTGTAACAACGGCAGTTCCCGATAGCCAAAGCGAGTGCCATAGTGCCTGGTTATATGTGCGTGTTGGGTTGAAAAATTCAAAGTAGTTATGCAGCGTTGGGAATGCGTCGTCCGTGTGGAGCGAAAATAAGATTAACTCGAGCTGTGGGTATAATAGATAAATACCAATGAATGCCAGCAGTCCCAAGACAAACCAAGTGCGATAATATTTGAAGATGGATAGGCCCATAATCAGTTACACGGAAAAAAGTGAATAGCGCGTGGTAATAGGTTGAGTGTCAACTTTTGCCCTGCGGCAATGGCCAGATTGTCGAGCGTGTTGGGCAAATTTAAAATAAGGGGAACTGCATGGTTCTTGGCTAATTTGAGGTGAAGTTGCAAGTGGGACCCCTGAAACTCACGATCAGTGACGACGGCTTCAACAAGATTGGCGGGCTGTTCAGGTTCACCAGAGGGAACGCGAATCGCTTCAGGCCGAATAGACGCAAAATGTTCTTGGCCTGGTGTGATGCGGTGAGTGAGTTTGGATTCTCCTCGGATGACCACGCCTTCGGCTGTTGTTAACACAGGTACCGATCCATCCATTTGAATCTTTCCACGAAAGAGGTTGGTGGCGCCAATGAAGCGGGCAACAAACTCATTGTGGGGATAGAGGTATATTTCCTCAGGGCGCCCCACTTGAACCAATGTTCCTTCGTTCATAACACCGATCCGATCTGATATTGCCATGGCTTCAGACTGATCGTGTGTAATATAGATAGTGGTAATTCCTGCCTCGCGTTGTAAACGCTTGATTTCAAGGCGCATTTCGATGCGCATGATGGCGTCTAAGTTACTTAAAGGTTCATCCAAAAGCAAAACGTGGGGTTCCACGACCAAAGAGCGTGCAAACGCGACGCGCTGCTGTTGACCACCCGATAGTTGGGATGGATAGCGGTCTTTGCGGCGTTCCATGCGTATCATTGTTAGGGCGCGTTCGACCTTTTGATTAATTTCAGCTGTTGGCAGCTTTGCAACTTTAAGCCCGTAAGCAATGTTTTCGAAGACGGTCATGTGAGGGAACAAGGCATAGCTTTGAAAAACCATGGCGGAGTTGCGCTTTTCGGGCGGAATGTGAGTCATGTTCTTTCCGTCGATGAGGACATCGCCAGAAGTTGGCAAAATGAATCCCCCTACAATGCGGATTGCAGTGGTTTTACCACAACCAGATGGCCCCAATAGGGTAAACAACTCTCCTTTGGTTACATCTAGGGATAGGTCGCGCAGTACGGTGGTGTCACCAAACTGCTTAGCTATGTTGTTCAATCGGACTGACATAATGAGTGTGCGCGGAATAGCCCAACCAGCATCAATAGAACAAGCTTTTTTCTTGCGGTTTTGGGGTATTCTCTCTATGAACCGCCCATGCGTTTCGGGGGCAAAGTCCTTACAATTGTATTGTTCGTTGTTTGTTGGGCAACACCTTCGGTGGCCTTCGACTTTACCATGCATGGTTATTATCGAACGCGCTTTATTCCACTCTATAATATTGATCTTCAGGGTAATAACACCAATATTGCCAATAGTAATAATTCAAATTCGCTCATGTATTTTACGCAACAACGCTTGCGTATTGAGCCCACTGCAAAATTTAATGATTATCTGCAAATCAGCTCTCAGATCGATTTTTTAGACAACATTTTATACGGGACCAATACGCCAGTTCGACAACAAATTTTAGATCCTGTGATTGGAACCATCACGGCGCCAGCCACAGCGGGTGCAGTGTCTATTGTGGGTGGGCCCGCGGGTGAAGGCGGTAGTATTAATGTGCGCCGCATCTGGATGGATATCATGACGCCGATTGGTAAGTTGCGTATCGGGCGCCAGCCTTCTCACTGGGGTCTCGGTATTTTCCAAAACGATGGTAACATTCGTCAAGGTGACTTTGGGGATACATTTGATCGTGTACTCTATTTGGCTCAAATGCCGGTGGGGCCAAAGGGCGCGCTCACATTGGGTGGTCTTTGGGACATTCCATTTGAAGCCCAAACGGATCCTCTGACGACCAACCTATCGACATCTACAGTCGCAAACGGTCAGAACATGGGGCAATACGCATTTGTGGGTTATTATGAACAACCGGAATTTACAATTGGCACATTTTCAGGAATTCGACGCCGCAGTGGTGGTAATGGCACCACAACAACGGCGCGTGATATTAATGGGACCTTGCAGGCTGCGGGCATTGATGGCCCAACCCTGATGTACTTTTTGGATGCCTATGCACGTGTCAATCTGAAGCATCATCGCTTTCAATTTGAATATATCTATCTGGGAGGTCATGTCTCAACAGGTATTGCGATTGATGCGATTCCGTTTACGGGACTTGCAGCACCCGGAATCATTCAGTTGCCAGCCAATCAATCGATTGGTGTGAATATGGCCGCTGCCGAAGCCAAGGGGTTTTATGACTTTGGCGGTGAATGGGAAGCAAGGGGCGGCTTTGCGCAAGGGGATTCATCGCCACTATCCAACAAAATCACACAATATGGTTTCAGGCATGACTATCAATTGGGTTTGATGATGTTCTACTACCCATTAGGAACATCACCATCATTATATAGCTCTGCTACCGGGGCCAAATTGGCAGGCGGCCAGGCGATTACGGGTAACAATATTAATAATGCTATTTTTGCGACGGTTAAATACATGCAAGAGATCAATGTGAAAAACGCCATTCCCCAAGCCAACTACTTAAAGGTGGGCATTAAAGGCATTACGGCATGGGCAGACAAGCCACCCGTGTCATTAAATTTTGCACAAATTCTAAATAATGCAAATATGCCAGTTATTGAAAGTCGCGGCAAATGGTATGGCGTTGAAACAGATCTTATTGCGGAAGCACAGTTTTTTGATCATCTCTGGACCAGTTTTGAAGCCGCAATTTTATTCCCGGGATCTGCATATAATATCAACGTGAACGTTACGGATCCGGGCGGAATCATTAATCCTATCCCATATGATCGTGCTGAAATGTCATATGCGGGCCGTTTGACACTCAGCTTGGAATTCTAACGCATTTTTAAAGGAGATTCGAATGCTGTCAAAAAAAATGGAAACCGCACTCAACGAACAGATTGTGCGTGAATTTGCAGCAGAGCAGCTGTACCTTTCAATGGCTTCGTGGTGTGAAACTAACAAATTGCCCGGAGTAGCGAGTTTCTTTTATCGCCAGTCTCGGGAAGAGCGTGAGCACATGTTGAAGCTTGTGCGTTATATTAACAAAACGGATGGCGTAGCCGAGGTGCCAGCATGCAAGGCCCCACAAAAAGCGTTTAAATCTCTTTTGGAAACAATGGAACTGTCGCTGGCAGGTGAACGCGCCGTCAGTAAGGCAATTAACGCGTTGGTCGACATGTCATTAACCATAAAGGACTACCAATCATTTAACTTCCTTCAATGGTATGTTTCGGAACAACATGAAGAAGAGGCGCTCTTCACAGATGTTATCGATATGATCAAACTCTTTAGCAAAGATGAAAAGGGGTTGTTCTTCCTAGATCGTGAAATTCCAAAAATTGGGCAGAATAGTGACCAGATTGAAAAAGTGTAGCGGCTTATGATAAGCCCATTTCGAAACGATCTACTCAAAGACCATAAAATTTTAATAACCGGTGGTGGCTCCGGTTTAGGAAAGTCCCTGGCGTTGGGTTTTGCAACGCTTGGCGCATCGGTAGCCATTTGCGGTCGCCGCCGTGATGTTTTAGAAGAAACAGCGGCAGAGCTTAACAAAATTGGCGGCACGCATTTCTTTGATACCTGTGATGTTCGTAAACCCGATGAAGTAGCGCGCGTTGTTGATGGTGCCTTTTCTTCTTTGGGTCAATTAACCGGATTGATTAACAACGCCGCCGGAAATTTTGTCTGCCCGACCGAAGCACTTTCAGCCAATGCATTTAATGCCGTTGTGGGAATTGTATTGAACGGCACATTTCATTGTACTCAAGCGGTTGCCAAACACTGGATTGAGAAAAAGCAGGCCGGAAGTGTCATCAATATTTGTACAACATATGCATGGACGGGTTCTGCCCTGGTAGTTCCTTCGGTATGTGCAAAAGCGGGCGTTTTGGCCATGACACGCTCTTTGGCGGTAGAGTGGGGGCGTCACAATATTCGATTGAATGCCATTGCACCGGGACCTTTCAAAACAGAAGGAGCTTGGAAAAATTTGATGCCCGCCGGATTTGAAAAATTTTTAGTCGATAAAAATCCCATGAAGCGATTGGGCACGCATGAAGAATTGGTCACGTTGGCGGCGCTGCTGCTTTCTGGTTCAGTGAACTACATCAATGGGGACTGTATTACGATTGATGGGGGAGAGTGGCTTCAGGGGGCCGGCCAATTCAATGGCTTGTTGACCGTACCCCCCGAGCAACTCGAACAACTCAAACGCTAACCCTTCGTTGGAACAAACGTTAAGCTTACATATTCATCAGACACCGTCGGCGTTGGATCAGTGTTCCATGGCAGATCTAAGACTTCAAACGTTGCACCGCCATCTTTGGAATAGAATGTTGCGCCAGGCCACTTGTTATCAGCACCGCCATCTTTTCCGGGAGCTTCAACCACCACGACGATCTTGTCACCATCGGTGACCATTTTACGGTAGCTGTAGAAATTGCGCTTGGAATCTTTGGCGACCAATTTTTCAGGTGTTGCTTTTGTCCATGTTTTGCCGTTGTCGGTAGTTCGATACACAGCATCGTAGTCGGCATATACAATGCCGGTACCAACACCAACGAATCCAATACCCATTGCTTCGTTACGTTCTGTAGGTGCTGGAATGGTTGTCCAGCTATCACCCTTATCAGTAGTGGTGGCAAGCACTGGACCTGCAGGACTAAAGTACCATCCCTGAATCAAAACCGTCTTGTCATCGGGTGAAACTGTGCAGTAGCCCTTGAAGCCATCACCTGCACCGCGAGCACCTTCTGCAGCGGGACGTGTCTTTTTAGTCCAAGTGGAGCCCCCATCTTCTGAGACAAAGAAGTCACCACGGGAGCTGAGCGCATAGAGTGTTTTTTCACCGGCGCATAGTGCGTAACTTCCATGATCCCCTTGTGGATTATTTTCGTTAGGCGCGACTTTGTCCCATTTCTTACCATCCTTAGATGTTGTGATGGTAGGAGTTGTACCTAAATTTGAAGCATAGAGCTGACCTTTGCTATCGGCACTGAGCCAAAGTAGCCAGTCCTGTACATCATTTACCTTTGTCCATTTGCGGCCATCAGTAGACTGAAAGAGGGCTTTGTTAGGATAATACCACATTAACAAGTGGCCATTATTTCTTAAGCTTGGTGATTTGTTGCACGCCACCATTCCCATCATCATGGCAATTACAACTGTGATTGTTGCCAGTTGAGTAAGTCGTTTCATTGGACCTCCTTAGTTTTGTTTGACCGCAGTTATCTGGAAGATTTTTTCCCCACGTGCAAGGTATTTCTGCTCGAAACCTGTTCGTGGCTGAGAAGGTGTTGAGTTTATTGAGATTTTATAACCAAGATGAGCCAAATTGTCAGCAGCTTCTTGGGTGTAAGATTCGCTATTGCTGGCAATAAGCATGCTGCCCCCTGACTTTAGACACCGGTCGAAGACATGAATTGCAGAACCAGAGAAAAAGCGTTTGTTTGCCTGTCGAGATTTTGGCCACGGATTTGGAAAGAAGAAATAAAATTCATCTACAGACTCAGGTGGGCACTTCGCATCTAATAGCAAAATAGCATCTGCACGAATGGGTGTAAGGTTTGAAAGTTCAACCCGGTGGGCGTTTTTAAAAAACTGCTGAGACCGCGCTTGAGTACTTTCAATACCAATATAATGTTGGTTAGGGTGAGCTTCGGCCTCTTTGCAAATCCAATCCCCAGCACCACAGCCCACTTCGACAACAACATAGTGCTGCCAATCAATATGATCGAGAACGGCCCAGTTCTCTGGTTCGTGATTGTATCCACGCGTGTAGGGACGAGGTAGTGGTGATTTTGAAGTCATCCTTATTCCTATGCAATGAGTTGTCGCAGCGCCCAGACAGATAGAACGCCAACAAGAAGTGCAAATAGTAGATTGCGTGTTTTCCACGCGACAAGTCCCGTGAAGGTTCCAGCAATTATTTCGGCGAGACCTGCGGTTAATAATGCAGGAGCAACAATGGAAACCACGATAGTGCCAGGAAGCGATTTTAAAATAATTTCTGTGCGGGGCGTCATGCGAATGCGATTGGTCAAAAATAGTCCGGTGACGCGTGTAAGATAGGTAATGACCGCCATGCCTAAAATAGTCAGATACGCTTGGCTATTTGCGTCCATATCGCCATCCTTCCAAAAGACTTCCTGATAGTGCACCAATTAAAATGTACCACTTTCCCGGAAGTAAAATATGTGCAGCCGTTGCTGTGGCGGCCGCGACAGTCCATGGCAGCAGCTCCCGCTTTCCTTGCCAGAGTGAAAGCGCAAGAACAATAAAGACGGCAATGAAGGCAAAATCGAGTCCATAAACACTCGGATCTTCGACGATAAGACCACCCAAATAACCAATCCATGCAGCGGTTACCCAAAAGACGTAGATGCAAAGACCGCTACCTAGAAAAAATCCACCATCTGCCTCTCCCGACTTGAATGCTTTAATCGATAGAGCCCAATTTTCATCGGCGCAAAAGAACAAGCTGCCATATGCCTTAATAGGGGATAGTTGGCCGACCCAAGGTTGAATTGCTGCTCCCATGAGAACGTGTCGCGAGTTGACAATAAAGGTGGTGATTAGGATGGCGGCAATAGGGAGAGGCGAGTGCCAAAGTTCCAGCGCAATAATCTGAGATGCACCCGCAAATACGGTAAGACACATGACAAGTGCTTGGGCTAAAGTAAGCCCCGCCTTTGATGCCAACATGCCATAAACCAACCCATAACTGCCGACACTAATACCTAAGGGGATACATTTTTGAAAACCACGTATGATGCCGCTAATGCTAAATATGATCATGATAGCAAAGGGATTTGAGTAGGCCGGTTTCAAGTTCGTAGAGCCATCCATGAATAGCAAGTCCTTGGCCACGCTCCCATGCCTTTTGTATGATGGGGCATTGCTTTAGGTTGTCTACTTGTGCTTCAATATTCCATCTTACTAGGGTGTTTTGTTGCTCTACCTGTGACATTGTTGCTAATTGGGATGCCTGCTTACCTTTAATTTCATAAATTGGTTTTAACCATTCTTTGACGATGCCCGTGGCTGTATCTGTTTGTGCCGCAATAACACCTCCGCAATGTTCATGTCCGCAAACAATGATGTGATGTACTTTCAAAACGTCCACCGCATATGCGAGAACGCTTAATACGTTGTTGTCATCAAGGTGTGCTTGGTTAGCAATGTTGCGATGAACAAATAGTTCACCATAGCCTGAGCCCGTTAAATGTTCAGCGGGAACGCGGCTGTCAGAACATCCAATCCAAAGAAAGCGCGGCTCTTGACCTTCGGCGTGGCGTTTGAAAAAGTTGGGATCAAAATAGAGGTGTTGCTTTACCCACGCCCGATTTTCTAAAAGGAGTTCTTCGTACGATTTCATGTGGCACTGCTCCTTCTAAAGTAGGGCACCAGCGCATGCGCTGATCGTTTAACAATTACTTCAATACCTTTGTGTTTGCCTACTGTGCAAAATTCGCCAATAGCATCAATCACGTCATGATCGATGAAGAAGGATTTGGTGCCATCAATGACAACGGTTGCGCCCTTTGGCAGCTTTTCAAGTGTGCGCATTAATCGCAACTTATTAACGAAGGTTACCTTCTGTTGTAATTTGATAATGTAGGTATTGCCCTCGTTAGCGACAAAGAAGGCTGATTTTAAATTGGCTCGCAGTACAAATCCTAATCCAATCACAAGTCCAAATGCGACACCCATTAATAGGTCGGTAAATAGAATTGCTACCACGGTTGCAATAAATGGCAGAAATTGGCTTAATCCCTCTCGCCACATTTTTTGAAATAGAGCGGGCGTTGCAAGCTTGTAGCCTACGAGAACAAGAAGCGCGGCCAGTGATGCAACAGGAATGCTATTCAAAACGTTGGGAATGAACATGACGCAGACCAAGAGCCATGCGCCGTGAATGATCGCAGAAGTTTTTGTTTTGCCACCCGCTTCAATGTTGGCGGAGCTCCGCACGATAACAGCTGTGACTGGAAGGCCACCAATAAGGCCTGCACAAAGGTTGCCCACCCCTTGGGCTAAAAGTTCGCGATTGGGCGGCGTGACGCGATGCTGCGGATCAAGTTTGTCGATTGCACACACACTCAGTAAAGACTCAAGGCTGGCAATAAGTGCAATTGTAATAGCGGCCATCCAAACGTTGTGCGAACCCACTTGGCTGAAGTCCGGAAAGTGTAGATTAGAAATCCAAGCCCCCATGCTGTTTGCGGTGGGTACATTGACCAGATCATCTGCTGTGAGTGCCCATGTGGTGTTGGACAGAAGAAAGGTGCTAACGAGGCTTCCTATAATGATAGATATAAGAGACGAGGGGACTGCTTTAAAAAATCGAGTGTTTGCAATTTTGGGGTGCTGAGTGGCTAATAGCGAAAACAGTGTTGTTGCAAAAACAACCATCGCACCCGGAGAAATTTGATTGATCGCAATTTTGAGTCCCGAAAATGTGGTGTGCCCATCGCTTTGAAAGAAATCCAAATCACCCAAATAGTCGGTATCGGCACCAAAGGCGTGGGGAATTTGCTTAATAATCAGAATAATGCCAATTGCAGAAAGCATCCCTTTGATCACCGCATTGGGGAATAGGTATCCGATAGCGCCTGCCTTAGCGTAGCTCAAAAGAATTTGAATAAGTCCCGCTAGAACAACCGCACTTAAGAAAATCTCAAATGACCCCAAATCTTGAATGGCGGCAGCTACAATGACAGTGAGGCCTGCTGCCGGTCCAGAAACGCTGAGCTGAGAACCACTGATGGCACCTACGACAATGCCGCCAACGATACCCGCCAAAATGCCGGATATGGGAGATGCACCAGATGCAAGTGCAATGCCCAAGCAAAGTGGAAGGGCAACTAGGAAAACAACGATGGATGCCTCAATGTCGTATCGAAGTGTTTTCATGGCGTAATGTTAAATGTTTTGGCTAATGCATCAAGTGTATTTTGTCTTGCGGCATACATTTCACGCAGACAACCGCCTGCATAAACACCCAGACTCTTCTTGCAGGTTTTATTACGCTTTTTGATCCATGCCGTCTGTTCGTCTTTAAGTTGGGCGGCATCTGTCGGAGACAGCTGTTTTAGAAGTGATTGATAAGTGGTGTAGAGCTGTAAATCCATGGCCGATAACCCATCACTATCACAAATAATGTCTTCTTGTGCCGATCGGGTGTGGACACAGTCAAAACTGGGGCCATCATCGTCCGCAAATAGTTGAGGAGCAAGGGCGGTAAAGAAGACTGTGAGACAAATGGATAATTTTTTCATAGTGGGCTAGTATTAAAGGAAGTGGTTGCTGATGTAAAGGGGGGAAAGCCATGGAAATTTTGTGGAATTCACTTTTTAGCGAAGACTATTGGTTCGCGCGATTTTTGATTCAGCGCGGATTGGCGCTAGTTTACTTGATTGGATTTTTTGTTGCCATTAATCAGTTCCGACCGCTACTGGGCGAAAATGGATTACTCCCCGCAACCCAATTCTTGCAAGCGGTCAACTTTCGCGAAGCGCCCAGCCTCTTTCATTTCTATTATTCGGATCGCTTTTTCTCCGTTGTGGCGTGGCTCGGTGCAACATTGGCCATGGTCGCATTGCTCGGCCTTTCAGAGCGCGGCCCCATATGGATGTCTGTGGTCGTGTGGACGGCCATGTGGGTGCTGTATCTCTCAATCGTCAACATTGGTCAGACCTTTTATGCCTTTGGCTGGGAGTCGTTATTGTTGGAAGCCGGCTTCTTGGCGATTTTCTTGGGGCCCTTCAAGACCATGGCGCCGTTCTTGGTCATTATATTAATGCGGTGGTTGGTCTTTCGTTTGGAATTTGGGGCAGGGCTCATCAAGTGGCGTGGTGATCCCTGTTGGCGCAACCTCACATGCATGATGGTCCACCATGAAACCCAACCCATGCCCAATCCATTGAGTTGGTTCTTTCATTATCTGCCCGCGTGGTTTCATCGTTTGGAAGTGGTTGGGAATTTCTTTGTACAATTGGTAGTGCCGTGGGGGCTTTTTCTGCCGCAACCATTTGCAGGTATTTCAGGCGCGTTGATTATCGGCACGCAAAGCTGGCTCATGTTGAGTGGGAATTATGCGTGGCTTAATTTCATCACGATTGTGCTGACCTTCAGCGCATTCAATAATGGGTGCTTCACACGCTTCTTGCCGTTTTTACAGATTCCGCAGGATTTGATTCGTAGCAGTATTCACGAATGGTCCACCATGCTGCTCACCGCGTCGGTGGGGATAATGAGTTATTGGCCGGTGCGCAATTTGTTGTCGGATCGGCAAATGATGAACGCAAGTTTTAACAGCTATCATTTGGTGAATACCTATGGCGCATTTGGCAGCGTGACCAAAGAACGCTATGAAATTATTTTGGAAGGATCGGAAACTGCTGGAGATCCTGATTCGATCGAATGGAAAGAATATCAGTTCAAGGGAAAGCCTGGCGATCCCTTCTATCGCCCGCGGCAATTTGCGCCATATCACTTGCGGCTAGATTGGCTTATGTGGTTTGCGGCTATGACGCCCAAATACAACTACTACCAATTCCCGTGGTTTGCATCGCTCGTTGAAAAGATGTTGGAAGGGGATGCGGCGGTTTTGGGATTGCTGCGCGTCAATCCGTTCGTCGATAATCCACCCAAACAACTCCGTGCACGCCTCTATCACTATCATTATAGCACGCCCGAAGAGCGCAAGGCGACAGGCGCATGGTGGCATCGGGAATTGGTGGGTGATTATCTGCCGCCGGTGGGTTTATAGTTTTCGACTGTCATACGCCCAATGTAACAATGCCTGGCGCTGTTTGGGGCGACAAGACTTGTCGCCGCGCACACAATGTTTTTTGACTTGAGCAATGTGCCGCCGAATATTTTTCCAACGTTTGATTTGAATGTCGTCATATTCCATGAGGCGGCGCCCCATGTAGTAGCGGCAATACCACTGAAACCAACCACGCGGATCTTCGGGATAAATCCAGCCCTTCTTTTTCCACACCGATAAAGGTTGCGATGCATTAATACCAAAGTAATTCAATTTGGGGTCATGTTTCTCCGGGCACAGCTTGGCGATTTTAAACCAATCTGCCGGAAACTCCTTCTTACAATCGGTCATGTACTTGCCACCAAAGACGCCCAGCGCAAGCATCTGTTTGGGCGTAAGCTCTGGTTTAAATTCGGGATGAAACTGTTTTCCCGTTGGGGCAGTCAATGCATAGCGATAGTTCTTTTGCATCTTGTCAGAGACCGTAACGGTTTTGAATTTTTTGGAAATGAGTCGAAGCTTTTCGGCGCGCGTGAATTTTTTGAGCTGTGCCTCACGTTTTAATGCGAGTGATTTTGTGGGAAGCGTTTCTTGATAGCACAGTTTTGCCACGCCAAACGCGCGCGTGAACTTAGCGCCTTTCCCGGCTTTGTGTGCAGCCAAGCGTTTTTGAATGTTGTTGGTATAACCGATGTAGAATCGGCCATCCTTAGATTTTAGAATATAAACGAAGTGAGAGGGTTGCTTCATTGCGAATCGCGTAACAAGCCAAAATTAATAAGACCAGTAAAAAATGCTTGGCATTGTCTTGGGGAATTAGCTGTGGCATATCAAATTGATTCATGGGGGGGATAGATGCAGTTATTCAAGACGTTCTTAGTGGTTGTTGTGGTGAGCGAAATTTTATCTTGCTCTAAAACACCTCCGCCAACTGAAGCTTTGCAGCCATCTACAATCAATATAACCCACGCCAAAGAGGCGCCATTCCTGGATGTGCCTCTAGGCCTCACGCACGATAATCTTAACATTCCTAAAACAAGTACACTTACTCAGAATGAAGTCGAGTTGGGCCGCATTTTGTATTTCGATCCGCGCCTATCCGCAGACGGCACGGTGTCATGCGCCACGTGTCATAAACCTGAAGAGGGCTGGGGCGAACATGAAGCGGTCTCTACCGGAATTCGGGGGCAGAAGGGTGTGCGCAACGCCCCAACCGTTGTGAACTCCACATTTATGGGATCACAATTTTGGGATGGCCGCGCGGCCAGTTTAGAAGAACAGGCCTTGGGGCCGCTTGTAAATCCCATCGAGATGGGAAACAAAACAGTCAAAGATGTAGTGACACGCATCAAAACCATCCAGGGATACTTGCCGTACTTTGAAAAGACATTTCATCAAGGACCAACCGAAGAGAATTTGGCGCGTGCCATTGCCGCATTTGAACGAACTGTTTTGAGTGCCAACTCTCGATATGATCAGTATTTAAAGGGTGATCAATCGGCTCTTAACCCCGCAGAAGTGCGCGGTCTGGCCGTCTTTATGGGTAAAGGTAGGTGCGTGCTGTGTCACGTGGGCCCCACGTTTAGCGACAGCCAGTTTCACAACATTGGCGTTGGAATGGCAGCAGAAAAACCAGATATGGGTCGACATGTGGTGACCAAGAAGAAGGAAGACGTTGGTGCATTCAAAACGCCGGGCTTACGCGATTTGCTCAAGACGTCGCCCTATATGCACGATGGATCGCAGTTAACATTAGAAGAAGTGGTGGAGTTTTATGACAAGGGCGGCGAGCCCAACGACCACTTGGATCCGCGCATTACACCACTCCATCTGACAGCAGAAGAAAAGGCCGACCTCGTTCAATTTATGAAGGCGTTGGAAGGCAATCCTTATCCATTTGTCAAAGCGCCGGAACTGCCTCAATGAAATTTGATATGCCAGTATTTATGATTGTTATGGCGTGGCCGGTTTATCGTTATCGTGAATGGTGAGTGTGTAGTTGGACTGACCTAACATTGCATTTTGAGGGTCGGATAGCGTGATGGTTAGCGTTTCGTCTCCCTCTACAGCTTTATCATCCTTAATCGGGAACGTCAGTGTCTTACTGGCCAAGCCCGGCGCAAATGCAATTACGCCATTTTGTAGAGAATAGTCACTCTCTCCTGATGCTGAACCACTGACTCTATAAAAGACAGAAACCTGATTGCTAGTGGGTTGACTTAAGACAATGGTCACACTTGCCTGCCCCAGACTTTCGTTGGCATTGCCTTCACTCTGTGCAAACCCTATCGTGGGTACGGTTGGAATGGGTGGAATGACAGGGGGGCGTTCAATTGGAAAGGGATTCGGATCAGCCAATACCACTGTGGCAATAAGTAGAAAAAAAACCCCAAAAGCGGAACGTATAATGGTAATCATACGGCTATGTTAGCAAAGCAAATTCAATTTTGCATCAAAAAAGGACGTATCGGGCTTGTTCCGATACTGTTCTTGGCGATTGTTGCGTGTGCAGGATCACAGCACGCAGCATATCATCATTATGAAATTGATACTCAGGTGCTTTCGCAATCGAATGTGCCCTTGGTGATGAATGACAAGGTGTTGGCGTGGGTTAATTATTTTGCAGGGCCGGGCCGTAAAACATTTATTGCATCGATACAGCGCGGGGGGCGCTATGAAGGGGCAATCCGCCGCATTTTGAATATTTATGGACTCCCAAGTGATCTCATTTATTTGGCGATGATCGAGAGCGGTTTTTCAGAGACAGCGCGATCGCCTGCGGCGGCGGTGGGAATCTGGCAATTTATTCAAAGCACGGGAGAGCGCTATGGTCTGAAACAAGACAACTGGATTGATGAGAGACAGAATGTCGAAAAGGCAACGCATGCCGCAGCACAATACTTGTATGATTTACATTCAGAGTTTGGGGATTGGTACTTAGCAATGGCGGCCTATAATTCTGGCGAAGGTACGGTGCGACAAGCAATAGCCCGCTATGGAAGTCGAGATTATTGGGACTTGTCTGATCCACAGAAGTCGGCTTTTCGTCCTGAAACACAGGATTATGTCCCCAAATATATTGCAGCAGCCATCATTGCCAAAAATCCAATGTATTTTGGCTTTAACGCTATTCAGCCCGAGCTTCCCACTTCATATGAAGAAGTGCTCATTGATACACCTATTGATGTGGGTGTTGTTGCCAAATGTGCGCAGGTTAATGTGAAAGAAGTGGAACGCTTAAATAGTGAGCTCAAGCGAGGGATTGCTCCCGCGCACTATCCCATCAAGCTGCCGCTGGGAAAGACCACGCAATTCAAGTTAGCCTTGGCCAATATTAAACCGGAACACCGGACAAAAATGAAAAAACTGCTAGAATCGAAGGATGAACCTCACACGTACTATTCGAAAAAAATGTTACCCCTGTCTATTGAACGCGTCTCTATGCATCTTTCTAAAAATGTAGATGAGGTGATTTCGTATCAGGTGCAGGAGGGTGACACGTATCTGAGTATTAGTCGGCAATATAAAATTAATGCCACTCAGCTTAAGCGCTTATCGCAAGCGCGAAAAGGTGGGTTGCGACCCGGTGACTTGCTTACATTTCGTTTGGATGGATAATTTACTCTTGTGGCAGCGTTGGCTTATCTGAAAATTTGGGTTTATCATACCGGAGTGTATTAATTTTTTCATATGACTCGGGATATACGGGTATTTGAGGAACGTTTTCCACGATAGTGGGCGTAATAAAGATAAATAACTCTCGCTTATTGCGCTTCCGAGTCCGGCTGCCAAAGAGTGCTCCCAATATTGGAATGCGGCTTAGTACAGGGACACCATTAATCGATTTGGATTTTTGAATTTGAAAGAGGCCGCCAATCACAGTTGTTTCACCGTCCCGAAGCATAACAGTTGTGGTGGCAGAATTGTCATTAATGGACGGGGTACCATCCACGAGGTTGCTAAAGTCAGGTTGTGATTCTGTAACGTTGATAGCCAGGCTGACACGATTATCGATGGTGATTTGTGGTGTGACCGTCAATGTAATACCCGCGCGGATTTCCTGAAGGTTGGATGTAGCGGCTGTTGTGCCCGAAGCTGCACCGCCAATGGTTACGTTACCAGGCGATTTGACATAGAATTTAATACCACTGTTGATTGTCGCGGGTTGATTGTTGAGTGTGACCACAGATGGACGTGACAACACGTTGAGCAACCCATTCTGTTCGCCAGCCGTCAGCTGCACATCTGTAAAGACACCTTTGAAACTGCCCAACGCTACCGATGCACCACTGAAAAGTGGATTGGCTACATTGTTAACCATGAGAGGGCGCCCTTGGTCGTCGAGCCCCACATTGGTTACACCACCAAAGCTGGCACTATGGCCGGCGCGATTAACTCCCCACTGAATACCAATGCTCTGTGTGAAATCTTCGGAAGCTTCAACAATCTTAGCCTCAATCAGCACTTGCCTATCTGCATGATCAATACTTGCAACCAACTTGCGAATATTATTCATGCGTTGTTGGGTATCACGAACGGTAATGGCATTGGTGCGTTCGTCTACGATTACTGTGCCACGATCTGAAATGAGAGATTTTGCTTGAGATGCCACTGGAATGGATTTGGAATATTTGAGTGGAATGGTGTCTTGTTCGAGATCGGCGCCCATTTTTTCCAACACTTCTTTTGAAGCGACTTGAACAATGCCATTATCTTCAACATATCCAAAGCCATTGGCCTGCAGAATTGCCTTGAGTGCTTCAAGTAGTGTGGTGGACCCAAAGCTGGCAGTAACACGTGTGTCAATGTTGGCGGGGACCACAACATTTTTGCCATCCAATTTGACAAGCATTCGTGCCAAATCGCCAAGCGGAGCGTCACGCACTTCAACGGAATAATTGAGATCGGCTGCAACGAGTGCCGGCATTATCCCCACAAGAATCATCATGGCAATTAGTGCACGCTTCATTGTGCCCTTCCACTGAGTGTGAGACTAAAAATACCATCGTCATTTCTCATGACAACGCGCTTGGCCTCGATGTGGACCACTTGGCTGTCGCCAACATGGTCACCTTCCTTGACAACAAGATCATTGATGAGGGCGGCAGCACTCCCAGGGCGATATACAATGGCGGTCAGGTGCATGTCCTGGACACCAATTGATTCAACGGTCTTCACAAATGGATTATTTTCCCATTTGAGTTGTCCGGGTTTGCTGGTGTCAAATTCGCCGAGATTAAGACCAGACATTGGAGCAGCACTTTTGGAAGCTGCGGGCGCGGTGGGTGTTGATGGCGCCTGCGCATATATAGGCGAGGCGCAGACAACCAAGGTAGCGATGATTACTTGTTTACTTATCCATACCATAAAAGCGTCCTTTGATATCGGCCAGCACCTTACCTGATCTATCATCATTTAGTGCAAGCGAAAAGTCCTCAATTACAAGTGGTGCCGGTAGGGATTCCAAGGACTCCAGATATTCCGCCATCGAATAGAAGCTTCCCACAAGCTGTAACTCCACATTTTGACTCACAATATTGCCCTCATGCTCAAGGTCCGTGGTTTTAACCTCTTGTATCTTGACGCCCCGTAATAACAGCGGTTGCGAGATTGTACCGATAGCAGATTGCACATCTTTGAGACTACCAATTCCTGCTGTGCTGCCTGATTGGGGAATCTGGGGTATGGTGGCGCCTGCTTGTGGTGTGGCTTGAAGGTGAATGGATACGGATTTTTCTTGTTCCAGCTTATGTAGCTCTTCCTTCAAATCAGATAGTGCCGACCGACTGGGAAACCAACAGGCCTTGAGAAAGCCCAGAAAGAATACAATCATTGCCGCAAAGAACATGGTGCGTTCTCGTGCATTGGGTTTTTGCTGCCAATCGACAGACTGTAATCCCATCATTTGAGCCGCCCTTCGATGTCAAAGAGTATCCGTTCAGTGGACTTACCTTTGGGTTTGTCCTTTTCGTCCAGCTTTTCCTTGTCAGCGCCTGCTTTTGACGCAGCACTTGTGGATATCGATTGTAGGGTTACTTTGGCGAGTAAGGGGATTGTTGAAAGATCTTCGGTATAGTGTGAAGCAGATGCAACATCGGCGCATAGACCCTCCAAGCCGACAGTACGCGCTGCTGCACTTCCCTTAATATAATTTAGAGCGATTGTATCGGGTGTTTGGTTGGCAACGGCATTGATGACAGGTGACCACAATACGCGGTGTTGCAGGCTTGATAAAATTGAAGCGGGAGTCGCGCCAGGTTTGGCTTGGCCGGCACCTCGGGCTTTTTGCGCTTCAGTCGTTGCAATGGCTACGGCTTTGTTGAGGGAACCAACGCGATACCGTTGGATAATGCCATAGAGGAACATCAAAATCAGCATGCTGCCCGCAATTGTCATGAGCCAAAAGTAGTTGAGCTCAAAGTTTTTAAGATTGAACTGTCGTAAATTAAATTTTGGTGGTTCCAAAAAATTAATGTGTGCCATGACAATAACCTCTACTCCAGCGCCAGTCCGCAGGCCAATGTATAGTATGCTTTTTGCGGTGCTAATACATCCATTCGAAAGCGGCCGAGGTTGATTTTTTGAAATGGTTCCACGATTTCTGCGGGGATGTTGAGGGTGCCCGACACACGTTGGATAAAATCTGGCAATTGACTGCCGCCCCCCGTAAAATAAATTTTCCCAATAGATTTTCCTGGAAACTGTGCGCTAAACGCATCGATAGACCGTTGAATTTCGACCACAACGGTTGTAAAGAAGTTATCGATAACTGTTTTGATTTTTGACATGTGGATCTCTGGAATAGACGGTGCGGGATAGGTGACTTTAAACTGTTCTGCTTGCGCATCATCTACGCCCACTGCGCGGCTGATCTGTTTGGTGAGTCCGTCGCCAGAAATATTACCTAAAGGTCGAGAGAAGAAGAGTCCTTCATTGCCGAGAACCGCAAACAAACTACTTGTACAGCCCATATCAACCACAACACAGCGGTCCTCTGGTCCCAGGTCATAGCTTTGTCGCACAGAAATTCCCGTCGCAACAACATTGGGCTCCACAATAGATGGCCGTGGTATACCCAGTTGGGAAAGAAAGTCGAGTTTTGCTGCCAATGCTTCACGTAAGAGTGCAAAAATCAGGAAAGGCTGTTCGGTGCGCGCCGGATCAGCCGGCAGTATTTGATGGCGAAAAATATAATTGTCTACTTCGCCACCCACAACATCTTTCATTCCCCACTTGATAATTTCTGGAAGTTCGTTGCTTGGAACCTTTGGTAGGTCTACGCGCCGAATTTTGAGCGAAGGATCAGAGATGTTAACCCGTATATGGCCAGAGTGGATTGCGGGTGTTGCAAAGGCGGCCTTTATTTGAGCAACGTTATTGCGGGGCAAAATCCCGTGGGCCATGAGTCGATAGTGCGCGTCTTCCTTTTGTAGGCAGACAAGTTTGATTTGTGAGGCACCCAAATCTACGCCAACGGTCCAATGTTCTGCGCCGAGTGACATATTATTCTCCGCTTAGATCATGGATGCGAGATTTAATCTTTCCAATCATATCGGCGTCCGATGTTGGGACCAGCTTCAAAAAGGCGCGGTAATTTTCCACGGCCTTACCAATGTTGCCCTGCTTTTCATATAGGACAGCAAGGTTAAAATAAGGGTCCGGATAGCTGGGATTGAGGGCAACGGCCTTTTGTAGATACTTCTCGGCCTCCATGGGTTGGTCGAGTATGGTTTTGAGATAACCCAGGTTATTGTAACACTCTGCACAGCTGTCATCGAGCTCTAGGGCTTTGGCAAAGTGTGTTTCTGCGCTGGTATAGAGTTCCTTCTTCAAAAGAGCCAAGCCCATATCATTATGAATGGATGCGTTATTGGGATCCAATTCAACGGCTTTCTGAAATGACTTGAGACTTTCATCATATTCACCTGCCGAGTATTGCGACCGGGCAATACGAAGATCGTTTTCAGCTGCCGCTTGTGTGTTAGGTTGTGCTGCAGGCGGCGTTGCCGCTGGTGCTGGCATGGCCGCAACCGTTGGTTTTTTGGGTATGGGCGCTGTATCTGTGTGTCGGAACAGGCGCAATACAACCGCTAAAATAATTGCCGCGATGAGAATAATCACCAGAATCAGTGTGCGCTTGTTAGAGCCTGGGCCACCTGTGCCGGGTGTGGGAGTTGAGGTATCAACCTGAAAGGCATTTCCAGAATCACTTGTACCTGCATCTTGAGGCGCAGAATCAGCCCCCTCTTGTTGAGAGCGCAGGGCCTTTAATATAACGGACATTTAACTTCCCCCTAAAACATGGATTAAAAAAGGCGGCGCCACCAAGGTTCGATGGGCCGTAATTTCACATCGCGTAGTGCTTCTTTGACCACTGATTTGTTAACTGTGTGCACGCGTCTTGCATAGGCTTCTAATAATGAACGATCGCATAAAATATTGATCAGTCTCGGAAACCCACCTGAATATAAGTGTAGTCGGCGAATTGCTTTATTTTCAAAGCTGACTTGTCCATCACCTCCAGCGCACAGGAGGCGATGCATAATGTAATTGTGTGTTTCACTTAGATTCAATGTTCCAAGATGGTGACGGATGCTAATACGTTGATTAAGGGGCCGAAGGCGATATGATTGCAGCGTGTTTTCAAGCTCTGGTTGCCCCACCAAAATAATCTGCAGCAACTTTTGGGTATCCGTTTCCAAGTTTGAAAGCAGACGCACCGTTTCTAAAGCTTCAACGGATAAGTTCTGCGCCTCATCAATTAAGACGACGGCATTATGACTCTTTTGAGCTTGGGAAATTAGGAAACGATGGAGGCCATCGAGCTGTTCTTCGACCGTTTTACCCCGCACCTTATTACCAAAATCGGTATTGATGGCTTTGAGTAAGCCGAAGACTGACAGTAGGGGGTTTAAAATGACAGCAATCTCAATATCTTTATCTAAGCGATTAATGAGCTCGCGGCATATTGTTGTCTTGCCAGTACCCACTTCGCCCGTGAGCGTCATAAATCCTTTGCGCTGCCGAATACCGTACAAAAGTGATTCGATAGCGGCTTCGTGTTGGGCGGATAGAAATAAAAACCGGGGGTCCGGTGTCATTGAGAAGGGCTCTTCACGAAGGTTAAAGAAGCGAGAATACATGTGTATTCTGTACCAGATGTCGCTTGGGGCGTCAAACAATAGGCGGGGCTATTGGGTATCAATCGTGAATATCTTGTTGGATCCGTCCCCGAAATTAAATTGAATCGTGTAAAGACGGTTTTGAATGTCACTATTCCAGCGAATAAAATCAATTGTATGAACGCTGGCATCGGCAATGGTGGTATCAACAATATCTATTGTGTCGCCTGACGGTGCGCCGCCAGATCCAGTCTCGCTGTAGACATTACCGCCATCAAATTTGATTTGTTGGATGAGCTCATCGTAGTTGGGTGACCAGGTGACTATCATGGATGTGATGGTTACAGGGCCACCGCAGCCGGGTTGGAGCTGAAATGTGATCCCGATCAGTTTCTTGGGAGGTGCGCCATTGCTGGCATCGTGGGCATTGCTGGTGTCGACTGTTAATAGTGTTCCCATGCTAGGCGGCACGGGGTCCGTGACACTGAGTGCGGTGGAGGCACCCCCCTTACTGCCGACCACGTAGATTTTGTTGTTGATTCGCGTGACGGAAATGCTGTTGCCCAAAAAACTATCCCCCAATAAATTACTACTGAGTGGGTCACAAGGATTGACCCCATTGGCAATTAAGCCCAACACAACTTCAATGCCACCTTGTGCCGAGGCGAATGATTGGTCTTTATAGAGCTGTTGATTGCGCGTTTCTTGATTGGTGGCAACGAGAACCGCCATGGCGCCCCCCATAGCCGCCAAAATCATAATGGCGATGAGTATCCCCAGAACCGAAATACCTTTATGGGTGTGTGACGACATCCTGTTACCTCGTATCGACTTCGATTACCTTATTTGAGCCGTCTAAAAAATTAAATTGAATTGTATATAGACGATTTTGAATATCACTATCCCAGCGAATAAAGTCAATTAAGTGTACATTGGCATCCGTTATGCTTTGGTTGGTGATATCGATTGTGCCTCCAGATAATACACCTGCCGCATCGTACACGTTGGCGCCATCAAATTTGACCTGTAAGATGGACTCACCATAATTTGGAGACCAACTGACAACGAGCGATGTAATTGTTACAACTTGTCCACACCCTGGCGCCAACTGAAAGGTAATGTCAGTTAATTTTCGGGGCGGCGCTCCGTTGCTTGCATCTTTAGCATGGTTGGCATCTACCTGCAGGACCTGTCCCTCGCTGGGAGGGGTGGGGTCGACAATGCTCAAGGCGGTTGTCGCAGAGCCCTTGCTGCCAGTGACATAGATTCGGCCATCCTCGCGTGTCACAATAATTGTATTTCCAACGAGAGAATCGCCTGCCAGATTCCAATTGAGGGGATCACAGGGGTTGATTCCGGTACTAATGAGGCCCAATGATACTTCAAGACCGCCCTGTGCAGTCGCAAACGATTGGTCTTTAAAGTATTGTTCATTACGAGCCTCTTGATTGGTGGCAACGAGAACCGCCATGGAGCCCCCCATTGCAGCGAGAATGATAATCGCAATGATAATTCCCAGGACCGAAATGCCTCGGGTATTATGGGCTCGTAAAGTTTCCATAATTATTCCCCATGTTTCTTAAAAAGACAGTCGTTGTCAGGGGTAACGTTCCTTGGGCAGAGGGTGCATTCATGGTGAGCCGAATTTGAATTGTGCGCACGTTTGAAGCGGTGCTTGTCTCCGTACCTGCCGAATTGTAGTATTTAAATTCCAGTAGTCCAACATTGGGCGCCAATAAGATGCCATTGCGTTGTAAATCAGTCCCGCTCAGTCCGTAAGTGATTGTGGTGCCCAAGGGATATTGAAATGTAAATTGAGCAGGACCGCTGATATTAACAATTGCTGCCGCAGAAGGAATGAGGCGAATTTCTTTTACCATGCGATCCATCGCAGATCGCGCCTCAGCGAGTGTTTGCCGCCGTGACCACACAAGGCTATACTCTTTCACGGCATTCATAATCGGTGGCCCCAAGACGAGCGCCTGGATACCGATCATTGCGATCACCAGGACCAGCTCTACCATGGTAAATCCGCGCTTCATTCGATTTCCTCCGTCTGACAACTAATAATTTGCAATCAACGTCACCAAAGTAGCAGTATTCGCACCGGAGTTCCAAGAGACGGTGATGGTCACACGTGCAAATCCGGACCCCGGAGAGGCATCCAGATAATCATCTAGCCCACCATCCTTATCGGGGTCGACTTCGTAAGCGGTTACAGAGAGTGTATAGGGAGGATAGTTGGCAACAGGACTTTCACTGAAGTTGCCATTGGTAATGGCTGTTAAAGCAGAGGAGTAGCCACTGGTGTCACGCTTGGCGATGATCTTATCAATGGCGCCCCGTGCAATATTGGTAGCAACTACAGTTTGATCGGCCAGCACTGAGCTGGTACCCATTCCGTGGAAAGCATAAATAACCCCCAAGAGTCCGAAGGCCATGAGGCCAATGGATAGAACCGCCTCAATAATCGTAAATCCCAAAAGCCGATGTCGTTGCCCCCGCTTCATTGGATCACCACGCTTCCCGTTCCTGCTGTTACCAAAATATTTTTGCTGCCACTACTATTGCTAATCGTGACAAAACCCCCGGCTCCCACAGTGGGCGCACCGTTATCGTCAAATTCAACGGTGTAATTGGTTTGGATGCTCACGCCAGGGTACTTGTTCCCCAGTGTTGTAATCATATCCAGATGGGTGAGGGGACTCAGAATAGGGGTGCTAATGTCGGTTTGATAGGCGGTATAGTCCCCGCCAGCCACAAACTGAATACCGTGGGTAACGGTGGTCGACATTGCCAACTGCCGCACATGCTCAATATCCGATTGGACCTGCTTGGATGCAGCGTCAAGCCGCGCCGGGTATCCAGATGGAACCAAGACCACAGCAGCCAGCCCCAAAATACCCAGTAAGGCCATGACGCCAATAATTTCGACAACGCTGATGCCCGATGAGTTTTTCATAGGGGTTCATATCACCCCCGCCCTATTATGGACACGTGGCGCCATCAGCTGCAGCATACTGGAAGGTGCCAGATGCCGGTGTGTACTTATAGGTATTGTCGCCCGCACCAAACGCGCCATCACCACTCGTATCCGCAGCATAGCAGGTGTCACTGATCTTAGACCATTTACTCGTCACACCATTGGTCAGAACGCTTCCTAAAAGAGGCGCTGCTTTCGATGCAGCTCCTGCAGCAGCTGCATCCAGTGTTGCTGGATATGATACTGTGTTTCCGGATGCGACTTGGTTAGCCGCATAGAGACTGATACCCGTTTGCACTGCACCAACAACCGCATCTTCCGCATTCTGACGCGCTGTGGATAGTGTGATGTTGAACAAGTTGGGCAATGCCGCTACTGCCAACACGCCCAAAATGGCAATCACCAGCACCAACTCGATTAGCGTAAAACCACCTTGTTTTCTCATATGCTCGTCCCCCTCTGTTTAATTAAGCACTCCTCACCATGATTCATAACCAGCCGTTCCTGATTTCACCCATCCGCTTTTCGTATCAAAACGATAGGGTGCGCCAAACGGATCAAGTGGATTTCCAGATGCATCCTTTTCAAAGGCCCACTGGATGGGTACTACCTTGCCATCGATTGTGACCACCATTGCTGCCTTTAAATCGATTGGCTTTGCTTTCTGAACCATCTCATACAATTGCACGGCTTCGCGCAATTGCTTTAACTGATAGATCATGGCCTGTTCTTTCTCAGCCTTTCGGGCAGCGTGAATATTGAACCCCGCAAACCCCACTGCAACCACAATTGCCGCGACGATGATACTGTACCAGTTTTGTTTGCTCAGTGTCATAACGACCCCCTCGGCCTCGTTTATACCGAGACACCACGAAACTTATAAAGAACCTTCCACGAACCAAAAGTATACGCCTATTCCTAATATCCCTCCAAGCAGTTTTTTATCACTGATGGTTGACGATATTGGAGAGGTTCCAAACTGGCATGTAAACTGCAAGTGCCAACAATCCTACCATGCCAAAAATGCCAAAGAGGAGTAGGGGTTCTAAGAGCGTTGTCAAATTTTTGAGCATGTCGTCGACTTCTTCATCATAATAGATGGCAGTTGTTTCTAGCATTTCATCGAGCTTTCCGGTCTGCTCTCCTACGCCCGTGACTTCTTTCATAAGGGGAGTAAAATACTTGGCTTCTTCCATCGCTACAGAAAGTGAACGACCTTTATCCAGCTCCTCTTTCAAATGCTTCACGTCGCGGGCGTAGCGCAAGTTATCAATGGTATCTGCCACGACTTCAAGTGAGCGTGAGAGGGGAAGTCCGGATTTATAGAGGGCACCAAGTAAATGACCAAAGCGGGCGTTGGCAGCCAAGAGGTTTAGTTTTCCAAAAACGGGAAAGTGGAATTCGAGATAACTGGTAAACTCTTTGCCACGGTTTGTTCTTTTGAACTTTTTCCATCCCCAAATTAATGCGCCAGTCACAATAGCTGCAAGCCACCAATACCCGACCACCACGTTGCTAGCGAAAATCAGGATTCGTGTGGGCACCGGCAACTTTGCGCTGTAGCCCGCATAAAAATCATTAAAAACTGGAATCACAAAAATTAACATGAGTGTTGCTACAACAACGAGCGCAAAAATGACGATCTTGGGGTATAGCGTCGCTGACTTGACTTTCGATTTAATCCGATCCTCTTTACCTAAGATGCCGGTCATACCTTTGAGTGTGCGATCTAACACGCCGCCAATCTCACCAACAGCCAACATGCTGGTATAAAGATGACCAAAATATTTGGGGTGCTTAGCAAAGGCATCAGATAGACGCATGCCGGAAGAGACGTCCTTATGAATTTTACTCAACGCATCTTTAAGACCTTCGTGCTTGGTTTGACGAGTCAGTGTTGCCAAGATGCGATCCATGGGGGATCCTGCAGCGAACATGACTTCGAATTGTCGTGTAAGATTGACGATGTCGCGTGTCTTGATCTTGCGCTGCAGCAATTGCTGGATCGACATGTCAAAGCCGCGCGGTTGCACAGATACCGGGAATAAGCCTTGGCTGGCCAGTGCTTCTTTTACAACGGTAACACTAGGACCTTCCAGTGTTCCAGAAATGAGTCCTCCTGTACGATCGCGTGCCTTATAAACAAATGTCGTCATACTTCCGCCGTTACGCGCAGCACTTCTTCTACTGTAGTGATGCCGCGACGCACCTTTTCAATGCCATCATCCAAAATTGTGTGAAACCCTGCAGATGTTGCCTTCTCTCGCATACGTACTTCAGGTGCACGTGTATTAATCAAGACACGAAATTCATCATCAAGAGCTACCAACTCAAATAGACCAACGCGGCCGCGATATCCTGACATGCGACAGTCTTTGCAGCCACGTCCCTTATAGGCCTTTATACCAACGCCTTGCGGGTCAATAAGCTGCTTTTCATAACTGCTGAGTTCCACCTCCATTTTGCAATTTGGACAAATGCGCCTAACCAATCGTTGTGCCATAACACCGAGTAGTGATGACGAAATAAGAAATGGTTCAACACCCAAGTCGATTAGGCGTGCAATGGCACCCACGGCAGTGTTTGTATGTAGTGTGGAGAAAACCAAGTGGCCTGTCATGGCCGCTCGGAAGGTGATGTCGGCAGTCTCTTGGTCACGAATTTCACCGACCATAATGACGTCGGGATCTTCACGCATCATGGCGCGAATAGTTCCTGCAAAGGTAACGCCGGCTTTTAGGTTAATTTGGGTTTGGTCAACACCTTCAATTTCGTGTTCAACTGGATCTTCAACGGAGAGTACGTGTTTGGCCTTTCGATCAATCTTATGAAGAGCTGCGTAGAGTGTTGTTGTTTTTCCGGAACCTGTGGGGCCTGTAACTAAAAAAATGCCATGGGGCTTGTTGATAGTTTTGCTGAAGATTTCCAGGTCCCTTTCCAAGAAGCCAAGTGCTTCCAATGTGATGACCTGTTCTTTGATCAGAAGTCGAATTGCCACAGCTTCACCAAACATGGTGGGATAGGTGGCAATGCGCAGATCCATTTCGCGACCACCCACTTTAACGCGTACACGGCCATCCTGAGGGATGCGATTTTCAGCGACGTCCATTCCCCCCATGATTTTGATGCGCGAGATAACGGCTTTGTGCATCGATTTTGGGAGCGCCTGTAATTCTTCCAGCATACCATCGATGCGCAGTCTTATTTTAAGTGAATCGCGTAGTGGTTCTAAGTGAATATCGCTGGCGCGCTCTTTGTAAGCTTGAATGAGAACGTTGTTGGCGGCTGCAACGACGCGAGCGCCTTCAGCCTCGCGTTCTAGTTTGGCCAAAGGTGATTCGGTAGAATCATCGCTCGATGTTTCTTCATGTTCGTAGCGTACCACTTCAATATCGATTTTTCCATCAATGGGCAGCGCTTCTTCGACACTACTATACCAGCGCTGTATGGCACTTTGAATGTCACTGGGAGTTGCAAGAACAAAGTCCACATCTTGGCTAAGTGCGGTTCTCACTTCGTCCATAGTGGATAGGTTAAAAGGGTCTACAATTGCAGCGGTAATTTTATCCTCGACCTCGAATAAGGGTATGACTTGCCATTGCTCTGCTTGTTGTGCCTTGATGCGCTTGAGTAGTTTGAGGTCAGGGTTGTAATGTGTGAGTGAAACGACAACTGTGCCGCTCCTTTTCCCAACGCCTCTGATGAGATCGCTTTCGGTTACAAAGCGTCGTGAAACAAGTATGTCGGCCAAGTTTCCGCCCAAATTTTTTTGAGATTCGATTGCGACAGCGAGTTGGTCCTGAGTTAAAACGCCCGTTTCTACTAAATCTCGCGCAATCTCTTCGACTTTGGATGATGAAATGGGCATCGTTTATTCCCCCAAGAGCCCTTTAATCGTTTCTAGCAAATTTGGATATTCGTATGGCTTTGTCAAAAATGCATCAGCACCAACCGATTTGCCAATCTTGTGTTCATTGTCGGAGTTGTGAGCGGTCAGAATAATGACCTTGATTGCTTTAAGGCTGTCATCAAATTTGATGAGGCGGCAAACCTGAAAACCATCCATTCGAGGCATGCGTAAGTCGAGGAGAACTGCATCTGGTTTTTGTGTTTGTACTTTCTCATAACCATCTTTGCCATCCAGGGCCTTGAGGACCTCATAACCATCCGCTTCGAGGTGTGCGGCAAGCGCGTCCACCAAATCAATCTCGTCATCTACGATTAATAGACGCTTAGACACGTATCCCCCAAGGTCATGCAAAACAATGTCTCTCAAAATGAGAGAGGTATATAAAACGCATAGCACATGGTACTGCGGAAAGAGGTGTCATTCAATTTATATTTAGGACGAGCATATGTGTGGTCTGTATCAATTTGCTTCTAATTACACGTGGATGGGCATATTCTGTACCTAATATAACCCATGAATATTCTTGTTACTGGCGCAACTGGATACATTGGTGGTCGATTGGTGCCGCGGCTTTTAACTGCGGGGCACAGTGTCCGTTGTCTTGCTCGAAATCCAGATATCTTGTTGGACCGTCCCTGGTCGAAGGAAAGTCACCACTTAAAAGTGGTGACCGGAGATTTATTGAAGCCCGACACTTTGGTTGATGCGATGTCTGGTATTGATGTGGCGTATTATTTGGTTCACTCCATGATGGCGGGTGAATCTTCGTTTGAGGAACATGATCGTCGTGCTGCTGAAAATTTTGCGCGTGCTGCGCATCAGGCCGGCGTTAAAAAAATTATCTATCTGGGTGCCCTGGGCAGCGATACAAATGAACAGCGATTGTCGCACCACCTAAAAAGTCGTCAGGAAGTTGGGGATATTCTCCGACTCTCTGGTATTCCAGTCACAGAATTCCGCGCAGCGATTATCATTGGCTCTGGTAGTGTATCGTTCGAAATTATTCGTTATTTGGTCGATCGCCTTCCCGTCATGCTTTGTCCAAAGTGGGTTTTGAGTCGTTGTCAACCAATTGCTGTGCGCGATGTGTTGACCTATTTGGTATCAGCGGCGGATGAACCAAAATGCGATGGAAAGATTTTAGAAATTGGTGGGAAAAATGTTCTTACGTATCATGATGTCATGTTGGGATACGCAAAAGTTCAAGGCTTACGACGATTTTTGATTAGTGTTCCAGTTCTAACGCCAAGATTGTCTTCGTATTGGATTGATTTGATCACACCTATTCCTGCTTCAATTGCACGACCGTTGGTTGAAGGCCTCAAAAATGATGTGGTTGTGCGAAATGATGAAGCTCGGAAGATTTTTCCATTTGAACCCATGTCATATGAATCTGCGGTGCGCTTGGCGCTTGATCGTGTTCAGCAAGGTAATATTGAAACAATTTGGTCGGGAACAGAATCTTCAATTGTACGAACGCCATCACAGCATATGAGTGTGCGAGAGGGAATGATTGCCGAAGAAAGGCATTTACCGATTCACGCATCACCCCAAAAAGTATTTTCGATTGTAAGTCGTTTGGGCGGCCAGTTTGGATGGCTGTACGCTAATTGGGCGTGGAAACTCCGCGGTGTGATGGATCGTCTAGTAGGTGGTGTGGGGATGAGACGTGGACGTCGTGATCCCAACTCCCTTCGTCGCGGTGATGCTGTTGATTTTTGGCGTGTTGAAACAATCAAGGAAAATAGCCTGCTGAGACTGCGTGCCGAAATGAAGTTGCCAGGTGAGGCATGGTTGCAATTTAAAATTGATGCAGACCCAGAAAATTCGAGAAGATGCTATTTAACGCAGACCGCATTTTTTGAGCCACGTGGGTTGATGGGGACCCTGTACTGGTATCTTCTTTATCCGGTACACCGCATTATATTTTCAAAACTCAGCGTGCGAATTCGAATGGTAGCTGAGGGTGCCAAATGATTTTAAGTCGATATTTTCAGTTGCGCCATACGTCCATGCCATTTATTTTAATGGTCATAAAACAGAGTAAGGGGGCCATATGAAAAGCCAGATTATAAGATTCGTTTTTGTGGCGGTGATGGCGGCTGTCTTTCCGTTGTGTGCGTATGCAGGCTCATTTCAAGAAGCGCCGCCGCCACCGGAAGGTTACAGTCTCGTTTATCTGTATCGCATCAAAGTGCCCCCTTCGATGCAAGCTCCTAAAATTCTAGTAGATGGCGATGCTATTTTGAAATTGAAGAATAATTCATATGGTTGGTTCTATTTGGCCCCAGGATCCCATTCCATTAAGACAAAATGGGGTTTTATGTCGGAGGTGCCCGATTTGGAAGTAGTGACCCAAATATATCCCAACCAAGTTCATTATATTAAACTCGATGGGTCAATGCGTGCATGGGGGTTGAATGCAACAAAGACGTACACGAGTATCAAAGAAGTATCTGAAGCAGAGGCGATGAAGGATCTGGCCAAGGTTAAAAACTATGTCCAATCTGATAAAACAACAATTGGCAAAATTGCAGAAGCTGCAGCAGAAAATTCAACAATAGATTCAGAGTTACTTTTAGCGCCTCCGCCCTCAGAGGGAAAAGCGTTGATATATTTGTATCGTACAAACTCAGATCCGAAAATGCATCGTCTAGATGTGAGTGTGGACAATACGCCACAAGTTAAGATTGGGAAAAAGAAGTATACTTGGTTTTATGTGGATGCGGGAAGCCACACTATTCAAACCAAGTTTGGAATCTTTCGTAAGAGACCCGATGCTGTGCTGACGATACAATCAGAGTCAGGCGGAACATATTATGTGAGATTGAGCGGCATACGTGTGCCTCAGAGAACATACGATGATTACAAAATTCGCTTGGATGCAGTAACATCCAGTTTGGCCGAAAAAGAAATGAACGGATTGAAATTGTTGGAACCTTAAAAAAGGTTCAACAACCCCCATTTCCTTAGAGTTGAATAACCAGCACGCTCATTAGAATTTGAAATGCAAAAATAGCGATGCCAAATGCGAGCGCTACCCGTCCGTGTTGAAACAATGTCTTCAGTGTAATTTTGGATCCAATGGCAACCATGGAGACGAGCAATAGAAATTCGGCAATTGATTTGATGGGTCTTATCCATGTGGCTGGAATGATGTGAGTGGTAGCCAAAATAGACATGGCAATGAATCCCCAAATGAAAAATGGAATGCCGTGTGCTTTGGTCTGTTGACCATCTGCCACGCGAACACCTCTTGCGATGATAAATGCCAGGGCTAAGCTCACAGGCGTGAGTAAAAGTATTCGGGCCATCTTAACAATTAGTGCGGTTTCGCCAGAAATGGAGTCCAAGTTAAAGCCGCTGGCAACCACTTGCCAAACAGCCTGCAGTGTATTGCCAAGCAAAAATCCGGTGTTTGTGGAATCAAGGTGCAGCCACATGGTGGCAAGTGCGGGTAGGGCAAAGAGCCCAATCGTTCCAAGAAGATTGATAACGGCAATCGCAATGGCAGCATCTTTTTCTTCACTCTGCAAAATTTTTTGAGTGGCAACAATTGCTGCACTGCCGCAAATGCCGCTTCCAATTCCGATCAATAGCGCCAAACTTTGATTGAGTTTGAAAATGCGTCCCAAACCATAAGCAAGTGAGAGTGTTGAAGTGAGGCAAATCACAATAAATCCAAAACTTTTCCAGCCAAGCTCTTGTAAAATACCGTAATTCAAATCCACACCCAATAGGACGATGGCAATAGACAGAATATGTTCAGACAGTTGCAAGCCTGGCTTCAGTCTTTTGGAAATCGAAAATGACGAGTTTGCAAATACGCCGATTAGAATACCCCAAGTGATCGCGCCAATTGCAACCTTTGTGGTAAGCCACTTTGAAAGGAAGGCAATTGCGATACAAAACAGGATTCCGATTATAGTCTTTCGCTCAAAATGTTTCATGGAGCCTTCCTAAGTTGGGCGGTTTTAATCAATCATCTTGGCGATGAAGTATTCATCAGAATTCATTGCCAATGCCTTGTCCCCCAATAGGGTTTAAGGATCATCATGCCAAACAGCGCAACATTAATGCAAAAACGGGTGGAAGGAAAACAAAAAGCCCCTCAACTGATGCCTCTATGAAACGGGTGGTGGGGTTTCGGTTGGTGCAAAAGTGAAAAGTCAATACTCGGCCCCTTTTCTTTTCCTAGGGTGAACGTGCTTTAACCCCGCTCAGCTAGCAGGTAAGACGCAAAGTCGATGGTCTTGTGGTCCTTGCAATAATCTTTTTCAATATCCGGCATTAATCGATCCGAGAGAACCTTGATGGGATCAAACAATTCCACAACCGTGTCGTGCGTGAAAAAGGTGTGGAGCAATTCGCCCCTTGGAGTGATTGTTTTAAACAGGGTTTTGTAGAGCGCCGTTTCTGTATCTTTGGGGCGGAAATAATCAAACAAGATGGGGCTTCCCTTAGCCAGAAACCGCGCCAGGGTTTGCATTACCTGTTTTAAGGCATCAATGGGAATGTAGTAACTAATCCCTTCCATCATCACCACCGTCGGTTGCGACCAGTCCCAGGCCAGTTGCTCAAAAGACGCGGTGATGTCGGTTGAAAGATCCGTTGGAACGTAATCCACTTTGACGGGCGGCGGCTGCAAAATGCCTTGTTGGGTGAGCTGACGAACCGCCGCTTGTTTGTAAGTGATCATGTTGGGGAGATCAAATTCCGCATAGTGTGTTAACCCCGTTGCCGCGCTGTGCCGGTATGGAAAGGTATTGAGCCCGGCGGCCATGTTGATCATTTGGACGGCGCCATTGGCGATGTAGCGCCCGGCGGTGTCTTCCATGTAGCGGCACCGAAGCGCGCCATGACGGGAGAGGCCGGGATAGGTCGCAAGCCACGCATCGCCAAGCACCTTGGCCTCATCGGTGACAAAGTGTTTGGCAAAAATATCATGGCTGACGTCCACATCCAGCGAACGCATATACGCCATTGCCCGTGCGGTGATTGCGATGTCGGTCATGGTGTCCTTTCAATCATCTTGGCGATGAAGTATTCATCTACAAATTGCCCGTCAATGAGCGCTGCCTTTTTGCGAGTGCCCTCAATTTCAAATCCAAAATTTTTGTAGAGTTGTATGGCACGCTCATTGGTCACGCGCACGAGTGCTTCTAGGCGAATAATGCCCATCAATTGCGCATGTTGGATTAGTTTTCCCAAGAGCTCTTTGCCAATGCCTTGTCCCCAATAGGGTTTAAGGATTATCATGCCAAACAGCGCAACATGTCGCACCCACGGGTGTTCCTTGCGATCTGGGTGAAGTCCGCAGTATCCCACTAATGTGTTTCCAGAAAAACATCCCAAGAAACTTTCCACGGACGAATCAGACAATGCGTTTCGCCAGACCGAAACGAGTTCTTCTCTTGGGCGAATGCGTCCTGGAATTTGGAGAGTGTGGGTTGTTTCAGTGGCCGCCTGGTGTTGAAAGGCAACATAGCTGTCGTAATCGGACGGTTCGGGGGCCCGCAGCAGGAGCGGAGCTCCAGACTTGGTGGTTATGGTGGATGGGGCTATGCGTGACATGGGAATCGACACTAATGCAGAAATTGGCGGAAGAAAAACAAAAAGCCCCTCAACTGAGGGGCTTTTTTGCTCCGCAAGGCATGTGCATCAATGAAACGGGCGGTGGGGTTTAGAATAGACCTAGTAGGCCAAACGCAATTATTCCGAGTGCGCTTAGTCCGTTTAGAGCAATTTTCCATTTGTGATGTATGAGAAACGTTTTTAACACGGATCCCAAAGTTGCTAAGGATATTTGTACCACGAGACTTCCCAAGAATAGAGAAAATGCTGCGGGCACAATGGACATAAAGTGATTCAACATGTTCACTTGGGTTGCAAATGCGCTGAACATGATTATGGTGAGAGGGTTGAGCAGGGTAAGTGTGTAGGTTGTTTTTAGGCCGCATACCTTTGGTGTGTTTGCTTCGATGGTTTTTGTGGTTTTGAGTTGGGCCAACGAATTTTTCAGAAACCATAATCCAAGTAAAATAAGAATGATGGATGCGGCAATTTTGAGGATGTCTTGATGCCCTTTGAGAATGGCCGAAATTTGAATGCCTATTGTGAAAGATACAATTGCAAATGTTAAGTCGGCCAATGCGGCCCCAAGCCCGCTTTTTGCTGCAACAGCAAAGCCGTGATTTAGTCCATTGTTAACAATGATTAGCGCAATCGGACCAACCGCTATGGCCACTGCAAACCCAAATGAGAATGATTTGATGAGAACCAAGGACATGACTCCCTATAAAACAAAAACCCCAATCAAGTCTATGACCTAATTGGGGTTCCGTGCTCCGCGAACGCTACCCAAACACAAAAAGGGTGCTGAGGGTGAGTTTGGGTGTTACTTGGTAGATTTCTCGAACGTAGCAATAGACTTGATATCTTTGCGGGAACTCAGGCATTCATCGGCCCACTCGCGAATCTCATTGTAGATCGGCAACTCTGAATATTTAATTTTGTGTTTGAGTTGCTTCAGGGTTTTTAATTTCTTGAAAATATAAAGTGTGTTGCCGCTGATGAACGAACAGTCGAGCGCGATCCCCGATTCTTTCAATACGATCTGCATTTCCTTCTGACGCCTATTCAATTTTTTCAAAAACGCGATGGTCCTTTTCGCTTTGCCAGGTCTGATTTTGAGTTGGGTGAGGATGGCGGTCATGTGGGCTCCATTAGATTGATCTGCAGAAATTTAAAAAGTTTTCAGTATTTTGAATTTTTTGCTCAACATCCCATGTGGTTGGCTTATTGTGGTGCCGAAGAAATAGTTTTCTAATTGGAGGCTCTGGTCCCTTGAATCCATCAGAGAAAAGTGTGGGCCACATTATACAGTCGTATGTCTTAACGGCTTCTCCATGTTTTAGTGGTGCATTGTACTCAACTATCAGTTGGACAGTTGACCCGCGCACTTTTTTGTATTGTTCTTGATGTAAAATTCCCGGCGCGATTATTGCGCCACACCAGTCCTGTTTTTTCTCCAATTCATAGGCATCTACAAGTGCTCTTCCTACAATATCTCCTTGCCCCTTTCCAACGTGCAGTTCGCCATGGGTAATTGCACCACGCGCTGGGAATCCTTCCCCCAGTGACTCAAAAAGAAAGCGACTCACGCAGGCCACGAGTCCCAGTAGTGATATATCGGAATCATCTTCGGTATAGAAAACAATGGTGTCAGAAAACCATGCGAACTCAGCGAGTTTCCAACCTTCAAGTTCTACTGTTCGCTCAACACAAATCCGGATTTTTTCAACCTCGGATAGCAACCAAGCCAATCCCTTACTTGGATCAGGAGATTTTACCAAATTTTTGAAGCCAAGTAAGTCAATCAGTCCAACAAACCTCATGTTGTTATTCGCCATGCCAATGCTCCCCTTGGTGGATAAAATGTGATTCAAGTGCTTTTTATGGCCGACCCTCGTGGGGATCTGGACCCAAGAAAGTTTTTGCTTGAGTCTCTTTTGCTCCGCACGAGCTATGCATCGGCGAAGCTGGTGGCACTTCTGTGGAGGTCAAGCCGGTTCTCAATGACTGTTTAAACATATTTTGCTAAATTTACTCTCGCATATAGATGTCTCAGTAGATGGGGATGAAGAAGTTCGTGAAGTAAAACAATAAAAGTATAATATGTGAGTTCAGGCCTATCACAAGCGCAAATCCACTGCTGGCTATCGTGTTTTCGACCCCACACGCCCTTATCGAGAATGCACACCAAATCCGCATTTGGTTTTATGGTGATTAAGTGATTTGAAATGGTTTCATTCTTTAGTCCGGAAATGGCAAATACGGCAGTAACCATCTTCGGCACATTAATGTTATTATCTCTGCCTGGGATTGTAAGCGTTCCGCTAAATCCGCCAATTCCAATAACAGTTTGCATATAGTGGCTTAATGAGGTTGCCTCATACACCCTTTTCAGTTGGGCGATTGAATCAAATTTCTTCTTCGCGTCTTTTAAGGCCGCCTCATCCAAGAAACTTTTTGCCTCAACACAACAGAACACAGATTCAGAAAAAAATGTCGATATGGTCCCATGAGATTGAAAAAGTGGCATAAAGTGTTTGTCATAGCCAACGATATCATGTTCGCCTGTCCTGTTGCCGAAAGTGTCAACTATTTCACCTTTTCCAAACTCAATACCGGAAGGTAACCTTTGCATTAGCTCCTTCCTAATTAAATCCTCTTTGATAGACCCATTTGTATTTGGATTTTTGTAAGAAGAAGTTTTTGTAAAATCAGCCACCAGGCTTGCAGCGGCATCATGTAGTTGGTTTTGAAGTAGGGTCATATTCTAAATCCAATTTACAAGATAAGAACAGGGGGATCAAATCCTCACTATTCGTTTTTGAAATCTGGAAACAAAAAACCCGGGCCCCATGGAGGGACCCGAGTCTTTTTTGCTCCGCGAACGCTATCCAAACACAAAAAAGGTGCTGAGGGTGGTCCTAGAGTTGTGGCGCCATAAGTTGGTGGCCTGACATACCTAAACACCGGTATTAAGGCGGATTTGTCGTCAATGGTGCCACTCTTCCTATTCTTTGGTCAAAATGACTCATTAAAACTGCTCCGGGCTTCTTATTGAACAGAAATGGTATTTGTGCTTACAATCCACTCAATTGGTTTACTAGTCTAACAGTGATTATTTTATAGCATCCGCTACAAGGAAATTAATGATGATCCCTTGGTTCGAAATAGAAAATGCTTTGAAGGAATTAAAGGCGAACGAGGGTTGGCTAATCTTTCAAAGAGTCGCTGTTAGCATCATTCAACGGATGGATCGTACATTCATAGCCTGTGAGCGCAGGGGTGATTTAGGTCTTGATGCACATGCGCCTGCCTCTATATCGCCTGGTGGGGTTGGCAAAGGAATGGCCGCCTCGCTAACGGCGGATCTGGGAAAAATTTCAGGGGATGCAATAAAAACCAAGAAAAACTATGATGATATTGGTGTGCTAATTTTTGTGACCACTGAATATGTTACAAAAAAGCAGCAAAAGCCCTGGATTAAAAAGATTAAGGAAAGATTCGGGTACCAATTAATTGTGATGTCTCGTGAAGACATTGTTGTACGCTTGAGAGACCCTGCCAATTTAGATCTCTGTCGCATCCTTGGCATTTCCACACCAACAGAGAAAGATGTCGTGGATCTAGCAAATAATGCTCAAGTGGCCGCCTCAAAATTTATAGATGGTCGATTTTCTAGCGCCCCTCTTACAGGAAAACCACTACTCCTATTAAGATCAATGAAGGTTGATGGTGAAGGTTGTGAGACCGGATAAATCCTTCAACTCAATGATGTGAGTAGAATGTTGGCTCTTGGTAGTCGAATTATCCTAGAAGCACCAGCTGGACGGGGAAAAAGCACGACAATGTTTCAGCTGGCAAAAGACTGCATCGAAAATGGATGTATTGTATTTCTTATTGACTTGCCTATGTGGACAAATTCAGGAAAGGATATTTATGAATTTATAGCAGGACTACCATGTTATCGTGCACTGAATATTGATGCTCAAGCCATCGTAAAAATTTGTAATAGTAACAAGGTTATATTCCTTCTTAATGGTTGGAATGAAATTTCTGAAAACAATTCTGATAAAGTCCGCACAGAGTTGCTGGAACTTGAGTGCACATTCCCAGCTGCGGGTATCGCTATCGCAACGCGAACTCATCATCTAACTCCACTACTTTCAGGTGTGCAGCACATACGGTTATTGCCGCTCAATAGGCTTCAGCGTACAGAATACCTGAGGATGGTTGCTGGGCAGGCAGGCGACATTCTTCGCTCAATGCTCGACAATGATCCTGTTCTGGATCAGATAACAAGAACCCCTTTGTTTTTATCAAAGGTGGTGGATATCTTTTCAGCGGGGCGCCCAATTCCAACAACAAAAATAGGTGTACTTGATGCGGTCATGAGTTTAGCTGAACAACTCCCAGAACATAGAAATCAACTTAAGAAACCTCCACTGTCTGGTCATTCGCGCACATATCTGTGCGCGCTGGCGATACAAATGACCTTTCGAACATCTGTAGAGATTTCTGAAGAAGAAGCCCGTTCAATTGTAAACTCCGTTAGTATTAACCTACAAACTTCTGGACAGATCTCTGCTATACCCGAGCCACAATCAATTATTGAAGAACTGTGCAAACGTCATATCTTAGAAAGACATGACTATCCATCGATTGGGTTTCGGTTTGAACATCAGCAATTTCAAGAATTCTTTGCCGCATCGCGGCTCAAGAATGAACTGCTAACGCTAGCCAGAAGCAGTGATGAAAAGGCGATTCGAGAATTTACGAAAAAATATGTGAATGAACCGGTTTGGACAGAACCTCTTCAAATGCTGGCTGAAGAAATTGGCGTTCAGTGTGCCAAAAGGTCCGACGAAGAGGTTTTAATTGAAGCAGGTGTATTGCTTGTTAAGATGGCTTTAAGCGTTGATCCGATCTTCGCTGCAAATTTGGCTCGCCTTTGTGGGCCAACTGTTTGGCAGAATATTGGACCTGCATTGTCTGATTGTCTTCGCGCATGGTACAAATCAAAAAATGTAGATCATCGGGAATGTGCCTTGGCTGGTATGATGGCCAGCGGATCACCCGATTTTTTAGACATTATCCTCCCCCTTCTTACAAGCAATGACCACCAAGTTCGCCTCAGCACATACCGAGAGTTGAATGAATTTCATCTGTCTACGCTAGGGCCTGATTGGAAGAGTGTGCTTCAAGGATGGAAAGAAGAAGCCCGAATTGATTTCGTTCGAGAAGTAACACAGCATCGTTGGATGGCAGAGATCGTAGAGGAATTTATACTGAAAGACCCCAGCATGAAGGTGCGGGTTGCAGGGATGGAATGGTTAAGTTGGGTTGGATCTCGCGAGGACGTTGGTAGTGTATTGGAAAGGATGGACCAACAAACATTTGATCAGGCCATCAAACAGATGTCTCCAGAAGAAATTCCATCTGTAGTGCGATCTCGAGTCCTCAATGGTTACAAAAAAATCTACTCTGAATCGACTGACACATTGCCTCGTTTGCGAGCCCTATTAAATCAAGCCAAACTTGGGGAGACAGGTATTGTGGATGGGCTGAAAACTGAACTTGAAAACCTTGATCGTACCAAGATGAAAGATATTGGTGAGTTTGTAATAAAACCTGCATTGGATATTATTAAAAAAACAGATCCGCAGTGGGTTAGTCACTGGGTTGCAGAGCGCGTCGCAGATGGTTCGTTATGGTTCAATCATTGGAGTGCATTTATAACGGCTATACCCGAAAAGACTATGACCGATTGGTTCCAGAAGCTCTCAAGCGAAGATCTTGAATACCAGCACCACACTCATATTAACGAACTACTTTCTGTTGGTGCAGATAAACTTTTTGCCGAAAACATTTTTTTAAAACTCTGTGAGTTCAAACGGCTAAAGGTTTCTACTCCTGACCAAATACAAAAAAAAGAACATGCTATTGTAAGGCAATTAGAAGATTTGTTTAGAGCGATCCCTCCAAAGATTGCAGTATCAGGCTTATCAAAATGCTTTGACTCCAAGCTTGATAATATTGAATTTCTTGTGGTCATTGATGTTCTTAATTCCGTGGGAAGATCAGAGCCAAGCTTACACGATACATTGGATCCTGATCTGCGTCAAAAAATACGGGCATACTTGAAAGGCGCTATCGCTTTTGTTCTTAATGAACCTGATTCGTCAGGAAGCATTAAGGCTGAACTTGCTTCCTGTTTAGGAAGAGTTGGAGAGCCGGAAGACATGGCAGAGCTAGACCGTCTTCTTCAAGCAGATCTTAAAAGACTTAAGGAAATTTTAAAGACTCGGATAGAAGGACGCCCAGTAACAATAACGAGCCAGTGTGGCCATTATCTCAAGGCATTAGTTCAATTAGATCCCGTAGGAGCTGAAAACATTATTTTAAATTTAATCAGTGAACCAATCTATGATTGTGAGAGTGCATCGGTACTCATTAGCCTGGCAAAAGAAGATAGATCCGAACCACCTTTTGGTGGTTATAAGCATGGGTATGCCAACATCTGGGAAGCGCGTGCCGATCAAGATGTTAATCAATTTAATGAAGATCGACGAATAAAATTTTCATTCGCAATCCGTGAGAGAATATTAAGCCTTTTGAGGGAATGCCAATCTGACAAAGTCGCAGTACCCTACAATGTGAAGAATTTAGCGAAATCATTGGCCGCTCTTGATCCAAAGGGATCCGCAAATCTTATTTTCGAAGTGTTATCGTCGCTAGGAGAACATGATGATTGGTCCAAAATTACTGCTCTCGAAAACCTTCTGTATGGAGGAGCAATATTGCCGGCCGACCCAATACTCAAGCTGTTTGAGGTAACGCTGCAACATCTTCGTAAGCACGGTTCAAACGATGATGGTGAAAGACTTTTAAGACATTTCCTCTGTATTCTTCCATTTGTAGATGATCCTTCTGAAGCAATTAAAAAAATCAGAGAAGCTGTCTCAGAATTCAGATTCCCCCGGCATGCGCAACGGGAGGTTCTCACTGCAATTGGTCATAGCCAATGCAAGGATGCCGTTCCGCTACTTCGTGAACTTGCTGGTTCAAATGGGGAATGTATAGAGGATTTGGGAGAACAATGGGTAGATGCACTTGCAACTCTTGATACACCAGAATCGAAAAAAATACTCATGAGCTTTGTTGATCCAGAGATAGCGATGTTCGGAGCCAATCCAAAATTTGGCCGAGCTAATATATTGGCTTCGCGAATTGCGGACATTGCACGTAAGGACCTCAGTGTTTATCAAAGACTTATTCAATTGTGTGGTCTCACACTACCCCCAGGCAAAAGATTGTTGTTATCAGAAGTGTTTGTTCGTCTCGACATAGAGGAATCTGTAGTTGCGAGTTTAAATCTCATTGATGACTCTTCCGGCCCATCTGTGCCACATCCATTGAAGCGAAAACTTGAAACTGTTTTTGTCGAACAAAAGCCTTATGGCCAATCTGGATCTACCCACACGCTTTCTTCACAGAGCTTTAACGTTGTGAGGGAAAAACTTTTTGAGATGTTTTTGAATGACCCCCGACGGAAGAAATCAGCCTATGCTCTTTTAGGGCAAATAGAAAGATGGCGTGTCGAATACGGGAAGCCCCCAAATGAACCGCGACACCCTTCATTCGAATCTGGGGAAAAGTGGCCAACGGAAGAATGAATTGCGTTTACTAGGATTTTACGGAGGCTATCTTGCCCCTCAAGACACAACCAGGAAATCCTCATAAATTAAAGATTAACCAGCATTTTCATACAGCACACTGCATTGGTAGATTTTCTGACAAGACTGGCTTGGTGCAGATCAAACTCAACTCTTCGGATAAAATTATCAAGAGGGGAAGAAGATCGAGGGAGTTTTGTGTGTCATGGGTATGGGATCAAAAAGCTGAAAATGGCTATATGAAACGAATAGAGGATGCCTTTCATCACGAAATTGATTGTATCTCCTTGGGCAGCATCAAAAATAACATGGCAATATCTGAATACCACCTTCTCTGGAATTTAAGACATAAATACCAGCACTTTCGATCAGATATCTTTCTAAATGGAATTGATGGCTCAAACCTCACCAAAGACAATGAAGAGATAATTGAAAGGAAGCATGGCATGTTTGTTAGAGATGATGGGGCTGTTCCAGCCCGCTTTTTGGTCTCGTTTTTAATTCAGCGTGATCTAGATAAACACATTCACAGCTACGCAAAGATTAAATGGGCGCTACTTCAGGCCGAAGAAGGTGAGTTTTTAGTTGCCGACTGCTATCATGAAGGGGCCATCATGCCAATAAGTCCAAAGCTGTGTTTTGTAACAATGACCGATGACAGAATGATTACCCGAGAAGAGGTCGCTGCGATTAACAGAAAATCACTATCACTTGCCTCAAAGTTTTGTTTTGCACAGGACTTTGAGAAATGCCCTCTCTAAGGAATATGTAAAGGTACGCAAATCTAATGCCTCGTAGCCTTTTGAGATGATGTTTTAACAGGTTGTAATAGGTTGGGCTGATCTGTTCCATTTTAAACTTCAGGCGCCACCTTGAAGGGGAAAATTTAGCTGAGCCAAAGCAGCAAACTGTACAACGTCCCAACATTAAGATATAGAATGTCGAGTGGCATCATCTCACAAAACAACAAACCAATTTTACAATTCCAACTATGTATGGTGGATGGAAGGCAACACTTTGTTTCTCCAATCCAAACCGAGAATTACATGGGTTGGCTTTCTCATAATAACCTCTTTTCTAGTTGTATTGACCGCCTACTTTGCATCTCCCCTGGTCGCTATCGGTCTACTCGGATTGGGCATTTTAGGAGAGGTTTTCTATTGGTGGGCATACAATCCAGCATATAAAATTGTAATTAGCCCAAACCAACTTACCATATATCGCCACTTCAAAAAGGAAATTGTCCCTATGGACAAGGTGCTTTATTTTAAAATACTTCTAGGTGGAAATTTGGGGGTAAGCGAAAACAGCGGCGCCCCAGATCGCCTCTCTGCAATAACACTCAATAACCAAGAAACATATCTTATGATCCCTCCCAGTATAGACGGGAGCGATCAAAGTCACATGGATTTCTATGCAGAACTAAAAAAGTTTAAGGAATTACGATTGCCACAGGGATATTAGATTAGGGAGACATCAATTATGTCCTCAACCATCGAAGACTATGCATATGAAATGGCCCTGGCTGATGAGTACGAAGAAAGGATGATTGAGGACTCGTTGAAACATGTATCAGAAGAAAATGTTAGGGATTATTTGGGTACATATGGGGATTGTATTGAGAGTAGAGTTCGCTATTGCCTTAAAGAAGGGAAAGAACTTCTCGAATCAAATCATTACAGTTCCTCCCTCATAATGAGCTCCACTGCTACAGAGTTGATTGTTCGTTTCTTCATTTTAATGCCTTTGGTTCATGGGGCACTTTTGGATTACAAATGGGTACAAATATTGACGAAGGCGATAATATCAAGCAGGTCTGCTAACGATCGAAAACTTTTGCCTCAGGTCTTAGATTCATGGGGCATAACCATTAGTGAGCACAGATTAAGCAACAATAAAGGAATGTGGGAAACTTTCGTCGAACTTTTATGGCCAAGACGTAACAAGTGTATTCACACTGGGGAAAACACAGTGCGGGAGTTTGCTGAATTAGCACAAGAATGCGCCAACTCTTTTCTTGAACTCGTTAAACTGATCGCAGATAAATTTGGGCACTCATGGCCTAAAAGTGGTATTTGGAATGAGATTAGATTAAGCGAAGGCGTGGGTATGATCAGGAGTTATACTCAGAAAGATATTTTTTCGGAATGAATGATATTCGCCACCTTTAAAACACTTAGCACTGCCCAATCTAATACCCCTCAGCCTTAGGAGATGGCGTTTTAACAGGTTGAATTGAGGTTACACTAAGATGCCTTAGATAGATTTCCAACTGTCCCAATGACAATTCTGATCGAGGCATGAGTTTGCGGAGTCAGTGCGCGATCAACGAGTGGGTCTTGCTGTAAAAGCCAGATCAGCTCATAAACAAGCGCTGTAAATCGCAATTCAATACAAACGTTATCCAAGTAGACAATATCGCCCTTAAATTTGGCTTTTCGGGTCTCTTCTGTGAAGATTTCTGGAAAATCAGCGATTTGCTTTTCAAGCGAAGCATCGATTTCAACTTGCCCCAAGCGACTTGAAAGAACCAGATAGGGTTTCGCCTCCTTAAACAATCCCCCGATTGCATATTTCACGGCCAGGGATTTCAGAATTTGCTTAGCCGCGGTTACTGCTCTTTCCAGATCACTATAGAACATAGACTTTATTAAAATTGGGCCAATGATTGATGGGAGGGCGTCCTTCTGATAATCACGCATCGTCCCTAGTCATATATCGTTTTCGATTGAAGTGTTCGGCGGTTTTATATGCACTCACCACGTTCCCTATCCATACAACAACCGGCAATAAGAACGGAATGAAAACAGCGCCAACAACAGCATACTGAGCCGCCTGAGGCACCATAAAAAATGCGATTAGAGCCGTTAGGGGCATAACTACAATCATAACGATAATACCCCACAGAATCTGGCCGTTATAAATTTGACCTAGACCCGGCAGGAAGAAGGACAGCACTGCTGCTACCCCCGGATTTTTAAAGGGCTGCGGTTGATGTGTGTGGCTGTAGTGAACAGGTTTCTCAAGCGTCATATCAGGCTCCTTGTGTTTTTCGAGTGCTCATATAATGACGCTTTCAAAACTTAAACCGGTCATTTGTTAGATTTTGGCAGATGGCAATAACGCCCTTGAAAACTCTGACTTTAAAAATTTTCCAAACATCATCAAACACTCATCAATTTTTTTGAGGGGGACGTCGCCCTGCATCAAACCGCGAGCAAATGGCACATACGAATTCGCGTATAACTCTTCTTTTGCTCGCTCTTGTTTGGAGTAAGGAATCACCTCAAGACTTTCCTCAACCTCCCTGACAATACCGTTCACCAAGAAATAATGGGCCCGAAAAACGTGTTGGTCGAAAATCGGAAACTGGTTTGGAGAAATAATGTGCCTCAAAAAGATTTTCCAGACCGCTCCAGTCGCGCTCCCAAAATGTTCATCAAATATTTTTGCATCGTAAGCCTGTTTCAGCGCATTGATCACATCCAGCTTGGCAACGAATTGCCTTTCAACTGATGACTGTTTATCCTGACTAAGGTTTGTTCCATTTTTCCACCTGTACAACTGTCGAACATCATCAGCATCAAACTGCTCCTTGTCGATTCGCTCCGCATAAAGTTTCTCAACAGGTGGTGAGCCATACACCTTGCTCCAGAATTCGACAAATTCTCTCAAGGAGACCGTGTTAAAACAAAAGATCGGGTATGATTGCATGGCAACTCCTCTCTTTAGAACGACCATTGGGGGAAGCCGCTGGTTACACCTTGTGCAGTTATCGTTGTTAGGGCTTTAAGGCCGGCGCCATCTGCTCCGACGACCCAAATATTTTGAGTGCCACCGTTGATGTCGCTACCATCCACCTTTCGATTTGATTGAAAGACAATCATGGAACCATCAGAAGACCATTGGGGATTGGCACACGCGATTCCTGAGGCAGTTACGGACGTGACAGGCTTTTGATTACTCCCATCCGCATTCATTATCCAAATATTAACCGCTTCACCGGATGAATTAGCGCCATCTAGTTTTTGCCAGAATTGATAAGCAATTTTATTGCCGTCTGGTGACCACTGGGGTTGGCTGGCACTTATATTCGATGTGATGGCTTTAAGGCCGGTGCCATCCGCGTTGATTGTCATGATATTGGTTGAGATAAAGACAATTTTAGAACCGTCCGGCGACCATTGTGGATTGATTACTCCTACAGATGTCAATGTCGTAAGAGGTTTAAGCCCCGAACCGTCGCTATTCAGGATCCAAACATTACTGACTTGGTTGTCACTAATTGCATCGCTCCCATCTAATTTTCGGTTGGAGAAGAAGATAATTTTTGTTCCATCTGGCGACCATTGTGGAAATTCAGCACTGAGCATTTTGCTGGGATTGTTAGCACCTGTCATGTTTGTAAGGGCTTTAGGAGCCGATCCATCTGTATTTACAACCCAAATATTTTGCGCGTTGCCGTCTGCATCGCTACCATCAAGCTTTTTCCAAGATACAAACACGACCTTTTGACCATCCGGAGACCACTGAGGCCTGCCACTTATCACATTTGTGTCAGTTGTGATCGGTTTCAAACCCGTACCGTCCGAATTGGCCACCCAAATATTATGTGCAGTACCGTCTGCATTGCCTCCATCCGGAAGTTTAAGCGAAGATGAAAACACAAGCTGGTTGTTCTTAGGGGACCATTGGGGTTGATAACCACCGCCGTCACCAGAAACAGCAGCTGCGGTCGTAATTGCTTTGCTATCCGTGCCATCGAAATTTACAACCCAGATATTTGTAGTTGAGTTAGCGTTGGCTGAATTACTGCCATCAATATTCCGGCTTGAATAGTAGGCAACCATGGCTTTTCCGCAGTGTATCGTAATGGTAGTGACATTTTGCGCCTTGAGTGTGCCGCTTCCATTATTCACTGCGCAAGACAGGCCGCTGGGTTGAGACTTGATGGTTACGGCGTAGGATGATCCGTCTGCGAGTGCTGTTACGAATGAAAAGGCCCCATTCGATGACAAAGTGAGATCATCAGCGGAGTTGTTTTGAAGTACCAATGACCCCGAAAGTCCTGAAACCTCGCCCCCAATCATATATTTGGTAGCTGAGTCACTTGTGTCTGGATTGGGGGTTGATGACGGTGTGCTGGCTCCGCTACAGGCCGTAAGCAGTCCCATCAAGATCAACGCAATATAACGCTTCATAGAGGCCTCCCAAGGCATTGGTGGCTTATAACGTAGCATTACCCCTTAAGCCGTGTAAAGAACAAAGCCGAACTATGACGTTCGTGGTTAGCCCAGACCCAGTATTGTAAGTGTTTCGAGGTGAAGCCCTCAAACACAGAGCTAAAAAGACTGCTCAAACGCATTGGCGACAACATTAAGAGAATTCGCTCGGAGCGGAAACTCACCCAAGAACAAATCGAAGGGCGAGGATTCAATACGCGCTGGTTGCAGTATCTGGAGGCTGGCAGTCGGAACATCAACATGAGCACGCTGCTCAAGCTGTCGCAAGCGCTGCGCGTTCCCGTTTCTGAATTTTTTAAAGAATAACCGGGCTAATTAATTCGAATAATACGCCGATTAACCTGAATTAACGGACATTAATCGGAGAGTTCTTCCTTAAATCAGCAGTATTCTTCGTATTAAAATGGGTGTTTATCACGAGAAATATGATTTTCTGAAAAATAAACAAACGTCCACAGCCCCGATTATATTGAGCTTAGAGGACATTACTAGGAATAATGGTTGATTTCTAGGTGACTGAAAATGTGAGACTGCGATTACTCACCATAAAATACATTTTATCACGAGCAGACGACGTTCTAACGGCATCAAGTGGGGAGATCTATAAAGAGCCATACACAATAAGACCAAGGCGATCTGTTGAATGAACGCATATTACTTAGTCCAATAACCGGTGGGTCAAAACGAATTTTGGCTTATAGGATTTATGTAATTTGTATGGATGGAACGGGTCGTCGGCTATCCCGAAAACTCCTCGCAAAATTCTCCGGAGGTCGCTGATTGCTTTTTTGAGGTCTCTTATGTTGACCACCATCTCCAGATGATCTTTATGTTTAGCCTCACCGTCATGTCTCGCCATTGCCTTCAACAACTCCCACCGGCTTGACGCAATATCTGGATGGCGTCGGTCAAAAAAACCGAGTTCGCCAAAGTGGTAGGTACAGTCAATTTTCTTTGTACTGATTCTTACGGTTTGATGGGATACAAAGTTAATCCTAACATCCTCCCATTTGTCTTCGAGACAGATACCCGAAATCTCTGCGGTCTCTGCAGCATCACTCTTCGAAGTTGAAATAACGTTGTCCAAGTCATCTTTAGGGTTCAACAAAATAGCTGGGCCTCTATCGACAGGATAACCGTCGAGAGCAGCATACATGTCATCCATAATTTTGGATAGCGGCCGATCCAAATTGATGTGAGGTCTTGCCATGACTAATCCTCCGGCCAGCAAGGTATCAACATCCCATCTATGAAATCAAAAAGTATTTTCACAAAATACAGTCGTTACTTTTTTAAAAGTCAGCCCACAATGTTTAGGTCTAGGTTATGATGTCATTGCATTTTTGGAAGATCTAGAAAAGCGAGGAGAGTTCGGCCTCGCAGGATGCGATTTAAGGCTGGATTTTTCTAGAAGGCATAGGCCCACACCACCCAAAATGTACCACCCCCGAACCACAGCGTTCAGCATGGTATGGCGGCTACATGGACCTGCTGTCACAATGGTGAGGCCAGTTCCAAAATCTTCATCGAGCACGCATTTTTTTAGCCCAATAAATGTTAAAAGATTCAGATAGATGAACAGCTGCCTCAAAAAATCCTCATAGCATCGTGAAAACTCACCATTACTAGTTAAACCCTACACGCATTTTGGGCTTTCCAATCTGCTTTGGGGATCGACTTCAGGCAATTAAAAATGGGACCCGTCTTTTGTTATGAAGGGACCAACACCTAACGTACCATAGGGAGAATGACATGCCGTTTTCTTGGGAAATGCCAGCACGTAAAACACAAATCAGCGCCGCAAGGGAACTTGTAGCTGCTGGATTGTCACCCATTCCCGTCAGAACCGACGGTTCGAAGGCCGCCACAGTTCCATGGAAAGCATACCAAGAACGTCCTATGACAGACGATGAGATTCTATGCCTGTTTAAGGGAGACGTCGGTATCGCCCTTGTTTGTGGTCCAGTCAGCGGCAACCTCGAACTTATAGACGTTGATGACAACGATATTTATGAAGAGTGGGCCGCAAGGGTTAACCAGCTCGCTCCCGTTCTTCTGTCACGGCTTCCGGAAATTCGAACCCCAAGGGGCGGGGGACATATCCCCTATCGATGCTCCGTTATTGAATCAAATCAAAAACTGGCTGAAGAGGCGGTGCCCGATGCTGAAACAGGGGAAATTAAAAGGAAGACCCTTATTGAAACCCGTGGAATCGGTGGTTACTTTCTCACGGAATATTCACCGGGCACGTGTCACCCCACTGGCAAGACCTATAAACACATTAGCGGCCCTCCATTAACGGAAATCCCAGAAATCACGACAGAGGAACGACAGCTTCTGCTCGATATTGCGCGATCGTTTAATCAAGTACCCAAAAAGGTTCAAGCTCTCCCAGTTGAAAAACCAACGAAGAGTGGAAACTCTCACCGTCCTGGTGACGACTATAATAAGAGAGCCTCATGGGAAGAAGTTTTGGTTCCACATGGATGGGTGCCCGTTGAACAGTCAAGGGGTGCGCTCCATTGGAGAAGACCTGGAAAAGATGACAAAGGAACGAGTGCCACCACCGGGTATTGTGGAGATCTGTTTTATGTTTTTTCCAGCAATGCCCATCCATTCGAGACAAGCGCAGGCTATGACAAATTCGCAGCATACACCCTTCTTAATCACGCAGGTGACTACAAGGCCGCTGCCAAGGAACTCTCTGAAAAAGGGTATGGGGATCATCACGCACAACAACCATCTGAGTGGCGCGAAACCAAGCCATTGCAACGGTCATTAACACCGTCCAATCCATTTCCAGTTGAGGCATTGGGCACCCTACTCGGCAATGCTACAACCAAATTGTCGGAAGTAGTTCAGGCCCCTGTTGCGATCTGCGGACAAAGTGTGCTGGCTGCTGCAGCACTGGCAATCCAGGCACATGCCAACATTAATATAGATGGCCGCATTAGCCCCGTCTCAGAATTCTTCATGACCATTGGTGAATCCGGCGAAAGAAAATCCGCAGTTGATAATCGTGCTCTCTGGGCACACCGTGACCACCAGAAATACCTCAAGACGGAGCATGACACGGCATTCATCCAATATCAAAAGGACCTCGATATCTATACCAAGGCGCGCAACAACGCCCTAGGGGGCAGAGGGAAAACTATAGATGAGATGAGAGCAGCATTGGATGCGCTAGGGGATTCCCCAAGACCGCCCATTGAACCGTACATATTAATAGAGGAGCCCACGCTTGAGGGCTTTGTCAAACTGCTTGCCAACGGGCAGCCTTCAGTCGGTTTATTTTCTGATGAGGCTGGCCGTTTTATCGGTGGGCATGCAATGAACATCGACAATATTTTGAAAACGGCAGCAGGTTTTTCGAACTTCTGGGACGGAAAAGCGATATCTCGCGTGCGCGCCGGAGACGGTAACTCACTACTATCGGGGCGCCGCGTCTCATGCCATTGGATGGCCCAGCCTAACGTCTCACAGCTAATGCTGTCCAATGCCACACTCTTGGAACAAGGTTTTCTGTCTAGAGTCCTTCCGGCATGCCCCGATTCAACCGCTGGAACCCGAATATATGTTGAGGTTGATTTGAGTCAGTCGTCCGAGATGAAGCGGTATTGGGCACGCATGCATGAAATTTTCGAAACACCATTGCCCCTTGCCGAAGGAAAACAAAATGAGTTGGACCCACGCTCATTGCAACTGTCAGCTGAGGCCAAGCACCTCTGGATTGAGTTCCATAACCAAATAGAGGTTAAGCTAGCCAACGATGGCCCATTTGCACCCATCAAGGGGTTGGCCAACAAGGCACCCGAACACGCGGCTCGGCTAGCGAGCATTCTTGCGCTCACCGACGACCTGAAATGCGCGTACATCGGTTTGACCTACATGAAGTCCGGCGTTTCCCTCATGGAGTACTATTTGAGCGAGGCCCTGCGTCTTTTCAATGCTGGGGCAATAGATCCGGATTTGGCGTTGGCCGATCGACTTCTACAGTGGCTTCGTAAACGGAATGATCGTGTCATCAGTCTCGTGGAAATTTATCAATGTGGCCCAAACGCTATCCACGATGCGAAAACTGCACGTAAGCTGATAGGGATTCTGGTGGAACATGGGTGGGCTCGTCCTATCGAAGGGGGCGTTGATTTCCGGGGAACTCGTCGGAAGGATGCTTGGGAGGTCAAACTATGAGCGCTATACCCTCCCATGAGATTAGCGGGATTATCGGAATTAGCTATGGTGCATGCCAATATTCTAATCTCACGTATCCAAAAAATCTAAATAACAGCAATAATAATAATGATGATGATGATGATGATGATTGCGAGTGTTCAATAATCGTTATTACCCGTCTAATCCCGCTAATTCACCTAATTTTTGATCATCACCACCAAGAATACGGAAGGGCTGTGACCGTGACCACATCGGCAACGGACTCGTGGGGGTGCCTATGTAACTAAATAGTACAGGTATGGCACGGTTAGACGGCAGAGTTGCCAACAGTATCAGCGCCACAAATAAATTAGAGGGAGAAGGAGCATGGACTCAATGTTTTCAGGTGATGAGGATTTTTGCGATCAAATGGGGAAAAGTACGATCGTGTTCGCAGGAGATGGTAAAATTGACCTCCTCACAATCAGTACGATTAACGGCGTCAAAACAAGAAAACTTAAAGATGATGTTTGTGCCGATGGGCATCAATATCAAATCTCCAACATGCCAACATTTCCAATGGGTGCAACAATCAAGGTTGGCATAAACAACGCAAGCTTCATTATCAGTGTTGAGGCACGCGTTTTTTCAACGCCGAAGTTGGTTTTAGATTTCTTGCATTATGTATTTGGTGTGGACCCAATGAAATTGGATGTCCTTCAAATTTGCTCTGAGGGAAATTTGGGGAAGGTGTGGCACCTCCTTGATGAAGATATGTTTAATGCTTTGTTCTGTTTTGAGGATGAGGTTGATCACGTTTTACACTAGGCGCTGAAATTGGGAATCCGGTTTTTTGAACCACGTGGGTTTCCATCTTAAAAATGCATGGGGTCGATATGGTAGGAATTGCTTATGGTTTCGAAAACGCACGAAGTGTTGAAGGTGTTGAATGGCTCGATGGGGCGCGTTCTCGATTTGGCAGAGGCGAGCTTGCCCGAGTCACAGTTTAAGGCGTTTAGGAAAATGGTGATGGATATTTTTGGAGATGCACGAAGGAGTTTGCGCGTACATGGCGCAGGATTGGACTGGTGTGGCGAAAACAAATCCATAGAAGAGGGGGTGGTCGATTATGAGTGAAGATTGAGGACAATATTCCGGTAGGTTTTGAGTTCGATAGTTCTTATATTAACGAGGCATTAACTATCCTCGGAGGTGCCTTTGAGCGAGCAATCCAAAAATGCAGTGTTATACCTGCGGTGCAGCAGCGACCGGCAAGCGCAGAAGGATCTGTCGATCCCGTCACAGCGGGTAGCTTGTCAAAAGTATGCGATTGAACAAGGGTTTACTATTATTCGTGTATTTGAAGACGCGGGAAGGTCGGCACGTTCGGACGATCGCGATGGATTTTTGGAAATGATTGAGGTCTGCAAGGCAAACCGTGGGATGGTACAAGCTGTCATTGTTTATGACACCTCACGGTTTGCCCGCGACCGGTGCGATGCGTCGGTTTATAAACGGCTTCTTAAGAATAAAGGAATCCGTGTTCATTACGCCTCTCAAGACATTGACTCATCCAGTGATAATGGGTTTTTAATGGAGGGGATTTATGAATTGTTCGATGAACATTATTCGCGCGCCCTCGGCAAAGTTACATTACGCGGCATGATTGAAAATGCAAAGCGGGGTTACCAGAACGGGGCAAATTCACCATACGCTTATCGCCGAGTGAGAGTCTTTGATGAGAAAGGAAATCCTAAGGCAAAATTAGAAATAAACGAGGCGGAGGCTCCCGCTGTGCGTATGATGTTTGAGTTGTCAGCCAAGGGGTTTGGGATGACGCTATTGCAAAGGGAGTTAACAAAACTGGGCATGTTCAACCGCCACGGAAAACCGTTTGAACGAACGACGATTGCCAAGGTGCTGCAAGACAAAACGTATACGGGAAGCACCATATTTAACCGAATGGATAACAAGTCACATCGCCTTAAGCCCAAAGAAGAATGGATTGTTGTGCCAAATACGCATCCCCCGATTGTTTCTGAAGAACTCTTTGCCAGTGTGCAACAAGCGATTGCGGAGCGTAGTCCAGAGTTGGTGGCTGGGAGAACCCTTGGGTGCCCACGTCTTTTTGGTGAATTGCTGCGCTGTTCAAAGTGTGGGAGTAAACTCTCAGCCGACACAGCACATGGGCGAGAAAAAAAGCGCTATATGTACTACAGCTGTCGTGGCCGGAGAATTCAAGGGGACAGTCAATGTGCGGGGTTGCGTGTTGACTCACAGGCCCTAGATGCGGTGCTACTCCAAAATATTGTGGGGCGGATTTTTTCGGTAAATAATGTGCGGCGATGTCTCGGGCAGTGGAACCAGATTTATAAGAGTGAGGCGGGAGGGAGTACTTCGCGTAAGATTAGCTTGCAACGGGCAATAGAAAAGGTTGAACGAAAACGTGAAAATATTATTAAGGCAATATCAGAGGGCATCATTCAGCCAGCCGATGCCAAGTTGAACATGGAAAGCTTACGCCAAGAGCAAGTGACTCTCGAAAATGACTTATACAGCCTGGACAGGCCGGCAATTCCGCATTTTACAATTACGGATGATGTGGTGAACCGCGTTCGTGAGACATTCTTGAATGAGGTAACCGATGTGCAGCCTCCGGCCGTAAAGGGGTTCCTTCGAAAATTTGTTGAAAAGATTGTTATCTCCGAAACAGAGGCATTCATTCACTACTGGCTACCAAAAATAAACCCCTCGTCCTCTACTGATAAAGCGGAGGGCAAGGGGTCCATTTTGTTTTTACGTCCAACTTGGCTCCGCGTATTGGGTACAAACCCAAAATAAATTGAAGCGTTGCAAGACGTTCACCATCGAAATCCGGGGTGGTGTGTTTACTGGCGCCAGGACTAGAACCCATTTCCTAGTGAAGGACGAGAACCCGATCCCGATCCAACTGCTGCGCAAAACCAAAGTTAGTGTTGGCAGGCCTAAAGCACACCCCATATCGGGTCAAGCAATAACCTATGGCCAAGTGCCATACGGATTTGAACGGGTTGGTGGAATCCTACAGCCCGATCCTATGCAGCAGTTCGTCCTGAAGCGCATCCATGAACTGCGCGAGAATGGGGCTAGTCTGAGCGAGATTGCTCGACAATTGGTTGATTCGGCCATCCCCACCCGGAATGGGGGCACCTGGCAGCCCAATACGATTCGAAAGATTCTGAGCCGCTAACTTTTTGTCATTCGTTGTTTCAGTTGCTTCGCTCCAGCGCCATCTTGTGATTGCTTTGGTGGCTCTGTTGGTTCTTTTGGTTCATATTCCCACCGCGCGATTGCGGTTGCGAGGAGATCCGCGACAAGCTCCCATCTTTCTTGCGGCGTCATTTTGGGTATTCGTGCAATCAAAAAGTCATTTGGTGTCGCAATAGGTTTGCCAGATCTGTTTTTGGCCAATCATGAAGCATCCTCCTTCCCGCAAAATTTAGAATTCCCTACCTGCCCGTTTTGGTGTTGTTCAGTCTGAAAAATGTCCCTCAGTTTTTTTCAACACCCCGTGTCCGAACCAACCAGTATGCTCCCAGCAGCGTAATCAAACACTGCTGGGGCATCTGGTGACGCCTTGATATCTACATCATAAAATTGAGTAGACTATCGAACATCTCATCGCCCAAATTTGGAGAATCCACGACCTTGAGAATGCCTTGGTCGATGAGAGACTCAACTTCATCCGCATTCCATCTGTCTTGAACAGCAGTCTGAAACCCATTTTCGCGAAGAGCATCCTCAAGCCCCTGTACGCGCAGGTCATCTTTATTTGCGACTTCGATGAGACGGAGATCTTCGAAAGGAGAATCCATGTCGCACAGTTCGCTTAACGTTGGATTGGGAAGAACACGAGGGTAACATTGCAACGTGATCCTTGTTTGGACTATGCCCTGATTTAGTTTTTCATCATTGGGTGATATCCATATTTTTGCGTACTCTTTTCTAAAATTCAGGCCACCATTTGTAACGTTAACCTTGTATTTAGTGATATCGGGTGTGACATAGAGATGCCGTCTAAAATAATCTGGGGTATAGCCAAGTAGATCCAAATAATAATTGGCCCATAATACCGCAGCTTCGTCGGAATCGTCAAAATCCACGTCTGGGAACGTTGTATTCATAAAATCCTCAAGTTTTTTCCATGACGAGAAATCCGAACCCACAACCTTTATTCTTGCATACTCATCAGTGTCTTCGCGTGTGAACGGATTGAGCCATATCGATAATGACGTACCATTTGGGCAAGAGGTGCTTCTGGGTATCTTGTACCTAAGAGCTTTTCTGAAATTGTCTGTTACGATGGGCATCTCTTCAACGCCAACGATTGAGGCGAGGTGATCGCAGTCGATTTCGTTGCCGTATGCTATGGAGATTAGAGTTTCTCCAATGCCCCGATTTTCAGGCAACAATGATTCACTTTGCGTCGTAATCGGTGATTCACTTACTGTCATCATGGTTTGATCTGTTGTAGCACTCATTCTATTCCGTACCTTTCTGTGGCTTGGCCACACTGTTGTTGTTTTTGATCGATCCTGTTCATAAACTCATTCAAATACTTTTCAGCCCCCCGTGTTTTCCCGAAGAGCCGCAGAACCTGCGAGCGGAATTTCGCGAACCTGTCGGGGTCTCCGGCCAACACAAGTTCACCCGCCTGTAATACGTTGGCTCGCAACCCATTGATCAAGTCCTTCATGGCTTCAAAAATCTTACCGTTACGTTGATTCATATGTGTATCCTCAAAAACCACTCAGTGAGCTCCCGAGTGACCAGACGATTCTGGAGGGAGCCCGCTGATGTGGTAGCTATCCTTATGTGGATTTCTCCAATAGGAACCCATTGGGGAATGCAAAGAGGCCATCGTCCAGCTTGGGTGATGTCAGCATCCAAGTTTGTTCTCCGTCGATGACTTGCACTTCAGTAGGTATAAGCGATCCAGGTTCCAACTTTAGGATACGGCACAAAAATTGGATTGGATCATCTCTATGGTAGAAGCAGTTGGGGTCTACCTTGATATCCGTTCTTACAACACCTTGGGGGTTAGTGTGCGTTGTTACCAGCAACGTTGTGTCGCATGGGCGCTCAGGAGTGAGGTCATCCACTGGAATATCAAATCGCAACGCCCCTCCTTCTGACACTTTAACACTGCTCATTTTGCCGAGGCCTTCTAAATCGACCTGCTCGGTTGTGGTCAGTGTGAGCCTTAGGTTAAATCCCCATTTGCTGGCATCGTTCAACAACTCAGTTTTCTTACTCATGGCTTTTCCTTTCTTTTTTAGTTGATTAGAAATCCAGCAACACTGCCGGATCACTGTCTTCGATTGTTGCTTCAGGAAGCCCGTAAATCGGGGCATTCCTTTTTTTACCAACGATCCGCACCATTCCGGATTCCTTCAAGTCACCCAGAAGGTTTGTGACCGTCCCGCGCACCACCTTGGTTGCATCGGCAATTTCTTGCGCGGTCATTTCACCGCCCTCACTTAGCGCGTTAAGGATCAACGTGCTGCCATCTGCAGTTTCGCACTCCAAGACGGTGTGTTGTTCGAAGGATACAGCTTTGCCTCCGAATCCGATTTTGACGGAGAAGGTTTTTCCGGTTTTTGAAAAATTACTCTTGGTGTTCCTCAAAACGAGATAAACACTGTCATCTCCATCTAATGGTGATTCCGTGCGCTTCAGCTGGTAAACAACACGAGCGAGGTTGTACTTGTAGGCACTACCGAACGGCGTCTTGTTCTCGTACCTCTGCTTGTCCTGAGCTTTGGCTTGGTGATCAAGTGCGAGTATCGTCACACCAAGCGTCTTCAGCTTGGAAAACAAGCCGATGATTTCCTTTGCGGATTCCGTATCAACACCAGCCGCAAGACCCATTGAGTCAATCACAACCAACTCGATGCCCTTCTCAACGATCAACTGTTGAATACTGGGCATGAGTGCATACAGCGTTGCATTTGCGGACGCGTAAAAGATGCCTTCGGGAGGCTTTTCTAAAGCCTGGCCTCTAGCAACGGCATATGCGCGCCGGAGGTGATCATCCGCGTTCAGCTCCCAGTCCAGATACAAGACGTTTGTCTTTTTAGTGGACTGTCCACAGAATGGAACGCCTTGGGCAACACATGCGGCAAGCCCCATTGCTGTGTATGTTTTGCAGTTGCCGCCATCACCATACGCGATTGCGATGTGGTTTTTTGGCAGCAGATCCTCAACAATATATTCCTGAGGGGAAGGTTCATCATGATCCGTCAAATGAATGACGTTCAGAACCTCCATGCCTCCATTGTCTATATTATAGTGCGACGACATGGAGGTCTCAGTCATTGTAGGGTCTCGACTGAGGTGCTCTCTGGCATCGGCAATGACCCCAGAGATGTATCCTTCTGCGTTTTTCTGCTCGTGAGCCTTGCCGAGTTTGTAAGCCAGGAGGACCGCTGCAATTTCATCATCGCCGTAGCCCAATTTTACTAGTCTATGGGTTAGCCGCGAATCCTGCCGCGAACGGTCCACTTGCTGTGTCCCGGCCTTACAAATGATTTGGACACCTTCCCACACCTCGCGAAAGTACTGATCTCTATTAAGGTCAGTCTGAAACCTCGGAGGGATCGCTCCCGACAGCTCTACCTGCGGCCTCTCAACCGATTCCACAATTGCGTCAGCAAAGATGTCGAAATCGTCCGGATTGTAGCGTGCATCACCCAAAAATTCCAAAACGCACGGCGCTTCGGTACGTCCAGCCGCCAGCTTCTTTGCGTTTGGGTAATTGGTAGTCCCCGGAATTCTGAAGACACGCGATACGTCGAACGTATGATCTGCACGTAGTACCTTTGCGATTCCACGCATTCTGGCTTCATGGATGGCGATGTTGCCATCGAGGAATTCCAACTCCCTAAAAATCCAGTACACATGTAACCCACCGCCGCTTGCGACAATCGCAGATGGTTGGAGTGGAAATTGTCTAAGGGCTTCCCGCGCTTCTTGCTCTCCGCCAGGATAGTCCTTGAAATCCAAATCGGCCCAGTAGGTTGCTATCTCGTAGCAATCGGCCTTGGTACCGCTTTTGGAGCCTGGCTTACGCGTGCTAAGCCCAAAGTATAAATTGTACTGCCCTGTGTTCCGTTCAATCCATTCTGAACGTTCGTCATGATCTCGTGAAAATAGACGGATGAGTTGGCCAGTCGTCTTATCTATAGCACGTAACTCGATTACTCCAGCCGCCTCAGAAAACAGGGCATTGAAAAGAGACCCGTTGCGGGTCCCCGCTTCGTTATTTTCCAGCATAAGTTTTCAAAGAGCCTTTCCCCCGCGGCTTTCGGGGTGCATGCTACCCCCTAAGCCGAAGGTGATTAGGCTGGCGTGGATCCAAACTTACAATAAGCCACGTGTTCGCCTGCCTTGGTGATGACTATTTAATGGCAGTTGAGAATTGGCGCAATTCGTAGGAGGGTCGTAATGCTCGTATTTGGGTGGTTGAATCGAATTACTGCAGGTTGGGTAGCTTCAGGCGAACGCGTTTTTGATCAGAGTGTTCTTCAATTAAGGCAGAATAGACGTCAGATTTAGTCCGAAAGGCATCAGCCCACTTGCTAGTGGGTGTTCCTAATTCTTTCATGATAACTTTTTTAAGCATATAGTGGTTACCATTCAATGCATTGTTGTAAAGACACAACATGATTTCGCCTTGTCGTTCTGAGAATTCGATTGGTTCGCTGTTGGGAAAAGTGATCATAGTAAAATCAGCTGAGTGCTCATAGGGTAGGGTGAGCTTAGATTTTACGGATGTCCTTCGGAGGTATTTGCAGTTCTCAAGGGCTTCTAGGTCAGCATCAACGCCGCGTAGGACTTTCAACATTTTTTTGTGAAGGTCAATCATGTGTCTAATTGAATCGTAGTCCAAATCATAACCAGGCTTACTGGCAAGCATTGCTTCGGCTTTTGCGATGACCTCGTTATCGCCATCGATCCATTTCTGGCAGGATCGAATGTCCGCTATATAATCAGTCACCATAGGCCATGTATGTGTATCGTTGATGAGTGACAATTTTCCGGCGAGATCGTTAGCGAGAGGATCAGCGCTTTCATAAATGCGCTCAATAGCTCTTACAAAGTCAAAGTCTGAAGATTTTATCCGCCAAACACGGCTGGATATTTCGAGCTTCCAAAATCTTCGAACTTCACTTCTTTGATCAGAAAAATATTGGCTTAGTTCGCACAAGTGGCGAACGGTTTCCTCAACGTCTGCTAAATCCGCGCGTACTGTAAAATCTGACACAGTAATCTCCTGTTGTGTGTAGTGGGAATGCAACACCCAGCACTCTAGCAATGTCCCCTTGAGGAAATCAAAAAGTATTTCCACAAAATAGGGGATGGCATTCTTTATTTTCTAGAAATAAAGAACCACCTTTTGGGTAGGCACAATAAGGCGTTTTATTTTTGGAAATCCTAGTCTCACATTTTCAGTCACTTAGAAACCAACCAGAATCCGATTAAATTCTTTAAAACTCAATTAAACCGGGGGTATAGATGTTTATCTGTTTTTTATTGAACCGTATTTCCAGTGAAAAACACCCATTTTAATACGAAGAATGCTGCTGATTTGAGGAAGAACTCTGCGTTTAATGCCCATTAATTCAGATTAATCGGCGTATTATTCGAATTAATTAGCTCGGTTATTCCTTAAAAAATTCAGAAACTGGAACGCGCAGCGCTTGCGACAGCTTGAGCAGAGTGCTCATGTTGATGTTCCGACTGCCGGCCTCCAAATACTGTAACCAGCGCGTATTGAATCCCCGCCCTTCGATTTGTTCTTGGGTGAGTTTCCGCTCCGAGCGAATTCTCTTAATATTATCGCCAATGCGTTTGAGCAGCCGTTTTAGCTCTGAGTTTGAGGGCTTCACCTCAGAACACTTACCCTACCAGGTTGGGGCTAACCACGAACGTCGTAGTTCGGCTTTGTTCTTTACACATCTTAGGGGGTAATGCTACGTTATAAGCCACCAATGCCTTGGGAGGCCTCTATGAAGCGTTATATTGCGTTGATCTTGATGGGACTGCTCGCGGCCTGTAGCGGAGCAAGCACGCCATCATCAACCCCCACTCCAGACACAAGTGACTCAGCTACCAAATATACGATTGGGGGCGAGGTTTCAGGACTTTCGGGGACTTTGGTGCTTCAAAATAACTCCGCTGATGATCTTACTTTGTCATCGAATGGTGCCTTTTCCTTCGTAACAGCACTCGCAGATGGGTATTCCTATGCCGTAACCATCAAGTCCCAACCGAGCGGTCTGTCTTGCGCAGTGAATAATGGAAGCGGCACTCTCAATGCGCAAAATGTCACTACCGTTACGATATACTGCGGGAAGGCCAGGGTTGCCTACTATTCAAGCCGGAATATTGATGGCAGTAATTCTGCCAACACGAACCTAACTACAAATATCTGGATTGTAAATTTCGATGGCACGGATAGCAAAGCCATTACGACCGCAACTGCTGTTTCTGGTGATGGCGGTGGTTATCAACCCCAATGGTCCCCTAAGAACAACCAGCTTGTGTTTTCATCTTCGCTTAAACTGCCGGATGGGGGTAATGCCGATGGTACCGCCCATAATATTTGGGTGGCCAATTCGGATGGCACGGGTTTGAAACCAATCACAACAGATACAAATGTGACAAGCGGCAGGCCTCAGTGGTCTCCGGATGGTCAAAAGGTTGTGTTCGTATCTTGGAAAAAGGTGGATGGTAGCGACGTCAACGGCGGCACTCAAAATATTTGGGTAGTCGGAGTAGATGGCACGGGCCTTAAGGCCCTAACAAGCATGACAGGTGGTAACAATCCCAGTCAAATGATCAGCGCTGAATTTCCACAGTGGTCACCAGACGGAACAAAAATCATATTCTTCTCCAATCGGAAATTAGATGGAAGTGATGCAATCAATGACAATCAGGCCAGCAACGTCTGGATAATGGATAACGACGGTTCAGGGCTTAAACCACTTACAACACTGACGACAGTGGGCGTTTATAATCCACAATGGTCGCCGGACGGTTCTAAAATTGTCTTTGTTTCAACCAATATCATGACAATCAACGCGGATGGCACCGACCTTAAAGCCATCACATCGAACATAAGTGCCAGCCAACCCCAGTGGTCACCAGACGGCAATAAAATTGCTTATCAATTCTGGCAAAAACTAGATGGCACTAATTCATCCGGTGAAGCGGTTAATATTTGGATAATGAATGCGGATGGGAGTAATCAAAAGCCTGTCACGTCCGTAACTGCCTCAGGAATCGCGTGTGCCAATCCCCAATGGTCTTCCGATGGTTCCATGATTGTCTTCCAATCAAATCAAAAGGTGGATGGTAGCAACGTCAATGGTGGCACTCAAAATATTTGGGTAGTCGGAGCAGATGGCACGGGCCTTAAGGCCTTAACAGCAATAACCGCACAAGGTGTGACCAGCGGCTTTCCCCAATGGTCGTTCTAAAGAGAGGAGTTGCCATGCAATCATACCCGGTACTTTGTTTTAATACGGCCTCCTTGAGAGAATTTGTGGAATTCTGGAGCAAGGTGTACGGTTCACCATCCGTTGAAAAACTTTATACAGATCACATCAGCAAAAAGCGGTTCGATGCCGACGATATTCTTGCGCTGTATCAATGGAAGAATGGAACGCCTTTGAGTGAGCGTAAACGTGACTCCGTGGAGACTAATATAGTCGCGAAGCTCCACATCATCAACGAATTGAAATTGGATTACAGTGAAGAGGCCTTCCAGAAAAATTTTAAGGACATGACCGCTGTTTGGAAAATATTTCTGAAAAATATTATCTCACCAAGCCAGTTCGCCATTTTCGATATGCACGTCTTTCGGGCCTTTTGGTTTTTAACAACCGGTGAGATCAGAGAGATTGATGATGTCCTTACTGATGCTATTCTAAATACCCATAAGGAACGGGCGAAAGAGGATCTGTACAACATTAAATATCTGCCATTTATCCGCAGCTTGATGCACGACGACATTCCTCTCAAAAAAAATGATGAGTGTTTGATGATGTTTGGAAAATTTTTAAGGTCAGAGTTTTCAAGGGCTTTGTTGCCGAATTCAAAATCTGACAAATGATCGGTTTGTATCCCGGGCGAGTCCATATATGTGATGACTTAGCCAATCACTAAATGGGAGGATGAATGGCCACATTTATAAACACATGTCCTAAGTGTAATTCGAATACTGTTAGTGAGTTTAAAAAAGGCACCAATGCCTTCTGGATATGTCTGATCGGAGGGTTTGCTTTCCTTTTTGTCTGGTGGCCTGCGTTGTTTCTCGCAATACCCGCAGCGCTAATGTGTAAGTCAGACGTGTGGTATAAATGCGACAGTTGTAAGTTAAAGTGGAAGTGAATTGCCCATATGACTTGCGATGACTTGAATAAGGCCATGACAGCAGCTAAGCGGATATCGAAATCACTGGCCGCAAAGTATGAAAGTGCTTTTAAAGAAGTTAGGCCGTACTTGGTTTTTTCAAGTCGCTTAGGGCAAGTTGAAATCGATGCTTCGCTTGAAAAGCAAACCTCTGATTTTCCAGAAATGTTCACGGAAGAGACCCGAAAAGCAAAATTCAAGGGTGATATTGTCTATTTGGATAACGTTTGTATTGAATTGCGATTTACATCGCTTGCTTACGAACTGATCTGGCTTTTACAGAAAGACCCACTTGTTGATCGCGCGCTGACTCCGCAAACTCATGCTTCGATCAGGATTGTCATTGGAACGGTAATCAACTTATCCAAGGCGTCTTAAAGGACCTGTGTCTGGCCCCCCAACCTCCATGACCTACATTGCATATATAGGGTGATTGAGATATGGAGGTCCAATGTCGAAGCGCTACCTCACCAAATCCCGCTTTAAACTGGCTGTGGAGTGTCCCACCAAACTCTATTATGCAGGCAAAGAGAACGAATATAAAAACAATATGCAGGGTGCCAACACGCGGTTGCATGGGGTCCGTATCAAGCTTCCATAGCCAAATGCCGAGATCGTTGGTACTATAAAACAAGTGAGGATTGAATATGGCTGAGACCAAGAATTTTTCCGAAAAACTCGATGAATGTCTGGGTCAGCATCAGCAGGAGAAGCAGCGGACTCAGCGTCAAGTTGAAGGTACAATGAAACAGTTGGCCGAAAAGCGCGATGCTTTTAATAATGAGGCCTTTCGAATTCTCACTGCTGTTGTGTACCCAAAAATGCAGGAACTATCCCGCCGGTTTGATAACGCCAAGTTGGCTGATCTTGACAGGCAAGTTGGGTTGCATTGTCGGTGCAATTTCTCGCACGCCGCTCTTTTCCCAGCCACGGCCCAATTAGACATTTCAATGTCACCGGGTGAGAATTACGATTCTTACATGGTTCATTATGACCTCGAAATACTTCCCATTTTGATGGCGTACAAACCCCACGATGAGGCCAATTTCCCCATCAGAAAATCTTCAGAGGCCTTGATCGACCAATGGGCAGAGAAAAAGATTTTTGAATTTATTAACACGTATCTCAAATTAGAAGTCGACACTCACTATCAGAGCGACAATATGATGGTTGATCCGGTGTGTGGCATGTCATTTCCCATCCAACAAGCCGCGTGCAGCGTCAAATCAGGCGAAAAAACGTTTTATTTTTGCTCAACAGTGTGTAGAGAGGCGTTTCTCAAAGAGCGCAGCTAGCCAATAAACAAAGCATTTGACGGTAAGAAACGCGGGGAGTAGCCTCGAGACGATATGACAAAACGTCGGTGTACAGTTTATCAAGTGATGGCAGTTTTGGTGGCCCTGTATGGGGTCATGTCGGCCTGTATTTGCACGGATCATGCGGCTTCCCAGATGGCCATGCCGGCCTGCCATCATTGTAGTCCCTCCCAGGATGATGCCGCGGGGGCTCAGCTTGCATCCCATCATCAGTGTTGCGGAATGGAGCGCGCGCCAATCGCAGTTGAAAAAGTCTCATCTCCGATTCCAATACAATCTGGGATGGTTGTGTTGCTGTCGTCCGCTGTGTTATTCTCCGACGCGAATTCTAGAACTATTGCATTGCCCAGTCTCTCTCATGCTCCCCCAAACGAACTCCCGATTTATTTTACCACCCAGCGTTTCGTGATTTGAAATCCTCCGCAGGTTTGTTAAACACTAACCACGGAGGAGTGTATGAAATTTCTGCGTCTATTTTGGATTTTTCCCGTTCTACTGCTAGTTGCGGTGGGAACGGTGTCGTGTAGCAAAAAAGATCCCAATGTTCTGTATTATACTTGCCCGATGCATCCGCAAATTCAAAAATCAGAACCAGGCCAATGCCCAATATGCGGCATGTCGCTGGTGCCGGTCAAAAGGGATGAGATCCCATGAGGATGCTTGTTATTTTTATTTTTCTGAGTCTCTTTGGGGTCAAAGTTTCTTTGGCGCATGAAGGGGAGCGTCATATTGAAAGTCAGCCCCCCACGTTGGTAGAGGATGCGAGTCTTCTCAAGGCAATCAATGCGGAGTACCTCGCAACGATCAAGCCAATCTTCAGACGTGCCTGCTTCGATTGTCATTCCACCCAGACGCAATATCCGTGGTACCACAACATCCCCGGAATTAAGCAGTGGATTGACAGCGATATCAAAGAAGCAAGGAAACATCTGGATATGACAAATGACTTTCCTTTCCAGGGGCATGGGAGCCCTCAAAAGGATTTTGAAGCGATCCGAAAAACGATCCAGCAAAACACGATGCCCCCATTCCGTTACAAAATGATGCATTGGGACGCGGGTCTTACGGCGTCCGAAAAAGAGGGTGTTTTGAAGTGGATCGACGACAACCAAAAGAAAGTACAAAACTAACTCAACCTTGGAGGAAAATATGAAGATTACTACGATGATTTTTTTGGTGATGGTGAGTGTGGTGGGCAATACGCCACTTATTGCAGCAGAAAATGCGCCATTTAATGCTGCCCCCCCAGTTCAGAAAACCATCAGCCTGGATTCGCGGATTGATGCATCCAATATTCGTATTGCCAGTCAGGGAAATAAAGTTCTCATTTCTGGGACGGTGGGGAGTCTGATTGAGAAACAATTGGTGGAGGAAGCCGCAAAGAGTGTGGTTGGCAGTGATTACAGTGTGAGTGGACTTAAGGTGGTGCCGCCAATGGTGTCAGATGTGGATATTCAACGTAGTATTGAAACATCTGTGCCGTCTCATTGCCAAGTAAAGCTCCAGAACTTTGAAGTGCAGGTCAGGGATGGTAATGTCACCCTTTCTGGACAGACCGACAGTCTTCACCATAGCACCATGGCCGGATACGTGGCATCTACCATTCGCGGTGTCAAAAGTGTCACAAACCGCATTGTCGTGGATGATAACCGGGCCTCTGATAAGCTAATCCGTGAAAACATCTCGGCTGTGTTAGATGATTATCTGAAAAAGAATAATATCAATTGGTTGGGCATTGCTGTCAAAAATGGAGCGGTGACTTTGAGCGGAGATGTAGACAATTATGAACAGGAACGTCATATTACGGACGTTGTCCAGCGGTTGCCGGGTGTGGTGTCATTGAAAAACAAGCTGGTTATAAGAAGTGAACATTATGGCCAGAGGGATAGAACCGGTCGGTATTAAGAAAATAGTGTTGCAAACAACAGGGTTTTGTATTTGATGCTTTACCACCGATGAAATTTGACCTTAAAAATATTCGGCTTGCCACCGTTGTCATTTTAATTGCCTTTATTTTTTCGGCAACGGAATGGCATGTGGATCACGACCACGATGCCAAACCATCGGAGTGCCAATGCTGTCTGCAGTGCTGTCCCTCTCATAATCTTGCCCCATTGCCTGATCAAATGACTTCCTTGATTGGGCAACCCATTGCCACTGAGTTTGTTGAATCAATCAATATCGTTCATCAATTATTGATTCCTTCCAAAATAGACAGACCCCCCATCGCTTAAATATTCATCAGCAGTGCCAAGACAAAATAAATTCTGAGTGAGGATAATCTCGATGAGACTCTTTTTGATTTTGCTCGTTGCGGGCATATTCAGCGTGTCCGTAGTGGAGGCCTGTACTGTTACCACCCCACAGGACATTCTAACATGCGCGTTGGAAAAACATCCCGATGTGATCAATGCGGAGTCTGAGAAATTGCGTGATGACCACCTGGTCGATATTGCAAAGCAGCGGCCCAATCCGGTGCTCCAAAGCCTTTTCTTGAGCGGGAAAAATTTTAACGATAGCAACTTAACGGAGAACTCTCTTTTGCTGACGTTTGAATTGGGCGGCAAACGGAAATCCCGGATCAACCAGGCATCGGTGCTTGCTGAAAAGTCGGGCCTTGAAGTGAGGCGCAATAGAGAGGAGATAGCCCTTCGAACCGTTCTGACTTTGTATCGACTTCGACAAATCAGATCAGAACTAAGTCGTATTGAAGAAACTATATCGACCTTTAGCAAAATTATCACCGCGCTTAAATCCCGTCCCAAGCTGACGCCAGAGCAGGAAGTATCCCAATCCTCCTTTAGTCTCGTCAGGGAGGATTATAAACTCAAGAAGATTACTTTGATTCAGGAACAGGCGGGGCTCGTGGCTTGGCTCGAGGTGGCGACTGGGGTGCCGGAACAGATTATTTTGCGGCATCTTCCACTCCCCAAGGCCAATTGGCCGGAATTCCCCGTCTCGATGGAAACGGAGTCATTATCCAATGCTACAGTTGCACTTGCGCGTTCCGAGAAAACCCTCGCAGAACGAAATAGCGCCATTGCCAAATCCAAGGCCTGGCCTGATCTGCAGATAGGGCCTAGTTTTGCCACAGAAGACCTGATGGGTAATGGTAGCAGCACAGGGTTTTTGGGCGGCTTTAGTCTTTCTGTTCCAATTCCAGTCTTGAACCTCAACCGCGGAGGGAAGGCCTTTGCACAGGCCGATCAGTCTCGCGCCGAAACCAATCTGGACCTGACCATTCAAAAGACCAGCGCTGAGAAAATTCTGCAATTCAAGCGGTATCAGGCGGCGATCAAGGCGCTGCGGTCAACGCGGCAGATCAACGGTATGGCGACTGATCATGAAAAGATCGAAGAATTTTTTGAGAAGGGATTGGTCACCAGCGTTTTGGTGATTGAGACCCATCGGCAACTTTATGATATTACCCGCACCCGTAATGAGCAGGAACTCACTGGCATCGATGCCCTTTGGAAACTTTACATCCTCGAGGGCACAGCCCTCGATGCAAAAATTTAAGCGGGGGAATTTATGATCAATAAAATTATTCAATTTTCAGTCAAAAACCGCTGGATGGTCCTCCTCCTAGCCATTCTGACGATGGTGGCAGGATGGATCGCCTTTGAAAATCTGACCATTGATGCCGTTCCAGATATCACCAATGTCCAGGTGTCGGTGAGCAGTGTGGTTGAGGGACTTGTGCCCGAAGAGATTGAACGGGTCATCACTTATCCCATTGAAGCCGCAGTCAATGGCATCGCAAAAGTAACGCATATTCGGTCGCTTTCAAAGTTTGGCCTCTCTCAAGTGACAGTCAATTTCGAGGACGGGACAGATATTTACTGGGCGCGTCAGCAGGTGGCTGAAAGGCTGTCCGCTGTTTTGGGCGAATTGCCCAAGGGTGTGCAACCCAAGCTGGGGCCGATTTCCACTGGTCTCGGTGAAATCTTTATGTACACGGTGGAATCGGATACCCCGCTTGTAGGACCGGAGCGCAAGGCGCAACTGATGGAGCTTCGGGCCATTCAGGAATGGGTGATTCGCCCGAGATTAATGACGGTACAAGGAGTGGCCGGGGTGGATACCACCGGAGGTTATGAGAAACAGTATCACATCCAACCCAACATCAAGACCATGAGGGAGTTGGGTCTGAGTTTTGAAGATTTGCATGCTGCCCTGGAGGCCAGTAATAAGAATGTGGGTGGTGGATACATTGAGCAGGGAAAGGATCTCTTCCTGGTTCAAGCGGTTGGTTTATTTGCCTCGGCCGATGACATTCGGAGGGTTCCCGTTAAAATCTTGGAAAATTTGCGCGTTGTGACCATCGGCGATATTGCTACAGTCACTGTAGGTAGCGGTTTGCGCGTGGGTGCTGCATTGGTGAGTGGAAAAGAAGCAATTTTGGGTACGGTGTTTCTTCTGATGGGTGAAAATAGCCGGGTAGTGGCCAAAAGGGTGGCCGAACGCTTCGATGAGATCAAAAAAAATCTCCCCCAAGGGATCAAGATTGAAACTCTCTATAATCGCGCAGAGGTGGTGGACGCCACATTGGATACGGTCATCCATAATCTCCTGATGGGTGCGATTTTGGTGGTTATCATTCTCTTGTTGTTCCTGGGAAATCTGAGGGCGGCGGTCATCACAGCCATTACAATTCCGTTTGCCCTTCTGTTTACCTTCCTGCTGATGAAGGCGCGGGGTATCTCTGGGAATTTGATGAGTCTGGGTGCTCTCGACTTTGGTATCATCGTCGACGGGGCTGTTATTGTCATGGATAACTGTGTGCGAGTTGCGCATGAAAGAATCAAGGGTCTCGGCCGCGCCTTGACACGCTCCGAACTCCAGGAAACGGTGGTCCATGCCACTATCGAAACACGAAAGGCGGCGGGCTTTGGTGAGTTGATAATTGTTCTGGTTCTTTTGCCCATCTTTGCCCTGACCGGTATTGAAGGCAAAATGTTTAAACCAATGATTGCCTCATTCTGTTTTGCCCTCCTCGGGGCTTTGATCTTTTCCTTCACAGCGGCTCCGGCGCTCGCCTCTCTTTTTTTGAGTGGAAAGGTTGCAGAAAACGAGCCTTGGCTGATGCGAAAGGCGCGCGATGCCTATCATGGTCTTCTGTTCTGGAGTTTGAGTCATCGGAAATATGTGTTGTCAGGCGTAGGAATCATACTGATTGTCGGTTTTGCTCTTTTTGCTCGCTTGGGTGCAGAGTTTGTCCCGCAGCTTAATGAGGGATCCATCGTCGTGATGCTTCAGCGAGACGTCAATATCAGTATGACGGAAGCAGTGCGGATGCAGGAAGAATCGGAAAAGCTCATTATGGATTTCCCTGAAGTGGCGAAGGTTTTTTCACGCACTGGAACCGCCGAGGCGGCCACCGATCCGATGGGAATCTATCAGACCGACACGTTTGTGATGCTTAAGCCGAAAAAAGACTGGCCCAAAGTAGATGGCCGCCGTCGCGGAAAAGATGAGCTTGCCGAGGCAATCGCTGAAAAACTCAGAAAAGAAATGCCGGACCAGGAACCGATTCTGACCCAGCCGATCCAGATGCGGTTTAACGAATTGATGGAAGGGACGCGTGCTGATATTGCGGTCAAAATATTTGGCGACGATCTTGAGCAGCTACTAGAGCAATCAGAGAAGGCTGAAACCATCTTGAAGAAAATCCCGGGTGCCGGAGATGTGGAGGCCGAAATTTCTGAAAAGGCCAAGCTGCTCAGAATTACCCCCAACCATACCTTGCTGGAAAAAATGGGCATCCCGGTCCAAGCAGTTCTGGATACGACTTCCACGGCCATCGGTGGCCTGGAGGCTGGGACCTTATATGAAGGTGTTCGACGATTTCCCATTGTGATTCGTGCCAATGAACAGGAACGTTCTGATCCTGAAGTGATTAAAACTCTTCCGGTCTCGATCGGGCCCTATTTAAATGTTCGCATTGCAGAGGTGGCTGATGTGGCGCCGACAGAAAGTTTTGGGCTGATCATCCGTGAAAATGCCAAACGACGGGCCGCCATTCTGGTGAATCCCCGTGGGCGCGATACGGAGAGCTTTGTAATGGAAGCGAGGGCGACTTTGGAAAAGGAAATTCCACTTCAGGCCGGTTCTTATTTTGAATGGGGCGGGAATTTCAAAAATCTGGAGAAGGCCAAGGCCAGGTTGATGCTCCTGATGCCGCTGGTCCTTCTTTTGGTTCTTGTGATGATCTATGTTGTTTTCCGAAATCTCTTTCAAACCCTTCTCATTTTTAGCGGGGTTCCCTTGGCGATGGTGGGCGGCATTGTGATGCTCTTAATTACCGGCTTACCATTCAGCATCTCCGCGGGCGTTGGGTTTATCGCCCTCTCGGGCATTGCCATCTTAAACGGCGTGGTGCTCATCAGTTATATCAATCTCCTCCGTCAGGAGACAGGGCATTCCGGTGTTACCCTTGTGTTTCAGGGTTGTCTGATGCGCTTGCGACCAGTATTAATGACAGCCTTGGTCGAAATATTTGGCTTCCTGCCCATGATGTTTTCGACGGGGTTGGGCGCCGAGGTCCAGCGTCCATTGGCGACAGTCGTCATTGGCGGTGTCTTCTCATCCACCTTGTTGACGCTGGTTGTCCTGCCGCTAGTGTACTTGATGTTTGAAGGCCGGTCACGGAGCCAGCCCGAATAACCGTAGCGCCACAGTTGACAAAAGACCGGTTTAAGTTTTGGAATCATCATTATATGAGCACTCGAAAAATATTTGGAAATGTGGTGGATGCATATAAGGCTGCTGAACGTATCAATCGAAAAAGATACGCTGGGTAAGTCTCACCCGGTATGTCCTGTATAAATACTGCCACTTAATGCTGAGGTATTTTTTTCGAGCCGATACCATGGCTGCTCAGGGGTTCTTGACTTCAGAATTAGTTCGCGATAGCCATCATTTTATGGCTGACATTTATGACAATGACGATGAGCAACGTGAGAGTTGGCTGACGTGGCTGATTGTATTTTTGAAAAGAGGATTGCGACCAGTTGATTATGTAACAATTCATGGCCCGCACTCACCTCAGGCTAGCTACATGTGGGGTGAAGCGGAATGTGAAAGTATTTACGGACGGGGATTGGATGTAGTATTTCAAACATCTAAATGTCATTCAATTTGGGATGTGCGGGGAGTTAGAATCAAGGAAAAGGAAAAAAACACATTGTTGCCTATAGTTGAGATAAGTAAGCTTCCAAAAAAATGGCAAGAAGAGATTAAAATTTCAAAGGTCGAGTTGGCCATGTTGAAACGCAGCAAACGGTAATTCTATAATAGAGTGTCCCAGCGTAATTCCATTCAACCTGTTAAAACACAAGCTCCTATTTTTGCAGTGAGAGGAAATGGGGCAGACATCGCACCTTGGTCGAGTGTTTTTTGCAGAACTCTCTTCCCAATGAAATAAAACCCACATGTAAGGAGAATCGCAAGTTGGGTGAAATTAGGGCTTGGAGTGTGTCCTCATCGAAATCACTGTTCTTTATCCAGCCAAGCCTTAGTGCTACCCGCTTTCTCGGTATCTTCCTTCTTAATTCTTTGTATAGGGGGCAAAAAAACAACCAATCTGCGGTTGCCAGCAGTTATTACTCACTTAACGCGACGGGATCGTCGTCGTTGTCTGGTTCAATTTGTGTAAGAGATTTTTGGGGAGCGGGGATAATGACAATCATGTCCTCAATTTTTTTCAGGTCCTTCCTGGTTTGCTCAATAATTTTATTGAGGCAGTTGAAACAATGAATCCTCTTTCTTGAATATGCACCAGATTTCATGGGAATAATTACAGCATTTTCCCCCATGCAGATCGCTATTTCACATTTACTACATTTTACTTTTCGAGCGGCTTGATAGGGCATGGGTTTCCCATTACAACCGCTTAAGAGAGATGGTGTGTTAGCCATTGGCGAGTGCTTTCTTTAGTTGTCGTGTTGCGACATCGAGAAGGCTAGGTAGATGACCCATAGCAGTTTTAAAATTCTCAATAGGCCATTGTTCACGCGGCCCCTTGTTTGGCATTTTTTTCGCGAGGGCTTGTGTCAAAATGATTGTAGCAATTACAAGATTTTGACCACGCATAGCTGTTTTTGTTTGAAGTTCAATACCGTTTGGAAACAGGCCGCATCTGTTAAGTAAAATCTTAGCGTAGTGTTTTGTATCATCAAAGAGGCGCTTCCGTGCCTCTTGGTAGTCTCTTTGTGGGTGTACAGTGAAGGGTGCAGCAGCGTCTATTTTTCGTACCCCCCCGGTTCCTCGCTTGGCTTTTTCAAACATCTCCTGTGCAGCTGAAGGATCGAGACCAAGTGATGCCAGTTGTTCTCGTATGGCATTCAGCATTACCTCATCATCTGAGTCGATGACATCTTCTTCATAGAGGTGTTCTACAATTTCCTCCTCAATCCTTATGTCATCGTGTGCGCGCTTGCGTGCTGAACCTTCTTTGACTTCTCTGGGGGGCTCGGGATCTTCACCTGCGATAACTTTTGCCCAAAACTCCTCATCATCTTTCTCGAAATCTCGAAAATCTTTGAGCAGGGTATCCTGGTTCATCCCAACATGAGTCACTATATATCCATAGTTGTCAGGATGTGTGGGATCATTTTGCACAACAACACGCATGGTGCGACCGATAAATTGGAGGAATGGTGCTAATGAACGAAAAGGTCTAAAAATTGCGGCAACACTAAGCTTAGGATGGTCGAACCCTTCTCCCAACATGGCTACCTGAACGATGCAGTCAAGGCGGCCATTTCTAAGATCCAGCATGACACGATCCTGATCTTCTTGAGACATATGGCTATGGAGGATTTCGCATTCGAAGCCGCGTACTTTATAAAGTGAGCAGACCTGCTTTGCATGGCGAATGGAGCAGGCTACAGCGATGATCTGATGTCGTGTGCCAGATACGCGGAGTTTTTCAAGCTTCTCTAGGCTGTTGTTTACAATGTTCGTGTTGCAAGCTTCAGAAAGGGCTATGTTTTTACTGAACCATTCTTCATCCTTCATTTTTATTACTTCAGAGAGGGAATAAGTTCTCTTTCCGCCGTCTGCTGTAAAGACGATGACTTCATCTGGTGCTGTATAGCTGGCTGTTAACTTCTTAATATACCCTTTGATGGCGGCTTCTCTAAACGAATATCGGTATACAAGGTCTCCCTTTATTTCCTTTCTGTCGCTGCGAAATGGAGTTGCGGTTAAATTTAAAACCTTCGCGTTTGGAAATAAGGTAAAAACTTTTTGCCAACTTGATGCTGCGTTGTGATGAGCCTCATCGACAATGATCATGTCAAAAAAATCGGGGCCAAATTTGTGCAGCCACTTTTCATCAACAAGTGCAAGTTCCTGAATGTTGGTAACTACAATGTGTGATTGGTTCACGACATGAATATTAGATTTGTCGAGGGTGGTGATTAGTGGCCCTCCGACCATATCTTTATTTTCCAATATTCCTCTGCGACGAAGAAAACATTTCTGGCGGTTGTTGACATCAAGGTTCTCGTAAAGTTCCTTCTTAATAGTGAGGTTTGGAGCTATGTAGAGCACGCGCCCTTTACAGATTCCAAATGGCGCAATTGCAGCCATTCCTGATTTTCCGCAACCCACGGGGAGTTGGACAATTGCAGTTTTGCCACCGTCAGTAAAATAGTTGTAGATGCGTTCATATCCCTCTTGTTGAGGTTCGCGAAGTTGGGGGTTTTCGATGATATTATAATTAACTGCCACGAAGAAGTTCTTGATGGTTTTCTTGGTGTTCAGCCATTCATCAAGCTGGTTTTTACTAAAGCGCCATTGCTTGCCAACTTTATTTGCAGGAATATTCCCCTCCTGGGCCATTGAATAGAGGAGGGTTTTGCCTAAATTTAGGTGCTTTGCCGCTTCTTCAACGCTGAGCCATTTTTGAGTTTCCATGTCCGCTTACTATCGTTTGTTATCGTTTGTTGTCAATGGCAATCGAAAAATATAAATTGTTCAATGCCAACGATCGAAGCGCGGCTCCCACTTATTTAGCTTCTATTTAAGTCAGGCTTCGTCAGGCGGGGTTCCGTATCAGCCTATAAAAACGGTTTAAAAATCCCCCAAAAGACATTATTGGCTGCATTATGGCAACTGACCCCAAACAAAAGAAGACCACCCGCTGCTTCGTCTACACCCGAGTCTCCACAGAAGAACAGCTCCGCGCCGGATTTGATTCCCTTGAGAGTCAGGAAAATTCCTGCAAGCACTTCATCCAAGCCCGGGAGCCTGAGGGGTGGGTGTACGTCAAAACATATTCCGATACCGCCACAGGTGCGAACATCAATCGGCCCGGTCTTCAAGCCCTCCTTCAGGACATCCGCGATGGCCATGTGGACCAGATCGTTACCTATAAGATAGACCGCCTAAGTCGTAGCATCGCCGACTTTTATGACCTCTGGCGACAGTTTGAAGAACTTAAGGTGCAGTTGGCCTGCAGTACGCAATCTATTGATACGAGCGATGGTACGGGTCGGCTCATGCTGAACATCCTGTTGAGCTTTGCCCAGTTTGAACGTGAAATTAATTCGCAGCGCGTGCGGGATAAACGCGAGCAGTCGCTTAAAGCGGGGTTTTGGCAAGGGGGCTGGGTGCCGTTTGGGTTTGATCACGTCAAATCTCAAAAACATGAGCGGATGATGTTGGTGCCACACCCTAAAGAATCCGAAGCGATACGAATCATCTTCGATCATTTTCTAAAAACGGGATCCCAAGCTACTGTGAAGGACCTCATCAACTCAATGGGGTATCGGACCAAGGAACGATTGCAGAAGAGCAAAGAAAAGGACACGCGCCGTGTGGGTGGCAAACGATTTGATGAAGACGACATTACGCGCATCCTCAAAAATCGTGTCTATATAGGGGAGTTGTATGACGAGAAGACCCAGACTGTTTATGATGGTCAGCACGAACCCATTATTTCCGACAAAGCGATTTGGGTAAAAGCCCAGGAAATTTTGAATGAAAAAGCGGTCGAGAGAAAAGGGAATCAGAAGGGGATTAAGCCCTATCGTGATAAGTACGTCTTCTTCCTGAAGGGCCTTGTTCACTGTTCCGACTGTAACTCCACCATGACCACATCGTTTTCGGGTAAGGTGTCTGCGGGTAAGCTGCCGTATCTATATTATACATGCACCGACGTGAATGAGGCAGGACAGGCCTCAACGTGCTCGATAAGGAGCCTTCCTGCGCGACCATTGGAGGACTTGATTATAGAGGCAACGGTCAATCTGGCCAAGAATCCCAGTCTGATTGAAGAGACGATTAAAAGCGCCCAGATGAAGGCAAAGAAGGAGATTGGCCCCATTGAAAAAGAATTGGCCCAATATCTTACAAGAAGGGCGAATATTGAAACGCAACTAAGTCGGCTTCTTCAGCTAACGGTGGCCAAGGGCGTTGAGGCCCTTTCCCAGGTAGCTCGCAAAGAACTTGAGGGTTTGGATCAGGAAAAGCGGGTCGTTGATTCAGAGGTGTTCAGGTTACAGCGTGCGCAGGCAGACCGGAAAGACAGGCTGATAAATTTGGAGATCGTCCATAGGAGCCTTTCACATTTTGCCGAGGTGGTGGACAAGATGACGTTGGAAGAGAAGAAGATGTACTGCCAGGCCCTCATCGAACGCGTTGATGTGTACCCGTGGGACCCCACCGAAAAAGAGAAAAGCCCTCCCAAAAAAATATCCAAGGAGGGCCTTCTCAATCCTGAACCCAAGCTCAAAACCAAAAACAAGTGGTACCGATTAAAGATCCGATACCGAGAACTCCCTGATGTTTCAACCTCTTCTGGAGGCGGGGGTTCGAGTTTGGGTTTACACCGACTTGGCTCCGCGAGCAAGATTCGAACTTGCGACCGATCGGTTACAGTTTGTTCCGCAGTTTTCACTGCAGCCTGGACTATATCATCACCGTATCACTTCGTGATTTAGGTGGTGGGCGCTCGTGAGGGAGTATTCTTTCGTCACCCTCTAGTCTCTGCACCTTCCTCCCGCCTTTGACATCGGGAGGCTTGGCTCAGGATTGCCATGCTGTTGCCAGCGAAGGTTTCCCTGAATTCACCCACTGTTCACCGCACCATTTCTAGTGCGGGCTGCCTGTTCGGCGTGAAGTTCTCGATGACAGTTGGCACATAGCATCACACATTTATCGAGTTCGCTTTGAACTCGTTCCCAACTTCGGGTGTATCCTTTTGCAGAAATACTAAAGTCTTTCTGCATAGGATCAGTGTGATGAAACTCGAGAGCGTCCATGCAACGAGCGTAACCGCATCCTTCACACTTGCCGCCTTTGTAGGCTACTGCAAGTTCGCGTACCTTACGCCGTCTTTTGTGAACGGCTTCGATCAGGTAACTGCGTCGGTCGCTGTACTTTCGTTTCTCGAGTTTGGCCAAAGCCACCTCTTCTTCCGCCTTGTCTACAGCCGATTGCTCTACCGCTGAGCTATCGCGGAATCGTAAAGCGGCGGCGTGCGTACTAGAATCATTTCTGTGTGTCAATATACCGCTTGCAGATTGCGTCTTTTCCTTATAACGGCATCCTGCTCACGCAAACTTAACTAAGGAGACTGTAATGCCTATCGTTGATGAATCCGAATACAAAGGTAACAAAATGATTGTTCTTAAAAATAACGAAGAAGACAAATTTCCATTTCAGTTTGGTCTGAAAAAGGCCAAATTGGTCATCGAATGCATCGAAGACATCAAAAAATTCGTCGCCAAATACGATAAGCCCAAGGAACAGTAATATGCCGCGTGCCAAGCGCCCATCTCCGCCGCGGTCAAAGTTGCGGGTGTGGCAGTCACGGTCGCAGCAACACCTTCTCAAAAATAAGTATATTTCGGTGCGAAAGGACGATGTTTTGCGTCCAAATGATCGATTTTCGCCCTATTATGTCGTAGAACGCACCGATTTTGCCGTAATTGTCCCTGTTTTACCCAACGGCGACCTGGTTTTGGTGCGCCAATACCGATATCCACTAAAGCGTTATACTTGGGAGTTTCCCATGGGTATTGTGAATGGTGTTAGTATGCTTCAAGCCGCGAAAACCGAGTTAATCCAAGAAACCGGATATCGCGCAAGGCGTTGGCGTAAGCTGGGGGCGTACTATGTGGCGCCGGGCATGATGAATCAGCGTGCTCATGTCTACCTGGCCGATGGTCTAACGCCAGGCGTTCCAGAACCAGAAGAAGAAGAGTTTATTCGCTGCGAACAGTTTTCGGCCAAGATGGTCGATACGTGGATTCGCAAAGGTCAGTTTCTAGATGGCCCAAGTCTAGTTGCATGGTTGTATTTCACGAAATCATAGGATTTTGACGCAAATTGTCACAAGTTTTTGCGGTTTGGTTAATTTACTGTTGACGACAAAGGACCGTATTTTTATACGCGTTCAGCTTTTGAACATGGTGGGAGAGCACATGTCGCAACAGTTGGCTGTACAAGACAAATTGCTGCCAAGCGAAGTAACCGTTTTAGAAACGCTGGCCTCTAAAGATGTCCAATGGACACAGCGAGAATTGGCCCACCACACTGGCTATTCTATCGGGCTGATCAATACTATCCTCAAAAAACTATCCAGAACGGGCTACATCAAAATTGCCAATGTCAATAAACGCCGCTTGCAATATCTGCTAACCCCACAAGGGTTTGTCGCAACATCCAAGACTGCATGCAAATACATCCTGCGCATTTTCAGAGACTATCGATGTCTGTATGAACAAGTTTCGATCTTTTTTAAGGATCTCTACGAAGAAGGTTACCGCGATCTTCATGTTAGCTGCGACGACGTTGAGTTATGCGAACTGATCCAAGTGGTAATCAAAGATGTGAATGTTGCGTCGGGAATAACGTTTCACCCAGCCGAAGCCAAAGGCATTCCGGTTGTGCGACTGAAGGGTGCAGCTGTTACCAAGGCGGGCCCTATCTTGGATATGGCTGTTCAGTCACAGTCATATGAAGGGGGCGTCCAATGAATGCATGGTACGTCATCCAAACCAAGCCGCAAAAGGAACAGGTTGTTCTTTCTCAGCTCAAGCAAGCTGGTTATGAAACTTTGTTTCCGATTCTAAAAAATTGTTTTTCAACAAGCGCACTCTTTCCATCCTATTTATTTGTTCGCCTTACAGCGGGCAGCGCCGCTGATTATCGATTGGTGCAATACACGCGCGGCGTGGTGCGGCTCTTGGGTACACAAAGCAACGGTCCAACAGCTGTTCCCGAAAATGTCATGACATTGTTGCGCCAGAGGACAGATTCACAAGGTGTGATTGTGCAAAAACTATTTAAGAAAGCCGGGGAAATGGTACTTGTGCAGCGCGGTCTTCTTAAAGATTTTGTGGGCATTCTGGAAAAGCCAGCGGATACGACTGGCCGGCTGCAGGTGTTGTTTAAATTGTTTAATCAGCCTTTACGGGCAGTACTAACGATGAGAGATGTCGCGCCACTCGCATGTTAAGTGGTATTTAAATTTTTGAAAAATATAGTGTTTTGCTCGAGAAAGCGCAAAACATAAGGGCGGTAGCCTGTCTAAAATATAAGGATACTATGTCATTGGTTGAATCAAAAATTTTATCACTTGAAGCACTCAAAGAACGCTTGGTTCCGCGCACAGGCACACTTGTTCATTGTCATGGCTGTTTTGACTTCTTGCATGTGGGGCATATGCATCACTTTGAATTTGCAAAAAGTTTGGGCGATACATTGTTGGTATCATTAAACCATGACAACTTTTTTCCAGACAAGGGTGAGGGTCGACCCTTTTTCACGCATGAGCTGCGGGCGAGAGCTTTGGCTTATTTGCAAGTGGTGGATTATGTCTTGGTGTATGCAGGGTTCTTGCCGGATCAAATTTTTCAAACGTTGAAGCCTGATATCTATGTAAAGGGCATTGAATATCATCCTGAACGATATCCAAAGCCAATTCCAGAAGAAGCGCTCATAGCGCCTCATGGTGGCAAAGTGGTTTATGGACCAGAAGACTGCATCTTTTCGTCGTCGAAAATAATCAACAACCTCAAACAAAGTTTTGCAAAGGAGAATAACACATGAAGCTGATCAACAAGGAAACAGTCCGCAAGTTGTCACGCGGTGATGTAAAGAAGGTAGAACGTTCTTGGGGGCATGAGTTATGGATTGTCAATAAGCCCGAGTATTGCGGTAAAATTTTGTTTTTCAAAAAGGGCATGCGTTGCTCGTTGCACTTCCATCTTAAAAAAGATGAAACCTTCTTCCTTCAAAATGGCCGCCTCAAGGTGAGACTGCGCTATCAGGATGGTATCGACGACATCATTGAAATGGTGCCCGGCGATTCGATGCATATTCCACAAGGTTTGATGCATCAGATGGAAGGGTTGGAAGACAGCGAACTATTTGAATTCAGCACCGAGCATTTTGATGAAGATGCATTTCGGGTTGAAAAGGGGTCCTGATTATGACGGCGTTTCAAACAAAAGAAGTCTGCGACAAAATAAGCCAAGCGGGCATCGAGCAAAGCAATATCGTGGCCGCGTTAGATTTGTTTCCCAAAAAGAAGATCTTGTTGGTGGGTGATTTAATCATCGACATCTATACCGAATGTACGGCCATTGGTAAAACAGCCAAGACCCCTACACTATCGGTTAAGCGCGGTTCTTCTAAACAATACTGGGGCGGATCCTCTTTGATCTGCAACAACTTATTGGCAATGAATGGCGAAGTGACGTTTGTTGCTGTGACTGGCGACGACTGGGGATATGACTACTTCAGTCAGCGCAAACAACCTGGCTTTCAAGGTAAATTTTTCAAGGATTCTAGTCGTCCAACCACGATTAAGGAACGCTTGTGGGTGGATGGCTATAAATTGTTACAGGTAGATACTGTTGAAAATCATGATATCTCGCCACAGCTTCAAGAAGAAATCTTCGGATTCATTGCGGCAGAAATTGAACGTCATGATGTCTTGCTAGTAGCCGACAATCGCCACGGCATGATGCCAAGCGCTCAAATTCAGCGTTTGAAAGCGTTGTGCAAAAAAGTGGGCAAGCCCATGGTGGTTGATACCCAAGTGAGCAGCCGTTGGGGCAATTTGGAAGAATACGCCGACGCATCTATTATCTGTGTAAACGAAACAGAAGCCCGATTTTTCTTGCGCGATGAACGTGCGCCAAAAGAAGAGTTGTTGGCACGCCTTGTCGAAATGTTGCGCCCAGAGCGGCTGTTGGTGAAGTTGAAACATAAGGGTGTGATTGGTTGGGACCGTACTCAAGGAATCTTTAGCTTTCCAGCAGTTCCTGTGGCGCCAGTAGATCCCATTGGTGCGGGAGACGCTTTTTTAAGCGCAGCGACCTTGTCGTTCCATCCCGACGTTAACCTTATGACAAGCATGTTCTTGGCCAGCTGTTCTGGTGCAATTGCCGTGACCAAGATGGGAACCGATCCAAGTACATTTGATGAAATTCGTGATATGGCTTTGGGAATTATTGACAGCTGCGCTTAATGCTGCAGCAACAGACGAAGAGAGTGGTGAATATATGAAAAAGGATGTGTTGGTAACAGGTGGAGCAGGGTTTATTGGCTCCAATTTGGTACGACTTTTATTGAGTCGTGGATATGCTGTTCGAGTTCTCGATAATTTGACGACAGGTTATCAAGAAAATCTCGAAGGTTTGCAGGGTGTCGAGTTTGTTAAAGGCGACATTATGGACGCACCGCTTTTACAAAAGATGGTGCAGGGAACAAGTGTGGTGTTTCACATGGCTGCCGCAGTTGGCAATGTCCGCTCATTAGAAGACCCTCACTTCGATGCCAATATCAATGTTATGGGAACGCTCAACGTGTTGGAAGCAGCACGTAAGACCAATGTTCGTAAAATTGTTTTCTCTTCATCTGCAGCCATTTTTGGTGAGCCCGTTGAAATGCCAATCACAGAAGATCATCCTGTGAATCCAGATTCACCATATGGTGTGAGTAAGCTTGCTGCCGAGAAATACTGTCTTTGTTATAATCGTCTTTATGGAATGGAAAATGTCTGTCTGCGCTACTTCAACGTATACGGGCAACATCAACGTTATGATGCATACGGCAATGTGATTCCTATCTTTTTGACCAAGCTTCGCCGCGGTGAAGCTCTGACTGTGTATGGAGATGGTGAACAGACACGCGATTTTATTAATGTGAAAGATATCGCTATGGCGAATCTGTTGTCTGCTGAAACCCCAGGCGCCAGCGGCCCAATTAATATCGGCACAGGTTCTGCTATTACAGTCAACACGTTGACGCAGTTAATTCAAAAGTTGGGTAAGGATGGCACTGTTGCCTATAAGCCCGCCCGTGCAGGCGAAGTGCTTCATAGTCGTGCAAATATTAGCAAGGCGCAGTCCATGCTCAACTTTCAGCCATCTGTTCATTTGGCGGAAGGCCTCAAAATACATGCTGAATGGTTGAATACTCTGGAGTCCGCATCGTGAAAATAATGACCATTTTGGGTACGCGGCCCGAGATTATTCGTCTAAGTACCATTATACCCAAGCTTGATAAAGCCGCGGAGCATGTTCTTGTTCATACAGGGCAAAACTATGCGGCCTGCTTAAATGATATTTTCTTTACGGATCTTAAGTTGCGGCGCCCAGACCATTGTTTGGATATTCGTGAAGCAACGGCCATGCAGCAAGTTGGGCGTATTTTGGTAGAAGTTGAACGATTGATGCAGCAGGAAAAGCCAGATCGCCTATTAATTTTGGGCGATACTAATAGTGGCTTATCATCGATCGTTGCTAACCGCATGGGAATTCCTGTGTATCATATGGAAGCGGGGAACCGTTGTTACGATGATCGCGTGCCAGAGGAAGTGAACCGCCGCATTATTGATCACTGCAGTAGCGTGCTTATGCCCTACACATATCGCAGCAAGGAAAATTTAGTGCGTGAAGGGATTGAAAGAGAACGTATGTTTGTGGTGGGAAACCCCATCTACGAAGTCATGCAGCACTACGATGCAGATGTCTGTAGCAGTACCGTCAAAGAACGTATGGGTCTTTCTAAGAAGGGCTACTTTTTGGTAACCATCCATCGTGCTGAGGGAGTTGATGTTCCTCATAATTTGGAACGACTGGTAGAGGCCCTGAAAAAAGTACACGAAAAATATAAGATGCCAGTGGTTTGTAGTTTTCACCCACGCACCAAAAATAAAATGGAAGCCAATGGCATTGATTGGAAGTCGAGCGGCATAACTTTTGTGGAACCTCTTTCCTTCTTCGACTTTATTAATCTAGAGCGTGATGCATTTTGTGCTCTGTCGGATAGTGGTACGGTACAAGAAGAATGCTGTATTATGAAGGTGCCAAACGTTACTTTACGTGAGGTAACAGAGCGTCCTGAAACCGTAGAGTGTGGCAGCAATATTTTAAGTGGATATGATCCCCAAACTATTTTGAATACCATTGAGCTTGTGGTTGGTCGGGATTCAAAATGGCAACCTCCAAAGGAATATTTGGAAGCGCAGGTTTCTAATCAAGTGCTCAATATCATTTTGGGTTATTCTGGGAAAAATTAATGACACTTCAATCTCAAATTGTTGGAATTATTCCAGCTCGTGCAGGTTCAAAGTCGATCAAGAACAAGAATCTGAAAATGTTGGGTGGAAAACCCATGATTGCCTACACGATTGAGGCTGCAAAACAGTCGCGTCATATTGGTCGTGTCATTGTGACAACGGAAGACGAGGGTATTGCTTCAGTTGCCAAAGAATATGGCGCAGAAGTCCCATTCTTACGACCAAAGGAATTGGCCGAAGACCACGTAACTGACTTGCCTGTATTTCAGCATGTGTTGCATGAGTTGGCACAGCAGGAAAATTATTTTCCAAAGATCGTGGTGCAGTTGCGTCCCACCAGCCCATTGCGTCGTACAATTGATATTGATGGTGCAATTGAATTGTTTTTACAGTCCCCTGAAGTGGATTGTGTGCGTACGGTGACAGCAGCACTTCAGCATCCGCTTAAAATGTGGCGGATTGAAGATGGAAGTTTGGTGCCATTTATTGCTCCATCACTATATGGGATTGAAGAAGCATATAATCAACCACGACAAAAGTTACCCAAGGCGTTTGTACAGAATGGCGCGGTGGATGTAATTCGTGCCGAAACAATTTTAGAAAAGAATAGCATGTCAGGAAGTGTGATGAAGGCATTTGTAATGGATGAAGACATTTCAGTGAATGTAGACAGCCCAATTGATTTTGAATTGGCAGAACTTGCACTATCTCAAACTAGGAGGAAGTTATGAAAGTTAAGGTGTATGGCGCAGGATCCATTGGAAACCACTTGGCACATGCTGCTCGTTGTATGGGTTGGGATGTTACAATTTGTGATCCAGATAGCGGTGCATTAAAGCGTACTAAAGAACAGATCTATCCACAGCGTTACGGTGCGTGGGATGAGGGAATTAAATTGTGTGAAAACAAAGACGCCCCAAAGGGTGGCTTTGATATGATCTTTTTGGGCACACCTCCAGATATCCGTTTTCGTTTGGCACGTGAATGCTTGGAAGAGCGTCCACGGTTGATGCAGTTGGAAAAGCCGTTATGCGGACCGAACTTGAAAGATGCTCAGGAATTATTTGAAGATGTTGCAAAGACAGATACTCTAATGTGCGTGGGATATGACCATGTTCTAGGTCGTGCAACTGAGATGGCGGAAAATCTTTGGTTAGAAGGTCGTTGGGGTAATGTTGAAACCTTAGACGTTGAATTCAGAGAGCATTGGGGAGGAATTTTTTCTGCCCATCCATGGCTGACAGGTCCCCAAGAAACCTATTTGGGTCATTGGCAACGTGGTGGTGGTGCGAGCGGCGAACATTCGCATGCAACCAACATGTGGCAGCACTTTGCACACCGCCTAAATGCAGGCCGCATTATTGAAGTAACCGCACAAATGGAAATGGTAACTGTGGGCGATGCCCAGTACGACAAATTGTGTGCAATGACGGTTAAGACTGAAAAGGGTCTTTTGGGTCGCGTGGTTCAAGATGTTGTAACCAAGCCACCTCGTAAGTGGGCACGCATTCAATGTGAAGGTGGTTATATTGAGTGGCAATGTGGTGGTCGTCCAGATGGGGATGTTGTTCGCTATCAGCGTGATGGTTATGCGTGTGGCGAGACGTTTGTTCCCAAGAAACGACCTGATGATTTTATTTTGGAAATGCAGCATTTTGATAAGTTGTTGAAAAAAGAAACCACACTCGATCAGTCAGCTATTTCGTTGCAGCGCGGATTAGATACCGCTCTTGTAATTGCTGCTGCACACAAATCCTTCCAAGAGAAGAGAACAGTGACAATCGATTATTCTAAGGGATACAGGCTAGAAGCCATCCGTTAAGTGATGCGTATAAAAGGAGATGTATTATGGTAACTAATAAAAAGTACGACTTTAAAAACCTCTTCATTCTGGAAATGGCCAATAACCATCAGGGTGATGTAGAGCACGGACTTCGAATAATTCGAGAAATGTCTAAATGTGCTCGTGCCGCCGATGTGCGGGCTGCGGTAAAGTTGCAATTTCGGGAGTTGGATACCTTTATCCATCCTGACTGCATCAACGATACTTCAAATAAGCATGTTTCTCGCTTTTTATCGACGCGGCTGAAGAAAGAGGAGTTTGCCAAATTGGTTGAGGAAACGCGTGCTTTGGGGTTGGTTACAATGTGTACCCCGTTTGATGAGCCGTCAGTGGATCTGATCAATGAGATGGACATTGAAATCATTAAGATCGGAAGCCCTTCTGCAACAGATTGGCCCTTGCTTGAGAAGGTAGCCAGTGCAGGTAAGCCAGTTATCTGTTCTACCGGAGGCTTGGATAGTAAGCAGATTGATAAATTGGTGAGTTTCTTTACTCACCGTGGTGTTGATTTTGCGATAATGCACTGTGTGGGAATTTATCCAACACAACGCAAGGATCTTCAGCTTAACCAAATTCAAATCATGAAGAATCGATATCCTGATATTTTAATCGGGTTCTCATCGCATGAAGACCCTGCTGATTTTGGCCCCATCCGCATTGCGTACGCTAATGGCGCGCGCTTGTTTGAGCGTCACGTTGGTGTGCCAACAGATAAGTATAAATTGAATGCATATTCATCTAATCCCGAGCAAGTGGCCAACTGGTTTTCAGCATATCGTGAAGCAATTGAAATGTGCGGCTCAGAGAGCCGGCCACCTGTGCCTCATGCTGAGGAAGAGTCCCTAAATACATTGATGCGTGGTGTGTATGTGCGCTCATCAATTAAGAAGGGTGATCCAATTAAGCGTGAAGACGTATTTTTTGCAATTCCTTGGAAACCAGGTGCCATGAAGAGCGGCGCTTGGAAGGATGGGCTTGTGGCGGATGCTGATTATTCTCCGAATACAGCGCTGTCCGAAACTTTGGCCAAACATGCGCCAACCAAAAAGGAAATTATTTATTCCGTAATCCATGAAGTAAAGGGAATGCTCAATGCTGCACGTATCCCGACAGGTCGCGAATTTTCAATTGAAATGTCCCATCACTACGGTGTGGAGCGATTTTACGAAGTAGGTTGCATTTTAATTGAAGTGATTAATCGTAGTTATTGTAAGAAGTTGGTTATTCAGCTTCCCAATCAGTGGCACCCCTATCACTATCACAAGAAGAAGGAAGAAACCTTCCAGGTTCTGTGGGGTGAATTGGAAATCGAAATTGAAGGTAATAAGAAGATTCTGTACCCAGGTGATACTCAGTTGGTACAGCAAGGTGTTTGGCATAAATTCCGAACCAATACAGGGGTAATCTTTGAAGAGATTTCAACCACAGCATATAATGATGATTCATTCTACGAAGACAAACAGATCAGTATGATGGATCGTTCCGAGCGTAAAACAAAGCTAGAAAATTGGGGGAGACACCAAATTGACTAAACGCGTTCTGTTTGGCATTGCCGCGATCCTCTGTATTGGATTTGCATTGAGGCTCTACCAATTGACTGCGGATTTGCCTTACGTTGATTTGGGTTCCAGTGGCGCCTTCCTGTTGGATGAGGGCGTTTATCAGGCCAGCGCAGCGCATAAGGTACTATTCGGTTCCTGGCAAATGCCAGGAATTGTCTATTATGGCTGGACAGTACGTGCCTACAATCTCTGGCTCTACCCCTTCTTTAAAATCTTTGGCGTTACTTTGTTTGCAGCGCGCCTATCTTGTATGTCCGCATTTATGTTGGGCCTTGGCATTTTGATGATGGGACTGCGTCGATATGTAGCACCAATGGTGCTACTTGTTTTTGGGCTACTGTCTGCAACAAACTATCTTTTAGTGATGTGGTCAAAGATGCCGTTGCCATACACAGTTGTTTTATTGCCTGTTAGTGGACTGTTACTAACCACGGTATTTGCGATTGCTCGAAAGTCAGTGTTGTATGCGGCTTTGGCGGGTTTTTTTGCTTTTTTATGTGTGTCTGTTAAAGAACCGGCACTCTTGTTCTTTCCAATTTCAGCGGCAGCCATAATGTTTGGGTTTAGAATTTATCACGGTGCACGCGTTCGTGATATGCTGCTAAATAAGGTGTTGTGGACATACATCGCGTCATTCGTGATCTTATTTGCACTTTATCAAGTTTATTATTTGGCACCTGTCGCTAATGAGTGGTGGAATGATTCGGCACAGCAGGCGCGCATTGTTGCCAATGATGCTGTTAAAGGCTTGACCAGCCCTGCTCTCCAGAGTGGGCGTCAACATTATGGAGCGTTGTCCGCCCTAGAAAAGTTTTTCCTTAAATTTTTGGGAATGAAATATATTGCCTGGGTTTGGGTGTTGGCATTTTTGAGTTTGGGGTTAATTGCAATTGGTCGTAAACAGATTGTTGCTCAGTTAAAAAACAATGTTGGATCCCTAGTGTCCCTTTACATGTTTCTTTGGGCGGTCATTATGATCCCCGGTTTGGTTATTACCCGTATGCGTGGAGGGTTGGCAATTCATTGGAGCCCACTATATCTGACACCAATCATATATTTTGCTGCGTTGGGGTTTTATCAGTTATGGCATTACACCAAAGGTGCACAATGGTTAAAGGTCACACGTGGGATTGCACTTGTGCTTCTTTTGGGGGCGGTAACGACAGATTTAAATCAGTACCATCATTGGCTTAAGCAACTTCCAGAATATAGCAAAATCAATGAAGTGGCAGACCAAATTGCTGATGCGGTACAAGTAGATAATGCTTCTCCAACAATTTTGATGTTTGATGCGCCTATTGTGGCATTACGGCATCCAGAGGTAAATGTAATTGCGCTTCGTGATTTTCAGGCAAAATTTATTAGCAATGTATATCCAGAATGGAAGCCGCAGTATGTTGTGGTTCAAGAAGCTGCACTTCGCCCACAAAATTCAGAAGCGGTTGTAAAAACAATTCGAGATCAAGGTTTCACACTGAAATCCATAGGAAGCTATCCTGTAGGAGTTTTTGATGGTTCCGATGTTAGTTTGACATTATATAAACTCAAAAAGAAGACTTTATAAGCAAAGCAAAATAATTATGAGCCAACTTAAATGTATTGTTTGTTCAAAGGATGAGCCGCTGCAGCTAAGGCACCAGTGTAGTCACCGGCCAGCAAAGGGATATTCCTTATATTATTGTTCCAAATGCGGTTGTGGTCGAACAGATCCATTTCCAGAGCAAGAGGAAGTAAATAAGCTGTATTCTACGACCACATATCGTGCTGATCAGGGAATTCGCTTTATTAAGCCGATGGAAGTATTGGTACGACAATTTCGCCGTCAAAGATGGCAACGCATTCGTCAGTATATTCCAAAGGGATCGCTTTTAGATGTTGGATGTGCGGGAGGGTACTTTTTAGATTTCTTACGCGAAAAGGGTTGGAAGGTTGCTGGTGTTGAAGTGAATGAGGCGATGGCTCGCCATGCGCGTGAGCATTACGGCATTGACGTGCGATCAGAAGGTCTTGAAAAGGCGGCATTTCCTTCTGAGTCATTTGATGTTGTGACAATTTATCATGTTTTAGAGCACATTCCGAATCCGGATCAAACGCTACAAGAATGTTACCGGATTTTACGACCAGGAGGTCTTTTGGTGATTGCGGTGCCAAATTCAGAAAGTTGGCAGGCCAGTGCTACAGGTTCTAAGTGGTTTCATTTAGACGTGCCACACCATCTTCATCATTTTTCAGCACGAGGTTTGAAAGCGCTTGTGAATCAAAATGGATTTAACACAAAGCGCATTCGACATTTTTCATTAGAGCAGAATCCAATTGGTTGGCTACAGAGCTGTTTAAATCGTATGGGTCTGGAATATAATATGTTGTACGATTTTTTAAAGACAAAGCAATTGCGACGCTCATTTTCATGGGCGCTTATTCCAACTATTCTTTCATTACCAATTACCATACCAGTATCTATTATAGCGGCTGGTTTAGAGGCGTCCGCCAAGGGGGGCGGCACCATTGAACTATACGCGCTAAAGCAGAAGTAACTTATGAAAAGAAAACTACATATCATTTTTGTGATTGCACTATTGGTGCGCATTTTGATGCTCTTTCATCTCGGAGACACTCTCCATGTGGATGAAGGGCAAATGGTTAATCTCAAGAACTGGGTCGCGGGCCACGGTCTATCAGATTCCGTTACCGGGCCTGACGGCAGTGTTGTTTATATGCCAACTGCACGGGACTTACCCGGGCACGGGATTTTGATCATTGCCACGTGGTATTTAACAGGCACCCAAAGTCTGGTTCCCATGCAGTGGATTCAAATTATCTTAGATGCCCTCATGATTTTTTTAGTGTTTGGCATTGGAAGACGACTCTTTTCAGACAAAGTGGGTTTGATTGCAGCAGCGCTCTATGCCTTGTATCTACCTGAAGTGTATTTGGCAGTTTTAGTTCGTCGTGATGTATGGGTTTCTTTTGGCATGATCACATCGTTCTACTGTTGTGTGAGATTTACTTCAGATAAGCGTTGGCGCTGGTGGTTGATAGCATCAGTAGTTTTAAGTGCGACAGCCTACTTCCGCTCCACCGTCATTTTATACCCATTTGCTTTGGGCCTTGGTTTGTTGGGTTTTGTATCCTTAAAGCGTGCGGCAGTGGCAACAGCCATTATGACAGTCATTATTATACTAGGACTTTTACCGTGGGGCATTCGCAACTATATTGTATTTGATGGAAGGTTTTTGCTAACCGAATTGAATTTTGCTCAATCAATGTGGGAAGGTTTTGGTCAATTCCCCAATCCTGTTGGCGCGATTAACAATGACGTTCTTACAGAAAAGCGCATGCGGGAAGATGGCTATACAGGACGGTTTGCAACATTTGAGTACGAAGATTTTCTAAAACCAAAGGTGTTTCAAACAATTAAGGAAAACCCCAAATGGTATTTAGGAACCATCCTCCAAAGGATACCTCGTGCACTTGTAGTCAACCGTGTTCATTGGGGAATTTTTGAAAAAGAAGGGTTGGATTACCACACCTTCCATATAAAGGATGGCGAGCAAAAGGGTCCGAACGTGAGTGTAACGAGCTACGGCTTAAAAATGTTGAAACTGAACCCCGGATTTATATTTACTAAATTTTTAGATGTTCTTATTTTTGGGATGGCAATTTTTGGATTTTGGAAAGCATGTCGTCGACATTTTTCACAGTCAATTCTGCTTGGCTTGGTTCCGTTTTATTTCATTGCGACGCTAATACCGATTCGCATCGAAGGTCGTTATATGGTGCCCACTCACTGGGCGCTTTTAATTTTTATGGCAATTGCAGTAAACTACATATCAGATCGTTTGCGCCATAGAAACACGCCATGGGCATAACCCTTACAATTATATTTTCTGTCTTATTTTTATGTCTCTGGCTGTTTTCTGCCAAGATGGCATTTCTTTTTGTTGTTATTGCTCGAACCACTGTTGATGCCGTTGGCCCTTCGTTCCCACTTATTGGGATCAAGGGTGGTTTTAATACAATTGAGCTTCAAGAGGTTTCAGCCGTTGCGTTGTTGCTGTTGGAGTTAGTTACTCTTGTAGATTTGCTATGGGTAAGAAGAATAAAATTTCCTGATTATGCGTGGGTTGGCATGATATTTATAACACTACTCTTTGTTGGTGGTGCACGTACACATTCCAATCTCAGCGGGTATTCCGAATGCTTACGTGCTGTTACCTGGGTGATGATTATTGTCATTCTGCCGCAACTCATTAACACGTGGAAGGATGTTCAACAGTTTATAGTAGCAGGGTGTATTGCGATTTTGATCCCAATCCTGGGTGCATTCTATTCAATTATTACTGGATATAAGGTTGGCGCTTACTATGGTCAGATGATGGGTGGTCTTGCAGGGTTGAAGGATATTCAAGGATGGCATCAAAGCCCACCAAATTTAGGTGTACTGGTGGCATCATTGACACCCTTTTTGCTGTATCAAATTTCTGTGATCAAGAAATGGCCGCTTGAACGACTGCTGTACGTACTACTATTATTTGTTTCGACCTATGTCGTATACAGAACTTATAACCGCATTAGCTTGTTAGCCCTCGCAGTTCAATGCGCTGTATTTGCACTCATTATTAAGCCAACAAAGAAAAAACCTTTGCTGATTGCTGCAGGGATATTTGTTGTGTGGCTCTTGGCATTCAAAATGGATGTCATTACAATTAAAAAGCAGGATTTTAATTTTGCAGAAATGAAGGGCGAATCTTCAATTTTTCAACGAATGACGTTTTGGGTTATTGTGACCGAAGGTTGGATTAAGAGCGGTTGGTCCCAAAGGTTGCTTGGTCATGGTATTCATGCCGTCAAGCAGCTGACTTGGGGAAAATCTGCACATAATGACTTTTTCAACATGTTATATGATGCAGGTCTGGTGCCGTTGATGATCTATCTTGGTTTTTTGGGAATGATTACACGCCGCATGTGGAAGTTGCGCAAGCGGTGCTATAATCAGCTGCCAGTGCGTGCGCTTGCTTGCGCAGGAATTTCTATTTTGATAAGCTCAATGTTGATCGCTAACACGATGCGCTTTCTATATAGCTTGTCGTGGATGATCTACATTGCCATATTTATTTCATTGTGTCTGGGTGCTTGTAATATATTAGAGAAAAACGGACGTATTAATATCGAAGAAGAGAAAGACGTCGTAATGCCCTCAATGGCAGAGAAGAGTACTGGAAAAGCATGTCGTAGTACCGCAGACGCTGTTTAATTTTCTTTACTGGTAATGACTGTATTTTTGTAGGTTGCTTGTGTTCTCCCCGATCAGTTTTGGCCATTAGGCGTAGATGAGGGAATCGGTCGTCAATTTTGATAATTGAAAAACCTGCCTTTTCAACAATGTTGCTCAATGTAATTTTATTAAACGTAAAAAGGTGAGGATAGGAAAAGAATTCTTCTAATCGTCCATTTGGTTTGAATAGATTTGGAACCTCAAGAATAAGAGTGCCATTAGCCGCCAATCTTTCTTTAGCAAGTTTCAAAGTTTCAAGCGGATTGGCTACGTGTTCAAGAACATGGACTAAAAAAATGGTATCAAACATCAATGTTGAAAAAGAATCCTTGGTAAATAGCCCAATTTCAATTTGATGGCCTTGTGCTTTGGCAAACTGAGCAAAGTTTTCATTGGGTTCTACTCCAAAGGTATTGAAACCATTTCCTTTTGCGAGATTAAGCAAATTGCCTGTGGATGCACCAATATCGAGTATGTTGCCTGTAATTGGCGTGCTTTTATTCATAATTTCAGAATAGAAATTCCAGATGCGACGCGATTTGATATTTGTATTGCGCATTGCTTTTGCTGAAGGTGAGTTGATTGACGCGTCATCGCGATTTAAAACGGATTTATAGAATTGCCCGTAGTATTCTGAAAGGTCCCTTTCTGTTGGTTGATTTGGTTGAAAAACCAATGTGCAGTTGGGGCAAATGGAGTGGCAACTGTAATATGTAGAATTGCGAGATTCTATTAAAATCTCGCAATTTGTGCATGTACAAAGAGGGCAAACTGGTATATGTGTTTTCGCCATTTTCTGCATATAAATTGCGGACTAAGCCTATGTCTGGAGGAAGTCAATTGGTAAATTTGAGTAAAAATTGGGGAATGCAAGTGCTTTTGTTGGCTTGCCTAACGGTGCTTATAATTTTCGCGAATGGCTATTTGTATGATTCGTCGGGAACAATTGCAAATACCTTAACATTGCATGCAACAAAAAGTAATCCGCTGATGTTGCAGCAAGATCCGTTTGTGTTTTTTTTGATGAAGGTTGAAGGATTCATCGGTGTCCTAAATCAGCTATTGTTAGGTCTTGCAGGCATCTTCGGTCATTTTCGGTGGATTGTCTTTGTAACATTTATTTTGGTATATTTTTGCATTTTTGCGACGCTTTATAGATTAACGGCTAACTTAGCTGGACCACGTGCTGGCTTGATTGCTTGTGCGCTCATACTTATTGGCAAGCCGATTCTAGGTATTGGTGGTATGCCATATTTTGAACTGTCAGCACGTCTTCTTGTGATGCCACTTCAGATTTTAGCATGCAACTGGTTCTTTCAATCGAAATATAAGCGCTCTGCAATCGTTTTGGGTCTTTCGTGCAATTTCCATTTAATGCACACTGCCTTTCTTATTCCGATGATTGTGTTGGCGTATTTAATGTCTCATGGCTGGGGATGGCGTCAAATCAAACGAATTGCATTATACAGTTTGTTGGGACTGCTCTTTGCTTTGCCAACAATCTTGAGCTTTCTAATTCCTCTGTTACAAAGTGAAGCAACGTCTAGGCATGGGTGGGGTTTTGTTGGACCAGATGATGCTTGGTTGCAGATTATGTTGAGGCGCAATGAACATGCATCATTCCCATTTAGTTGGTCGATCTTACGATGGTCACATTTCTTTAGCTACCTCGCAATTTTAGGTTGTGCGGCAGCAATTTTTCGTTCTTGGGCACCTACAGCATGGAAAAATGCATCAATGCTGCGTCGTAAAGCCATGGGATTCCTAGTTGGAATTTTACTTTGGTGTGCTTTAGGTGTTGTATTAACGGAGTTCTGGCCCAATGTGATTGCCATCCAGGGCAGTTTTTTCCGATCAACTCTATATTTGGCTTTAATGGCCATTGTAGTTGCTTCCGCACTATTTGATTTTGTTTGGCAAAAAAATAGGGCGGGATGGCAATTTTTTGTATGGGTAATGCTGACATTACTTTTGGTAATGGTGCGCATTAAGTCGGCGGCTATGATGCAAATTCTATGGTCAGTTGGTGGTACTCTAGTTGTTTTGGATTATATCAAAATGCCATTGCCTCATATTAATCGTCGGATTTGTTTTTGGGGCGCATTGCTTGTTTCACTTTTCTTTGCAGCTATGTGCTGGAAGTTAAACTATAGCGATGCACAAACCATGGCGGATAAGTTAAAATTTGATTTTCTCCAAGTGGGATTGATTTTGAGTACTATGGTTTGGTCCTACTTATTAGTTCAAAGGGCCAAAGTCAAAAATCCATTTTTTGTGGCTGCGGTTGGGTTGGTGGTTTTGTTTTCAACAGTTGAACCTGCAATGTTTTATGAGTTTCCTTGGCATCCTGCAGGCCCTTGGATTGATGTTCAGTTGGCTGCAGCGCGCTTAACACCAAAGGAGGCGGTTTTGATTACACCGCCCTATCAGTTAGGCTTTAGAATGTATTCGCAGCGCACGATTGTGGGAGAAATACAAGATGGCTGTATCTTGCCATTAAGCAGGGAATTTACATTGCTTTGGCAGCCCCGAATGACCGATCTGGGCGTTGAAAACCGTAGAGATATTCCGGCATTAGTAAAATATTATCGTGAGTTGAGCGAGAAGGATGTTTTACGATTGGCAAAAAAGTATAATGCTAGCTTTATTGTCGTTGAGTCAGACAAAGCACTTAATTTCAAGCAGCTCTATAAAAATGATACATACGTATTGTATGCATTGCCCACACCTAAGGTAAAAAACGGCTCCAATGGATAAATTCTATCAACTATATCTTCATGATACTGCACAGCTTCTGGAAGCAGTGTCGGCAACTACCAAAAATTTCGATAATTTGGAGTTATCCGAAGCGTTTCAGTCGACTTTTCTGTTGTTTAATGAGTGTCGACAAAGGGGTAACAAAATTTTCTATATTGGAAATGGTGGGAGCTCAACAATTGCCAGCCATATTGCGACCGATGCTTGGAAATGTGCTGGCTTGAAGGCGCAGACATTCAATGATGCTGCAGGGTTGACTTGTATCGGGAATGATGATGGTTTTGAGCATGTTTTTGCTGCTCCGTTGCGTATCCTTGGAAATCCGGGGGATATTCTTGTGGCGATTAGCAGTTCTGGTGCCTCTCCAGACATATTGAAGGCAGTTGAGGTGGCTCAGGAAAAGAAAATTGCAGTAATCACGTATTCTGGTTTTGATGAAAAGAATCCGCTGCGGTTGATGGGAGTAATTAATTTTTATGTACCATCTCGGCGATATGGACACGTTGAAATTGCACATTTAGCGTTGTGTCACGCAATTTTAGACCGTTTTGCATTGGAGCAGTGATATGGATCAATATAACATAGATGGCCAAAAATTAGCATTTCATCCAGAGCGTGTTGCGCAATGGGTGGCTGCCGGAGATGATTGGGAAAAGGCTAAAAAAGTATATCCAATTTATATCGAAATTTCTCCTGTGGGCGCATGTAACCATCGCTGCACATTTTGTGCTGTAGATTACATTGGTTATCAAAATCGATCGATTGAAACAAATCTACTCAAACAGCGTCTTTCTGAAATGGCAGAGCTCGGTGTAAAAAGTATTATGTATGCAGGTGAAGGTGAACCCATGCTACATAAAAACATTGCAGAACTCACAGTTCATGCAGCCAATGCGGGACTGGATGTTGCCTTTACAACAAATGCAACTGCATTAACGCAGCGTTTTTGTGAAGAAGCTTTGGGATCTGTAACATGGCTGAAGGCAAGCGTGAATGCTGGCAGTGCCGAATCATACGCTAAAATTCACAGAACAAACGAGCGCGACTTTGAGCGTGTTTTTGAAAATTTGGCACGTGCGAGCACTATTCGTCGCGAGCGCAACCTTTCTTGTACTTTGGGAGTGCAGATGGTCTTGTTGCCAGAAAATAAACATGAAGCAGTAACATTGGCCAAGCGAGCACGCGATATTGGGCTCGACTATGTTGTGATTAAACCATATTCTCAGCATTTGATGAGTGTGACTCAGCAATATTCTGACATTGATTATAGAGAGTTTATTAACCTGGATGCGGAGCTTGATGGATTAACCACAGATACGTTCAATGTTGTATTTCGATCACATACAATGAAGAAGTTGGGTGCCGAGCGAAATTATAAAACTTGCCAGGCCACACCATCTTTTTGGGCATATATAATGGCCAATGGCGATGTGTATTCTTGTTCAGCATATTTGCAGGATCCACGGTTCATGTTGGGTAATATTGAAAAGCAGCCATTCCAAGAGGTTTGGGAAGGTGAGATTCGCCGTCAGAATTTTTATTATGTACGTAAGGATCTTAATATATCCGAATGTCGGAAAAACTGTCGCATGGACGAAGTAAATCGCTATCTATGGAACGTCGTTACTCCTGTTCCCCACAAAAACTTTATCTAAACTATGAATTCAGTAAGACAAAAAATACTCTCTCTTGAAGAGCTGGCAACAAAAGTTGCTCAGGTGCGTAATTCTGGTCAAAAAACAGTCTTATGCCATGGCGTTTTTGATTTAATTCACCCAGGACATATTCGACATCTTGAATCAGCACGACGAGAAGGTGATGTGTTAATTGTGTCGCTTACCGCTGATGCAATGGTAAATCGTGGACCGGGACGACCAGTGTTTAATGAAAGGCTGCGCGCTGAGACAATTGCAGCGCTAGAATGCGTTGATTATGTTGTGGTGTGCCGTCATCCAACTGCTGTTTCGATCATTAATGAATTACAGCCAAATGTGTATGTCAAGGGACCCGACTATGCGGAGCCAGATAAAAATGCAGAAGGGAACATTAGGCTTGAAATGGAAGCGGCCAAAAAGGTGGGTGGACGGATTCACTTCACTGAAGAGCTGCTTTTTAGTTCGACGCAGCTACTAAACGATTACTTTAGTATCTACCCACCTCAGACAGAAAACTTTTTGAATGAATTTAAGCAGAAGTTTACTGCAGATGATATTATTGAACGATTTGAGTCGCTCAGAAATTTGCGGGTTCTTGTGGTGGGGGAAGTTATTGTTGATGAGTATCACTATTGCAAAGGCATTGGGAAATCTCCAAAAGATTCTATTATTGTATCAAAGCACATTTCAGATGAATCCTTTGGTGGTGGTAGTATTGCTTGTGCTAACCATTTAGCTGAATATTGCAATGAAGTGCACTTGCTTTCAGTTGTTGGGGGTGTTGAATCTCGAGAGGATGTAATTGAAGAATGTTTAAATCCACGAGTAAAGAGACATTTCTTTAAGGATCCTGGAGCTTGTACAATTGTGAAGCGCCGTTATGTGGATCCTGACTTCATGCATAAGCTGTTCGAAATTTGTTATCTGCCCAATCCCAAACTTGAAGAAGCGGTTGAAAGGGAAATAATTGATTACTTGTCTACGGCAGCGTCTGAATTTGACATGGTTTTGGTGACGGACTTTGGTCATGGGATGCTATCCGAGAATGTTATTAAGACGCTTACCAAGACAGCCAAGTTCCTTGCTGTCAATACCCAAACAAACAGTGCCAACACCGGCTATAATGTAATTACAAAATATCCACGCGCGGATTATGTTTGTATTGATGAACCCGAACTGCGACTCGCCACCTATGATCGTATTGGCCCGCTGGAACCCTTGGTAAAGCAGGTAGTAGAAAAGACAGGGGCATCTCGTGTTACAATTACGCGGGGTCACAATGGGGCGCTGACATATAGAACTGGGGATCATTTTCATGAAACCCCCATATTTTCGACGCGAATTGTTGACCGTACTGGGGCGGGTGATGCATTTTTGTCGGTAACAGCGCCATGTGTGGCGGCAGAATTTCCAATGGAACTTATCGGATTTATCGGAAACGCAGTGGGGGCAATGGCTGTGCAAATTGTGTGTAACCGATCGCCTGTTAAGCGGGAGTTACTCTTTAAATTTATTCAGGGATTGCTTAAATAATAGCCAGAATTGGATTGACAAACTAACCATTAATGAAAGGTAGTGTTTTATGGACGCAACCGCACCATTTCGTGAGCAACAGCTGCAATCATCCCAGGATAACCTGCAAATTAGCCGACTTCAGGACTATATTGAGGCGAGTCCAGGGTCGTTATTTACCAAATTTGATAATTTTCCGAAATATGTACAGCGTTCAGCACTATCCCGATTTTTAGTCCGATATGAATTGTTTAAAATGCAGTTGGAAGTGGCGGGTTCAATCGTGGATATTGGTGTGGGTCGCGGTGCAAGTCTGATGACATGGGCTCAGCTATCGGCGATGTTTGAACCTGTGAATTACACTCGAGAAGTGATCGGGTTTGATACCTTTAGTGGTATTGTGTCCATGGCTGAAGAAGATAATAGCCAACACAACCAAAATAGTAACTTGGCTCGTGAAGGTGGTTTTAAGACTGAAGCAGGTGTTTATGAAGATCTGCAAAAGGCCGTTGAAGTGTACGATATTACACGCCCCTTGAACCATATTCCTAAGGTTACGATGGTTAAGGGTGACGTTGCCAAGACATTGCCAGGCTTTTTGGAGCAGAACCCTCATCTGGTAGTGTCTCTGTTAAATTTAGATGCCGACTTGTTTGAACCAACAAAGGTTGGCTTGGACTACTTGGAGCCCCGCATGCCCAAGGGTGCCATTGTGATCTTTGACGAGCTTAATGTGAAGTGCTATCCCGGTGAAACAGTTGCTGTGATGAAAACATTGGGTTTAGGTGCTCTACAAATTAAACGTTTCCCATGGGCCACAACCATAGCGTATGCAGTAAAGCAATAAGGAGCAACTTATGAAAGACCAATTATACATGGATGGCACCAAGCTTGATCGTCACGTAGAAGAAGTGGCCAAGTGGAAAGCGGGCGAGTGGTTTGCACCAATTCACATGGAAATTAGTCCTTCTAAGATTTGTAATCAAGATTGTAGCTTTTGTTATATTGATTGGAGTCACGGCTCCATTAATATGCCTGAAAAAATGCTCATTGATTTGATTCGTGATGGCAAACGCATTGGAATGAAAAGCGCTTTGATTGCAGGTGAAGGTGAACCAACTGTGAATAAGGCTTACATTAAAGCGATTGAAGTTGCAGGTGAGGTTGGATTGGATGTGGCTTTGAATTCAAATGCTACACTATTCGACGAAGAAGCGCTGGAGCGCATTTTACCCCACTTGTCATGGATGCGTATCAGCGTACAATCCGCAGATCCCAATTTATACGCTAAAATTCATAATTCGACCCCAGCTCACTTTGAACGTATGGTGAACAATGTTCGTCTTGCCGCTCAAATTAAGCGCAAGAAGGGCTACAAATGTACAATTGGTATGCAGCAGGTGCTTTTAAAGGAAAATGGCCATGATGTTGCAAACTTAGCGACTTTGGCCAAAGAAGTTGGTGCAGACTATTATGTTTTGAAACCATGCCACGTGCACGAGCTTAATAAGCATGACTATCAAACTGAAGATGACTTGGTAGAAAAGCACATGGATGTATTGAAGCAGGCAGAAAAGCTAAACGACGATAAGTTTAAAGCAGTTGTCCGATGGAACTTTTTGTCTGAGAAAAAGCGAACATATAATCGTTGTTTGGCATTACCATTTATTATTCAAATTGGTGCAAATGGTGATGTTTATACATGTTACCCGTGGGCTAATAAAAAGGAACATTGCTATGGGTCGTTGCGTACTGCGGGTATTGAGGAAATTGTGAAGTCGGAAAATTTCAAAAAGACCTGTGGATGGGTTGAAAACAATGTTAATGTACACAACTGTATGTTGCCATGTCGGCAACATAATGCGAACAATTACCTGTGGTGGTTAACAGAAGAAGAACCTCGCCATAATAATTTTATCTAATCTCGTGATGACAGACAGCTTATCCGTACAATTATCTATAGTTATTCCTGCATTAAATGAAGAAAAGTGTCTGGCAGATGCTGTAGCAACTGCGCGTCAGGCTGCGGCTCAGGCTGGCGTTTCTTGTGAAGTGATTGTGGTGAACGATGGTAGTACGGATAATACAGGAAAGTTGGCTGCCCAGCATGCTGATCGGGTTATCCATCATGCATCACCAATAGGTTTAGGTGGTAGTTTCTCTGAGGGGATTGCTGCGGCAAAAGGGCAATATGTTGTGATGGTTCCGGGTGATAATGAAGTAGAGGGTGATGCGATCCAGGCATTATTTACGCAATTTAATAACGCAGACATTGTGACGCTTTATCCTGTAAATCCCCAAGTGCGTCGTTGGTATCGCCAATGGATTTCAACATTCTTTAATGGGCTGGTTCGCTGGAGTTCTGGTGTGGCATTAAAATATTATAATGGTCCCACCATGTACCGCACTCAATTGGTTCAAGCATGTTTGCCGGTATCAGCGGGTTTTGGCTATAATGCGGAGTTGTTAATTACATTAATTCGTGGTGGCGCCTCTTTTTGTGAAATTCCAATGCATATCAAATTTCAAGCCGGCCGACGTAGTCGTGCATGGCGATTTTCAAATTGGTTTCAAGTTGGTGCCACACTATTTAAACTGTTCTTAAGCCGATTTTTTAAAGGTCTTCCTAAAAAAGTGTCTGTATAAATGAGGAATAAACCGATGCGATGTGTTGTTACGGGCGGCGCTGGCTTTATTGGGAGTCATTTAACAGAAATGCTCCTTCATGCAGGGCATACGGTAGTTGTAATAGATAACTGTGTTACTGGCCGCTGGAGCAACCTCCAGCAATTTCTAAATAGTCCTCAGCTTATTTGTCATGAATGTGATGTTGCCACACTAAAACCTGAGTCGGAATTCTTTGATGGAGCGGATTGGGTATTTCACTTGGCAGCTCTAGCCGATATTGTGCCATCAATAGAGCGCCCCATTGATTATATTCGAACTAACGTTAATGGTACTATGGCGGTGTTGGAAGCAAGTCGTCGTGTAAAAGTGAAGCGATTTGTCTATGCTGCATCTTCTTCTTGTTATGGAATTCCAGAACAATATCCGACACGCGAGACCTCAGAGATTCAGCCCCAATATCCCTATGCGCTTAGTAAATATTTGGGAGAAGAGTGTGTGTTGCACTGGGGAAAAGTTTATAAAATGCCTGTAGTGTCATTAAGATTTTTCAATGTTTATGGGCCGCGCGCTCGAACTTCAGGTACGTACGGCGCTGTTTTGGGTGTTTTTCTAGCTCAAAAATTGGCAGGGCAGCCATTTACAATTGTAGGAGATGGAAAGCAGTCTCGAGACTTCACTTATGTTACGGATGTAGCTGATGCTTTGTTTACAGCAGCAAGATCAGATAGTTCAGGTGAAGTATTTAATGTGGGTTCGGGAGAGCCACACTCAGTAAACGATTTGGTAAAATTGTTGGGTGGCCCTGTAACATATATTCCCAAGCGTCCAGGTGAGCCAGATATGACATGGGCAGATATTTCAAAAATTCAGAAATTATTACACTGGAAGCCAAAGGTGAGCTTTTCGGAAGGTGTTCAAAGTGTTTTAAACGTCATTGATTACTGGAAGGATGCACCTGTGTGGTCACCAGAAAAAATTCAAAAGGCCACTGAAGGTTGGTTTAAATATTTATCTCCATCTGGGGAGAAAATTGTATGAGTTTAGCACGTCATGCTAGTTCCATTCTGCTAACAAATACGGTTACAGAAGGGCTACAATTTCTATTAAAAATTATTGTTGCAGGATTGCTTGGACCCCAAACTTTTGGTGTTTATACCTTACTCCAATTGTTACCTCAGTATGCAGAGAAGTTTTTCAGATTTGGTGTAGATGATGGTGTGACATATTTGGCGGGCCGCGCGCGTGAGCGTGCAGGCCTGTTCTTTTTTAATGCACTAATTATTTTGTTTGTAGCTTCGCTTGCATCCATGATTTTAATTTGGTCCGCTCACTCCTCCTTTGTGAATTGGGTATTAAAGGGGAGCCATGTTAGTTTATTAACAATTGGCGTTACGCTGCTGCAAATTCCATCAGTATTTTTAATTCGTGCTTCAACGAAGCGGTTAATGTTTTTGGAAGACATTAAGGCATATAATTTGTGGACTTATGGACCGCCACTATTGGCAGCGGTGGGTGTGGCTCTTGTTGCAGCATTTTCTCCCACAAACTTGTTTTTAATTATGGCTATTGTAACTTTGGCTATGGCGCTAGGTGCTACGGGAAGTGCACGTGCGGTCTATCGTTTGGAGCCAATGCAGTGTCATCTGGATAAGAAGGTTGTTTGGGAGCTGTTGCACTATGGACGCCGATTATATGTGCCTGGAATTATGAATTATATGCAATTCAGGGCAGATGTCCTGTTGCTTGGATTGTTTTTGAATCCTAAAGAAGTGGGAATTTATGCACTAGCAGCTGTTTTAGCTCAAATTGTATTTCGTCTCGCGAGCGTGGTCGCATCTTTGCTATATGCTAAAGCATCCAAAGAGTCTGAAGAGTATTCCTTAGTGATGGCGCTCAATGCATGTCGTTATACATTATTGTGTAGTGCAATTATTTCAATTCCCGTGTTGCTGGCTGTTGAAGTTGGTGTAACATTTTTTATGCCAGCATATTTGTCCATGCTGGTACCTTTCTATTGGTTGTTACCAGCGTGGTTAATTGTGGGAACGGGACATGTTTTACAGCATTATTATTATGGAATTGGTCAGCCCAGTGTCCCAACGAGAGCTATATCAACAGCGGCAATAATTAATATTGTACTGAATGTTGTTCTGATTCCGCACATTGGCATTACAGGTGCTGCAATTTCATCGTTTGTTTCGTACTTATTATATTCAACTTGGTTAGTGATTGCGTTCCTGAGAAAAAACAAGACATCTTTGCAGGAGCTGATTTTGCCACGTAAGTCGGATTTCAAAATTCTAATTCAGTCACTTAGGTCGATACGCAGACCTGCTATAGAAGGTAAGGCGGCATGAAAAAATTACTATTAAGTCTTCCATATGGCATGTCAGCCCGAAATTTTCTAGGGTCGTCCGTCTTTTCCATGTTGCGACGCCATTTTCAGGTTGTCCTTGCTACGCCGCTTCATAAAGATCCTGCCTTTTGTGCTGAATTTAATCGGCAAGGTGTTGAGGTAGTCGACATACCAAAACCACCTATTGTGCCAATGCGCCTTTACCGCCACATGTTGGACATTATGGAAGGAGTACATTTTTCACGCAAAACACAAATTAAAACCCTTCAGATTTTAGAAAATTGCTTAAAGCGTGAACGGCCAGGCATTTATTATCGCAGAAAAATTATTGGAAGCATTCTCCTGGCAGTTCCAGGACTGTTTAAGTTTCTTAGGGGGATTCAAAATAAATTTATTGGCATGCCGTATTATGAAAAGCTTCTCGACGAAGTTCGTCCAGATGTCATATTTCAAACTCACCCCTTATGTATTGATGAATTTCCGATGGCATTACATGCAAAGAAAGCTGGAATTCCAGTCGTGGCAATGCTGCATAGTTGGGATAATATTACGACAAAGAGCGGCATTCGCGTAGTAACATCCGATCGTCCAGGCCGCATGCTACCGATTATGTTCGATCATTTTTTGGTTTGGAATGAAGTGCAGAAAGCGGAATTGATGCGATATTATGGTTATAGCGAAGCGCAAATTACAGTTACTGGCATGCCGCAGTTTGATTTTTATAAAACGTATCAATATTCATCCCGCGAAATTTTTTGTAAAAAGTGGGGGTTAGATCCAAAAAAGAAACTCATCGTATTTACCGCAGGAAGTCCAAAAATGCTGCCTAAGCAAAATGAGGTCATTGATATTTTAATTGATAGTGTGATGACTGATAAATTTGGCCATTCTGCGCAATTACTTATTAGAACCCACCCAATGACAAAAATGGAATATCTGAAGGACAAGTTGAAGGAATCTTTTGTCCAGATTCAATATCCCAAAGCGGCATATGTTACCGATCGCATTACTTCAGGCTGGAACAACTCACATGACGACCAGAGTGAGTTTGCAGAGACGATTCATCATGCAGATGTGGTGATTAATGTGGCGTCTACAGTGTGTTTAGATTGCGCTGCGTTGGACAAGCCTAGTATTTGCGTTGCATTTGATGGGCATAGCAATATGCCATACCATCAATCGATTGTTAAAAATTATGACTTCGATCATTTTTTGCCGATAATTAATTCAGGTGGAGTGCGAATAGCACGTTCTGCTGCTGAGCTTAGAGAGATGGTGAATAATTATATTGTGGACCCTTCCCTTGATAGTGAAGGGCGAGCCAAACTACGTGAAGTCGAATGTTATAGAGTAGATGGCAATTCAGCAGAGCGAGTCGCAGATGCGTTAGCGGCCTTTGCCTATGGAGCAGTTTCTCAGCGTGCAGTCGGAACCTAAAAAAATTCTAATAGTGGCACTGTGTGGAATTGGCGACACCCTGTCTTTTGTGCCGCATTTACAGCAATTGCGCGCACGTTATCCCAATGTCAAAATTGACTTTCTTGTGCATAACCCTCGCATGATTCCCTGGCTTCGTCGATCAAAGCTTTGCGATAAAGCCTGGGTTGTGGATGACCGCCGTTATGTGTTTAATAAAGATAGTCGCTGGAAGAGAATATGTTCCTTCCTCTCAAGGACCTTTCAAATTCGCCGCGAACAATATGATCTTGCATTTTGGCCGTATGCCCAAACTACTTGGAAAAAAATTATCTTGGCGCGTCTATTGGGTGTGCGCTGTACATATATGCATACTGCATCTCACTGGGTAGAAGGGTGGCTTGCAAAGCGCATTGTGTTTGTGCCCTTCTCATTTACAGATGCTGTCTTGGAGCGCAACACTGGGCTCTTGATGGCGCATGATACACAATGGCCATCGATCCAAATTCAATTTTCTGCGGATTTGGCAGATGCGGAACGTGGGCGGCTGGCTTTAGCTCGATTTGGTTTTGCGCAGGGGCGTCATGTTGTTGGGTTTCATCCTGGGGGTAACGTAAATTGGACGCCTTATCGCCAGTGGCCGGCAGAACGATACTCGGAGCTCGCAGACCGCTTGTGCGAGACTCTTGATGCCGATGCTGTGTTAATTGGCCAACCAGAGGAAATTAAGTTGCTAGAGCATATTCGCTCCAAAATGAAGCGGCCTGTAACTTTTATTACGGATACCACTTTTGAAGAGTTGGTGGATGTTATGGCTGCACTTCATGCCCTTGTAGGTAATGAATCTGCAATGGTTCATTTGGCTGGATTTTCCGGAATTCCAAGTTTTTCTTTAGTTGGAGCCACCAATTATCGCCAAACGGGGCCGTGGGGACAGAGAAGCTATGTAGTGCGCCTCGATTTACCATGTAGTCCATGTTTTGAAACAGGCTATACGTCACGCTGTCCTCACAGAAAGTGTATGGCGGACCTTACTGTGGACCGCGTAGCGCATACAATTTTGCCCATCATTCTTGACTTGGCACCTAAAAACCACTTTAAACCGGCGGTAATCAGTATTCCAGTAGAGGTGCCGAATGATGCCCAATGGCAGCAGTTTATGTACGACCGAGATCAATGGAGCGCATTGCGGATCTGAGGCACGAAAAGCTCGCCTGTTTGGAATACCGTTCGACAATCTGACAGCTGCAGAAATGCGCGCTTTTGTTGTGTCTGCTTTAGAAGATAGGCGTCCGCGCATGATTTTTACCGCCAATGTTCATTTGGTTGTAACTGCGCGACAGAATGAGAATTTACGATCCGTATTTGAACGATGTGATTTGTTACCTGTTGATGGGCGTGGTGTTTATTATGCGTCGTATATTATAGGGAAGCCGTTAAGGGAAATGGTGGGAGCTCCACGTTTGTTCTTTCAAATGCTTGAACTTGCCAATGAGCGTGGATCTCGAGTCTTTTTCTTTGGTGCAAGCGAAGAGAATTTGCAAAAAGCTTTAGCAACAGTGCGAGTGCGTTACCCAAATATTGTCGTTGCAGGTGCGCGGAATGGGTATTTTACGACGGCAGATGAGCCGGCCATTGCTGCGCAAATTCGAGAGAGTCGTTCTGATATGTTGTTTTTGGGAATGAGCTCTCCCCGTAAGGAAATTTTTGTCGATCAATATCGCTTGGAATGTAATGTGCCTGCGAGCTTAGGTGTGGGTGGTATGTTTGATGTGCTTGCAGGCGTTACGCAGTTAGCGCCACATTGGATTGGTGTGATGGGGCTAGAGTGGTTTTATCGGCTTTTGCAAGAACCACGACGGCTTTGGAAACGCTACACAACAACAAATTTAATATTCTTGGGCATGGTGATACGAGGGTTATGGAAAAAACAATCTTAATTACAGGTGTTGCAGGCTTTATCGGAAGCAACTTGGCGCGTGATCTACTTCAGTGTGGGTATCGTGTGCGTGGGTTGGATAATTTAACTGCTGGCCTGTTGGATAATGTACCCAAGGGTGTTGAATTTCATAATGGAGACATCCGCGATTCTGAAACGGCAGCACTCTACCGCGGTGTAGATACGGTATTTCATTTGGCTGCAAAGAATTGTTTGGCGGATTGTGTAAAGGATCCAACAGCAGCAGCAGATATTAATGTGCGTGGCACAACTATGGTGCTGGAAGCCGTGCGGAATGCGGGCGTGCGTAAATTGGTTTACTCTGATTCCTCTGCTGAATACGAGGGAATCACCCGTTTTCCAACACCAGAAGATGATGTGGCGCCCGAAAGTATTTATGCTGTTACTAAGCGCGGTGGAGCATTACTGTGTGAGGCTTTTGCCCGACTTTATTCCACAAAATTGACAATGCTACGTTATTTCAATGTGTATGGGCCCTACCAAGATTGGCGACGTTCTATTCCCCCTGTTATGAGTGCGTTTATGCTGCATTTGCTACGTGGTGAAAGCCCTGTGATTTACGGAAATGGTGAAAAGCGCCGGGACTTTATCTATGTTGATGATGTAAATGCGGTTCATCGATTGGTTTTAGAAGATGAACGTACCGATGGTCATGTATACAATGTTGGTACTGGCACCAATCATTCAGTAAACGAAATGTTTAATATTATTGCTGAACTACTTGGTTCTGATTTGCGTCCCCGCTACTTACCCGATTTGCCGGGCGAAGCCCAAACAACCTTAGCAGACTCTTCACGTTTGAAAGCGTTGGGATGGATGCCGCAAGTGGATTTGAATTTGGGTTTAAAGCGCAGTCTTGAATATATTCAGCAACAAGTTTTACCACAGAGTCGTAGCGAAGGGGTATCGTGTGGATAATGTCTTGATTGTTGGTGGTAGTGGCATGTTGGGCCACAAAGTGGCTCAGGTTTTATCACCCAATTATACTGTATGGGCAACAGTGCGAGATCAAGGACTTGGTCTAGCAGCGACCGGTATTGTGCCTGCAGAACGAATTATTACACAAACGAATGTAGAGGATTTTAACACGCTTGTGAAAGCGGTGAGCGTGGCTAAGCCAAAAATTATAATCAACTGTGTGGGGATCATTAAACAGTTGGCAGCGGCAAAGCAGGCAATTCCGAGTATAGAAATTAATGCACTTTTCCCCCAGCGATTAAACGCGTTCTGCGGTACCTCGGGTATTCGGTTGATTCATATCAGTACAGACTGTGTATTTTCAGGCGAACGTGGGGGGTATTCCGAAGATGATATTCCCGATGCAAAAGACCTCTATGGCCGCTCAAAATTGCTGGGTGAAGTTGTTTCTGACGGCTCAATTACCCTTCGTACATCTATTATAGGGCGCGCCTTACATGGTGCAGAGGGGCTTATAGAGTGGTTTTTGGCCCAAAAGGGCAAAACCATCAAGGGTTATACAGATGCAGTTTTTTCTGGAGTAACCACAGAAACACTGGCAGAAACCATCCGGGATGTAGTAATCCCCCGCCCGGAACTGAGTGGGCTATATCATGTATCAGCAATGCCCATCAATAAGATGGACCTTCTAACACGATTTCGGGCGGTAGCTCATTATCCCGTAGAAATTGTAATGGACAAGGGTCCTCGTTGTAATCGTAGTTTGGATTCAAAACGCTTTTCATTGGCAACGGGCTGGATGGCTCCAGACTGGGATACAATGCTTTCACGTTTAGCCCAAGAGGTTGAACAATACGAAATATGGAGGAAAGACTATGTTACTGGAAAATAAACATGTTGTAGTAACTGGTGGTACCGGGTCGCTGGGTCGTACTTTGGTACGCCGCTTGATGACAGGTGAAATTGGATTGCCTTCTCGTGTAACTGTATTTTCACGAGATGAAGCCAAGCAATATGAAATGCGGATGTCGTGGCTTCACTTGGCGGAAGCCACTGACGATGTGGTTTATCGTTGTGCGCGTGACCTGGTCCAATTCAAAATTGGGGATGTGCGCGATTACGCAACTGTTAAGCAGCTGGTTTCAGATGCAGATGTGATTTTTAACACAGCTGCTTTGAAGCAAGTGCCCACCTGTGAATATTATCCTTACGAAGCAGTGCGGACCAATGTAACGGGTGTTCATAATATTGTTCGTGCTGTTTGCGAATCTCCATCAAAGCCAAGTCTGGTTGTTGGTATTTCAACAGATAAAGCCTGCAAACCAATCAATGTGATGGGCATGACAAAGGCGCTGCAGGAACGTATTTTCATTCAAGGTAACCTGTATGCTCCCAATACTCGCTTTGTTTGTGTGCGCTATGGCAATGTGTTGGCTTCCCGTGGTTCTGTGATTCCACTATTCTTGGACCAAATTAGACGTGGTGGTCCAGTAACTATCACCATGAAAGAAATGACACGATTCCTATTGTCGCTGGATCAAGCAGTGGACACCGTGTTTGCTGCGGTACGCAGTGCAGAACCAGGTGATACCTACATTCCTCGCGTCCCATCAGCGAATGTGGTGGATATCGCCAAGTTGTTGATTGGTGATAGCAATATTCCAATTCAATACACGGGTATTCGTCCAGGAGAGAAGATTCACGAAACCTTGGTTTCAGAGGAAGAGTGCTTCAGAACTGACCAAGTGGGTGATTACTATGTTATTCGTCCAATGTTGCCAGAATTGCGGTTACAAAAGGCAGTTGAAAAACCTGCGTTGGATCGCGAATTTTCATCTGCATATCATTGTGTGGATGCAAACGAATTGAAAGCAATGCTGATTAGTGGTGGCTTCTTGGATAAAGATGGTGTTGCGCGTGATGATTCCAAATTGTTGGGAAAATTAACAGCCATTAACTCATTGTCTTACTAGGAAAGTAATATGTTAGTAACACGTGCACCATTACGATTTTCATTGGGAGGAGGGGGAACGGATATCCCTACCTACGCCAATCAATTTGGTGGGTTCATCTTAAGTGTGGCCATTAATAAGTACGTGTATATTAATCTCAATAAGCCAAACATTAGTGATGTGCTACGAGTTAAATACTCACGTACCGAAGAAGTAGAGAACCCAGATCAATTGCAACATGAATTGGTCAAGGGCGCATTGAAGTTGACGGGTGTTTATGACAAAATTGAAATTTCAGCAATGGCGGATGTTCCAAGTGGTACCGGCTTAGGCTCATCAGGCAGCTTTTTAGCGGCCCTGTTGATGGCTTTACACACCTACAAGCGCCAACACGTACCGCCGATTGATTTGGCCGAAGAGGCGTGTCGCATTGAAATGGATATCGCTGGAAAACCTGTTGGCAAGCACGATCAATATCTAGCTGTATTTGGTGGATTTACATGTTTGGACATTCAAACAGATGGTAGTGTTAAAGTATCACCACTTAAAATTGACTTTCATTGTACTGAAGAGTTGCGAAACAATCTCTTTTTCTTTTATACGGGAGTGCGTCGCGACAGCTCATTAGTACTGGCTGACCAAGCTGTTGGTGTTGCGTCTAATCAACAAGTTTTGGAAGGTTTTCACCAGATTAAAGAAATTGGCTATCAAGTTAAGACCTGCTTGGAGAGAGGTGATTTGGATGGTTTTGGAAAGCTGCTTAACAGACATTGGGAAATTAAGAAGCAGACTTCAACGCAAATGACTAAGACTGCCCTAGATAAGGTATATGAAGATGGAATTGCGAGCGGTGCTTTGGGCGGCAAGTTAATTGGTGCTGGTGGTGGTGGCTTCATGATGTTCTACTGTCCAAGTGATGGTGGAAGACAGCGCCGTTTGCGTCAGGCAATGAATGAACATGGTCTCAAAGAAATGCTTGTTGATTTTGACTTAGAAGGAACCAAGGTTGTTATAAACATTTAACCAAGGCAGAGAGCGAATATGGAAAACCTCCAACAAAAAGTAGTAGGTGAATTTTTAAATAAGGTAGTCGACATTACGACACAGCTTCCTCAGCCTGAAATACAAAAGGCAATTGATACCCTATTTACCACATGGACAAAGGGTAGAATTGTCTATGCTATTGGTAATGGTGGGTCGGCATCAACAGCGTCTCATTTTGCGTGTGATTTGGCTAAGTGCACAATTGTTCCCAATAAGCCACCATTCAAGGTTCTTTCGCTTTGCGACAATATGGCGCTATTTAGTGCGTGGACCAATGACTTTGGATTTGGCTCAGTGTTTACAGGCCAAATGAAACCATGGCTCCAAGAGGGCGATACTTTGATTGTCTATTCAGTGCATGGTGGTTCTGGTGATGGAGATGCAGGTCCTTGGTCTCAAAATTTGGTGAAGGCTGTTCAGTTGGCCAAAGAAAAGGGTGCCAAAGTCATTGGCTTTACTGGATTTAGCGGTGGAGCTGTGGCTAAGTTGGCTGATGTCAGTATTGTGGTTCCAATTAACCAAGAACCATTAGGAACCGCGCTAGTTGAATCATTCCACGTTGTCTTGCATCACCTACTTTGTGTGGCACTACGGCAGAAGATGGAAGCGTATAACGCCTAAAGCGAATGTTGGGGCACTGGCAAAATTTGCCCCGTGCGACATGAATTGTAGATTGTATCAATAATTGCAGATGTTGCGTATCCATCTTGACCACTACCAAGTGGTGAACGCCCTTCACTAAGAGCTGCTTTAAATTCAGACCATTCTTCTATCCACGATATGTCGTCGGGTGGAAACTCTATGAGCTCTTCAACTGGCCGCCATCTTGCATCATCTCGCTTACCAATATAGAGGCGTTGTGAACCATAGCTTCCCGTGAGGCCTTCGATTTTTAAGTATCCGGTGGATCCCATTACCTCGAAGGAAAATAGATTCTTCCACTGTGTCCAGCTTGTGTGAAATTGTGCGACTGAACCACCGGTTGTTTTGAGCAGAACGAAAGCGTTGTCTTCCAAAGAAGTTTTTTTCCAAAAATGATTAGTTAAAAGTCCATAGGCTTCAGAAATTTCGCCCATAAACCATCGGCACAAATCAATAATATGCACCCCTTGATCAAGAAGTTCGCCTCCACCAGAAGTGGATGCCTTTCCACGCCACTCTTCATCGTAACCCGGTCGCCCACCATGACCATAGCGTGCACGAATATAAAGTAAGTCGCCAATTGCACCTTCAGTAAATAGTTGGTGGGCTTTAGTAATTCCAGGAAAGTGGCGGTGGTTAAATCCAGTTTTGAGAATGCGATTATGCTGCTTTGCAGTGCGAACCATTTCAGCAGATTCGTCAGCGGTGCACGCCAATGGCTTTTCACAAATAACGTGCTTGCCGGATTGGAGTGCTTGAATTGTCATTGGGGCGTGCAAATTGTTCGGAGTTGCAACAACAACAACATCAATGTCAGGGTTTTGGACAAGTTCCTGCCAAGTTGCAGCAACGTTGCACTGGGTGAGTGAAGCTATCTCTGTTGCTGAGGATGGATTTGGGTCAAAACATTGTATAACACGATCACCAAGTTCTAGTGCGGCAATGCTGCGCTTTTTTCCAATTAAGCCACACCCAATAATGCCTAATTTTAACATTTAACTTGCGCCTCGTGCAGTGAGAACTGCTGGAATTGTTTTGAGAAGAATTTTAATATCCAACCATAATGTCCAATTATCAATGTAGTCTAAATCCAATCGGATCCACTCGTTCCAATCACTGATCTCGTTACGTCCAGATACTTGCCAGATACATGTGATGCCTGGGCGCACAGAAAGTTTTCGCTTCTGCCAATCTTCAAATTGAGAAAATTCATTGGCAGAAGGGGCGCGTGGACCTACCAAAGACATGTCTCCCCGCAAGACGCTCCAAAGTTGTGGTAACTCATCTAAGCTAAATTTTCGCAGAAAACGCCCAATTCCAGTGATGCGTGGATCGTTGCGCATCTTAAAAAAGGGCCCCGACATTTCATTTTGGTCCCATAGTTGTGATTTGATGTCATCGGCATCCACTACCATTGTGCGAAATTTATAGCCAACAAATGGGACAGCATTTTGTCCGAGCACGTTCCAAGGATAAAAAATAGGTCCTCGTGATGTTAGTTTGACGAGTAATGCAATAATTAGAAAAATGGGGCTGAGTAGGATAAGCAGGGCTAGGGAGACGGATATATCAAGAATGCGCTTAGAGAGTGGGAGGCGCCCCTGCTCAGCACATTCAGTAAGTTGTGATGTACATGCCATAATCATTCTAAAGTTTTGGGTTTAGTCAGTTCCGATCGATCGTAAACAATAATGCCTAAACACATGAAAAGAAGTGATGTCAGGAAGGCTGTTAAAACCATTTCACTCCGCTTGGGCCAACATTTGGTCAGGGGAATAATGGCAGGATCAACAACTTGAAATTTGAGTTCGTCTTTGGCCTCTTCCATTTTGGCAAGTTCTAACTGTTGTGCCGTAACAGCACTCATCTTTGCCAGGATTTCGTGACGCAATGTTAGGTATTGCAGATAAACTTGTTGAGGCACTTTCTTAACATTAGGTGTGCTAATATCTTCGAGAGTATCGTTTGGCGAAGTGCCGTCCATGTCAACATTGCCAAATGTTTCTTTGGTCATTTCAGGTAAAAATGCCTTCGGGCCATTGCTCTTGGCTGTCTCGGGTATGTCGTCATCTGTAATAACAATCTTGGATTCGACATTTGAAATTCGACCGTCCTTATAAAATGAATTTAATTCATTTCCTGTTTCCAGAAAGGCTTCCTTATTTTTTGCAACCTGATTTTCCAGATAAAGTCGGTAATGTTTGGCCTGCGTGAATGCTGAAGCTTGAATAAAGGACCTTAGTTCGTTCAAAAAAGTATTAACAATGTCAACTGCCAATTGAGGGGAGTGAGCTTGCGCGGCGATTGTCACGGTACTTTGTTTTTTGTCTTCTCCAAATTCAAGTTGATCAGACAACTTTGATACAGCCACCTGCATTGGGATGTTCTTGCCGTTACCCAAAATAGGAATGAGATTCATTTTTTCGATGACGCGTTCTGCTAAAGAGCGGCTTTTGAGGAGTACCATAAGTTGGTTGGATTGGCTGTTACCCCCACCAATGTCCAACAAACTGCCAATTCCGCCGCTCATGGAAGATGCCAAGGCAGAAGCACCGCCCGCTTTGGAAGCTAGAGGTAATATGACGGCCTCTGCGCGATACTTTTTGGGTAATAAGAGGGAAATAACGAGAACGACAAGGGTGCAAAAGATGACGACCTGAATGATCAATTTACGGCGGCGATTCAGAAGCAATAGGTAATCAAGTAGGTTTGTTTCGGTCATGTTATGTATTTAAAACAGTTATTAGTTTAGGGGGACTTGGTAGCAAGCCACTTTAAAAATGCAAGAGTATTTAATGCATATTTTGACGCCACATGAGTCCTAACTTGAACAGGCCATGTTGTGCTGTCTGGCCTTGAACGAAATTTGCATTTTGAATCCAGTCTAATCCTGCTTGTGAGTAAAGTTGCCAGTGAGGCGCAATCTGAACATGAAATTCTCCAATGGCCATGTAGTGCTGCTCTTTTGGACCTGAAGAGACCGTCACGATGTCCACAATTCTGCCAGAGCCTGTACCATCACTCACATACTTGTAAATATCACTTAGTCTTCGAATATAGAGTAAATTGAGATCTCCCCAGGAATATGGAGAAATAGTATATCGAAAATCAGTACGCACAAATTGTGTGTCTGGTCCAAATGTATGGGCAAGAAATTCTCGGTTTAATGTCCATCCGTTGAAATATTGAATATGTCGGTAGGGACGCGATCCTACGTATTCATATTCGGCATATAGAGACAGGCGGCCGTCGTTTGTGAGTCGAGGAACGCGTAAATTCCCGAAGTAGGTTAGGTAATGGCCTGGTACTGGTCCAAGATCACCGAAACTAATATCTTCAAAATATATTTGAGTGGCAAATTCAATGTTGCGCAATGATGGAATCCGAAATCCCCCCGAAAATGTATAGGATCGATTTGTTGGATAGCCTCCGCCCAATGGATTTCCTGTAGCCATTGGAAAGCCAATTGTTTCCAGGATAACGTCACCAGGGGGGAGTGTAGGGTAGCCTTGACCGCCAAAGGTAAGCTCATGATTAAAACCGAGACGGATGCTGGGGATGATGTGCCAAACAAACTGAAGACCAGTAATCCATGGACGCTCAGGAGAATATTGGGGTCCGAGGTTGGATAAAAAGACGGCCAATTTATAGGAGCCAAGTTTCTTTAGCGCCCAAGGCAAATGAAAGGGATATGGGGTATCTAATTCAATCATGTCCAAGCCGCGTGGGTTATTAGAAAATAGCACGCCGCCGTTCTGAGCGCTTCCCCAGACAAGCTGGTCTCGACCCACTTCCAATTCAACATTTTTCCAACCCACTTTAGCTGCTAATGTCTTGGCATAAATATTAATGCTGCTGCCAATGCCAGTCACAGTTGGAACGGTGACTTCTATTTGGGGTCGACCAAATACAGACACATACTTGCCAAGCTGCAACGAGTGTCGTGTTTGGAGATCAAAGTTATTGCCTTTTACGTAGTGACGACCTTCTTGATCCCAATAAAATGGGTGGAATTCACCTGATATTGGATCAAGTCCATTGGGTGCTACAAGTGTGGGGTTTTCACCCAAATACATATATTGACCATAAGCAACTTCTAGTGGATGAACATAGACACCATGTCTTTCGTCTAAAGTATCTCGAAATTCGGAGTGTAGAGCCGAAAATATCTTCTTTAAGAATCGATTTTGACTAGCTGCCTTGGTAAATTTAGATAAAGAGGGTTCCTTGGCGTCATTTTCTTGTTTGATTTCGAAGTTTTTTTCAGCTTCTTTAATCAAGCGCGCAAATTCTAATGCGCTCCAGGGCCGTTGTTCTGGAAAGTCACTTTTGATAAGGCCCGCCCCAATTAGTATTTGAACCCAGTCATAAGAGGGGTCATTAAGTGGAATATTAGCGCTAGTTTGGGCTAAGGTAGTGCTTTGGACAAAAGCAAATAAACCAAGCCATACGCCCAAAGCGATAATTAAGCGATTTTGCATAAGAGTGCAGGTTTGTTGTGTATGAGCAGGTGTATGTCAAGAGTAGTTCTTGACTCCCTAGGGTGTATGGTGAAATGGACTGAATCAATGGCAAATAAGAAAATACAAACGGCTGTTATCCCCTGTGCGGGCTATGGTACGCGGCTGTTTCCCGTCACAAAAAGTGTACCAAAAGAGCTGCTGCCAATAGTGAGTACGCCAGCAATTCAATATGTCGTAGAAGAGCTGGTATCGGTGGGTATTTCTGAGATTGTCCTCGTGACGAATAGTTACAAAATGTCCATCGAGGACTATTTTTTACCCAATAACCAACTGAACGCTTTCTTATCTGATCGTCATAAGAATGATGAGTTAAGACAATTGAACGATATTCAAAATATGGTGAAAATTTCGGTTGTTAATCAGCCTGAACCAAAAGGTTTGGGAGACGCGGTTCTTTGTGCAGAAAATTGCATAAGGGATCAATTTTTTGTAGTGGCTCTCCCCGATGTAATCTTTCCAAAAGAATCAAAATCAACTGCCCGCCTCTTGAATCAATGCAAAGAAAATGAATGTGGGGGGTTGTTGTTGAAGGAATTTTTACCGCAAAATAGTAAGCAATACGGTGTTGTGAAGGCCCAATCGATTGATGATGGAGTGTATTGTATCAAGAGAGCTGTTGAGAAACCGGCTCCAGATGAAGCACCATCTAATCTGGGGATTATTGGCCGCTATGTGTTATCAAAAGAAGTATTTAGTCAGTTGAAACGTACAGCAGTTTCTAAGTCAGGCGAAGTAGAGTTGACATCGGTTCTGGATAATACGGCTGAAAAAGACAAGTTTTTAGGGGTACTTGTAGACGGACCGCTGTTTGATGTTGGGACTATCGACGGATATGTCGCCGCCACAAATCATTTTTTTCAAAAGGGCAAATCCTAAAAAATCTAAAAGTTAGATTGTTATCTGGTTATAATAAAGCCTACAAACCATTGACAATACTGGTTTTGAATGGTTTGAAGCTGCACGCCGAAAGGGGGGGCTTAAGGAGATTAAAATGACAGAGTTACGAGTATCCCCCATTCTGAGCTTCTCAGACATTCATCACACACAGACATCATCAACCAATATTCCCGGTGTAGGGACCGTAGTTACCCCCTTTACAGGCACACCTACGATCAGGGGCACCGGTATTCGTCTTGATGGTAGCGTCACCATCACCCGACCATCTCCCTGGATCAGCCTAGAAGCTGGACTTGGCGCCGCTGCCTCTTATGGGCTCGTCAACAGCTATTCTGCCAATGCTGGCATTGGTGCTAAACTGCACTTACCCAATGATCGTGCCCGTGCCTTTCTGAATCTCGGTGTTGCGGGTTGGAAGCTTTTATCCAGTGATGACAATGTCACCACACTTGGTGCATCCATTGCCTTTGGAGTTGAAGCGCCTCTTTCAGATCGTTTGGCGTTCTTTGTTGATGCCAACTATGCCACCAACTTTGATCTATCCCAAACAGCTGTGGGTGCAGGTCTCCTCTGGCGTTTTGGTCGTCAGTCATTACCACCTATTCGGCATACAGAGGATGTAATGAATATCCATATTGGCCTTGAGAACGCAGCCCATGTTGTTCAACAAGTAAAAGCGCTTTTTGGTGTTTCTATGGCAAGGCAAATTGAAACATTTGCCGAAAAAAATACAGTGGAAGAACGAGTGTTGGGATTGGTAACTTATTTTCGTTGGGTTTCTGGAAGTGAGGGTGCTGGAAACTTGCTGGCCATGTTGCCATCGCTGACAAAAGTTTTTGGCCAGATTGACCACGCAGTTGGATTGGCATCAAGCACCAGCAATATTCTCCTGGATGATGTTATTAAGCGTCGCATTGATGATCTTAAACGTCAAAGGGAAACGATCCTACCCACATTGGCTGCATTGGGGATTGACTATTTACACTCTGAAAAGCCATCGATTATGGAGCAACTGATATCACTTGCACTGAAAACCCTCCAAACTATCCAGTCTGAAGCAACAGCAGAAGTCAAAGCAGCTGCATTAAAATCTCTTAAAACAGCTGTAATTGATGGGTTCAAGGTTGTGGAAATGCTGGGAAGTGAACAGCTAAAGCCCAACATCACACCAGATCGTATGCAACAGGTTGAAAAGTTTAAGGCCGTATTGAATTGCATTCAAACGGGTAAGGCATGTGATAAATTTCCTGGTTTTCCAACAATGGCGAATATTGAAGCCATGGAGAAGACACTCCCTAGTTTATAACGCAATGCGCAACAACCTATTTGGCCAATCGACGATAAGAAGATGTCAATTAATCAAGGCCTTTAGGGAGTTGAAACGATATGGTTCAGCCAAAAGACAATAATGATTTTACAAGAAAGCTGACTGCCGAAGTGGGTATTGGTGCTGCAACGACCCTTATTCACACTTCAGCGGCAACAGTAATCCATATTCCAGAAGGAACAATCCGAAATCCGTTCAGTTTTGACTCTTATCAACCATCTGTAGTGGTTAATGCAGGTGGTGAATATGCTACACTCGACTTGGGCCGCTATGGTGTATCCGCAGGTTTGAAGGGACAGTTTGGTTACGCCAATAACCACAATTTTTGGGCCGGCTCGGTTTATGGAAAAGCGCTGCGCACCTCTGATTATGACCAGTATAATGCGTACATTAAACTCGGAGCCAGTTGGATCAATACAACAACGCAGGTAAGCTCCGAAGGCAATTTGGCCGCATTGGCTGCTGTTGGTGTACAGCTAAAGCTAGCACCCAAATGGGGCGTATCGATTGAATTGGGCGCAAAGGGCGTTACCAGTGTGCAACAATTCGAAGGTTCGGTTGGATTCTATTACCAACCCAATGGAAACTCAACGCCTGCCGATAAGCTTGCCCAAAAAGCTGAAGAGACGCTTCAAACAGCCAAAGATGCCATCCAGGATATCAGAAAATTTTCAGAATACTTTGTAGCGGGAACCAGTGCCGATATCGACGAGGTCTTAATTACAATTGAAGGTTATGTATCTTGGATAACAGATCCAAACTATACTTGGTTGGAAAATGAAAAATCTGCAAAGCGCTCCTATATTTATATCAAACGATCTATTCAGCAGGCTGTGGCATATGCCATACCTGCAACCACCTATTCCAAGGAATGGATGGCATCAGAAGCGCGGCAAGTGAATCAAGAGTTGGTACAGCTGGATACAGAGGTATTATATCCCGTATTGCAATTACTCTATCTCAGAAAAGATTCGGTTTCTGATCTTCTTGATAAGCATGCAAAAGAAATTGATAAAGCACTTTATACTGATAAGGATCCACAAAAGGCAAAAGGCACATTTGATAACTATAAAGATTACGTTAAAAGAACCAATGAACTATATATAAAAATTCGCAACCGACTGTCACCTGAGCAACGTGCAAAAATGGAAAATTTTGACAAACAAATTGGCTGTTTAGAAAATGGGGACATGTGTCCCAATTCTGAATCCCAAAATCATTCTTTACCACACTTTCAGCGTGCCCTAGAGGCACTGATTGCTGAGAAGGGTGTTGCGGGTAACAAAGCTGTCCAAGGAGATACAAAATGAATAATTATACCAAGAACCCAACAGCTGTCAGGATAGAGATGCCCAGAGAAGCGGGTATTACCTATGTGAAGCAGCCAACTGTCGTGGCGGAGGCCCCCGTTTCGGATCCATTCAAAGCGGGATATGTTGAATTGCCTGATGCCTATGTTGAGACAACCGACAGATTTGCAGATGGTCGATATACAGGTTCTTCTTCATTTGGGAGTGGCCTCGGTACCACCCTTGCTGTTGCTGGTGGTGCAGCTATTGTTGTCGCTGCAGGGCCAGAAATTGCAGCAGCGGCCGCCCTTGCCATTGCACGTTACGGTGTTCAATGGGCAGCGACAGCTGCAACCGCAGCCCTTGTATCGGCATGTAGCCCTTCAGAATCAGTTTATCAATCTAGCGCTCCTGAATTTTTTGCAGAGGATGGCGGAGCTGTTGACGGTGCTATCGATGGTGGTGTGGATACGGGTCATCCCGATACATCCCTGAAACAAGATGTAACAGATACATCGGTTGAACCGGATACAGTTGCTGACGCCGATGGCGATGGTGTTGCGGATTCATCGGTTGAACCGGATACAGTTCAAGATACAGAAGACACCTTCATTGAACCAGATACAGTTGCTGACGCCGACGGTGATGGTGTTGCAGATACATCGGTTGAACCGGATACAGTTCAAGATACAGAAGACACCTTCATTGAACCAGATACAGTTGCTGACGCCGATGGCGATGGTGTTGCGGATTCATCGGTTGAACCTGATACTGTTCAAGATACAGAAGACACCTTCATTGAACCAGATACCGTTGCTGACGCCGATGGCGATGGTGTTGCGGATTCATCGGTTGAACCGGATACAGTTCAAGATACAGAAGACACCTTCATTGAACCAGATACCGTTGCTGATGCCGATGGCGATGGTGTTGCGGATTCATCGGTTGAACCTGATACTGTTCAAGATACAGAAGACACCTTCATTGAACCAGATACAGTTGCTGACGCCGATGGTGATGGTGTTGCGGATTCATCGGTTGAACCGGATGTAGTCAACGACGCAGGAGACACACTTGCTGCATCAGATGGTGATGTGGGTGAGGATGCCGATGCTCCGATTAAGCCTGATACTATGACGGCTCCAGTTTTAGGCGAACCACTAGTTGATAGTGCTTTGCCATCAGGCAATGGCTGTTTTAATGCGAATAACGACGTGACGGTCAACTGGTATGGATCTGATCAGGAAAACCAACCACTGTCCTGTGAAGTGTCAGTTGTAAATGTGGGTAATAAGGTTGAAGTAGCCAAAGTCGCAGTGCCTGCGCAAAACCCTTCACCTAAAATGAAGGCAAAAATTCCTGCCAGCCTGATCGAACCGTTTATTGATTATGACATTACGGTCAAATGTACGGATACGGATGGTCTTAGTGCAAGTGAAACAACTAATCAGCCTGTTAACTTCTTCCACAAAAATACAATTATGTGGGTACGCTTTAAAGATGGCGTGGGCAATGTTGTTACAGATTCAGGACCAAGTAAATTACATGGTACTGTTGTCGGTAAGGCAGATTGGGTAGTTAAGAGTGGTTTGATTTTGGATGGTAATACGCGCGTGGAATTTCCAAAATCATCGTTGTTTAATTCTGCCAATGAACTGTCTGTGTTTTTAGTATTTGAGCCAAAAACATTGGACCAATCTCCATTTGCCACAGTTTTGGAAGTCATGAACCAATTGCAAGGTCAGCGATTGGCAGTAGATGTGCCGGAGAAGGGGAAGGTACGTTTCTCTCAGAGCTATGTTGGAGCTGCTCAGTCTATTCAAGATGTGATGGCTGCAGGAATTAACGAACTTTTGTTCATCCAAGATGGCAGTGGTGCACAAATTGTAAAATGGGTTGGTGGATGGAAAGCTGTTGCCCAAAGCAATACATACACAGGTCCTGTTAAAATTGATGATGGTGGCTCAATGACCTTGGGATGTTGGGCTGATGGCACCCATTGTTTTGTAGGTACACTCTATGAAGTGCAGATTGTTGCCAAGAATACTATCGCAACTTGTCAGTAATCCATGCGGACTTCAGGTTTGGAAACTCGGTTAATGTCGGGTTGATTCTGGATGTGCCAACAAGTGTCTTAAACTTCTCGATACTCATATTATGTGTGTTGATGCAGAGTAGCATCGTCCCATTGGACGATAATACACTTTTAGCTAATGTGAGTAGTTGAGGGTAATCGGCATTTGTTTTGAATAGGCGTCCCAACTTTCCTGTCGAAAATGTGGGGGGATCCAAAATAATCATGTCCCAGCTACGACCCTTTTTGGCAAAGCGGGGAAGCCATTCAAACACATCCCCAAAAATGAAGTCATGTTGGGTGTCATCTATGTTGTTGGCCCGAAAGTTTTCGCGCCCCCATTCCAAATATTTTTTAGAGAGATCCAGGCTGGTAACGGTTGCACCCGCCTTTGCAGCGCAGACACTAAAAGCGCAGGTATAAGAGAAAGTGTTGAGAACTGTTTTGTGGCGTAGATCCATGTCCAATATCGATTTTCGATTCATCCGTTGATCCAGAAAAATACCGTAGGAGTAGCCCTCTGAAAGGCTGAGTTGATATGCGACGTCGTTTTCCCTTATCAAAAACCGAGAAGGGGCTTGCGGGCCTAGAATGTGCTGTGCGTTTGCTTCTTGCTTGCCCTTGGCTCGGACGTGAGGCGTTGTGTTCTTGTAATAGAGCCCTGCGGTTGGGAAGTGGGTGTGTAGGGCATCAATAAGATCCTGCTTTGGATAAGATGCAGACTGAATCAGTAAAAAATCCCCTAATTTATCAATAGTTAAACCGGGTAGGTGGTCGCCCGCCTCGTTAACGAGGCGATAGGCGGTTGTTTCTTTTGAAATGAGGGGTATGCGCTTTGAAAGGTCAATCATGGGGCTGAGGTGCCCTAATTGTGAAATTTAAGCAACTTTTTTGGTGGGGCGCCGATATGGTGTGAGAGTGGGGATTTGGCGGTGAGAGGTCACATATGAAGCATTTGGGATTTTTGTTAACCATTATTGCAATTGCGGGCTGTAGCTCAGGATCATCAGCGCCGGCAACATCTGTAGAGGCCTCGGAAAGTGGTGCCATCGCTACAGCACCCATGACCAATTATTTTAAAGCGGATGGTACATCACTTGCGATTTCTCCAAAGGCATTTGATAAGCCCTTTTTACTAGAAGCCACAATTCAATCCCAAACGGCAGTTGAGAAAGATGTCGATACCCTTCAGAGTCAAATTATTATCTTCAAAAGAAAGGGCGACAACATCACAATGTTGCGAAGTGGCTCCGGCCATAATTCTGATACTGATTTTGCAAGTGACTATCTGCTAGCTAAATTCAAAATAACAAAAGAAGACGCCAGTTGGATTAATTTTGATTTCGAAAATGGCATGTCACTCATTTTGCAAAGAGAAAATGATTATGGTTTGGATGCGGAAAAGCAGACCGTAACAGCGCTTGAAATCAAAAACGCCATTGTGGATTCCATTACGATTGATTCCGATTCTGTTGCGGTCGCAAATATTACGCAAGTTCTTGTGCCACGCGCTGAGTTAGAGGCGAAATCGGATACAGATATCGTCACAGAGCAAAATCTTGAGTTGGACGGTTACCGTGTCACCTATACATTTTCATCGTACGTTAGTAATCAGGATTTCAAAAAGGTCTTTGCAGAAAACAAGGTCGGACAAAATATGTACTTTACGAGTGATACACAGTTGTTGCCAGTGCTGGGTGTGCCTGTGAGATACATTACCCGATGGGATATTTCAAAGCCGATCCGATATTATTATTCCGCCAATATCCCAGAGGAATTCGTGCAGGCAGTCAAAGATGGTGTTTTGTATTGGAATAAGGTGTTTGGTCGAGAAGTGCTCACTATTGAGAAAGTCCCCGATAACATTGTTGCCCCACATCCCAAGCTGAACTTGATTCAATGGCAGGCCTATGATGGCAGCGCCTCTGCTTATGGTCGGATACAGCATGATCCAATGACGGGCGAAATTCGTAAGGCCATTATTTCGATTACTTCGGGATGGGGTTGGAAAAAGGAACCAGCCGACTACAGAGCGGTTGCACGTGCTCCGAATGTGATTATTGCAGGACTGCAAGATGGAACAATTTGCAATGAAGATGATGAAGCTGGATTTGTAGTGACGCAGGAGCGTTCCCTGATGGCAGCGCAGGATGAAATGCGCCGCTTGGTTGCGCATGAGGTTGGCCATACGCTGGGATTACGTCATAATTTTGCGGGTAGCACAGCGAGCCAATGGTCGATGAATGAGACAATGGCACAGTACCGAGAATATCTTAAAACAGGATCGCCATCGAAAATTGTACCTTTAACATCATCGGTGATGGATTACTTCAAATCTGAGCAAAGCTCCCTGATTGGATATTGGATTCGTACCCAGAGCGAGCCCTTTTCATATGATCGAGAAGTAATTAACTGGGGATATTTTGCGAATGGAGATGCAGCCCAGTACCCTCAAGAAATGTTTTGTTCTGATAGTGGTATCAAGAGCTTTTTAGATTGTAGCCAGCGAGTATGGGATGGTCAGCACCCTCTTGCAGAGCGCATCTATGAATTTCATGCCAATCTTGAAAATCTATCTGTCTTTGTTGCTGAAAAACTTGCACGCAATATTCGTCTACTCCCGGGCATGTCAAATTCAGAGCGTTGGCAGTCTGCATTACCAACAGCTCAAGATATTGCAGACACTGTTACCGAGCCGATTTTACAGTTACGTGCTTGGCTGTTTGTTAATAGTCAGTCGGTTCATGTGGCATATCGCGATCAGGAAATGACACAGTGGCTGGATAAACAAATTGCAGATGCAGGCGGATTTGGTTCACTTTTCTCACCACTTTTTGATCTTGGATTGAATAATATGCCGACGCGTTTAATGAAGGATTTTGAGATATATATATCAACACCTGAGTTTTCTGATAACCGATCGCAGATTGAGTTGGATGGAATGAAGATTGCTGCAAAAGCAATCTTTGATAAAATGCCACGAGAGTTGGTGCGTTCCATTACCAGTCAGCTATCCAAAACAGATAAGAAAGTAACACCTTATCGCAAATTTGCAGACTTCGAGGGGTTAGAATCTGTATTGGCGCGCTGGGCGTCGTATGTCATTTTGAGCACTAACGGCAAGGGCGACTTTCAGTTTGATATTGATACACGTGCAATGGCAGTGAGAATTTTGAAATCCGACATGGGCCCAGTGATTGATTGGGAGTCAACTGCGCGCAGTCAAATTGGCGATGGCATTATAAAGCATTGGGAAGATCGTTTTGGAAAATCATTTAAAGATATAGCTGCTATTGAAATGACACGTGAGCAGCGACAGCAGCTCTTGCAGGATGTTGATTTAATGAATGCCCTGCAATAGTGGTTACTTGATTTCCAAAATATGGAATTCGACACGCCGATTTTTGGCGCGCCCGTCTTCAGTGCTATTGCTTGTCAGGGGCTTACTCATGCCCCACCCGCGTGAGGTAAGGCGGTTGGCGCTAACGCCACGGGTCACCAAGGAATCGACAACTGCTTTGGCGCGTTCTTCTGAGAGTTGTTGATTGAGTTTTTCACCGCCAACATTATCGGTATGCCCTTCAACCAGCACCTTCTTGAGTTCTGGAGATTGCTGTATGAGCGCTGCGATTTGATCGATGACCATCATGGAATCACCTGTGATGACAGATGATCCCGTTTCAAAGTTGATTGGTCGGAAGATCAAGATGCGATCACCCACAATTTTAACAACACGATTGATGTTGGGACATCCTGGTCGTGCACCTGGATTTTCAGTATCCATAAATTGTGTGGGGCAGTAGTCTTCGGGGTCGTGTATGGTGTCATCGTCACGATCATTTGCGGGATGGCTGAAGTAAGAGAGGTTAGCCATGGTGCGAACGCGAGGTGCGCCATAACCGGAATCAATACCCGTACCTACGCTGACGGTGGCGGCAATTGCGCGATTGAACCAGTACTTGCGTAGACCACCATTCATTTCAACAGGGGATGTGTTTTCCTGATGCATAAACTTGTTGAACGTTGTTGAGCCTGAGAATTCACCTAAAATAATAAAGTCGTGGTGTGTGGAGATGGGGTGTTGCGCGCCAATTGCAAACAGGAAGTTGCTGCCGACATTCAGATTAATCTGCAAATTTTCAGTACTTTTGAATAGGGCACCCATCATCGCATAGACATCAGTGCGGCCAAAGTAGCGCTCGCCCACCACTTTAAATCCGCCAGTCATGCCATCGTTACCAAAATACCGACTATCATCGCCGGTAGGGAAAGTTACGAATGGAATGACCACCAATCCCAGCCCATAACGTTCTTCGACAGGATCTAGGAGTTGAAACTTGGTGCTGATCATGAGATCCCCAAAATTGGCTTCAGTAGTCGCCGTCGTGGCGCCCACTGGTTCGACTTTAGATGGTGTATTGCTTTGGAAGGCTACGTTGACGTCTAACCAATCCGCAATACCAAAGGCGATGTTGGTGTCTTGGGTTACAAAATAATCGACAACGTTATCGAGTCGCCCACCTGTACTAATTAAACTCATTTGCAGTGGGCGCAATGTGTAATCAAATCCAACGGCCACGTTCCAATGGTATTGACCCAGCATCTGGGTGTTATCCATGAAAAGACCGCCGTAGCCGTTCATGGGTAGACGTTGTAGTTGAACATCTAAGGCCTTTGCAGGAGACGCAATCATCAAGAGCCCAAATAATGTGACTGCGGTAATCGCAACCTTCTTCTTGCGAAAGAAAACTGGAACGACAATCATCGCACAAATAATGATGATGATAGATGGTGTGGCAGATGAATCATTTGTTGGATTCAAGCTGCAACTTGTAAGGCCTGATCCAGACAGGTGAACTTCGTTTGTGCTGTATCCCGCCAAGTTGGGATCAATGGTACCAGCGTCCACTTCGCCTGGAGCAACAGATGTGGTCGGACCCGCCAGTACAATATTATCATCACCAGGGTTTAATGGATCTGTGCCCTGCTGAACTTCAAGCCCATCGCGCGCGCCGCCGCCATCCGTATCTGCCTTTAAAGGATCGGTTCCATAGAGATTGACTTCGTCACCATCACTGAGGCCGTCGTTGTCGGAGTCGGGTTTACTGGGATCCGTGCCGTAGTTTTCAATTTCATCGCCATCCGATAATCCATCGCTATCGGTATCCACCAAAAACTTATTAAATTCATCCAAGTCTGAAATGCCATCATCGTCGGTGTCGGTATCCAGTGGGCTGGTTTCGCCAGTATCAACGATACCATTCCCATTTTTATCTTCGTTGTTGTCACTGAGTCCGTCGCCATCGCTGTCCGTGTCTAAGTAGTTGGGAATGCCATCGCTATCAAAGTCAGGATAGACACCGCCTGGAAAGGCAGCCTTGCGAACAATATCAATACCACCTGCATTAAATCCACCTGCAGTGCATTTGAGAATTTCGCCTTCTTCGCCTGCGTCAAATTGACCATTACCATTAGCATCTTGAGAGACAGACAAAACACCACCACCATCGAGATCACAGGAATTGATACCCATCTCAATCAAATCCGAAATGCCATCGCCATCGTCATCGGTATCTAGATCGTCAATGATACCATCGCCATCTGCATCGGTTTGTAGAAGGTGGGCAACGGTGAGCGGGTAGAAACCATAGTAAAAGCGAGAATCAATTTTACTTGGGAATGTTTCGCTGGGAATGGGGGTTGCGGCGGCATTACCCATTGTAAAGTAAAGTGCAATGGCATCGTTGGGATCTGTCCAATCAAGCGTCAATCCCGGCATACTTTTAAAGTGAGCTACTGAAAATTCTAAATGGGGTTGAGATGTGGATGGAGAGGCAAAGACGGCGCTTCCAATTGCTGCACCTTCAGCCGCACCAAACATGGAGGCGGTATTGCTGTCGTCAATAGAAGTGCTGCCCGCCGCAAACACACCATAATCGGTCAGTGCCTTATTAGATGCCTTACCCACAACAATTGAAAAGCCGTTATTAACGGTGAAATCAAAATCCATGAGTAATGAAAAGAATTCGGGTGCACCTAAGTTGGCAATATCTTGAACGCCGGATCCAGAGAGATCACTGGAAATGCCGGCGGGATCCCCGTTGCCATCGGCATCACCTGTAATAACATCAGTATTTGCGGTGTTGTTGTGTGTCAGTGTTGCAACCTGAAGGCTATCACTTGTGCTATCGTAAAGAATGCAAAGCTTTGTGGCATCAAAACCACTGACGCGAACAGCACCACTCACTACAAACTGGACGTCCTGCCCATTGGGATCAAATGGTGTGGGGTCAGTAATGCACGCAGTTGATGGAAAGTCAGTGGAAGCATGACCCGTAAATGTTACCGCATATATGGTAGGTGAAAAAATAAGTGAGGCTAAAAATACAATTGTCGGCAAAAGGCGATGGCGCATGAGATTCCCCAAGGTTCCAAGCCGGAGTATCGTAGAATGCAGAAGGAATCAACTATTCAATTACGGTTCGCTTGCCTTCGAATCGTGTAAACAGACTATACACGCAGGGAATTACAAAGAGTGTGAGAATGGTGGAGACGATAACACCACCAATGACAGCTGCGGCCATGGGGGTTCGGGATTCAGCCCCGGGTCCAAAGGAGAGTGCCGGTGGGATGGCCGCTGCAATGGTGGCTATACTGGTCATTAAAATGGGTCGTAGGCGCAATGGACAGGCTTTGAGTAACGCATCATGCACATTGGCGCCTTCATGATCACGTACTTGATTGGTGAAATCCACCAACAGAATGGAGTTCTTTTTCACAATCCCCATCAGCAGAATAATGCCAATCATGCTGTAAATGTTGAGTGAAAATCCGCCTAATAGCAGACCAATAAAGGCTCCTGAGACACTAAAGGGGAGGGCTAGCAAGATGGTAATGGGGTGCAAGAAGCTATTAAATTGGGATGCCAGTACCATGTAGGACACAATAATACCCAGCCAGAGCGCAAATAAGAGCGACTGGAATGAATCTTTAAAGGCTTCAGCGCTTCCAGAGAAAACAATACGGTATCCATCTGGAAGTAAGGGCGTTGATAGTGTCTTCACTTCCTTTAGGGCGTCGGCTTGTGATTTTCCTTTACCAACGTTGGCATAAATGCTCACGGCACGTTCGCGATTGAAACGCGTGATGGTAATGAGGGCTGGCTTTTCAACAATGGTGACAACGTCTGAGAGCTTGACCAGCTCACCGCGGTTATTGCGGACGTATAAATTTTCTAGCTGACTCTTGTCCTCGCGGTCTTTTGCTTTTAGGCGAAGGCGAATGTCATTTCGATGGCCGTCTTCTGTAAATTTACCATCGCGAATACCACCTACTAAAATGTTGAGTGTTGTGGTGATATCTTCCACACTCACCGCGTGGGCAGCGGCAGCCTCACGGTTGGGCACTACCTGCACCTCCATCATGCCATCTTTATAATCGGAATCAACGTCGCTAAAGAAGGGGCTCTTCTGCATGGCATCCACAATTTTTTTGGATGTATCTGTGATGGTATCCCAATTTTGGCCGCGTATGCTGAACTCAATGGGAAAGCCGCGTTGAGCGGTGAATCCTGACAGTGACAAATCTTGGATGATGGCCTGTACATCGGGAGAGATGCTGTTGAACTGCTTACGCAATACTTCCATGAATTGCTGTTGGGAAAGCTTTCGTTCTTTGCGTGGTACCATTGAAACAAATATGATGCCGGAGTTGACTTCACCGCCATTAAATCCACCAATGGCGGCATAATATTTGCGAACTTCGGGCCGTGACATCAGAAATTCTTCGGCAGCTTTGAATTTTTCATTGGTGTAGTCGATAGACGATCCTGCGGGTGCCTGCATGCGTACAAAGACCATGCCTTGATCTTGTGCGGGAACAAATTCCTTCTTCAAACAAGATGACAATCCTAATGAGAGGAAAAAGAAGAGAAGTGATCCTGTTACAACCTTCCAGCGGTGCTGAAGTGCTAAAGCCAAGTAGCGATGATAAGCAACGGATAGTTCGTGGACCATACGATCAAGTCGTTGACCCAATTTGGAGGTGCGGCTGCCTGCCACTACAAATTGAGCACATCGCATAGGGGTCAGCGTGAGCGCTTCTAAAAGTGAGATAGCTACTGCGATTGAGATGGTGACACCAAACTGATAGAAGAACTTTCCAATGATGCCACGCATAAATGCAACAGGTAAGAAGATGGCGATGATGGCGATAGTAGCTGCAATCGCAGCGAACGTAATCTGGCGCGCACCCTTTGATGCTGCAGTGACATGGTTTTCGCCAGATTCTTGATAGCGGAAAATATTTTCCAAGACCATGATGGAGTCATCCACCACGATACCAATTGCTAAGATCAACCCAAGTAACGTGAAGGTGTTGAGGGTGAATCCCATGAAATAAATAATCATGAATGTTCCGAAGATTGACGTCGGGATGGCCATGAGAATGTTGAATGTGGAACTCCATGAACCTAAAAATAGCCAACACACCATGGCGGTGAGAAGTGCTGATAGAAGAAGTGTGAATTTAAGTTCATCAACGGAATCTTTAATAAATTCTGTGCCGTCGAAGTTAACGCTGAGTTTCATGCCAGAGGGCAATCCCTTTTGAACGATATCCATCTTCTTCTTAACAGCATCAGCAATAGCAACGGCATTTTGGCCGCGTTGCTTCTTGATACCCAGACCCACAGCGGGATGGCCATAAGATCGAGAAATGCGCCTCAGGTCTTCCATGCCGAGTTCAACATCAGAGACATCACCAACATGAATGGGGGTGTAAATAGGGAGACCACCACGTTGACTGATTAGGATATTACTGAAATCTTTGACATTTTGAGTTTCGCCCATGACACGGACGATGCTCTCTTTGGTGTTGGTTTCCAGGCGGCCAGCGGGCTTTTCGATTTGACCTCGTTCAATGGCATCAAATAAATCTTTGGCTACAATTTGATAATAATTGAGTTTATCGGAATCAACCCAGACCCTCAAATTGGGTTCCAAAAAGCCACCCAATACCACTTCACCAACGCCTGGAATTGTTTGGAATTGATTTTTCAAATAATCCCGGGTGTAGGCCATGAGTTCGCGTACTGGTTTGTCGCCGGATAGTGCTACCCACATAATAGGCTGGTCTTCGGGATTTGTCTTAGTAACAACGGGTGGATCAATGTCTTTTGGGAGTCGTAGTTGTGCTTGAGCAATTTTAGTTTGCACTTCTTGTAAGGCCGCATCGATGTTGCGGTTTAATTCAAATTCGATGGTGACGTTGGTTTGACCTTCGCGTGAAGTAGATGTTACATTGCGAATACCATCAACGCTCATGACGGCATCTTCAACAATGTCCGCGACATCGGACTCCATAATGGAGGGTGCCGCACCTTCAAGTGTGACAAAGACATTAATGACAGGAAAGTCCACGTCGGGCATTTGGCTGATTCCCAGTCGGTCAAACCCAATCCAGCCAAAGAAAATGAGAGCAGCCATGAGCATCCAAGCAAAGACAGGATTGCGAATGGCAATATCTGAAAGTGTCATGGGCGATCCTTTAATTTCAGTTCGGGACTTGCTTCTCGTTCAACATTCAGAACTGCCGAGGAAATGCCAGTTCCAGGGATTTTCCCAGATGCAACTAGGAGTTGTGCGTAATTTACTTTGGCCTGGAAACGCAACTGATTGGCACGTCGCTCAGCGTTGAGCCAGTCGGCAAATGCTTGAAGAACTTCGAGATTACTTACCAGGTTGGTTTGATAATCTGCAGTTTGTGCTTCATAGTTAATACGATTCTTTTGGGCGGCACGATTGTAGCTGTTCATTTGGCTAAGCGTTGATTTCCAGGTAGAATATGCCGAACGAATATCTTGCTCAGATTGTCTTCGGGTGAGCTGCTCATTCAGTTCGCTTGCAACAAGCTTTGATTTTGCCTCTTGAATTTGTCCCCGAATATTTCCCTGAAAAATGGGTAATGTCAGATAGAATGTCGCGTCCCATTTAATCGGCTCATAAAAACCAACGCGGTATGGGTAGTAATTGGCAGATAAACTGATGGTGGGTGAATAGCCTGCGCCACTAACTTTTAAATTATTTTGAGCCTCTTGTACCGCAATGCTGGCGGCTAGTACGTCATCGCGTGATTCTGAACTTTCCAAAAAGTAATCAATGGATTGTTTGTTGCTGGCAGGTTTTGAATCTTGAATCTTTTGGTTGATAGAAACACCCGTTAAAAATTCAAGCATTTCACGTGCAACCAATAGTGTACCACGAATTTCAGACAAAGCGGCGGCAACATTGGCCTCTTGGGCTTCGGTAGCCGCAATTTCTGATTCCCGAGAACGTCCTACTTTTGCACGATCGCGTAGTTCAGCAATTCGTTTGCGTAGAACGCTTTCTTGCCGGACAAGAATTGCAATATCCGTTTGTACTTGCAGGACAGTATAAAAGCTTTGTGCAACATCACGATAAAGCAATTGAGCTGCGCGTTGATGCTCATGTCGCAAACGCTTCTGACTGGCTTTCAAACCTGCCATGGTACGAAATTCCTTCAGTCCAGAAAAGATCGGTTGTGTAAGATTAATGGATGTATTGGGAATGCTGCGTCGTAAAAAGGTGCTGGAGATGGATGTGCTATTGTTGGCGGCCTGATCTGAACTTGGTACATCCTGCAAGAGTTCGGTACCTTTGAATGCCAATTGTGGAAGTACTGCACCAAGCGCTTGGCTGAATTTAGCCGCTGCTTGGTTAATATCTTCCTCTTTCATTTGAAGTGTTTCACTGCGGCGCACTGCCATCAAAAAACATTGATCTAAATCAATTATGTTCGAGGATAGGATCTCTGCACGTGCGAATGATGCGCCCAAAAGCAGGACGGTAATAATGGATAGAAGACGTTGCATAGTTTATTTGGCGTGCGTGACCATCTTGGACATCTGATCAAATACGAATTCCATGAACCGCCGTTTGTCGATGTCAGGCATGCTGCGAATGGCAACACCTGTTTCAAAGCTAGTGGATGAAATTTTATTTTGCCAAAGGACTTCGCCGGTCGCGTGGACGGGTGAATCATCTTGCCCTTCGAGGTAAATCATTAAATCAAGAGCTGCGCCCATTTGGGACTGAGTTGGCATCATAAGGCGCAATCCACCGGCACTCAAATCACTACTTAAAGCTTCACGGGGATCCACTGGAGCCCCTGTAGAATCGAGGGGGGCATAGCTAACAGTAAGCGCCAAGTCCAGTCGTGCGAATTTTCGTCTGTTGGCCACATCATTGTTCATGGTGGGTTCGTGTATGCGACTTTGAATCTTATGGCAAGAAAGAGTTGCGCCGAATTACAACATCTTCTAGAGGGGATTTATGTTGGACTTGCGAAATTTTAAACCTTGCCTATTGCTTGCGATGCCGCAGCTTCAGGACCCTAATTTTCACCACAGTGTTGTTCTTTTGGTTGAATACGATAGTGAGGGTGCGTTTGGTTTGGTCGTCAATCGACAAATTGACCGAACTTTGGGTCAAGTGGAGCGCCCAGAATCGCCTGTTGATCAACAACTTCATGCTGCGTCCATTTGGTATGGGGGGCCTGTCGAGTTAGACAATGCGATGGTTATTTTTGAGGCCAAAGAACCAGATCTAGTGTTAGCTCTAGGGGATAAAGTTGCCTCACTGGGAGATGGTTTGCATGTCACAGGCAATACATCAATTTTAACAACACATGCCGATTTGCTGTCGAAGTCGCGCTTTAAAGTTGTTGCGGGTCATGCCGACTGGGGAATGGCCCAACTCGATAATGAAATTGCACAGTCCTCCTGGTTGGCAGCACCTCTTGATCGAGATTTAATTTTTTCAGAATTTGATACCATGTGGACGCGAGCTGTTCGTTCTTTGGGGATCGACCCCACACAGCTCGCAACGGCCATGCCTGCCGAGGGTGAATCAGAATTAGCTAATTAGTTAATACAACTTTCACGCTTTTATGCCGTACTTTGTTGAGAGCGGCATCGAATGCGGCCACATAGTCTGTCACAGGAAATTCATGCGTGACCAATCCATTTCCCGATAGTCGACCATCGCTTAACATATCAATGACGTGTTGGTATGTGCGCTGACGTTTTTCTTGGATGGTTGTTTGTCCAAACATGGCGCTACCGGTGAGCACAATTTCTTTAAACCAGATAGGGCTGGCATCCATTTTGAGTGTTCCCGCAGTGCCGACAAGTACCACTTTGCCGCGTTTGCGCGTCACACGCAGAGCAGAATCCACGGTTTGTGATGATCCCACGCAATCAAACACCAGATCCACACCACCCTCCAACACCGGTGGTCCCATGATCGGCTTTAATACGCGTGCATGGGTATGCTGAGCGACGTCGTTATAAATATTTTTAATGATATGTGTGGCGCCTAATTTTTTGGCCCAATTGGCCTGAAATACATGACGCGCAACTGCCAGAATGGTTCCTGTAAATCCAATGGCACGCAAACACTGAATTGTATTGAGGCCAATAATACCCGCACCAATAACCAGCACTGTATCAGTATTTTTGGGTGCATGCGTGGCCACGGGTTGCATGGCAGATGCGAGCGAATCCACTAAAACAGCGCTATGCAATGGAAGCGAATCGGGAATGGGAAATAACTGTGATTTGTGAGCCACAACGTGTTCTGAAAATCCGCCCCCCAAACCGCGCGTGAACCCAATGCATACACCGGGTGCTACTTTGCCATCAATAAAATGTCCGCAGAGGTTATAATCACCATCTGCACAATGGCGACATGGTGGCACAATGTCACGTGTGCAGCAGGGAAGAATATTTTCCACGGCGACGCGGGTGCCGTCTTCGGTGCGTCCAATAATTTCGTGCCCCATGATGGCTGGAAAACTGGAGTAGGGTTCCATGGAATAGGATTCATTGCCACGGAGCGCGTTGAGATCGCTGCCACAAATGCCACAAGCCTCGACTTTGACATGCACCCAATCTGGACTGGGAAGTATTGGGGTTGGAACTTGGGTAAGATGGAGGCAGCTGGCTTTGGGAAAGAGGCGATGTGGGAATAGTGTTGAGAGCCCTTTTGAAATTAAATACCGCGGAATGGAGAGACGAAATTCCAGTGCGGTCATCTGTTTTTTGGTCATAACGTCCTTCATATTATCAAATTGACTTCCAAGATCCTGCCGTATATCCGTCGCCGCTCTATGGCAAAAGATTTATTCGAGAAGTGCCGCAACTTCCAACATCCCAAATTTTTAAAGGCGCTGGGGGTCTATCCCTTTTTTCAGCCCATTGAAGAATCTGAGGGTAATCGTGTGGTGTGCAACGGCCAAGAATTGGTCATGGCCTGTTCCAATAATTATTTGGGTTTGACGCATGATCCCCGTGTCAAAGAGGCTGCCGCCCAAGCGGCGATGCGTTTTGGTGCCGGATGCACAGGGTCGCGCCTGCTGAATGGTAATCTGGCATTGCATGATGAATTGGAAGAACGCTTGGCCAAATTTTTGGGCAAAGAGTCGGCACTTGTCTTCTCAACAGGGTTTTTGAGTAATTTGGGCGCCATTAGTAGTCTGTTTGAGCGTGGTGATATTATTTATAGCGATGCGGATAACCATGCATCCATCATCGCGGGCTGCAAAGAGAGTAAGGCGACGGTTGTTCGTTACAGACATGCCGATATGGATGATTGCCGCGCCCAACTAGCGACACATCCCCAAGATGCCGCGGCGTGTATTATTACAGATGGTGTTTTTTCAATGACCGGTCGTGTGGTGGATTTACCCTCGCTTGTAAAAATTAAAAGTGATCATCCTGATGTAAAACTCTATGTCGATGATGCGCACGGTATTGGCGTATTTGGACAACAGGGTCGTGGTGTGTGCGAGCATTTTGACTGTATGAATCATGTCGATTTGGTGATGGGCACATTTTCAAAATCACTCGCGTCGATCGGCGGATTTGTAGCGGGCGAAAAGGATGTGCTGAATTACATGCGTCATATTGCACGTGGACTTCTGTTTAGTGCGGCCATCCCTGCAGCATCAGCCGCAGCTGCACTGAAGGCATTAGAAATTATCGAAACCGAACCTGAACATCGCGAGCGTCTATGGGATAACGTCACTTATGCACGCGCGATTTTGGAAGACAGTGGCGTCTATATTATGCCATCAGATGCACCCATTTTATCGATTTGGGTGGGTGGCGAAGGACTTGCCATGAAGTTGGTGGCTGATTTGAAAGAGATGGGTGTGTTTGCAACGCCTGTAGCCTACCCAGCGGTACCATATGGTCAGGCGCTTATTCGTACATCGTACATGGCCACGCATACCAAAGAAGACATCGACTGCATTGGGCACGCGTTCAAGACATTGGCCCCCAAACACAAAATTACACGCGCCGATTTGCCAGAATCGCCAGAGTGTCAACCGCCGTCTCCAACGTACAATATGGATGCATTGATGGAGTCCTTTGCATGACGATTGATGTTCGACCGGTCCGCACTGCCAAGGAACGTCGCGATTTTTTGAATGTGCCACGTTGTATTTATGCGTGTGATGCAGCTTGGGTAGAACCCCTACGTATTGAACTCAAAACCCGATTAAACCCCGAAAAAAATCCCTATTTTCGTAAGGCAGAGTCCGAGATGTTTGTGGCATATCAAGATGGTAGGGCCGCAGGGCGTATTACTGCGCAAATCGATCGCGCCGCCTTTCCAGGGGATGCCCCCAAAGAAGGCCACTTTGGGTTTTATGAATGTGTGAATGATATTGCAGTATCACAGGCGCTATTTTCAGCTGCAACCGAGTGGCTCAAAAAGCAGCGCGCCCAAAAAATTGTGGGTCCCTATAATTTCCGCTTAGAAGATCCGGCACCGGGTTTTCTAACCCATGGGTTTGACAAGCGCCCCATGTTCATGATGGCCTACTCCAAACCGTACTATCTCAAACAGGCGGAAGCATTCGGATTTTCAACGGTCATGGAACTCAAGTCGTATGCAGTATCGAAAGACCGTTATATTCCACAAGAAATACAAGAGAAGGCGTCTGTCGCAGCGCAAATTCCAGGAATGACGCTGCGTGAAATCGACATGAAGCGCATGTATGACGAAGCCGAAATGATCGGCAGTATTTTTAATGAATCGCTTAAAAATAATTGGGGCTTTGTGCCATTTTCAAAAGCGCAAGTGCGTGCGATGGCCCGCGATCTGAAAATGCTGGCCGACCCGCGCATCATTTTAATTGCGGAAGTCGATGGTAAACCTGTGGGTGCGGTGATCAATTTGCCAGATTATCATGATCTGTTTTGGGATTGCCGTGGTCGGTTGTTCCCAAAAGGATTACTGCGTATGACATTCCAAAAGAAAAAGATTCGGGGTTTGCGCGGTTATGCGATGGCAATTTTACCTGAATATCAAAAGCAGGGTGTCGGAACATTGTTGCTCAATGAGTCCTTCGTGCGCGCTATTCCGGCGGGCTACACCCATGGTGAAATCACCTGGATCCTGGGTTCCAACCACGCCATGAGCGATCTGTCTCAAGTCTTTGGTGGTATTGAAGACAAGTGTTACACCATCGTTGAAAAATCCCTGTAGTTTAGCGACGTCCGCGGCCACGACTGCGGTTGCGGCTAGAGCCAAAGCGTGGATTGACGGTGCGCTTGGATTTGGCAGCAGCTGCTCTAGCAATTTCCTTATAAGGTGCAATGCCTTCCAGTTCTTCACGAGGAAGAGTCATTCCAATCAATTTTTCAATACTGCGGATATCATTGATGTCCATCCATGTGCCGATCGTTGATGAAATACCAGTGCGCGATGCACGTGCGGTGCGTCCTGCACGGTGTACATAATCATCTTCTGATGGGGGCACATTAAAGTTAATCACGTGAGTAATACCTGCAATATCCAATCCACGCGCGGCAATGTCGGTACCCACAAGTGTGGATACTTTTCCTTTTTTGAAGTTATCCAATGCGCGTACACGCTGCGCTTGCGATAAATCAGAGTGGATGCGTTCACATGGAAAGCCTTGCTTGCTAAGCAATGTTGAAATGCGATCAGCGTCGCGTCGCATCTTAACAAACACAAGCGTGCTGCCTGGTTCTTTTTTGATCAATGTGGTGAGTGCTTTAATTTTATCTTCGGGTTCAACCAAAAAGAGGCGATGTGTAATGCCTGCTGCAGCAGTTCCAGGACGTGCGACCTTAATGACTTCAGGATCTTTCAAATAATTCTGAGCCAGCTTTTGAATTTCCATGGCCATGGTTGCCGAGAACATCATGGTGTGGCGCTTTGCTGGAATGACTTTCATGATGCGTTGAATCTGTGGCAAAAATCCCATGTCTAACATGCGATCTGCTTCATCAAAAACGAGCTCTTCAATGCTATCGAGTTTGACAATCTTTTGCTCCACCAAGTCCCAAAGGCGACCTGGTGTTGCAATAATAATGTCTGGGTGCTTGCGAATGGCTTGAATTTGCGGGCCCATCTTGACACCGCCGATAAATACAGCCGCGCGCAAGTGATGGCTTTTGCCAAATTGATCTAAAAACGCCTTGGTCTGCAGTGCGATTTCGCGTGTAGGGCAGAGCACAAGGCCACGAACGCCTTTGCCGTGCGTGAGTCGTTGTGCCATAGGCAGACAGAATGCAGCAGTTTTACCTGTTCCGGTCTGTGCGCAGGCAATGAGATCTTTCCCTGAAACTGCAGCAGGGATGGCTTTTTGTTGTACAGGGGTTGGATGGGTATATCCAACGTGCTTAATCGCCTTTAAAATGTCGGGGGCAAGGCCCAAATCATCAAATGTGGCCGGCGTGGTTTCGAGAGGCTGTGCCTCAACATGTGGCTTATGTGTTGTCATGCATCATCTACTTTCTGCGTGCGAAGCCGAGCTTTTCTAGGCTGGAGCGTGGCACCCTGATCTGATTAAAGCGCGGCTTGTAGGGGATGCGGCCCTATAACACAAGACCTCATTTATAAAGGCTTTTGGGGCATAGGAATGTTTTTAAGGCGCCATTGGAGCAGTGGTGGTGTGATAAGTGTGGTGGCCAAAACCATGAAAACGATCATGGCGTACTCATTTCCATCCACAACCCCCAGTGAAGATCCAATGGCCGCAAAAATCAACCCCACTTCGCCGCGTGGGATCATTCCGAGGCCCACCGCAAGCTTATCAATCCCAGGTCGCTTGATAAAAATGCCCGAAATGAGTTTACCCACAACTGCAAGTACAGTGAGTATAAGTGCACCTTTAACAATAGCGAGTGATGCAAATGCAGAGAGGTTAACACCAATACCCATTAATACAAAAAAGACGGGAACAAAAAGTTCAGCAACAGGTTTAACTAATTGTTCAAGTGAGTAGGAGCGTGCATCGTGGAATTGTTTGAAATGGACGTCATCTAAAATGAGTCCGGCTGCAAATGCACCTACAATGGGGGCGAGCCCAACAACATCTGCTAGCCATGCACAGAGAAAACACATTGAGAATGCAATGGCACCCATGAGACCACCTGAATCAAAGCGCCCCGAAATGTAAATGAAACGAGGTAAGAGCAGGTTTCCCGCGAGTGCAGTGCCACCCAAAAAGAGAACGGCTTTTGCTGTGATCCAAATAACGCCCATTAAATCAATTTGCCCCTGTTTGATTAATGCACTTACAACAGCCAAAATGATGAGTCCTAAGACGTCATCAATAACTGCAGCCCCCAAAATGATTTGTCCTTCCGTGCTGCCTACGCGACCCAAATCTTTGAGAACACGCGCTGTAATGCCTACACTGGTGGCCGTTGCAGTTGCTGCTAGGAATATTTGTTGATGAATGTTGCCATGATCAAATGGCATGAATTTCCATCCCAAAATAATCAGAAGAAATGGTGCGACAACACCAGCGCAAGCAACGACAAGTGCAGGTCGTCCTGTTTTAACAAACTGACGCAAATTGCCTTCGAGGCCTACCATGAATAGTAAAAGAATAACGCCCACTTCTGAAAGTGTGTGGAAAATTTCACTTGTCTTGAGTTGCTGAACAAGATCAACGTGGAATCCGAAAATACTGATGTTGCCAACGACAATGCCCGCAACTAACTCGCCAACAACGGCTGGAATTCCAAGTCGTTCACAAATGACGCCTCCAACGCGGGCGCCAATAATGACGAGAGCAAATAGTAATAGAAATGTGGCAAGTGTCATAGGCTGTCATCCTCCTCAATTTCACCGATTGCATTTAATTGTTCGATTTCACTCTTACCTTTATAGACTTCGTTTGGTGATGGAATGTCCTTATACCAAGGGACCCAGGTAATGTGAAAAAATACTTCGTTTGCGGGATTGCTGGCGCGATTCAGTCCATAGCAGGCGCCATAGGCCACATCCCACAAGAACTTCTTTTTAATGCGGCCCATGATGTGTGCGCCAGCGCCCCAAACAGTATTGTATCGTAAATTATTTCCGGTCAACTGCTCATTATAGCTGGCCCAATGAACAAATGGCATAAAGGCAACCTTGGATTTGGCTTCACGATCTAAAATAACTCGTGGCCCAATAGAACCCCCAACGCTCCACTTGGCAAATACCTCGTTGGAATACATACCAGGAACAGGCAAGGTTGTGGTGCTATTACCCAAAACAATCATAGAACCCAATTTGATATTGTCAATCCGGTCAGGTCGATTGACATAGGCCCCAAATGCGCGTCCAGTAATGATAACGCGCTTTGAGACGGGGATGCCAAATGGAACGAGGCTGGATGCACGAAAATATTGATTTACATCATTCTCGGCACCAACGGGTCCCCATGGGGGCAAGTCATGGCGCCATTTATATTCAAGTTTTGCCAGTGGGTAGATACCAAATAATATCAATTCACTCGGTGGAATTTCTTGGGCTTCTATGAACAGTGTGGGGCCTTGTTCAAAAAAGAAATCGGGGCGAATAAATACGGTTGGATCGGTGTTGCCATACGGAAAATAAAAATTGAAGTCGTAGCGAACACCGCCGCGCCAATTGAAGTGAAATAATTTGAAGAGATATTGAAATCCAACATTGTTACCAAATTGATTGGCGTGGAATGATTCATCGCTAACTGATTGACCGTCAACAACAGGGGCATCACCAGCATAAATGAGGGTGAGGTTGTGTTCCCAAAAGAAGTTCCATTTGTGATTGGCTTGTCGGTCGCTATCCAGTGAGAATCGGACGCTATTATACAAGCCAGCAATCAGGGTACGCGCTGCCAGCTTGGTTCCCAGTACGCTGGGTGTGTTGTAGAGCAATATGGGATAGACGCGAGGGGTGTCGCGATCGTCATTATTGTTAGTCGGAATTGAAGTTTGGATGTCTGTAATAAAAGTGCGGGCTGCAGCAAATATAGAAAGTGGAAAAAATAGAAAAACGAGTAAGTAGGAAAGAAAGATAATCGATTTTATGCGGTCTCGCACGTCGGTTCCCCAAGTAAAAGGGCCCCCCAGCCCCGTTCCGTATTGTGGAACTTCCCTCTCCCATAGGGGAGAGGGAGATTAAGGAAAAGGCCTATAATAGGCAACTTTTTTAAGTTATTGCCGATAATAAAAGTGATGGGGAATCGACTCCAAAAATGGCGTTTTGTGGTGATGATTTTGGCGGGAATAGGGGTCATGGCCCCTGTTTATCCAGCTATTGCAGCGCCAAATGTTTATTGTGTGGTGACGAGTGATAAAGACGTCGATGCTGTAAAATTGAATATCTTTCCAGGCACCCTTCGGAGCATGTTGCTCAATGCCATGCAGGGCATTTGCATTGATAATAAAATTACGATCAAGGTACCTAAAATTGTGCTTAATGCACCTTTAGGCTCAGCGACGTTCACGGCACTTAAAGGCTTAACAGTTGAGCCAGATCCTTCATTGTCTCAGGTCGAAATCGTGGCCAAGTACGATAAGGAAAACATCGTTGCCAGCTGCACAGCAAGCTCGCCATTTGATAACTGTCTTGTTTATTTACCCGCTCAGGGCATTACAATCCGCCGATTAAAGCTTGGTGTTGATCCAACAAGTAAGCTGCCTCCAACGCGCGGTATTTGCATTGATAAAGATGAAGGTAAGCCAAAGGATCCCTCATCCTATAATAAAATTACGATCGAAGACAGTGCGTTCGAAGGATTTGTAGATGGTGGTATTGTTCTCTCTCCTACGGCATATGGTGTTCTAATTAAGCAAACCGTATTTAGCAATAGTGGCGATGGTATTTTGGTAGAAACAGATCCCAATGTAGTACAGTCAACACCATTACCGCCAATCATGGGTGGTGGTATAGGGGCTGTATTTGCAAAAACTGATAGTAAGGGACAGTTGGAAGAATACCATTTGCGTGGTTTATCTTTGTTGAATAATAAACTGTTGGTAGTGGAACTATTTGAACGAACAGGAAAAGCAGGAAGTAAATTTGTGCAGACATGTACAATCAATAACGTACAACCCATTGGTGGACAGTGGAATATTGATTGTGTTTTGCCAAAGTCGATCAAATTGCCATACAATTATGCAGTGACCGTGACTGATAACGACGGCAGCACATCAATGTTTGCAACAGGCACGATTCCAGCTGATGTGACTAAGGTGCAAACAGTGATACCGACGGATCCTCAGGCTCCTGTCACACCGCCTACAACACCAGTTAACACTTCAAATCCACCCATATACCAAAATCCAGTAGCTACACCGGGTGGTGCAACAACAAATAACAGTGAAGCAAAATCACTGACGCTCGAAGCTCAATCAACTTCATCCGGCTGCACATTAATTCGATAATCTTGCTATCTCAATAATGTCATGTAATGGGTGGAGATATGAGCCACCCATTTGAATCCTATGTGATATCTGTTGTGCGACCCATTCAAATGACGACGCGCGAAGAGCGTGAGTCTATTATTAAAGAGTCGCATTACAATTTATTTCAACTTCCTGCAGATAAGGTCATGATTGATCTTTTGACCGATTCAGGAACAGGAGCCATCAGTAATCATCAGTTGGCTGGCATTGTATCTGGTGATGAAAGTTATGCAGGATCAGAATCATTTGAAAAAATGCGAACCGTCATTCGCGAATTAACGGGTTTATCTCATGTCATTCCAACCCATCAAGGGCGTGCTGCAGAAAACGTTCTCTTCTCTGCGCTGGTAAAACCAGATGACATTGTTCCGGGTAATACCCACTTTGATACAACCAAAGGGCATATTGAATTTCGAAAAGCAGTGGCGCTTGATTGTACCATTTCTGAAGCGGGTGATCCCACATCGCCGCACCCATTTAAGGGAAATGTGGATCTTGACAAGCTAGAAACAGCTTTAAAAACCAATCCGCGTGAAAAACTGCCCCTTGTTATGATGACGGTGACTTGTAATTCTGGCGGCGGTCAGCCGGTATCACTTGCCAATATTAAGTCGGTAAAAGCGCTGTGTCAAAAACATGGAGTGCCACTTTATTTTGATATGGCCCGCTTCGCAGAAAATGCCTATTTCATTAAAACCCGTGAAGCTGAGTATGCTGACTGGACGATTCCTGACATCTGTCGTGAAATGTTTTCTGATGTAGATGGTGCCACAATGTCTGCTAAAAAGGACGGCATTAGCGCAATGGGTGGCTTTGTGGCACTGCGAAGTGATGATGTGTACCAACAGTGTGGTGTTTATAGCATTTTGTTCGAAGGCTATCTCACCTACGGTGGTATGACCGGTGGAACGATGGCCTCCATTGCACAGGGTCTTAAAGAGGCTACAGATTTTGATTATCTTCACAGTCGTGTAGGGCAGGTAGCGCGCTTCGGTCATCAGTTAAAGGAGTATAGCGTTCCAATACTGGAACCTGTGGGTGGCCACGCCGTCTACGTTGATGCATTGAGATTCTTGCCCAAGATGCCGCGCGATCAATTCCCAGCGCAGGCATTGGCTTGTGCAGCATATGTTGAAGGCGGTGTACGTGGCGTTGAAATTGGAACTGTTATGGCAGATCGTGATCCCAAAACACGCGAAAATCGGTTTCCCAAAATGGAATTGGTGCGCTTGGCTGTTCCGAGACGCACATTGACTGACAATCATTTACACTATGTGGCACAAACGTTTGGAAATTTATTGAGAAGTGCTTCTACGATCCCTGGCTTAGAAATTACTTGGGAAGCGCCAATTTTGCGACATTTCACATGTCGATTTAAACCCCGCGATAATAAGTAGCTGCGGATCGATCAGATTCCCACAGCGTTACAGATGCAATGGGTAACTTCATGGCATGGGCAGCTTCGAAGATAAGCCGCGCAATATTCTCAGCAGTAGGGTGGCAGGGTAGTGGATGATGAGGCTCCTTGGCACGATCGAGTTCTATACAAATGGGATCCTTATTAAATAGCAACATCTGATGATCCAGTTCTCGATCAATCCACTCTCCTATTTTAGATTTAATTTCAAAAAAATCGATCGCCATGCCACTGGACTGAAGGGTGTCATAATGCAGTTCAATTTCAGCGGTTGCTGTATGACCGTGCAAGTTACGACATTTTCCCGGATGGTGTTGCAATCGGTGACCATAGCAAAATTGAAATTTTTGAGTTAGTTGGTACATAAAATCTCCATGACACGATTTACTACGGAATCCAATGTGTCTGTTATAGGCGGTGACTTAATGCGTGTATCTTCAGGTGGGAGTGTGGGGCCCAATTCCAATAAACTCCAATGAATATATGAGTCCACATCTTTGAACCCTGCCACCATGGCGCGTAACCCCATCTTGGTGATGGCATAAGGAACAAGTCTGGCGGCCGGAGTCTCACACTGAATGTCCCCCAAGAATATAACATGAGGACATGGGGATTTTTTCAGATTTGGAAACAGGGCTTGCGTTAAGAAGTAAGGTCCCTTCAAGTTGCTATCGATGGTGGTATTCCATTCTTCTTCAGTTGTACTGCCAAATGGTGTTGGAAAAAACACAGCAGCGTTATGAATGAGAATATCAATTTTAGGCCAGTGAGAAGAAACTTGGTCCACAGCGCTTTGAATTTCTGTAATACTCGTGAGATCAGCTTTGATAAGATAGGCATGTCCTCCATGGCGATGAATTTCTTCTGCAGTAGCTTCAGCCTCATCGGGTGAGGTGTTATAATGCACAACAATATTGGCGCCATATTTGGCGCAGGCAATGGCAATTGCATGACCAATACGACGTGCAGCACCTGTGATCCAAATTGTTTTTCCCTGTAATTTCATGGGCGTTCTCTGTGAATTTGGACAACCGCTGTTTGGGCTGCGGTTTTGCTAATATCCTTTGTGATAATGACATCAATCCACATAACAGGTGTATGCGTTAGCACCCAGTTGGCAATCTGTTCAGCAAATGTTTCTATGAGTTGGATACGCTTTCCTTCAAATGTAGCAAATAGGCCATCGGCAACTACACGGTAATCGATCGTATGTTGAATGCAATCTGTTGCTGCTGCAGTGGTGGCTGAAATGGGAAAGTGAAGGTCAATTACTAGGGTTTGTAGAGTCTTGGCCTCCCAGTCATCCACCCCGATAAAACAGGGGATTCGAATTTCCTGAATTTTGCAAAGGTCGCTCATGACCAAAGGGCCATGACATGCAGATGCTACAGCTGTAAAGCGCTTTTCAACCAACGCTCCAATAAAAAACCCCAGTGATCTTGCGATCACCGGGGCTTTTTTTGGAGGAGGACGGCAAAAGTCTTAGCTGCAGCCCATGCTGTTTCCGCAGTTGGTGCAGCGGTAACAGCTGCCGTTGCGTACCGTGGTGTGACCACAGCTATCGCAGAACGGGGCATCGCCCATAAAGCTGGATTGAAATTGGCTGACAGCACCGGCGGTGGTTTGAACCGTCGTGGCTTTGGTTACGACAATGGATGTTACCTTTTCTGTTTGTTGTGTGGCGGCAACGGTTTTGATGGGGGCTGCCGATTTATTGCGATCAGCGGCTGGCACGAATTGCTTTTGCGCCACTTCTAGTCCCTTAGGCAGCGCTTTGCCTTTACCCGCTTCACGGGCCTTGATATTCAAGGCCAAGTCTTCATCTTTAACTTCGGTAGGCTTGACTTGCACAAAGTCGGTGCGTCCCAGGTATTCCATGCCAAGTACGCGGAAGACGTAATCAATGACCGATGTCGCCATCTTGACATTGGGATGATCCACCACGCCATTTGGTTCAAAGCGTGTGAAGGTGAAGCTTTCTACAAATTCCTGCAGTGGCACACCATATTGTAATCCCATGGATACGGCGATGGCAAAGCAGTTCATCATGCTGCGGAAGGCGGCACCTTCTTTGTGCATATCGATGAAGAGTTCACCCAATGTACCGTCGGGATATTCACCAGTGCGCAAGTATACTTTTTGTCCACCCACACGGGCTTCTTGTGTAAAGCCAGTACGCTTGAGCGGCATGCGCTTGCGGCGTAACACAGGGGCAGCAGCTTGATCAGAGGCAGCGGCCTTGGCGTCCACTTTGTCTTCCTTCTTATCACTATCTTCATCGCTTTTAGAATTCAGTGGCTGTGCGGCCTTGCTGCCATCGCGATACAATGCGCTGGCCTTGAGTCCTAAGCGCCATGATTCAATATAGAGGCGCTCGATTTCTTCGACGGTTGTCTCGTTGGGCACGTTGATCGTCTTGGAAATAGCACCCGAGATGAACGGTTGGGCAGCAGCCATCATGGTGATGTGGGCCATGGGTAGAATGAAGCGTTGACCATACTTACCACACTTGTTGGCGCAATCAAACACGGGCAGGTGCGCATCTTTTAAGTGAGGCGCACCTTCAACGGTCATTTTGCCACAGATATGAATGTTCGCAGTTTCAAGTTGCTCTGCTGTAAACCCAAGCGCCTTGAGAAGTGAGAATCCTGGCGCATTGTATTGCGCTGGTGTGAACCCAAAGCGGCGCATGGATTCTTCACCAAGTGCAAATCCGCTGAATGCAAATTGTAAATCAAACGTGCCGGGCAGTTGGCTTTCCACTTTGCTCAAGTCTTCGTCGTTAAATCCTTTGGCACGTAGCGATTCAGAATTGATCACTGGTGCACCCACCAATGTGGAGGTTCCTTTGACGTAGGTGATGATGTCTGTGATTTGTTTTTCGGTATACCCCAAGCGCTTTAATGCCAGCGGCAATGATTGGTTCACAATCTTGAAGTAACCGCCACCTGCGAGCTTCTTGAATTTGACAAGTGTATAGTCGGGTTCAATGCCTGTGGTGTCGCAATCCATGAGTAACCCAATGGTGCCTGTTGGAGCAATCACTGTGGCCTGTGCATTGCGGTAGCCATATTTTTTGCCGAGGTTCAGGGCATTATCCCAATCTTCCTTAGCAGCATCTAACAAATAGGTGGGGCAGCTGCTCGCGGTGATTTGGTAAGCGGCATCGCGGTGCATTTCCATGACACCCAACATGCTCTCACGGTTTTTGGCATAGCCTGGGAAAGCGCCTTTGCTTTCTGCAATTTGGGCAGAAGTGGCGTACGCTTGTCCAGTCATGATCGCGGTCAATGCACTGCAAATGGCGCGACCTTCATCGGAATCATAGGGCGTGCCGTTTACCATGAGCATGGTGCCCAAGTTGGCATATCCTAACCCGAGTGGACGATAATCATGACTGTTTTGTGTGACTTGTGCGGTGGGGTAGCTGGAGAAGTCGACCAGAATTTCTTGTGCGGTGATAAAGGTCTTACAGGCATGACGGTAGCCTTCGACATCAAACTCACCTGTTTCGGGATTGTACAACTTCATCAAGTTAATGGATGCCAAGTTGCACGCAGAATCATCCAAGAACATATATTCGCTGCATGGATTGCTGCCGTGAATGCGATCGGTTTCCTTGCAGGTATGCCACTTATTAATGGTGGTGTCATACTGCATGCCTGGGTCGGCACATTCCCATGCAGCTTGTGAAATCTGGCGCATGACATCGCGGGCCTTGAAGTTTTCGCAAGCTTCGCCAGTGGTACGCATCTTGGTTTGCCAAGCGCTATCATTTAAGTAGGCGTACATGAAATCATCTGAGACGCGCACGGAGTTGTTGGAGTTCTGTCCGGAAACGGTCTTGTAGGCTTCGCCGTTAAAGTCAGCGGGGTAACCTTGCTTGATGAGGGCGCGTACTTTGCGTTCTTCACGTGACTTCCAGTTGATGAAGTCGATGATTTCAGGGTGATCAATGTCAAGACTGACCATTTTTGCTGCACGACGTGTGGTGCCACCTGATTTGGTAGCGCCTGCGCCACGATCCAAAACTTCTAAGAAGCTCATAAGTCCTGATGACGTGCCACCGCCGGATAATTTTTCTTGGCGACCACGGAGGCGTGAGAAGTTGGTGCCGGTACCGGATCCATATTTAAAGAGGCGGGCTTCGTTCTTGGCCAATTCAAAAATGCTCATCAAATCATCATCTACTGATTGAATGAAGCAGGCGGAACATTGAGGGTTGGTATAAGCACCTTTGGTCTGAACGGTTGTCTCAGTCTTGGGGTCCCAGTACCAGTTGCCGCTGTTACCTTCGATGCCATAGATCTGACCCAATCCGCAGTTGAACCAAACGGGGGAGTTAAATGCACCGAGCTGGTGGATCAATATATAGGAGAGCTCTGCTTCGAAACTGTCAGCATCTTCTGTTGTGGCAAAGTAGCCACCAAAGTTTTCGCCGGCTTCGCGAATGGAGTGGGCAATGCGATACACCACTTGGCGCGCGCTGTTTTCGTGGCCCACGCCTGGAACGCCCCGTTTGCGGAAATACTTGGACACAATAATATCGGTGGCTAGTTGGGACCATGACATGGGGACTTCGACGTCCTTCATTTCAAAGACTACCGATCCATCTGGGTTGGTAATCACAGAGTCACGCTTGGTATACTCGACCTGATCCAGTGGGTTTTTTCCAGCGGCTGTCCAGCGACGGTTAAATTGCATACCACGTGCTACGCCGGTAAGGCGCCCCTTGGTGGTTGCAGTTTCAGTGGATTTCTCGACTTTTTTGGGGACTTTTACGGCCATAACTCTCCTCCGGCGTCAATTTATTGGCGCCTCTTGTTGTGCCAAAGACACAATATGTTGGTGATGAAACTCATAGTAATACTATATCTTGTGGTGGCAAAGCGATTTTATACAGTTTTGTCAGCTTATCGGCCTATACACAGCCTGTGGATAAGGTTGGGGATAATTCACAACTTCTATTAACTTGTCGAAGTGAATTACCCGCTATGAAGCGAAGCTATTGTGAACAGTGTGTTTTTTGGGGGGTGCATTTTTTACCCAGGGGATAAAGACAAGAAGATATTCACCGGAAATCCCCAGAGATTTCCCCAACACAAGAACTACTATTTAATTTAGTTTTCGAAAAACAAAACGGGGTGCAAGGCACCCCGTTTGTTGATTGAGCAGTAAAAGAATTTTGAAATCAGCGAGTTGCTTAACAACACCCTGATTTTTTGCAGCACATGTTATCAATAGCACATTTTCCTGGGCCGCCAATGACGACAGCGAGTGCCATTGCAATCAACGCCAGGTTGTATTCAAACCCATTACCCTTGTCTGGACTCATGCTTAAGAAGAATCCATTTTGCCAATGGACGGTAGCGACCGCGCCAAACATGATGATGGCAATGCCCCCGGCGGCCCAGCGGGAGAGACAGCCGACAATGAGTCCGATGCCACCCAAGAATTCACCAAAACAAACAGCATAGACCAGCGCCACAGGCATTCCCATGCCACTCATCATTGTGACGGTTGCGGTAAGTCCATGACCACCGAACCATCCCATGACTTTTTGGCTGCCGTGCATGAAAAAGATAATGCCCAAAACGACGCGAACAATGCTGAGTGACCACTTGCCCCAACTGCATCCACATCCACCACCGCTTCCACAACTCATTGTTTCCCCCTTTGTAATGGTTTGTTGATAAACGCTGTGCTAATAGCATAGTGAATTTTGGCTGGCATCTATTTAATTAATGGAGAGGCTTATGATTAAGCGTTTGTTGCCGTTTCGGGGGTCGTCAAAAAATTTTGAAACACTAATGCAATCCTTTGAGCGGTTTCGTGGGCGGGAATTGGATGAATTTCGCAACTATCTCGATAAGCCGTGGCGCGTTGTATGGATTAATTTTTTAGCAGGTACAGCGCGTGGCCTTGGATTTTGGTTGGGAGCCGCAGCAGTGATTACTATTTCAGGGTTTGTTTTGAAGAAATATTTAACCCACCTACCTATTGCGGGTGAATTTTTTCAGGCTGTCCAGCGTTGGATTGAAATTTCTATTCGCCATATTCCACGACCATGATTCAAATCGATTCTCTTATTCGTAGCCGGCGTCGTAGTATTGGGTTACGCATTACACCCGATGCCAAGTTGGTTGTGCGTGCGCCATTGCGAGCATCGCAGCGGTGGATTGATGAGGTGTTAGAGCGAAAGCGGTCGTGGATTTTGGCTCAGCAGGCCGCCATGCGAGAGCGGCTGCAGGAAATGCCAAAGCCATTGCCCAAATCTTATATTCGCGACTATAAAAAACAAGCCCTTCAGATTATTGCGTCGCGCGTGCGATTTTATGCCATCCACATTGGGGTCTCTCCGAAAGTGGTGAAGGTAAATAATGCCCAACGCCGGTGGGGTTCATGTAGTCATCGAGGGTCGTTAAATTTTAGTTACCGTCTTATTTTTGCACCACTTCCTGTTTTAGATTACGTGGTGGTGCATGAGTTGGCACACATGAAGCATTTGAACCATTCACAGGCGTTTTGGGCGGTAGTAGCCACTATTTTGCCGGACTATAAGAAACACCACAGATGGTTGAAACAAAATGGGCATCGATTGGGGTAGCAATTAAAAGTGATAGTCAATCTTTGCCAAATAGTTTGCAGAAAAGAAAATTAATCGAAAATCATCTTTGCTCGTAAAGACCATAGTCATGCTGGCATCAACCATAAACGGTGTGATGCCCAGACCGATGCCCTGGTGGAATAGCCGTAGAGGGCTAAGGAGAAGGTGGCCACCGCCGCCTCGGCTGAAGTACCATTGTCCAGTTGTATTGCCATCGCTTGATACTGAAACGTGCACTGCGCCTAAGTGAACAAATGCACCCACGCCAAGTTCGCCAAGCTCAGCACACCAGTTTTGTCGAATGCAAAAGTCGGGGCCACTACCCAAGAGAGTCATGCCAATTTCAGCTGCATAATCTGATAACATGATGCCGCGAGCAACTTCACTTTTGACTGCCTCTGCACCATCTTTTCGAATTTCGTCCGTGGCAAATCCATTCGCGATGCGCTCAATGAAGTTTGCAAATGGTTTTGAAATGTCACCCAACTCTTTAAGTGTGATCGGTGGAATTTTTGAATAGAGAGATCTGAAGTTTAAGCTATATCGAAGTGACAGTTTTGCCATTGGATTTTGGGTGAGTGATAAAAGTGCACCAAGTCCGAAGAGTCGATTATATTGCTTTGCACCGCTGCCAAAGATAAGTGCTGTGTAATTGTCACCTGGAAATGCGCTACTGTCAGATCCATATGGCAATATCAGGCTATACCTTGGTGGTGGGGGTTTTGGCAGATATACGGACACTGTGCATTTTCCGTCACATGTGGCGTCAGACATGCATTCTGCCTACAGTTGCGACGAGGGCTTGTCTAGTGAAATGCGCGTGCAAGTCGAAGAAAATATGGCCTTCAATAAAATTGAGTGCTAGGGCGCCTGCATGCATTCTACGATGACAATGGAAACCGCCCAGACCGAATGTCGCCGGATTTGTTATGGTCATTATGAAAATTTTCCGGTGGCCTCCGTGTTAGTGCCCAAGCATCTCCGGCAGCATGTGTGTAACATCTATGCGTTCGCACGCACATCCGATGACTTTGCCGATGAGGCTAAATATGCAGGTCAGCGAGCGGAGCGATTGGCCGAATGGCGTCATTGGACCGAAGAGTGTTATCGCGGCGTCTATCATAATGCCATTTTTATGGCGCTATCTGAAACCATCCGGGAATTTTCGTTGTCGCCAAGCTTGTTTTTGGATTTGATCACTGCATTTCAGATGGATGTTGATAAATCGCGCTACGCCAATTTTGATGAAGTTCTTTTTTATTGCCGTCACTCCGCAAATCCTGTGGGACGATTGATTTTGGCACTGTATGGCTATCACAATACGCAATGGGAATTCTGGTCAGATGAAATTTGTACGGCATTGCAACTTGCTAATTTTTGGCAAGATGTTGCAGTGGATTTAAAAAAGGATCGGATTTACTTGCCGCAAGAGGAAATGGCACGATATGGCGTGACTGAACAGGATCTGTTTGCAGGTAAAATGAGCGAAGCCGTAAGACAGTTGATGATATATCAAGTCGATCGTACGCAGGCAATGTTTGATCGGGGCTTGCCTCTCTGCACTGCAGTTACTAATAAACGGTTGTCGATGGAGCTACGGTGCACGTGGTTGGGTGGATCAACCATTCTTCGACGCATCCGCGATAATGATTTTAACGTGTTTGATAGACCCACCATTACATGGCGGGATAAAGGAATGATATTATGGAAGGCGCTGATGCAGTTTCCAAGGGTGCAGCAATGACGCAGGGTGCATCCAGTCGCTATACAGAACGAGTCGTCAAAGAAAGTGGGTCCACGTTTGCTTGGTCGTTTGGCAGTTTGTCGCGAAAGCAACGCAGGGGAATGATGGCGCTTTATGCGTTTTGCCGTGTGGTGGATGATATTGTGGATGAGGCCTGGGAACCGCTCATTAAGGAGAAGCAGCTGCTCTTTTGGCGTAATCAAATTCAAATTGCCGCAGGCGGTACATCGCAGCATCCGCTTACAATAGAGCTGGGATTTTTGATTCAGAATTTTGGTGTGACGGAAGAAGAGCTAACGACGTTGTTAGATGGCGTTGCAGCAGACTGTCAGCCGGTTACTCCTCGGACACGTGCAGATCTGGAGCGGTATTGTTACGGTGTTGCTTCCATTGTAGGAATTATGTGTTTGCGGATCTTTGGTGTATCCCAAACCGCAGCCGCGCGTCATGCAGCAACGCAGTTGGGCTATGCATTTCAATGCACCAATATCTTGCGTGATGTTACAACTGATGCGGCAACGGGCCGGTGTTATTTTCCCAGCCAGGAGTTAGTAGAATTTAATTTAACACCCGAAACATTGTTGGATTCAACGCATCATTCTGATGCGGTGGCATTCCTTGAAAAGCAATGTGACCAAACATGGGGATACTTCAATGCGGCATGGGCAGAATTTCCAAAGTCAGATTCTGCAAAGTTGTATCCCGCGCGCATTATGAGTACCTATTATGAAGCCATCCTGAAAAAAATTGCTCAAGACCCAGCGGCTGTTTTGAAGGCACCTGTTAAATTAGGGCTTTTCCGAAAAATTGGTCTCTTACTGTGGGCGGGGTTAAAACGGTCATGACGACAGTTGTTGTTGGCGGAGGTCTTGCGGGGCTATCTGCCGCAACCGCTCTTGCGCAGCGAGGCGAGAGTGTTACTCTGCTTGAATCTCGGTCCTTTTGTGGCGGTCGCGCGTATTCATATAATGCGCCAGTAGTCGGTGATATTGTTGATAATGGCCAGCATGTGATGCTGGGTTGCTATACAGCGACGCGTCAGTATGTATCTCTGATTGGTAGTAGCGCTAATCTCATTATCCAACCGCAGTTGGCGATTCCGATGGTATCCAGTGCGGATACACAACAGTGGTTTCGCTGTCCACAATTGCCATCTCCATTGAATTTAGTTGTGGGGCTTGCTCGATTTTGCGGGTGGCAGCAGGCATGGAGGTTGGTGCAACAACGACATGTGTTACAACAAGACCCCTCCAAAAAATATATCAATTGGGATCAGCTCAGTTGTGCAGAATGGTTTAAGTCTGTTGGTATTTCAAATGATGCCATTCACCGATTTTGGGAGCCACTCACACTTGCTGTGATGAACGATAGCCCGGGTAGAGTATCTGCCGCTCCCTTTCTTTCAGCACTCCATCGCATCGTAACAGGCCCTCGTAATGCGGCGAGTTTGGCGATTAGTCGTGTGGGTTTAAGCGATTTACTTGTAAACCCAGCGATTGAATTTTTGAAAAGTAAGGGCTCGGAGGTGCGTAGTGGTGTGACGATTTCACGGGTGGTGGTGCAAGATCAAAAGATTACATCACTAGTATCGAATGCGGGTGAGACCTTTATTGCAGACAAGGTAATTTTTGCAATGCCACCCGCAGCGCTATCCAAAACACTGAGCGAGACGCCTGGGACAATTGTATTGCGAGAAATGCTTAGCTGCTTTGAAACCAGCCCCATTCTATCGGTTTATTTGTGGTACGATCGGCCGGTTGTAGATCAACCTATTGTGGGATTGCTCAATAGTCCATTCCACTGGATGTTTAGTCGGCACGCAATTCTTGGGGGTAATGCGCCGTATGGTGTGACGCTGGTGGTAAGTGGTGCTGCCGATTTTGATAAAATGAACCGGGATGATGTCGTTGAGATGGCATTGAAGGCTATGCAAGAATTTTTCCCAAAGAGTCGTGGGGCGCAACTGGTGCATCGCATGGTGAGTCGTGAACCTCATGCAACGGTTCGTTTGGCGCCGGGAACGCAACGGTTACGCGCAGCAATCAAGTCACCGTGGTCGAATGCTCAATTTGTTGGAGATTGGACAGACACCCAACTTCCCGCTACGATCGAAGGCGCCATTGCCAGTGGCATTATCGGCTCTGCCACTTAGCCCATATCATTGATAGAAGAAGAATAACGGTACATGGGAAATACAGCACACTACTCATGTCATGATCCATGATGTGGTGACTGATCGTTGGTGCGATATCCAATCCCACATAAATCATGTCCAACATATAACCAAAAAATACTGACATCACTGCAATAGTCCCCACGTATATCGCGGTGGAACGAAGCCCCAGAAAGCGTGATAGTACAGCAAGTGATGCTGCATTGGTGGCGGGTCCTGCCATCAACAAAACAAGTGCAGCGCCTGGGCTCATTCCTTTAATGATGAGCGCTGCAGCAATAGGGGTAGACCCCGCAGCGCAGATGTAGAGTGGAATGCTGATCGCAAGAATCAGTATCATCGAAGTAATCCCACCACCTAAATACTGTTCGATTAAAGTTTGAGGGACCAATACGCTGATAACGCCCGCGGCGAGAACGCCAATGAGGAACCACCCTGCAATGTCGTTGAGTAATGTTACAAAGGCAAAGCGAAAGCCTGTCAGAAGACGTTGCATCACTGGTGGTTGTTTCTGTGGTTGCTCACTAAAATGATCCACGCACTTATCGCATTTAGGAGCAGAGGCAACTGTGACATCTTTTGTTCCCAGAAAAATATCCAGAATGCCCGCAATAATACCGGACAAGAGTGCAGCGATAGGGCGGGCCACTGCCATCAGGGGATCAATAAGTGCATAGGTCATTGCGATTGAGTCCACACCCGACTCGGGTGTGGAAATGAGAAAGGCCAAAACAGCGCCGCGCGATGCGCCTTGTTTACGTAATGACACAGCGGTTGGGACCACACCACAAGAACATAGTGGGAGAGGAACTCCAAAGAGTGCGGCGAGAACAACTGATTTTAACGATTGTTTTCCCAGATATTTTGTAATGGTTGCGGGACTGATGAAGCTACGAAGAACTCCAGAAATCAAAAGCCCCAAAAGCATATAGGGGCTGGCCATCAACAGGAACTGCCATGCACCCAGAAGGCTATTGTAGATAACTGTCATAAGCGTGGCCTATCAGATCTTTTCAGAATTCAGAAATAAAAACGCCACGAAGTTATACACTTCGTGGCGACCCCTCACGATTGAAGCCTACTATCCCACGCGATTGAGTGGTGGAATGTCGGCGAGCACTTCACGTCGAAATTCATTGCGTGTGCCAGACGATAATGAATGATCCACATTTTCCAACTGAATATCCAATGTTTGTAAGAGGCTGCGCAAATGCTGGCGTTCTTCGATACTGAGTCGTGACGGGTGTGAAATATCGACATCACTCAGCTCAGCCAAGACAGCGCGCATATCAGAAGGGCTGCCGCCTAACATGCTCATGCGCTCTGCCAGTAGGTCGCTGTCGAGCAATAGACTGTAAAAGAGGCGCATTTGCTCTGTTGTGCTTTCGGCGGGATAGCGTTTGGCAAAGTCTTGATAATAGCGCGCCAAGACGGATTGATTGTTAATGAAGGACCCGAGTGGCCATTTCACATCGCCTGCGGATTTGGCCTCGGATGTGACCGAAAATGCCAAGCCAACTGCTACCACTACAGCCAAAATGAGACCCCATCGCTTTAACATGCAGACCTCCAGTTATCTGCATATTAGTGCAATCGGAATGCCAAGCAGTCCGGGCTATATTGATATATAAATTAGCTAGTTGGATTCGTTTTGGATTATAAATATGGAAAAGATGGGGTGATTTCAACCCCAAGGCGTCAAAAAAGCGGCTTTATCCGATATATTCTACCCGGAGGATTTCGAGGATTCGCATGCCTTTAGGGCTCTTGACGGTGGTTTCATCGCCCTCGGATTTTCCAATAAGGGCACGGGCAATCGGGGATTCTACCGATATTTTAAATGCAGATATGTCGGCTTCGTCGACACCCACGATTTGATAGGTAATTTCATCACCGGAATCAACGTCGAGCACGGTAACGGTGGCACCAAAGACCACTTTGTCATGGTCCATTGTCGCTGGGTCAATGACGTGGGCTGCAGCTAGCTTTGCTTCGACATCTGAAATTTGCTTTTCCAGCTGGCTCAATGTTTCTTTGGCAATGTCATACTCGGCATTTTCAGAGAGATCCCCATGGCTGCGTGCAACGGATAAGGCGGTAATGGCGGTTGGGCGGTCAACAGCCTTGAGGCGTTTGTATAGCTCGTGTAGTTTGCGCAGTCCCTCTGGGGTCATGGGAATTTTTTTAATGGTCATTGCAGCCTCCAAAATAAACACCCCGCACATAAAGTGACGGGGTGTGAACGGTGATGTTCTAGTCCAGAGGGGTAATTGGGTCAATAAAAAGTGTCCGACACGTGTTGACGGGACTTGGATTTCCCGCAATACTAGAGATTCAAGGAGGCTGTGTGGTAGCCCAATCAAGACGCTCCAAATCCAAAAGCGATGTTATCTTAGTGACCGTTCGGGGTCCTGACGGACCCGGTATCACGGCCCGCTTGACGGGTATTATTGCGGAAGACAAGGGGGCTGTGCTGTTGGATATTGAGCAGTCCATTGTTCATAAGAAGCTGTTTTTGTCGCTTCTGTTACGATTTGAAAAGGGTCCAAACAATAGCCGCAATTTGCTCAAAGAGCTTCTTTTTGCTGCCAAAGATATGAATATGGATTTGGCGTTTGAAGTATTTGATTCCAAGTTGTTGGGAGAATCAGCGCCATTGCATCAGTACGCCATTACCTGTGTGGGTACTCAACTGGGCGCTTATCCATTACACCGTATTGCACAAGCGTTGGCACGTAAGGGAATGAATATCGACAAAATTGGTAAGCTGACTATGCATACTTTAAGTTCGGTTGAAATTGTGGCGCATAGTCCACGTCAATTGGATCCCAAAAAAGTTTCACAAGATTTGCTGCAGCTTTCTTCAGAACTACAAGTGGACATCGCCATCCAACGATATGATTTATTGCGCCGTGCAAAGCGTATGATTGTATTTGATATGGATTCCACACTCATTGCCCATGAGGTAATTGATGAATTGGCACGCGAAGCAGGTGCCATGAAGAAAGTATCTGCCATTACTGAGAAGGCAATGAATGGCGAACTTGATTTTGCAGAGAGTCTGAAAGCCCGTGTTCGTTGTTTGAAGGGATTGCCAGAGTCAGCGTTGAATAAAGTTTGTAAACGGCTGAAGTTGACTCCAGGTGCGGAGCGACTGCTGACAGTATTGCGCCAATTGGGCTTCAAAACAGCGGTCGTGAGCGGCGGATTTACTTATTTTACAGAGCGCCTCAAAGATCACCTCTCTTTAGATTACGCCTTTGCCAATCAACTTGAAATTCGAAATGGAAAGCTCACGGGTAATGTCCAAGGCGAAATCATCGATGCTCATCGTAAAGCATTCATCTTGCAAACTCTAGCACAAGGCGAAGGTATCTCACTGGATCAAGTGATTGCAGTAGGTGATGGTGCGAATGATCTGCCAATGTTGTCCAAGGCAGGCTTGGGAATTGCATTTCACGCCAAAGAAGTTGTACGCCGCAAGGCATCGTATGCCATTCACCAAGCAGGATTAGATGCCATTCTCTATTTGTTGGGTATTTCAGAAAAGGAACTACGTCATCTTAAAATATGAACGAAACCGATAACCATAAAGTTGTAACTGCATATCGTCGTATGGCATCCGTCTATGACTGGGTGTATCGCTTGTATCTTAAAAAGACTATGGCCGTTGCCATTGATCTACTGCATCCAGATGGTCACGAGCGTATTTTAGATGTGGCGTGCGGTACCGGTGAACTGGAGCGCCACGTAATGGATGTTTATCCTGCACAAGCGATTGTGGGTGTGGATTTAACAGATGCAATGTTGGTTCGAGCCCGCAGTAAGCTGGCTTCCTTTCCACATGTGGTTTTTCACCAAGGCACAAGCACCGCGCTACCGTTCCCAGATGCCAGTTTTGATTGTGTAATTACATGTAGCGCCTTTCACTACATGAGACAGCCTGAGCGTGTGATTGAAGAATGTGCTCGCGTGTTAACGCCTGGTGGACGCTTTATCATGATTGATTGGACGCGTGATGCCTGGCAGGGGCGCGTCTACGATTGGTTCCGTCGCAAAACAATTCCGTCTCATTATAAGGTGACAACGGAAAAGGAAGTGCGTGAACTGTGTCAAAAATCAGGGCTAGAAGTCAGTGCAGTAAAACGCTTTTCAGTTGTATGGTGGTGGCGCATGCTCGCCATCGAATCCCGCAAACAAAACATATAAACGGTTATACGTCGTTCATTCAGTTCAATGCACGCCGCCATCGTTCGGCGACCAACCCCCAGCAGGCGTATGGCGCCTACCGCTGGCGCGCGCTGATACTTCACTCATGTGAGCTTGCCATTTCATTCGGAGACCTACGTTGTACTGAGTATCAAGGCGCGTTTATGAGCGTAGTCGTATGACGATGGCAAAAAATGCCATTGGCCACCGAGCTTGAAGGCCGACCAGCAGGAGGACATTCAAGCTTGTTTTGTGGCCAAGGCATTTTTGTCGAGTCATGACGGAGCGATTGCGCCACTCAGTACAACGTAGGGTCGGAGGATGAAATGGTGAGTGAGCAGGTCGGAAAGGTCATAAAACTGTTGAGCGAAATGAAGTCGTATAACCGTTTATATGTCAGTTTAGCGGAAGAAAATCATGCGGATGCCAACAAGCGTGAGCAATACGCCAAATCCACGTTTGAGTGTAAGGCCATCAATGTGAATGGCCCAGCTAGCACCAAAATAACCACCAATAAAAAAGCCGATCGCGATACCAATGGCCGCCATGATATTGATTTGACCCTGCTGGTAGTAACGCCATGCCGCTAAAATGCCAATGGGTGGAATCATTGCGGCGAGTGTTGTGCCTTGCGCAAAATGTTGGGGGAATTTTAGAAGAATAACCAAGATGGGTACGATAATTATAGCGCCACCAATACCAAAGAGGCCTCCGCAAACACCCGAAACGAGACCAATTGCAATGTAGAGAAGAAATTGCATTGTTTATCCTAAAACATACTTATATTCGGTATTGTCCCAAACCACGCGCAGATTGATTTTGCGGGGGTTGCGTGCAGTGATGTAGCCCCACGCAAATGTAAACTTCTCAACTTGAACTTCAACAGTGGTCTTCTCAGAGCGACCCAAAATAATTTCATGGGCCTTCAAGTCGAATGCAGCTTTAGCAATTGCATAAATGGGATCCACTGCTGGTACAATCAGTGGGATAACATGGAGCCCAAATTTTTCTGCTGTTGTAACAATTTGTGTCAAGAGCTGCTGCTCTTCGACGGGCAACTCTTCGGAGCTTCCTTGTGAAGAATCCAACATGCGGCTGACAGTCATCACAACAACGTCAGTTGTTTGGGCGTCAATCCCTTCCATGGCTTTGCGTAGTTGAGATAGGTTGTTGGGGTCGCGGGTGGCAACCAGGACACACTGTTCGTGTTCGCAACCAATGGCTTCTGGGGTTGCCGCTGATTCTAATTGGATATTAACGCGTTCAAGATGATGTTGGGTATCGGCGCCCGACTTTTTACGTGTGTAGGATTCAGATAAGCGAAGTGCAAGATAGCATAAACCGGTAAATATAATTCCCCACTTGGTGGCGACTGTCTTCGTTAAGAAGTTGCCAATAGCCAACATGAAGAGAACAAAGAAAACTAAGAAGATCCCGAGAGGAACACGGACCTTCTTGATCGTGATATTCAATGGAACAGTATATTCGCGTGGGCGGCGGTCCCTCCAGCGCAATATCATAACAGCTGCGGTTTGTGACACGAAACTCCACACCACACCGAATGCATACGCTTCACCAAGTGTGTAGACATCGCCTTGACATAAGAAAATGGTGAACAGTTGCAGTCCCATCACCAAGTGAATCATTCGTGATGTTGTGCCAAAACGGGGATGTGGTTTACGCATGACGGGTGGAATGAGTCCGTCTTCAGCGACGCGATTTAAAACGCCGTTGGCACCTACAAATGCTGTATTCACAGCACCCGACAAAACTAGCGCTCCTACCAATACCACAAAGCCTTGAAGCGCAAATTTGACAGTTTCAGGCCCCACCAAGTTCATGGCGAGTCCCGATAAAAGGTTGTCTTGATATGCTGCGCGCACACCATCTGGAATGATCATGACGGCTAACAGCGAAACCACACCGGTCAGTAAGAAGCTGCAAATAAAAATAACGTGAGCCGCCCGCACCAAGTTTTTCATTTTGGGGGCAGCCAGCTCTCGGTAGACTTGGGCCAGTGATTCCTCACCACTCATTGCCAAAAGGGAGTGTCCTAGCGCAATGATAACACCAATAGCTCCTATAGACCGAGCCCAGTTGACACCGCTTAACCAACCCCATGCCTCGTCAGTGATGTGAGGCGCAAATGGAGGAAGTGGTTGGGGATCTAAGTAGAGGGTTACTAGGCTCCATACAATTAAAACAATTGTCATGATGCCCGTCAGTTGAATGATGCGCAGGGATTTTTGGCTGCTCTCTTCGATGCCCACAATATTTTGTCGCCAGAAATAGAGTGTGATGACGACGGCAATCAGAACCGACGTGCTGCGCGGATCCAAATGCATGTTGACACCAAAATAGGCAGCCAATTGATTGGCAAAGCCAACCAAATAGTGGCCAGCGGATACTGCACTAATAGGACCCGTTAAAATGTAGTCGAATAAAAGCGCTGAAACAGAAATTTTGGCAAGTGATGGACCAATGCCTTCTCGGACCACTTTATATACGCCGCCACGTACAAACATGGAGCAAGACTCCATATAAACCATGCGTACACCATATGAAAAAAGCATAATACACAGAATGAACCATGGTGCGGCTTTGCCGACGGCTTGTTCGGCAACACCGCAGGCATAATAGGCAGAGGATGCAAGGTCACAGAGTACAAGTGCGGCACCGCGCCATGCCGAGATAAACGTCAGCATAGCGGTGGTAATCACGATAGCGGTTGTTCGTTTGCTATACGATGATGGTGGGTTCATGTGGCGTTGGCCGTTGGGATGAGGGAACGTTCACGTTGTTGCATGAGATGGAAGGCCTCATCCTGTGTTTTGGCTTTCAAAAGTTTATCCATGAATTCACCGTCTTCAAATAAAGCGGCGATTTGAGACAGCAGTTTTAAGTGAGCCGAAAATTCGGTCTCGCGAGCTGGTGAAATAAAAATGCAAATAACATGAGTTTGGGGAAGTGTGGGGTCGTCACTGTTATCCAAGCCTTTTGGCATTAAACAGATCGCTAGCTTGATTTCATCCAACCCGACGACGCGTGCATGAGGAACTGCGACGCCCATGGGTAAAAATGTAGATGCAGATTGCTCACGATCCCAAATCAGCGTGAAGAGCTGTTGGGGATCCTTGAGTCCATTGCTCTCGGCTAAGAAATCTGTCGCCTTGCGCAGGAGGTCTTCCTTGGAGGTGCCCTCCAAATTTAGCATAATGTTATGCGGCACCAGATAGTGACAAAGTCCCATAAGTAGAGGCGCGGGGGTAACACCAGTGGATAGGCTTGTCAATGATTGCTGCAGTGTTCCAAATTCTGCAAGTGCTTGATTTTACAGAGAGACTGTTTCGAGGTAGCGTGGGATATAGACGGGCCAGTGCAATTCATCGCGTAACCGTTCCGCTAAAGCCTGGCTGCAGCGGGGTTCGCCATGGACCAAAAAGGTCTGGCGTGGGGGGCGATCAAATTGTTTGAGCCAATGCATAATATCTGCAACGTCCCCGTGGGCGGACAGGGAATCAATATGCTCCACTTTGCAGCGTACTGAAATAGGTTGGCCATGAATCTTGATGCTCTTTGCGCCGTCGAGCAGGGCACGGCCACGTGTTCCGTCTGCTTGATAGCCCACAATGACAAGCCGAGTGGTGGGATTACCCGCAAATGCTTTAAGATGATGCAAGATGCGACCACCCGTAATCATACCACTTCCTGCAATAATAACGGCGGGTCCTTCATGGGCATTGAGTCGTTTAGAGGCTTCCATGTCGTGCACATAATAGATGTTGGGTGCCTGAAAGAGGCTCTTGCCGTTGCCATTACGAATCTTGTGTTCGGTGGCAAAGCGCAAGTAGATGCTGGTGGCATCAATGCCCAGTGGCGTGTTGAGGTAAACGGGCAAATCCGCCGGAATGCGACCTGTTTCTGTTAGCTTCTTGATGATGAACAAAATATCCTGGGTGCGGCCCACTGCAAATGCTGGGATGAGCACCTTGCCGCCGTCTTTGACTGCAGCATTAATGATGTCCGCCATGCGAGTGAAAATGTCTTCTTCGGGATGTGTGCGATCACCATAGGTGGATTCCAAAACCAAGTAGTCTGTTTCGTGAATGGGTGTTGGGGCATTTGCAACCAGCGAGTCATAGCGGCCAATATCACCGGCAAACAAAATACGATTGCGACTCCCATTTTGAACGGTCACTTGAAGAAAGCGTGCACCCAAGATGTGACCTGCTTTGAGCAGTTGAACCGACATATGGTTGTCCAACTTGGTCACATCGCCGTTGGGAATCGGTTGAAAATAGCTTAAGGCATGAATGGCATCTGCATAAGTATAGAGAGGTAGTGCATTGCTGTGGCGGCTGTAACCTTTTTTGGAAGCATATTTTGCATCTTCTTCCTGCAAATAGCCGGAGTCGGGCAGTAAAATTTTACACAGCTCAATTGTAGGTTCACTTGCAAAAATGTGTCCTCGGAATCCATTTTTAATGAGTAGTGGAATGTAACCACTGTGATCAATGTGTGCGTGAGTGAGTAAAACGCCTTGAATGTCACGTGCTGCAAAGGGAAGAGGCGACCAGTTGCGTTGGCGATGTTCTTTGATACCCTGGAAAAGGCCGCAATCGACCATCCAGTTAGATTCTCCAGATTTGAGAAGGAATTTCGAGCCCGTGACAGTGTCCGTGGCTCCTAGGAATTGCAATGTTGGCCCACCTTGACCGGTTTTACCCATCAGAGTGTGGCATCCTTTCGATCACTGGGTGTTGGAAATCATACCAGCGATAGAAACAGTGTAACGCACTTTCGATAATTTGGCAACCACTCTTCATGCATCACTTTAGTTTTTCTCCTTTCGATAGAGCTCATTTGATAATGAATTCCCAATTTTGAGCCTGTAGCGACCCAGTGGAAGTGGTTTTAAAATAGCGTTTGTAATTGTAAAACGATTTCCGTGGATTGTAGATTTTGATGATGCGGTTGTTTTCCAGTCGCCACGGTCGAATCTCTCCAGTGCCCATTTGATGCTATTTTCCGGCGGTTCAATTGTAAACGAAATGCTGTCGTTTGGAAAATAGCGGTTAGTATTGCTTCGAATTTCGAGAGGCCCCGTGTTGTTGTTGAGTCCAACAAATTTGCGTTTTGATTCGGCATGACCCCAAGTGCGCACGGGTCCAACATCTATGTGCACAAAATCATTTTGGGGATACCATCCCACGCCACCGCGATGGAGTGACAATGCATAATCGCGTACATTTTCTTCGGTGGTTGTATCAAGGTGGATATCAATGGCCATGCCTTGCATGTGAAGACTTTCATTCGCAACGGAGTGGCCTGTCTCCTTTAGGTTATGATTGTACGCGGGGCTGCGGTAGCCTGAGATAATCTCAATCACAGGTTCGTGAAAGTGGTCTTGAATAGTGTCCACAAGATCAACGACATCAATATTGATGGGGTGTTCCTGATTGTCGGGTGATCTGAGGAGGTGGGCAATTTTCTGAAGTGCTTTTGGGATTGGGGTACCATTTTGATCGCGAAATTGGATGGTGAGAGACTCTTTGCGTGCATCATAATATAGAGAGAGTATGCCGTCGCCATGTGGAGGTTGTGTTTGGGCGAGTAAGGAAATGGGCGTACACATAATGGCAAGAGAGAAAATGATAAATGATTTAATTAGATGCTGTTTGGGTGGTGTCATTGTGGGGTGGTGTAATAAGCTCCTCTAGTGGAAATTCTTGAGTGCCCTTTTTACCACCAAGTTTAACGCGTTGCCAGAATTCTGGTTGAATATCATTTTCAGTAATTCCATAAAATGAAACGGCGGTTAGAACGAGATCGCGACGCTTGCCAGCCCACCCATAAATGTCGGGGTGGATATAAAGCGTTTTATTTGCCACCTCGACGGGTTCATAAACGATATCAACTTCCACAGGTTGAAGTAGATTGACGACGTGGGTTCTATGGCGGTTCTTGGCATAACTTTCCCGATAGCTATCGTCCGTTTTGTCACTGTCATTCTGTTGAATGAACCAGGCCAATGCGGAGGCGTCTTTGTTGTGCATGCGAAAACATCCATGCGATGCGGCACGCCCAATGGAGCTATCTTTGGTGGTGCCATGGATGCGAATTCCCTGTTCGAGCGGCATTTTTACAGGACCCAATGGGTTGCGGGGTCCAGGGGGTTCGGTTTTAAGTCCGATAGCCCAATCAGAATCAGGTGGAGGGATCCATGACGGATTCCAAATCAGCTGTGTGAGTTGGTTGTGCATTACGGGACTCTTGTGTGCGAGCATGCCGACTGAAATGGGGAAGGTTTTTGCGAGAACGTTATCCTTATAAACTTCCAGTTTGGTGGCTGGAATGTTGATGCGAATACGGAGTTGAGGGATGATCATGGCGGGTTCGGGGGTTGGTGTTTCGGTATTGGGTTGTACCCCGACCATACCAATAGTGGCAACAACACCTGTGTTTGTTTCTGACCAGCCGACGGCCGTTGCCCATAAAACCAAAATGACAGCTGAGACTCCCAGACTAAACTTTTTCAAAAGTGACCATGCCATGATGAAAAGGATTGTAAGGGAAAAGCGGAGGGTAGAAAAGAACTAATCACCTATGACGCGTCAATAAATTGACTAAATCTGCATAATTATCTGATTTTATAGCCATTTTTCGTGATGTTTAATTTGGGCTTGAACCGAAAGCGGGCCAGTACCCCCAATGAGGTTGCGGCGGTCGAGACATTTTTTGACATTAAAACAGTCCACCACTTCCTTTTCAAAGTCGGGACAGAACTTTTGAAGCTCGGGCAAGGTATATGAAGATAATGATTTATTTTGGGTGATGGCATCTTGAACCAATTTGCCGACGACCGCATGCGCGGCACGGAACGGAATGCCGCGACTGGTGAGATAGTCGGCCACATCCGTTGCAAAAAGGAGCGGATCCAGATTGGCGGCCATGCGTTCTGTGTTCCATTGGGCTGTTGCAACAGATTCAGTAAATAATTTAAGACAGATGAGTGTCTGGTCGATGGCATCAAAGAGTGCCGGCTTGTCTTCCTGTAAATCCTTAGCGTAGTGGAGTGGCAATCCTTTAACTAAGGTGAAGAGCGTTTGCATGTCACCAATAACGCGTGATGCCTTTCCTCGAATGAGCTCCATCGCATCGGGATTTTTCTTTTGAGGCATCATGCTGCTACCTGTTGTGACCGCATCGCTCATGCGTAAGTACCCAAACTCCTTTGTGGAGTAGGTAATCCAGTCTTCAGCATAACGACTTAAGTGAACCATTATAATAGAGAGTGTGCTGGCCAGTTCGAGCGCTTCGTCACGTTGGGAGGTTGCGGCCAAGCTGTTGATTGTGGGGCGTGAGAAGCCTAGGTTTTTGGCGAGCGCTGCCCGGTCAATGGGAAATGCGGCACCTGCAATGGCGCCGCTGCCGAGGGGGCATTCATCCACGGCCTTAGCCACATTTTGTAAGCGTCTAAAGTCGGCTTCAAGGGCGGAAACAAATCCCAGTAGATAGTGTGCGAGTGTAATGGGTTGTGCTTGCTGCATGTGGGTATAGCCCGGCATGACTGTTGTGATGTGGGATTCTGCTTGCGCAGCAAGCGCGCGTCCCAGATCGCGCACGGTATCGCAGAGTTGGGCAACGGCTTCTTTGAGATAGAGGCGAAAGTCGGTGGCAACTTGATCGTTGCGACTGCGACCTGTGTGGATTTTTTTTCCGGCATTGCCGATGAGTTCGGTCAAACGGCGTTCAACTAACGAGTGAACATCTTCGTCGTTAGGAAGTGGGAAAAATTTCCCAGCAACATGTTCTTCGCTGATTTGCTGTAATCCCTTTTCAATTGCTTTTACTTCATCTGGTGTGAGGAGTTGGGCGTTGCATAATGCATTGGCCCAAGCTCGGTTGACGCGAAGATCGTAAGGAAGCAAGCGAATATCAATGGGCAACGAATGGTTACATGCCTGCATGACATCGCTCATTGTGCCTTCAAATCGTCCATGCCAGAGTGTCATGACCACTTCTTCCCGACCAATGCCCGTACCGTCAATGGAAGGGCAAATAGGTTAATGAAACCTTCGGCATCCCGTTGGTTGTACACTTCATCTCGACTGAAAGTCGCAAAGTCTTCGCGATATAATGAGTATGGCGATGTTCGGCCTACCGGAGTGCAGTTGCCCTTATAAAGCTTGAGTCGTACGCGACCGGTCATGCGCTTTTGCGTTTCCTTAATAAACCCATCCAGTGCCTCACGAATTTGCGTAAACCACTGACCATTATAGACGAGGTCGGCATACTTAAGGGCCAAATCTTGTTTGAAGTGTTGGGTGTCTCGGTCGAGTACCAATGACTCAAGCTCTGCGTGGGCCTTCACAATAATATCGCCACCTGGTGTTTCATAGACGCCACGCGATTTCATGCCGACCAAGCGATTTTCAACGATATCTACACGTCCAATGCCATGCTTGCCACCCAGCTTATTGAGTGTTTCGACGAGTAAAACAGGATCCAGCTTTTCCCCATTGAGGGCCACAGGGACTCCTGCTTCAAAATCGAGTTCAATATATTCGGCCGTGTTTGGTGCATCTTCTGGTGCAACTGTCATTTGCCACAGGTCTTTGGGGGGTTCATTCCATGGATTTTCAAGAATGCCGCCCTCGGTGGATAGGTGCCACAAGTTGCGATCGTTACTATAGAGCTTTTCTTTGGTAGCAACGATGGGCACTTTATGTTGGGCTGCATAGTCAATGGCATCTTCGCGCGATTTGATATCCCATTCCCGCCAAGGGGCGATGATACGGACTTTGGGATCGATGGCTTTGAATGTTAGTTCGAATCGGACTTGGTCGTTACCTTTTCCAGTGCATCCGTGAGCAACGGCATCAGCACCTTCTTTGGCGACAATATCCATCATGCGTTTGGCGATGAGGGGGCGCGCAATGCTGGTACCGAGCAAATACTTTCCTTCGTAAATAGCACCTGCTTGCACCATTGGAAAAACATAGTCTGTTAAAAATTCTTTACGCAGGTCTTCGATATAAATTTTGCTCGCACCAGTTTTGATGGCTTTGTCCCGAAGGCCTTCCAACTCTTGGCCTTGTCCAACGTCTGCAGCATAGGCAATAACTTCACATCCATAATTTTCTTTAAGCCATGGAATGATGATGGATGTGTCGAGACCGCCAGAATAGGCGAGTACTACTTTTTTTGCGTGTTTCGTCATAGGATGCCCCTTTTGGGATTAAGCGACGGTACTTAATGCAGTTTTCGAGGCTGTCAATAATCAACGCAATTCTGGGGTATCATTTTCGACTTTTTCGGAACGATACCAGAGGTAGATCATGTAGAGAATGATGATGCTGATGGAGGCCACGATAAGGATACTTCGGATGGCATGGACGTCGTGCTTGAGCGCATCAATGTGGTTACCAAAGAAGTAGCCGAGTCCCACAAAGAGGGGGACGCTGACCAAAGATCCCAGTCCATCAAATAGGGCAAACCTGCGAAATTTAACATGCATGACGCCCGACAAGATGAATGTGGGTGAGCGCAAGCCGGGGAGGAATCGGGCAAAAAAGATGGTCCAATGTCCCCATTTTTTGAAGTGGTGGCGGATCATGGCAACACGTTCAGGGGGAGTGAGTTTGGATAGCCAGCGGTGTTCAAGTAGCTTTTGACCGTACCGATAGCCAAAGAAATAGAGAATCATGTCGCCTGACACGACGCCAATATAGCTAACGGCAAGGGCGACGATAGGGTCCATCATGCCCGTGTAAACAAAATAACCACCCGAAATCATGGTGAGGTCTTCGGGAATGGGGTTGCCGAATCCACAAAGAATGAGGAAAAGAAAATAGACAGCGATTAACATGGGGCCCGAAAATTGGGCGAGAAAAGCATCCATTCAGACCTCTTACTCTGATTGGGGTAACTTGCTCAAGGGAAGTTTGCGCATTAACGACACGCCAACTTTAAACAGATCTCTTGCCCAATAGGTTTGTAGGGCCACGCGCGCCTTTTCAACATCATTATTACCGATGGCTTCGAGTGCCAAATTGATCATGGCAACGACTTTGGTCACGGACTCGCGTAACTCTTTGGGTTCCATTGCACGTTGGTCGGCGATCATGACTTTGTTAGCGAGACTTGCGAGTTCGATACTAAACTCTTGTAAAAACCGACCATCTTGAATTCCTGCCATGACTTCTGTAATGAAAAGGCCTGCACGATCGCAGGTAATGAGCGGGTAACGTGGAATGACATCCTTTTGATTGCCCTGCAATCGCGATGGGTTGCGCTTGGGCAAATGTTGAATGTCGCTGATGGAGAGCGGTTGATAGATGGCAATGGCTTCTTCGTAAGGAGGAAAGCCTTCTTCGGCCAGCCGTCGTTCGCGGACTTCGAATGCGGCTTCAACCTGTTCGGTAGGTAGTGCGTCCATGGCGACTTCGCACAGATGGTGAACAAAGCCCGCATCCAGAGCGCCCAGGGGTTTGATGAGTGCGCGTGCAAGCTGATCGTATTCTTCGGTCTTGCCTTGAAAATAATACTGACCATCCAGAGTCCATGGGGGAAGTTCGCCAGGCCACTCATGATCATCCATAATATCTTGGTTGTTATCTTGGCGACGAGCCATGGCCACCAAAGATTGAAGTAGCAGCACCGCAAAATCAAAATCCAATTTATGAAACCACTGAGCCGCTTTATCTGGATCGACATCGATCATGGTTTGAAGCCACGCCAGCGCCTGCGGTACATTGAGTTCGTCTTTATTCCACGCAGCCAAGTCAAATAGGGTTTGCCACTGATCCGCTGTGGCAAATTCCATGACCGTTAGCGCATCGTTTTTTCCTACTTCACCCACGGTAAGCCAGAGTTCGCCGGGGGGGAGGAGGGGCACAATGGTGGCGATGTGCTGTGAATGCATGAGGAGGTCGATGCGCTTTTTGCCACCTGCTTGTAAGATCGTATCGATTTGTTGCGCCAAAGGGAATGTTGCAATATCAGTCATGCCTATGACATCTCACAAGCGCATGGCTTCATACAAGTCAATTGTCAGACAAGTTTTGAGTATTCCAACCGCATCATTTCAGGAGCAGTGCGTGGCAGATTGTGTGCGTCGTCTGGCCACTCAGTGGGGGTATGTGGTGCGTGAGACGCCGGATGGTAATTTGTTGGTAGGTCGACAGGTCGCGCACCAAAATCCAAAGCTGATGCTGCTGTCACATATGGACCATCCCGCACTCAAAATATTGAATGTCAGTGGAAAAGTAGCGCGTGTGGGGGTGATGGGAGGTTTGCCTCTGGATCAACTGGTGGGTGCCCAATTTTTATTTGTGTCTGGTGATGATAAAACCACTGGGCGCGTTCGTCGTAAATTGAAAACCCAATGGATGGGACAGCCAGAATTTGAAGTGCACTTGAAAAAAGAAATTGCATCTGGTGGATTTGCAACACTGGATGTGCCGAGTCCGCAATGGCGCGGTGATCGATTATCAGCACGCGCGATAGATAACTTGGCCAATGTGGCGGGGCTATTGTGTCTATTGTGGTCCGAGCGCCACAATCGTCGATCACGACTATTGTGTGTGTTTACGCGTGCTGAAGAAGTGGGTATGGTGGGAACAAGCGCGCTCATTCATCGCAACACGCTGTCTAAAAAAATTCCACTCATTGTGTTGGAAGCCAGCTCTGCCATTGGCGGAAAGGTTGCAATTGGAGGTGGTCCTGTGATTCGCGTGGGCGATCGCGTTGCAACGTATGACCCATCGATTGATTTGTGGTTGCAAGATGTAGTCGCAAAATTATCTGCTCATAATAAAAAGCTTCAGTCACAGCGTGCATTACTTGCAGGTGGACGATGCGAGGCCACAGTATTTTTTGCACACGGATATCGCGTGGGAGGGTTGGCACTTCCATTGGGAAATTATCACAATCGAGGCGCCCGTCGTTTAGAAACAGAGTTTATTAGTTGGAAAGACTTTGTTGGATTGCAGGAATTATTACAGCAGATACTGAAACATCCCTTTTCAGAAAAGCAGCTACGACGCCACCAGCAGTGGGGATTTGTCCACTACTACAATCGATGGAAATCCAAACTCCGCGCTTAAAACCCTTCGGGTAGTCTTTGTGGAGCACGAGGTGCGCGCGGAGTGCGAGGACGGGCAACGCGCACAGGTTTGGCTTTTTGACTTGCTTGCTTCTCGGTAGGTTTTTCGTTCTTCTTGTCTCCTTTGGATTCTTCTTCTGCCTTGACCGTTGCGAGTGTTGCACTGGTTAAGACCTGCTCATTTATGACCCGAGAGCCATAATTTCTGTTATCGCAACTCTTCTCATTGCCAACAGCAGCGAGGCATTCTTCATAAATGAGTGCACCCATAACGAGCTGTTGATCGATCAGCTTATCTTTACATGCCTCCGTATCAATGTCTGCATGTTGACCATTTTTACCGTAAAGGATGTCAAATGGATTGGGTAGAGTTGTAATATAATGGCTTCTGTAGTGATCTCGTGCAGCATCAAAAGCAGATCTACACGCAGCACCCAATGGGTCATCGTAGTCGTGCGAGACACATTGTAATGCAGCGCCATCCAAAATTTGGGCGGCGTTCGTCATCATTGGGCGGAAATTTTCAAATGCTTGCTTAAATTCTGCGTTAATGAGGGCGGCGCCTGCGTACGCCATCATGCGTTGAACGTATAGCGCGGCATTGCTTCGTGTCATGTGCAAAACTGGAGCACAGGCATCCCGACGATCTGGAAATTCTTTGGGCCCAAGGTCTTGTGCAGCGTATTCGGCAAGCTCACTTACACTTTTGCCCTTACAAGGATTGTCATAACTATTCAATTTGGGTTGGACCAATTGCTTGTCGAGCCAAGCCTGAAAGGCTTGACGACTGGGGCTGCTTTTAATGAATGGAAATGATGACTCATTGGCGGAACAGATTTTATCAAATTCTGCAGCGTCGCTAATTCTTTGGGGTTCAACATCTTCAGCTGTTTTAAATGGCTTGGCCAGTGCCAATTGAGGTTTGAACCCAATGGATGCGACTCTTTTGGTGGCGCGGTTTACCGCTAACTTTTCAATCTCTTGGCATTGCGTACCGGTGATGCATGCAGCATTTTTACCTTGGAGCATTTCATTCACAAATTCACATGGGTTTTTACTGTGCCACCAATCCTGAATCATCCAGATGCCCATGCGAACAGGGCTACCATACCGTGCAAGCGGTGCAGGGTTTCTCAATACTTGCTCAGCTGCCCATACCAAATCGCCGGATTGTGATTGTATTTGAGCATCATATAAAGGATTTTGCAGACGCTTTTGCATCTCCACGTAAGAATGCCAGACGTATGTCTTGGCCTTTTGGGTGAGTTGAATGAGGTCTTTCCCATTAGAAGCGTCGCCATTTTGAGAAGCCTTTTCAACAAGTTGGGCAACACGGCTCATCAAATTATCAACATTACTGATTTGGTTAGATTGATTGCTTGGCCAGTCGGTAGTGGTAACCAATGTACATTGTTTCACGTTCGTCATGGGAGTTCTCCTCTATGTATGGGTATCGGCAAATCCATCAAAAAGTTGCTTAAAAAGCGCAGATAAAAATCTTGTAATTTCAGTATTTTAGAGCGATGCCCCTGTTACTCAGATGATTTCCATTTTCCTTACCATTCTTATCGGCGCCTTTTGGGGCGGCTCATTTGTCGCCATCCAGGCGGTTGTGGCGCAGTTTCCACCTTTGGTTGCGGTATTTTGGCGGATTGCGTTGGCTACGGTGGTGATGGCCCCCATCGTTTGTGTGAAGCGCAAACCCCTATGGCCTCAGCATAGCAAGCGACTTGCGATGGTGTCCGGCGCATTGGCCATGGGGATTCCGTGGTGTCTGCTATTTTGGGCTGAGCAACATGTGAATGGTGCGCTTGGCGCGATTATGAACGCAACGGTCCCCGTGTTTGTTTTGCTGCTTTCGCCGCTCTATCATCCCAAGGCTGTGACGCGCCAACAGTGGTTAGGTGTGGGTATGGCGTTCATGGGAATTGTGGTGGTGTTTATGCCGGGCCTGCAAACTGGGGGAGCGTCTAATGCATGGGCGGTGGCTGCGCTTGTGGGTATGGCCATCGCATATGCAAATGGGCTTTTGTTTGCGCAGCGATTTTTGCGTGGCTTAGCACCCACCACGGCATCACTATGGCAAGGTGTTGGAGGTGCGAGCTTTGTGGCTGTGGTTGCACTAAGTTCCGGGTATTCATTGTGGAATCCGGATTTGATTTTGGAACCGATTCCCCGATGGGGAATTTTGTATCTGGCGGTTTTTAGCACAGCAATTGCGAATATTATTCTGCTTTGGCTGCTTCAACAAAAGGGGAGTGTGACCACATCGCTTGTGACATTTTTGATTCCACTTTTTTCAATTATAATCGAGTGGATGTATTTTGGCACAGAGCCGTCTCGTACAACTTGGGCTGGAACGGTGATGGTACTCATGGGATTGTATATTGTGCAATTTTGGCGTCAGCGCAAAAAAGTGCGGATGGATGCGCCAATACTATCCAGTGCATCAGGCGATGAAACGTAACAATCGGTGTGAGGTTCAACCGGGCTTAACGGAAATACCTGAGCAGCTGTGACGCGGCTGCGGCCATTCGGCAATTGTTCTGCAAATCGCACGAATTGATAGAGACTTCCCTTATAATTGAATTGTCCCGTTAACGCTGAAAGTGTCGATGTGACAGGGTATGTGGAAATGGCTTGGAGTGCGCCGTCTTCCATCAAGCGGCACCCTTTGCGGAGCGCTGCATGGGCGTCTGTTACCTCGGGATGCTGGGACCGCGCATCATCCAGGCTGGCATGGACAGTTTCTTCCCCATTCTTGCGGACCGCCCAGCCCTCGCGCGTGGCATTAATATAGATATTGGCCATGGCGCAGATAGCTAGTGCCGCGGGTAGTAGAAGTCAAGGCCGTCACGCATGATATGGTTCTAGCCCGTGTCACCAATACCATAATGTCGCTTATGCGAATTTTCCTCATTAGCCGCCTGACTTCGCCGATGTGGTCCCTTCGGGCGCCGGTGGATTTATTCAGGTCATATGCGAATTTGCCTCACCGCCTCGCTCGTCGGGCACGACGTCGGTTTTTCGTTACGGCGAAAAACCGCGTCTCACTCTCGCCGTGCGCTGCAAAGAACCATGGACGCGCACGGCTCCGAGAGTCCCTCCTCCGCGAGACGCCATCGTCAAATTCGCATAGGGATCCTTCACTCATACGGCGGCCACAATGTGAAAAGTTGGAACGGTATGCTGCGCGAGGCAACAAGGTTCGGTAGGCGTTCCCCCAAGGCCTTTTTGTCAAGTCATGACGGAGCTCCTGCGCCATACGCCTACCGAACCTTGTTGACGAGGGTAGCAGCATGTCGTTCCCTTAGAAGATCGCCGTATAAGCGACATTATGGTGTGGGGTGGTCAATGATGATACGGGCTAATACATCAAATAGCGTTCGCGGGTGGTAAGAAAGTCGGCGGGGGTGGGGCCGATCAGTTTGCGCAGGCCGGACCACGACTCCTGGTGATCAATGGCCTTGCGAATGCGGCTGCTGCCCGTGAGTAAATCGATTGCAGGAATATCATCTACAAATTCATATCGCTCGGTGCGCCAGGCAAATCCCTTGTGGGTGGCTAGTGCTGCAATAAGTGCGACACCGGTTTCATAAGGTCGCAATGTCGTCTGATTTGTAATTGTAAATTTAATGCCATGGCAAATGCGTGCGGTGTGTTTTTGAAACGTCGGCGTGAATTCTGTGGGTGTGAATTCAATGCCAGGTAGCTTCAAGTCCGACATTTGCTTGGCCAATTTTTCACTGTCTATCCAAGGTGCACCACAAAGTTCGAATGGTGTGGCTGTGCCACGACCTTCCGAGACATTGGTGCCTTCGAGCAGACACATTCCCGGATATAATAGTGCAGCATTGAGAGAGCGCATGTTGGGTGAGGGGTTGATCCACGAAAGACCTGTTTGATTCCAGAGCATGTCGCGTTTCCACCCTGTCATGGGAATTACTTTCAAATCACAATCAATACCGCAGGTGTCATTGAAGTAGCGCGCCAATTCACCAATCGTCATCGCGTGCCGCACGGGCAGTGGATACAATCCAACGAATGAATGAAAGCCCTTATCAATCAGGCCGCCTTCAATCGTAGTCCCATTAATGGGGTTGGGTCGATCACAAACGATAACAGGTTTGCCAGTGGCCGCTGCGGTTTGCATGCAGAAGGCCATGGTATAAATATAGGTGTAGTATCGGCTGCCAATGTCTTGCAAATCGATGATGAAGACATCCATATTGTTGCACATATCCGCTTGCGGTTTGAGCGATGCAAAAGAATCCCCGTACAAGCTGTAGATGGGGATATTGCGAGCCGCATCTTCGTTGTGACCAACGCCTTCCATGTCTTGGGCAACGGTTGTGATGCCATGTTCGGGTCCAAATAGTGTGGTGAGGTTGTAAGGCGCCAGAGCGTCAACTGTGGGTGTGCCATCGGAAAGAACGCTTGCTTGATGGAGCACTGCGCCGATGCGTTTGCCATCGAATAGTTCGGGAGTGAGTAGTAGGTTGTCGATTCCGAGCTGGGTCATAAGGACTCAATATGCGCAATGGCGTCCATTTCCACAAGGACATCTTTGGGAAGGCGCGCCACCTGTACGCAGGCGCGTGCAGGTTTATGACTACCGAATGCTGTGGCATAAATGTCATTAATCTTGGCGAAATCATCCATGTTGGCGACAAAGATGGTGACCTTGGCAACATCGTTCATGCTGCCACCCGCTGATTTTAATACCGCTGCCAAATTTTTCAGAACAAGGGCGGCTTGTTTTGCGGCATCGTTATTATAGAGCGCAAGTTCTCCAGTTGCGGGATCAATTGGGATTTGACCGGAGCAATACACAATATTGCCCACTTGAATGGCTTGGTTGTAGTGACCCACTGCTTTGGGGGCGTTTGTTGTGTTGATTTCTTTCATGAGCGATCTCCGTTGAAAACAAAAAGGCCGTCCGCTCTTTTCTATATCGGACGGCCTCTTCTTATAGCAAAAAATAATTACTCAGCGACTTTTTTCTTCTTAGCTTTCTTTGCAACTTGAGCGTCGGTATCAGCTGGTTGTGCCTTGTCAGCTACTGCATCAGTGGCTTTCTTGGCGGCTGCATCGGTTGCTTTGTCGGTTGCCTTGTCTGCTGCTTTGTCAGCGGTTTTGCTAGCAGCATTTTGCATGGTGTTGCCTAAATCTGCAAAGCTCACATAGCTAACGCCCATGACTGCGGCGGCGACTGCGATTGCGATGATCTTTTTCATGTATATTCACCCCCTTTCATATGAGAATGAGCGGGCGCATAGAGCAAGTGTCAGGTGAAATCAAGCGCCATTATCAATATTTTTGGACTAGTTTCGAACCCGGTTTTTTACCATATTCCAAGGGGTTAACTGGGGTCCAGCGCCTTCGATATAAATGTACTGCCAAGGGTGGCTGTCCAATAAGTTCCCGTAATACCCCTTAATTTCGGGCTTGATGAGATAGTCCTTATTGTTTTGCAATAATGTAATGATGGGCGTTTCATCTAGCAGAATCGCCTCGGCCTGACTCAAAAGTTGTAGGCGCTTTTGTGCATTGGGTTCCAGTCGGGCCTGGGAAATGAGCTTGTCATATTGGGCATTTCCCCAATTACTAAAATTGCCAGTTGAATGGGTGGTCAGCATGTCCAAAAATGTCATGGGGTCCAAGTAATCACCAACCCATCCTTGGCGGCAAAGAGACGGAAATGTCTTTTGTTGTAGGTCTCGAATCCAAGACTTCCACTCCTCGTTGTGAAGTGTGGCATTGACCCCAAGGTTTTGTTTCCACATCTGTTGAACCACTTGGGCAACGGTTTTACGCTTTTCGTGCGTGTTATATAAAATTTCGACCGGGAGTGTTGTCGGATCTACGCCCGCCTCTTTCAATAGCTTGCGTGCACCTTCTGGATCAAATTGGGGTGCATTGCTAGGAGATGTGTAGCCCGGAATGCCCCGTACCACAAATGCACTTAAGGGTTCATCCACACCATATAAGAATTGGTCGGCCAATGTTTTGCGATCAATGGCCATGGCGAGTGCGCGACGCACGCGTTTATCTTTGAGCTTGGGATTGGTAACATTGATCCAGTAATACTCATTTGCAAACCAAGGTGACTTTCTATAATCGGGCCGCGTGCGGAGTGAGGGAATTTTGGAGGGCGGAAGATACCATGCCACATCCAATTGCCCATCTTCGTACATCTTGAGTGCAGTTTCTTGGTCTTCTACAGGCCAGAATCGAATTCCATCTAATTTGACCGTATCTTTATTCCAGTAAGTGGGGCTTTTGGTGACGGTGGCATATTTGTGAGGAGTCCAATCTTTCAAAATAAAGGGACCATTGCCGACAATATTTTCGGGCCGCGTCCATGAAGACCCATACTTCTCAATGGCCTGCCGCGGTGTGGGCAGATAGGTCATGTGGGAAGTGAGGTAGTCCATGTAGGGCACAGGGTATTCCAGCGTGATCACCAAAGTTTGGGGATCCTTGGCTTTGACGCCAAGCAGTTTGGGGTCCGTGATCTTGCCCGTATTAAATGCCTCGGCATTCTTGATGGGATAGAGCATGGATGAAAATTTGCCGCCCGTTTTGGGATCTAAGAGTCGTGTGTAAGAATAGACAAAATCGGCCGCTGTGACCGGCGTGCCATCACTCCACTTGGCATCTTTGCGGAGATGATAGGTGTAGGTTTTGTTGTCAGCTGAATGTTCCCATTTTTCGGCGACACCGGGGTGTGGGCTTAAATCTTTGGGATCATAAACTGTCAAACCTTCGAAGAGAGCAAAGATATATAACATCTCCACGTTACCGGTTGCCAGATTGGAATCCAGCGTCTCAGGCTCTGCATTGCTGTGCATATTCAAATAGCGCTCTGCATGTGCAGAAGATGCGCCGCATATGACAGCGAGCGCAAGCAATAGAGCGATCATGTATCGTCGAATCATCATAACTTACCCCTTCTTAAATTGTTTGCGAATGGATTGCCATGGGGCTGTGGTATCATCGCCGTCGATGAATACAAACTGCCATGGATGGACATCTAGACTGTTGCTGTAATAGCCTTTGACATATGGTTTGATCATGAAATCTTTGTTCTGCTGCATAATAGGAACGAGTGGCACCTCTTCAATCAAAACGGCTTCTGCGTCATGGAGTTGTTGGTTGCGTTTGGCGACGTTGGATTCATTTTGGGCTTGGTTAATGAGCGCATCATACTTAGCACTGGACCAGTTGGAATAATTTTGTGGGCTCGCGCTGGTCATGTTTTCCAAAAAGGTCATCGCATCTGGAAAGTCGCCGCCCCATGCTGCGCGACAGATCATAAAGTTCTTCTGCTGCATGTCCTTAAGATAAGATTTCCATTCTTCGTTGTGGAGTGTGGCATTGACACCCAAATTTTGCCGCCACATTTGTTGAATGACTTCAGCAATGCTCTTGTGAAGATCCATGGTGTTATACAAAATTTCGATTTGCAAGCTGGCGGGATCTACACCCGCCTCCTTCAACAATGCCTTGGCTTTGACGGGGTCAAACGTAAATCCACTGAGTGGGGTGTAGCCGGGAATACCAGGTACAGAATAATTACCAGATGGGGAGTGTAAACCGTGGAGATACTTTTCAGTCAAAGTCTTGCGGTCAATGGCTAGTGCCAGTGCTGTGCGCACCCGTACATCTTTGAGTTTGGGATCTTGGGTGTTGAGCCAGTAGTAGTAGCTTGAGAGTTGCGGTGCTGAACGATAGTCTGGATGGCTGCGCAATGCCGGCGCCTTGGAGACGGGTAGATTCCACAAGACATCCAGCTGGCCCCCTTCAAACATTTTGAGTGCTGTCTCGTTGTCTTCAATGGGTAAAAAATTGATGCCGGAGGCCTTGATGGCCGACGCATTCCAATAGCGATGGTTTTTAACGACAGTAATCGTCTTTTGAGGAACCCATTCTTTCAACATAAAAGGTCCACTCACCACAATGTTCTCTGGGCGCGTCCACCTGTTGTCATGTTTGGCAATGGCTTGCTGGGGAACTGGAAAGAATGGGTAGTGAGACGTCATGTATAAAAAGTAGGGTGCGGGGTGATTGAGGGTAAGGACAAGTGTGTGGGGATCCCTGGCTTTAACACCCACTGTCTGAAAGTCTTTGGTCTTGCCGGCATTGTAGTCTTGTGCGCCCTTAAGGATAAACAGGTGATGCGCAAAGTGTGCACCGGTGTTGGGGTTCAGCATCCGCTCATAGGAATAGACAAAGTCTTGGGCGGCAATGGGGGTACCATCACTCCACTGGGCATTGTTGCGGAGAAAAAAGGTGTAGGTTTTTCCATCAGGCGATACGGTCCAGCGTTCTGCAATTCCAGGCACAGCAGTCATCTTTTGTGGATGGTAAATCGTGAGTCCTTCGAACATGGATGTTAGCACGCGATGCTCAACATTGCCCGATGCCATGCCCGGATCAATAGTTTCTGGTTCTGATCCACTATGAATGTTGAGGTAACGATCTGCTGATTGCGCAGGAAAGGAAGCCAAGGAGAGAAACACTATGAGAAGTGCCGTAAGTTGTTTCATCGGACCGCGACGTGTATGAAGTTTTTTGCCACAGTGTCAATTGAAAATCGTTGACATTAATATAGGTAGGTCTTAGCTCCGTTATGTGATCCGTTATCTACTGCAACGTTTGTTTGGAATTGTGATCGTGGTGTGGGTCATCATGACGGTGTCTTTCTTCATGATCCGCATTGCCCCCGGCGGTCCATTCGACATGGAACGCAGTCTTCCGCCCGATATCCTCCGCAACATTGAAGCCAAGTACCATATGAACGAACCCCTCTATCAGCAGTACTTCCGCTATTTGGGGGACATTGTGCTGCACGGGGATTTGGGTCCGTCGTATAAGTATTCCGATCGTAGCGTGAACGAATTCATTGAAGAAGGCCTGCCAGTGACACTTACACTGGGTGCGTATGCGCTGATCTTTGCATGTATGATTGGCATCTTCAGTGGTGTGATGAGTGCGCTCAAGCACAATACGCGCTGGGACTACACCTTTATGGGAATTGCCATTCTGGGAGTGTCAATTCCAGACTTTGTGTTGGGGCCGCTCCTGCAGCTCTACTTTGGTTTGGATCTGCGCTGGTTTCCCGTCGCTGGTTGGGAAGGGTTGAGTTATTATGTCCTTCCATCCATTACACTGGGATCCATGTATGCCGCGTCTATTGCACGGCTAACCCGTGGTGGCATGTTGGAAGTTACTCGCCAGGATTATATTCGTACGGCCTATGCCAAGGGGTTGCCTGGGCGACTGGTCGTGATCCGCCATATGTTGCGTGGGGGCTTAATGCCAGTGTTGACCTATATGGGTCCCGCCACTGCATCGATTTTGTCAGGGTCACTGGTGATTGAAAAAATCTTTAATATCCCCGGTCTCGGTCGGCACTTTGTAAATAGTGCACTTAATCGTGATTACACGGTTACGTTGGGTATGGTCATTTTTTATAGTGCTTTGATTCTGCTCTGCAATTTTGTGGTGGACGTGTTGTATTCCTTCTTTGATCCGAGGGTTCGAAACGCATGACGCTATCGGCAACAACAGTAGACGAGAGTGGCCACTTGGTGGGCACTGAAAAGTCCAGCAGCCTGTGGAAGGATGCAATTCGTCGTCTGATGAAAAATCGGATGGCGGTGGTGAGCCTAATTTTTCTGGGCGTGTGTATTGTCTTGGCGCTTTTCACACCTTGGGTTGCACCTTACTCATTTGAAGCGATCGATTATCATTTAATTGGTCAAGCACCCAGTTGGTCGCATTGGTTTGGCACGGATGTCTTGGGTCGCGATCTATTCACACGCACTCTTTATGGCATGCGCATTTCACTGGCAGTGGGTGCGATTGCAACCCTTGTAAGTTTTTTCATTGGCATTACATGGGGTGCTGTCTCTGGATTTGTAGGTGGTAAAGTTGACTACGTCATGATGCGTTTTGTCGATATCATGTACAGCCTACCATATATGTTCTTTGTGATTATCTTGATGACCATTTTTGGTCGCAACGTATTCAATTTGTTTTTGGCATTGGGTGCCGTGCAATGGCTGACCATGTCGCGCATTGTGCGGGGTCAAGTGTTGTCGCTGAAGCATAAAGAATTTGTTGAAGCGGCGCGCTCCATCGGTTTGAGTAAGCGGGCCATTCTTTTTAAACACATTGTTCCCAATACGTTGGGGCCCGTGATCATTTATGTCACGCTCACCATCCCACGTATTATTTTGGAAGAAGCCTTCTTGAGCTTTTTGGGTTTGGGTGTGCAGCCGCCAATGGCAAGCTTGGGATCGTTGGCGTCTGATGGTGCGCAAGGGATGGAGATGTATCCGTGGTTGATTATTTTTCCTGGTCTAACCCTGGCAGCCATTTTGTTTGCATTGAATTATCTGGGTGACGGATTGCGTGATGCCTTGGATCCGCGAATGGGGAGAGAGTAATGTCACTTTTGGATGTCCAAAACCTGACGACTGAATTTCGCATGCGCGATGGATTGGTGCGCGCGGTCAATAACGTCTCGTTTTCATTAGAGCCGGGGCAGGTGCTGGGCATTGTGGGTGAGTCGGGTTCGGGTAAAAGTGTGACGAACATGTCGCTGTTGCGATTGATTCCGCAGCCACCGGGTCGCATTGTATCAGGAACGGCCAAGTTTAAAGGAACAGATCTCTTGCAGATGCCAATGAATGAGTTGCGCAAAATTCGTGGCAAAGACATTGCGATGATCTTTCAAGATCCCATGACGTCACTGAATCCATTTCTGCGCATTTCAACACAGATGTGTGAAGTGTTGGAAGTTCACGAAGGCCTTTCAAGTAAACTGGCACTCAAGCGCGCCATTGAAATGATGGAGGTTGTAGGTATTCCGGCGGCGGAACGACGCATTCATGATTATCCTCATCAATTTTCAGGCGGCATGCGGCAGCGTGTGATGATTGCGATGGCGCTTTTGTGCAACCCATCACTTTTGATTGCGGATGAACCCACAACGGCGCTGGATGTGACTATTCAGGCACAGATCCTGGATCTTTTGGCCAAGTTGCGACGCGAGTTTAACATGGCCATGATCTTGATCACGCACAATTTGGGCGTGGTCGCAGGCGTGGCAGATAGTATTGCCGTGATGTATGCGGGAGAAGTGGTAGAACGTGCACCCACAGACCAACTGTTTGCACAGCCCACACATCCTTATACGCAAGGCTTGCTCAAATCAGTGCCGCGTCTGGATGAAACCACGCGATCCAAATTGGCACCTATTCGGGATCAACCGCCCGATTTATCGCACTTACCGCATGGTTGTCCGTTTCATCCGCGATGTGATGCATGCATTGACAAGTGTCGGCATCATCGACCCCAGTTGGAATCTTGTGGTGATCGTCATGAAGCGGCGTGCTGGGTGACAGCGCCCGGTCATGGGAAGGCAACATGAGTACAAAGCCCTTACTTGAAGTCCAGAATCTTGCGGTCCACTTTCCAGTGGAGTCGGGTGGCTTGTTGCGCAAACAAGTGGGACTGGTGCGCGCAGTCGATGACGTGAGCTTTCATATTAATGCCGGCGAAACGGTAGGTCTGGTGGGTGAGTCGGGTTGTGGCAAGAGTACGACCGGGCGTGCCATCATGCAGTTGATCGAAGCAACAAGTGGCCGCGTCTTGTTTGAAGGAAAAGATTTGCGGCAAATGCCACACGCTGAACTCACTCATGCACGCCGCAATTTTCAAATGATCTTTCAAGATCCGTATGCCTCACTCAATCCACGTAAGACGGTGGGCGATGCGGTGGGTGAACCCATCAAACTCTTTGGAACAGCGGGTGGAAAATCCGTAAATGAACGCGTACAAGAGGTCTTTCATATGGTGGGCCTCAATCCACGCTACATTCGACGCTATCCTCATGAGTTTTCGGGTGGCCAACGTCAGCGTATCGGCATTGCGCGTGCCTTGGCGGCAAATCCAAAATTGATTATTGCAGATGAACCCATCAGCGCGTTGGATGTATCGATTCAGGCACAGATTTTGAACTTGATGACGGATTTACAGGAGCAATTAAATTTAACTTACCTGTTCATTTCGCATGACTTGGCCGCTGTGCGCCACATCAGTCAACGCATCATTGTAATGTATCTGGGTAAAATTGTGGAAGTGGCGTCTTACGAGGCGATCTACTCTTCTCCCAAACATCCATACACGCAGGCGCTACTCTCTGCTGTTCCAATTCCAGATCCAGTGGTGGAAAAGCAACGTCGCCGACAAGTATTGGTGGGTGATATTCCCAATCCCATCAATCCACCCACGGGCTGCGCATTTCATCCGCGTTGCCCTCTTGCAATGGCACATTGCAAAACAGTAACCCCTAAACTGCAGCAAACTGAATCCGGTCACTGGGTCAGTTGTCACTTATACGATAAATAATTTTGGAAATTAATTTGGTTTTTTGCCGTGTGTGGCGATGACGGACGTGGTGATACCACCACGTACCCAAAAGGCCGCAGTGACTTCCATCCAATGTGGCTTTGTAGCCGACACCAAATCGTTTAAGATTTGGTTGGTAACCGCTTCATGGAATGCGCCTTCGTTGCGGTAACTCCACAAATAGAGTTTCAAACTTTTGAGCTCAAAGCAGGTCTTGTCAGCAACGTATCGGATCGAAACGGTTGCGAAATCAGGCTGACCGGTCTTGGGACACAGGCAGGTAAACTCCGGACAGACGCACTCTATTATATAGGGCCGGTCGGGTTGGGGGTTTGGAAACGTATCAATGGTCTTGCTCGGTGATGTTGTCATGGGAGCCTTCCTACCCAAGCGATTCTGGCCTGGCAATAAAAACATCGATGACGCTGCTTCACAAAGCTTCCAAACTTCGGTAGGATTACAAGTCTATGGGGGATGGTAGAGAGCCATTATATGCATTGGTACTGGCGGGCGGTGGCGCCCGCGGGGCATATGAGGCCGGTGTCATCCATTATCTGAGGACACAGCTCCCTCCAAAAGCTGCCAAAAAGCGCTTTCAAATCTATTGTGGTTCTTCTGTGGGGGGCATCAATACCACATTTTTAGCGGCATTGGCTGATTATCCCAAGGTACAGGGTGAAGAACTGCGCCATGTCTGGGAAACCTTGCGCCAGGAGGATATCTATCGTCGCGACTTGGCGGCGTTGGGTAGTTTTGGGCTCAGATCTGCGACAGGTGCGATATGGAATTTATTTCGACGCCAATCCAGCAATCCAACTCGCGGTCCGCACTTTAATGGATTTTTTGATACAAGCCCGTTTCCTGCATTTTTGAAACGCATTATTCCGTGGCAACATCTGCATCGGGTGGTGCGTGAAGGTATTGTCGGTGCAGTGAGTTTGACTGCCACCAATTTACATAATGGTAAGATGGAACTCTTCATCGATCACCATTCATCCATTGTCTATAGTGGCAACTACACTGCGCGCATGGGACCCTTGCATTGGGTACAGGCCATGGCGAGCGCCGCCATTCCCATCATGTTCAGTCCCGTCAAAATTGGCGGCATTTATTATGCTGATGGTGGTGTGCGCGCCAATACACCCATGTCGCCAGCCATTCATTTGGGTGCAGACCGTCTGTTGGTGGTGGGAATGCACAGTCAATCTGAAATTGCCTCATCAACAAGTGTAACAACAGATACCGGGGAGTATCCTCCACCTACGTTGGGTGATGTGGCGGGCACCATGCTGCGCGCCATGTTTGTGGACCGCCTGGATTATGACCTCAAGCAGTTGAAGCGGATTAATCAGATTGTGAAGTGGGGACGCGGTGCATTTGGGGATAATTTTTTAGAAAAACTCAATCGTGTGCCGCAAAAGGAAAATTTGGTGGGCGATATTGCAACCCGAGGTGTGAAGGCAATTGATGCCCACACAATCTTCCCAAGTCGGAGTCTTCCAGAGTTGCTGTCACAAAGTTTAAAATCATCCAAGCGATTTGCTAAAAGCTTAAGCACATTTGAGAAGGTCATTTTTCGGGTGATGGATATTGACCCCTATCGCAATAATGAATTCTTAAGCTATTTTCTGTTTACCCATGATTACCTCTCAGCGCTTATTCAATTGGGTTTTGATGATGCCAATAGCAATCGTGATTCATTGATTGAATTCTTATCCGTTGAGTAGTAGCGTTGGGCCATGGTTGAATCTCTTATTTTCCACAAGGACACACAGAATGAAGGTCTTTTTACGGAGCGTGAGCTGCGCGAAAAGGGGCTTTCGCCGTCCCATTATGCCAACGTACTTCACTATGCCAGAAGCGGGTTTGAAGGGTGTCGCGCCGACGTGGATCGCAGCGATAATGTTTTGTATGGCATTGGGTTAATGGACAATGCCAAACGGTTTCAGACCACATTGTCGTATTTAAATCTGTCTCTGCCTGAAAATTTTGGCAATTTGCGCGAACAGTTTCAAAGCCGTCATAAGGATGTCGTTGCAGAATTGGAACGCCGAAACAATCCACTTGAATCTCAACGAACAGATTCACGTTTTTTAGAAATATCTCCTGACTATTTTATGGAGCGTGTTGTTGAAACAGTGAAGGCCAACTATGATAGTGGCGCATTGGCAGAGCTGCATGTAGATCCATTCTTTTGTTATATCCGTCCAGTTGCGTATCGGAGCGACTTGCGTCACAACAGAGAAATTGTTGATAGCTTGGGAGTGTTTGGCTTGCGCCATGAGCCTGTATTTGAAATCAGTGTGCGTGCGGCGCGTCCCTATATAAAGGGTAATCCCAAGCTAGTGGTATCGCCCGAAGGTGTTATTAGCCCACATCTGAATTATAAGCTGGGGATTAATTATGTACCTTATGGACGTGGTAAGGATGAAGCAGTTTATAATGGATTTTCAGAAGTACTCTTTACAACACCACGTAGTGACAAACCATTTGTTGCTTTTGCACAACGCGTGAAAGACCCACTTATTAACGAGGGGGGTGGTGAAAACTTTTTTGGATTCACGCAAGATGGTCGGATCATTACACCACCTGCTTCTAATGGACGTATTTTGCCAGGTACCAAACGCGCACTGGTAATTGAAATTGCACGCAACCTTGGGTTAGTGGTGCAAGAAGAGGAAATTCCACTTCATGAACTCAAACAACTCAAAGGCGTGTTTTTGACCGGTACGTGGGCGGGTCTTGAACAAGTTGAAGTCATCTTTGATCCGGTGACAGACGATGTGGCGCTGTATCAACCGGGATCCATTGAACCCCTCAATATTCTGCAAGCCGAATATAAAGCCGTGATCAAGGGTGGCAAGTTGGCTGCCAAGGCAAACGAAGCGGTGCGTAACCGCATTCGCACGCCCATTCTGACACTTAATTCTTAGCGGGTAATGTATGTTGTGTGACCGTGATGCCGGATTCTTTGAGCAGGCGAATGGATAAGTCTTCCATGGGATAGGCCGTGTTGTAAATTACTTCGGCAATTCCCGCGTTGATAATAATTTTGGTGCAGGTCAAGCATGGTGAAAATGTAGTATAGATGGTAGCTCCCTTCACAGACACACCATGATACGCGGCTTGTACAATTGCATTTTCCTCGGCATGCGAACATAGGCATGCATCCAGATTGGCGCCACTTTGACCAAAATGATTGCACCGTGGACAGCCCCCTTCATTGCAATTTTTAACACCGCGTGGCGTACCATTGTAGCCCGTTGAAATAATACGGCGGTCTTTGACAAGAACTGCGGCGACTTTGCGCTTGATGCAGTTGCTGCGCAGGGCCACCATTTGGGCAATGCCCATAAAATAGGTGTTCCAGTCAGGACGTTGTGTATTTGCAGACAGTGTGCGGATAACTTGCTTTAACTGCTCCCGAAATTCATCAATGGTGCCATTATTGCCAACGGCCGCATCAGCCAGCTCTTGGGTTCGGTTGAGCTGCTGGCTAGCGGGATCACGACTGCCAGCCTCTGCGGCATCAATCTTCAAAAAGTCTTCGTAGGTAACGGGATCTTTTTCGCGGGCCCGCTCTTTGATGCGCTCAAATCGTGTTTTAGGTTCAGCTTCAATGACAAGCAGATGAAAATCTTTGCGCTTGCGTAGTGTCTCGACCTCGAATGGATTGCGGATGGAATCAACGACATAGTTTTTGTCAGGATCGAGCTTTGCAAGAATCTTTTCAGCCAAGATAGAAGGACCATAGGTGGTACGCATTTCGTTGGCAAACTTAATTAGATTTTCGCGGGTGACTTGAATTTCCTTTTTAACCATTTCTTCTCGAATTACATCAGACAATGAATAGTATTGATATCCCAGTTCCTTCAAAAAGTCTGCTGCTACGCCTTTGCCTGAGCCGTTCTTGCCCGTAAGTCCAATAATCATAATGTTCTCCTTGGATGATGCTGATATTTTCTGGGGTTGCGGCTACTCCATTTAGTAATGGCTGGCAAGCCTGTTTTCCATCCTGGCGATGTGTAGGATGTGGCTTGACATCGTGATGTGAATTCATAATATCCGCGACCATGATCGAAGTTGTGGGGATCCAAAAATCGTTCGGTGATGTCGCGGCAGTTCGCGATATTTCCTTTTCAATTTCCAAAGGCGAAGTGGTGGGTCTTCTCGGACCAAATGGTGCTGGAAAGACAACGACCATGCGCATTTTGACCGGTTATCTTACGGCGGATACTGGACGTGCTGTGATTGCAGGTGAAAATGTGGCAACCCATTCACTCGCTGCCCGTCGTAAAATCGGGTATCTTCCCGAATCAGCACCACTCTACACAGATATGGAAGTAACGGCTTTCTTGTCTTATGTGGGCCGTCTACGCGGTATTCCCTCCGATCAAATTCATGCGGCTATTGGAAAAGTAGTTGCAAGCTGCGGTTTGCGTAGTGTGGTGGGGCGCGATATTTCTGAACTATCCAAGGGCTACAAGCAGCGCGTGGGTCTTGCACAGGCGTTAATTCATGAGCCCGAAGTTTTGATTCTGGATGAACCAACGAGCGGATTGGACCCCAATCAAATCATTGAGATTCGTAAGCTTATTACTGACCTGGGCCGTGAACGGACAGTGATTCTTTCCACCCATATTTTGCAGGAAGTTGAAGCCATGTGCGGACGGGCGCTCATTATGCGTCAGGGACGTATTGTGGGGCAGGGCACATTGTCAGAGCTTGCAGCGTTACGCACTGGAAAGGCGCATTACACCGCGCTCATTCGTGCTGCAGAAAAATCCATTCGTGAGGAAATTGACCAATGTCACGGTTTGGCATTGCATGGAATTCGTGCGGTAGATGGGAATGAGTGGCAGCATGTGGAATTGACTGGTGCAGCGAATGGTAACGATGGTGAAAAAATATTTCAATGGGTTGTGGCCAACGGTTGGCAGCTGCGTGAATTGCGTGCAGAAGCCGCATCATTAGAGGACACGTTCCGGGAGCTAACCCAATGACACGCATTATCGCGAGCAAAGAATTTCGTACGTATTTTTATTCGCCTGTTGCTTACATCTGGATGCTCACATTTGTAGTGCTGGTGAACTGGTTCTTCTTCCGAATGTTCTTTATTACGCGTCAGGCAGATATGCGGCCACTCTTTAGTTTGATGCCATGGTTTTTGTTGTTCTTAATTCCTGCTGCCACCATGGGTAAATGGGCTGAAGAACGTAAATTGGGAACAATGGAGTTGTTACTGACGTTGCCCGTGACAAGTCGTGATGCGGTCATGGGAAAATTTTGGGGTTGTGTAGGGTTGGTGGCAACAGCGCTCTTGTTAACGTTGCCATTGCCGTTGACTGTTTCAACGCTTGGACAAATGGACTGGGGACCCGTGATGGGCGGCTATTTGGGGTTGCTGCTGTTGTCGAGTGCTTACCTGGCCATCGGCCTTTTTGTGTCTAGTGTGACACAAAATCAAATCATCGCTTTTGTGTTGGGAATTTTAGGGTGCTTCGCATTGTATGTCACAAGCGAGTCTTTGGTGACAGCAGTTCTACCATCATTTTTGGCTCCTATTGCAGAGTATGTAGGTGCAAGTTACCACTTTGATTCCATTGGGCGTGGCGTTGTTGATAGTCGGGATCTCATTTATTTTGTTTCGGTGACCGGATTCTTCCTGTGGTGCAACTGGCGCGTGATTGAGACGCGGAGATAGTATGAAGCGCAACATTACGATTACAGCAATTACGATTCTTCTATCCTTGGCGATTGTTAACTTTTTGGCCAGTCGGCATTTTGCGCGCATCGATTTAACGCGAAACAAGGAATATACGCTTGCGCCATCGACCAAAAAGATTTTGCATGATCTAAAAGATGTGGTGACGCTGCGCATGTACTTTACGGAAAATATGCCACCCCAAATTTCAGCATTGAAGCGACTTGTAGATGATACAGTGGATGAATTTCGGAGTTATTCTGGTCAAAATGTCCGAGTCGAATATGTAGATCCCTCTTCTAGCGATGAAGCTCAACGCGAAGCGCTTGTTGCAAAGGTAACACCCGTTCAATTGAACGTGCAGGACAATAATAAGGTAGAGGTAGCCAAGATTTATTTGGGTATTGGTGTGATGAAGGGTGATAAACGCGAAGTCATTCCCGTTGTAATCAATCCACAAAATTTGGAGTACGACCTTGTAAGTCGTATTGTGAAACTGACGAGCGACAAGCTGCCGACGGTTGCATGGTGGGGCCCGCAGTTAACAGAAGAGCAAGGGGCGCTTTCTGGCCAAGGGTATTTGATTCTTCGAAAGGAATTGTCCGAGCGTTACACCATTGTGGATGTGAACCCTAAATTGCTGGATCTGGATCCTGAAAAAATATCAGCGCTCATGGTGGTAGCACCACATGCAGTGACTGAGGATCAGCAGCGTGTTATTGATACATATGTGATGAATGGCGGCCAAGTCATTGCACTCATTGATACGGTTGCCGTAAGTACACAAATGCAGGCCATGTCGCAGACTAGTGGTCTTGAATCGCTACTAACACATTATGGAATTACAATTAAAAATGACCTGGTGATGGACCGTTCAAACGCAAACGCACTGTTTATGGGTGGGGTGGTGAATTATCAAATTCCCTATCCATTCTGGGTCAAGTTGCTCACACAAGATATTGACTCAGAAAGTCGCATTGTATCTGGTTTGGATGGCATTGTGTTGCCATGGACCAGTTCTCTGGATGTGTCCAAAGCGCCTGCAGAAGGTGTGACACTTAAGGTGCTGGCGCGTACAACGGACTTTGCCAAAGTGCAAAATTTTGATGCGGGATATAAGTTGGATCCCGATACAGCTGGTAAATCGATGCAAGAGGGCGGTGGTAAGTCATATACTTTAATTGCATCTGCAGAAGGTAGATTGCCGAGCTATTTTGAAAAATCAAAGGTGGCAGATGCGAAAGCACGCGTTTTAGTGGTGGGTACAAGTCGCGTTGCCCAGGATCAATTTGTGCATCAGTTTCCACAAGATAAAACAATGTTATTGAATGCAGTAGACGTCATGTCCATTGGCGATCAGCTCATCGATGTGCGATCACGAAGCCAGCTTGGTCATCCCATTGAAGACTTATCGGACCTTGCTGAAAACATTATCAAATATGCGAATATAGCAGGCGGTGTTATCTTGATTGCAGTCATGGCAATTGTGGTTGTGACGTATCGTCGTGGCCGGCGTAGGTCACTACAAGCTATGTATCATCACTCATGAAGCGATTATTAAATCAACATCCACTCATTTACCTGATCACGATTGTCATTGTTGGCATTGTGGTGGTTGTTTTGGAACAGCCTGGCACTGGTCCAAATGATGATCGGCAGGATTTTTTTCCATTCAAAGCATTGGATATTGCCGCGGTGCAGACCGTTAAGATTGCGCACTTTGTAGAAGGAATTGAACTGAAACGGAATGGGGAAGGGTGGCTGGCGAGTAGTTTTGTGACTCCAATGGCCGAAACCATTAATGCACAGTCTGGCCAAGATGCAGCAGCGGTTGAAACAATTGTGGCAAATACCCAAAAGGCAGATGCGTTGTTGAATGCTATAAAAGATGTTGAAATACGGGGAGTTGCAAGCCATGACTTTAGCGCCGCTCCTCAATTGGAAGCCAATGACATTGGCACCCACGTCCAGGCCTATGACGCAGCAGGCCAGGTTTTGGCCGATCTTTATATAGGCAAACTCAGTCCTGACATGGTAAGCACCTACGTCCGTCTCCAGGGGGCTCCCGTCGTGTATTTGGCGGATGGCTACCTGGGTGGCCAATTTCCTGCGCTGATTTCGGCGTGGAAAAAGCCCGACGACCAACACTAAATATACTTATGAAGAAGTGGATCATTATTATTGTTGCAGCTGTTATGCTGGCAACCGTGTCGCAGGCCGCAAATGACTATGCGTGCCGGCAACTACCTTATCAAGATATTGTGAGTTTGGTGCAAGGTGCTGCTGCGACCTACAAAATTCCATCCGCCTATTTGGCAGCCATTATGGAAGTGGAATCGGCATATAAGGTGCGCGCAGTGTCGCCAGCCGGTGCGTTAGGCCTGATGCAATTGATGCCGCAAACGGCACGGCGATATGAATTGCAACGACCATTTGATCCGGTAGCGAATGTATATGCCGGCGCAAAGCACTTGCGCGATCTACTCGATGAATTCAAAGGCAACTATGTTTTGGCAACCGCCGCCTACAATGCGGGTTCAGGTGCAGTTCATAAATATAATGGCATTCCGCCTTACTGGGAAACGGTTCAATATGTTCCCAAAGTACTTTCCCGCGCCGTACAATTCAGCAAACTCGAAAAGAAATACGCCACCCGCTAAAGTTCGTTCCTAACCACACCCAAATTTACCTCGCCGTCTCGCGGAGGAGGGACACCGGGCGGCAGGACCCGTCCCGCACAAGTAGAAACGAACTTTGGGTAATTGATCTTATATGAGTTAGTGCGTATCGAAGTATTTGGCGTTGGGGTGGTGTACGATGATGGCGGAAGTGGATGCTTCAGGGTGCATTTGGAATGTTTCAGATAATTCGACACCAATGCGTTCGGGTTTTAAGAGTTCCCAAATTTTGGCCTGTTCATCCAAATGCGGACAAGCCGGATACCCAAAGCTGTAGCGGCTTCCCTGGTATTGTTGGCGATACAATCCTTCGGTGTGTGTGGCATCCTTTCCATCAATGCTTAATTCCTTGCGGATCTGTTTGTGCCAGTATTCGGCGAGTGCTTCTGCCGTTTCAACAGAGAGTCCATGCAGATATAGATATTCGGTGTATTCTCCGCGCGCGTATAAGTCTTGGCAGAGTTTTGCAACATCGTCGCCCACAGTGACCACATGCAAACCAATCACATCCATTTCACCAGTCGATTTGGGGCGGAAGAAATCCGAAATGCAATAGTGAGGTGGCTTGGGTTGGCGAGGGAACGTAAATCGTACACGCTCCGCTTTTGTCTTGGGATCAAAAATTACCAATGAGTCACCATCTGCCTGGCAGGGGAAGTATCCATAGACCACGCGTGGTTTGAAAATCTTTTCATCACGACACTTGGCTTTAAGTTTTTCGAAAAGCGGACGCACGGTTGTGCTGAGTATTTTTTCGTATTCATCTTTACTCATCTTGGCTTGTTTGAATTGCCACTGGCCTTTGAAGAGTGCGGTTGTATTAATGAGTGGATAAATTTCGTCGAGCGATACAGCGTCGATTACTTTGTCACCCCAGAATGGTGGTGTTGGAATGGGGTTGTTGACGGGAACGGCTGAGCGCTCTGGCAAGTCAATGGGTGTGGCGACAATGCGTGGTGCTGATGGCACACGGGCTGCAGGAATTTCCATGCCGCCTTCGGCAATTTGCTGCATGACATGAAGGCCTTCGAATGCATCTTTGCCATAAAAAACAGCGCCTGGATAAACGGCCCGCAAATCTTCTTCTACAAATTTTCGTGTGAGGGCTGCTCCGCCCAAAATGACTGGCATTTTCCAGTCACGTGATGACATTTCTTCCAAATTTTCTTTCATGATTGCAGTGGACTTTACCAAAAGTCCACTCATGCCAATGGCATCGGCTTTGACTTCTTCGGCCTTTGCCAAAATGGTTTCAAGTGGCTGCTTAATGCCTAAGTTGTAAACCGTGTATCCATTGTTGCTTAAAATAATATCGACCAGGTTTTTGCCAATGTCGTGCACGTCGCCTTTAACAGTGGCCAAAACAATTTTACCCTTTGTGCTACCTTCTACTTTTTCCATTTTGGGTTCTAGGTAGGCAACTGCGGCCTTCATCACTTCTGCACTCTGCAAAACAAAGGGCAGTTGCATTTTCCCAGAACCAAACAGTTCACCAACGACCTTCATGCCTTCTAGGAGAATTGTATTAATAATATCGAGTGGTGTGTAGGTGGTGAGAGCAATATCCAAGAGAGAAACGATATCCTTTTTATTGCCATCAATAATGCGTTTCTTCAGGCGTTCTTCGATAGGATCGCTTGAATCATCTTCAGTTGTGGTGGTGCTGAATTTGGCGCCGCCATCAAAGTAGGCCATAAACTTCACAAGGGGATCGCCGTCTTCGCGACGATTGTGAATGAGGTCCAATGTCAGTTTTTGCAGGTCGTCGGGAATTTTATTGAGTGGTAAAATTTTTCTGGCATGAACAATTGCCCAATCGAGTCCTGCACCTACAGCTTCATGTAGGTACATACTGTTTAAAATAACGCGCGCATCGGGGTTTAATCCAAACGAAATGTTCGAGAGGCCCAGCATGGTGCGAACGCCCGGAAGTTCTGATTTGATGCGGCGAATACCTTCAAGTGTTTCAATGCCCGCTGTGTAGAATTCTGAGTCACCGCTGCCGATAGTAAATGTGAGTGGATCGAAGATCAGGTTTTCAGGTTTAATACCGTACTCATTCACACAGATGTCGTAAATGCGTTTGGCGATAGTAACTTTTTTGTCGGCTGTTTTGGCCATGCCCACTTCGTCAATGGTGAGTGCAACGAGTGCGGCGCCAAATTTTTTAGCCATCGGAACGACAATGTCCATGCGTTCACGACCATCTTCCATATTGATAGAATTGATGATGCATTTGCCACCACAGAGTTCGAGTGATCGTTCAATGACAGGTGCTTCTGTCGAGTCGATCATGAGTGGCAACGGAACTTGGGTTACAAATCGGCGAATGGTTTCTTCCATATCGCGGATTTCATTGCGTCCCACATACGCATCACAAACGTCTAAGATGTGGGCGCCTTCTTTGACTTGTTCTTTGCCCATTTCAACAATGCTGTCCCAATCTTCCTTTTCCAAAAGCTGCTTGTACAAGCGCGATCCGTTGGCGTTGGTGCGTTCCCCAACAAGAAGTGGACGTGGTTCTTGATCCATTGAAACGCTGCTATACAAGCTGGATACCGATGGAACCCATGTGATTTGGCGCTTAGCGGGCGCACGGCCATTTACCGCTTTAGCAAGCGCGCCAATATGGTCATATGTTGTGCCGCAACATCCGCCGACAAGATTCATTCCATAGTGTTCAATGAAGAGTGTCTGCCATTTTACAAAATCTTCAGGACTTAAGTGGTAATGTGCATGTCCGCCCACGTTTTCAGGAAGGCCTGCATTGGGATAAACGCCAATCATCATGGGTGCGTTTTGGCTTAAGAATCGGACATTGTCTTCCATCTCTTTGGGGCCAGTGGCGCAGTTCATTGACAGAATATCAATGTCGTAGGGCTCAAGTGCCGTGAGGGCTGCACCAACTTCGGATCCCAAGAGCATGGTTCCGGTTTGTTCGATTGTGACAGAGACCATGATGGGAATTTTAACTTTGCGATCTTGCATGGCGCGCTTCACACCAACAATTGCGGCCTTTACTTGTAATAGGTCCTGACAGGTTTCGATAAGAAAGAGGTCGATACCACCATCAATTAAACCCAAAGACTGATCATAAAACCCTTGGCTCATTTCATTGAATTCAATGTGGCCCAGTGTTGGCAGTTTTGTGGTGGGTCCCATGGAACCCGCAACAAATCTGGGTTTGTTGGGCGTGGAGTATTTTTTAGCGGCCTTGCGTGCGAGCTCAGCCGCAACCTTGTTGAGCTTATAGCATTTATCTGCCAGGTCATATTCGGCAAGAACGAGTGGCGTAGAGCCGAACGTGTCGGTTTCAACAATATCGGCACCCACTTCAAAAAACTTGGAATGAATTTCTTCGATAATATCCGGACGAGTCAGGACTAAATTCTCGTTACAGCCTTCCAGATGCTTGCCACCGAAATCATTGGCCGTCAGATTGTAGTTTTGCAGTGTGGTGCCCATGGCGCCATCCAGCACCAGGACTCGGTTTTTGAGGGTTTTGAGAAGTAGGGACATGGCTTGTCCCTAACATCGGATTTACTTGGCTGCAAGCTTTCGCAGAAACCGCCAGATAGCAAGACTGCTGACTATCATTTCGAAGAGTAGTATGGCTTGCGTGTCACTTGCTGCTGATGGGTCCAAGCTACAATTGCGACCAGCAGGTGTTTGGGCATTTTGATTCAGCGATGCTTCGGGCAGGCACTTTTTCTGTTCCAAGTTGGCTACAAGACCAGATGGACACTCGCACTCGAAGGTATCAACATTAACAGTTGCTTTCTCGTAGGCCTTACATTCTTCTACAGTACCACATGACCCTTCAAATAGTCGTACTGATGCAGGTGCAACGCATGTATTGCCACTCTTCTGTGGCGTAACACATGTCTTCCCATCGCTTGAAGGAACTTTTGGTGCATCACATTTAATAACTGAAGTTGAAGTATCGCTAGATAAGTCCTTCAATACAATTGGTTCAGGAGTAAACGCGATTGCATTATCAGGGAAAAATAAAAAAGCGCTTAGTTTGCTATCTTCTGTTAGTTTGTTGGACGATACGGAATAGATGCATTTGAATGTAGCGCTGGTGACTGTGGTTTTTCCCATGCAACGCTTTGTGCCATTATAATTGTTTTCTGGTACCAATGTGTTTGCAGGGCTTCCTGCCATATCCATCGCGACAAATTCCAAGGGTACGCCATGGCTTCCCTTAAGTACGATGCCCGTAATTGTTAATGTCTTGTTTTTACCATTACTGCCTTTGACATAGGTAACACCAACATTATCCAAATTGCCGGCACTTTCCGGCGAGGCAGTCGGTATAAGAGTGTTGAGAATTTGAAGGGCAAATGACTTTCCTGTAGAGGTCGGTGTAGCTTTTGCCTCGGGGACAATAAGGCTACATCCTCCAGAACCGCTTGTTGTAGTATTGGCGTTTTTGTTTTGAGATCCATCGTCAATGATACAGACGGGTCGGTCAGGATCTTTTGTGAATCCGTCATTACATACACAGGATCCATTATTTGCAGTTTCGTTTTTAAGGCACGAGGCTCCGCAGGTACCGTCCAGCATGAGGACTAGGTTGCCAGAGCAGGGTTTTGATTTAGGAGTTTCTTGTTGTGATGGATCTGTACAAATACCGTATGGGTCGATAATCTTTGGAGCGGGGCAGTCTGATGTATTGGGTTCTACATAAAGTGTTCCTGAAAATGGTAGTACTGGTGGAGTGACAGGTGCAGGTTCTGAGATTGCCATACATTTTTTGATACCCTTGTTGTAGATTTCTCCATCAGGGCAGCTGCATGTGAAGAATGTAATTTTTTTGTTGGGACATTCCTGTGGGTCGGCAAAAAGCGGGATGGCAATTGCCAAGGCATTCATTGCGTCTGCCCATGAAACAGCCTTACTCAAATCGAAAACTTTAAAGGCACCAGCTTGTTTTGTAACTGGCTGTTTGTCATCTGATAAAAGTGCTAAAAAGTTTAATGTGTCAGAGGATCCTACTGTATAACTTGTAAAGTAGATGGGCATAATACATGTCAATTCAGTATAATGCTTATAGGCGACAGCCTTCTTATATTTTCCTGAATAATCAATCGTGCAAGGCCATTGAATGGCGGTGCTTTTGCTGTCTTGCAATATTGCCATGGTAATTGGGCTACTGCTGTCAATGGATACGTTAGTTACATAAAATGACCCATTGAATTTCTCGCTGGATTCGCCAGCTTTTGCTTTGATTGGTGTGGTAGATTTTACTTTTCCGACCACCGTGTTGTTGGACAGTTTAAGGTCAAAGTTGCCATCAGCTTTAGCCATGCTACTCGTGCTCACCAAAATTAGTATGATGATAAGCTTATAGATGCGATTTTTTATAATGACTCTTTTCATACTGTACCTTTCGTTGGCTGCGAAATGCGACAAGTCCAGATATTGTAATGATCATCAAAAACGCAGTGATTGGTGTTGCGGGGTGCTCAATATTTGTCATGAGTGTGCAATTTCCACCGTCTGATGCTGCAGCGGTTGGAGGTGCCCCAAATGGGTTGGGTTCGGCTTTAGGTGTTGCACCATCTTTACCAAGATTGGTTGCTGGAACTTCAACTATCTTTTCGACGGTCTTTTCAATCGTTTTGACACAAACTTTCAAATCTGGATCTAGGGATGTTCCATCAACGCATCCACAACTACCATCGGCCAATTTTATTTGACTGGCTGGACAGCTACTATTGGCGTTTGCAACGGCTGCACTCTTACAGGTTCCATCATCGTAATAGGGCGAAGCTGTTTTCCCGTCGCAGGTTGGAAGGTCTCCAACAGACATGCCGTAGAAGACTTCAAAGTTGCTTGTCTTTAACACTGAATTTGGATCATTAGGGTTCGTGAATTGTATTGGAAATGAGTTGTTAGTAAGTAAGTTGGCAGCCATGCCGATTGGCATTGGTGCCCCATATATATTTTTTGCAAACTGTAATGCAAAGCCACCTGGCGCTGCGCGTAATGTATTGTTGCTTACGCTGAGCTGTGGCCATTCAATTAGTAGTATGCCTGTTTTTCCAACGAGAGTTCCGGCTATCCCGTTGATATTGTTTTTATTGATGATGTTGTTAAAGCCGCTGACTGCAATTCCAACTCCACCATCTGCAGTGATGAGATTCCCAAGAACAGCATTGTAGTTTGCATAGACACCAACATATCCAAGCATCACCCCAATACTTGCAGAGCCAGAAATTTCATTGTTGGCAATGATGTTGTTATTTCCCAGAGCTAGAACAATGATGGTAGAAAGCGGCGTGTTAGGCTGTGTGTTGTCGATATTTAGATTTAAAAGAGCAGAATCACTTCCCATTTTAATTGTGTAGAACGAGTCTAAATTAAATGTAGCCGTTAATTTAACAAGTGGATCGCCAGGATTTACCTTTTTACCATAGAGACGCGTTTTATCTGGAAGTTCGACGGCTACAGCCAGGTCAAAATCGTTTTGCACTTCGATCGAGCGATATCCTTTGAAGTTGGGATCTTCACAATTGGCAATGGGTGATTTGATGGCATTGTTGAGGGTTAATATGTTGGATACTTTGCACGCATCTGCTTGTGCAATTGACGAGATACCAATCGTAGTGACGATGATGACAGCGCAGATAATGCTAAAGTAGCGGTACATAACTTCTCCCTTTTGTAATGGCCCCTTATGGAGTGTAGAGCAAGTGTCGTGCCAAGCTTGACGCTGGAGAAGTGGTAAAAAATCCAATAAAAACAATGTGTTGTAAATGCGTTAGTGGTGGGAGGGATTGATGTAAGTGGAAATTTACCATGAAATCGCCAAAATTTTGGCGATTGTGGTGTAAAAATTAGATGCTGCAACCCAGGTGGCGAGCGATCACAAGGCGCTGGATTTCGTTGGTGCCTTCGCCGATTTCGAGGAGTTTGGCGTCGCGATAGAATCGGGCGACGGGGTATTCTTCCATGAGGCCGTAACCACCGAAGATTTGGACGGCGTTGTTAGCCACGCGTCGTGCAAGTTGTCCGCAGTAGAGTTTGGCCATGGCAGCTTCTTTGCCATAGGGCTTATTGGAATCTTTAAGCCAGCAGGCCTTGTAAAGTAGGGTGCGACCGGCTTCTACTTCTGTGGCCATGTCGGCCAGCTTAAATGCATTGGCCTGGAAGCTGCCAATGGTTTTGCCAAACTGTTTGCGCTCACCCGAATATTGAATAGCCGCATCAAGGGCACCTTGCGCAAGTCCTAAGCCCATAGCGGCAATCGAGAGTCGGCCGCCATCTAATGTTTTGAGCATTTGTTTGAATCCGGCACCGCGTTCGCCGAGCAAATTTTCTTCGGGGACTTGTACATCATCAAAATATAATTCTGCTGTATTCGATGCGCGCCACAACATTTTGTGATGCATCTCTTTGGCGGTGAATCCCTTTGTGCCTTGTTCTACAATAATACAGCTGATTTCATTTTTGCCATCGGGGCGCTTGCCCGAAATACATTGTACCGTGGAACCCAGTGTAATGGGACTCGATGCGTTGGTAATAAAAATCTTGGATCCATTAATGACCCATTGACCGTCTTTTAAATTGGCAGTGGTTTGCGAGCCCCCGGCATCAGAGCCTGCATTAGGTTCCGTCAAACCAAAGCCCCACAAGAATTTGCCGCTGCACAGTTTGGGCAAATACTTTTCTTTTTGTGTTTTGTTTCCAAAGTTAACAAGTGGACCAATGCCGAGGGAGTTTTCCGCTGCAACGGTTGCGGCGTGTGATGAGTCGACGCGGGCAAGTTCCTCAACAGCAATGATATAAGATAATGTGTCCAATCCTTGACCGCCATATTCAACGGGGGCGGTAATACCAAACAAACCCAGCTCGCCCATTTTATGGGTGAGCTCCACGGAGAATTGTTCCTTGGCGTCTAACTCCAAAATCTGGGGCTTGATTTCGCTTTCGGCAAATTCACGGACCGCTTGTCGTAGCATGTCCTGTTCGGGGGTGAGGTTGAAGTCCATGAAAGCCTCCTACCCAACGTTGCCTGGACTGCCAAGAAAAATTCAGCAACTTCTCTATTCATCTAGCCGATATTCGATATAATAGACGAGTGATGAACGTAAGGCCAATTATAACTCTTTTGGTGGCAATTGCAGCTTTGGCGGCCTGTAGCGGCTCAGGTACCATTGCGACGGGGTCCTTATCCAGTGGTACACCTCAGAACACAAGTAGCAGTAGTTCCGGTGATGGTGATATTCAAAGCAGCCCCTCGGACATCACACAATCGCCAACGGTCACCCCATCTGCAGCGGTTTGTGGAAATTCAAAAGTAGAGTCTGGTGAGCAATGTGACGATGGTAATACCGTGTCAGGTGATGGGTGTTCGTCCATTTGTGATACGGAATCCTGTGGTGATGGCATTGTGCAATCCGGTTTGAGTGAGGAATGTGATGGCAGCAACTTGAATGGAAGCACGTGTGCAACGTTTGGATACTCACAAGGCAGTTTGTCATGCAGTGATAGTTGCAAATTTGTCAAAACCGGCTGCAGTAATCTGGCGACGTCGTCCGTGTGTGGTAATGGTACGCAAGAGTCTGGGGAAGAGTGCGACGATCATAATACAACATCAGGTGATGGCTGCAGTGCAGCATGCAAAACGGAAAGTTGTGGTGATGGCATTGTGCAGTCCGGTTTGAGCGAGGAGTGTGATGGCAGCAACTTGAATGGAAGTAGCTGTGTAACGTTTGGATATACGGTGGGGAGCTTATCCTGTGGAGGGACCTGTAAGTTTGTCAAAACAGGATGTAGTGCCGTATGTGGCAATGGCACTGTCGAAACGGGAGAGCAATGTGACGATGGCAACACGTTAAGTTGGGATGGGTGCACGTCTGCATGTCAAAATGAGGCTTCTCCCACGTTTTCAGACAACTTCACAACGTCAACGAACAGTTCGTGGAATAAACAGGCTTCCCATGGTGTCATGACCTATGCTGTGACCGATAATCTGGCCTCAGATCAAAAAATTGCCCAACTGACGTTTTCTGGCGGTCAGAGCAATGCGGCTGGACCTGGCAATTCCACTCAAATTTCTACTAAATCACTCCTCGGTTTCGGAATGTATCGCGCGCGGTTCAATTTTGCTAAATGCGCTGATGGGGAAGATTTGATGAACGGTATCTTCGTTTATTCTAATGATGGCAGCGATACAAATCTCAACGGCATTACAGACAATAATGAGATCGATATTGAGCTTTTGTGTGGAACTCCTAAAAAATTATATCTCACGACATGGACTGATTATGACTATGATGCTGCAACAGATACCGAAACAATTCAGAAGGTAACCCGTGTGATTGATTTGAGTAACGGTAAGGCTTATGAAACGCCAGCAGGTCAAGAAGGTACATATAATGTTGACTACTCAACAGTGATAGAAACAATTCCTGAAATGGCGCTGCCAACGCTTGCAACCGATGATGCCTATTACGAGATGGGTTTTGATTGGCACTCAACCTATATCCACTTCTTTATTGTGTTGGATGGTAAAGAGGTAACGCTTTGGAACTATACTGACGCAACCTATATTCCACAGAACAAAGCCTACATGATGTTTAATCTCTGGTACCCTGCTTGGAGTGGTAAGAATTATCCTGCTTCTGCAGAGTCGCTCAAGGTGGACTGGTTCAAGTATTGGGCTTCGTAAAAATGTTGCCACGTCCTAAAATCCATAGAGGGTCCCACTTCTGTTTCAAGGCAATCATCTTTTGAATAACTTCAGGCGAATGCTGAATTTTGAGCAGGTCATGTTTAATTTTTCCAATCCCATGTTCACCTGCAACACCACCACCCAATGATACGGCCATTCGGCAGCAATCCAAGACTAAGCTATAGGCACGTGATTTTTCAGCTGCATTGCGCGCAAAATAATTGAAGTGTGGGTGACCATTTCCCAAGTGTCCAAATGCAATGTAGGGGATGTTGAGTTTGTCAGATTCGGTATAAGCAAAATTCATCATTTCGATCATGCGAGGTAGTGGTACCCACCAGTCAGTGCCTATTTTTCCACCGCCTTGGGTTTGTAGCGTTCGGTGTATTTCGGAGACATGACTGGGAATGTGGTGACGCCAAGCAGCTATGCGGCTTTGATCTTTATCGGATTGGGCGACAGTAATAAAATTGGTCAATTGAGGTGCTTTGCAGCGAGTAAGTGTAGTGCCAAGCGCTGAAAACCAACTATCCAAGCAATCCTCTTCGGACCCTTTTGTGAATTCTTGCTGGCAAATTACAAATGCGCGAGCATTTTCTGGTAGCTTTGGGAATCCATTGCTTTGTGACATAATTTTTGCAGTTGCTTTGTCAATAAACTCCATTGTTCTCGGTGTAAGATCTGAAAAATCTTTATAGTTACTAATAAAATGAAGCGCATCATTGTTTGTTGGAAATGGAATCATAAATGTCATGACTGCATCTGGACGTTCAATGAGCGCAAGTTTGGCTTCGACAATCACACCCAATGTTCCTTCGGATCCGATAAATAAGTCGATTTCTTCACCATTTATAAAATATCCCGCACTGTTTTTAAGCTCGTTGGGCGGAGGACCCTTGCGTACAATAACGTGCTGCGTACCATCTGCGGTTAAAACAGTAATTTCACGAACATAACGCCGTGTGGTGCCATATTTGAAAGTGCTGTCGCCGGTGGCATTTGTGGCAAGTGTGGCGCCAACGGTGCATTCGTTTCGGCTGGTGGGAGATGGTGGATAATACAGTCCCTTTGATTCAACCTGCTGTTGCATGTCTCCCAAAATAGTGCCGGGTCGTACGGTTACCGTGCGCGATTCAGTATCGATATTAATAACGCCGCTGAGTCCTTCCAGCGTCATTAAAATACCATCGTCTGTGACCGAGCTTCCCGTCATAGATGTGCGTGATCCGCACACGGTAAGGGGGATCATATGATGATGACAATGTTGGATAACGTCTTGAACGTCTTGAACTGTTTTGGGGCGTGCCACATAATCTGGTGTGGCAGTAATGACTGCGTCGTGTGTGTATGGTGCAATTGCTGAATCACTACGTTTTATGAAGCTGGAAAGGTTCATGCTAAACCATGTGCCATCAAGTATTCCGCAGTTTCGGTAGCTGCTTGTGTGGCATTTAGAACCGTCTCTGATACTGAATAGCCTGTTAGGTAATTACCAGTTAGGAAAAGGCCAGGGCGCATTTTGAGGAGTGTGTCCAAATGATCTATGCGATTTAGATGGCCAATTGTGTATTGAGGAATGCCACGTATAATACGTCGAATATTGATAAATGATGGGCGTGTTGAAATGGAAAGAGTCTGTTCTAAGTCAGACTGAATTTGCTTAACAAGGTCATTGTCGGACATTTCCATGATATCAGGGTCCGATGCGCCGCCATACATCGCGGTCAGTAAAGTATACCCGTCAGGTGCACGATTACTAAAGATTTGAGATGACCAAATGGTTCCTAGTAGTCGTATGCGTTCACTCCGTGGCACTAAGAAGCCAAAGCCATTTGGAAGGTTGTTGATTTCCTTTTTGGAATATCCCAAATGAACAACGGTAATGGGTGCATAAGGGATTGCAGAGAGTGGTGTGACGCAATCAGGCGATATTGATGATAATAGTGTTGCTGTAACGTAGGCCGGCGTTGCGATGAGCAACGTAGGGGTTGTTTGGATGAAGTGGCCATCCTTATGTGTCAGTCTCAGTTCCCACTGACGATCTTGACGTTGAGTAATTTTTTCAATCTGAACGTTGTGCCAAATATCGGGATCCAATTGCTTATTCAGTGCATGGCATAGTGTGCCCATGCCGTTTTTAAACCCTAGAAGTCCATGTGGGGATGTCTTGGAATTCTTCTTTCGCGCACGCATGGCACCAAAAATGCTCTTGTAATGCCGCTCCATGTTGACCAATTTTGGAAATGCAGCGGCAGCACTTAACTCATGTGGGTTTCCTGCAATAATTCCAGTCACCATAGGATCTACAATGGAGTCCAGGATTTCGCTGCCCAAGCGTCGTGTTACAAAATCTGCAACAGATTCATCCTGTTCGGATGGTGGACCTTTTGCAAAAGGCTCCCATAGCAGGCGGAGTTTACCCGCCAAGCTCACCAGTCCTGATTTTAAAAAGGCAAATGGACTCATGTGCAGTTCTTGCAGCTTTCCCTTTTTAAAAATATAGCGGCGATTATGTTCGGAAGGACTCTGAATTAGTTCAGAGTCGATACCCAGTTTTGTAATGAGGTTGCGCAGTGGTTTTGCGGTGGGCAAAAATGTATTGGGTCCTAGTTCACAAAGGAAGTCTTGGTAGTTTGCTGTTTGGATGAGTCCACCACTATGATCCGATCTTTCCAAAACCAATACGCGGTATCCTGCCTTTTTAAGCGTGTAAGCGGCCGTAAGGCCGGCAATGCCGGCCCCAATAATAACAACATCTTTGTTTCCTGCAGGTGAAATGCTCATATGGTGCGCGAAAATCGCTGAGGACTAGATGCCTTGGAACGCAGGTATTTGTCAAATACCATTCCAATGTTGCGAATGAGTAGTCGGCCACGTTTAGTGACTGTGATGGCATCCTGGGTCACTTCAACAAGTCCATCATCAATAAAGCTCTGTAGGTCATGCAGTTCATTTGTAAAATAGTTATCAAATTGAATCTGGTGAGCTTTTTCAATTCGGCTCTTATGAATATGGGTGTTGCAAAAGAGGTCCATAATCAAATCACGGCGTAGTAAATCATCTGAGGAGCAAATTTTACCGCGCTCAATGGCCAAATGACCAGAATCCAAATCGCTATAGTAACGGGTTAGCACTTTTTTATTCTGAAAATAGTCACCATCTATATCGCTGATGGCTGTAATGCCGAACGAAATCATATCGGCTTTGTCCATGCGTGTGGTGTAGCCCTGAAAGTTGCGTGCCAGACTACGATTTTGTAATGCCTGCGACATTTCATCGGTGGCCTTGGCAAAATGGTCCATGCCAATGAACAGGTAGTCCGCATCTGTAAAGGATTGGATGGCATCACAAAAAATTTGGAGTTTATCAGCAGGAGTAGGCAATGTGTTGGGATCCATAGACTGTTGCTGGCGCTTCATCCATGGGACGAACGCAAAATTGAAAAGTGCCACGCGATCTGGTTGCATAGCAATCAATTTGGAAACAGTATCTGCAAAGCTTTCAACTGTTTGATAGGGAAGCCCATAAATTAAATCTGTGTTGATGCTTTGAAAGCCCAGGTTGCGACACCATTCAATCATTTGTCGTACTTGGGATTCAGGTTGGATGCGGTTGACCGCCTCTTGCACCTTCGGATTAAAATCCTGAACACCCATGCTAATGCGATTGACGCCCAGCTTGCGCATGGCAGTGAGTTGTTCGAGTGTCGTGACGCGCGGATCAACTTCAACACTCACCTCGGCATCGTCTGAAAATTGAAACCGCGATTGAATTTTTTGCATGAGCGACTGGATTTCATTGGTTGTGAGATAGGTTGGTGTGCCGCCACCCCAATGCAGTTGAATCACAGGTCGCGAGGTATCCACCTGATCTGCAATAAGATCAATTTCCTTAAAAAGGTGAGCCAGATACGGTATTGTTACAGCACGTTTTTTGGTGATGACGGTACTACAACCACAGAATGTGCAATGCTCTTCGCAGAAGGGGAGGTGTACATAAAGCGAAAGAGGTGTCTTCTTGTGATTCCCGCGTTCAATTGCCGCCCAGAAATTTGCTTCACCCACATCAGTTGTCCACTCAGGTGCAGTGGGATAACTGGTGTAGCGTGGTCCCGGCCGATCATATTTTTGAAGAAGTTCTTTCATAAGCAGTTTTATGAACGCTGCACTGTTTCGACAAATGCGGCAACGTGTTCGGGGGGTGTTTCTTTCAAAACACCGTGACCCAAGTTGGCGATGAATCCAGTAGTGCCACCATCTTTACACATTTTTTGTGTCGCTTCGCGAATGGCAGATATAGGTCCATCGCGCAGAAGCGTCGGGGGCAAATTGCCCTGGAACGACTTAACTTGGGGCGCCAATTGTCGCGCTTGTGAAATAGATGTGCCCTCGCCAATACTCAACACATCAGCACCGCTTTGGGCCATCAATGGCAGCAGATGTTCGGCCTTTTGACAAAACAATGTCAGTGGTGCGTCACAGTCGGTGTGCAATGCCTTCAGAATCCGCTGTGTGTATGGCAATCCAAACTCGGCATATTCTTCTGGCGTTAAATGTCCCGCCCACGAATCAAATAATTGCAAGGCCTGTGCACCAGCATCAAACTGATTTTTCAAATAGATGATTGTAGTGTCTGTTAATTTGTTGAGCAGGTCGTGGAGTAGTTGGGGGTTGACCGTCAAAATTTCTTTTACCTGTTCACGCCGTGTGGTGCTGCCACCGGCAAGAACGTAAGTGGCAAGCGTCCACGGTGCACCAGCAAATCCAATTAATGCCGCACGTCCATCTAACTCTGCACGTAGTCGCTTAAGGGTTTCACCAACGAATGGCATTGTTTTAACTGGGTCTGGAATTGACAATGTTGCTACCGCATCACGGCTGTGCATCAAGGGCCCCAAACGTGGGCCGGCGCCGTCGGTGTAAGACAATGGCAAGCCCATCGCCTCACAAGGAATCAAGATGTCGCAGAAGAAAATGACGGCATCCATGCCGTAGCGCTGCCAGGGTTGCAGGGATACTTCGGCGGCAAGCGTAGGTGTCTTGCACATTTCCAGAAAGCTATGACCGGCACGGACGGCCTGATACTCGGGCAGATAGCGTCCTGCCTGGCGCATGAGCCAAACGGGTGCTCGGTCGGTGGTGCCCCCATGGGCAGCTGTTAAAAACCGTTCCATTGAATTCATGACCCTCTCTCATCACAGGGATTGCCTGAATGCAAGAGTGGTGGCATGATTATGAACATGAAACATCTATTATATATGCTGCTGCTGTCAGGAATTTTGGGAATCATGGCCTGTCACAGCGATGTGCGCAGTGCCAGCGACGTCAATGCCGACCTGCTCACCAACCCATCTAATAGTACGGCGGCCATACCCACAACCATTCAGGGAACGGTATCGTGTACGGGCTGTGAAGCGGGTGGTGGCATGGCTGTTGTCATTGATAGTGTGCTCAGTGGAATTGTGGCTAATCAGCATTACGATACCCTGGGCAGCTATTCCTTATTGGCCAATATCAAACCGGGGGATGTCTTGGATATTAAGGTCTCTGTGATTAAATCCTCTGGGCCGGTGATGCGCTCCGCAGTGATTACGGTTTCCGCAGATGCCGGTACCATTCAGCAGGATTTCAAGTTTTAGACCCATACGACAATTGATGTGGAAACAGCCTTGCTGCTGTGGCATGACCGCCATGTGAAGCGCTTATCCTATATAATAGTAGTGTGTGCAGCCGTTGCGACGACCGCCTGCCAGGGAAATGCGCGGTATGCCAGTGGTGTCAACGCCATGCTTTTCACCAATTTGACCAATAGTGTAATGCCCATGCCGCTGACCGTACAAGGTTCCGTGGGTTGCCCGAGTTGCTCGCCAAATGAAGGCATGGCGGTGGTGGTAAGTAGCCTGTTGAATGGTGTGGTTGCCGATCAATATTACAATACTGTCGGGAACTATTCTTTAGGGGCGCGTGTAAAATCAGGGGATGTCTTAAATGTTCAAATTTCTGTGATGACACCTAACGGACCTGTAATGCGCACTGCAGTTATAACGGTCCCATCTGACTCAGTAATCATTCAACAAGATTTTGAATTTTAGGCCTTAATGGCTTGCTTGGCTAATTGCATGGCGACTTCCCAAGCGCCGCCTGGAAAACGATGGCAGTCCTGCATGACGGCGCGGAATGAATCCAAGAAATAGTTAACATCGTCAGATGTCATAATTGCCGGTGGCAATAACTTGACCACATCCACATTGTGGCCCGTGACTTGGCTTAAAATGCGATGCTTGCTCATGAGCGGCACCACGACCATTTGTCCAAAGAGACCTTTATTGGCTTTATGAATTAAGTCCCAACCGGTGCGTAGCAACAATGATTTGGGGCGCGAAAATTCAATTGCGATCATCATACCCTTGCCGCGCACATCACTGAGCATTTCAAATTCGCCCATCATGGCACGCATGCCACCAATAAGTTCTTCGCCGCGCATGGCTGCCTGCATGGGGATGTTTTCAGTTTCCATAACATCCAGCGTGGCAAGTCCCGCCACCATGGCCAGTGCATTGCGACCAAAGGTGTTGGAATGCACCACACAACGATCCATCTTATGAAAGACCTTATCGTAGACAGCGCGTGGGTAGCAGCAAGCGCCCACTGGAATAAAGCCACCAGAGAGTGCTTTTGCGACTGTGATAATATCGGGGGAGATGCCGTAGTGTTCATAGGCAAACCATCGGCCTGTGCGGCCCAGGCCAGACTGCACTTCGTCGGCAATCATCAGTGTGCCATATTTGCGGCAGAGTGCTTGGGCCTTTTGAAAGTAGTCGGTTTTTGCCAGATACACACCCTTGCCTTGAATGGGTTCAAACACAAATGCCGCAACATCTTTTTTAGACAACGCTGCTTCTAGCGCATCAATGTCATTAAGAGGAATCATGTCGCAATTGGGGAGCAGTGGTTCAAAGCCATTGCGAAATTCATCGTTACCATTCAGTGACAGCGATCCATTGGTGAGCCCATGAAATGCATGATCCAAATAAATGATGCGATTGCGTTTGGTGGCACACTTGGCAAATTTGATGGCCGCTTCATTGGCTTCGGTACCAGAGTTGGTGAAGAACACCGTGTCGACATGGTCCGGCATTTTGGCGAGCAAGCGTTTGGCCAATTGCGCAGCCAAGAGTGGCGCATCCATTTGCACCATGCTGGCGTGATTGGCATCAATGGCGTCATGCAACGCCTTTTTAATTGCAGGGTGATTGCGACCAATGGTGAACACACCATAGCCAGACAGTAAATCCAGATAGCGATTACCGTCTTTATCCCACAGATACTGTCCTTCAGCGCGCACATATTCTTTGTCATAACCAATGGTGCGCAGCACCTTTACAAATTGGGGGTTCACATGGGTGGCGTACAGGTCGTGTTGTTGGGTAGCCTCAGTCATATATATAGTAGCCTCTCTCAAATGGTATGGGGCCGCGGATAGCGCAGTGTGAGTCTATAAGCAATTGTTTTTTAATGGTATTTTCCGTGTATTCCGAAATCCTTGGTTTTTTTACAAAAAATACGCAACTTTTTCAAGTTTGGGCCGATACCCTAAACAGAACGGGGGATAGACACTGCACTTAATGAAGTGCCGCAGTGTGTATCCCCCATTTATTTTCCCCAGACGATTACAAAAGGAGATTGTGTTATGGCAAACGTATCCGGTGCATTTGGTCCCAATGTTCCACTGCAGCAGGCTGCAGGGACACCCCCAGCAGCTGGTGGCGCAACCCCACCTGCAACTCCGCCCGCACCAGCGACGCCACCCATGACACGGCCTGTAACAGGCTATTATAGTGCGCAGACCAAATACGTGGCTGACATCTTTCGTTTGACAGAAGATGCAGACAATCGTTTTGCCAAAGTATTTCCAACAAATGTAACAGTGGGTCGTGGCCGTCGTGCCCGAACAGTTACGGTGAGCATGACCTGGCGGGCCAAGTTTGCCGACCTCATGAATGCCATTGCAGCAACCCGTCGCCCCATTCCTGGTGAGGCATCAGAAACAACGGCTCTGCGCACTGCGCTGCGCACGACTGAGGGCAGACGCTTACTTAAGGCCTTGAAGGAAAACCCCAGCCATAAACTTGAAGATGCTGTGGGAGCCTATAGCCTCAATGCATTCCAGGTTCAGGCCATTCGCAACAAATTATCTCAGTGGCTTCAAGATCAAGACAAGTTCATCTTCACAGAATCTGTGGATGGATTGTTGAACCGTATGGGCCGCAATGATGCCAATGCATTCCCAGAACTGTTGGCCTTGATTACCTATCGCACTGGCAAGTCACCTGAAGAAGCCATGAAGCATTGGTTTGCAGCAGTGGCGGCCGTGATTCCAGATCCGGCCCAACGCACAGCGGCCAAGATGGACTCTGTTTCAGCGGACATTGGTCAATATTTATATGCTCACGAAGGCGCTGGCCGCAAGGCAATCCCTGTGCCTGTTGAAGCCCCTGTTGCACCACCCACTGGCGCTGCAGGCCCAACACCTGCCGAAGTTGCAGAGCAGCTTGCCAAGCGCGCCGTAGGCCGCAGTGTTGCCATTGCCAATTTGAAAACCGCTGATTTGACAACCCACGATATTCCTGCAGCGGTCATGACAGCCGTTAATAATGAAGAAGCCGTACGTCAGCGCATTGAACAACTCGAAAAGGATTTGGTTGCAGCGGGTTCGGATGCTGCGAAAAAAGCATCTGTTCAAGCTGAATTAACGGGTGCCAGAACATTGTATGCAAGTAAAATGCAAGCCACGGATAAAGCCGTGGAAGATTGGCTCAAACAAGCCCAATCCGCATTGGACGCAGCGAACGCCCGTTTGGCTGCAGCCAATGCCGACACGAGTCTTACACCTGCTGACAAACAGGCCAAGATCGACGCCGCACAGGCAGCTATTAATCAGGCAACCGAGCAGATCAAACGCATTCAATCATTGTCACCGCAAGCAAAGACAGAGGAAGTTGCTGCGTACCCAATCTACTTGGTCAATAAGCAAAAGGAACAGAGTCAAGCTGCTCTTGCCGCTGCTGAAAAAGCCAAAGCTGATGCCGACAAAGTCGCGGAAGATACGAAGTGGAAGAAGGATGTTAATACTGAAATCGATAAAGGCAAAGCACGAGCCAATGTGAAGTTAGATTTGCGTGCAGGTTTCGTCGGCGTGGGAGATACAACATCACCACTTGGACGTCTTAAACTAGTTCCCTCCATTGAAAAGCCACTAAACGGCTCAGTGGCATTGGGTGTTGAAGGTGAAGTGGACATCAATAAAGGTGGCTATCGACCTGGAGAAGGAAGTAGTGCTCAGGATCTATTTGGACCAGGTGTCATTGGTAGTATTAGTGGTGGCGGAATTGGTGTTTCAAGCCTCTCTCCCTATGCAAAATTTCTTGGTGGTATGCTGACAACCAAGTTGGGAATGAATGAAATTTGGGTTGACCAGTTTGCTCCAATAAATGGTGCTTTGGGTAAGAACGTTTTACCAGGTGCTATCAATGTGATTGCGGGTCCACAGGTAGTAGTGGATTCTGATCCAAAATTCGACGAAAGTAAAAGTATCGTACGTGGTTGGGGAACTGCGGCCTACGGTGTTCCAGTTGACAGCATTAATCTGGCTGAAGAGGAAGGGATTGCTTTTGTAAAGGGTCAAAATGGAAATTTGGCCAAACAGTTTGATGTGGCTGCATCACTTCAATTGGGTGCGAAACTGGATGATACGCACAAGAGTAGTGTTGTGCTGAATGGTCATTTGGTTGGTACCACAAAGGATGATAATACGCTTTGGGATAGCATGCTGAACATTTCTGGTCGTGGATTGTATAATAATTGGAGATTCAACTTCGATTGGCGTCCAATCAATGACATGGCATATCAGACAGCGTATCAAAATGGAAAATCCCATTGGGCACTCGCCACAGAGGGTGGTTATGATTTTGGAAAGATAACTTTGATTGGTGCTTTTAGTCATGCATCAGCGACAATTCTTCGCACAATTGCTTCGGGTGGCGATGGTAGTCCTTCCTCAGGTACCCCAGAACAGTCAGAAGTTCATACCAGCCTGACAGATATTAGTTTGGTGGCTCAGTTTAAAATCAGTGCGTTGAGTACTCTGAGTGTGCGTGCTTCCAAAATATGGGTTCCTGAAGGAACAGGGTATACAGGGCTTCTAACATGGGCGATTAAATAAAATAGAAACTATTGAAGTTACAATATACAGTGAGGGTTTTTATGATGAATAAATACAAATCAAACTACATTCTGGTAGCCCTGTTGGGAATGCTTAGCCTGACGGGCTGTCTCTCCGACGGAAGTCTCGGCGGCCATGACTCAGAGAAGATTTTGCCAAGTGAAAGCTCGACGAAAATCATCTCTTTCAAGGTGCGTCCTGCTTCTGCTCAAAAATCAGAGGCCAAGAGCAAAATCGAAATTGATCAGGGTGATAGTGTCATTATCTCTTGGGAAGTTTTGGGTGCTAAGTCAGTTTCTATTCAGAATGATACATTCGTTGATACATTCAAGTCCAAAGTACTTGGTTTATCAGGTGAGCAACAGGTAGATCATATTACAAAAGACGAAACGTTTCAGCTAATTGCCCAAGGTGGTTTGGATGGTGAAGAAGCCAAGGGGTCAGTGACTGTTACGGTCCGTCAGTCTGCACCTGCAACAATTACCAGCTTTTCAGCAACTCCAGATACAATTCGCTCTGGTGCAACGTCAGATTTATGCTTCCAACTTTCAGATAAAAGCGCCAAGGCCAAGATTACAGCTGGTGATAATGTAGTTTGGTCAAGTGATACTGCAGAAGCCACAGATGATGGTTCTGATGGTACGGAAATTACTGATGATACAGTGATTCAAGATCCATACTCACTAGATAGTCTTTCAACTCAAAAATCATTGTTCTTTGCTAAAGTGGCAACACCAGCTGCTCCTCAAGATCCATATGCAGGGTCAGGTGGAGAAGAAACTACAGAAGACGATACAAGCGATGAACCAACTTGCGTCACGGTATCACCCACAGAAACAACGAAATACGTTCTTACAGTTGTGAATGCAGATGGTTCAGATGGCGACAGCAAAGATGCAACGGTAACCGTTACCGCATCAGAATTGTCGATTGTATTTACTGCTCAACCTACACAATTGAGTTCAGAGGGTGGTGATGTAGTTCTGAACTGGACCGTAACTCCAGCAGATGCTCAGGTGAACATTGAACCTGCTGGGGCATCCAATGAAGCTAGCAGTGGTGCAAGAACGGTTAAAGTTAGTACCACAACCACATTTACATTAACAGCAACCACCAAAGATGGTCAGAGTAAAACTGTTGAAGCCACAGTGGTCGTTGGTGGTGGAACAGGTGGTATAAATTTGCGCCTAACCGCATCGTCGCAGTCTGTGTTTGCCGGTGAATCGGTTGACCTTGCTGTAACTGGTGATGCTGTTCCAAGTTCTGTGACGCTTCTTGATCCTGCTGGAAACGCCACTGAAACCAATGTTGCTGATGGCAAGATCACCATTGCGAAACCAGTGAGTGGTTCTTACACCGTGGAATCCAATGGGTCGCGCTCTAACTCTGTTTCATTGGAAGTACGCGCTCTTAAACAGCGTTCTACAAAGGGTGTGTATGGCGTTGCATCTTCTGATACCCAAAGAATTATTGCGGGTTCTGATACTGGTGATGTTGCAACTGAAAGTGTAGCGGGTAAGAATGTTGATGTTCTAAATATGCAGTTTTCTCAATTGTCAGGGGATGCGATGTTAGATGTGAAGTTTGATGCCGCAGCTCCGTTGTCGGATCGAATTAATAAAGATATTAAAAAGACAAAACTGAGTTTCTTTGCACCCTATACAATTCGTGTTGTGTTAGTAGATGCTTCCAATCCAAACCGGTTATATGCTGGTGCAACAGGTGCGCTCTTGATTTCTGAGGATTCTGGTACAAGTTGGAATCTCGTAGATCCATTAATGATATTTGATAATGCGCATAATTTTACCAGTAGGGATGAAGAGCATAAGGGATGTGATGGTTCCACACAAAAGGGAATCAAATATTCTAAAGCGAATGGTGCATGGGTAGGTATGATTCAGATTTGTGATATAGTTGCGGATGGTAAATCAGTTGTTTTAGCGACAGATCAAGGCACATATCATATTAACAACATTGATGCACGCCTTGATGCCGCCACGCGCAAAGCAAATCCATGGAAGCAGGGCATTGTGGGTAAAGTTGTAAACGCTTTGGCATCTATTAAAACCGGTGACCAAACTATCTTGATTGCTGCTGCAAGTGACGGTGTTTATGTCAACGATCAAGCAGGTGATCCCAAGGCCTGGCAACAATTGGACAAAGAAAACCTCTCTGGTGCTGTGAATGCAATTGCTGTGAGCGGTGGTACACTCTTTGCCGGCACTGATGGTGGTCTCTTCAAACATGAAGGATTGGATGCATCTGGTAAGTGGGAAGCTGTAGCAACGCCTGCCCCTGCCGATGGTGCCATGTCAATCAAGGCCCTGGCGGTTGATGCTGCTAACAAGTCCACACTTTATGTGGGTACTCAGGAAGGCTTATTTGTTGCCCGCAGCTGTGGCAAGAGCTTCACAGTGGTGCCTGCCGATTTGGGCGACGTGCGTAACATTGCCGTGGCCAGCGATGGTAGCCAATCCACAGTCGCTGTGGCAACGAGCAAAGGTCTCTTTACCTCGACAGGTCTTGCTGTTTCGGGTGATGCGTGCAGCGCTGTTCCAGCACCAACCCCAAAGCCAGCGACAACACCAGACCCAGCTAATACACCCACAACAGATAAACCAACTGTGACGGTTACAACACCAACAGCCCAACCGATTAACGCGGGCCCAGGAACCGTAACACCACAGTAATAATTTTTGACAAGATCAAGCCGCCCCGGGTTACCGAGGCGGCTTTTTTTGTATCTAAATTTTTGAAAATTTATGTGAAATTTAAGCAACATTTTAAAGTTTGGGCCGATACTCTAAATAGAACGGGGAAAAGGAGGCTGTGTTATGGCAAAAGTGTCTGGTGTATTTGGTCCAAGTATTCCGTTACAGCAGGCTGCAGGGACACCTCCAGCAGCTACTCCATCTGCAGCACGGTCTGCAGACTTCAATGCGCAAACCAAATTGGTAGCTGATGTGCGTCATTTGGCAGAAGATGCAGACAAGCGCTTTGCAAAGGACTTTCCGCAAGAAATAGATAAACGAGTTAAGATGGGTCGCCGATATCAAACTATAAAGACATCTATTAACATGACTTGGCGGGCCAAGTTTACCGGTCTCATGAGTGCCATTGTAGAATCGGAGCGAGATTCTAGCCTTCGTTTAGAGCTTCGCACAAGGGAAGGCCGTCAGTTACTCAATTCCTTGAAAGAAAACCCCAGTCAACGGATTGAAGATGCTGTGGCAACATATAATTTGGGTGAGTCTCAAGTTAAAGCTATCCGCGACAAGTTGTCCCAATGGCTTGTGGATCAAGATGAAAAAATGTTCAAGGCCTCGGTAGGCGGCTTGTTGAATCGCATAGTTCGTGGTGATGCGATTGCATCTTCAGAACTTTTGGCACTACTCACATATCGAACTGGAAATACACCGCAAGAGGCTTTTAAATATTGGCTTGCAGCAGTTGCGGCAGTGATCCCAGATCCAGCCCAGCGTACTGCTGCCACTATGGATGAACAATCGTCCAAGCTTGGCGAGTATCTTTATAATAATGAAGGTTCTACTCGAAGGCATATTCCGGTTCCAGTTGATACTCCAGTTTCAGCATCCACTAGAGTGGCTGGTTCAACACCAGATGAAGTTAGAGAGCTTGAAATCAAGCACGCAATGGGTCGTGTGGCAGCTATTGCTAAACTAAAAACAGCTAGCCTAACAATACATGATGTTCCCAAGTCAGTGATTGATGCTGTCGATGCAGAGGAAACTGCACGTTTACAACTCAAGAAATCGGAGCAGGATGTTGCTGCTGTAGGTTCTGATGCGGCTAAAAAATCTGCAGCAGAAGCGGCGTTGGAAAATTCTAAAGTATCTTATGATAATAAAAAGAAGGCCACCGACAAGGCTGTTTCTGATTGGCTCAAATCCGCACAGGATGTCTTGAATAAAGCAGTCGCAGAATTAACAGAGGCCAATGCGGCGACAGGTCTTTCGCTTGCCAATAAACAGGCTAAGATCAATGCTGCACAAGTCGCTGTTGATAGGGCATCGGCTTTGGTTGTGCATATTCAATCACTGTCCCCACAAGCGACTGTTAATACAGTGGTTGCATTTCCAATGTATATGGCTGTTAAGGTTGTTGAGCAGGAGCAAGCTGCCCTTGCCGCTGCAGAGAAAGCAAAATCGGTTGCAGTGTGGAAGGAGGGGATCGATAAAATTGTTGAAAAAGATGGAATGGCGGCAAAATTTACGAACAAAGTTTATGCCGGAAAGGCAACTGCGGGCGATACATTTGACTCGGGCCTATTTCGAGAAAAGGGAAGCTTGGAATTATCCGTACCAATAAAATATGGAGAAGTTGGTATTGAAACAGAGATGGATATCAATAGTGCTTCGCTTAAACCTGGCCAGGGTTCCAGCCGCCAAGATCTTTTCGGATCAGGAATGGGTACAAAAGTTGCCGGTGGGAACCTTGCCGTTGACTATGTCAGTCTGTTTGCCCGGTTACTTGATAAGCGACTTACCTTGAAGGCTGGACTAAATGAAATTTGGACGGATCCATATGGCCCATTGCTTACAAGCCTAGGTAAAACTGCACTGCCAGCGGCAATCAATAGCAATTTGGGTGGATATGGTGAATTGAAGCTGGGTGGAACGGGTTTTATAAATTTTGTTACACAATTGGCTATAGGGCGCCCTATTGCATCAGCGAGTTTAACCGGTAATAATAAATTCGAATATCTTACGGGTGATGATGAGAAACCAGCATTTCAAGTGGATGGCGCCGCAACTCTTTCATTTGGTGCACCGATTGATGGTGGTAAAAGGAAATCCACACTGTCTCTGACGGCCCATGTTGTTGATACCATGAAAGATGATCAATCCAATTGGGATCTGATGTTAAATGTTGCTGGTCGAGCATTTTATAAGAAATGGCAATTTGGATTTAACTGGCGACCGATAAATAATATGACCCATATCGCTCCATACCAATCAGATGTCTCTCATTGGGCTTTAATTGGGCAAGTTGGTTACGATGTTTCAAGTCGTCTGGTTTTGAGCGTGTCGGCCAGTCACTCAACGGCTCAGACTGTGCGCGAACTCCAAGTAGTAGGTGACGGATCTCCCGCAACAGGTGTTCCAGAACAATCCATTACAATAACGGACCTTACAGACTATGGTATTGCAGCCAATTTTAAGCTTAATAAGTATAACTCCATTTTGGCACGAGTTGCTCGGATCTCTGTGCCAGAGGGAGATGGTTTCTATTATGGATTGATTTATACCCTTACAAACAAGTCTGACGATGAGTAATAGGATTTTGACAAGATCAAACCGCCCTGCTATCCAGCCGGGCGGCTTTTTTGTGCTTATAATTTAACTGGTTAACATAATGTGACGTTTTTGAAAATTTTATGTGAAATCTTAGCAACTTTTATTATCGGCTGCCGATGACATATACAGAAGCTGTTGTGGTATTGAGAATTGTCTCATATATCCATCACAAGACTAGACAACATAAGGAGAGTATATGGCAAACGTTAGCTGGAATAAATTGTTGGGGAGCTTGAATAATGTATTGGAATTAGTTCCTGCCTATAAGGTTGATGGGAAGACTGTAGCTACACTTAAGGATTTATTTTCAAAAGCAAACATACCACAATCCATTGATGTGAATGTTGTAGAGCTAACTTCTTCTTCTGGTGGAAAAACAAGAGAATTAATTTTTAATGTTGGTGGTGCTGACAACTCTTTGTTCAGGCTTGCAGAGAATGGAAGTGTATACCGTGGTATTACTTCAAGAAAGCCAGCGCTGGTATTGTCAACCGTAGCCACTGAAATGATTTTTATGGGAGTTGGTCATCCATTTGCATCACAATTGTCTCCAATTCAACGAGGCGCGGAACTCTTGTATGCATGCTATTTGCAGTCAGGTCAGGATTGTAGTGCACAAAAATCTAATTTGTTAAAATTGGTTTCTCCACCTGTACCTGCTGTTGGTAATAAAGCTGCTTCCAATACCCCTCCAACGTTTCCTCATACAAAAGAAGGAATGTTTGCTGCGGCGCAATATATTTGGAATAAAGTAGATAGTTTTATTGAAGTTGCAGACAAAGCAGATTCAAGTGATAGTGACTCAGATGTATTGAAAGCTATCTTAAAAAAATATGCCGCAGCCAGGCCACTATTAAAACCTACAACTGAAGAAAGTGCCCTTGAATTGTTGAACTTTGCCCAGCGGATGCTGGCAGAATTTGAAGGAAGCTCCCATTTAGAGGCATTTGTGGTTGAAGAGGGAAAGTGTGAATCGATTAGGAGTGCCTATCATCGGGAAGATAATGGATCTGCCATGTGTACAATAGTGGATACTACATGGATATGTAGCTTAGGCGTTTATTCTTTTAAACACGTCACATCGAATACGTCCAGTTGTCAGTCCTATGATAAGTAGTGTTGTGATTAGGCCGCCCTGCTATCCAGCTGGGCGGCTTTTTTGTATCTCAATTTATCTTCCCTTTGGAAGAGAAGCGGTGAGGAGTAAATAAAATGACCACATGCAAAATTAATTTCTTTGGTGAATCTAAGGCCCTTGCAGAAGGCATATATGCTGATCTGCAAAAGCAGGGCGTTCGGTGCAAAGAGTTAGATGGTGGCTATCAGGTTACCAACTATGCCGGCATTCACTGTTCTGACAAATCTGCAAAGTCGTGCATGAAGGGTGTAGGTGATGGTGTTGTCGAAGCTGAAGAAGTGCTGGAATATGCGTTTAACAATTACGAAAAGTACCGCGAAATTTTAGAGGGGCGGTTGGGTACTAAACTCCCGTGGCTTTTGGACGACTTTGATCCCAAAACTGATTTCGATGCTAAAATTCGTGCGCAAGTACAAAGCGCTATTATTGAGGTGAAGCGTATTCTTGGAGCAAAGGGCTTGAAAGAAGGTACACCAGAATACCAAGAGAAGCTTGCGGTGGGGTTGCTTTGGTTTGTGGCATTTCCGAAAGCAGGAAAAATGGTTATTGTTAAAACCCTGTCAATTGTTCAACAAAGAATGATGTCGGATGGTTTTGGAGAACTTTTTCAATATCTAATCAAGAATGGAGGGATGCGTTTAGATACTGACTATTCTGCAGAGCGGACTGTGCTTGACGCACAGAACAATGATAAAGGTAAGTGTACAGAAATGTCCAAAACGCTTTTTGCTGTTTTAAAAATGGCAGGAATAAGTTCATTTTTTATTCAAGAAGACATTAGGAAAGAGCGTCATTTGGATGCTTTTGTTAAAGAAATGGTTAGCAATTATCCAAGTTATATGGGCCATGCGTGCATCGGTATACCAGTTTTGGGAAAAATGAGAATTTTGGACCCATCACTTATTTCATCTAACGCTCACTACGATCACTATAACCCCATGACTCCTCGGCAATTTATGGGAACAATCTATTTTGATTATGGTGTTTACTACTCTCAAGAGGGAAAGTTTCAAGAATCTATTGCGGAGTATATTAAGGCGCTGCAATTTGATCATTATGCAATCGATATTATTGTTAATAGAGGGGTAATTTGGCAAAAAATGGGGGATATAGAAAAGGCAATCGCGGACTATAAACGGGCTCTGGAAATTAATCCTCAATACGTCGTTGCGTACCATAATTTGGCGACCTTGTTTGCAGAAAAAGGGGATCTGGATAGCGCTTTGGAAAATTGTCAAAAGGCTGTTCATTTTGACAGTGGATCAGCTGATGTCCATTTAACATGTGGGAATATTTGGAGCGATAAGGGTGATTGGAAGAAGGCTATTGAATTTTATGATACAGCTATAAAAATTGAAAAGAAGCACGTTATGGCCCATTTATATAGAGCAATATATAGGTGTGCTATGGGAAATTTTGTTGGTTCTATAGTTGATTTATCACAGGTGTTGACTCTAACAGGAATGGATCCAGACATGCTCATTCAAAGAATGTCCAGAGAGCTTTCTGTTGCATTTAAAAATTCAAAGAATCAAAAGACAATGGATATCTTCAAAAAAGATTCTGGTGCGGAGGAAGTGGTATTCAAAACAGAAATTCTTGTTAGCTATGCTTTGTGGTTAAGTAATAAAAAGTGGCTAGCAGGTATGCAGTTCGACGCCGCAATTAATATGCATTTGACCTTTCACGGAAAACCATCAAAAGAAACTCAAAAGACTCTGAGAAGAATGTTGTCGATAATGCCGGCTGATATGAAAAAGGAAAAAGGTGTTAGAGAGAGCCTTAAAATGTTTAGAGGAAATTTGTAGATCAAAGATAAATTATTGATGGGCGAAGTTTGTTAATGCAAGTGTTGCAAGGGAGAAATTGATATGGCTTCGGTAAATAGTTGTAATGACGGTATGAGCTATGAAAGTTGTGTAATGTGTGTTGCAAAAATGAGCGCCGAAGATTTGAGTGTGTTGCAGAAGGATAAAGATTTTACTGTGAGGAAATACTGTTTACCTAAAAGAGCGAGTTGGGCACCATATTTTACATTTGAAGGTACTGGTAAATATAGTTTTCTTCTCGGGAAGCTTGGGGTGGGATGGCGCTTTCAGAATTTATATGCAGCTCTCTTTGGTTCTGTGGCAGGTACTAACGAAGACAGATATAGCCATACCTATCAGCCAAAATGTTTGGGTTTAATTCGGTGTCCTGAGACAACTGATTCTACAGAAGCTGTTTTTGCAGGTGGTTTAGTTTCATGGGATTTTAGGGGTATTGACTCATTATTTTCTCTTGGACTAAGCGGAATGATGGGTCGTTTGTATTTGGTAGAAGGTGATAATTATGACAGGAAAACTTCAGGCTTATTTCAATCGACAGCCGCACTTTTAACTCCGATCAAATTCACGGATAAGGGCTCAATTTTAACTTATGTCGGTCTACAGGTATCGATAGGGGTTTTTTGTAACTTTACGGATGGTAGCTGCTACAGCAGTCACGGCTTTGGATTTATAGCCAAATAATTCATGCCCCCAAAGTCCACCCGTTATAGGCATTTGTCAAGTTTGCTATCTTCAATCATTTTCCTAGAATTTTTAAGACAGGGCAGGTAGGAAGCCTGCCACATGACCTCTCTCAAAAATATATCCATTACATGGTGTTGTTTGCTTACCCTCGCTGCATGTGGTGCCAGTCCATCACTAACGGACACTTCCTCCCAGAATGTGGAAGGGGGCATTAGCAAAGGCCCTGCAGGCAAGGCGCCAACCAAGCTCGATCCCATGCTGAATCGCGCCATTGGTCAGTCTGAGACCGCACCGAGTTTGGGTGTCAGTAAAGCGCTCAACACCAAATCGGTGGGTGGTGAAACGCAAATTGACTGCATAATTCGCGCGTCAGACGTGGCCGTCGTGCGTGACTTTATTAACGCCAATGGCGGTGTGGTGCGAACTGTTGCGGGTGAAATCATGACGGCATGGGTACCCAGAAGTCTTCTGGTCGACCTTAATGCCATGCCCGAAACCATTTATATCGAAGCCTCCAAACCCCTTTCCTACAAGTTGGGTGACAGTAATTCGACTTACAATTTACAGAATGCGCGCATTATCACGCAAGATAATGTGGTTGAAGACGGATCGGGGAGTGGTTTGGGTGGTACAGCGTATACGGGTAGCGGTGTCTATATTGGTATCGTGGATTCGGGTATTCAATGTAACAATGCTGATTTTTATGATGCCGATGGTAATACCCGCATCGTTACTTATTGGGACCAATCCATTAACGGTAGTGGTGTTTCTGAAATTATAGGCAGTGGTGGTGTGGAATATACCACCGAAGAAATCCAGGATGGCACTTGCACCGCATCGCCCGATAGCAGCTCGGAAGGGCATGGTACTCACGTCGCTGGCATCACAGCCAGCAAGAATGCCACATACACGGGCATGGCACCGGCTGCATCACTGGTTGTGGTGCTGCAATCATCGACCGATGCCGATAGTAGCGGTACATTTTCTTCCTCGGTGATTGATGCGGTTAATTATATTTTCCGCAAGGCCCAGCAGGTTAAAAAGCCAGCAGTGGTGAATATTTCACTCGGCACATCATTGGGCGCGCATGATGATACATCCAATTTGGAAAAGGGATTGAATGCCTTGCTTTCGGGTACCGAAGGTCGTGCCATTGTGAATGCACAAGGTAATGAAAATCTACCCACATCCGATTCAGGCTATGCCACGTTTGGGGGAATTCATGCGTTGATCAGCGCCACCAGTGGCAGTCCGATTGCCTATGAAATGGCTGTACGTAGTTCATCATCCGTTATTGCTTATGGTGGTGCTGTTGCAAATGTGTGGTTAACAGCGGGTGGTACATGCACTATTCAAGTGCGGGCATTTTCCGGTTCGGGCAAAACGACAGCTGCAGTTTCAACCGACGCAGTTTCTCCAGGGGGGTCATCAACAGTCAGCGGTAGTGGCATCACAATTGATTTGGATTTTACCGATAGTGCCAATGCCAACAATGGCAAGCAGCAGGCATTGGTTACAATCACGCGTACCAGTTCTAGCGTTTCATCCAGTATTCTCTCGTCATTTACATATGATTTGATTTTTAGCGGAACCTGTAGCGGTCATGCATGGCTATACCCCGATCAGACATCGTTACTTGATTTTACCAAGGATTTGAATGGCACAAGCAATAGCACCTACGGCTATACTTATGTTGCGGGTGACAGTAATTATACTGTGACGATTCCTGCAACAGCATCCAGTGTGATTGCGACAGGGTCGTTTATGGGACGTCAATATTGGACGAACATCAATGGTACAACGGTGGATAATGAAAGCACGTCACCCACTTGTGGTACGGGCTATGGTGGTACTGCGAGTGACATTTCGCTCTTTAGCAGTATTGGCCCAACGGCCGATGGACGCACCAAGCCGGATATTACCGCACCTGGTGAGCCCATTATTTCAACAATGGCCAGTACAGTCACTACGTCTGGTGTACCCACTGCGTGTCGCGCCGATACAACCCATCACACATTGTGGGGAACATCCATGTCATCGCCCGCCGTTGCAGGTATTGTAGCGCTTATGTTGGAGCGAAATGGATGCCTTACTAATAGCCAAATTAAAACGCTGCTGGCCAATAATGCGTCAACGGACAGTTTTACGGGAACGAGTTTGCCGGATAATACCTGGGGCAATGGTAAGGTCAATGCGCTTGCGGCGGTGGTTGCAACAACCGCCAGCTCATGTATACCTGACAATACGGGTGAAGATGGCGCAGGAACAACGGCAGGTGGTACAACCTCTTCAAGTACAGGTGGGAGTAGTTGTTCACTGATTCGTAGCAACAAAAGTCATGTAATAAACACAGCAGCAGGATTGTTGTTTTTAACATTAGTTGGGGGGGTTGTAAGGAGACGATATGGAAGAAAATCTGCTTGAACGTTATTGGCACAAAGTTGTGCCAGTTCTTAGTAATAAATATCCCAGAGTGCCTCAGGATTTGTGGCAGACAGTATATGGGCAATACGATGGTGTGGTGCGATTGATTCGTGAAACCTATGCGTTGGGTCGTGCAGATATCATTTTTGAGGGGGAAATTCGTGATTTGCTCAACCGCATTTGTTGGGAAGGTGATGCAGAAGATCAGGCACGGGGGACGGCTTAAGGGCGTTGTACTTTTTTTAGCGATCATCCTGTATGCTCCTGCTATTGTTGCCTCCAGTTCAGATATGAGCCTCTTTCAGCAGGGGTATCAATACTGGCAAAAGAAGGACGCGCTGAAAGCCTATTCCCTTTTTGAACAAATTCATCACCCAATCCCTCCCATTGATGATTTGCGTCTGTATGCAACCGGTGTGACTGCTTTGGAGTCCGATCGATTGCAACACGGCACAACGATCTTGCAAGAGCTCATTTCAACGTATCCCAACTCTCCGTGGCGCACAGCTGCCGAACAAAGGCTGACACTCTTAAAAAAAATCCCAGAAAGAAGTGCTATTGTCTCTGAGTCTGCACGCATGCGGCTTGCCGAAACATATCTTAAAAGCAATCAGCCCGCAGAAGCGGTCAAGGTACTGGAACCGCTGGTGCATATGTCTGCCCATGGCGTCAGTGGAGCGACGGATGTTATGGATTTGTTGGGTACAGCAACATTTCGTGCCAGAGAGTATTCCAAAGCAGCTGTTATCATAGAAGAACTCCTCAAGCGACGGGGTGGCAATGACGTCAAACTCATGGTGTCATTGGCATCCGCGTATGCCCGTAGCGATCAATTCGACAAAGCGATTGCCATGCAGCGGCGATTGACCCAAGTGCCTACCGAGGCCAAGAGAGCGTTGTATAAAATTGTGTTTTTGGAATTTGATCGTATGAACGACCGCGCCACAATTGCAACGGCCAAAGAGTATATGCACACATATGCTACAAGCCGTGATTGCGACGAGGTAATCTGGATGATGGCATGGTCATATTTCCGTCTCAAAGAATGGGCCTCTGCAATTTCTGCATTTGAAGACTATCGTAATATGGTGCGGTCCCAATCTGAAAAAAGTCGTGCATCCTATTGGATGGCGCGCAGTTTTGCTGCCAAGGGAGATAAATCAGCAGCAGCATCCTTGTTTTCAGAAATCGCTCGACATGATTCGGGCGACTATTATGGGTATTTGGCATCTGCGCGCCTCCATCATAAGTCACTCTCTTGGCGCTTAATACCCATTGCACGCCCGATGCACATTGAATTTGGAACCCCGGGTAGTGCTGCCCATGTGCTATCCAAAATGGGATTTTATGAACTCATGCCAGTTGTGGGCGAAACGGATGCCTATCGTGATTATGTTGAAGGGGTTGCACCTATTTGGGGATTAACGCCAGCATTGGTGCTTTCACTGATCTATGTTGAATCGCATTTTCGTCCTGAAGTGGTATCCAATGCGGGCGCTGTTGGATTGATGCAGCTTATTTTTCCAACGGCATTAAAGTTGGCTAGTGATTTAAATTTGGAAAATGTCTTCGAAAGAAACGACCTTAGAAATCCCGTATGGAATGTGATGTTGGGGATGAGTTATTTAAGGCAATTATCAAAGCAGTTTTCTGGACAATTGGTTCCCATGATTGCCAGCTATAATGCAGGAGAAGATGCTGTCGTGCGATGGATAAAATCGCATTCTATAGTTGACCCTGAAACATTTGTTGAAGAAATCCCCTATGATGAAACCCGTGCCTATGTCAAAAAAATCCTGCCTAGTATTTGGTAAAATGACGCGCATCGTCTTGAGCCATCATTCATTCTGAATTAGCTGTTATTCCCATGAAGAAACTTTGGATAATCTGTGTAGCTCTTATTCTGCCAGCCATTGCCATTAGCTATGAACTTCGTCAGGTGGATGTCATTTATGGTGTGGAAGCACAACTGTTGGGCACCCATTATTCCAGTATGAGCTGGTTGGGCTCTGGACCCATGCGCTATCAATGGGGCGATGGTGCTGGAGAGCTCATTAATAGTGATATTCCGGCCATGCGGCAACTGCTGCCGCTTACTGTCCCAGGCTATCAGCCAGTTGTTTTAGAACTGCATGGTAAATCAGATTCGCGAGCCAAGGTTCAATTTGAGCGGAGCGATGTGGTGGTCACAGGTTTGGGTTTCGAAGTGCAGGCCGTTGAATTAGTATCTGCATTGAACCCTGCAACCGCTGTTAGAAAGTCGGGTCGTCCCATGATTTCAATTCCATTTGATAACCTGCGATTAACCACAGGTGAAATTACAATTGATGGTAAAAAAATGCATGGCAAGTTGGATCCAGAAACCATGTCAGCAGAGCTGGTTTTTTTGACATTCGTTCCTAAAACCGGAAATCCTGATTTGGATGATGCAATTGCAGGAAAGTCAGTGGCGGGACGTGTTCGAATTTCACTTAAAAATCCGTACACCTCACGTTAAACGCGGGCATGAGGATCAAAGAGTTTAGCGTGTTCATCCAATGCAAATCGATCGGTCATTCCTGCAATGTAGTCAGCAATCTTGCGTTCCAGTGGGGAATCTTCCCGACCCAAAAATGCATCCGGTGGTAGAATCCGGGGATTACGTTGGTACGTACCAAATAAATCTTCAATAATGGTCTCGGCCTTGTGTGCCATGCGCTCTACCCGATAATGACGATACAAATTTTTGAACAAATAGCGCTTTAATTCCATAAATTGCTCATGCATTCCCTGACTGAATCCAACAAGATTTTTTCCATCACGACGCACATCATCCAATGTTTTAATGCCATTGCTTTGAATGCGTGATTCGGTTTCTGTTTGAACATCTGCCACTAGCGCGTGAATGATACGCCGAATGGTTTGCACTTTAATGACTTTGGGATCGGCTTTAGGATGATCCCGCACAACATCTTCACACGTTTTTTGCCAAATTTTGACAGCGGATAGTCCTTCAAAGCTCAACATTCCGGATTGTAGGCCGTCATCCAAGTCATGATTAGAATAAGCAATTTCATCGGCAAGATTAACGAGCTGCGCCTCGATAGTGGGGTGACCGTTAAATCGCATCGACTCAAAAGTGGGATGGTCATATTCACTGACATGTTTGGCAATGCCTTCGAGTACTTCGATTGTGAGATTAAGTCCGGGAAAGTCTGGATAGCGATGCTCTAATAGCGTCACAATGCGAAAGCTTTGGCGGTTGTGTTCAAAGCCGCCATGTTCCTTAAGCAGACGATTTAAAACCTCTTCACCAGAATGTCCAAATGGGGTGTGACCCAAGTCATGGGCAAGTGCAATGGCCTCACTCAGATCTTCATTAAGACGCATGGTGCGTGCCATGCTGCGGGCAATTTGAGCCACTTCAAGGCTATGGGTGAGTCGTGTTCGGTAATAATCACCTTCGTGGTTCACAAAGACCTGGGTTTTGTATTCCAGGCGACGAAAGGCGCTGGAATGAATGATGCGATCCCGGTCACGCTGGTAGCATGTCCGAAATTTACATTCATTTTCAGGTACTTGGCGTCCATTTGAGGCGGTGGCGGATATGGCATAGGGAGCCAGGTGTTCATGCTCCCGGGACTCGGATTCCTGTCGACTTAACATGGGCAAATCTTACATCACAATTGTGCTATTGGGCAACCAGGATTGACAGAGTTTCAGATAGCCGGTGGCAGGGTGGGTTTCGGGTTTGACTGCTGCCACTTCATCATCGTCAATTAAGTGAAATGTCACATCCAGATATTTGTTGGCATTACTAATAATTTGAATGGCTTGGTAGACATGCTTATCTGTTGTGAGCGGCGAAATATTAAAATGTAGCTTTGGCATCTTGCCTTGTGTCACAGCAGAATTGATCTGATGTGTGAAAACCATTTTATCAGTATCTGTCTGGAGGCAGTCGGGCAATGTGAATGTTAATTTTTCATGTTCCATACATCTGAGATACCACATGGTAAAATTATCTGCCAAGTGTTTTTAGTGCTGACGTGCGTCAAGGAATGGGTTTGACTTTGCAACTTGCAATAAAAATATCGTGACATTCTTGTGAATAGCGACGCAACACATCAAGTGCAAACGGCATTGCAGAAATTTTGTAATCATCAAGTCCGCGCGTTTTGACGGGCGTGTTTTGTGAATCAATGTTGATGGCGGTGTGAATGCAGGTGGATTGTGGGCTTGCAGCCGCTATAGAAACTGTTAGTTTGGCATCCCCATCAAACAAATCATCTCCGCTGCGCAAAACCTTGCATTCAGGTTTAATTTTTTGAAGTGCTGCATGGATACTGCTGACAAGTAGTCGTTGATGCGCGATCCCTTCGCGAAGTGGCATATGAAAATGTTCTGCAATAAAGTGAAGCATGTTGTTGCTTTTGATCCATGATGCAGTTGCAATATCTTCCTGATCCACCATGTGGGCAGCACCCACTTCTGCAGCACCACAGAATGCAATCACACCATCACCCATGTGGCCCGTTGTTTCCAAAATAAATTGGCTACGCAGTTGTGCGCCGTCATATTTCTGTGATGTGGGTAAGAAGTGAAAATACATTTATAACCCCGTTGCCCGTATGAAGCGTAAGCAGGATTCGCATTTTCGACACCAGCTGTCTCCGGCTTCATAACATGGCCACAGCGTGTTTAATGGAACAGCGTTCTCTTTGGCCCATGTTGCAATTTCAGATTTGACCATACCCTGAGTGGGGCTGATCAGCGAAACGCGATCCATTGTTGAAAAACGAAGAGCCGTGTTGGCGGCGTTCACATATGCGGGGCTATTATCAGGAAATGTGACGGCCTCTTCACGATTAAATCCCGTAACAATCCATTGAATACCATTGGCCTCTGCAATAGCAGCAGCAATATTTAAGAAGACACCGTTGCGATTGGGCACCCAAACTTTAGAAGCACTTTCGATGGTGTCGGAAAGTGAATCAAGTTGTGTGACATTCAGATGCGGCATGCTGTGCTGGGTTTTGTTTAAAGCGGACTGACTGACGGTGCCGAGCCAGGGAATTTCAATCAGTTGATGGGGGATGTCCCATTGCGCACAAATTTTTTGGGCCGTGGCAATTTCACGTGGGGCTGCGCGTTGTCCGTAATCAAATGTGAGTGCAAGTCGAACAGGCATGGACTGGCGTACCATTGCGGTTGCCACCACTGAATCGAGCCCCCCCGATAAGAGTATGAGACAGCTGTCCATGACGTAATGATACTAACTGCGTGCGCGTGGACGTGTGTGAGAAACTTTTTTCTCAAGCTGATTGAGTCTCTTTTGCAATGAGCTCAGCTCTTTATGTGACGGGATATTCAAGAACGACAAAATTTCATTCTTGGTGCCACGGGCAGCATCAATCACACGAGAAATCAGTTCACTCTGATTCAGGCGAGACACAATGGAATCAAGGTGGTCTTTGGCGTCTTTTACAATCTCATCGTGATTACTGAAGATATTGGAATCGCTGATTTTGTTGAGGATTTCAGCCGACAGGTGGTTAACCTCGCGAATCAAGCGATGACGTTGTTGGCTGGCAAAGTCGAACCAGTCCTGAGCGGGAAGTTTTGAAAGGAAGTTTCCCAGGCCTGATGCGGCATAACCATTTGATTTTTTATGGGCTTTCTTCTTTGTTTTGGGAGTTTTACGAGCTGTTTTCCGGGTTACTTTTTTATGTTTTGCCATGGTGAGCTCCTTTTCTGTTTTTAGAAGCGTAACACCGTAAGCGGGTATTGTCTATAACCAGTCTAATTTTGGGTCCAGATCTAACAGACGTAGTTGTAGCCGGGTTTCACCTTGCCATGTATTGAGTTCAGGCACCCCAATGACGTGCTGCATGGCGGTTTGCGCAGCAGGATGCTCCCAAAGGCCGAATCCGATGGCATCTACAGTAACCAGGTTGTTGCCCATGCGGAGTTTGAGATGGTTGGCCCCCACCAGGCGACGGCTATGAATAGTCAAAGGTCGCACGGTGAGTACAGGTTCAGGATTGCCGACACCAAATGGAGCAAGGCGTTTTAAGTCGCGACCCAGTTGGGAAGTCAGCTCAGTGGCATCAACAATGGCGTCCACGGGTCGTTGCGATGTTGTACGTGTTGCCATGTAACGAGATGCTGCCTCTGAAAATGCGTTTTGAAATTGAGGCCACTGTTCAGGTGTCACGGTAACGCCAGCGGCTTGATCGTGCCCACCAAATGCCGTGAGATGACCCGCACAATCTTCCAAAATTTTGAGAACTGAGATGCCGCTGATCCCACGGGCAGAGCCTTTTCCGATACCATGCTCAAAACTTACAACAACAGCCGGCTTGTCATGCAGACGTGCCAGCCGCCCTGCAATGATTCCAACGACACCAATGGCATAGTCGCTGCTGCCGATTGCGATCCCAGAACTGCTGTCAATGCTGAGTTTCATATCAGGAGTATCGAGGGATCTTAAAATTTTTTGTTCTGCGGCTTGTCGTGCCGTATTGAGGCAATCTAATTGTTCTGCGGCCTCTGCAGCACGAACGACATCATCTTCATATAAACAATTAAATGCAATTTGAGCGTCATCCATGCGGCCTGCTGCATTCAATCGCGGTGAAATGCGGTACGCAATGCTTTCGCTATCTATAGTTGCAGGATCAATATTGGCCAATCGCATCAGGACAGCGAGTCCGGTTCCTGGGGAAGTGGCCAGGCTACGTAGTCCTGCTTTAACTAGGATGCGATTTTCGCCTGTCAGCGGCATGACATCCGCAACGGTCGCAATGGCAACATAGGTGAGATATGGCATCAAGTTGGGTTGTTGATCGGCAAAGAAACCAGAATCACGCAGGGCTTTGCGCAAGGCCATCAGCATTTTAAATGCAACACCAGTCCCACACAGTTCTGGATACGGATAGGTACTGTCTGGGCGGTGGGGATTCACAACCGCAATCGCAGGGGGCAATGAGTCAGGGCAGTGGTGGTGATCAGTAATAATCACATCGATGCCAGCATCTTGTGCAGCTTTGACGGCATCAGCTGCTGAGGTGCCATTGTCGATTGTAATCAGCAAGCCGTTGCGTTCAGTCATTAATTTTTTCACAGCTGCAACGGATAATCCATATCCATCCCGTACTCGGTGCGGCAGAACACTGTGTACTTGGATGCCAATGTCGCGAAAGAATCGAGCGACCATTGCAGTGCCACACACACCATCGGTATCGTAGTCACCAAATAGTGTAATAGGTTCGCCAGATTGAATTGCGCGCAAAATGCGCTCAATGGCAATCCTCATATCTGGTAGTAAATACGGATCGTGCAATGATGTGATGGGCGTGTCTAAAAATAGTTGTGCCTTATCAATCGTGGTGATGCCACGGTTGATAAGGACACGTGCTGCAATGGGATGTATTTTAAGTGCTGCTGCAAACGCAGCAATATCAATGTCTGGAGATGGTGGCGCTGCCCACATTAGCGCCGTGCCGCAACTGGTTCACCGAACCACTTTGGCCATTTTTTATACATGAAAATATAAATTGGGCATGCAATGAAGATGGACGAGTATGTGGCGGTCAACACACCCACAATAAAGCAGAATGCAAAGTCGTGAATGGACCCACCACCGCTAATGAACAATACCACCACAACGAACAACACGGTTAAGTGAGTGATGATGGTACGCGACATGGTTTCATTAATGCTCTTGTTTACAATTTCGCTGATGGTTGCTGCTGAAATGTTCTTAATGTGTTCACGAATACGATCGTACACAATAATTGTATCATTCATTGAATATCCAACGATGGTGAGGAGTGCAGCCAGAATCGTCAGGTTAAATTCCTTATGGAAGAGTGCCAGAGCCCCCATGACCATGATAACGTCGTGGACGAGTGCAACAATGGCGCCTGGTGCAAAAAAGAAATCAAAGCGAATCCAAACATAAATGAGCATTGCAGCGAGAGTAAAGAGAATGGCCAGCGCCCCTTTGCGGCGCAGTTCTTTACCAACCTTTGGTCCGACTGTTTCTTCACCTACAAGTGAAACGCCACCTGGATATTTGGCTTCGAGAATTGAAGTGACCTGTGTGGCAAAAGCCTTGGGATCGGCATCACTACCTTTAACTTTAATGGAGAAAAGATTGTCTTCTTCTTGGCCCATGCGTTGTACCGATACTTCAGTGGGCATTATTGCTAAAGCGGACTGTAGGTCTCCGTCACCGACGGGCTGTGTGAACTTATAAGTGAGTTTGTTGCCACCCACAAAATCGATACCATAGTTAAGGCCATGAGTAATCATCACAAACAAGCTACTGATGGTTAAGATCAGTGACAGCACCAAAAAATAACGCTGCTTGGGGATGAATGGAAAATTTTTGGGTAATGGAATCTCAAGCATAATCACCTCTAAGTTAAATGCTAACCTTTTCAATCTTCCGTTTTACAAGGAAGTAGTCGTAAATCAGCCGTGTCACAACGACAGCGGTGAATAGTGTTGTCAGAATACCAATTGATAATGTGACAGCAAAACCACGAATGGGGCCGGTTCCAAATTGATATAAGACAAGGCCGGCAATCAAAGTGGTGATATTGGAGTCAATGACCGCGCGCATGGCATTGCCATATCCGGAACCAATGGCAGCCGCAGGCTTGGCACCCTTGCGAATTTCCTCGCGTATACGCTCATTAATAATGACGTTGGCATCCACTGCCATACCCATGGTGAGTACGATACCGGCAATACCGGGTAGGGTGAGTGTGGCACCAAAGAGAGCTAAACAGGCCAGAATTAAAACAACGTTCATGGCGAGTGCGATATTGGCAACAAGACCTGACAGTCGATAATAGATAAGCATGAATAATACGACGACCAGTGCTGCAACTAGGCTCGCGTGAACACCTTGACGGATAGAGTCTGCGCCCAATGTGGGGCCGACAACTGTCTTGGTCGCTTCTGTTAATTTAACAGGGAGTGCGCCTTCACGGAGAACGAGCGATAGATCATCGCCTTCGCGATTGGCGGATTCAAAGTCTTGACTGCCAAATGTAATACGGGCTGATCCCCCTAAAATGGGTTCGTTAATGCGGGGTGCGGAATTGATATACCCATCCAGCATGATGGCCAACTGCTTACCAACATTGGCTTTGGTAATTTCACCAAATGTTTGGGCGCCACCCTTGTCAAATGTAATGAGAACTTCGACATCATGATTTTGCTGATCAATATCTTTGCGTGCATTTTGCAAGCTTTGACCAGACAACTCCACCTTTTTGAAAATTAGATAGGGAATGCCACTAGTAATTTTTTTGATGATGGGGTCACGTACCAATTGATACGCAATCTCGGAGTCGTTTGGGATTTTGTCTTTCAGTGCTGCATTTAACTTTGCAACATCCTCAGCTGAATACCCTTCTGGCAGATTGGCGGTTTTGCGTGCCTCATCTACCAAAAGTTTAACCTCTTGGGGTGTTTTGGCGGTGTTGACCAATTTAAATTCCAGAAGACCTGTTTGCTTGATCAAATTAATGGCGCGATCAGGGTCAGACATGCCTGGCAATTCAATGGCAATGCGGTCGTCACCTTGAATACGAATTTCAGGCTCACCAACACCGTATCGGTCAATGCGGTTGGCAACGGTCTCACGGGCTTGTTTAACCAATTCGCCCACTAAGAAATTGCGATACTTGTCGTTGAAGGTGATTTTGAGCGCTGGATGATCGTTAACAGTTGTTTCTTCCAAGACATGCAGTGCACCATTGTATTGGTCGGCCAATATATCTTTAGCGGCCGCAACATCACCAGGTGTGTTGAATGCGGCAACGATCACACCATTGCCCTCGGGTTGATCAATTGAAACAGGCATAACCTGCTTCTCTTTAAAATTGCGTGTGAGTTGTGTGATCATGTAGTCGGCCTGGCGCTTGATCGCGTCAGGAACGTCGACTTGCATTTCCACATAAATACCACCGCGTAGGTCGAGACCTAAGTTGATATAATTTTTAGGAAACGCATGATAATACCATGGCACCTGTGGGTCATTAGGATTGGCAGCTTCAGCCGTTCGCCATCCGTCTTGAAAATGACAGACTGTTGGGATGATAAAATAGATGCCCATTAAAAGTGCGAGCACGGATAGTAGTGATTTCCATTTCCACGTAGATGACATGTTGTTTTCCTTTTTTACTTGGTCTGAGCCAAAGGATTGCCGCGAAGTCCAGCAACTTGGTCCTTGATCATTTTGAAACGCACGTTGTTTTCAACTTCGAGTGTGATGATGTTGTCTGCAATGCCATAGATGGTGCCAATGATACCGGAACGGGTGATGACTTCGTCACCCTTTTTGAGATTTTCAATCATGGATTTATGTTTCTTTTGCTGCTGCTGTTGTTGTGGGCGAATCATCAAAAAATAGAAGATCGCAAATACGATCAACATGAGGGCGAGCATTCCCAAAAGACCACCTTGTTGTGCGGGGGCGGCTTGGCCTAAAACTGCGAGTACGTGTGACATGGTTTTCTCCTTTATTGACTGCGACGTTTAGCGATGACTTCTGCCTTGAGTTGCGGGAAACGATCCTCTTCAATTGCAAGGCGGGCGCGGTCTAACAGATGAAGATAGAAATGTAAATTGTGAATTGTATTAAGACGCGCCCCCAAAATTTCTTTTGAAAGTGCCAAATGGCGCAAATAGGCACGAGAGAAATTTTGGCACGTGTAGCAGCTGCAGTTTTCATCCAGTGGGCCTGCGTCTTCAGTGAAGCATGCATTCATAATGTTCAAGTCACCCGTCGACGTGAAAAGCTTGTTGGTTCTAGCGTTGCGCGTGGGGAGTACACAGTCAAACATGTCGATACCGCGATCAATACATTCCATTAAATCTTCAGGCGTGCCCACGCCCATCAAATAGCGGGGCTTATCCGTGGGCATGTGTGCGGTGCAATGCTCCGTCATTTCCCACATGAGTTCTGGGGGTTCACCAACGGATAATCCTCCAATTGCAATGCCTTCAAATGTGCGTCCGGTATGGGTCAGCGGAACCAGACGTTCAATATATTCTGAACGAAGATCTTTATACATGCCACCTTGGACGATGCCGAACATGAGTCGGTCGGCGCGTGTGCGGGCGGCCAATGAGCGTTTGGCCCAGCGCAAAGAGAGTTCCATGGATGTTTTGGCAGTATCGCGACCTGCGGGGTAGGGCAGACACTCGTCTAATACCATCATAATGTCCGAGCCGAGTGATTCCTGGATTTCGATGGCCAATTCGGGGCTGAGCAGATGCTTTTCACCACCATCAATGGGGGAACGGAAAATAGCCCCTTCTTCGGTCATTTTACGCTGATCTTTGAGTGAAAATATCTGAAAACCACCAGAATCAGTCAAAATTGGCCCATTCCAGCTCATAAATTGGTGTAAACCACCCATTTTTTCGACCAATTTGTGCCCAGGTTTCAAAAAGAGGTGGTAGGTGTTGCCCAGGATGATTTGGGCGCCCAAGTCCTTCATTTCATGGGGGGTCATGGCCTTCACGGTACCCAGGGTGCCCACGGGCATGAAAATCGGGGTTTGCACCACGCCATGGGCGGTATGCAGGCGTCCGCGTCGCGCGCGGCCGGTGGGGGCCGTCTTCAGAAGCTCAAATGTGCCGGGGGTCTTTTGCATGCGGCAACGCACCTGTCATAGGCTGGCGTTTGGCGCAAACAAAATACACTGTTACAGTTCGTGATGTGAAATTTCGTGCTTTAATGCAGCAAGGGATTGATTGATATCTTGGATGAAGACCACCAGAGATACAATTAAGCAGATGATGCCTACGGTAAACAGAGATCCAATGAGCCAAGTGAGTTCAAGTTTGAAGATGGCAACGCTGAAAAGGGTGGCAATGAGTAATGCTGCTGCGAGGGCGCTGGTGGCGGATAGCGCAATAGAAAGACGGATCAGTCGTGCGCGCTTCCAGATCACAGTCAATTGTTTTTGATATTTATGGCGATCATTGGGTGACGCTTTGATCATTTCACTGATGAGAATGCGTGAACGATCGATAGCGCGTCCCAAGCGATTGGTCATGGTAAGAAGCAGTAATCCGATGCCTGAAATTAAAATGGCGGGACCAATAGCGGTCTGTAATATGGGAATGAGTTCTGAAACCGTTGGTGTGAACATATTAACTCCTTGCGATGGCTGAGTTTAAGGTTTGTGCACTTGCCAATATGTGCTTTGCAATTTTAGGTTTCAAGTGAAACAGTGTTACTAAATCATTCACCGAAAAATGGGCTAGGTCTTTCACCAAAATAATGCCCGCATCGGCGAAAGCCGAAAGTACATTTGCTGGGAGCGCTGGTAAGATGGTGATGGGATACAATCGCTGATCTTCAATCCATTTTTCAAGACCACCCTTATACGGATAGCGCCATGCAATGAGTTTCATGCCCATACAGCGCGCATATTTTCCGGCTTCGGTGGTGGAATGGGTGTTGGTCACAAGCCACGCCTCTGTAAATCCGCCGCGCTCTTGCACATCTTGAAATCGTGCTTGGGTATAGAGCGCCACTTTAAGATCTGACTTTAGCCCAGGGCGGTTATGGTATTTGCACTCCACCATAATTTTTTGGTCACCCTTGGTGGCAATGATATCAATTTCTTGTGCCACACAATGGCCTCGCAATACCTGGCTGACTTGTGTTGTGTATCCTTCAGACTCCAAAAGGCGTGCGACAAATTTTTCAAAAATATAACCTGCCGGCCCCAGGTTCATGATGGCGCGCTTAAGTGAATAGCGACTGGCAATGGCTGGGGCATGTTCGTTTAGAAAGTGCAGTCCGCTGGAATAGATGTCATTAGTATCTGCTGATTTGCCAATGTCTCTTCGGACCGCACGGAGGGTGCGATTGGCGAGCTGCTCGGTGGCCCCCGCGCGTTTGTATGATGATAGTGCCTTTTCTGAGTTAAAGGCTTCTTGTTGGCCCGAGGCCTTGGTGATGGGCTGCTTCATAAGTGGTTCTAATAAAAGGAATTTATGGGGAATGCAATGCTTCTTCCTGTCACAAAGACGTCACATCAGATTGAGCAACTTTATTCAAAAAATGCCGATACAATTCTATCATGGCCCAACCCATAGCCCCCCGACAATTTCGCGTAATCAATGGTGGCCGCGCCACACCGCCATCACCCAAACTCCGCAAGCTACCCAGTGGGGGGCGTTGCTCAGAGGCCCTTTGGCATGCAGCAGCTGGGACGATCACATATGGATTTGCTACCCATGCACTGTTTCGATTTTTTGTGCCAACTGACGATGAACAAATTGCAATTGAATCGAAGTTTGAGTTTATGGATGGGGATCTTGTCTTGGTTCCAAGGACCCCAATAGAATCATTCAAAATTAGAGGCCAGTTGTTCGCGCGTGAGGTTGTAGGCATTACATTTGGACTCATGGCTTTTGGGTTGGTGGATTTTGTACGACAAGCCTGGTGGCTCAAGAGTGAGTATCAACCCATCCCGTTGTTGAACCCTAAAGAGCTCTACCGCAATGTGTTGAAAAACTGTGAGCCACCTGATTTTCGTGGGGGCTGGCGGCGCGTTGTGGCTTCTGCAAAGCCAAAACCAAAACATCTAGCAGTTGTTTCGGATGAACGACGTCTTTTAGAAGCAGGTGTTGTATTGTACACACTTCAAAAAGCGTGGACTTACGCGCTTGCAGCAACAGAAATGGGATTGGCCACTGCATCAGGGGCATTCTTTATATGCGGGCGCTACTTTGATTTAAAATCTGAAGATCTATTTACTCAGGCTGGCGGCATCTAAACGCTACTAGTCGGCTTAATCCTCTAGCCCACATCCTTGACGCTTGACGTCTCTGCTCAAATTTCATAGGCATTTCGCGGGGGAGTTAGGGAGAGAGCCATGTCGTCCGTTCAAAACCGGTCGCACCCTGTTGTTGCATCTGCACTACCCGCATTAAAGCTCTTGCCGTCTGCATCACCATCACTTCAATCTCCGCCATTACGTTTATTACCACCATCGCCGCCACCCTCTTTTTGGGGACGTGTTGGGGTATGGTTTGCAAGTCTGATTGCTGCACCAGAAGTTGCCGCAGGGTCGACGGTTTTTTTACAAGGGGATACTTCCGTACGACCATTGCCGCCGGTCGTTTCAGATCAACAGCATGTCTTGGGCATTGGACGATTTGGTAAAACCATTGCCAATACATTCTCTGAATTTGCAACTACGTCACAACTCATGGCGGAATGGGCATCGGTGCAATCTCAGCTGCTATATCTCCAATTAAAGGCGGGGTCCGATGCTGCATTCGATTCTCAATTGGGATTTTTACAACAGCGCTTACAATTAATCGAAGCCTATTTGGGTGCAGCGCTCATGAGTTATCAGTGGTCACGCAACCTCAAAGCGGTTGCCTCCGCACTGCGTGTGCCATTGCCAACCGCTTCTGGGGCGGCATCAAGAAGAGGACGACGTGGTGTGGATGAGGAAGATGATACGCCAACTGAAAGAGATTTGACGCTTACCACTCGAGAACTTTTTCAACTGATGGGAGAGGTGAATGTTGAAGATCCAAAAAATTGGAGAATTCTAGTTCCTATGAATGGGCGACGTGTTTTACCGCTTACCTTAATTCAGAAATATATAAAACAATATGTGGCTCTACATGGGCGTGATCAATCAATGCCCGCGGTATGGGATGATGTAAGTAAAGTGAAATGGGTTTTGGGCAAGCTGCGTGCAATTCAAAGACCTGAAAGTATTTTTGTTACAATTGACCATGCCACTCCAGAGCTATCAAGTCGTTCTCGCAGAAGTAGTACCGAACTGCTTGTGCAGTATCGGGAGGTGCTGACACTTATTACTGCACAATGGCCTCGAGATGAAAAGGGTGTGTTGCGTAATGATAGAGGAAAGGACCTTGTAGTATCGAAGATTGGATTTTCAGATGGTCAAGCGTTGATGTTGAAAACGATTCTCAAATCCCTCCATGCTATAGTTACTAAATATAACAAGAGGCACCAACAAGATAAACGCATTCAAGGTATGCCAGGTACCCCGTATTCACGTCATTTTCTAGGTTGGGCGTTACGATGGGCCTCTGAAGATGTAACACTGCGAGTGGAAGGGGAGCGTGGTTTGGGCAATCAGGTGATTATTGTGAATGTCAATGTTCCGAATGGCGCATCATTGGGAAGCAGAGCCGAATTGTTGTTGAAGGCGATGTTGGTGGATCGACCACAACTATTAATGCTGGAATTTCGTAATCTTTCAATTCAGAACTCGGTGACTGGAAAAGTCGATCGTGTTGCAGATCTGCTGAGTCAGTATTGGCAAATGCAGCGCCCTCGTTTGATTCAGCGTGGAGAGGTGAGTTCAGATGTGCAAAGTTCGATAGAAATACCCGCTGTTATGAATATTATTTATTATCAACTTACTGGTCGTGTGCGTATGGAGTTTAATCGTGAATGGTCAACACAGCGAATTGCGCATATCGTAAACCACTCACAAATAAAAGGGGAGCCAGGCAGTCTTGAGGGTAATTTGTCACTATTATGGCAACTTATGTCGATGCCGTTTATTGCAAACACTGGCCAACTTCCAAGCTCATCACAACATGTCCACGTTCTGTATTTTCCGAAGAGTGGACAAACAACGATGTATACTACGCTTATGGGTGATCTTCTGCAGCAGCTTACCGCTGCAAAAGTGAAACAAGACCCTAGATTCCGTACCTTGGATATTCCTGAGAAGTACCTCGAATTAGCACGTCTGGATCGTGATCAAGGTCCAATTGTTTATGAACAGCGTCGTGTCAGACGCTTTCGAAGTAATGCCTTTCCTGATGAAAAAACCCGGCGTTCAATTTATGGTTGGCTTGTCGCAAGAAGTGGGGAGCTGCCACAGCCGTCACAAACAGTGGTGCGGCGTCGCCGTGGTGATGCTGGATTCGAAATCATACCTATTTTAGAATAGGCATACATGAGGTTGTTTTCTCAGGCGCTTTGTACTAGACACACTTGTCTATGACCAAACTCAATCTCAAAGATTTTGAAAAACGCCTCAAAATACGTCGGTTAGAAGCAAAGGATTTTAAGGCAGTTGCCAAATTGCAGGAAGAATGCTTTCCCGGAATTGGTACTTGGAAAGAAGATCAATTTTTAAGTCAGCTCGAGCAATTTCCCGAAGGTCAAATTTGTGTCGAACTGAATAAGCAAATCGTTGCCTCGTCTTCCAGTCTGATTGTGGATTTTAGTCACTATACAGAGTGGCATAATTGGAAGGAGCTGTCGGATAATGGGTTTATTCGCAATCACGACCCTAATGGTGATACCTTGTATGGCATCGAAATTATGGTGAGTCCGAAGTATCGGGGTTACAAGTTGGCGCGCCGTCTCTACATTGCCCGAAAGGAAATTGCGCGGGCACATAATTTAGCCAAGATCATTATTGGTGGAAGGATTCCAGGATACGGTAAGCGTGCTGACAAAATGTCAGCACGAGAGTATGTTGAAAAGGTGCTGTCGAAGCGTTTGATTGATCCCGTTCTAACGCCACAAATTGCCAATGGGTTTACACTTAAAGGCCTTATTCAAAATTATTTTCCATCTGACTCAGAATCCCGCGGGTATGCGACATTTTTGGAGTGGGTTAACTTAGACTATGTACCAAAGGGCAAGTCTGTTTTGGTACCAATGGAAAAAGTTCGGGTAAGTGCGGTACAGTATTTAATGCGACCCATTCATGACTTTTCTGAATTTGCTAAACAAAGTGAGTTCTTTGTTGATGTTGCGTCAGATTATCGTTCTGATTTTGTTGTATTTCCGGAGTTGTTTACTCTACAAATGCTTTCTTGCATCCCAAATGAGCGGCCAGGACTGGCTGCGCGAAAGTTGGCTGAGTATACGCCAGAGTATTTGGATCTGTTTAATAAATTGGCGCTCAAATATAATGTAAACATTATTGGTGGGTCTCAGTTTTCTATCGAAGATGATAAGCTCTATAATATATCCTATATGTTCCATCGTGATGGTCGTATCGGAAAACAGTATAAAATTCATATCACACCAGATGAGCGTCGTTGGTGGGGTGTGACTCATGGAAGTAAAATAGAAGTGTTTCAAACAGATCGTGGTAAAGTAGCAATTCTAATTTGCTATGATGTCGAATTTCCAGAGTTGGCGCGATATCTTGTAGAACAGGGCGTCGATATTCTATTTGTTCCATTCAATACGGAAAATCGTCAGGGCTATTTGCGTGTGCGCTATTGTGCACAAGCACGTGCGGTGGAAAATCAAGTGTACGTTGCGATTGCAGGGTGTGTTGGCAATTTGCCTGACGTTGAAAATGCTGATATTCACTACGCACAGTCTGGTATCTTTACACCATCTGATGTTGGTTTTGAGCGCGATGGAATCGCAGCGGAGTGCAATGCCAATATTGAAACAGTGGTGACGCATGATATTGACTTGGCGCACCTGCGGCGGTCGCGTTTAAAGGGAACGGTGCGTAACTGGCATGATCGCCGAAAAGATTTATATGAAATTAATTATAAGAATAACGATAAGTAATCTTATATAATCAGCATACAATCTCCAAAACTGAAGAGACGGTAATTTTCGTGAATGGCAGCTTTATACAAATCTAAAACACGTTCGCGTGTCAGTAGTGCAGATACGAGCATGATGAGCGTGGATTTGGGTTGATGAAAGTTGGTTAAAAGCCCATCAATTACTCGGAAAATATAGCCTGGTGTTATGAAGATTTGTGTTGTTTGGGTTCCCGCAATGAGTTTGCCTTGATCCATATCCCAGGATGATTCAAGTGCGCGAACGCTTGTGGTGCCGACAGCAATAATGCGCCGTCCTTCTTCTTTGGCCTTGTTGATAATATCTGCTGTGTCTTGCGAAATAATAAGCTCTTCGCCATGCATTTGATGATCGGCAATGCTGTCTACTCGCACAGGCTGAAATGTGTCACGACCCACGTGCAATACGACTTCTGCAATGGTGATTCCCTTAGATCGAAGTTGATTCAAAATGGTATCTGTTAAGTGAAGTCCAGCCGTGGGCGCCGCAGCAGAACCCGCATGTTGCGCAAATACTGTTTGGTAGCGTGAGCGGTCGCTTTGGCTATAATCGTCAACGGTATTGCGCACAATATAAGGGGGCAGTGGTGGAAGCCCAATTTTTTGCAGCGTTGCCTCGAAGTCATCGCTGCATTGAAAGTCGATAAGGATTTCGTCGTTATTGCGGTCACAGATTGTGGCAGTCAATTCCGCTGAAAAAGTAAGAACAATGCCATTTTTTAAGCGCTTGGTGTGTGTGGCCATGCACCACCACTGGTTGCCTAAAGATGGGGCTTTTCGCAAAAGCAGCACTTCAATGGCGCCACCGCTTTCTTTTTGCCCATAAAGCCTTACAGGTAATACTTTTGTAGTGTTAAGCACCAAAACATCACCAGCATTTAAGTAGTCTTCAAGTTTTGAAACCGTTGTATGTATGGGGTCATCGCCACTACGGTTTATTACCATCATGCGTGATAATTCTCGTTGTGGCAGTGGGTGTTGAGCAACAAGTGCCTCAGGATAGTCGTAGTCGAAGTCCGAGAGTTTCATTTTATTTTAAACTCAGCTGTCCATTTTGAAGGGAAATGCCCATCTGGCCATTTAAAAAGCCCCACAACTCTTGACCAATCATTTTGCAAACATCTGATGAAATGAGTTTTGCGGTTACCCAATCATCTGGTCCATTGTATTTTCCAAATACAATTTTCTCAGCTGTTTCGCGGTCAATTAAGTGGCGCGCGCTGAGATTGTGATTTTGTGCAAGAATTTTGACTGCAAATTGAAAGACTTCGATCGCCAAGCGATCCTCTTGCGAGTCACGCGATTTATGTTTTGGTGATTCAGAAAACTCAGGAAGAATATCCGTTGATTTACAGAGCTCAAGTAGCTCGTCTGTATGTTGGGCCATGAAGCTTCGGCTAATCCCGCGAAAGCTATGCAGGTGGCCAGCCTCGGTGGGGCGAGTCGATGCAATGTCGATCAGCGCTTGATCATCTGCGACGCGACGCCGTGGAATATTGACCTTGCGAGCTAATCCCTCACGCCATTCCAATAGCCTGACCAAAACAGATAGTGAATGCTTATCCATCCGCTTGCGCTTCCCAATCTTTGTGGCTGCATCAATGGCATTGAATTCAAATCGTTCAGGGTGCGTCCATTCTTGTGATAATTCCATGGCCCAATCTAAGCGTTCTGCCTTTACAAGTTGTGCAGAAAGACTTTCATGAGCTGCAACTAGATGCGCAACATCTTCACGTGCATATTTTAGAAGTTCATTGGGCAGGGGACGTTGAAGCCAATTGGTACGGCTGTGACCCTTTGCAATAGTGATATTTACGGTTTGTTCAAGTAGCTTGCCTAGACCAATTTGATCTCCCATGCCGATTAGTGATGCTGCAATACTAGTGTCAAATATGGGTGTGGCAAGATATCCATAAGTGGTCCAAAGACATTCTTGATCCGCTTGTGCTGAATGTAATATTTTAAGAATAGAAGGGTTGGTAAAAATAGTTTGTAATGGAACAAGTTGTTCCTTTTTAAATGCCAGTGGATCAATCAAAAAGCTTTCTGATTGGGTGGCCACCTGAATTAATGCGAGGTTTGGAAAAAAAGTGCTTTCGCGAATGAACTCTGTATCAAAGGCAATGACTGGTGCCTGCGAAAGGACATCGCATGCCCGTCGAAGTTCGGTTTCAGTAACAATTAGGTTACTCATCTTATCCTCAGTTTGTCACAATTTTAGCGCCGGGGTAGTAGAATGACAGTATTTGTGTTGAAGTTTTCCCCTTTTCGGCCATGCCATGTGCACCCCATTGGCACATTCCTACGCCGTGTCCGTAACCACGCCCAGTCAATGTGAGTGAATGGCGATGTTTTTTGGCTGTAAACCATGTGCTCTTTACGGTTTCATATCCCAGCGCTTTGCGAAATTGGTTGCCAGTCATTTGAATTGTTCTGTGATCACGTGTTGCCAGTTTGACGGATTCAACACGTCCATTACGTTCTGTGTTGAAGTGAATTTGATCGAGTGAGCTCAGACCAGGTAATCGGGATTGCAAAACTCCAATAACCTGTGCATCGCTGAATTCGGCTTTCCAATGTGCAGCAGGCGCCTCATGACAGAATGGGTCTCGCGTGACAGCGGGTGGAAATGGTGCTTTGCTTTCTGGACTTAAGTCCTTTGCCACCGCTGAGAATGATTCGCCGGCACCACCACAGCAGCTATGATAGAACGCTTTCAAAGTCTTTCCACGATACACCAAAATTTGGTTTGAGGTGTCCAAGACAGCAGCCTGAATGTTGGCTGGAATTTTGATCCGTGGATCATAGACTTGATCTCGCGTGGTAATGGCCACATCAAATGGGGCATAGTGACGTTCTTTGGCAACAGCCATTGCGTAGCTGCGCGATGCGATGGCTTGCGCCTTTAACGCTTCAATGGGCCAATTGTGTCCAACTTCTCCTTGCATGACACCGATGAGGTATAAATCCATTGGAAGCGTTTCAACCACTTCCAGTCTTTTATGCCCATCTGCAAGCAGTCGCACCTGGCCTTGCGTCGGAATGTCGTTGATCGAGAGTATGCCTTCACCTGAAATACACTCCAGTGTGTTGCCCATAACCAGTCGCTCATTGAGTAAAAAACCAGCTCCTGTATGGCGGATAATGGCAGCCTGAAGTGGCGTTTGTGTCCGTTCTGTCGCGGTTGCGGTGGGTAAATAGCAGTAAAAATTGTGTCCTGTCATGGTGAGGTAGGGGGCGTTTTGAACAAGCGCCACGCGAATGGGTTGGGAGTTGCCAAGGGCGATATTGGACAATAAAACCAAAAAAGCTATTAAAATCGAATACATAGATGCAATTTTTCCTATTCGCTGTCGGGGCAATGGCGGCAAAGAGATAGCGGAATTTCGGTATTTTAGGCAACATTTTTCGGCCCATGCCGATATTAACCATAGGACGAATAAGCAAAATTCTGATATATTACGCGCGTTTTATGAAAACAACACGAGCCAAAGAATCACCAAAGTTGTCACTTTCCATACATACACGTATTTTTGTGCTGGTGGGCATGCTGTATATTACCCTGTGGTCAGGCATCGGCCTACTCGTGCGTTCAGGCGGCATTTCGATAACAGGTACGTTAATGGATGTACCCGTTCGTCATTGGCTGCAAGCACTATGTTTGAGTATCACGATTATTGCTGCAGTGGTGGTTTCTCGCCTATGGGGCTATTCTGATGGTGCGATTATCAGAAGGTTGCTGCGCAAGTGGGCAAGCAAGATGGCTGAGAAAAATCGTGTTATTGCACAAACCAACAAAGAGTTAGAGGTACTTGTACAAGATCTATCGACTCTATACACAATTGGCCAGAGTGTTAACTCCACAATTGATTTGGAAGAGTTGTTCCAGAATATCTGTAGTAATTTGCCCCGCCAAATTGGCATTCAGGAATTTACGCTGATGTTACTTGATCCGCAGCATCGTCGCTTGCATGTGAAAGCGGCATGGGGTTTTCAGCATGTAGAGCAAGTCCGTAACCTATCGTTTGCAGTAGGTGAGGGCGTTACAGGGTTAGTTGCTCAGTTAGGGCGCATGATTTATGTGCAGGATATACAAAAAGATATGCGATATATGAATTATCGTGGTGAAAAGAGGCGTAAGGGGTCATTTTTATCGATGCCTCTCAATTATAAAGGTGAATTGATTGGTGTTATGAATTGTGGCCGTTCTAAACCAAGTGCATTTTCCAAAAATGAAATTAAACTTTTGCAGTTGATCGCCAACCAAATTGCGCTTTCTATTGCGAATGCGCGTTTATATGCCAAAACGCGTGAGTTGTCTGTGCGCGATGAATTGACGGGTTTATACAATCGGCGGCATTTTTTACATGTTCTGCAATTGGAATGGAAGCGTGCCTCACGTTTTCACCATCCTATGTCACTGTTAATGATTGATGTGGATCACTTCAAGAAGTGCAATGACAGTTACGGGCACAAAGAAGGTGATCGCGTGCTACGACATATGGGTAAGCTTCTGGTCAAGACGTTGCGTGAAGTGGACACTCTGGCACGTTTTGGTGGCGAAGAATTTGTAGTCCTTCTACCAGACACTGATCGTAATGGTGCGCTGGCGGTAGGTGAAAAGTTGCGGCGCATTATAGATGAAGAAGGTTTTGTATTGTCAGATAAAAAACCAATTCCGATCACAATTAGTGTTGGGGTATCCAATTATCCTAATGATGTTAAAGATCTAGAGGATCTGGTTGATCACGCAGATATAGCGCTCTATGATGCCAAGGATCAGGGGCGTAATCGTGTGGTACCGTACCCCATGTCACCCGCGAGTGATGTTGAAAAATCAGAAGAAAAATCAGAAGAGTTGGTTGTCGCTAACGGGCGTACAATTAATTAACCGTTCTTTTCGGGAACAGGCTTTCCTAAAAATTCCAAGACGACTTTCATATCTTCCCAAACAGGTTTTTTCATATTGGGGTTCCGGAGTAAAAATGCGGGATGAAATGTGGGCATGACTTTATAGCCTTGCCAATCTTGAATTTTACCGCGAATTTTAGAAATGGGTGTATCCACTTCAAGCAAATTTTTAACAGCAGTTGCACCTAGGCACACAATGAGTTTGGGTTTAATGACGGCAATCCGCCGAAGTAAAAAGGGTTTGCATGTGGCTGATTCGTCGGGTTCGGGTGCACGATTGTTGGGTGGGCGGCACATGACAATATTATTGATGTAGACATCGCTGCGCTGCAGGCCCATGGCCTCAATAATTTTGGTCAACAGCTTCCCTGCTCGTCCCACAAAAGGTTCGCCCTGTGCATCTTCATCTGCCCCAGGTCCTTCGCCAATAAACATGAGCTCTGCATGGGGATTACCCACACCAAAGACAATGTTGGTACGGGTACTACACAGTTTGCACCGTTGGCAGTCACCAACATCATTTCGAATGTCATCAAGCGATTCTCCAGCGTGAATAGGGGTAGTGGCGGATGACCCCTGCACCGTGTTGTATGTTGGAATTCCTTGGATACCCATTGATTGTTGAAATTGCAGGTGACTTTTGAGTGATGAAGCGAGTTTTTGTTTCTCTGTTGTCATGACCTGTGGCTATAATGCGCTCATGATATTTGTCTACCTTCTTTTCGTTGTTGCGGTGCTTTTAATTCCGGATACTGCCTTTGCATGGGGCCCAGGGATGCATCTGGAGACATCTTTGGTTGTCTTGGAGCGTATCCGTGAAATTGCACCGTCCATTGCCGCGATTATTGCCGAACATCCCCGTCATTTTATTTATGGCACGGTGAGTCCGGATATCCTCGTGGGAAAGCGCTATGCAGGCTACCATTGGCATTGCCACAATTGGAATGTGGCTAAAGTGTTATTGGATACCGCTAAAACGACAGCCGAGAAGGCGGGTGTTTATGGATATTTAACACATCTGGCTGCGGATACAGTCGCTCATAATTACTATGTGCCCTATAAAACGGTGCGTGGATATAGTGCCAAGATGCTGTCTCATACCTATTGGGAGCTGCGTTACGATTTGAATGTGGATAATCGGGTGTGGAAGGAAATTACCCATATTACCAAAGGGGACTATGTTGATTTTGACGCGTTGATGGAAAAAACGCTGCGTAAAACCATTCTTTCATTTCGAACAAGCCGATTCATATTTAAGGGATTGCTTAAGTTGGAACAATTGAAGCACTTGCGGCAAACTCTGCAGGTGTTTGCCAAGAAATCCCAATGGAAGATTGCGCCTGAACGGTATTCTCATTTTTATGATTTGACGATCAATACAGTGATGAATTTTTTGCAAGATCCACAGCGGGCACATTGTTTGGCTGCGGATCCATCGGGCATGGCACGACTGTCAGAATCATTGCAGTTACGTAATCGGATTCGTGAGAATTTACGCCGGAAAGTAATCACACGTGCGCAAGCCGATAAATGGGTAGAGTTATCTGCAAAACAGCTTGAAGAATCGTTGTTTTTACCCGTAATTTGGTGGCCAGATGTGTATGATGTGGTGTAGGAGGCCCAAATGTTTCTCTTCTATACAGAACTTTTGGGGCGTGAAGTGGTGGACCGTCATGGACGGTTTTTGGGATATCCCTTCGACTTCACTCTCCAATTTCAAGAAGCCTATCCGCGACTCATGGGTATGATTTTGCGGCGGGGATGGGTGCATCCGCGCTATTATTATGTACCGTGGTCCGAAGTGCAGCAGGTTAATAATCATTTTCAATTGCGTATAGCGATGGAATCCATGCAGCCGCAGAGCGACGTACCATCTAGCGATGCCTCAATTCGTCGGAACATTTTAGATCAACAGGTTCTAGATACATTTAATCGCCGCGTGGTTCGGGTAAATGATGTCCACTTTTTGCAGGTGCATAATGAATTGCGCTTGGCCCATGCCGATGTGGGATTGCGTGGCATGGTGCGGCGTTTGGGTTGGGAAAAGTGGGTAGATTTTGCGGTGCGCCTTGTCAATAATCATGCAGATTACCTGACGCATGAGGCATTTATTGCCTGGAAATATGTGCAACCCTTGGGAACAGCAGACACCAAAGGGGCGCTACATCTCAATGTGCCGCAGAGTGAACTGCGTTCCATTCCACCCGCTGATTTGAGTCAAATTCTAAATGAATTGGATCCTCGTCAACGCGAAGCCCTCTTCAAAGTCTTGGATCGCGTGACTCAGGCTCAAATTTTTGCAGAGCTGGATAGCTGGATGCAGATGGACCTTCTGGCGGAGCTGGATACCAAAGTGGCATTGGAACTCATGGAGCATTTGCCATCGGATGAAGCGGCCGACTTATTGTCGGCAATGAATCGCCGTGATGCCGACCGCTTGTTGATGCAGATGGACAATAAGCGCGCACAAACATTGTCGGGATTGTTAGAGCATCGCAGTGATTCTGCGGGTGGTTTGATGACAACAGAAATGATTTTGTTGTCACAGACGATTACGGTTGCAGAGGCGATTGAACGTCTGAAGGCCGTTACAAAGAAGTCTGAAATGATTTACTATGCTTATATTGTAGATGAAATGAATCACTTGTTAGGCATGGTAACGCTTCGTACGCTGTTGCAAGCGGATCCACTCAAGCAGATGCAGGACGTAATGACCAAAAAGCCAGCCTGTGTGCAGGTCAACGCGTCTGCAAAAGAAGTGGCGTACATGTTGGATAAATACAACTTTCTGGCTGTGCCGGTCATTAATGAAGATAACGTTATTCAGGGCATCATCACAATTGATGACGTGTTGGCACAAGTGATTGCAGCCACTTGGGGTGAAAAGACAGGGTTATTGTAATGTTCAAAAAGATTTCATGGAAAAATATACTCATGTTTCTGGCCATTTTGGGCCCGGGGCTTATCACGGCCAATGTGGACAACGATGCTGGTGGTATTGCCACGTACTCGATTGCAGGTGCAGAATATGGTTATGGGTTTTTATGGTCGATTCTTCCTGTAACAATTGTTTTGATTATTATGCAAGAAATGAGCGTGCGCATGGGGGCAGTAACCGGAAAGGGGCTTGCTGACCTGATTCGGGAGCGTTTCGGATTGAAAATTACCTTCTACTTTATGTTGGCACTTTTTGTAACCAACATTGGTAATGTTGTTGCAGAGTTTGCGGGTGTGGCCTCAAGTTTGGGGATTTTTGGAGTCAGTAAATATATTTCTGTGCCGCTTTCAGCGCTCTTTGTTTGGATCTTGGTAGTGAAGGGCAGTTACAAGAGTGTCGAAAAGATCTTTCTCGTCGCCTGTCTTTTTTATGTTGCCTATCCTCTGTCAGGATATTTAGCCAATCCCAATTGGCATGAAGTGGGTATTGCAATGGTTAGCCCAAGTGTTCAGTGGGATAGTGCCTGGTTTTATATGTTGGTCGGTATTGTGGGAACGTCCGTTGCACCATGGATGCAATTTTACTTACAATCAGCTGTGGTTGAAAAGGGTGTGGATGCCGAACATTACCGTCACTCACGTTTAGACGTGATTATTGGTTGCGTGATGGCTTCAGTTGTTATTTTCTTTATTGTGTTGGCATGCGCTGCAACGTTGCATCCTGTTGGTATTCACGTGGATGATGCTGCCGATGCAGCCCTTGCTCTTCGTCCATTTGCCGGAAAATATGCCTCCATGTTGTTTTCGTTTGGACTGCTTAATGCCTCTGTTTTTGCAGCATCAATTTTGCCATTATCAACAGCGTACACTATTTGCGAAGGTCTGGGATTTGAGACGGGTGTAAACAAAACCTTTAAAGAGGCGCCCCAATTTTACGGATTATATACCGCAATTATCATTATTGGCGCGCTGTCCGTGTTGTGGCCCAAGTTTCCATTCTTTCTTATCATGCTCTTCTCACAGGTCTTGAACGGAGTTCTGCTTCCATTTGTATTATTTTTCATGCTCAAGTTGATTAATAATCGTGAGATTATGGGTGAATATGTCAACTCGCGAAAGATGAATATTATCAGCTGGTCATCTGCAGTGATTATTATGGTATTGTCGTTGGTAATGGTGGTTTTAGCGTTTATTCAGTGAGCTTATTCTGCAGAAACGAGCTGCGGGTGCTTTTTAAGAATTTCCTCAAAAACAATCTGACGCTGTACATCAATGCCACGACCTGCACATTCTTCAGCCTTGTCTCCAGATTTTGCCATGATTGCGTCAGTCATTTGTCGAAGACATTCATAAAGTTTGGAAACACTCTTTGTTTGAACCATAATGAAACGAATTGTGGCAAGTCGCTGCATCATGCTTGCAACTGATCTTTCGAGGTGACGATTCTTACAGTTTTTAAGAATGGTTAGGCGAAGCTCTAACAGTAGCATGTCATTTCCAATAAAATCACATGCCTCGTGATTTTGAATTAACTGCCTAATAATTGTATCTAGTCGGTGAATTTCGTGGTCAGAAATATTTGCGCAAGCACGGCGGACTGCTAATGTTTCTAAAACACGCCAAGCATCGAATAGTTCAGCCAGTTCAGATTCTGTGAGGGTTGCAACGCGCGCCCCTTTGTTGGGTGCAGAATCGATTAGACCTTCAGCTTGGAGTTGCCGAATGGCTTCACGAAGTGGTGTACGGCTAACGCGATAACGGCGTGCCAGCTCAGCTTCATTCAGTTTGTCACCCGGCCGCATGGCGCCGCGGACGATGTCGTCACGAAGTTGGTTTAAAACAAGTCCATGTACTGTGTGATATGCGAGTGTCATGTCAATTTCTCATAGCAGCGATAGTGTGTCCGTCAATAGTTAGTCGTATAAAATATGTCCAAAATCATCAATTTTAGAAATAACATGAATGCTGGAGAAGCGAGTATGTTGTTAGGGCTGCGGCTGCGCATTGCACTGCGTTGTCAATTCAATGTCGAAGTGACCGCTGAATGGAGAGACCACTTGAATGGTTTCAGGTCTACCACCTGCAATGCAGTATCCCTTGGGAATATTCGATACGGTTAGATCATAGGTGCCTTCGCGCAGGTCTTTGAGCCAGTAATACCCTTCAGAATCAACCGACACCGAGTTATTTCCGAGCCGAACAACCATGGATTTTGGAAGGGTACTACCTTCCGGCATCTTAACGCGTCCTCTTAAACTGCGCAGCGCCTTAAATAGGAAGGTTACAATGTGTTCACTGTAATCACCAATTGTAATGGTTTGCGTAAGAGGTGAAATGGCTTCCATATTGTTACCGATGTCGATCGGATTGATGCTGACAATAGCCTTGCCAATATCGATGCCTTTGAAGATGGCGCCACCATCAACTGCGGATACTGATCGAGTTAACTCGCCTTGTTTGAGCTCAACTTTGCTGACTGTCGCCAGCGAATCGTTGTCATCGTGTGCGTTATTATCATTGGTATCCAAAATGGTTCTTACGGTGACAATTGCCTTTGATTCCTGAATTGGGACGCCAAACTCCTTCTTGGAGCTATCCTCTCCAATAAAAATTGGATAGTCCACATCGCGATTAATATTTTGAATAGGACTCTTGGATACGGTGATGGTGTGTTGTCCTGGTGTGACATTGGCTATTGAGAATATACCACCAGGGCCAGTATTTGTTTTCAGCTTTCCATCAAGTGAGACAGGTACATTTTCAAGGCCAAGATCGCCTTCTTCAAACCGGTCATTAAAATTAACATCTAAATAGACGCGTCCAGAAATCCTCACGTGTGAATTTGATTTGAATAGCTTTCTAAAGAGCGTGTCCTTAACAACGCCAGGTCCTGCATAATGACGAAAGATAAGGTTAAATGATCCACTTAATGTGTTGTTGCCTTGGCCCGTAATATAACTTCCAGTGGATGTTAGTGAAATGAGATTGGTCGTGGTGGGCTGCCACACAATGGATGGGCCAAATTGAAATTGCTGAATATTATCGGATACGTCACGTTTGATATAGGCACCATTGAATTGCATGGTTCCAGATTTGTAGAAAAAGTTGGCAATACCATTTAATGTGATTCCAAAGAGTTTGTTTGGAGATTCTGAATAGTTTGCGGTTAGTCCTAGCTGGTGACGAACGTTCACAGTTTCAAATTGAATAAAGTCGTTTGTTTGCACTTGTCGTGTCGTTGCGCCACCAACAGTATTGCTCTGATTGGCGGATACGGTATGCTGCATATAAGTACGACGAGAAACAGGGTGAGATAAGTATCCGGTGAGAACATTGCTATAAATGTCGCTTGAGGGGTCAGAAGTTCTATTGAAACCATAGCTACCACCATAACGACGCGAAATGGTGTATTGTCGAAAAATATTGAGTTGGGCGTTAGTGTTGTTTCCACCTGTAATTGATAAATCGGGATTTGCAACGGTGATTTGGTGTTGGGCTGTTGCGCTTAATGTTGTAATTTTATCTTTAAACACCTTTTTCATTTGAACCAGGTAATTATGGAAATCATTTAATGCAACAGCACCGCCCACCTGTTCCAATCCTTGTCGAACATAACTAAATATACCTTGGGTTAAGTTGCTTGGTGTTTGGTAAACGGGCGTGAATAGTAAAGCATAACTGCTATCGCTGAGATAAGCACCTCCGCCCAACTGTACTCGACTACTGACGTGTCCCGTGCCTTCAAGAATACCATTAAAGTGGTAAGCATTTGACCCTGGTGGTTGAAATGAAACCAAGCCAGCATTGAAAAAGTCCTGGAAGACAGATCCATGCTCGTTTTTTGAAAAAGTATAGTTAAAGCCAAACTTGCGTTCATTATCTTGAAAATCCATTAGGTTGACCTGTGGTTCAACGCCGGCAAAAAAGTTGAGATTTTCCATCCAGGATGAATCTTGCATAAATACGTTCTGCAAGCGAAGTCGAGGCCCATAGCCTGGTACAGCGGAGATAATGGCACCCGTTTGCCGGCCAATAGCGGCATCAAGATTACCCATTAGAAAGTCGACATCACGATTGATGAATGAGAATGTGGCATTGTTGAGTGTGTTAGACCCTGTGGATGGTTGAAAATAGGATGCAAACATACGGGCATGACCATGCCAAAGAAATGGTGAGTCGATAGTGCTGCTGTATGTGTAATTAGGATTCTGATAGAAATTGTCTTGAGTATATGTTGAGTTTGAGTTGAACTCAAGCATCATATACGGGTAGCGGATGTTGAATTCGGGAGTCAACAACAGTGCGCCGGCGGTAAGTGTAGTTGTAACCACAACCGGGATATTGCTGAGTTGGCCGTTATCTGAAAACACCAACTGAGTATGTCCTGCCTTTAATCCAACAAGTGTAATTTGAGTATCACTCTTACGTTCGACAGCAAGTATGGTGTCGTCAGCAGGAAACACCAATAACGCTGTTGTTGAGTAGTCAAGCCGCTGACCCATTTGTAATTGAATGGGTGGGTTTGAGTCGTCTTCTGCGTTTGCTAGATGTGGCCAGATTAGCGCGCCAGAAAATATAAGAAATGTTAGCAGCTTCCAACGTAATGAATTCACATGAGATTATTTGATGGAAACCGAAGTCTGCATCGGCGCCATTTTGTATTGAGGATCACTGATCGTTAATAGCGCCTTATAAGTACCAGCAGGGATGTCTTGATCTTGTGCCTTGAATTCAACTATTGAATCTGCACCAGGTTGCAATGTAACCTGATTTTGGGTGCGCATACGAATGCTGGCTTTACCCTTGCTATCCATAAGCACTAAAATCGGATTAATCTGCATGCTGCCGTTACCTTTGTTGGTGAGGACCATTTTTACGACAGGTGGTTGATTTTTAGAGGCTCGTGATGAGGTTGCGCTCTTGATCGCGACATCATAATTAACAGTACCTTTTGCAGAAACTTCGACGCGCACGTTTAGGCCAGGCTGCATACCGACACCTGCTTGGGATTCAAACTCTTTAGTACGCTTTGTATCAAGATCGTCGCTTCCTGCCGATCGATTAATAATAATACCAGCAAATTGGGTTCCCTTTGCATTGGGTGATAGTCTCATTGTGATAGCGACGTTCTTATAGCTCTTTGGAGGAATTGTAATCGTGCTGTTTTCAAAGTTAATATTTCGTGCAACATGATCTGCGGGTAGGCTGCTGAGCGGAATAATTGTTGGGCCACTTGGCTTGATTGCCATTCCCGTTGCGGTAAGCGTGTATGTAGATGCTTCTTTTAAGGGATTTTCAATTCTAAGCGAAGTGGTAGCAACTTCGCCCGGTGTAACTTCCAATTTCAGACTTGGGGGGCTAACGCCAAACGCTGTCCCCCCCTGGTGGGGACCTGCAAGGGCAGTGGATGCGATAATGAGGCCAAAAAGTACGGCAATTGGACGATGTATAAAGTTCATTTTTCCTCCGGCAATAGAGTTTATTGAGAAGACGCCACTATGCGAAAGCGGTCAGCAATATTACCACTTTGATGAGGGCTAATTTCAAATTGCATACGCAGCGGAAACCGTTCCGGTGCGCTTAAAACCTTCAATAAATTAGCTCTGGGCTCTGATAGGACTTCAATGGCAAGTACTGAGCGATTTTTGGATAGGGAGTAAAAAACATTTTTAAAGCCATTGGGTGCGCCCATCAATTTGCTGAGATCAACATGTACAGAGAGTAGGCCACTAAAGATGATTCCAATATCCAAAATAGCTTCTACGTATAGTTTGTTGTTGTCCACATAGGCATCACCATTGCCAATCAACTCAGGATTGGTGAACGTGACCCGACCAAAGTCAACACCACTTCCAGTGAAGATGGTGCGGTGACCATATAGGCTAACACCGTCACGAATTGAGATTTGCAATGCGGCATCAACGGTGGTGCCAAAGGTAAAGTCGGGTGTTTGGGTGATGTCAGCCTCAACTTCTTGTGTTCGAGAAATGGCGACAATGCAGAGAAGAAGACCCAATAATGATATTGTATACAGAGAATTTTTTTTGCGAATAAACATGGCCGTGCTATACAGATCACTCGACTTTAAAATCAAGGTAAACTTTACTATGATCACAGTTTCTAATCTTAATCACTTCTTTGGCCAGTTCCATGCACTCAAAGACATCAATTTTACAGTGCCTATGGGAACCATTGCGGGTTTCATTGGCCCGAATGGGGCAGGTAAATCGACCACTCTGCGTACCTTGGCAGGGATTTTAATTCCAACATCAGGCACCGTAGAGTTAGACGGCATTTCACTCTTTACGCATCCACTCGAGGCTCGTGCCAGGATGGGTTATATGCAGGAAACGCCGATCTTGTACCGCGAACTTAAAATCCGTGAATACCTTGAATTTGTGGCGCAGATCAAAAATATCTCCAAATCAGAATATCAGGATCGTGTGCAGCATATCATGAAGCGTTGTGGCGTTGCGCATATTCAGGAGCGGCTTATCGGCAACATTTCAAAAGGGAACCGCCAGCGCGTGGCATTGGCACAGGCATTAATTGCCAAGCCCAAGGTATTGCTTCTAGATGAACCAACGTCTGCGATGGACCCTTCCGAAGTTATTCGAATTCGTGAGTTTATTCGCGAGCTTAAGAGTGAAATGTCGGTACTGCTTTCGTCACATATTTTGTCCGAGGTTGCTCAGATTTGCGATCGTATCATCTTTATAAGAGACGGCGAAATTCGGTATCAGGGCAGCATTCAAGAAATTGAAGCCATTATTGAAAAGGCGCATCAAACTGTAGCGTTGCGGTTTGCAGACCCTGTTGAGCCCTTTATGCAGCGATTGCAAGGCTTGGCTGGCGCGCAAATACTATCTGTTGAAGGTTTGTTTGTGAAAGTGCTGATTGAAGATGATACCCAGTTTTATCCTGCCCTATATAAAATGGTGAGCGAGTATGGCGTGCCACTACGTGAAGTGGTGGCGCGTGAACATCGTCTTGAGTCCTTGTTCTCCGGAGGTTCAAAGTCATGAGAGTCATTTGGTTAATTGCCACAAAGGAGTGGAAAGCCTTTTTCTATACTCCATTTGCAATGATTCTGCTGCCATTGTTCTTGGTGTTGTCGGGCAGCTATTTTGCATCAAATCTGGAAAGCTATATGAACTTGGCCCATCCAAATGAATCAATGGGGGATGTCGGTTTTGCTGTTCAGGGATTAAATACGATGGATGGCATTCTACGCCCCTTTTTCGATAGTCTTCTGAATGTATTTATCTTTATGGTGGCACTGATTACCATGCGGGTTTTTTCAGAAGAAAAGAAAAGTGCTACATACGAGTTATTGGTGAGTTATCCTGTTACACCTGGCAAAATTCTATGGGGCAAATATTTGGGAACATTCTCAATTGTGCTATCGATGTTAGCGCTTAGCTTGGTATATCCCATTATCATTCAGATGTTTGGTCACCCCTATTGGCCACAAGTGTGGACCATCTACTTAGGCGACTTTTTGTTCCTGATGGTCTATGTTGCGATTGGTGTGTGGGCGTCGTTGCTATCCGAAAATCAGCTGGTTGCAGCAGTGATTACTTATGGCGCTTTCTTTTTATCATTTCTTCTGGGGTATCTGGCGCACATCGTGGGCACCCCGTACGATCGGTTTTTAGCCAACTTCCTGCTGATTGCCCATTTGAGTAGTTTTAATGATGGGTTGGTATTCTGGGGTGATTTGGCTGTTTATACTGCAGGAACATCCTTTTTTCTTACCTTGGCTTATTTGCGCCTCAAGAGGCACTACGCATGATCATCATCACTATTATTTCATTAGTCGTTGCCGTAGGACTCACCTTCCTTGATGTGCCACTATGGGCTAAGACGCTTGCGATTGCAGCAGCTGTATCCATCACTGCTTTAGGATTTTTAAAAGAGAGCGCAGTTGCCAGTAAACTTACATCGATTAAACAATTTAAGTCCAGACATCTGCTTGTTGCTGCATTTTTTGTATTTTTGTTGGCCGTTAATACATTGCTGCGCGTGTATGAACATGTGTGGGATTATTCCAGAACACACATTTATTCACTACGAAAAGAGTCTGTGGATTGGATTGGTAAAATTAAAAATCCAATGACTGTACATATCTTCTTACGCTCTGATGACAAAACGAGTGCATATGTTGATTGGCTGAAAAATAGCGCATATTCGTTAGGCAATAAGTTGGATATTCAGGTGCATAATATCAACCGGGATCTCACTCTTGCGGACAAATTTGGAATTCATAAAGTGGGTGAAACTGTTTTGGAGAGCGGCCCACGCTGGGTGAAGGTTGATGACTTTAAAGAGGCAACACTTATCAAAGGTATTGTGAGGTTGCATAATCGCGAGGGAAGTAGTGTGTGCTTCTCGGTTGATCATGGTGAGCCTGATATTTCAGATACCACACCTGCAGGATTATCGTTGGCTGCTGCAGCTGCAAAGGACGTTGGATACGGCGTGCGAACTGTGAGTTTGCGGTCATCCTCTGACATCGAAACGTCCTGCTCATTACTTGTAATAGTCGCACCACAGTCTGATTTTTTTCCAGAAGAGGCAAGACGTTTATCCACACTATTAGGGCATTTGCCAATTTTGCTAGCAGCAGGTCCCAATATGCCACCCAGCCTTTCTGCACTGTTTCAAGAAAAGGGTTTGGGATTTGGCAAGCTACTTGTCGATCAAGAGAATTTGGAGAGACATGTGCCTCTAACAGATGTGCAAGTTAATCTGGGCGAATCAGAAGTTTTAAGTATGCTTCGTGGTAATATTTACTTGCCTCAAGTGCAGTCATTGAATTTGGTTGATATGGTTGCGTGGCATTCTGCACTTTCAACACCATATGGTAAGGTCACTGTAGAAGATGATATTAAAAATGTGGGCCCATTTGTTGTGATTGCTGCAATGCTTTCCGATGATGGTATTAAAGCCTTGGTTGTTGGAAGTAATAAGCCATTCTTGAATGTTAATTGGCGCTATGCCAGCAATGGTGCTGCATTTGTGAACTTAATGCAGACATTAGCAGCTGAGAGCGATGTGAAGTTGCCTGATTATGGCATTGTTGATGAGCCAATTATGGAAATGACAGATTATCAATCACAGTGGATTAGAGGCGTTGTGATTTATGGATTACCGGCAATAATGCTCATGTTGTGTGCGGGAATTTGGATCGTGCACCGTCGGGTGAAGTCATGAGCAGGTCATTGGGGCAAGTGTTTTTTGTGCTAGGTATAGGGATCGTCATTTTCTTGTTATTGAATATTTCGATTCGTCCCAAAAAGGAATACGTTTTACAGTTGAATCCATCCAAAGTGGCGTCAGTTACTTTAAAAACAGCAACAACAGATTTAAATTTCCAGCGGAATCTGTCTGGGGTCTGGGTTATTGTGAGTCAGGGTCAAGTGCATCCTGCAGAAGAACGCGCAATTCAATCCTATTGTGCAGTACTCGCGCGTATGACATTTGTTGAGAAGGTTCCAGTCACAGAATTTGGTGACGATGCATCCAAATCAGCACTGCATATGGGGGATACCGCTACTGTTTCGATTACATTAGATTCTGGGAAGAAGCTGGAATTACAGGTGGGACGCTTATCGCCATCAGGCACTGAATTCTACGCTATGACGAGCCAAAGACCAGATGTTGTCTATCTGGTGCCAAATCAAACTTTGTCGATTTTAGATCGAGAACCATTAGAATTTTGGTCACGCCAGTTGCTGCCACTATCCACGACCACACAAAAGATTAGTATTAGTGATGGCCAAAAGACATTGCAGTTAATGCGAACCGAAAAGGGATGGACGGACCTAGATTCTCACCTCGGTGTTGAGCAGATTACAGCGATACTGAAGTTGTTGCAGGCACAGGCCTTTTCAAATTTCTATTCGGAATCAGTAGTATCGGAAAAGGGGCTTGCTAGCTATGGCATGACATTGCCTGATGTAGAAATTCGAGTTTCCCAAGACGGTCAGTCGGAGCAACTCATTCAGCTGTCGCAGTACAATAATCGATATTACGCCTACTTGCCTGATACGAAGAGCATATTCATTTTACAATCTGGCGCAGCATCGCGTCTCTTTAAGCTTCTACATGAAATTGTTTTGTAAGACAGTGTGGCCTTTTCCTTGTCCATAAATTGGAATGGCCACCTGAAGCCCATATGGGTTGACACTGCCTTTTCCTGCAGAGTAACGAATATCATCGTTCCCAGGTGGCGCCAATCTGACGGTGCTTCGGGTATCAATATCACTCACGTCCAATTCGTTCGATGATGGCATGTTGTTCGTTGTAAGGTATAGTTTAACATTTTCTGATGGTTCGTAGCTTAAGTGAACTTTCTTTTCTCCCCAATCTTGCTGACAATAGTAGTTGGCACTAATGGGTGGTCCATCGAATACGAATGATACCCACCCTTTGTTGGGGTTTTCCCAATAGGGATGCGTCGATGTTGATTCGCTAGTAATTTCTCCATAGGTGTTCATTGTGGCTAGTGCGGTTGGTCCAGAGGCGCTGCTGCCGAATGCCACCTTAATGTCGATTGATGTTGGATTTACAATTTGCGATTGGGGATCGCACCGCGTTGAAACTGTTAATTCAATGAAATCTTCAGCTGCACTTCCTTCTTGAATCGTAGGAATGGCGAGCATAACGAGACACAGTCCTGAAAAAATATAGACCATTAGCTTCGCAAATTGGCGAATAGATTTATTGAACTGTAAAGACATAAGTCAGGGTCTCACTATGGTTGGTTGTATTGGTGCCCATTAACTGAATTGAATTAAATAGGTCGTATGTTGCTGCACCTTGGGTTCCCCCAAAGGCAATTTCTCCATTCACAATTGTGTCCGCATCACTGCCGTCATTAATTGCTGCTGAACTAATGAGGCCACCTGCGCCAAATATAACGGCGGCGTTTCCTGCAACACGGTTATCGACTTGATTGGAGGCCTGCCAGCTATTGCTGCCACTGGTTTCCATTGCTAAATTAAACTGAGTGTCGTCTGCGCCATCACCATATACTGCAAATGAAGCGCTGGTGCTGCTGCTGCATTGAACGCCACCAATTTTGACAAGTGGACCTCTATGGTGAAATGTTACATGATTTCCTGAAGCTGCCATACCCGATATGGAAGGTGCGGTGTCGCTATTGATGGCGTTTGTGATATCGCTTGAAATAACAAGGTTATTTGCTGCCAATGAATAGTTGCGTTGAGTGCCGGGGCTACTAATTGAATATGAAAGGCTGGGAACAAAGGCGACTACTGTGGGTTCCACACAGTCGACGGATAGAGTATAATCTGATGCGCTACTCCAAGCCTGCGACCACTCAACATCGTGTTGCCACAAAAGCGTAGCAACAAGAATGGCATTAATGCTCAGAAGAGCTGTGTTTTTAATCAATGATGTCATGTGAACGCTCATAATCCCCCATGGCACTCTCCCGGACAATCCGGGAGAGACCAAACAGGATTAGATAGCGTTCGGAATAAACGTCATTGTTAATGTTTCACTAGCGGATGTCCAATTGCTGCTAAATGCCTTAAATTTGGCACCTAACTTAAAGCCGCCAGAAGTATTGGTTGTATTGCTACCTCCACCAAAGGTAACTTCACCGTCTTGTGTGGTGCCTGCGCTTTCACTGTCATCAATATCTTTGAGATAAGAGGCTTGAATCAAGCCACCGCTACCATAGATTGCCTTATTGGTGGTGCTCCCATCGATATGGTTGGCAGGTACATACGTTGGAGTGCTCGCTTCCATAAAGATGTCTAGATTGGCATCATCTACGGCATCGTTGTCTTTTGCCAAAAGGGCTGATGAATTTTCAGCCTGGCACAAAAGACCTGCAAGTTTCATCTTGGGAGCATTCAAATGGACTTTAACATAATTATTGTCGGGTGCAGCCACTGTGACAGACCCAACAGTGTCACCATTGATACCATTGGTGAGTGCTACACTTTTGGTGTATGTAGATTGGTTATCGCGATCACCTGTGCCTGCTGAACGTGAAATAGTGAACGACACATTGGGTACATATACTGCAACAGCATCTTGGGTGCATGATACTGACATTGTTGAATCCGCTGATGCGGCAAGCGCATCTGTTGTTGCATCAACATCGACATGCTGCGATAGCATAACTCCTGCTACCGCCAAGGCGGCGAGTCCGCCTAGGTACGTCAAGTTATGTTTCTTCATAACTCTATCCTCCACTTGTGTGCTCTTTAGTGTCGGAAATATCATGGAGCACATACATCATATTTCCGTTACGTCTCTTTCACTTGCCTCGACGTACCTTTAGGTCATCTCAAGTTGCCGGCGCCGACGACTTGAGATGATGGGTGGTCGTTAAGGCAAGGGTTCTTAGAGCAATTACTATGCCGTATAATGGTTTTAAAAAATCTATTAAAATCAAATAGTTATATTGTTGTGGAAAAAATCAGATTGAGAAATACGGGTGAATTGACAAGAAGGCGTCATCCATTTTGAGAAACTAAATTGAAAGTCGAAGTTTAGAAATTAAGCCAAGTTGAATTGATTGTATGCAACATACAAAAACCACGAATATAAAAATCAACACGTTACATCGCTGGGTAAAGTTAACCTCTGAGAAGTTGTTCTACACGGGTAAGTAATGACGCCAAAGCTAGAGTTGATGCGGGCTGAAGGTGTACTGTGTCTGTGGCATTGCTGTGTCATTTGAATCTTGTGATGCAAGCGTTGTGCGAATAACGGTGCGACTTCCTCCTTGTGATGCGCGACCACCAAATACAACTTCACCGTTTACCGAGTTGTCGTAATCGTGCCCGTCATCAATTGCGGAATTCCAAATGCGCCCGTTGGTTCCAAACAGCGTGCTGGCGTCATGGGTAACAACCGCTTGTTTTTGCCACGTTGTTGTTTGTGGGGACGCAATCATGACCGATGTTTCCGGGTGTAACGAGGTGTTGGGATTGCTGACATCGACAGACATGCCATGAACGGACTGGCAAAGTAGCCCGGCCACTTTGAAAATGGGCGTTGCGCTTGAAATTTCGACTCTGGAGTCCTCCATGCGCTGGCAATTCGCCTGTGGAAGCGGGATTCCGTTAATTGGAGATGCGCTATTGAGTGTGGCACTACATGTGTCTGTTGTTGGTGATTGGTGGGGCAGTGAAATGCTGTACTTGGTGTCTGGAAGGTAGATCGTTACAGCCTCCCGCTGACACGTGACACCAAATTCCATGTCGGCGCTTGCTGAATCAGAGGCGTACACCTCCGCTACATCTAGACCCCCACTTTTTTCGCATATCTGAAGGGCCCACCCATAGAGCCCTCCTAAACATGCCATCCAAAGCAGGGGTCTCATGACTTTTACAAGACCCATAATGACCACCCATATACAGATACTGCATCAGCTGTGCCAATGTGTATTGTATTCAATGGTTGTAAACAGTTGATTTATATGAGTTGAATTATCTTCAAGTTTTTAAGGGGGTGTTTTGCCAAGCACAGCACACGTTAAATGCTAGATGGGACGAAAATGGGGTAGTTAAAGACAGGTACCACCAAAATGAGAAGTTTTAGGATGGGGATAGTTTTGAGATGAGTTGCTCGGCGACCTGGTGTTTTTCAAGTTTTCCAAGTTTTTGGACTTGGCCATCTTTATATAGGAGGGTCACTTGGTTAAGAGGGCTGCCCAGGGCAGAAGGTGCATTGGCAACGATGAGGTCGCAGTTTTTGCGTTTCATCTTATCTTTGGCATAGGCCAGCATGTTGCGGGATTCGAGGGCAAAGCCAACGAGTAGTTGATGCTTCTTTTTGCGTTTGCCGAGTGTGGCCAAAATGTCGGGATTGCGGACGAGTTTGAGCGTCATCGTTGTGCCCGATCCAGCATCCAGACACTTCTTTATTTTATGTTTTGCCACTTTCGCGGGCCGATAGTCGGATACCGCAGCCGTCATGATCGCAATATCCATTTTGGGGAACAGCTTAAGGCAGGCGCGATACATGTCTTGTGCACTGACCACCCGAATAACGGAGACACCCTTCGGATCCGGTAGTGTCACCGGTCCTGTAACGAGTGTGACCTTGGCACCTGCTTTGACAGCGGCATTGGCCAATTCAAATCCCATCAATCCCGATGAGCGATTGGAAAGAAATCGCACAGGGTCCAACATTTCCCATGTGGGCCCAGCGGTGATGAGAACGTGTTTGTTGTGGAGTGAGGTCATTGTATTACTGAAACAATATCTGTCAATTCTGGCAAGCGCCCTTCACCGGTGTAGCCGCAGGCCAAGTCGCCCGATGCGGGTGGAATAATCTGATACCCTAATTCTTTAAGCATCCCCACATTGCGTTGTGTCGCTTTATTTTCCCACATGTGCACATTCATAGCGGGGGCAAACGTTACTTTCGCGCGTGTGGCGCAGATGACTGTGCTGAGTAAGTCATCACAAATGCCATGTGCCACTTTGGCCATCACGTTCGCAGTGGCTGGAGCGACCAAAACCTGATCGGCCATATCCGCCAATTGGATATGACCGATCGTTTGTTCTTGAGTCAGATCAAATAGTTCGGTGTGAACCGGATTTTTGGAAAGCGTTTGCAACGTAAGTGGGGTTACAAATTGCTCGGCGCCCTTGGTCATCACCACGTGCACCGTGTGGCCCTCTTTCACAAGCAGGCGCACCAAGTCCGGCGTCTTGTACGCGGCAATTCCGCCAGTAATGCCCAAAACAATTGTTGCCATCGTTATTTCCAATCGTCAGCGGGTGGCGCCGGGTGGGGACCCCATTTTCGCCAGCAGCCGAGGCCCATGATTCAATTAATCTCGGAGCTTAACGACGGCGATGCCGACAAATGGGGTGATCCGGTGACAGGACCCGATGTAGCGTTAAATAACCTTGATCTTTTCTTTGCCGCCGTATGTTGTCCACCATGGCTTGGCACCTTTTTCCAGAATGCCATTCAATGCCTGAATATTTTTGACGCCACGATCTTGAAGCCATGCGGTGAATGCCGCCAAACCTTTTTTGGCATACACAGGAATACCATCTTTCCATGTGGCGCGACCGCAAAGCACGCCATTGAATGGCACGCCGGCTTCAACGGCCATCTCTAGGCTTTCACGAAACTCCGCATCAGACACACCTGCACTCAAATAAATGAATGGCTTGGTGGTGACTTTGGCGGTGGCCTTTAACAATTCAATGGCATCGTTACGGGAGTAAGCAACCCCTTTACCGGCAAACGACTGCGTATTTTCAACGAACTTCATGTTCACTGGGAATTCCACTTTCAACACATCCACACGGTATTGCGGCTTGCTGAATTCTTCCATGCTCTTGCGCACGATTTCGGGTTTGAGTTTTGCAAAGTCGAGTGACTTTTCATCCATTGCATTATGTGGGTAGCCCACAAATTCCAAGAAGAAGGGTAGGCCTTCGGCTTCGCACTCGGCACCAATGCGTTCGACCCATGCATGCTTTTGATCGTTAATTTCTTTGGGGTCAAATGGGGTGTAGTAGAGCAAAATTTTGCAGCAATCTGCGCCAGCATCTTTCAACCGTTTAACAGAGTATGTTGGCAACAAGTCTGGCAGGCGTCCTGGCTTGGTGTTGTCGTAACCACTTTCTTCATAGGCCAAAAGTAATCCGCAATTTGTATCGCACTTCTTAGCAGCTGGCAGACCCCACACTGGATCCAAGAGCATGGCGCTGGCGTGTGGTGACAAGACTTCGGTTACCGCTGTTTTAAATTCTTCCATCATGGCGTCAGTCACCGCCGATGGATCCACACCTTTATCCTTTGCAATCGCCTTCTTTAAAGAGCCGCGCTGATCCATGGCTGCAGCTGCAATGACACCTTGGGCATTAGACACCTTGGCCATATGGTCAAACTTAGATTTGCTCATTGTAATTGTCATGGGGTTCTCCTTATTTTAAGTTTTGTAACGCTTTGGCAATGCGTTGTAGTCCTGTTTGTAATTTTTGAACATCACATGCATATGAAATGCGTAAGAAGCCGGGTGCACCAAATCCTTCACCAGGGACTGTTGCGACATGGGCCTTGGTGAGCAAGTAGGTGCAAATATCTTGTGACGATGTCATCTTATTTCCATCAGAATCTGTTTTGCCTACAAATGCACTTACATTTGGGAAACAATAAAATGCACCGTGAGGTTCGGAGCATGTCACTCCCGACATGTCGCGTAGGGCGTTTAAACAAATTTGGCGCTGTTTGTTGAGTTGATCGCGCATCATGTGGACAAAGTCACGGGAGCCGTCGAGTGCTTCAATGGCAGCGTATTGTACAAACGATGTAATGTGCGTGAGACTTTGGCTCTGCCATACTTCCATAGCCTTCACGATTTCTTTTGGCGCTGCTGCAAATCCAACACGCCATCCTGTCATGGCAAATGATTTTGAAAGACCGTTTGCAATTAGTGCCATTGGTTTGATGGACGGATCCAGAGTGACAGGGCTCACAAACTCTGTGTCACCATAAACCATGTATTCGTAAATTTCATCGGACAGCATGAAGATCTTATGCTTTTTGCAGATTTCAATGAGCGGCTTCAGTTCCGCTGCTGTGTAGACCATGCCCGTGGGGTTGGATGGGCTTGTCATAATCAACATGCGTGTTTTTGAAGTGATCGCTTTTTCCAATTGTTCGGGTGTAATCTTGAGCCCGGTTTTTTCGGTTGTTGGAACAATAACAGGTGTGCCTTCGGCAATACGTACTTGATCGGGGTACGACACCCAATAGGGTGCTGGGATGATGACTTCGTCACCTGGATTGATCATGACTTGCATGCATGTGAAAATGGCTTGCTTAATACCACAAGTGACAATGATTTCTTCGGGAGCGTAATCCAGATTGTTTTCTCTTTTGAGTTTGCGAATAATCGCCGCCTTGAGTTCGGGTATGCCGCCCACAGCGGTGTAATGAGTTTTGCCACTGTTTAGGGCTTTTACACAGGCTTCACGCACATTTTCTGGAGTATCAAAATCAGGTTCACCTGCCGCCAAGTCGATAACATCAACGCCTTCAGCTTTGAGTGCTTTTGCTTTTGCCGAAACAGCAATGGTTGGTGATGGCTGAATTTGTTTCATGCGATTTGCGATCATTTGAATATCCTCTTATGGGGTCAGTTTGCTTTTTAATTTTTGTTCAACTACTGGGTGCACCATTCCTGTAATGCTACCACCCAAGGTGACAATTTCACGAATGATAGACGAGCTAATGTGTGAAAATCGTCCTTCAGTCATCATAAAGATCGTATCCAGTTCCGGGTCCAGCGCACGATTCACTAACATCATTTGAGATTCGAATTCATAATCACCGACATTGCGAATGCCGCGCAGAATTTTTTGCACACCCTTTTGGCGCGCATACGTCATGAGCAGGCCTGAAAAGGGTTCAATGATGACATTCTTATGGGTGCTGAAAATGGTTTGCATCATTTCAACGCGTTCAGCAGGTGAAAAAATGGGTACTTTGGTTGAATGTTCCGCCACGGCGACAATCACTCGGTCGAAAATCTTTAGCGACCGTTCAACGATGTTGATGTGCCCGTTGGTGGGTGGGTCGAAGCTTCCCGGGTATATGACGGTATTTTTCATACGGCGGCGGTTTATCTATATATGGGTGGGGCGTCAACTATTGATCAAAGGGCCATGCTGTCTAAAATCTTTGAAAAAGCCGTCTCAGATGGCTCGTTTAGGTCAATTTTATGGGATTTTTGCCCCATTTGAGCCTGAAGTGATGCGGGTACAGGGGGAACTTGACCGGTGGCTGGCGCGACGACTTCTGGAAATTTGGCCGGATGGGCAGTACCTAATGCAATCATTGGATGACCTGCAAATTGCTTCTGTAAACGTGTCAATGCAGTCCATGCCACAGCGGTGTGCGGATCCATCAAGTAGTGATGTTGATCCCAAACCATTTTCATTGTGGCGCGTGTTTCATCATCGCTGACCACACAACCTGAAATCATAGTGGCCATCTTGGTCGCATCTTGATCAAATAAATGGCTTAAGCGTTCAAAGTTACTGGGGTTACCCACGTCCATTGCGTTGGAAATGGTGTGGTGTGTCGCGTGTGGTGTGAATGTTCCTGATTGCAAATAGCGGGGAAGTGCGTCGTTGGCATTGCTGGCGGCGACAAAATGCGCAATTGGTGCACCCATACGCTGGGCGATGACTCCGGCAGTTAAGTTGCCAATATTTCCCGTGGGCACAACGATGACACAGTTAGGGTGTTGAAGAGCTGCAAACCAATAATAGAATGTCTGTGGAATCAGTCGCCCAATGTTGATGGAGTTGGCAGAGGTAAGGTGCCAACCCTGCGGCGCCGGTTGTGTAAGTCGCGCCTTCACTAATCGTTGGCAGTCATCAAATATCCCAGCAACAGAAACGGCCTGCACATTGCCACCCCAAGTGGCAATCTGCTGTTCTTGCACACGACTGATGCGTCCCTGCGGATAGAGAATAATCGTCCGGATTCGTTTTCGGCCATGACATGCTGCAGCCACCGCGCTCCCTGTATCACCAGAGGTCGCTGTCAATACCAGCGCTTGTTCATTGTCGCGCTCCAAGAGGGTATCAAGGATGCGCATCAAGAATTGTGCAGCAACGTCTTTGAAGCTTAGGCTTGGCCCATGAAAAAGTTCGCAGCAGGATTGGTTGTTGCCCAAGTCCTGTAGTGGGATGTCGAATGTGTAAGCGTCGTGTGTAATCTTTTTTAGAAGAGTCGCATCTAAATTGTCTTGAAACCAAATAGCAGCCAATTGTTCTGCAAGCTGCGCAAACGAAAGTCCCTTCCAGTGTTGCCATGTGGATTTTGCGATAGCTGGAATTTGTTCTGGTAAGTACAATCCGCCATCAGGTGCCAGCCCCTGAAGTAGGGCGGTCTTTAAATCGCTCACTGCACCACGCGTGCTGATGTATTTCATATGATACGGGCTCCCGGGTTGTGGAGTGTGCCTATCCAGGTGTCGGCCTTTAACCCAGCTTCAGAAAAGGCGCGCACCATTGCGATGGATATTTTTTCGATCTGGGTCTTTTCATTGCAGAGCGCCAGAACAGACGGACCTGAACCGGAAATGGTGCAGCCCAACGCGCCGGCGTTGAGGGCGGCAAGCTTAACTGTGTTGTATCCAGGAATAAGTTGCGCACGTACTGGTTCTATAATTTTGTCTTCGAGTGCGCGCCCAACATGGTGCGTATCCCCCGCAGCGAGTGCCGCAATCAGCATTGCAACATTCGCCCATTGCTGTGTGGCGTCTTTTAAAGAAACCGTTGCTGGCAAGATGCGGCGCGCATCAGCGGTGCTGACCATGTAATGAGGATGCACGACAATATAATGTAATGATGCTGGTGTATGAACATGAATCCAGTCAGCAGGGTCATGTTGACGAATCACCACAAATCCACCTAACAAGCACGGCGCTACGTTGTCTGCATGGCGTGCACCACTGACAACAGCCTCGCCGTCGAGAGCGCTCTGTAACAGCGCTTCTGTTTTAAGTGGTGATCCCAACAGTGCATTGACTGCAACGACAGCGGCAACTGCGCTGGCAGCCGAGCTCCCCAGTCCTGAACCGAGCGGAATCCCGGTGTTGCTATGGAGTGACACGCTAGCAGTAGATTGAAGTTGTGCCAAAAGTGACAACGCCGCAGCGCCCGCCGTATTCTTCAATGGATCTGTTGGAATCTTGGAGTCATCACAGGATACGGTGACTTTGCTGCCGGTGGTTGTCGTGAGCGTGGCAGTAACGGACACACATGGTTCAGCGAGTGCGAAGCCCAAGGTGTCAAATCCAGGTCCCACATTGGCAACGGTCGCAGGTGCAATGGCAGTGATTGATTTTGTCATCATTAACTCGTGAGTAAATTGGCCACTTTCAAAATATCCGCAAACACACCACCCGCAGTGACTTCCGGTCCGGCACCAGGGCCGCGCACAATGAGCGGATTTTTAAGGTAGCGTTTCGTGGTGAAGATGACCATGTTGTCGCCGCCCACCAAATTGCCAAATGGGGAATTCCTTTCAACGGCACGCAATTCAATCGCACATTTTCCATCCTTGATACGGCCAATATAGCGTAGCACCTTACCGGAATTTTTGGCAGCTGCCATTTTTTTGGCATACAATGTGTCAACCTGTGGCAACTCTTTGAAAAATTCCGCTACCGATTTGGCTTTCCATAACGCTGCGGGCAGGAGTGGTTCGATTTTCACTTTTGATAGTTCCACGTGAGCACCGCACAAACGCGCGAGTATCACGAGTTTTCGGGCGACATCCATTCCGGACAAGTCGTCACGTGGATCCGGTTCGGTATAACGCATCTCGTGTGCTTTTTTGACAATCGCACTAAAGGATTTTTCCTTTTCCAATTCGCTAAACAGATATCCCAATGTGCCCGAAAGTAGTCCTTCAATATGAATAATGTCATCGCCACTGTTCAATAAATCTTGCAACGTGGAGATGATGGGCAGTCCGGCGCCCACGCAGGCCTCACAATAATAGTATGAGTTGCGTTTGCGTACAGCCGTTTGGAGTTCGTTGTAAAATTTTTGCGACAAGGTGTTGGCCTTTTTATTGGGGGTGACCACGCTAAATCCTTTGCCCAGCCATGTCGGAAATTGCTGTGCCACCATTTCATTGGCGGTGGCGTCAACGATGATCAAGTTTTCAAGATGGCTTTCTTCAAGCATTGTGGTGAAGTGGTCCAATGTCATTTTGCTACGGCAGGCATTGAGTTGTTGTTCCCAGGTCTTGAGCGAAATGCCATCCGTATTGAATAAAAAGTGACGGCTATTGGCAATGCCCACCACCCGTAAATCCAAGTCGTTGTCGCGGTTGAGTCGTGTCTGTCCATCGCGAATTTGATTGATCAACGCTTTGCCGATGGCGCCCTTACCAATAATAGCCACATGAACATGGCGTTTGGCCAAGTGAAACGCGCCATGAATGACGTTGAGTGCCTTGATGTGATCAGTGCTGGGCACCACAAACGAAATATTTTGTTCGGATGATCCCTGTGCCACCGCAATCACATTAATATGATTGTTACCTAGTGAACTAAAAAGACGTCCCGCAATGCCTGGTGTACCGCGCATGGCAGAGCCCACCACAGCAATGACTGTAATGTCATCGAGTGTAGCGATACGCCGAATCTGTTTACGTCGGCATTCGGATTCAAATTCATTTTTCAAAACGGCAACCGCGCGCGCGGCATCGCTTTGTTTGACCACACAACAGATACTTTGTTCGCTAGATGCCTGCGAAATCAGTGTGACGTTGATGCCCGCGCGTGCGAGTGTATCAAAAAGCCGGGCAGAAATTCCAACCACACCCACCATGCCTGCGCCTTCCAACGTGAGTAGGCTCATGTCTGGAATCGATGTGATTCCTTTGATAATTGGACCACCTAAGTCAGGTTTATGGGTAATGATGGTGCCGGGAAATTTTATATTGAGTATGTTGCGCATGACGAGCGGGATGCCCGCTTCAACCGCCGGAATGACCGCGCGTGGATGCAAGACCTTGGCGCCAAAGTAGGCAAGTTCCATGGCTTCAGCAAAACTCAGTTGTGTGAGTGGAAATGCATCTTTGACCACGCGGGGATCGGCGCTCAACACGCCATCCACATCACTCCAGATTTCAATTTTGTTGGCGTCCAGAAGTGCACCCACGAGTGCAGCGGTGTAGTCTGACCCGTTGCGGCCCACTGTGGTAGGGATGCCATCTACGGTTGCGGCAATGAATCCGGTAATCACGGGAACTTTCTTCTTCCATTGTGAGGCGGCTGTTTTGGTCAGCTTGCGTGATATAGCCATATCCACATTGGCTGCGCCAAAATTGCTGTCAGTAACAATGAATTGGCGTGCGTCGGCAGCGAGTGCAGGAATCTTTTTGCTCGCGAGCATCGCGGCAATAATTTGTGAAGAAAGTAGCTCACCAAATCCAATGACACGATCTTGTGTGCGCGGACTGCACTCTTGTAAATGCGCAATACCGTCGCATAGCTCTGTGAGTTCTGAAAAGAGGTCGTGTATAGCGGCAAGTGCTATTTTTTGCTGAAATTTAGGTACCAGCGCATCCAGTGTGTGCTGATGCAATTGTATCAGGCTTTGTAATTCTTTGTGCCAGATCTTGCCATTTGAGGATTTGGCAGCGTCAATGAGTGTAAGCAAGCGGTTTGTGACTCCGTAAAGTGCAGAAACCACCACCACAACTGGGCCATTCTGATGGGCGGCTCTCACAACATCGGCCACGCGTTTGCAATTCTCAGCATTTTTAAGGGTGCTACCCCCAAATTTCATAATGTGCATAGCGCGGCCTTTTGACAGAAATTTACTTGGAATTCGAGGATAAAAAACTAATCAGTGTTTGCCCGTATTTGCGCTCATCGGTCAACTCATAACCTTCAGGTGGCGTTAAGACTTCTTTAGGAAAGTGTTCACAGATGATTTTGCCTTCTGGTGCCAGTAAACTTGCATCCACAATTTGTCGAATCGATGGATTGACCAAGTTCTTATTATAAGGGGGGTCGACAAAGATCAGGTCAAATTGTGCTGATTCCCGACCGAGTTTGGCTATTCCAGTGGCAGCTGCGTAGGGAATGAGCGTCGTTTGGGCCTCAAATTTGCAAATTGCAATGTTTTTACGAATCAACTCAATGGCTTCACGGCCAGAATCAATAAATGTGGCATGTGAAGCACCCCGCGAAAGCGCCTCCAGACCGATGTTGCCTGTCCCTGCAAAGCAGTCCAGCACACGCAAGCCTTCAACATTCCATAGAATATTGAAGATCGCTTCCTTCACTTTGTCGAGTGCAGGGCGGATGCCTTCTCCCTTAGGTGTGGCAAGTCGTAAGCTCTTTCGAGTACCGGCAATGATACGCATAATGCGTCATTTACGCGTTTTGCGCGTGACAACAAGAAAATGTTTGCGTAAAATGCCCAAAAAATTCGGAGGATTCATGAAAAAAATTATCGTCAAACTCACACTCATCACTCTTGTTGTAACACTTGCAGCTTGTTCTTCAACACCTGTGCGACGTTCTGCCAAGGAAACATGGACTGACACCATGACGGCTTCCAAAGTGCGCTACAAACTGATGAAGGATAAAGAGGTACACAAAGGTCGCATGCATGTTGAAGTTTATCGAGGTGAGGTAACTCTGACGGGACGCGCTGCAACTGAAGCTGAGAAGGCCCGGGCGGAAACACTGGCCAAATCTGTCAAACATGTGACCGGTGTTGAAAATTATGTCCATATCGTGGGTACTGGCAAGCCAGATTCCGCCGTTGCAGTTGCTGCGCCAATTACTCCAGTTGTAACAGATACCATTACGGAAAAGGTGCTCGTTAAAGAAGAGGTTGTGGTCTCCGATAATGCTATTGCAGCCGTTCCAACGGTTCGAGAATCCACTGGTAAGCCTGCACGTTTGATCCCAGGTCGTAAGGCAAGTGAGCCCAAAAAGGTGGCCAGTCGTACCAAGGCACCTGCTAAAATCGGCGAAGATGACAAACCTGCGGCTATTCGCAAAGTGCCAGCTGAACCGGCTCAGGTGGTGGGGCGGTCATCAACCGGTCTGCCTTGGGATGGTGAGGTTTACGAGGATGATACCTCCAGTGTGACACCAGTAGCGGCCTCAAAGGCCCCTGCTGAGGCAATTGCCACCCGGACGCCAGCCAAGTCTAAAGTCGATAATAAGGCCCCAGTTAGTCAGCCGACGGATGATTTGGCCGCGGAAGCCGCTCAGGAGCTCGAAAAACTCCGTTCCAAACGCTAAAAATCCTTGCCCAGTCAGCATTTGCGCGATAGTAAGCCCCCTCCTATATGAAAGGGGTTTTTATGAAGCGTTTGATGTTAGTTTTCACAATTCTACTGACTACTCTTCCTGCTTGGGCCGCACCGCAGGCTACCCCCGTCCCAACTACAGAGGTTGTCGCAGCTCCTCAAGAAGATCCCTCAGTTTCTGCTGAAGAAGCACGATTTGAAGCCAAGGCTAAAGCGGCTCAAGAGAAGGCTGCACGCAAAGCTGCAAAAAAAGAAGCGAAGGCCGATAAATTGGCGCAAGATCGTGGTATCTTTTACACCAATGGACGCATGGATTTTGTGAAGTTAGACACCATGAAGTCCAAATTGGTGAAAGCGCGTAACCCCCAGCACCCTGCTCAAATTAGCGTAGAGCAAATGAAGTTGTATCTGTCTTCTATTATAGTTTCCGAAAACAATCTTCTTAAGAAGGCACCTGAAATTGAACGCGTCTATAATGATAGCGCAGTTGATTTTCTGGCTCCTATTATTGTGAAGGCGTTTAACAACGCCAAACCAGATGAAGCGGTTACAGTCTCATGGTTGACCAAGGATCCTTATTTTGTGATTCGCAATGATCGCATTGCCATTAGCACCATGTGGGTCCAAAACGGTCAATTGTATGTTCAGTTCAATAAGCTTCTTGCAAAGTTGGTCGGGGATACAGACAAGAAGGACAATATTAACTTCGTCGTTGGTAATGCCAAGAGCCTGCACATTAAATTGGTATCCAACGGTTCTGTTGTGGTGACCAATAAACACAAACACGAAGTGGCTATTAATATGGCAGGTGATTTTTCAAATGTGCAAACACCTGACACAGCAACGGCTCAGACAAGTACTTCCAAATCTACTGTTAAGCAGCGTTTGATGGACTTGGATCAGCTGCGCAAAGATAAAATGATTACAGAGCCAGAATACCTGTCTAAACGGAAAAAGATTTTAGATAACTTGTAATTCATCCGCGTAGGCGTTGGGGGACGCTTGAGCAAAGGAGTTGTTATGAAACAAATATACCCCCTAGGACTAATCATTGTTGCGGTTGTTGCAACAGCATGTACGCGGTATTCCTATCCATCATCGTCGGCGATGCCGGCACTATCTGCTCAAGCCAATTTGTCATCATCGACATCGCCAAATTCTCTTAAGTCTTCATCTTCTGCCAAAATTGTAGATGTTGCGTGTGTGGGCAGCGACTATCAATTACGAGTGTCGTATCAGCAAGATTTTGACAAAGTGATTCAGCAGGACTTGCAGTATCAGGTTTTTCCGGAATCAAGTGAAGAGATTAGGCAGGTAACCCATCCTACGGGAACTGTTCCTATTGAGACTGTTGCTCCTAAAGGCGAGGTTACATTTGTAATCCCCGCAACCAAATTCCAAGAATCGCAGTCTGATATTGTGTTGCGATTGCGCATCAAGAGTCAGCAGATTATCGAAGCCACGTCCCCATACGACATTATTCACGTGAGCCACGGCTGCAACTAATCCCTGTTTTTATACCACCAGTTTTTTAGGGAAACTGCCGATGATTTTGCATCCTGTTTTGGTGACCACCACGACGTCTTCAATGCGTACGCCGCCAATTCCCGGATAATAAAGCCCAGGTTCTACTGTTACCACATTGCCAGGTTTGAGCACCCATGATGCTGAGCTAATGCGGACGGGGTCTTCATGGAGTGCGAGTCCCAACCCATGTCCAGTGCCGTGGAAGAATCCAACCAGACGTCCCTTTTCAGGGCGGGTGGTAAAGCCCAATGAATTGAAAAATTCCTGAATGGCAGTATGAATGGTTTGTCCATTAACACCCGGGCGAATCATGCGTAGCGCCATTTCCTGCGCTTCACGTACGGCCAAATAAATAAGCTGAAGATCCCGGGATGGTTTGCCTTTACAGAAGGTGCGAGTGGCATCACCAAAGAACCGTGTCTCCGCATTTTGTGGAAAAATATCGACGATAACGGATTGGTGGGGGCGAACAGGGCCATGTCCTGCATTGTGGGGTTCGGTGCTATCGTCGCCGCAGGCAATAATAATTCCAGTGGGGCAGTCATAACCTTGTTGCACTAAAAAGGTCTTTGCAGCGGCATGTAAAAATTCGGACGTTAGGACCTTGCCTTTGTAATATAGCTTACTCCCCGAAATGCGGCTGGCCTTGAGAATAGAGGCCACATGGCCAATGGCCTGGAATGTGACTTTTTGGGCCGCGGCAATTTTTTGCAACTCTGTGGGCGTTTTGGTCAGGCGCTTGGGGCAAAAGGGATGAGTGCCCAAATTGACTTTGATGCCACTCTTGCGTAGTTGATCCACCAAAATGGCCGGCATATAGGGGTGGACCTCAACCGTTTTGATGCGAAAATCATTTAAAAGGGCCCGAATCATGTCGGATTCACCTAACCGGCGATTCAACGATTTCATCTTGCGGAAAAAGTCACTATAGGGAAATATGCGCCGCACTCGGGCCTTCCGCTTCATTTCATCGATTTCGGTGTTAGGGACTACGGCACAGGGTTTGCCCTGGGCTTCCAGGTAAATGATGGGATCGGCCGAGGTGGCCCCCAAGGCATAAGCAAGGTCGGGGTTTTCAGCAGGAACACCATAGATCAGTCGGTTTTTGGTCATGGCCTGATCAAAATAGGAGTTGCGTATGAAGTCAATAGTCGTTCGTTGGATTTTAGGCATTTTTATGATGATGGGCGTATGTTTTTTGCCCAGCTGTCAGCAGCACCATGCATCCAACTATCATTTTAAAAAAACCCACGTTGAAGAACAATCGCATTATACGGCAGAAGGTGTGGCGTCGTGGTATGGACCGGGATTTCAGGGACGTAAAACAGCAAGCGGTAAGCGTTTCAACACACACAACCTCACAGCTGCTCATCGCACGCTACCATTTGGAACCAAGGTGCTAGTTACCAATCTTGAAAATGACAAAACCGTTGAAGTAGAGATTAATGATCGCGGTCCAGTCAAAAGGACCAAGCGCCTTATCGACTTGTCTCATGCGGCCGCAAAAAAGCTGGGATTTGCCTCCGCCGGAATTACAAAGGTGCGTGTGGAAGTGATTGAGAAAGATAAAATCGATGGCTGAAGCTGAAATTCCAAAAGCCTATGCACCACAAGATGTGGAGCCTCGTTGGTACGCCAGTTGGGAAAAAGCTGGGTATTTTACAGCGCCCCAAACAGGCGCCAATCCGTTTTGTATTGTGATTCCGCCGCCAAACGTGACCGGATCGCTTCACATGGGCCACGCCCTTAATAATACCTTACAAGATACGCTGACCCGCTGGCACCGCATGAAGGGGGACGCCACACTTTGGATGCCGGGAACTGACCACGCCGGGATTGCCACGCAAAATGTGGTGGAACGTGAATTGCTTAAAAAAGAGAAGATACGTCGCCATCAAATTGGGCGTGAGGCCTTGATCGATCGCATTTGGAAGTGGAAGGACCAATACGGCGATCGGATCATCTCACAGCTCAAGGCGATTGGGTCATCATGTGATTGGACACGGACGCGATTTACGATGGATGAGGGTTTGTCCAAGGCGGTGCGTGAAAACTTTGTGCGTCTGTATGATGATGGGTTGATTTACCGTGGCAAATACATCGTGAACTGGTGTCCGCGGTGTCAGACTGCGCTCGCCGATGACGAAGTGGAACACGAAGAAAAGAAAAGTCACCTCTGGCACATTCGCTATCCCTATGTGGATAATCCCAAAGATGGTATTACGGTTGCCACCACGCGTCCCGAGACACTTTTGGGAGATACGGCGGTGGCCGTCAATCCCAAGGACGATCGTTATCAAAATTTAATCGGTAAACAGGTCACGTTGCCTGAAACGGGTCGCAGCATTCCGATTGTGGGCGATGACTTTGTAGATGCATCGTTTGGAAGCGGTGCTGTTAAAGTCACACCAGCTCATGACCCCAACGATTTTCAAATTGGCCAACGTCACAATTTGCCGCAACTCAATATTATGAATGCGGATGCAACCATTGCAGATACCGCACCCGAGAAATATCGGGGACTCAAGCGAGAAGACTGTCGTAACCAGCTTCTGCAGGATTTAACGGATCATGGTTATTTGGTGAAGACGGAAGACCACACCCATTCGGTGGGGCATTGCTATCGGTGCCATACAGTTGTTGAACCATGGTTGTCCGATCAGTGGTTTGTGAAGATGCAGCCACTTGCAAAGATGGCGATTGCAGCAACCAAGAATGGCAAAGTTAATTTTCATCCCAAGCGATGGACTGATTTTTATCTCTCATGGCTCGAAAATGTGCGCGATTGGTGCATTTCCCGTCAGATCTGGTGGGGGCATCGCATTCCCGTGTGGTATTGTCAGGCGGGTAAAAATTGTAAACCCATTGTTGCGACAATGGATCCTGAGAAATGCCCTCATTGCGGCAGCACCGCTTTGGAGCAAGATTCAGATGTTTTGGACACCTGGTTTTCATCGGCCCTCTGGCCATTTTCGACATTGGGATGGCCTGATAAAACACCCGAGTTGGAGACGTATTATCCTACCAGTGTATTGATCACGGATCGTGGCATTATTTTCTTCTGGGTGGCGCGCATGGTGATGATGGGAATGTACCACATGAAGAAAGAGCCGTTTAAAGATGTGTACATCAATGGCACTGTTCTGGATAAATTTGGTCGTAAGATGAGTAAGTCTCACCCCGAGACGTGTATTGATCCATTGGACATTGTGGCGCGCTACGGTGCAGATGCCATGCGTTATGCGCTGGTGCAGTTGACAACCGAAGGGCAAGATATTGCACTAGATGAACAGAAGTTTGAAGTGGGGCGTAATTTTTGTAATAAGATTTGGAATGCAGCACGGTTCATTCAAATGCAGGAAGCAAGCGCTATTGCGGGTGATGCGATTGAGTTGTCGTTTGCAGATAAATGGATTTTGAATCGTCTGCATCACGCCATACATCGCATTACAACTGCACTTGAAAATTATACATTCGATGATGTGGCTAAGACACTTTATGATTTTGTCTGGCGTGACTATTGCGATTGGTATGTGGAATCGATCAAGCCTATCTTACAAGGGCCGGATAGTATTGCCAAGAAGTCGACGATGGCCACAATGCGTCAGGTATTTTTGACGGCACTACAGCTGATGCATCCCGTGATGCCATTTATTAGTGAAGAGCTTTGGCAATCCTTGGGAGGCGAAGGTTCGGTGATGGTCAGTGCATTTCCAATGCTGAATGCGCCAGCGCCTTACGCACCCGAAGCGCAGGATTTTGAATTGATGAAGAGTGTGGTGTCGGTAATGCGGAATGTACGTGGAGAATATCAAGTGCCACCATCGCAAAAAGTAGATGCTGTTTTTAAATCCACCCCTAGTGAACAAAAAATACTACTGGCGCAACTTGACTACATTCAGCGCCTAGGCGGCATTGATAACTGGTCTGCCGTGGGTGCAGATGCTGTGTTTGACAATACAACAGCCGTGGCCGTAGTGAGTCAGGGAATTGAGCTTGGCTTCCCGGGATTAGTCGATATTGAAAAGGAAAAGGTACGTCTGAACAAGGCGATTGATAATCTCAAAAAGATGGTAAAGTCTGTTGAAGGAAAGTTGGCTAACAAAGGATTTGTGGATCGCGCACCCGCAGACGTGGTGGCCAAAGAACGTGAACGCTTGGCGCAAAATTGTGCGGAGTTATCCAAACTAGAAGACGCATATAAGCGACTCTTATGAGCAACGACCGCGATATTACAGTAAAAATGCAAGCCAAACGGCATGTGACAGCTAGTCGTACAGCAATAAAATCTCCACTTGCAACTCTGATTCAAATGGCGCTTGCTGAAGACATCGGCAGTGGTGATGTTACGACCAAAGCTATTGTGGATCCCAAGCTTCAAGCACGTGCGATTATTGAATCTCAGTCTCCATTAGTCTTGTGTGGAATGGATGTTGCCCGAAAAGTGGCGCATACAGTGGATGCGCGTCTTACATGGAAAGCTTTTAAAAAGGATGGCGATTTTTGTGAAGCAGAGGAACCCTTAGCAGAACTTTCTGGAAATGCATCGAGTCTTTTGGTGGCAGAGCGAACAATGCTCAATTTTTTGCAGCATCTATCGGGAATTGCAACTCAAACGCACAAGTATGCAGATGCCATCAAACATACCAAAGCCAAAGTGACTGATACACGTAAAACAATTCCGGGTTATCGTGAATTAGCCAAGGCAGCAGTGTTAGCCGGTGGCGGTGTGAATCATCGCATGGGATTATATGATCGATACCTCGTCAAAAATAATCACATCGACATGGCTGAATCTGTTCCCGATGCATTGGAATCCATTCGTATGCACGGTAAGCCAGGGATAATGCTTGAGGTAGAGTGTCGTGATTTCGATGAGCTGGAAGAGGCGATTGAGTTTGGTGCGAAAATGGTTTTATTGGATAACTTTCCAATTGATGACGTACGTAAGGCAATCCGCTTGGTAGCGGGGCGTGTTCTGGTGGAAGTCTCTGGCGGTATTACACTTGATAATATTGTGTCATACGCTGAATCTGGCCCCAATTTTATTGCTGTCGGTGCACTCACTCATTCGGCGCCCGCAGTGCCCATTCATATGTTGATTGAACCCATATCGTAGGTAATCTTGTTGTGAGTACATCTCTCTACATTCATATCCCTTGGTGTCTGCACAAATGTAGCTACTGCGACTTTTATTCGCTGCCCTCAGCATCAGATGCGGTGCCTGGCTCAGGTTATGTGGATCGCTTGATTGAGGAAATAAATGTATCTGCGATCAACGGAACACTCCACTCCATCTTTCTTGGTGGTGGTACACCGTCTATGATTGCGCCAAGTGACTTGGGGCGATTGCTTAATAGTATTTCAAAAAAATATGATATGCCTTCTGAGATTACACTCGAAGCAAATCCTGAAACTTTGAATGAATCCGTTCTGCGTGAATTGCGTGCAGTGGGATTTACACGCCTGTCATGTGGAGTGCAGTCATTTGATGCAGGGCAGCTGCAATTTTTAGAGCGTGTGCACTCTGCAGACAAGGCGCGCGACGCATTGCGCGCCGCCAGTCGCGCTGGTTTTGAAAATCGCAATCTGGATTTGATTTACACGCTCCCCAGTCAAACGATGGCCGATCTTGAAAATGATTTGCATGACGCCATTGCTCTGGAGCCCACCCATATTTCGGCGTATCAACTGATTGTAGAGCCTGGAACGCCATTAGAACGCAAAGTGGAGAGTGGTGATGTGACACTCCCTGATGAAGAAATTGCCATTGCCATGTGGCACCGCGTGCGTAAAATTTTGGGTGAGGCAGGGTATACAGCATATGAAGTTTCCAATTTTGCCCAGCCAGGTTTTGAATGTATACATAATGTTCATTATTGGGAATGTGGCGACTACTTGGGAATTGGAACGGGTGCGGTCTCACGCATTGGTCAACATCGCTGGCGTCGTGCGCGCAATACCAAATCCTATATGATGGGTGAGTTGCATGTGGATCAGGAAGAATATCTCACCGATCAAGAAATGCGTACGGAGGTCTGTATGTTGGGGTTGCGTATGACGTGTGGACTTGATCTGGAAAGGTTTGAATCGCGTTTTGGAAAATCATTTGAATCATTTTACCCTGGTAGAATTGCTGCATGGAAAGAAAAGGGCCTAGCCACCGGCGATTCTCATCTTCAGCTAACACCTTCTGGAATGCTCTTGTTAGATAGTCTTGTGAGCGAATTAGTCTAGTCGAACCCCGTTTTAAGGTCAAAATTCATGGGAATTTCTGTGTTACCATCCAAAGTGACATTGGCCAGTATGACATCGGTAGAACAGCGATCGGAAAACCACAATGCAGACCCGTTTGTTGTATAGAAAGCAAATGTACCATTCCCCAAATCTATGGAAGGAATGGTATTATCAAATGGGTCTTGTGAATCCACCACAATCAATACAAGGTTGTCGTTGGTATCAGATGTAATCTGCGCCATGTTGACTTGGCAGTCATGTGATGCTGGGTCGGCATTAAAAGGTGCCCTGTATAAGATGTGAAGTGCGGCAAGTGGTTTTACACCAAGGTTAACTGAATCCCAATTGCCATTAGAGACAGCCAAGTCATAGTTAGGTTGGTTAATTGAATGATAGTTACGCAATGCAACAGCCTTAATCATTGCCTCTTTGAAAGTCAGATGCGTACCAGCCAGAGTGGCAGCATCGAGTCGATGGCCAAAACTTTGGCCATTGGCGCCTTCAAATGCGCGGAACATGGCAGGCAGTGTTGAAATATGTCCATCAGATATCAATGCATAGAATTCAAATGTTCTATATGGCTCAATGTCGTTTGATGTTGTGTTTAATGGCACTGTCCATTTACGTGGTTGATTTTCAATGGTCCGACTTTGAACGCGACGCGCATCTTCACCCACAAAGAAGTAGTTACCTACAAAATCAGCAGTACCTTCTATGAATGCTTTGTTTGTAGTAACTCTTGCGCCACCAGCGCCAGAGCAGCTCGGACACATTGCGGCTTGAATGGCGTGTGTCAGTTCATGTGCAACAACATCGCCCGCAACTTCGAGGACTGGTGGGTCATCATATTCTTCGCCAAAGACTAAAAGGCCATTGCTGTGAAAGTAACAACCAATGACGCTAGCATGTTCGTCAGTATTCCTGCAGCGCTGGTTGGCATTGGTGAAATAAGCAATGTTATACGCTGCAGTCTTGTCAGGCATTGCCTGTAGCTGTTCCTTTGTTGGTGTACCGTCATTGCGACTATCGATGAGGTCTTGCACCGTCATTTGTGCCACAATGACATTTGTAAATCCTTTCGCAGACATTTTTGTGGAGAGATCGTTCAGTTGATCGCGTAGAGTAAGAACAGGTGAACGTCCTAATCCCAATGCAGGGTCAAATTCTGTGGTGTTGCAACTCCCTGCGCCATCGTCAGACAATCGATCATTTTCACAAATAACTGCCCATGATTGTTGTCCCAGTGGTGTAAGTACGTTCCGGGAAGTTTTTGTATGAGTGACACGCTTGCTGGCGTTAGCAGATGGTGCTGCTGATGATGATGATGATGCAACGACTTTGAGTTCTTTTCCAACAACGACAATGGCATGAATGGTACTAGCGCTTGCCATTAAGCGAATGGTCATTATTCCTGCATCCATATTTAGACTGCCAATGATGGGTATCCATGTCGGATCGCCTGTACCCACATCATCGGCCATTTCATCTCCTTCAATTTTGACTTTGACATAAACAGCTTTGCCGCTCGAAAACGCCTTTTCGAGTAATTGTTTATCGAATGGAATGGAAAGTGTCATTGGAGCGTCTGCTTTGACACTTTGGATGTTTGAAAATGTGATACTGACCGGAGATGAAATCGCCTCTGCATTGCCAATATCTGAAATATCAACAGAACTATTACCATCCAATGTAATATCTAGTGATTTATCGAAACTACCTTCTGAAATTGAAATACCTGCACCGCTGTCACTGAGTGTGGAGTTGCCGCCAGAAGTTTGGTTGGATGCTGGGATTGATGTGGCTGTTCCACCACCACTGCATGATTGCATCATCAATAATGGCCCCACTACTAAGAGCAGGTGACAAATTATGTTCTTCAGGGATGATTTCATAGTGTTTGTAATTGTACGGGGTAGGTGGGGGGGGTGGGCTAGCCAATCGTTTGGCATAAAAAAAGGCCCCCAAAAATGGGGGCCTTTTTTATAACAAAATCAGTGTGTTAGACTATTTCTTTGCTAAAAATTCACAACCAGTTGGTGGATTTGGGCTGGTCTGCATTTGATCGCAGGTCCATTTGCCCAAGCCTGCCACACAAGCATCCAGTTCTGACTTGGTTACTGTGGGGAAAGGCTGACCATTTTTTCCTTCAATGACCTGAGTTGAAAGGGCCTTTTCACAGTCATCCATGGTAGGTCCACCCTGGGGTAGACATTCAATCATCTTGGCGCACATGGCCTTTGGTAAGACTTTGGCGACTTCTTCCTTGGGAAGCGAGCCACCCTTACTACAAGCCACGGTGGCAAGCCCAACTGCTGCCAATGCGGCCATAACGAAATATGCTTTTTTCATAATTCCTCCTTGGGAATAGGGGCGGCATTAGCATGGCCTTGTGCAGAGACCAAGAAAAAACTGAAGCCAAATGGGCAGGTCCTATCCTTGACACGTCCGAGATGGGTTGTTAGACCCCCAAGTCTAAAACTATATGCATCTCATGAACTTACAATTAACGGAACGAGAAGCGCTGGTGTTGCGTATGTTGGTGGAGCGTTATTTACATCATGCAGAACCAGTTGGGTCGCAGGCGCTTGCCGAGGACTTATTAGCGCAGGGCATTACGTTGTCATCAGCGTCAGTGCGTAGCACACTGGGTACATTGTCTTCTGCAGGATTTTTGGAACAGCCCCATACTTCTGCGGGGCGAATTCCCACACGTGATGGGCTGACGGTTTATGTCCGCCATCTCATGCAGCCCAAAACTTTAAGTAACGGTGAAGTAATGGCCATTCAAAATCATTTATCATCTCAAACAGGGGACTTGGTGACTGTATTGCGTGAGACCTCGCGTCTGCTGAGTCAACTTTCTCAATATGCTGCTGTTGTGATGACGCCTCGTACCGAAGTTGTACGCATTAAACATATTGAATTTGTGCAATTAAGCGCACGTCGTGTTTTGGGAGTATTGGTAGCTCAAAACGGTACTGTCTTTAATCGCCCTATGGACGCCGATTCTCAGATGACATTGAGTGATCTCGAAAGAATGACTAACTACTGCAATATGTTTTTCTTTGGACTTACAATCGAAGAGGCTATTGAGAAAGCCCACACTGAAATGCGTGAGGCAAGCCGTGCCTATGATGAAATTTTAGGACGTGCATTGGCAATGTCTACACAAGTTTTAGAATGCAGCGCAGGTAATGAGGTTATTATTGATGCCCCTTGGGGTGTGTTAGATCAGCATGCATCAATGCCAATGCTACAAGTGCGTCGGCGCTTGGCGATTCTGCAGGAGAAAACGCGTCTGGTTCAGGTCATGCAGCAGTTCCAAGAGGCAGGGAAGGCACATGTTGCTGTGGGATGTGATGATCCTCAAGATCCATTACATGAATGTGGCATGGTGACTGCACCATATTCCGAGGGGAAAACAGTGTTGGGGTGTATTGGTGTGTTGGGTCCGACTCGCATGGATTATTCTCGCGTGGTACCAATGGTTGAGTCTGCCGCGCAGTATATCGGTGAATGGTTAACAGGAAAATAATTATGACAGAAAAAGCCAAAACGAAAGTGGATGAATTGAGGGATGCCTTGAAAAAGCGTAAAGAAGTAGAAGAAGCGAATGTCGACTCAGAAGATGCTACAGTTGAGGAAAATAGCTTAGAGGGTGAATTGAATGCTGCTCGTGAAGAGGCGAAGGAACACTACGACAAGCTTCTGCGCGTTATGGCTGATTTTGATAATTTTCGTCGTCGCAATGAAAAGGAAAAGAAGGAAGCTATCAAGTTTGCAAATGAAGAACTGATACAAGAACTTCTGACGGTAATGGACCATATGGACCAAGCACTTTCCCACATCAAGCAAAGCGACAGTGCCGAGGCAAAAAATTTGGCGCTGGGTGTGGAGCTGGTAGTTAAGCAGCTTGCAAGCACACTAGAGAAATACGGGCTCAAACCCGTGGATGCAGTGGGTCAGGTGTTTGATGCCAAACTCCACGAGGCATTACAGATGGTGGATGCTGAAGATGTTGCCCCAGGTACGGTTGTTGCGCAACATAGGCGGGGTTATTTATTGGGGGACCGTTTGTTACGTCCGGCATTGGTTGATGTTGTTCGTGAAAAATAGATTTTTACAGGGGGATATATGAAGCGGTTGTTATGTGTTGTAGCGGTTTCGGTATTGGCGCTCAGCCATTGTGCTACGAGTGGAAATAAGTCGAATGGTAGTGGACAGTCTGTTAAGCCAACCAAAGGGACTTTTAGAATCGGTGTTGTCTTGCCACTATCTGGTAAGTATAAACTGTACGGCGAGTCTGCATTTCATGGCATTGAATGTGCTGCTGGCGTAGTTGACCCATGTACCAGTCCAATTCATGTTGAGTTGATTGTTAAAGATTCACGTGGTGATGCTGCGACCGCGGCAACAGCGGTTGAAGAATTGGTCGCTCAAGATCATGTTATGGCAATTATTGGTCCTCTGATGAGTCGTGAAGTGATTGCAGCCGCTCAGAAGGCGCAGCAACTGCAAGTTCCCCTTATTAGTCTCAGTCAAAAAGACGGTGTAACAGACATTGGTAATTTTATTTTCCGGGTGGCATTAAATACATCATCACAAGTTGATACGTTAGTGGATTATGCTGTAAAGCAGAAGGGCTATAAAACGTTTGGCATTTTGTATCCTACCAATGCTTATGGTTTAACATTTCGTGCTGCGTTCGCAGAAGCTGTGACCAAAGCGGGCGGCAGGGTTGTTGCAGAACGTGGTTATGGGGAAGAAATTGCAAATATAGTGGATGCATCGAGCCAGCAAGATGCACCACCTGTTGTTCGGTCTAGGAGTGGTGTTGGAACAGATGGTACTTGGCATGAAGCTGGGAAGAGTACACGCAGCAGTGTGCCAATTGGTTCAGAGATACCGGTTGAAGGAATGAGTGTGCGGCCAAAAATCCCAACAATTAAAGGCGCTGAAGTTATTTTTATTCCCGATTCTTACCGTGCCGTAGTCAATATGGTTCAATATGGTGATGCGGACATGTTTAAGGGGGTACAGCTATTGGGTACCAACCGTTGGGATGAAAGTGGTTTGCTTGATGTGGCATCCAATGTTGATGGTGCTGTGTTTGTTGATGGTTTTTTTGCCAACAGTGACAACATTGGTGTTCAAAAGTTTGTAGAGACGTTCCGACAGGCATATCAAATCAAGCCAACAATTTTGGAAGCACAGGCATATGATGCAACCCTCATGGTTGAAAAGGCGATTGAACGTGGTGGACGCAAACCAGCCAGCATGCGCAATGCACTTGATAATTTGTCCAACGTCAAAGGTTTGATTGGACGTATTAGTTTTGGACCTGGTCGTGATGCAGAGAAGCAGCTGGTGCTATTGACAGTTTCCAATGGTTCTATTGTCGAATTACGAAAGTAATCCATGCAAGAATTTGAATTTATTCATCGTGTGACTGATATGCTACCAAGCCAGGCAGAGGGCTTGTTGTGTGGTATTGGTGACGATTGTGCTGTATTTGCTGGAAATGGTGGGCGAGATTGGCTCATTTCTACCGATGGATTTACCGAAGGTGTGCATTTTCAGGCTGCATGGGCATCTCCTTCAGATATTGGACGAAGATGTTTGGAAGCTGCAGTGAGTGACATTGCTGCGATGGGTGGTCGTCCTCGTTACGTCATGGTTTCAATTTCAATTCCAAACACCATGAGTGAATCTGATGCGATGGCATATATGCAGGGCATTTCTGCATCGGCAGCAGATTACCAAATGATTATCATTGGTGGGGATACAACAACCTCTAAGCAGGGACTGCATTTGGCGATTACAGTGATTGGTGATGTTCGGCATGGTGCTTCACTGTATCGCAGAGGCGCACGTGTGGGAGATGTGGTGTATGTGACAGGTGTTTTGGGTGGATCTATGGCGGGGTTGAATGTTCTGGAGACAAAACGTACTGGATATCAGGAAGAAGTGAATCGGTTTCTTCGCCCAACGGCACGTGTGGCAAGCGGTGCCTGGCTTTCGGATACAGGTTGCGTAACTAGCATGATTGATGTGAGTGATGGGTTGATTCAAGATTTGGGTCATGTGGCAAAGGCCAGTGGTGTAGGTCTTGTGGTTGAGTCTGGTAGTATTCCATGTTGGCAAACCGAAAAGGGTGCGGTTAACATTGAGACAGCATGTGCCAGTGGTGAAGAATATGAACTGGCATTTACTGTAGATGGTTTACGAGATAGTGCATTTCAGCGTCTTTTACCGGCAGCTCTTGGTCAATTGGGACATCCCATTACACGTATTGGACAGGTAGTTGCAGGATCTGGTGTTATTGTGCGCAAGCCAGACGGTGGTGTGTTGTCCTTGGATAAGTCAGGGTATGCTCACTGTATTGGTAAATCTGCATGAATATTGAATATAGAATAGCGCTTTTGGTGGTACTCATTTTTTGTTCAGCTTTTTTTTCTGGAACAGAAACAGCTCTGTTTTCATTATCACGTCTTGAGCTTGAGCGACTTCGGGATTCACCGCGTCCCATGGCGGCTGGCATGCTCACGCTTCTTAAGCGTCCACGACAGGTCCTAACCACCATTTTGTTTGGGAATGAATTGGTTAATATTTCAATCGCAATGGTTTTTGGAACTATTGTGTACGATTATTGTGGTCACTTGGGATGGAGATGGACCGCTCTTATTTCGGCTTGCGTTGCAACTCCAATACTCTTGTTGTTTGGTGAAATGATTCCCAAAAATTTGGCACTGCGTTATGCACCTATTTTGGCACCCATTTTATCTGTGCCGTTGCGATGGTTTTATTGGGCGATTTCACCGATAAGGGTTGTGCTATCTGGAATTGCTAATTGGTGTGTGCGTCGCTTTGGTGGCGATCCAGATATGGCCAGCCCATTGATCATGGAAGAAGAGTTTCGGCGATTGGTGGATTTGGGCGTTGCCGGAGGTGCAATTAAAACAACTGAACATGACTTGATTGACCAGGTTTTTGCATTTGGCGACACCCGTGTTCAAGAATGGGCGACTGCAATTGATCAGACATTCTCCATTCCACTCAAAGCCTCCTTTGATGAAGCAGTTGCAATGGTGCGTGAATCAACTTATTCGCGAGTACCCGTGTATCAGGATAATCCGAATGATATTGTTGGAATGATTTATACACGTGATTTACTGGTTTCATGGCACCATCGCCGTATGGGACGCATGCGCGAGCTAGAGGAAATTGTAAGGCCAGTACTGTTTATGCCGTTCAATACCCGTGTTGAAGATGCGCTTCGTGATTTTCAAAAATCAAAAATTCATTTGGCTGTTGTGACAGATGAACAGCAGGTTGCTGTTGGTATTTTGACCATGGATGAGCTGCTAGATCGACTCTTTGGTTTGAAAGGTCAATCATGAGCTTAGTATTTGTTATTATTTTATTAGTGTTTTGTGTTGTTTCGGAAAGTTTTTTTTCAGGGACCGAAATTGCCATGGTCTCGGCAGATCGCCTACGTCTAAAGGCGCTAGCAGCCAAGGGGTCTTCTCGTGCGAAGTTGGCTTGTTGGTGGATGTCGCATCCCGCAAAGCTTTTTAGTACCACATTGATTGGGACCAACTTATCTACAGTTTTGGCTTCAACAATTGCGACTATTTTTCTGATCACGAACTATGGCGAGAAGTATGGCCCTCTAGCTATTGCCATTGCACCAATAACACTCGTATTTGGTGAGATCATTCCAAAAAGCTTGTTTCAGTCTTATGCAACGCCAATTGCATTGCGCGTATCCCCGATTCTAACTTCATTTTCTACATTGTTTTTTCCAGCAGTATGGATCTATTCCAAAATCACCAATTTTCTATTGGGTGGTGTACGTGAATATAGTGGTACCGAAAAGCCTCTGGCGCGTGAGGAACTCCAGTTGTTGATTACCTCAAGCACACATCCCGAAAGTGATTTGCGTCCGATTGAACGCACAATGATTAAGCGGATTTTGAAGCTTGCAGAGAAGCGTGTGCGGCATATTCAAATTCCTACAACGGATATGGTAGCAGTCCCGACAACAATGCCAGCCTCTGAGGCGGAGCATATTTGTGATATGACGGGGTACTCGCGGTTACCTGTATATGAAGATCGACCCTATCAATTTGTGGGTATCTTACATGACGTGGATTTGATCGATGGTGTTGATCATCGCCCCTTATCAGAGCTGATTCATCCACCGCTATTTGTGCCTGAAGAGATGCACTTGAATGATCTGTTTTTGCTTTTTCGTGAACGAAAAGAGGAAATGGCGTTAGTTGTTGATGAATTTGGCGGAGTTTCAGGTTTGGTGACACTCTCAGATGTTTTTGAAGAGGTGGTAGGTGAAATTCGTGATGAAATGGATTTAACCCGTAAGCGTTATCATGCGCTAGGACGCGACCACTATTTGGCCAGTGGTCGACTTGAAATTGTAGAAGCCAATGAAAATTTGTTTTTAAGAATTCCATTGGGAGATTATTCAACTATTGCAGGATATTTGTTGTGGCATTTTGGACGGTTGCCCAAGGTGGGTGAGTCAATTGATATTGGAGCGTGGCATTATGTGATTCGTGCGGTCAGTCCGCGAGCCATTTTAGAAATCGAAATTAGTCGTGCACAAGACTTATAACTGAGGAGAACAGTATGGCACATCAACCAAAAGGAGGACGCCTACCATTTGGTGTTATCGCACCAGATTTTACGCTCCGTGCAACCGATGGTAAGGAATACAGTTTGCACCGTCAAAAGGGACAATACGGAACGGTTGTAATATTCTCATGCAATCACTGTCCCTATGTGCAGGCCTACGATGAACGAATTAACGCATTAGCCGGAACATACATGCCAAAGGGAATTCAATTTTTTGTCATTAATTCGAATGATGAACATGTTTATGCAGATGACAGTTTTGAAATGATGCAGAAGAAAGTGATTCAAAATGCATTAGTATACCCATACCTACACGATGCGACTCAACAAGTGGCTGTTGAATATGGTGCAGGTTGCACACCTGAAGTATTTGCGTTTGATGATCATTTACGATTAATTTATACGGGTCGAATTGATGACAATATGGATCAACCGGAAAAGTCCACCCAGCGCTATTTGCGAGATACGTGTGAAGCTATGTTGGCTCGGCGCCATCCCGAAGTTCGTGAAGTGCATCCAATTGGTTGTAGCATCAAATGGAAAAGGTAACGCCAAAGTGCCCCATATTTTATGAATGTGGCGGCTGCCAATTGCAGGATATGGCATATGCTGATCAACTGCAATTAAAGTATGTGGCGGTATGTGAGGCCTTAACGCAAATTGCCCAGCTTCGTTCGCCAAATGTTTTACCAACAGTTGCTGCATCTCATCCTTGGCATTATCGAACACGCATAACGTTGCATTGTGATCGCAATGGGCGCATTGGTTTTTATCGTAGGGGAACTCATGATGCGATTGAATTTGATGAGTGTCCTATTGCTGCACCAGGAGTTAATGCAAAACTAGCTGCAGAAAAGAAGAAGATCACAGGACGTCCTGGGCACTACGAAGTGCGTATTGATGATGGTGAAGGATTTACGCAAATCAATCCTGAACAGAATAAGGAGCTACAGCAGTTGTTATGTGATGGACTATCGGGACGGTCTGCAACGGTAGTTGTGGAGCTGTTTTGCGGGAATGGTAATTTTAGCTTTCCCATCGCTCCATTGGTTGGCAAACTTTACGGGTGTGATTCTCACGAAGGCTCAATTACAGCAGCAATCGCTCAAGCTAAATCCCAAAAAGTAAAGAATGTGCAATTTGCCGCAGCCGAGTCGCACAAGTTTATGCGGACTCTACAAAATCAGGGTGTGAAAGCAGATGGTTTGGTTTTAGATCCACCACGTCGCGGAGCCCCTGAAGTGATTCAGTCAATTTTAGAAATGCTGCCACAGTGGATATGTTATATTTCATGCAATCCCGAAACATTTGCCTCTGACTTAAAGGCACTTTGCCAGGGTGGTTACAGGTTAGAATCCTGCCAACCCGTAGATATGTTTCCACAGACGAATCATGTTGAAACGATTAGTTGGTTGTCGCGGTAATTACTGACCCAGCAAATATGCAAACATGAGTGGGGCAACGATTGTGGCATCGGACTCAATGATGAACTTGGGTGTTTCTGCGGCCAATTTGCCCCAGGTGATTTTTTCATTGGGAACGGCACCAGAATATGAGCCATAGCTCGTGGTAGAATCGCTAATCTGACAGAAGTAGCCCCAGAGTGGAACGCTTGTGCGCTGCATATCTTGGTGTAACATGGGAACGACACAGATGGGGAAGTCGCCTGCAATACCGCCACCGATTTGGAAGAATCCGAGTGATGTGTTCTTTGTGGTTTCGGTATAATAATCTGCCAACCACTTCATAGTTTGAATGCCGCCCTTAACAGTGGTGACATTTTTGACATTTCCTAACATGCAGTGTGCAGTGTACATATTGCCTAATGTGGAATCTTCCCAACCCGGTACAAAGATGGGCAGATTTTTTTTGCTCGCTGCAACCATCCAAGAATCTTTAGGATCAATTTGATAGTGCTTTTCAATCGCACCACTGCGTAAAATTTTATACATGAATTCGTATGGGAAGTACTGCTCACCCTTATTGTCAGCCATTTTCCATTCTTCCAAAACGACTGCCTCAATGCGACGCATGGCTTCGCCTTCGGGAATGCAGGTGTCGGTGACGCGATTTAAATGGCGATCCAGCAGCTTTTGTTCATCAGCTGCAGTGAGGTCACGATAATGGGGAACGCGTTCGTAGTGGTCGTGCGCTACTAGGTTGTAAATATCTTCTTCCAAATTAGCACCTGTGCAGCAAATGGCATGCACTTTGTCTTGGCGGATCATTTCAGCCAATGTCAGTCCCAATTCGGCGGTACTCATGGCTCCTGCGAGCGTCATGAACATTTTGCCACCTTTGGCCAAATGGGCCTCATAGGCCTTCACCGCGTCCATGAGTGCCGCAGCATTAAAGTGACGGTAGTTGTGCTCGATAAATTGTGAAACGGGACCTTTAGCCATGATGCGCCTCCTTGATTCTGTTTGCGTGATAAATATAGATGCTGTAAAGCCTCGATTAAACCGATCTGTCAAGAAATTCTGAAAGGATGATTCCCATGGCACAGCTCAAAACCACTGATTATTTCAACATTAGCGGGCTTTTGACGGATGACGAAATTCAAATTCAGAACATGGCGCGTGATTTTGTGGTGGATGAAGTTCTGCCGGTGATTACGCAACATTATCGTGATGGCACGTTTCCCATGGAGCTGGTACCTAAGATGGGGCAGCTGGGATTTTATGGTGCCAATCTGCCAGAGGAATATGGCTGTGCGGGCTTGAATAACGTTGCCTACGGTATTTTGATGCAAGAGTTGGAGCGCGGTGATTCCGGTGTTCGCAGTTTTGCGAGCGTGCAGGGTGCACTCGTGATGTATCCGATTTTTGCGTATGGTTCTGAAGAGCAAAAGAAGCATTGGTTGCCTAAACTGGCCAAGGGCGAGAAAATCGGATGCTTTGGTTTAACGGAGCCCGATCATGGGTCTGACCCTGCGGGCATGGAAACCAAGGCACGTCGCGATGGCAACGACTGGGTGTTGCATGGGGCCAAGATGTGGATCACGAATGGAACCATTGCTGACGTAGCGGTGGTGTGGGCCAAAGATGAAGCGGGTGTGGTGCAAGGATTTTTGGTGGAGAAGGGCATGAAGGGATTTTCGGCGCCTGAAATGACCGGGAAATTAAGTCTGCGCGCATCGGTGACATCGGAGTTGGTGTTGGATGAGGTGCGTGTACCCGATGCCACGCATCGCTTGCCCAAGACACAGGGACTTAAATCCGCACTGGGGTGCTTGACGCAGGCACGTTACGGCATTGCGTGGGGTGGTGTGGGTGCTGCGATTGCGTGTTATGAATGTGCGCTGGAATACGCCAAGAGTCGTGTGCAATTTGACAAACCGATTGCAGGGTTTCAATTGGTGCAGCGTAAACTGGTGGAGATGCTAACCGAAATTACAAAAGGGCAGTTGTTGGCATTGCAACTTGGTCGCCTCAAAGACAAAAATGAAGCCAAATTTTTTCATGTGTCGATGGGCAAGATGAATAATATTCAACTCGCTCGCGACTGCGCGCGCACCGCACGCGAAATTTTAGCAGCGAATGGTATTTTGGATGAGTACCCTGTGATGCGCCACATGATGAATATTGAATCGGTCTACACCTACGAAGGCACCAATGACATGCACACCTTAATTTTGGGTGAGCACATCACAGGTATTCCCGCGTATCGGTAGTTACAAAAATCCAATCTTGCGTTTGGATGTGGATGTGGGTGGTGTCATGAGTTGGCGCAGGGCATCGAAGACCACCTTGAATTTCTGATCGTAACCTTTCTCCATTTTGTGCAACTTTTTCGCGAGGTCTTTGTGGTTGATGAGGAGTTGTCTTAATTTTACAAATGTTCGCATGATCTCAATATTGACCTGTATGGCGCGTCGGCTATTTAAAACGCTGGAGAGCATGGCGACACCCTGTTCTGTAAAGACATATGGAATATACTTTCGGTGTTCTCCGCGGCCCACTTTTAAGGTCGCAATTTGCGACCTTAAAAGTGCAACTTCTTGATTATTAAGGGAAAACATGAAATCCTCAGGAAAACGCTCAATATTGCGCCTTACCTGCTCATTGAGCCGCTTCGTGGGGACTCCGTAAAGTGTGGCCAAATCGCTATCCAACATCACCTTGTGCCCCCGAATCAACAAGATCTTCTGTTCAATATGTTCCTCTGGTAGCAATGCTGTCATCTGACACCTCCGAAAGTCTTTCAGCAAAAACAATGCCAGCGCCTAATGATCGATGTATGCAACTTGAAGTGCGATGCTGTTGCAAAACTGAACAAGTCGCTCTAAAAAGTGCTCATCAAAGGGGGATTCAATGATCGCAGCATTCTTTAATTGGTTTACCGTCATCATGATGGTTTGTGGTCTTTTAGCTGTATGGCGCTGCAAAAGGGCCCAATGGTTTTTCTTATTTGCGGTGGGTGTGGTTGGGATTTGGGCATTTATTTTTCATGTATTCTTTTCTGAATTAGCTTCCTCAAGCATTGGCTGGGCGCCATCCCCGTTTGAATTTGAAGTCGGTGTGGCCAATTTGGGCATGGGTGTGGCCGGGATTATGGCACTCTGGTTTGGACTGGAATTTGCGATTGCGGTAGCAGTCATTAATACCTGTTTCAATTGGGGTGCGGCTTATGGTCATGTGCATCAGATGATTGTGGCGCACAATTTTGCAGTAAATAATGCAGGCCCCATTTTCTGGACGGATATTTTGATTCCGATTGTACTGTGGATTTTAATCCAACGTTGGCGTAAGGCGGGTGCATGAAATCTTATCGCAAAGAATTGTGGTTTAATATCCCGTCGCGATGCGGCTTTGTGAATATCACGTCCGATGTTGAAAAATGCCTCAAGGAAAGTGGTGTGCAAGAAGGTTTGGTGTTGGTAAATGCCATGCACATTACGGCATCGGTTTTTATTAATGATGATGAGCGTGGCTTGCATCATGACTATGATAAATGGCTAGAAAAGTTGGCACCCCATGCACCGACGGATCAGTATCGCCACAATGACACTGGCGAAGATAACGCGGACGCCCATATGAAACGTCAGATTATGGGGCGCGAGGTGGTGGTGGCGATTACTCAAGGCAAATTGGATTTTGGGCCGTGGGAGCAAGTTTTTTATGGTGAATTTGATGGGCGTCGCAAAAAGCGCGCATTAATCAAAATTATTGGAGACTAAAAATGGCTGAGAAGTGTCGGTGTGCCTGGGTAACAGACGATCAAATTTATAAGGACTATCATGACAATGAATGGGGCCGTCCTGTTCATGACGACCAAAAATTATTTGAAGCGATTGTGTTAGATGCCTTTCAGGCGGGGCTTTCCTGGCTTACCATTCTTAAAAAGCGCGAAAATTTTCGCGAGGCATTCCATGGGTTTGATGTGCAAAAAGTGGCTAGTTACAACACGCGCCAAGTGGATTTGTTGATGCAAAATGCAGGTATTGTGCGCAACCGTCTTAAGATTCAAGCGGCTACAACAAACGCACGTCTCATTATTCGCATGCAAGAGCATCACGGATCGTTTGATAAATATATTTGGCAGTTTGTAAATGGTAAGCCCATCATCAACCATCGCAAAACAATTGCGGAAATACCAGCAACGAGCCCGGAATCAGACGCCATGAGCCGTGATCTGAAGAAAAGGGGATTTAAGTTTATTGGATCGACGATTTGTTATGCATTCATGCAGGCCACAGGCATGGTGAATGACCATACCGTGGATTGTTTCCGATATAAGGCTTAAACCTTTCCGTGGGTTTCCCAGTTATACGCTGTTTCACAGATCGTGCGCAGGTTGTTGTACTGTGGTTTCCACCCCAGAACCCTTTGAATTTTATCTGAGTTGGCAATGAGTGCGGGTGGGTCACCTGCACGACGTGGCTTTTCAACGCACTTAAACTTCTTTCCACTCACATCCATAACCATGTTGAGAACTTCGCGAACGGAAGATCCTTGGCCATAGCCACAGTTCATGATTTCGGATTTTCCACCTTTTAACAAATAATCCAGCGCTGCAACGTGGGCGTTGGCTAGGTCAACGACATGAATATAATCCCGAATACCGGTGCCGTCGGCAGTATCAAAATCAGTGCCGTAAATATCCACGTGGTCTCGTTTGCCACAGGCAGCTTCGCATGCCACTTTAATGAGGTGCGTGGCCTCGGGTGTTGCTTGTCCCAAGCTACCGTCGGGTTGAGCACCTGCCACGTTGAAATACCGAAGTGCAACATAGTTAATGGCACCTGTTTTGGCCACATCGGCCAAAATCTTTTCAACCATTAGTTTGGATTCCCCATACGGGTTGATGGGGTTGGTGGGAGACGTTTCATCAACCATAGTTGTTTCGGAAACACCATACACCGCGGCGGTGGATGAAAAGAGGATGTTTTTAACGCCACTATCTGTGCAGGCTGCAATCAGGTTTCGGCTCGCACAGGTGTTGTTAGCGTAATATTTAAGCGGATTCGCAACGGATTCTGGAACAACCGTGTAGCCTGCAAAGTGAATGACAGCACTGACTGCGTTGTCACGCATGAGTTGTGACATGAGTGCAATATCGCCGGCGTCTCCCTCGATAAATTTGGCATTTTTGGGAACGGCCCAACGGTGACCCGTGTATAAAGAATCTACAAGCACGAGTTTGAAACCAGCCTCATTCAGTTGCCTACATGTGTGAGACCCGATGTAACCCGCGCCGCCTGTGACCAGAATTGTGTTCATATGCTCCACAAAAGCATCTTTACTGCTCGATTGTCTACGATCTTTTTGATATAGAAAATCTATGTCAAAACATTCAGCAGCTATTGCGCTGTTAGTCACGATACTTGCGCTTGGAATATCCTATATCGGTGCCTTTGATCGCTTGACCTGGTTTTTAGAGTCGCTTCCAGTGTTGATTGGCATTCCAATATTGGTTTTATCCCACAAGCGATTTCCACTATCGTCGTTACTTTATGGTCTTTTAGCCTTTCATGCAATTGTGTTGCTGGTGGGTGCGCATTATACATATGCCCGTGTGCCGCTTTTTGATTGGATTGGTGCTTCGTGTGGCTGGGGCCGTAACAATTATGATAAGTTTGCTCATTTTATACAGGGATTTATTCCGGCAATCCTGGTGCGTGAAGTTTTGATTCGTACGTCACCGCTTAAGGGAAATCGGTGGTTACCTCCATTGGTTGTAAGCACCTGTCTTGCGATTAGTGCAGCTTATGAATTATTTGAATGGCTTGTGGCGGAAGCATTGGGTATTTCGGCAGATGACTTTTTAGGGATGCAGGGATATATTTGGGATACTCAAACTGATATGACAATGGCATTGGTTGGGGCGATAATGGCATTGATTATTTTATCGCGGTATCATGATCGCTCAATAGCCAATATTTAGAATAGTTTAGGAGAAGCGATGTCTACATCAATTATTAATACACGCAAAATTGTACGTATGTTTTCAATTGTGCCCATGGTTATAGGTGGGGGAGTAATTCTGCTTTGGATTATCCATGAGACCCTGCCACCATTATTTGATGAAGTGCTGGTCATGAAGCTCAATCCCTCAATTGGAATTTTTTTGTCAGGGGTGGCTATTTGGTTGTCACAAAGTGACTCTGCGCGAAATCAGTTAATACGCCGAATTTGTGGTATTATCATCTTGGCAATTGGTGCTATCGCAGTAATTGAATATCTATTTCATATCAATCTTGGAATTGATCAGTTATTAGTTGTGGATCACTTCCGTACAATTGAAGACCTTCCAGGTCGCATGCCGCCCCGTGCAGCGTTTAGTTTAACGTTATTGGGCATGGTTTTTCTATTTTCCGCGCAAAATTTAAAAACACGATACTTAAATTCATTTGTGTTTCTTATTGTAGGTCTGTCGTCATTGCAGGCGTTAATTGGGTACCTATACACAGCGCCAGCACTCTATTCATATACGCCGATTATTCGTATGCCCATACATGGTGCGATTGCATTTCACTTGTTAGCGCTAGGTGTGTGTCTGGGATACACGCGAGTGGCGATAATGGATGTTTTAGTTGCCAAGGGTAGTGGTGGGCGCATTTCTAGACGTTTGATTCCCGCAATAGCCTTTTTGTTATTATTGATTTGGTGGCTACGTTTGGAAGGACAGCGTGCCGGTCTATATAGTTTGGAAATGGGATCGGTAATTACCATTTTTATATCACTCAATGTGGTGGGCGCGCTAGTTTTATGGGGATCCAATATTGTTCAAAAGTCTGAAGCGGTTTTAGAAAAGGAAACAGAGATTGCTGAGCAGGGTCGCCAACGACTTTATAAAATTTTGAATAACACCCCTGCCATTGTCTTTATCAAAGATGAAAAGGGTCATTACATTTTTATTAATAGCCAATTTCAAAATTTGTTTGGTGTGACACCTGAAAAATTTTTGGGAAAGACCGATTACGAACTTTTTTCAAAAGAATATGCCGATGTATTTCGTAAAAATGATGAGCAAGTAGCGCGGGAAGATAGGGCGATTCAAATGGAAGAAATCGTACCTTTGGTTGACGGAAATCATTATTACTTGTCTGTTAAGTTTCCGTTGATTGATCCTGTGTTGGGCGTTCGCGGAATTTGTGGTATTGCAACGGATATTACTGAGCGTAAGAAGGCCGAAGAGGCGTTAGAAACTGCTGCACAAATGAAGTCCAGCTTTGCATCAATGGTGTCGCACGAATTGCGTACGCCGTTGACGGTCATTAAGGGCGCAGTGGAAATGGTTGAAGACGGTATTGACGGTCCCATCAATGAAAAGCAGAAGCAACATTTGGAAATTGCCAATCGCAATGTGGACCGATTGAATCGGCTCATTGATAATATTTTGGATTTCCAAAAGTTGGAATCGGGGCAGATTAAGCTGAATATCACGTTAACTAATATCAATACCCTTATTAACGAGGTTGTCGAAGGGTTTGATCAAGTGGCTGCTGCAAAAAATATTCAAATTGTTCAAAATTTGCAAACCACCTTGCCAAAAGTGTGTTGTGATAAAGATTCACTTATTCAGGTGCTGACGAATTTAATTAACAATGCCATCAAATTTATGGATCAGGGTAAAATTACAGTGACCTCTCAGCAAAAAGGCCAAAATGTGGAGCTGTGTGTGGCTGATCAGGGTGTTGGCATTCAGAAAGATGATATTCCAAAGTTGTTTCAGGCATTTAGTCGAATTGCCACCCCAGGGCACAAGTCACCGGGTACTGGATTAGGTTTGGTCATCTGTCAGAAAATTATCGAGGCCCATAAAGGGCGTATTTGGGTCGAATCAGAATTTGGTAAGGGAACACAATTCTATGTGTCGTTGCCAATCTCTCAAGGCTGTTAGAAAGTAGCGTGCGATGAAACGATTAAAAATAAGTTTAGTGCTTTTAACATTGGTTTGCGCAGGGATTGCATATGCCATTCCTATGGATCAGGTGCCCAATCCAAAATCCAGTGCGGGCCTTTGGGTGCAAGATCAGGCTCAGATTTTGGGTCCTGCATATATTCAACTTATTAATAACGTGGCTGAGCAATTACATGACAAGGCGGGTGTTGAAATGGCACTTGTCACTGTCGATAATCTGGATGGGGAGTCCGTTGAAAATTATGCCAACACGCTGTTTAATCGTTATGGTGTGGGTGAGGCAGGCAAAGATAACGGTATTCTCATTTTAATTGCGCGCGATGATCGCAAAACGCGAATTGAAGTGGGCTATGGCTTGGAAGCCGTGATTAACGATGCCAAAGCAGGGCGTATTTTAGACCAGACCGCCATTCCATGGTTCCATGATAATCAATTTGGTCGCGGCCTGTATGAAACCAGTAAAGCTCTAGCTGTTGAAATTTCGGGAGCGATTGGCTCAACGCTGAGTGTGACAGATCCCGCGACTTGGCCAGAACAACCCACAGTTACATTTGAAAAAGCCCCTCTACGTAAAGGGGTGGTGGTGCTGGTCATTATGTTGGTGTCAATTTTGTTTGGAATCCCAACAATCCTGTTGTTGCTATGGTATGGCCTGCGATATGCACTTCAAAAATCACCTGAAAAGAAACTGCTGGCCGTGTCGCCGAACGATTCAGTGGAAGCGGCGTTTTTGTTTATGGGGCCCATTGTTGCAGGCATGATCGGATACGATCAAGGAAATCTATGGGTTGGATTAATTGGCGCGCCCATTCCCATCTTCTTTTGGTGGCTGGTTCGAAAATTTCGCGTGCGTCTTGCAAAACCACTGCTTGATGCAGGAGTTAAGTTGCCCAAGGAAGAAATAGAAAAACGACGTAAGAAATTGCATTCGAGTAGTCACGGTGGTGGTTCTCGTAGTAGCTTTGGTGGTGGCAGTTCCGGTGGTGGTGGAGCAAGTCGTAGCTTTTAAACGGAGGCGTAAAATGCAATCAAAAATAAAATGGGTTGTTTGTATGGCTGCAATGATGATGATCTCTGGCACGGCACATGCCTACAAAATTAAATCAAAGTCGATTACAATCAATAAACCCAAAGAGCGTTATGAAGTGTCTGTGTCATATCCCGTTATTAAGGGATTAAAGAATAAAGATATCGAAGCGACACTGAATCAAACTATGTTGGATTGGGCACAAGCGCGCATTACCCAGTTCGACAAGGTAATTGCAGAGATGCAAAGTGAAGGAATGGGTTCTAATTTGCCAGGTGAAAATGCGCTCAGTATTACATTTAATGCAAGGGTAAAGAGTGACGTGATGTTGGGCATTTCGTGGGATGTGTATAAAAATTTTATTGGCAATGCACACCCGAGCGAAGTGCTAAATCCAATTATGTATAATCTTGAAACGGGCAAGGTCATTGCGTTGGCCGACCTTTTTAAACCCGGGAGCCATTATCTCAAGCGACTATCTAAAATTTGTACGGAACGTCTCAATGAAAGTTTTGCAGGCTCGGGCTTTACATTATTTGAAGACGGACTCAAACCCACTACTGAAAATTACGCCAACTTCTTAGTGCGACCCGAAGGGCTCTATTTCGTATTCAACCCTTACCAGGTTGCTCCGTACGTTGCTGGGATTCAAGAAGTGGTCATTCCTTATCCATTCCTACAAGATATTTTGTTGACTAAGTATCAGTAGGGCATCGCCTAAACCTTGCATTTTTAGCGTATCTATATATAAACGCCACGAGAGTTGATCGAAGGAGACCGCGTGGCGTTTTTGCATCCCCACATTAAAACCAAACTTCCCGGACCTAAATCCAAAAGGGTCCTGGCACTCGATGAAAAATACGTCTCACCGTCTTATACCCGTAGCTATCCTCTTGTTGCCAAAAGTGGTCGTGGGTCGTTTATTGAAGACATGGACGGCAACGTCTTTCTCGATTTTACATCCGGCATTGCAGTGACTGCGTCAGGCCATTGTCACCCACGTGTGGTAAAGGCGATTCAAGAGCAAGCCGCCAAACTCATTCACATGTCAGGCACCGATTTTTATTATCCCCAACAAGCAGAGCTTGCTAAGCGCCTGGTGAACCTGTTTCCTGGTGGAAAGGGCAGTGGTAAGGCATTCTTGACCAATTCGGGCGCAGAATCCGTCGAAGCCGCATTAAAGCTCGCCCGCTGGGTGACCAAACGTCCGCAGATCATTTCATTTTTGGGGGCTTTCCATGGGCGTACCATGGGCGCGTTGTCCGTGACTGGGAGTAAAATCACACAAAAGGAACGATTCTTTCCGCTCGTTCCAGGTGTGACGCATGTGCCGTATCCGGATCCGTATCACACGCCCAAAGGGATGACACCGGATGACTATACCAACTTTTGTTTAGACTGGATTTCTGAACGCATTTTCAAAACGATTGTGCCACCATCTGAAGTTGCTGCAATTATTGTCGAACCCATTCAAGGTGAGGGTGGATATATTGTCCCTCAAAATAGTTTCTTCAAAGGATTGCGCAAAATTTGTGATGCACACGGCATTTTGCTGATTGTTGATGAAGTACAAAGCGGAATTGGACGCACGGGCAAAATGTTTGCAATCGAACACACGGGTGTAACACCGGATATTATTTGTATCGCCAAGGGCATTGCTTCAGGATTGCCGTTGGGTGCCATGATCGCGCGCGGGTCTATTATGCATTGGACAACCGGTGCACACGCCAACACATTTGGGGGTAACCCTTTGGCCTGTGTGGCGGCAACCGCCACGTTGGATTTGTTAGATGAAGGCATGATGAAAAATGCGGCCAAGCAAGGTGAGTATTTGATGAAAAATTTGCAGGGCATGATGCGTCGCCACTCTGAAATTGGAGATGTGCGGGGCAGAGGCCTCATGGTGGGTGCTGAAATCGTGTCTGACCGCAAACGTAAGACCCGCGCACCCAAACGGCGGAACGACATTGTCGATAAGGCGTTTCGCAAGGGGCTTCTGCTTTTAGGCTGTGGCCCCAATACCATTCGGTTTGCGCCACCGCTTTCTGTGACGCGTGCCGAAGTGGATATGGCACTCAAAATATTTGAGGCATGTTTATGAAAGATAAAATCAGTTTATTATCGGGTAGCGTTGTTGAAACGGGCACCAAGACATTTACCTCTATCAATCCTGCCGACACATCAGACACAGTTGCCACATTTGCGCATGCCAGTCGTGACCAGGTGAAAGTCGCCTGCGAGCGTGCACGCAAAGCATTTGCCAGTTGGAAAAAAGTACCTGCACCGGTGCGAGCGGGCATTATTCAAAACTGGGGTCGCTTAATTGAATCCAACAAAGAAGCGTTATCGCAATTGGTGAGTCGCGAAATGGGCAAACCATTGCGCGAAGCGCGCGGCGATGTGCAAGAAGCGATTGATACATGCAATTTTTTTGTGAGTGAAGGGCGCCGCTTGTATGGCATGACCGTTCCATCAGAGATGGCCAATAAAGAGTGTTATACCTATCGCCGTCCGATTGGCGTCTTTGGTTGTATTTCTGCTGGCAATTTTCCGGTTGCGGTGCCGTCCTGGTATTTTGTGCCGGCGTTACTCTGTGGCAACACCTGCGTGTGGAAGCCCTCGGAAGATTCACCACTGACATCCTACTACCTGACGCAACTATTGTACAAAGCAGGCCTGCCAGACGGCGTGTTTTCAGTCGTGTTTGGTTCGGGTGCCAAGGGGCCAGGGGAATATTTAATTGATGGCGTGAATGACGGATGGATCGACAAATTTGGATTTACGGGGTCTACTGAAGTTGGTCGCCATATCGGCGAAGTCTGCGGCAAAAATTTACAAACGCCGTGTCTAGAGCTGGGTGGCAAAAATCCTATGGTCGTCATGGACGATGCGGACTTGGAATTGGCCACGACGGGCGCGCTGTGGTCTGGATTTGGTACCGCTGGCCAACGCTGCACCAGTCTGGGTAATTTGATTCTTCATACTCAAATTCGCGAAAAATTTCTCGGCATGCTCATGAAAAAACTGGCCGCCATGGTGATCGGCGATCCTGCGAACCCCACAATTACATATGGTCCCATGATCAGTGAAAAATTCATGAATGATCACTTACGTAATCTGGACAAGTTGGTTAGTAAAACCCATAAGCTTTTGACGACGCAAAATGGCCGTATTACAGAGAAGAATCCCTGGGCTAATTGGGTTGGGGAATCTCCTGACGATGGCTACTTTTGTTTTCCCACAATTGTGGACAATGTCACACCAGACGATGAAATTTATCGGACCGAAACGTTTGGTCCCATGTTCAATGTCATGACGTGCAAAAATTTAGATGAGGCTATCCGGTTGGCAAATGGTACCGGTTACGGCCTCTCATCAGCCATTTACACGAACACACCGGCGTCCGTGTACCAGTGGAAGGAAGACATCAACGCCGGGATGACGAGTATTAACAATTCAACCACGGGTGCTGAGGCCCATTTGCCCTTTGGGGGCAATGGGAAGTCCGGCAACGGGTCGCGCCAATCCGGCGTATGGGTATTGGATCAATTCACACGGTGGCAGTCCGTGAACTGGGATATGAGTGGAAAACTGCAGCTGGCCCAAATGGATACCGGATATGTAAGCGCAGATCTAGAGTACCGCATTCCCTAATGGGACTTGTGCACCTGTAGAAACGAGTTTCACAATGTTTGGTCGCTTAGCTGTAAATCGCGATCAGGTGGACGAATGTCGCAATAAGGCGCGCCTTATTGCCGAGCATATCCGCAAGATTGCAGAACATCACACAACCCTATCTGTTGAACAAGCCACATTGCGTGCGTTGGGTGCAGCAGGGAATTCACCGCAACCCATCATTCATGCCATTGCCAAAAAACTCGGTCCACAGTCGCTTAAGCTAGGTGTGGCGGGTTGGTTGGGGCGCATCATGGTGGCACACAAATTGTCTCCGGAAAAGGCAGCTCAATTTTTAGCGCATCATGGATTGGGTAAGCCTGATTCTTTAAAGGATGTCCCCTGGAGTCAGGCACAGCGGGTGGTGCGCGAGTCTTTTGATAAATGGTCACGTAGTTTGCCGAAGCGCAGCAATGGGCGCATGAGGAATGGACAGTTTCGAGTGGCGGTACAGGTGGAAACGGGCGACGCTCAAAAAGATTTAGCGCAGCTTTACTCTGCTTGGAAGGAATCTGATTTGGCCGTGGTGCAGGTGCCATATGGTTTGTCGGCGGATGGTATTGCCTCTCAGCGAGGTGGATTTATTTTTAAGAAGGGTTATCCTTTGCAAAAACAGATGCGTCGGGCGGTAGCAAAAAATGGTTCCGACGAAAAGTTGGTTTGCTGGGCAGGGGCAATGGCGCCTGAAACCGCAGTTGTGGCCGCTGAAATCCCTAGAACTCGTATGCGTGTGGACCCGATTTCCCGCATTCATCAGGAAAAGATGGATCCACGCAAGGCTGTTATCGAATACAATATGATTTTGCGATTGTCGGCACGCACAGGTCTGCGATTGCACAATAATTTACAAGCATGGACTAGTTCCGCGTACGAAACCCACTTTTATCAAGCGATAGCCATGCAAATTGTTCTAGAGCAGTGGCTTATGTATTATCGCGGTGAACCCGAAGCCCAAGTAATTGTCTTGCCTGAGATCGCATCTCAAAATGGGGTACCCGATTTGGTTTCTGCGTTGGCGCGTAATCAATTGTGTCGCGAAATTTTTCCCCAGTCTGAAATGTGGCAACACACAGATGCCCCAAGTGCTGCATGGGACTCTGGTGTTGCGGCTGTTATTGGTCAAAGTGGTGTGATGGTGCCACAGACTGTTGATCGCAAATCAATTGCTGCGCTAGGAGCGGTATTCAAGCCACTTGCGTATGAATGTCAATTCAGCGATCACGGTCAACTCAGTCGTCTAATGCATACATTGCTCGATCGCAGTATGAAGGAATTGCTTCGCCTATATCGCAACACCTGGAGTAAAGTTGTTCAACAGGATCATAGTGGTTTATTTGCCATGTCCAAGTTCACACATGGCAGTGATACTGTAATTGAAAAGGATCGCCGTTACTGGAACCCAATGGAAGAATGGTTCGGAGGTTAATATGTCCGGAGTTGGCATTATTTTAAATCCGCATTCGCGTAGTAACCGCCGCAATCCCGGTCGTGTCAGGCGTTTGGGGTTCATTGTAGGTGATAAAGGGTCGTGCCACGCGACCAAAGATATTTTGGATGTGGGGCGAATTGCGCAGCAATTTAAGGAGCGTAATGTAGAGATATTGGGGATTAGTGGTGGTGATGGTACCAATCATTGTACGTTGACGCGTGTGCTTCAAGTGTATGGCGACGCCAAGCTACCTAAAATTGCATTCCTACGTGGTGGGACCATGAATAATGTGGCAAATTGCATTGGAATCAAAGGAACGCCCGAGCAAATTTTAGCTAATTTGATTAGTAAGCATGACGCAGGTGAAGAATTTAAGACGGTTGAGCTGGATATGATGACTGTGAATGGAGAATATGGATTTTTGTTTGGTGTTGGTGTGGTGGAGCGCTTTATGGAACATTATTACCGAGTGAAGGGATCAATGGTTTGGGCGGGTGTTTTGCTTGCACGTTGCATTCTTGCGCAGATTTTTAGGACACCATTTATCGATGAAATGTTTGAACGCTTTGACTGTAAAATTGAAGTAGATGGTGAGGTGTGGCCGTATAAAAATTATAATATCATCCATGCCGGAACGGTTGAAACCTATGGATTAGGTTTCGATCCCTTCTATCGTGCACGTGAAAGGGAAGGGCACACACATATTATCGGATCGTCTGTTTTGCCATCCGATATTGGTTGGTCGCTCCCTAAGATCTGGATGCGCAAACCCACAAACTGTGAAAATGAATTAAGTTCTGTGGCAAAGCGTGTTGTAATCACGTTTTCTGAGCCTCAGCCATATTTTGTAGATGGGGATATCAAAGCACCTACCACCCGCATTGAAATATCCTGTGATAAGCGAATTAGTTGTATTGTGAGTTAATCTTACTGAAAATCATACATCTCTATGCCGCGCTCGGGATTGGCGGCAAAGACAATGCTACCAGAAGAATCAATGTCGGTGAATTGACATTCGGAGCAGTTCTCTCCAAACCCGCCATCCAGATCCAAAAGGGCAGCAGGATGTAATCCGTTCGTGCCGTTTAATTGGACAAGGTAATGACCACCAGCTGACACTACTTTTCCTGTGGGGGCATCAACTGCTTCCTTAAAGATATTGAAACCGATATCCAAAATACGTGTGGTGGTAGCGCTTTCAATCCAACGCAGGAAACCATTGGGGTGTAAGTTGATAAACGTGTTCTGAAGTCGAACAGCAGATAGGCCAGATGCAGTATCGGCTTGTGGAAGTGGTGTAATTTCACCAGTTGGATTACATGAATTGATGTCGGGTGCCATTTGTGGGCTAACATGCATATTCATTAACCACACATTGTACGTAGGGTTATAATGTTGGAAGAATCCCCTTAGGACAAAGTCACCTGCTTGAGGATCTGGAACAACACTTAGGCGACCCAAAAATTGAGCTTGATCATTGAGCTTTCCATAGCTGGTATTCCATGAATAATTATTGTTGGGATCAACGATATCGCTGCATCCTTGAATAGTTGCTACGCGATTGAACATGGAAGCTGCAGAAATGTCCATTTGTGCAACGATAACGCGATACCGATTGGCAATACCGTCCCATCCATGAACTAAAATTGCAAGATGGTAGATATTGGGTAATGCAGGATTGGTAAATACTTTGATATCATCAACACGTTCAAACTCACCGTTAACTCCCATTCCGCTAAATGCTCCCAAGGTATATAGATCAAATATACCAGTTTTATTGGAAGCCTTACTTAGAGAAAAGGCCATGACGGCAGGACCCTTGATGGCAGTGCTGATATTGTCACCAGTAATGGTATCCTTATAGACCCTCACACGTGGTCCTAGTGTGCCATGGCGCACATCAAAGATGAGACCACCCGAGTGAAATAGTCTGGCATTATTAGCGTCTGCCACGGAGTCATTATCTTGAGCATTGACGATCGGAAATGATGCATAATCATCAGATACTGTACTCTGAAATACAGTCGCGTTCTTGGCCGTGTCGTTATAGCTGACAGATCTATTGCCAATGTTCAGTACTTTTGTGATGGCGGTGTATGGTACAGTCGTTGGTTCCCCTAGACCATTTTGATAGTCTTTGTGCTCCCAAATAGCCGTTGTGGGACCAGTTGGTAGAAACTGTGGTACTGTGACAATCGTCTTAACGCCTACGTTGATTTCGTCAGTAGTAGATCGCATTGTTGCACTACGAACATAATCAAAAGGTTGTTTGGTGGGCCACACAGACCATTTTTGTTGAGTTGGTCCGGCAAAAAAGTTGTCAACGCGCGCAATGCTGTCCAAGCCACGAATGAATGCTGTAGAAACAAAAGTGTCCATGCGCCCCATTCGGAAATCACCAAGTTTTGCAGGAATGCCAGACCATAGGTTTGCGATTGGAGTGCCAATGGGTGTGTTATAAGTTGCAATACCACTTTCCAAAACGGTGGGTGCTGAGAGTTGATAGCTTGTGCCAAATAAGAATATGGCTGTGGAGGTAATGTTAATATCTGACGCAAAGAATCGATCAAACTTTCCAAGTTGCATCACAAATGGCTCAACAGGTGTCTGACGAGCAATATCGATCAAATATGCAGTTGATTGAAATGACAGCCATTCGTTTTGTAATGCCAGCTTGAACTGATCTGCACTTACAAATTCTTCTGGTAATCGTGATGACGTTAAGAATGCAGCTAATGTACTATCTGCTACAACTTTAGTGGGATGAAAGAGGCGTTTATCCTTGGCATTTGCAGGATCCACAGGATGATCCTTGGCTTGATACGCAACAAACATGCAGCCAAACCCCAATTGAAGATCAGAAAGCTTTGCAATGAGTACGTTGTCATCAGCCACCATGTAGACCATTTCAGTAGGCTGCTCTCCTGCAGATAAAATTTGGTTTTTGGCAGTGGCAACGGATCGGATGCGCGTGATGGCATCTACGGACTTTTGGGATACAACTGAAAATGAATTCCCATTGTAATTCAGGCCAATAATATCGAGACCGCCGTCTGTTCCAACAAGCACTGTTGGATTGCTCGCATTTCCAGTAATAATAATGCTGCGGATCATGTTGTGGGTAGTCAAGGAAAGCGAATCACCAATATGTAATTTCCGTCCCTCATTCCATACCGGAATATAGCCAGAGAGTTGCTTGATGATGGCATATGCTGTTGTGGTTCCACCCCAGCTTTTACGATAGGCCCGCTGCATGGCAGTAGTGGCATATGTGGTTAAACTGACGGGGTTACCTGTTGTAATGTCTGAAAAGGCCCATTGTCCTGGGAGAGTGCCACATTCAGAGACCTTGGTGACGTTGCCAACGGCAGGGGCCTCAATAGTGGTAGGAGTAATGGTCGTTGTCGGGTTTTCAGGCGTTATGTCGCCACTGCCGCCACATGCAGTCAAAAGTGTGGCAGTTAACAGTGTAAAAATAAAGGGTTTTTTAATAAGATCCCCCATCGTAGGGCCTCCATACCTATTATCGGTAGAAATTGCAAAAAGTTGCCTAATATGAACCTTTTTATTTCCGTCATCTCCTTGAGGGAGAGGGCTGCCTACTTTGCCATTTTGCGTGCCCAGTTACCCACCGCAATGGAAGCAGCAGCATAGAGTAGCGGAAGCCACATGGGGATTCTGAGAAAGTCAGGATAGGTGTAGTGGAATTCACCAATGTAGCTCAGTGTGCTTTCAATGGTGCAGCCAATAATGACTGTAATAACAAGGGGTGGAATTGCGTGCCAACTTCGGTTCCAACGCCATGCCATCAGAAACACCAAAATACTCAGAACAATGGTTTTGCCAAAATCCGAATAAGATAGAAAAGCACTTGCGGCATATACCATGAGAAAAGCAATCAATCCGGTGACGACCTCGGACCACGACAGATTTTTTGAGGAGACGTGAAAGACACGATCATAATATAAATGACCATAAGCAACTGCAAGTGTTGCAGATCCAAACAAAATTGGAACCCACCACGCCGTATTTAGGATCCAAGGATCAGTGTAATATAAAATGCCAGAGATATTGTGGAAGCCATCAGAAATGGCACCGGCGATTCCGCCAATGACAAACATTATGATGGCGCGTTTCCATGTCAACATGACTATGACCTCATGTGTACCGGGTTTAAGCGAATAATACCGTCTAAAATATCAATGCGGGTCTTTTCGTATCGTTCAATAGTGCCAATATCGTTCCAATATCCAGTATGACAAATAGTGTCAAAAATCGCACCACTTGCAATAAGTGGTTTGTAACCATCGTTGATCACGGATGATTCACCGTCTGGTAGTTGAGCAATGAGTCTTGGCGTGACAATTTGGACGCCTGCAAAAGTGACATCACCTTCACCAAATCCTGTGAGACGTCCATTGTCTGCAACACTCACAAGGCCATAATTATCTTCTGCTGAAACAGGGCAGGTGACCATAAGGCCTGCATGTTCGGGATTAAATGCTGCTATAACCGTTTTTAAATTGATGCCCATGAGTGTGTCGGCATTGATCGCAATGAATGGTTTATCTTCAAAAAATGGTGCTGCCTTCTTGAGTCCACCACCACTTCCTAAAATAGTGGGTTCTTCAGAATATGAAATACGCATTCCCCATTGGGATCCATCACCACAATACTCTGAGACTTGCTCACCTAAATAATGCAGATTGATTATGACATCACGAATGCCCGCCGTTTGCAGTAGGCCTAGGCTATAGGCAATAAGTGGATGACCATCCATGGGAAGCATGGGTTTGGGTGTGCTATCGGTGAGTGGACGCAACCGCGTTCCAAACCCAGCAGCAAGGAGCATAGCTTTGGTAATAGTCATGACTGCCACTCCGGGACATATGGGGTGAGTAGTGCCAGCAATTCAGGTCCGTCGTTAATTCGGTTTAATGCATCGCGAGCGTATCCCAGTGAAGTAGGAATAAATTCTAGGTAGTTGGGGTTTCCCTTAACGCGATCAATATATACAAAACGTCCTGCATCTTTTAACTTGCGCTGCACAGTCACCAAATCAAAAGCACTTTGTACTTCTAAAAGAGGCATGTCCCGTAATGCTGCATATTGACCTATCAACTTTTGCAAGACATCTGCAGATAAGGTGACGTAAGAATCGCGCAACAATGCGACCAGATCGTAAATATAAGGTCCACGAAGGGCATCCTGAAAGTCAATCACTACAAGTGAGTCATTTTGGATGAGGATGTTCCGACTCTGATAATCACGGTGGGTAAATCCGTATGGGAGCTCGGTGATGGCCTTAGTAATACGATTTGTAATTGCTCTACATTCCTTTTGAACTTTTTCAGGTAGCGCTTCATTACGTCGTGCATCAATTGCCCATTCAATAAAGTGGGCAAATTCCCAGTTAAGCAAGGTGGCATCGAATGAACGCTGTAGGGCGATACATTCATGCGGACGTGCGGTGCCACATTGTGCCTGAATGGTTGAGAGTAAATCAACAGCCTTCCCATACCAGAATAATTTGTCTGTATCTGAGGTTTGCGCAACCTTGGTGTAAAGTAATGTGTCGCCACAATCTTCAAGTAACATCATGCGAAGATCAGGGCTAAAGAATATAATGTCTGGGACGGGAATTGCGTTTGATTTTAAAAATCTTTGAACATTCTGAAATGGGGTTTCTTCGATCGTCCCAGAAAAATTGGTAATTTCTTCAGATGCACTTGCCTTACCCTCTGGCAGTTGCATGACAATGTAGCTTCGACCATCTTTTAGGAATAATCGATAGTAGGTGCGATACGAGGCATCACCATGCAATTTAGTAATGGATTCAACTGTTGGTGCTTCTGCAAATGCTTCACTTAATAAGTGTGTGATTTTAGTGTCAGTAGTCATGTGGCCGCTATTAGCGGGCCGCAGGGACAAATGCAACGATGCAATTATGGTGTAATTGTCATTTGTTTGTCAGCATTGCTCAGGTTGGTAATGACAAGTACGGCAATGTTCTGAAGACCTAATGGGGCATCTGCGGGAATGACAAAAGTGAGGGTTTCACCAGCACTTGCAACCCCATACTGAATGCCAGTGGTTTGCACTGAATCAGCATTGGTACCCACCATAACAATGTCAAACGCCTCAAGCGTTGAAAATCCGATACCTGTGAGCGTGACTGTGTCTCCGCGGGCTGCAGTTGTTGGGCTAATTGAAAAAATGAGTGGTGGTTCCAGGCCTGTTGGTATGCTGGGGTCGACATCAGTTGTAACTGTATCTGCACCCACTTGGGCACCACCACATCCAGATATGAAGAGCAGACCCAAGATTAGCAATGGTTTGAGATGTTTCATTGCGATGACGGTATCTCGAGAAATAAGGGGAGTCAACAGTTTGAAGAACCTGGATGTTTTGCCACGGGCAAGATGCCTTCTTGTACTAAAACATCACGCAGCCGCTGGTCGCCAGTTGCTAAAAAGCGCTCATAGCATTCTAAAAGATTAATATCAGTCAAGTTGCGGCCTGCCTTACCAACGTCGTTTACAACATCTACTAAATGACGAAACTTAATGCCCATCTCTTCAAAAACCTCCGAAAATCCACGCTGTCCCGGCATGGACGAGGCTAGGGTAAGGTAAGCACCACCGCCCATTCGGATATAATAGTCGAGTGTTTTAAAGCGACGAGTGGCACGTTCAGGAAAAATGCCAGCCACAAACAGGGCGTTATCTCCCAAAAACTTAAGGGTACGAACCCGTGTTGCGGTATCCCCATGGACGGCGCGTTCTAGCAGCAATGCCAGAGGTGTGTCTTCTGGTTGACCACCAACACAATCAAATGCCTTGTCTGTTTTTTTGAGCTCAGAGAGTAGATTGACGATATAGAATTCGCTGTCTTCGGTGAGCGAGATCTTATGTTTTACAATGGCCCTTCGGACGAGGTCCCTAAAGAATGACAACAGACTACTGTTTTCAACGACATCTGCCATACTGCTAAATTTTAAAGATTATTTGCCCTAGTGTCAATTGGCTAATTGGCAGGGGGGGTGGGAGGGGTCTTGGTCGCGGGCGCCGCCACTGTGGGAGGTGTTTCGAGGAGGTAGCGATAACTATCCGCCAAACTATGATACAGATTACGGGTTCCCATCAAACGTGCCAAGAGATAGGCAATGAGTGCAGCTAACATGATGGGTAGGAGCATTTGGTGATGTCCTGTCATTTCAAAAATAATAACAAAAGCGGTCATGGGTGCTTGAATGGCACCCGATAGGAAAGCGGCCATACCAATCATGGCACAGGCGCTAATTGGTGCGTTTAGCCAATGACCCATATTGGCGCCTAACGCTGCGCCCATGGATAAGGATGGTGCAAAGATGCCTCCCGCAATTCCTGACCAATAGGTAAACAAAGTGGCACCCATTTTAGTCCAGGGGAAAATGAAGACCCAATTGTCATAATCACCATTTACCAAACGTTGGGCGGCTTCGTTACCAGGGCCTAGCACGTTGGGGCCACTAATGGTGGCAAGACCCAGAAGCGCAAATGACAAAATGACAATCAATATGATTTGGGATCGACGGCTATAGAAGAGGCTCAGTACTCGGCGACCATTGAGGAGTGCAGCAGCAAATAGAATTCCGGCTAAACCAGAAAACACGCTAACGGCCAAGATCGCGTCCAAACGAATAGCGGGTGGGTCTGCGAGTTTACCAAAATAGGTGTAGTCGCCGGTAAATGTTTTGGCGGCAATGGCTGCAATAATGATAGACATGAGCACCACATCTTTAATGCTGCCAAAATATTCGGGCATGAGTTCTTCAATGGCAAATGTTACTCCAGCCAGTGGGGTATTAAACGCGGCGGCTAAACCAGCTGCGCCACCCGCTACCACTGCTGATTTCATGTCAAAGTTCAAACCTAAGAAACGTCGGAACAAAAGTAAAATGCCTACAAAGACGCAGGCAGCCACATGGACGGTTGGGCCTTCACGGCCGGTTGATGCACCGGCCCAAATAGCAATGTAAAGAGCGAGTATTTTAACAACGAGTGTCTTAAATGATGTGAGCGGTGCAAGCTTATGCTGGTTATGCACTGTTGCATGTTCGGCCGCAAAAACGGCTTGTGGGATACCAGCGCCTGCTGCACAAGGTGCTAACCAGCGAATCATGGTAACGCTGATAATGAACAATATGGGGGTGGTAAGCCATGCCCAGTAGCCAATATGCCAAAAATCCAATCGTTCATAGATGACCGCATCAAACCCAAGCATGAATAAAACGCAGGCGACCCCGGTAATTGCAGCCGCAGTTAAATAGCCAAACAGGGTTAAGCCATAGCGATGTTTGAGGAACTCTTTAAACATGATGGGTTATTGTTCAGTATTCATATCGGTGGTTGCTGGTGGTTCAAAAAGATCCTTGGATACCCGTGTTAGATAAAATGCACCGACGATGGCCTTAAGTAACATGTTTCCGAAAATCCATAGCAAGCTAGAGCTGAGAATGATGGCTGCAGCTGTGAGTTCGCCACTGGCAATTAATGGTGACTGTACACTGTTTTGCAGCAGTTCAATGAGTGCACTATTGGTGATTCCCAATCCGCTTGGGCTAATGGGTAAAATTCCCAAAATAAAAGCAATTGGAGTGGCCCCAAGAACGGTCAAAAATGGGGCATGTGCATTGTAGGTGAGTAGTACGACATACATACAAGAAATAATGCTGGCATGCACGGGAGTGCGCATCAATGCCATTTTGGCATAGTCGCTAAGATGCGCTTCATGGAAGATCCGAAGAAACTTCTTTTGACGCAACCATTGGGTGACGCGCCATGGCTTGTTACTCCAGTAGTGCCAGTAGAAAAGATGTAAGATAAGTGCAACGGCAGCAAAGGCACCAAACCCACGTACTGTAGGACCCAAGTGCACGCCACGAATTTGAAAGTCCTCAAAGAAGGATCCTAAAACTGCCATTCCGATTAGCCAGTATAGATCTACAAGCGCTACGAAGGCAAATGTGCCCAGAACTTCCCATATGGGAATTTGCTTAGTGCGCTTTAAGTAATAGGCGAAGGCGCCTTGGCTGGCACCGTAATTGAGAATCATGATGAGATAAGTGACAGCGCGTGCGGGCATGAGTTCTTTAAAGCTAATGGGATGATGGAATCTAGACAGTACTGCAGAGAATGCCCAGTTATCCAACGCAAAGACAAAGAAGAAATAGAAAAGCGAAAAACCAGAAAACCACAATAAATTTGCGTGTTTAGCGGCGTTTATGAGGGAGGAGATAGGGTAGCTGTGGAAGAGCCAAGCAAAGATTCCAATGGCGACTGCCCAAGGTCCAACCAATTTGAATATGTGAATTATGCGTTTCATTGTTTTTTCTAAGCAACTTTTTCCGTAACCAACCGATAACCTACATGAGTGAGGATGAATACAAAAAAACACCAAAAGTAAATGACTTGGTGGGGCACGGGGGAAGGAGATACGCCCCATCCCATAATCCCCCACTCCTTCTCCCAAACAAAACGCCTTCGCTTATGCGAGGGCGTTTTTGTTTTTTCACTATTCGAGCTCCTGAGCACGTTGGATAGCGGCAGCGACTGTTTCAGAAAGAATGTCGGCACAGTCACTACTGTTCAAATGTTTTAATCCCTCAATTGTAATACCACCTGGTGAGCTAACTTCATGAATCAGCTCAGGGAGGGTGGCGTATCTCTTTTGTGCTAACAAGCTGGCGCCTGAGAATGTTTGGAGTGTCAGATCGGTTGCTAGTTTTTCTGCAAGACCTGCTCTTGTGCCGGCTTTGATGAATGCTTCCATCAGCCAAAATACAAATGCAGGACCCGATCCAGCAAGTGCCATAACGGCGTTGGCTTGGGATTCCGGAACTTCGGCAACAGTACCCACGGCCTCACACAAACGCAGTACCCATTGCTTTTGTGCATTTGTACAGATGGGGTCAAAGCTGACAGCTTGGGCTGCCATGCCGATACGTGCCGCAGTATTACTCATCACACGTACGACAGGGACATCCTTGCCAATCGTTTCCTTAATTTTAGCGATTGAGGCACCTGTTGCGAGCGAAATAATCAGGTGCTTGTCAGTAATGCGATCTGATATTTCCGTTAGTACGCTGGTAAGATCAATGGGTTTAACCGCCAAGATGATTGTGTCAGATGTGTCAACCACATCTGAGTTGGTTCGTGTTGCCAATATTTGAAAGTCATGGTGCAACCGCTGTTGGCTTGTACTTGTTTTGGTATGCACAACAATATGTTGAGGCGGACATATTTTTTTGGCCAGAACGCCTGCAATAAATACGGTAGCCATTTTGCCACCACCGATAAATCCAATTTTGTGACTATGGTTGGTCATATATCCTCCAATTTATTTTTCTAGCATTTCTGGTGCAAATCCACGTCTCATCGTGTTTTCCGAAATGTTGCGTGGTTCCATAAATTGCAGCAAGTAATCTGGACCACCTGCTTTACTACCCACACCTGACAACTTAAATCCACCAAAAGGGTGGCGGTGCACAATGGCGCCGGTGCACGGACGATTGATATATAAATTACCCACATTAAAATCACGTTTAGCGATTTCAATGTTGATCGGTGAGCGCGAATAGACACCGCCTGTCAATGCGAACGGCGTACCATTTGCAATAGCAATGGCGTCTTCAAATGTTTTAACTTTAATGATGGCAAGGACGGGTCCAAAAATTTCCTCTTGGGCAATGCTGTGGTCAGGTTTCACATCAGTAAAGATGGTAGGTGGTACAAAATATCCATCTGTTGGAACGCTTCCCTGATAAATCATGTGTGATTGTTGGCTTCCCTTTTCGATGTAACTCAATATTTTTGTCTGTGCGTCGTGATCAATCACGGGTCCCATGACGGTTTCTGGAACTATGGGGTCACCAATGACCATACTCTTTGTGGCATCCACCAATCGTTCCACAAAGCGGTCATAATTTTCTTCCAGCACAATAGCGCGTGAGCAGGCAGAACATTTCTGTCCCGAAAATCCAAATGCGGATTTTAAAACACCTGCTACCGCTTCATCCAAATCAGCATCCGCATCGACGATAATGGCATTTTTACCACCCATCTCAGCAACGATGCGTTTGACGTGATCTTGCTGGGCTTCAAAATGATTGGCATGTTGAATGATGGACAGTCCCACTTCACGCGATCCTGTGAATGTCACAAATGAAGTATGACTATTTTCTACTAAATAGTTTCCAACCACTGATCCCTTACCCGGTAAAAAATTTAAAACACCATCGGGTAGGCCCGCTTCTGTGAAGAGCGCCATGAGTTGCGTGCCAACAATCGTGGATTGTTCAGACGGTTTATAAATAATACAATTACCCGTCACAAGTCCTGCGGCCACCATGCCCATCGAAATAGCGAGTGGAAAATTCCATGGTGCAATGACGACACCGACACCTTTGGGAATGTAGTGATACCAGTTGGTTTCACCTGGAACACTGCCGCTCATATCACCAGAAGCGATGCGCTCCATCTCTTGTGCGTAATAGCGTAGAAAATCGATCGCCTCGCAGACATCGGCATCTGCTTCAGCCCAGGGTTTACCCACTTCTAATACTTGCATTGCGGATAGCTCGAATCGTCGTGATTCTGCAATGTCTGCGGCATTGCGCAAAATAGTGGCACGTTCTTTTACTGGAACATAGCGCCACGTTTGAAATGCCTTCTGTGCGGCAGCAATGGCTTGGTCGGCATGCATCGTATCGGCCATCGCATAGGTGCCAATGATTTGGTCGGGATGTGTGGGATTGACAGAGGTATTGCGTGTCTTACTATCAATTGATTTTCCCCCAATGATGAGCGGATAGTGTCTGCCCAATTGGGATTTTACGCTTCGCAATGCTGCGATCATTTTGTCACGTTGATTGGCATCCCCAAAATCAGCCACAGCGATGTTGGCAAAGCTTGTATGGGGGGGTGTCCACGACTTATTCTTTGCAACGGGTGTAGCAAGTAACGTATCGATACTGGTCTCGTCAGCAAAACTCATTTTAAGCCAGGATTCATTTGATGTATTTTCAAGCAATCGTCTTACTAGATACGCCATGCCGGGAATAAGTGCGCCAACCGGTGCGTATTCACGTACCTGATATCCCATTTGAATAATGGCCTGCTTGATGGGTTCTGCCATGCCGAAGAGTGTTTGAAATTCAAACGCGTTGGCATCAAGCCCGCAGTCTTTGGCGCAGACCATTGCATGTGCAATACTGCGGACATTGTGACTTGCAATGGCGGCGCCCACATAAGTATTATTTTGCAAGAGTAGGGCGGTGATGCGTTCAAAACTTGCATCCGTGTCAGCTTTGTTAATGAATACGGGACATGGCCAATCTTTCTGTGAGGCGTTCAAGGCTTCGTAATCCCAGTAGGCACCCTTTACCAATCGTACCGTGATGCGGACGTTCTGTTCTTTTGTCCATGCGATGAGATCTGCCACATCACGTTCGGTGTCACGCAGGTAAGCCTGCATCGCAATGCCCGCAAGGGTATAGCCCGCCATGCTGGGATCACTCACCACATCTTTGAATGCCTGTAGCGTTACAGCTTTGTGCGCGTAGCTTTCCATATCCAAGTTGATGAAAACGCCCAATTCTTTGGCCAATTGAAATATGGGCAAGAGTCGTTTTTTCAATTCTGAAACAGTGTGGTCAAATGCAGCAGGATTAATTTGCGAGTATATCGCAGATAGTTTGACAGATACGTTAAGAGGTTTGCGAATTTTTTCAGCAGATTTCCATTTGGGAACTTCAGCATGCAATGTGCGAATGATATTTAAATACTCATTTTGGTAATGGCGCGACTCTGTTTCTGATAATGCCGCTTCGCCCAAAATATCAACAGTGAATGCATAACCATTGTCTGTGATTTTATGGAGACCTTTGAGTGCATCATTTGCATTTTCACCCACAATAAATTGGCGCGCCATTTGTTCGATGTTTTTCTTAATGGCAGTGCCCGCAATTTTGGACCCAATCCCTGTTGCGGCAATGGACCCAATGCCCCACTGAAAAAATGGAGGCAGCTCCTGACCATCCCCCATAAAATATTCTTTCAGGTGTTTGCCGACTTGTTCGGAAGAGTTCAAATAGGGAAGGACGTCAACAAAGCGAAACAGAGAAACTTTGAATTCGGGTTTTTGCATGGCCCAATCCATCATTTTTCCAGTCCACCAACTTTTATCGAAGATGGATGCCTTTTGGCCCTTCATGGCATCCAAAATGCGCTTACCTGTTTCGAAAATCTGATCTTGTGACATGCCAGCCCCAATGATTTAGCGATTTTAGGTTGAAAGAGTAAGGCACCTTATGGCACTGCTCGCCACCTAACAGCAAGGAGATCATATGAAAAAATTTTTAATTGCAGCTGTCGTGATTCTAACAGTGCCGCTATTGGCACAAGGAGCAACTAAAATGACAAAGCCAGATGGATTGGTGATTGAAGATATCAAAGTGGGTACCGGTGCAATGGCGACCCCTGGCCATGTTGTAAGCGTGCATTACACAGGTTGGTTAACCAACGGCACCAAGTTTGATAGCTCGGTAGATCGTAAGCAGGCATTTGAATTCCCCTTGGGTGAAGGGCGCGTCATCAAGGGTTGGGACGAAGGCGTTGCCGGTATGAAAGTGGGCGGTAAGCGCAAACTCACCATTCCACCACAATTGGGGTATGGCGCACGTGGTGCGGGTGCGGTCATTCCGCCAAACGCAACTCTCGTATTTGATGTGGAATTGTTGGGTGTGAAGTAAGGTAAAAGCCCCGGTTATCTTTTAGATGACCGGGGTTTTTTGATTATCCGGATTAAAAAACTGCAAGGAAAAGCCCGCAAATGAAGCTGTAGCCCCCCCTGTTTCGGCAAACAGTGCACAGATTCCACCAACAAAGGCAGTTGCATATCCCAAGGCTTTAAATGTTGGCGATGTCCACCAAGCCCTCGTGATAGATACAGGAGACTTCTCCCGAAAGAGAGAAAGTTGAACAGGTACTGTCGCTGGCCTTTTGCTGCGCACCACAGCAGGTGTCGGTGGTGGAGGTGGAGGTGGCTGACAGTCATCGGGGTGGTCGTCGAGATACTGTCGCGCAACACGATGTCTGAATTCCGCTTTTTCCTGTGGTGTGCTGAAGCGATGAGAGTGCGCCTGCCTAAAATTTGAGTCTGCAGCCCAACTCATCGGACGTCTGGATGTTGATTCCCAACGCCAATTTGCTGCCTCATAGGAACTATTTCTGGCGGGTTGACGTATCATATTGGTATCAAGATTCGAAAAATCCACTAGATCATCGTACCGCGAATTCCAATCGATTCTAGATCCACCATTCGACCGTTCACCACACAACGCATTAATGCAGCTTGGAAGGTTTTGAAAGCATCCTTGAGGGGGAGTTGCATTGTTTGGCGGTATACCCATAATAAGAGTCCTCTCTTTACTCTGTTAGGGTATCGGCTGTCATGTGAAAAGGTTGCTATGGTTACTAAAATATAGATATCAACCATCTAATTTTTATATGTTTTCTATGATTGTGCTTCTGTGGGTTATTTTCGCCCAGTTGCGACAATATAGACTTCGGTTGATCCCTTACGGGTAGCCTGGGTATGAACGATCTGGGCTTTTTGGAAGTGGGGGCGAATGGCCTCGAGTAATTTGGGAGTGTCTTCACCAAACAGCAACTTAATGACCAAATTTCCGCCGGGTCGGAGGAGCTCTTGCGCCCACTGCCAGGCCAGTTCACCCAAATCGTAGGATCGACACTGGTCCTGAAACTTAACACCGCTGGTGTTGGGTGCCATGTCGGATAGGACGCAGTCATAAGTGGGGCTGTGCTCACGAGCGGCAAAATAGGTGGCGTTGGCCTCTAAATCTGCCTGAATCACACGAATATTGCCCGCAGATTGAATTTTGACCGGTAAACGGTCAATTCCTACGACAATTCCGCTTGAACCGACCTGTTTTGCCACAAATTCCAGCCAACTGCCGGGTGCACAGCCCAAGTCCAGCACGCTGTCACCTGGCCCAAATAATCTAAATTTTCGATATAATTCTTCGAGTTTGTAGACCGCTCGGCTCGCATGACCCTCACGCTTGGCCTTGTCATAATAGTGATCTTTCCGTTTATACTGTGCCATAGAATTATTTGCGCCTTCTCACACAACTTTTACCCAAATCCAGCCGATAATACAATTGAGGGTAGTGTTTGTTCCCCACTTTGGGGCCAAAACTCCCCACTTCGTTAGGGCGCCTAACACAGGTCCTAATGAGGGGATAGAAAAAAGATAAGGAAAATCAATGGTTTTAGGCATTCCGATTTCCGTGATTTTTGTTTGGGTACTTGGCCTGGCTTTTGCTTATCTAGCAGGTAGGTAAGTTGGCCCATGGTGGGCCAGCCAATATAAAGAGGATGTTATGGCAATGATCGTTCCAAAAATTCCAGCAAGTTCTGCAGAGGCCATTCGCGTGGCCCAGCAGATTATGACTGGCGAACCATCAGCGGACGCTACATCGATGACAGAATGTGGTGTAAGCGAATTTGCCGCTCGTGGTTTGGTGCGATCTTCAGGTCAGGGGCGTGTTGCAGGTTCTATGTGGGCACCCAAGGCCAAAGTGGGACCAGACTACGATCGACTGGCTGCATTTATTGATTCATTACCAGCTGAGTTGCAGGCCGATGTGATGGTAGCGATTGCGCAAGATGCGTTTAAGGGGGCCATATGAAGCAGACATGGACACGTGAGTCATTAACCAAATTGACAGAAGCCCTGATTGTGCGTGGGAGCAAGGCACTGACCAATCGCCATTTTCGTACCAAGTTGGATCGTGATCAGAATTTGTTCATGAATCAGATTGTACGCGAAGCCAATGGGAATATTGCGTACAAGTCGGTGGACTTTGATTTGAATGGTAAAACGGACGAAGAAATCTGGAGCCGTATTGAGCAAACGCCGTATTTGGACGTCATTGAAGAGAATGCGGCCGTGGCAATCATCAAGATGGCAGAGAAACTTAAATTAGTGAAATAATTGTGTGACAGACGCAACTTTTTCAAAAATTTGCCGATAATATAATTAGAAGGTCAAAAACTTAATAACCCGGGGGAGTGAGAAAGGTTTTTTATGAAGCTCTTCCGGTTTTTTAATGTTTGGATGTGGTGTATTCGCAGCTAGAGCTAAAAAGGCCAACGCCCTAATAGGGGCTTGGCCTTTTTGTTTGTGGCAAATGCGCTGCTTGGTGGACAGGGAGGGAATCGAACCCCCGACACGAGGATTTTCAATCCTCTGCTCTACCGACTGAGCTACCTGTCCCGATAGGGAGCGGCGTCATTAGTATAGGACGCAATTTGAGTCAAGATTTGGCTGAATAGGTTTTGGAAATAAAGAAGATACATAGCAAGTTGCAAGAATCGTCATGAAGGAAGTAGGTGTGACTTGCTGATATTGCTCATGGATTTGGCAAAAATTGGGGGAGTGGTGGCGTAATTGACGCCTGCAGTTTGGTGTGATATAAGGCGCACCAAGTTTTTCGGCAGAAATCGCCACAACGTCTTGAATTTGAAGACTTATGTCGGTCTATTTTTTGACCAGGCTTTAGGAGATTTTTACCCAATTTTAAGGAGGTTTTGAATGAGCAAGAGATCACAAGAGTTCAAAGTAGGCGATATCGCAGTTTATCCCGCACATGGTGTGGCAAAGATCTCGAGCATTGAGAGCCGTGAGATTATGGGCATGAAGCAAAAGTTCTACATCTTGAGTATCTTGGACAATGGCATGACGATCATGGTGCCAACGGGTAATGTCAAGGCCGTGGGCTTGCGCGAGGTCATTGGCAAAGAAGAAGTGGATGCGGTTTATGCCATTTTACAAGAACGCGACATTGCCATTGATAACCAGACCTGGAATCGCCGCTATCGCGAATACATGGACAAGATTAAAACGGGTTCGGTTTATGAAATTGCCGAAGTCATGCGCGATTTGTCACTGTTACGCTTCGATAAGGAACTTTCATTCGGTGAACGTAAAATGCTAGACACCGCACGTAGCTTGATTATCAAAGAATTGGCAATTGCCCAGAAGAAGGATGAAGCCAAGATTGCAGAAGAAATTGATACGATTTTTGAAGCTGCTTAATTGTCCCCCCAAATGAGAAGGGCCCGTTGAATTACCATTCAACGGGCCTTTTTTATTGCGTTTCATGAGCGACCGCTCTAGATGTCCCGCACGTTTATGAGCGTTACAGCCATTATTCCTGCAGCAGGCCAAGGTACCCGTATGGGTGCCACTCTCCCTAAGTCACTGATACCGATTGCTGGTGTTCCATTGGTTATTCATACACTGCGTCGATTTGATGCGGCGCCCTCTATTGATGAAGTGGTGATTGTGGCATCCCGGCAAGTGATGGAGCAGCTCCCAGAGTTGCTTGAGTCTTATGGCATTGAAAAAGTTACAACCGTAGTTTTGGGTGGAAAAGAACGTCAGGATTCTGTGCGTATCGGATTTGAAAATTGTGATGCAGATAACTGTGATGTTGTCGTGGTGCATGATGCGGCACGCCCATTGGTGACACCAGAAGAAATTGATGCGGTGGTGACGGCCGCGCGCGAATCAGGTGCCGCCATTTTAGGAGCACCACTAAAAGAAACAATTAAACAAGTTACGGGTGAAACGATTGATAAGACAATTGATCGTAGCCTGTTGTGGGGTGCGCAAACGCCACAGGCATTTCGATATGAAATCTTTGCAAGAGCTGTTTCAGAATCTGTAAGTGCAGAATTTTTAGGAACAGATGAGGCTAGTATTGTAGAGCGAATTGGAATTCCAGTGACGATGGTGCGAGGAAGCTATCGCAACATCAAGGTGACAACGCAAGAAGATGCCGATATTGCTGCCATGTGGTTGGCAAAGGAGATGCTATGAGCATGCGTGTGGGAATGGGTTATGATATTCACAAGATGTCGCCAGGGCGCCCGTGTATTTTGGGTGGGGTTACCATTCCGTCGCCATTGGGTCCGGAGGGTCATTCAGATGCAGACGTTGTCATCCATGCCTTGATGGATGCAATGTTGGGTGCACTAGGGCAAGGTGATATTGGTCAGCATTTTCCCAATACAGATCCAAAATACAAAGATGCCAACAGCATGGAGTTGCTGTCACATATTATGAAAATCGTCGTACAGCGCGGCTATCGTGTGGTGAATTGCGATATTATGGTCATTGCAGAAGAACCAAGAATGGGACCCCATATTCCAGAAATGCGCACGGTTATTGCGAAGGCGCTTGCCGTTGGGACAACCAGTGTGAGTGTGAAAGCCACAACCAATGAGGGCTTGGGGGCAATCGGTCGTAAAGAGGGCATTGCTGCGCAGGCCGTGTGTCTTTTAGAAACTCTATGACGTTACAACTCTATAATACATTAAAACGTAAAAAAGAAGAATTTAAGCCGATTACACCTGGGCAGGTGAAGATGTACGTCTGCGGTGTGACAGTGTGGGATTATTGCCACTTGGGTCATGCACGCGCAGCCGTAACGTTTGATATGGTCGTTCGGTATCTGCGCTATTTGGGAAATAAAGTCACCTATGTGCGGAACTTCACCGATGTGGATGATAAAATTATTAATCGTGCCAACAAAGAAAAGCGTGATTGGAAGGAGTTGGCGCAATTTTATATCGATGATTACGAAAAATCCATGTCGCTGCTGGGTTGCGAATCGCCCAGTGATGAACCCAAGGCCAGTGAGTACATTCAGAACATGCAGGACATGATTGCGCAGTTGATCGACAACGGCCATGCCTATGCCGCCAGTGGTGATGTATTCTATGCGGTGCGGTCATTTAATGGGTACGGCAAACTGTCGGGCAAAAAAATTGATGATTTGGAAAGTGGTGCGCGTGTTGAAGTGGGGGAAACGAAGCGTGACCCGCTGGACTTTGCACTGTGGAAGGCAGCCAAGCCAGGGGAACCTGCCTGGAAAAGCCCGTGGGGCGAGGGTCGGCCAGGATGGCATATTGAATGCTCATGCATGGCGAAGGCATTGTTGGGAGACACGTTTGATATTCATGGTGGTGGTCGCGATTTGATTTTCCCCCATCATGAAAATGAAATTGCGCAATCCGAAGGGGCGAACGGTTGTGAGTTTGCACGTTATTGGATGCACAATGGAACGCTCGATATTGATTCTGAAAAAATGAGCAAGTCGCTGGGCAATTATTTTACCGTACATGATGTGCTCAAAAATTATGATCCTGAAGTCGTGCGTTATTTCTTGCTCTCGGCCAATTATCGTTCGCCTTTGAATTACACGACGCAGGCGCTGGATGATGCGAAGAAGGCGCTCGATAAAATTTATGAGACGTCCGCACGTGTTAAATCAAATAGTGCGGGTCCTGCCGCCGATGGGAATCCCACTTTCGCTGCGGCTCAAGCGGGATCCCTCCCCTCGGCGTCACCCGCGCACATGTGGTTTCAGAAATTTACCGATGCCCTCAATGATGATTTCAACACCCCCAAGGCCTATGCAGTAATCTTCGATGCTGTACGCGATGTGAATCGTGGGGATGCAGATGCGGTTGCGGCATGGCCACGGTTTATTGAAGTGGTGTCAGAAACATTGGGGTTTGCAGGAAGCAATGCAGATGCCTATATAGAGCGCCAGACCCAGCTTGCCACGCAAAAATCGGGCGTGGATCCCGCTCAAATTGAGCAACTCCTGGCCGATCGCAAGGCCGCACGCGCTGCAAAGGACTTCAAAAAATCCGATGAAATTCGGGATCAGTTGACTGCTATGGGGGTCACCATCAAAGACCGTCCCGATGGCACGACCGAGTGGAAACTTAGTTAGGATTTAAGCTGTTGAATGGCCTTCGCATAATCCCCAGACTTAAACACCGCATTCCCTGCAACAAGGATTGATGCGCCAGCATCCAGGAAAAGTTTGAGTGTGTCGGGTGTGACGCCGCCGTCGGCTTGGATTGGAATCGCGTGATTCAATTCTTTGAGTTTGTCCCGCACGATCTTCATTTTTTCCAAACAATCGGGGATCATTTTTTGTCCTGCGTAACCCGTTTGTACGGTCATGACCAAAACATAATCAGCGAGTGGTAAGTAAGGGAGTAGTTCTTCAACCGGCGTCTTGGCGTCCACAACAATGCCGGCCTTGCAGCCCAGTTTTTGAATGGCTGGCAGTGTGACTTTGGGATCGCAGGTTTCCACATGCACCGAAATCATCTGGCAGCCCGCCTTGGCGACGTCTTCAATAATAGCATCGGGATTGGTGACCATTAAGTGCGCATCAAACGGGAGTTGGGTGGCATTGCGAAGACCCGCAATGACTGGTGGGCCAAAGGTCAAGTTGGGATTGTAATGCCCGTCCATGATATCCCAATGAATGATATCGGCGCCGGCGGCTTCAATGGCACGGATTTCATCGCCGAGTTTGGCAAAGTCAGCAGCTAAAATGGATGGCGCGATTTGAATCATAGAAATTTATCTCCTGCTTTGAGTGGATGTCCGTTTAAAAAATCTGCAGCGGTCATGGCACGGCTGCCTTCCATTTGCAATTGTGTGATGGCCAAACGCCCTTGCCCAGTCGCGACAACAATTTTGTCGTCCGCTTTTAGAATAGTACCCGGCGTTTCAGATGAGGCGAGTGGAATATCATGCGCCATATGAATCTTCACCAGTTTCCCATTCCATTGCGTATGCGCCATGGGCCACGGGTTTAAACCGCGAACGAGGCGTGCAATGACGTCTGCGGGCAGCTCCCATTTGATGGCGCCGTGTTCCTTGCTCAGCTTTTCAGCATACGTGGATTTGCTGTCGTCTTGTTTTTGCGGCGTAATCTTGCCGGATTCCAACCCCGCCAGTGTTTCCACCATGACGCGTGCACCAATTTTGGCGAGTTTGTCGTGCATGTCACCGGCGGTATCCGTATCCGAAATGTTTACGGGGTACTGCATGAGCACGTCGCCTGCGTCGAGCGCTTCAACCAAATACATCGTGCTGACACCTGTTTTGCTATCCCCTTGAATGATCGGCCAGTTGATGGGGGCGGCGCCTCGATACAACGGTAGAAGTGATGGATGGAGATTTACGCATTTGTACTTTGCAGCAGTCAGTAGTTCATTGGGAATAATTTGTCCGTAGGCCACGACCACAAAAATATCTGCGTTATGTGCAAGACAGTGGGCAATGGCTGCAGGATCACGCAGCTTTTCGGACTGAAAGAGGGAAATGCCTTTGGTGCGCGCATGCTCACCCAATGGTGGTGTGGCAAGCTTTTGGCCGCGCCCCGCAGGGCGATCGGGTTGGCAGACGACTTCGCAGATGTCGTGGCCTGCATCCATGAGTGCATCGAGTGTGGGGATGGCAAATTCAGCAGAGCCAAAAAATAGAATTTTCATGTCAACCCATCATGGTGGTGGGGTCACCACCGTCTTTGAGGATTTTTTTCAAACGGCGCAGGTAAAGATCACGCTTTAAGCGGCTTACGTTGTCGATCAGCAGTTTGCCATGCAGGTGATCAATTTCATGTTGTAGGATTACTGCCAAAAATTCATCGGCATCAATGGTAATGTCTTTGCCGTCGCGATCAATGGCCTCAACGATTACGTGCGAATTGCGTGTCATGGGCAGCAAAAATCCGGGAATGCTTAAACATCCTTCTTCCCACTCAATTTCACCTTCAGCAAATGTGATCTTGGGATTTACCAGCTGATAGAGCTGGGGTTTTGCATTTTCGCGATTGCTACTGGGATCCAATACAATGAGTTGCTGGCTCACGCCCACTTGCGGTGCGGCCAAACCCACGCCTGGCGCGGCATACATGGTCTCTGCCATGTCATCGAGCAGTTTGCGGATATCGTCTGTAATCTTGGCAACAGGTTTTGCCACCTGCTTTAAGACGGGTTCTGGAAATAATGTAATGGGAAGTACGGCCATATGCGCTGGCTAGCATGGGGAAATTCTGGGGTCAAACAAAGTTCAACGGATCAACATCAACGGTGACTTGCACGCCCGATGGGGCTTCAGCTGCGCTATGTTTTAAAATACAATCGGCAATGCCTGGAATTTGAGTGGCCGAATTGAGCTTAAGAAGCAGTTGCATGCGCGTTTTTCCGCGAAGTCGATAGAGGAGTGCGGGTGCTGGGCCCAAGACGATGCAGTCTGGCGCATGTCGCTCTAAAGTGGTTTGTAAATATTTCCCCAACACATCTGCGTAGTCAGTTCCCTTTTTTTCAACATTGCTGGCAATGGTGCAGGTGATGAGGCGACCGTATGGCGGATAACGCAGTTCCTCGCGGTTGTGTAATTCGGCGTCGGCAAATCCAGTATAGTCATGCTTGATCACATGCTGCAGGCAATAGTGCTCGGGTTGCATGGTTTGAATGAGTACATCACCTGGTAAATGTGCGCGGCCTGCGCGTCCGCTGGCTTGAGTCAGCAGCTGAAAGCTGCGTTCGGGTGCGCGAAAGTCAGGCATGTTCAAACTCATCTCTGCCGAAATCACACCAACAAATGTAACGTGCGAAAAGTCATGGCCCTTGGCAATCATTTGGGTGCCGACCAAAATATCGATGTCTTGATTGTGCATGGATTGCAAAAGTTCGGTGCGTTGGGTTTGTGTGGAAACGGTGTCGCTGTCGAGGCGTGAAATGCGCGCTGTAGGAAAGTGGCCTTTTAAAATATCTTCAATGCGTTCTGCCCCAGCGCCAATGGGTTTCAAATCGATTCCCTTGCAAAGTTCGCAGCTATCCGGCGCATCCGTACAATAGTCACAATAGTGGCAGCGCAATTCATGTTTGCTGTGGTGATATGTCAGACTTAAATCGCAATTGGGGCAGGTATCGACGTGTCCACAAGATTCACACACCACAAATTGCGAAAACCCACGGCGGTTGATGAGCAGTAAACTTTGTTCTCCGACATCCAATCGTTTTTGAAGTGCAGCCAATAGTTGTGGTGAAAAAAGTGGGAGCGGCTTTCCTTCTTCTTTGAGTGCGCGCATGTCCACCAATTGCACGTTGGGCATGACTTGGCCGGTGGCGCGTTCTGTGAGTGTGATGAGTTGGTATTTTCCCTGACGCGCATTAAAAATGGATTCGAGCGATGGTGTCGCAGATCCTAAAACGACCGGAATCTTTTCCATCTTGGCGCGCATGACAGCCACATCGCGGCCGTTGTAGCGGGGTGAGCTGTCTTGTTTGTAAGAGGAATCGTGTTCTTCATCGACGATGATAAGGCCACACTTAGGTGTCGGAGCAAAAATTGCTGAACGTGTGCCGACGACAATTTTGGCTTCGCCAAGTGCAATGCGTTGCCACTGGTGCGCGCGTTGTAATTCGGTGAGCGCGCTGTGATAGACTGCAACGGCATCGCCAAAGCGCTCGGTGAATCGCCCCAAGAGTTGTGGGGTCAGTGCAATTTCGGGCACCAATACGATGGCTTGTTCATTGCGTGCCATGGCTTCTGCGCAAGCGGCCATGTAGACTTCTGTCTTACCGCTTCCGGTGACACCCTGAATCAAAATGGGTGCGAACTGCCCAAACTTCGCTGTGATTTGAGAAACGGCATCTTGCTGCGGCGTAAGAAGTATGGGGGCGTTAATGCCCTCGCGTGCCACGTGCGCGGTGTGCGCTTCGGCAAGTCGGCCTTTGCGCGTTGATTTTTTGGCAGCCTTCCAAAAGTGGGGTGGCAATGCGGATTGAATCACTTCCCCAATAGGTGCGGCGTAATAATCTGAAATCCATTTGCAAAGAGCAAGCGTGGCGGGCGACATGACCTGTTGTGTGTCGAGTAACTCATCAATGGGTCGGATCTTGGCATGCGCTGGTGCCGATGTATTAAGCGCCGTTACCATCGCGATGGCCGATTTTCGGCGCATGGTGATACGGACGCGCATGCCGGGTTTGAGTGTGGCAACAAATTCTTCCGGTGCATCGTATGTAAATGTGGTGTTCAGTGGAACGGGAATGGCGACATCAATCAACATGGTAATTATATCCAATATCGGTGGTAACACCGGTGGGAAGCTGGTCCGGTGCCATTTCGATCGCAAAGCGCAGCACTTGTCCACGCTTAACTTTAAAGGGTTTTCGAATCGGTAAAAACCCCTGCTTCCAATGGGTTGGCGCCGCATTAGGCGATGTCGAAAACGAAATGCCTTTGGCAAGTGTTAAGTCAAACCAGCCCGCGAATCCGGACACGGTTGCATCGCGGGTGATCGTAAACTGGGTTTCAATTGTAAAAATGGGATTTGTTTCAGTTAAAAAATGAATTGATGTTGCGATGGGGGCTGCTAAAAGTTGCGCTTCTGGAATGTGCTGCACCTTTGCGCGTGATTTTGTAGCCGCGGGTGCTAAGAGTAAGTCGACGTGATCGGGAATGATGGCGCCCCCTTTTTTCAAGAAGCGTTTTCGCGCATCAATGAGTGTGGGGAGCGTATTTTCATCGAGTGCTAAACTCCCCAACGTTTCACTGACAATCACATCTACTTTTTCAGGTAATTTGATTTCGCCGGACAAGCCTTGCACCCAGGTGATGCGATCATCTTTTTCAGCAAGCTGGATTGTCTCTTCATCAAATTCAATGGCGTACACTTTGCTGGCACCGGCATCTAATGCCATGTGTGATAGCACGCCCAAGCCTGCACCGATATCCGCCACCACCATACCCGGCTTAACGACTGCCTGAATGGCTTTTCGGTAAGCATCCATACGGATGCTGTCTTTTAATAAAATGGCATGGGTAGATAATAGTTCCGACATAGGAGCCCCTTATCAAAATGAGGACTAAGTCCCAATAGAAAAGCCGTTGGTAGGCATGCTTCCTGCAACAGATAATCTCCGCCGTTTATTTATTTTGAGTACTGAGGGGGAAATGGCGTCTAACATGTTAAAATATAACAAAAATGATATTGGGGAGGGGGGTAAAACGCACCAATGTGCGAGGTGTCAATTTACCCCAATCAGGGCCTCTATAATGCAGCGCATTTTTGTTGTGTTGGGCGTAATCCTTCTAGGGGCAGGTTTAGCATGGGCCGCAGAAACCCTCAATTGGACATTCAGCATTGATAATCCCATTCAATTTGACAGTTCTGAAATTGCACTTTCCAACGACATGGTTGTGTTGAAGGCCCAAAATCAAACCGCTAATAATAAAAATACATTTGATAGCGGCAAGTTTATTAATAGCCTTTGGGATGACGTGAATCAGTATTTAGTGGTTCAGTCTGTCATCACATTGCCCAATAATGGTGGATCAACTGATTGGGCCAACATGGCGCAGAATCAAGTGCTGATTCATGCAGATGCATCCCCCGTATTTGATGGGTTCAATGAAGCGTTTCCCAATAGTTCCGGTCAGGAGATTCAAGCTACTTGTACAATGCCAAGTTGTCCTCAAGTTGACGCGACTGGTAAGATTGCAACATCGCTCTTTTTCGATGGTGTGAATGACTATCTTGCACTTTCTGGGACCTGGGGTGGTGCAGATTGGAATGAAGCTACAATTGAAGCATGGGTGCGTGTTGATGCGGTAACATCGGATATGCAAGCTATCGTATCTACGACTGCCGCGGACATGTTCGTTCACTTCCAAATGCTCAAAACCGGAGATAAGTTTAACGTAGCTGTTTACGCAGATAATGGCAGCAAAGTGATCGACTTCGATCCATCCGCAAGTACACTCACTGTTGGTGAATGGCATCATGTGGCAGCCAGTGTCAAGTCTGGGGATATTGCACTTTATGCGGATGGTATCAAAGTGGGTGGCAGTAATTTCACGTTTGGGTCATTGAAGCCTATCATTAATGGTAATGAATTTCGTGTGGGTAGTGGCTATGGTAAGGCACGTTTCTTTAGAGGAAAAATGGATGAGGTAGCGGTTTACAAGCGAGCTCTTACATCTGATGAAATTAAATCACACTTCGATAAGCAATCCGCAGGACTTGCCAGTTCGTACGAGTCCCGACTCTTTGTAGCTGGATCACCAGTGGTATGGAATGAGTTGTCATGGATGCCTGCCGGTCCAAATGGTGTGCAACTTCCAGATGATGCCCAAAAGGAATCATCTTACTATGCTGGTAATGCCGACATGACTGGCAACGTGATGTTGCTGCATTTCAATGATGAAGAAGGCACAAGTATGGTGGATTCATCAGGTCTAAAGAATAATGCAGTCTGTAGTGGCGCAGCATGTCCCACGTTTGGGCAATCAGGGATCTTTGATAAATCAATCCGTTTGTACGATGACAATGTAGTGAGCGACGTTACAGTTCCCAATAGTGCCAGTCTGCAACTTACAAAGGCGGTGACAATGGAGGCATGGGTAAATCCATCTCAAATGCCGACCGCACAAGGATATGGGTTGATCAGCAAGGGCTCTTATGATGGTACTCCCTATTATGCAGCTGATTATGAATTAAATTTGAGTGGTTCATATGGTTTGTATCCCAACGCATTGGTGGTGACCTTCCAGATGGTGAACCATAATTTCAAAAATGCGACAGGTGGTACATCCACCGCTATTGCGGGTGGAAATGTTCCACTTAATCAATGGAGTCATGTTGTTGGTACATATGATGCAGCAAGCTCCACAGTGAATATATACTTGAATGGTGTGAAGGTTGCATCCCAAGTAATGGCCTTAGGGGGCGATATCACAGCTAGTGCAAAACCTTTAATGGTGGGTGTTCGTCACGTTCATTTGGGGACCAACTACAAGAGCCCTAATGAAAGTCATTTTCGGGGTCGTTTAGATGATGTTGCAGTTTATAATCGCGTGTTAAGCCCAGATGAGATTCAATCACATTATCTTCGTGGTGCATTGCAGCCCAAGTTCCAGGTGCGTACTTGTGACGAAGCCGCTTGTGCAGGTAGTAAATATTTTGGACCCGGAAATTCGTCATCTACCTATTATGTGGCATCGGCATTGTCGCAAGTTCCTAAACAAAAAGCGATTTTATCCAACTTGCCTCTTAGCAAGTATTTTCAATATAAGGTGATATTGGATTCCAAGTCGGCAAACTTGTTTCCAGCACTCAAGTCCATTAGTGTGGGGCCAGAGCATTACTCGTCAACCAATCCAACAGTTACTGTGCCAACTGGTGTGAGTTATGCATCATTGGATAGCTTTTCTGCTGAATTGGGACCCGACAATAAGGGCGAAGTACGCTATCAATTATCTCCGGATGGTGAAACCTGGTATTTCTGCTATGGCACCAAATGGCAGAAGACAACAGATCCATTGGTGATGGACATTCCGGAGTTGGGTGAATTGCAGAAGACTAATAGTGCCGCAAAAGTTAGCCAATGTGCTTCAAGTTTTGGGTCTGTTGCGGGAGCAGGAAAGATATTCCTAAAGGCATTCCTGCATTCCCCAACATCAACAGAATTGGTTGAACTGAAATCATTCCAAGTGGGCTATTCACAAACACCTGCTGTAAAAGAAGAGCCGACGCCAAGTTCAGTCACATTAACGGACATACCAACTATTACAATTGGTGAGGGTAGTAAGTTGAGCCTTACACTAGATGCATCTAAGTCGGGATTGACGGGCCCATTCCAATATATTTGTCAGGCCAATTGTCCAGAAGGGATGAGTATTGATTCAACATCTGGAGAAATTACGTGGACACCAAATTATACGCAGGCCGGGAAATATGCCGACATACAATTTAAGGTGACTGACGCAGCGAATAAGGACGCAACTCAGGGGCTTTCTGTGGCGGTGAATGATGTTAATATGCCGCCCAAAATTACAAATCCAGGAGACAAGGTAGTGACAGCAGGACAAAATGTATCCTTCACAATTGATGCAAAGGACGAGGATGGCGGTGTTCCCGTGTATAGCATTGTGTCTGGCAAACAAACTGGAATGGAGCTCAATACCAGCACGGGTTACTTTAGTTGGACACCATCTCCAGAGCAAACCGGCGCATACACAGTGATGGTGCGTGCGGTTGACAATAATGATCCTAAGTCGTTTAGTGACCAAGCAGTTATTATTGTCGTGAACAAATCTGAAACAAGTTCGATTATTGGTAATTCACCAATTCAGGTATCGACACCAGAAGTGCCGCAAGCGCCCACTGCACAAACACCAGAAGGATCTACCCAAACTGCTGGTGGATCAGGGGCTCAGCCTTCGGGTTCATCTGGGACAGCGGGCTGCACACTGATTCGCTAGTTCGTATTTATCCCTCAGTAGACAATTATTTCGCAGAGTAGTAGGGCAGTTTCCCTGCGAAAGGGGGGGCTATGTCCAAAAAGGTAGCGGTGTTGTTGGGTGGGTGTGGTCATTTAGATGGCAGCGAGATTCGAGAGTCAATTTTGTCACTACTCGCGCTAGATCGTGCAAATGCAGAGGTGATGTGCATGGCACCAAACGATGCACAAAAGCGAGTGGTGCATCATGGAAAGGGTGAAGTCGTCCCGGGCGCACGAAATATGATTGAAGAGGCCTCGCGCATTGCCCGTGGCAAGATTGTACCTCTCGATCCCAAAACAATTGCCGAATATGATGCGTTGGTAATCCCTGGCGGCACGGGACTTGCGTTTAGTTTTTTTGATTATGCAACATCGGGTCGTGACTGCAGTATTCGTAGTGATGTGCAGGAAGCGATCTTGAATATGGTTAAAGCAAAGAAGCCGATTGCCGCAATTTGCATTTCGCCCATGATCGTGGCGCGTGCACTAAAAGACAGTGGCATATCCGTAACGCTGGGTAGTACGCCCAATGTCAAAGAAGATATGATGGCCTGGGGCTCAAAATTTCAGGAATGCCAAGTAGATGATTGTGTGGTGGATGTGGCGCACAAAATTGTGACGACGCCGGCGTATATGTATGGCGATGCACATATTAGAGATGCCGCTACCGGGATTGAAAAATGTATCAATTCCCTCATGAAATTGACTCTTTAATATGCACCCCGTACATTTTGCCTAGGGTTTATTGTGTTTTAAATCAATGGGTTGTGAAAAATGAAGATTCATCTTTGGTCAATTGGAAAGTGGAAGTCTTCAAGTTGTGAAGCGCTTGTGGGAGATTATATGCAGCGCTTGTCTCATTATTTTCAGGGTGGTCATTGTTTCTATAAAAATGAAGAGAAGTTGCTGGCCGCACTTGAACCCTCTGACTTTGTAGTAACCTGTGATGAACATGGAAAACTAATGACATCACGTGAATTGGCGGCGTTTTTAGAGAAGAAGCAGGATTCTGGCACACGTCGGATGGTTGTGATCATTGGTGATGCGCCAGGTTTAACGCCTGCTTTAAAAGAACGCAGTAATTTTACGTGGAGTTTTTCACCACTAACATTTCCACATGAATTGGCGCAGGTTATTGCCGCAGAACAGTTGTATCGTGCCGCGACAATTCTGAAGGGGGAGAAGTACCACTATGGCTAAAATGAATGCGCAAGAAATTGCGGGTGCGCTTGAAGAGATGGCCGAGATCATGGAAATTACTGGTGAAAATCCGTTCAAGATCCGTGCGTATCATAATGCGGCGCATGTGGTGGATGGGTTGACCAATCTGGATCATTTGGTGGCGGATGAAGAATTGGTAAAGGTCCCCGGTATTGGTAAGGCGCTTGCAGAGCATATTGCCGCGCTTTATAAAAAAGGACACTTTCCAGAGTATGTCCAATTGCGAAAGAGTGTGCCCGCGGGTGTGTTGGATATGCTGCGCATTCCAGGAGTTGGGCCTAAAAAAGTGAAGGTCATCTGGAAGGACATGGAAATTACCAGCATCAGTCTATTGAAGCTGGCATGTGAGCGTGGCGGTCTCGCAAAGATCAAAGGCTTTGGTGAAAAGACGGCGCAGAAAATATTGCAGGGCATTCAATTTATACAACAACATCAAGACCAGCATTTATATAGTGATGCACTGGCAGTCGCTGCACCTATTCTTGCCTTTCTCAAAAAGCATCCCAAAGTAAAGCGTGTGGAATTGGGGGGCAGTCTGCGCCGTTGCAAAGAAGTGGTGAAGGATATTGATCTTGTGGCCTCCAGCAGTGATGCAAAAAAAGTAATGGCGGACTTTGTCAAAATGCCAGGTGTGGAATCCGTCATTAATCATGGCGACACCAAATCGAGTGTGATCATCAAGCCGGGGATCCAAGTTGATTGCCGCGTGGTGAGTGATAAAGAGTTTCCCTACGCGCTTCATCATTTTACCGGGAGCAAAGAACACAATGTTGCCCTGCGCACACGCGCCAAGGCTGCGGGTTACAAAATCAGCGAATATGGACTTTTTAAAGAAGGCAAAGGCGGCGAAACATTAATTCCCTGCAAAGACGAGACGGAGTTTTTCAAGAAATTGGGATTGGAATACATCCCGCCCGAGATGCGCGAGAACATGGGCGAGATTGAGGCAGCCGAAAAAGACAAGCTTCCGAAGTTGATTGAACTCAAAGACCTGACGGGATTTTTCCACTGCCACACCACGGCAAGCGATGGCAAAGCCACGCTGGATGAGATGGTGGCTGGCGCCAAGGCGCGTGGTTATGGCTACATAGGGATTTCGGATCACAGTCAGTCTGCGGTGTATGCGGGCGGATTGAAACCCGCTGAACTCAAAAAGCAATGGGCCGAAATTGATGCGATCAATAAAAAGCAAAAAGCGATTTATGTGTTTAAAGGAACGGAATCCGATATCCATGTTGATGGGGCGCTCGACTATCCTGATGCCATTTTGAAGAATTTTGATTTCGTTGTCGCATCTATTCACGGTAATTTTAATCAGGATATGAAGACTGCTACTGCGCGTGTATGCAAGGCAATCTCTCATCCGGCCTGCCGCATTTTGGGTCATCCCACGGGGCGTTTGTTGCTTGCGCGTGAAGGTCTTCCACTTGATTTTGAACAGGTGATTGATTGTGCTGTGAAACATGATGTGGCGATTGAAATCAATGCCAACCCACATCGTCTGGATATGGACTGGCGCCATTCATTTTATGCGCATAAGAAGAGATTGAAAATTGTGATTTCACCTGATGCTCACAGTGTCGCAGGTATTGATGATTTGCAATATGGAATTAATGTGGCCCGCAAAGGGTGGTGGACGAAGGCCGATGTGATTAATACCTGGCCATTGGAAAAGGTGAAGGCATGGTTGAAACGGAAGTAGAAAAGAAGAAGCGCGCCCTCAAGGTCTTGCGCATTTTGGAAAAGTACTATCCGCATGTGACTGGGTTTTTGCAACACGACACGGCATTTCACTTACTGATTGCCGTAATCCTTTCCGCACAATGTACAGATGAACGTGTGAACAAGGTAACCCCCACACTCTTCAAAAAATTCCCGACCCCGCAGGCCATGGCCGCCGCCAAGCAAACGGATGTCGAAAAACTCATTTACTCCACTGGCTTTTACAAAGCCAAAGCCAAGTCGATTATTGGGTGCAGCAAGGGGATTGTTGAAAAACATGGGGGCAAGGTCCCCAAAACACTTGAAGACTTGGTCAAGCTCCCGGGTGTTGGCCGTAAAACTGCCAATGTGGTCTTAAGCCATGTTTGGAATATTCCAGCTATTGTGGTGGATACTCATGTCAAGCGGGTCAGCAGCCTATTGGGTTTTACTAAAAACACTGATCCGGCCAAGATTGAGCATGATTTAATGGGGTTATTTCCGCAAAAGGACTGGAACGAACTGAATTTCAAACTGATCCAGCATGGCCGCAAGATCTGTATCGCCCGTCGTCCCCAGTGTGGTGAGTGCCCCGTCAGCCGTCTTTGCCCCAGCTCACAGGTTTGACCGCGAACTGCTTGACAAATTCAGTGCTTCCGCTAATGACCGCCACTCAACGTTACTGAAAGGTTTGATATGGCAGACAAAAATGACAAAGTAGCAGATAATACCCCAGGCAAGTTCTTTGTGGATCACCAGTGCATTGACTGTAACCTGTGCCGTGATACTGCTCCCAATAATTTCAAGCAAAACGAAGAAAAGGGCTACTCCTACGTCTACAAGCAACCCTCCACTCCTGAAGAAGAACAACAATGTCAGGAAGCCATGGAAGGCTGTCCTGTCGAAGCCATTGGTAACGACGGCGAATAATTAACGCGTTTTCTTTTTGGATTTCCGTACAGATCGCTTCTTTTTGGTGAGTGCGGCTTTTTTGCGTGCGGCATGCGTTTCCGTGTCGTGTTTGAGTTGCGCAAGCTGTTTGCGATGTTCGATCTTCCAATCTGCAACCACTTTTTGAAAGTTCGGATCATCCTCGATCATCCAAAAATCGTCACCAATATGAATCCATTGTAACACCAAGCCAGGGTTTGCTGTGTATGCAAGGTACAAGTATTTCAATGCCATGCTGACATTCTTTTGAGATGCGTAGTACAACGATACATACTCAAGTCCACTATAGCTGTTTCCATCTTGGATGAGAGTCAGGACATCAACCTTGTTAAATGTGTTTTCTGCCTGGCTTTCCTTTCCTTCAGCGGCGTAAAGCGCTGCTAAAAGTGTGTTTGCGCGGTTCTTATAGATCGATTTTCGAAGTGTCTTTTTATAATATTTCTCTGCTTCTTTTGCATACCGTGGAACAGTGCGTCCCTGATGCTGTAGGAATAGGTAGATATTGTGGTTGGCCATCGCACGTTCCAATAGTGCAATTTTGTGATCATGTGACATGCTTTTACCTTGAGCCCGCATGACTTCATTGATCATATAGCCTACTTTATCAGATGCTTCTTCCATTTGTAGGCTACGGCTGGCTTGCTCCAAATCACCATCCACTAGGATTTGGATAAACTCTGGACTAAAATTATGAGAATGGGGTTCTTCAGGTAATGCTTGTTTGTCCGATTTAGGGGCAAGTACATAGGGCAATTTCTTTCGGCGTGTTGTCTTTGTGGATTTTTTGGCATGCTTAGTCGTGCTAGATTTAGCGGTTGCTGCGTGCAACACTGCCGGACTTGCAAGTAGCCCAAACAATGAAATGGTAATAATGAGAAATTTACTTAGTTGCCGGCGCTGCATCGGGAGTTTTAACCTTCATTCGTGCAAAATCATCATAGTCACATGCTGCACGTGCATGAACAGCGTTACCATCTGTTAGAATGCCGATTCCTTGAGACTGCAGATCTGACGGTGGTTCAGAGCCAAATGCCTTTTTGTAATCTTCCAGAATGTTTACTGTGTGGCTGCGCCATTTCCCGACATTGGATTTGCCGCTGTCCAAAACAATGAAATACATTTTTCCCGGGATTTTGGCGTGGATGGTGCCGACAGGTAATGTTGATGACCATACATATTTAATGCCATACTGACGGAACTGGCTAAACATGATGTAGACACCGCAGGCACTGTCATTTGTTGCACCACTTGATTCATTTGCTCCCGGTGGCAGTGCTTGTGCACGCCAGCGCCAAGTGACCAGAGGATGATCCTTTATGTACCATGCGGGCCCGCGGAAAATTTGTCCCGAATAATCTTTGCTGTCATCTGCAGATAGAAACTTGTTTCCGCCTTCTTCTTTGACACGGTAAACTTCATGCACCTTATCCCCAAAGCCTGGCCAGTTTCGCCAGCCTTTTGGGAAATCTCCAACGGTGTCACTCGAAAAACTGGTGATACCAATGATTTGTTGAGCAAATGCGGTTCCTGCAACAAGCAAACATGCCAAGATTGTCTTTTTCATAGATATGATAAGCTCTAATGTCGTTTGACTATTTCGTCCAGCCTTTTCAGAGTTGTGGTAAATAAGTCGGCTAAATCCGCTCTACATTGAATACGTTGACCAGATGAAGGGCTGGTGAATTCAATTTCTCGTGCGTGTAAGAGATAGTGGGGCAATTGTAGACGATCACAATTGCGTATGTTGCGGGATTGATAAAGGCTGTCACCAGCCAATGGATAGCCCTCATGGGCCATATGAACGCGTATTTGGTGTCGGACACCTGTTGTAATCTGAATATCTGCCAGCGAAAATCCGGCAGCGCCTAATTTTGATATTGGGTAACGACGTGTGGTGGTCCAAAGCGTATGAGCTGTCTGACCACCAATAGGAGTACATTTCATGCGTGTTGCACGATGCTGCATGTGACTGATTGTAATAGTAACTTGCCCCGTATCTGTAAGTTGACCGACTACAAGTGCCGTATATCGTTTGGTAATTTGGTTTTGGTCGAACTGCTGGCGCAGATGTTGGTAGGCATCATTGGTTTTTGCGACAACAAGGCAGCCTGTTGTATGATTATCCAAGCGATGCACGATGCCACAGTCCTGCATAGAGCCGACCGCAGACTGATTTGGATGTTTTTCAAGCAAAATATCTGCAATAGATATCTGAGAACTATTGGGTAATCGCACCGTTGGCATTCCTGCCGGTTTATTGAGTACCCAAAGATCAGAATCCTCATAGATAGTAGAAAGCATGTTGGGTTCCTAGCGAGAGATTCAAAAAATAGCGATGAATTTGTGAGAGCAATTGACTTGCAATTGGAGCTGTGCTTAATAGCGACAAAATTTACTATTGCAAGGGGGAAGACCTATGTTTCGTAAGTATACTGGTGTATTGGCTGCTGTGGTTATGGTATCTGCAATGTGTGTTGGTACTGCTGGTGCAGCTGCCAAGCGGGTGCGAGAGCCAAAGATGAGCACAGAACAGATGATTCGTAAGGCTGTTGAAGAAGCAATTAAGGATAGCGTACCTGCAGCAGGCGGTAAATTTGAGTTTACAGCCAAACGTATGCGTCCTCCTAAAAATGATAAATGGAAGAAGCGTTGGAATGAAATGGGTCAAGATGGTTGGCAGATGGTTGGTAATAACGAAAATATTTATATCTTCCAACGCCCTGGCGTAGTGGATATGTCAGCTGACCCTAAAGCACAGAAGCAGGCGCAGCGCGATGCCGACAAGGCAGCCAAAAAAGCTCAAAAAGATGCTGATAAGGCATCAAAAGAAGCTGCGAAACAAGCTGCAAAGGATGCCAAGGCTGCAGCAAAAGCTGAAAAAGCAGCCCAATAAATCGTAAAAGCGCTTTAAATGATCGATTCTTTGTGATAGATGCGTGCGCATGACTTCTAGCCGTACGCCTGTTAATCAAATGGAAGAGGCTCTAGCTGTCCTGGGGGACAGCTTGGGCCTTTTTTATGATCAGTCTGGTAAAGGATTGTCGCCGCACGAATCTCAATTGTGGCAATCGGTTACACAAGCCTATTCACAATGCCAGTCTGTTGTAGCGGCACTTGCGGCACAGCAAGGCTCTGTGGTCCAGGAAGACGCGCAACATTTTGATATTATTCAGCTCATCCAAAAGATATTTGCCTCGCACGACATGCTCTTTTTGCAACGTCAGCTGCGATATAATGTGTCGACTTCTGCGGATTTGCCAAAAGTATACGGCCATCCGGATAATATTTTGCAAATTTTAACAACTCTGGTTGGAAATGCCATTAAACATTCATCTCGAGCATCATCAATTGATATCAATATTAAAGAAGTTGCTTTAAGGCAGGGTAATGGTGTTGAAGTCGCTATTATCAATGCGTGTGATAACTTTACAGAACGCGACCGTTACAAAATTTTTGAACAGTTTTATCAGAAAGAAACAGATGATAAAACATCAGGCGTCGGATTGGCATTATCCAGAGAATTAATTCAGCAAGATAATGGACAGCTGTGGGTTGATATTCCAGAAAAGGGAAAGGTTGCATTTACCTTTGTGTTACCTTGCGCAGAAGTTACAAAATCCGAGCATAAAGAAACAACTCAGACATTTAAATATGACATTCAAATCAGTAATTTTGATCAACTCAAAAGTGATTTGGGTCATGAAAAAATTCACTCGATTATTGACCGTATTGAAACGACAGTGCGACAGCTGGTGCGCTATCCGATTGATGTGGTTGCAGCATTCGAACAAAGTGGTGTGGTCAGCACTATCTATGAAACACCAAAAGGCCATGCCGATTCAGTGGCATCACGCATTTCAAAGCGATTGGGCTCCGAAGAATTTCGGGTGGGGAAAAACCCCGTTAAACTACAACTCAAATACAATCTATCTATCCTTAAATAACATATGACAACTTTAAATTTGATGATTCTAGTCGTTGGTGTGGTTCTGTTTGTGTTGGCGCGGCAGGTGCGTGCGCGTCGTATGAAGGAACTTTTGGATTATGTTGCTGAAAACATCGGCATTCACCCCAAAGTTTTTTTTAAATACTGGCGCCGCCGTTATCAACCTTGGCCATTTAATTTTCCAATTGCAGAACGTCTTCAATTACCAGTGCTGGATTTTAGAAAGGGTGAACCGAGCGTTCCCCCCAAGCAATCGATTCTACCTCTCTTGCGTGGCTTATGGTCAACCTGGATTATTGCCCGATCCGGACTGTATGCAGGGAAAAAGTGGGGAAATGAATATCTGCACAATATTGCAAATGCCATGATGATTTTGTGGTGCACTCGCATGTGTGAAGTGGTGCAGCTGCGATTGGAAGTTCAGGATTTGCAGCATTTGGATTCGATTGAAGATCCACTCTTGGTTATTTGTAACCACAAAAGCATTTTTGATTTTGTGGCAGGACCGCTCGCTTTAGGCTTGGCCCATCTTTCAAAGCGTGGACCTGTTAAACTCCGCTTTATGGCAGCTAAAGATCACTTTGTTGATAATTTCTTTGTGTATCGCATTTTGAAAATTGGTCTCGCCATGCAAGCCATTGGAATGATTTTTGTGGATCGCAAGGGTAAGAATCGAAAGGCCTCTGTCGATGAGGCTGTTGATCAAATGCTGTCATCAGGTGTGGATGTGGTGATTTTCCCCCAGGGTACACGGGCATGGCCGCAACTCGATGCGATGGGCAACCGTTGGGATGCCGGCTATTTTGCAGCGGGTAAGAAAGATCGTATGGCTGTTTTGGGTGGCCACCTTAAGAAGGGGGCGGCTCACTTGGGTATGCAGGTAGCAACACGAAATCCGGTATGTGTATTGCCCGTGGCGGTTTTTGGAACAGCAACGGTGTATCATAAATATTCACTCAAAGTGCAGTTAAATGAAACCATTAGCGTGCGCATTGGGGAACCCATTCGTATCGCATCAGCACCATCCGATGAAGCGGCATATGGAGCTGCTGTGAAGGAATTGCACCAGCGCATGGACACCTCTATGATGCGTGTGTCTGGTATCATTCCCCGCTTAGAGCAACGCTTGTTGGCAGATACTCGGCGAATTTTGCGTTCGGGCGAATTTGAAGATTTCGTCCAAACAGTGCAATCACACCGTAATAAAGAAGATGCGTTATTCTTTTCAGTCGCAGACCAAATCTATTCACTGCCTCGTGATGCCCAGCATGGTCGATTAATCCAATTTGCGAGCACTGCCCGCCAAGGTGCTTCTGTCGAAGATTTGCTTGCCATGAAGCGCGATATGGCTGGATAATGGTCCGCTATGGATCATTTTCAGCTCATTAGTAAATTTCAGCCTAAAGGGGATCAACCCCGTGCCATCAAAGAGCTCTTAGCGGGTCTTGCACGTGGTGAGCAGCACCAGGTTTTATTGGGTGTGACGGGCAGCGGTAAGACTTTTACAATGGCATGTGTCCTGTCTGAAATTAACCGACCTACTTTAATTTTAGCTCCCAATAAAACGCTCGCGTCCCAGCTTTATGGGGAAATGAAGGAGCTGTTTCCAAATAATGCAGTCGAGTATTTTGTCAGTTACTATGACTATTACCAGCCCGAAGCGTATGTCCCTGCACGAGACTTATTTATTGAGAAGGATTCATCAATTAATGACGCAATTGACCGTCTGCGCCACTCAGCCACCCATGCATTGCTGACACGTCGTGATGTGATCATTGTATCATCAGTATCTTGTATCTACGGTTTGGGATCTCCCGATGATTACGCCAAGATGTTTTTGACAATCAATTCGGGTGATCAGCTGCCACGGAATGAATTGCTCGCACGTTTGGTTGAGATGCAATACGAACGCAATGATACCGATTTTCACCGCGGTACATTTCGTGTTCGGGGTGATGTTGTTGAAATTGTGCCTGCCTATGAAGATTCATTGGCAATGCGGATTGAATTTTTTGGTGATGAAGTAGAACGAATTCGCTCGGTTGATGCGCTAACGGGCGTTGTGTATAAAGATATTCCCAGTATTACAATTCACGCCAATAGCCACTATGTGATTCCAGAACCAACGGTTAAACGTGCTATCAAAACAATTGATGCGGAATTAAAAGAGCGGATCCTGCAGTTTAAATCACAAAATAAACTACTTGAGGAACAGCGAATCTCCCAACGTACACATTACGATCTGGAAATGATTTCAGAGATTGGATTTTGCAAAGGTATCGAAAATTATTCACGCCATTTAACAGGGCGTAAGCCTGGTGAGCCGCCACCGACGTTACTCGATTATTTTCCGGAAGATTTTTTATGCATTGTGGATGAGAGCCACATTACCATTCCGCAAGTGGGAGGGATGTATAATGGGGATCGCGCGCGCAAAATGAATTTGGTAGAATACGGCTTTCGCCTACCATCGGCGCTGGATAATCGCCCACTCAAATTTAGTGAATTTATGAATCGGGTTCATCAGGTGGTCTATGTTTCGGCAACGCCATCTGAATTTGAATTGCAATCTGCACGTGGTGTGGTGGTGGAGCAACTCATTCGGCCGACAGGTTTGTTGGATCCCCAGATTGAAATTCGGCCGACGGAACAGCAGGTCAATGATTTGTTGGGTGAAATCAAAAAGCGGGTCCAAAAGGGAGACCGCGTTTTGGTGACCACGCTGACCAAACGTATGGCAGAAGATTTGACCGATTACTATCAGCAGCAGGGAATTCGTGTGCGCTACATGCACTCGGATGTGGAAACCTTGGAACGCGTGGCGTTACTGCGAGAGCTGCGACAGGGTAAGTTTGATGTGTTGGTGGGCATTAATTTATTGCGCGAAGGCTTGGATCTACCTGAAGTCTCACTTGTGGCGATACTCGATGCGGACAAAGAAGGGTTCTTACGCTCTGAGCGGTCGTTGATTCAGACTTTTGGTCGTGCGGCGCGTAATGTGAATGGGCGCGTGATTCTTTATGCAGATAAAATGACCAGTTCTATGGAGCGGGCAATTGGGGAAACCGAACGTCGCCGGAAGCTGCAAGAGGACTATAATCAAAAACATGGCATTACACCCGAGACGATCAAAAAGGATATTAGTGATGTTTTGCAGTCCGTGTATGAGCAAGATTACCCTCAAATCCCTGATACTGAGGTGAAAGTCCCTGAAATGACGCCCGAACAGGCCTCTAAGGCCCTGGAAAAGCTCAAAAAGCAGATGTTGGCGGCGGCCAAGGCCCTGGAATTTGAGGAAGCAGCGGCCATTCGAGATCAAATTACAGCCATTCAAAACCAGCTCTTGTCCCAGTAGAAACCCGCAAAAGTCGAATAAATCTGCTTTACAAGGCGAAGGTGCTTTGGATATGAGGTCACCCTAATTTTATTTGGGGAAGAAAGGTTATAATTATGAAGGCATTACGCATACTATTGATTGTTGGTTTGATGGGCGCGGTTGCGATTCCGGCGTTTGCACAGGATACGGGTGGGGTGACAACGCCTACCGCAGGATATGATGGCGGTTTTTTCATTCAAAATCCAGATGGTGATGCCCGCTTCAAATTCAACGGCCGCATTCAACCAGAATATTTTTACCAACAAGGTGGCTATCAAACTAGTGGTGTTCCAATGGATGCCATTAACTCGTTCAGATTGCGTCGTGCATTGTTAAACTTCAGTGGGAACGTGACGAAGGACTGGTCGTTCAGTACCTTTATCCTTAATCAAACAGCAAACAGTTCAACAACCCCATCCAACCTATCATGGGGTGCATCGGTTACATACAATCCAATTCCACTCTTCAACTTGGAAATGGGTACCTTATCTGTTCCATTTGATCGTTTTGGTGATGTGAGTTCTAAAAACTACATGTTCACAGAAGCGTCTATTATCGTTACTGAAGACTTCGGTATTAACGACTTGTCTCCATCCCGTCCTGCTTTTGGTATGGCGAACTCAGTGGGCCTCACGATCGGTGGTAACTGGAAAGACCGGTTGGTTTATGCGGTGGGTGTAACAAACGGTGGCAACCCAAATGGTAATGCCAGCTATGTGCTCAACTATAACAAGCGTATGACGGTGGGTGCACGCTTGCAGTGGAATATTCTTAAAGATCCAGGTTCTTCCGAAATGGATTTGGCTTGGAGCGAAACACCTGCCTTGGCAATTGGTGCGGGTGGTGCCTATGAAGATCAGGGTGTTGTGGATGCCTATGTTGCTAGCTTGTTCCAACGTTATAACATCCAGGGTACAGGTGATATCACCTTCAAGTATAAAGGGCTTTCTGTGATTGCAGCATGGTACGGACGTATTCAATATGACTACCAGACTGGAACCAATATTGGTCTTAACTACCAAGATGCCGGTTACTATGCGTTGGTGGGTTACTTTGTAATTCCTCGCAAGTTGGAAATTGGAGCACGCTCTTCACAAATGTTCCGTGAAGGACCTAACAACAACCAGAATGCCTATGAAGGCACCATTAACTGGTACATTATTGGTAATACACTCAAGTGGCAAACCACGGGTGGTATGTATTTGAACTATGACGTCAATGTGGGTACTGGTGCGGTGGGATTGTATAACACCGACGTCCATCGCCGTTATCGTATCTGGTCAATGCTGACATTGAATATCTAATTGGCATTTGGAATGGTTTCTGTAAAAAGGCCCTTGGAAAATCCAAGGGCCTTTTTATTTTATGACGACACTGAAAGATGACATTCGCAATTGGCCAACGAGTCCCGGTGTCTATCTGATGAAAGATGGCAGTGGGAATGTACTTTATGTGGGCAAGGCACGTAACCTGCGTGAGCGTATTGCCAGTTATTTTCATGGTCGTGATGAGCGCTATCAGGTGGCCTTCCTCATGCGGCGTGTGGTCAGCTTAGATCATATTGTGGCAGCGACCGAAAAAGAGGCGTTGCTTCTTGAATACACTCTCATTCAAAAGTACAAACCCAAATACAATATTTTTTGGAAGGACGATAAAAGTTATGTCCGTATTCGTCTGACCACGCAGCATGCTTTTCCAGGGATTTATACCACGCGAAATGTAACTAAAGATGGTGCCCAGTATTTTGGTCCCTATGTGTCTGCAACGGCATGTCGCGAAACAGTTGAAACCATTGTGCGGCACTGTCGATTGCGCACCTGCACGGATCGCGAGTTTGCCAACCGAGCGCGTCCCTGCATTCAATATCAAATTGGACGTTGTACAGCGCCATGCGTTGGTAAGGTGTCTGAAGCTGCTTATGCACTACAGGTGCGGCAGGCTGAGTTGTTGTTAGAGGGTCGTACTAATGAAGTGCGTGACTCCTTGCACGATGAAATGCAGCGTGCCTCTGATGAGATGCGCTTTGAAGAGGCAGCCCAATTACGGGATCGTCTGAAGTTAATTGATGAAACGTTGGAGTCACAGCGCATGGTTCGCGGTGATGATGTGGATGAAGATTGGATAGGATGGGCGCAGCACAAAGATCGGTCAGTGGTCAGTCTTCTCATGGTGCGGGGTGGATGTGTGCAAGACAAAGTGGTCTCTATTGAAACCAAAGATCCGGATGATGCCAGCGAAGTGGTACAACGTTTTCTGTTACAATACTATCAGCCGCCGATTACACCCCCACCCGTCATCTATTGGCCATTTGAGGTAGCGCCTTCCAAGGATTTAGAGCAGCTTCTGACAGAGCGACGTGCCGGACGTGTATCGATCCGCCATCCCAAGCGTGGGCAAAAGCGCGAACTATTGCAGCTGGCGCAAGCCAACGCCGATGCTGTTTTGGCGAGCCGTGGCTCTGATGAAGATCGCCTCAACCAAAGTCTGCGATCAATTGAGCGCGCACTCCATCTGCCTCAGTATCCATTTCAAATGGAATGCATCGATATTAGTAATTGGGATGGCGAGCAGGCGGTGGGTGCCGTGGTGGTGTTTCAAGATGGCAAACCTGCCAAGTCAGACTATCGCCATTACAACATTCGTGGACCGCATGAGCCAAACGATTATGCCATGATGTATGAAACGCTTGCCCGGCGTTATGCAAAACAACCAGCGCCGCAGTTGTTGTTGGTGGATGGGGGACGTGGTCAACTGCAGATTGCGTTGCGGGTGATTGAAGATTTACGATTGTCGCCGTTTCCTGTGGCGGCGATTGCCAAGGGACGTGGTAAAGGGTCCGATCGCATTTTTCTGCCCAATCGTAAAAATCCATTGCCATTAAAATCAGGAAATCCGGCACTGTTATTGCTGCAACGTATTCGTGATGCTGCCCATCACTTTGGAAATTCATTTGTGCGCCACAAAATGCGCAAGAAGCGCGTTAAAAAGAGCTGAATTATTGTGCGATGAAAGTGCTGTTGGCTGTTGCGGTATAGGTATCTGCAGTGGCATCAATAGTCATGGTGCTGCTGATGATGTTGCCATTTTTGTTGGCCAATTGAATGTCATACAACGTGTTATTTTTCAACGTGGATGCAGGATCTGGTATCCAAAGTGAGAGTGTGTAACTCCCTTCTGCAATATCACTGGGTAGCGTTGCATTGACTTCTACGCTGGCAGTTGATGATGGATCAATCGTGCTTAAGTCAAGTGCCAGGGGCGCAGCATAGCTTGCGCTATTTGTTTTCAAGAGTAGGTATGCAATTCGGGAATACTGTAGTTGGGCAAAACCACTATTCTTGAGTGTCAGTTTAACGTGTAGGAGTTCACCAGGTTTGACGCTTTCATTCAACTCTGCACTTTGCAGTTCAAAACGGTACCCCAAGCGATTGTTGATGTTGTCATAACAACCACCTGTCTTCCATTCATCGATGGTATCACCGTAGGGAGAACCATTCAGAAATGTATAATGAAGCGCAGCCAATTCGGTTACAGCGGTGTCGCAGTCGGTACGTGGTGGATTGGTGCTATCGGGATCAGCGAATGTGCATGTTTCGCCACCAACAAGTACATGATTGTCATTAGCGACATAATTCTTCCAAAGGTCAACAGCATCCGATGGATAGGTCCCAAAATCAGTGCTGCTCGCCAGGAAGCAGTCATTATGGTGGCCAACGCGTGGGGCAGCAGCGCCACTCAGTGTGACATAGGATTCTTTAAAGAGTGGTGTTCTGACTTGTGTGTGTCGTGATGTAGGTAAAGCTCCCAAAATTCCATCTAAGATTTGTTTCTGAGCATCTGCGTTGGTATCCAAGCTATTGCTGGATGTATGCCATTCGCCCCATGCACCAATCAGTCCAGCCTGCATGACATAAATGATGTCGGCATTATCAGTTAAAATAGGCTTTAACTGTTCAATGTGTTGCAAAATGATATTGAGCGGCGCGTCTGTAGTACCAATTTGGGAATCACTGTAGACAACACGAAGGATACATTTGATTCCGGCCTGTCTGATGCCGCTTAATGCATCGTCTATTTTGGTGAGCATGGTGTCATCAATAACTTTGTCGGTGTAATTACTTAATAGCAGGCGTGCATAGACGAGTGTGTAGCCAAGATCGCGGACATTGGAATAGTTAGTCGTCAGCAGATCCGTCCAATAGTAAAATCCACGTTCTGGATTGAGAATAACATCATCTGAGCTGACATACGATTTGCTGGTTAATTCCAGAGTGTTGGTCGTATTTGCGGTATCGCTGGTGGTATCAAGAATGTCGCTTGTATCTGCCGTTGGGTCCGACGCAACATCTTGGGAAGAGGCGGTTTGAGTATTGTCAGATGTGGCTGGGGTCGTGACTGCGCCACAGGCAGATGTGAGCACTGCAATCACTGTCAGCCCAATCAGGTGTTTCGCGGTTTTTGTAAAAAAACGTCCCATAATAGTGTTATCGGCTCAAATCGGTGAAAGTTGTGTGGGGGGAGGTATCAAAATCCTGACGCTAGGCGTAAACTAGCACCCCAGTATTACCAATTTGAGGCTGCTTAAAAATCAAAAACATATAAAAATCAATATCTTATATTTATTTTATTGGGCCTAAATTTGGCACGCCTCTTGCTCTTATTGGAAGGCAGGAGGCGGTTATGGCGCGATTAGAAGATGAAAGTCAGGCCCAGCAGATTTTGGAGGCGACCTATAATAGTCGGTCATCCGCTGAGGGTGCCCCGGAGAACCCGGTGGTCTTAAGTTGTGGAGGAATTTTCATTCCGCAGCCCCGCAACAATCCCGTTCAGTATCATATTTTGAATACGCCCTCAGAAGAGAGCTCTGCCAAAGTGGTGAGTGGTACGGTGCCCACCAATATGTTGCAGTTGGTGATGGCCAAAGAAAGTCTCAATTAGAATTTAAAGTGTTGTATGTAATTCTCTCCTGAACCCCCGACAATTGTGTCGGGGGTTTATTTTTATGCGTCTAGGCCGTGTCACCATTTACCACCCACAACATAATGTCGCTTATGCGAATTTTCCTCATTAGCCGCCTGACTTCGCCGATGTGGTCCCTTCGGGCGCCGGTGGTCGTTTTTTCTCATACGCCGAAAAAACGCCACGCTGCTCTCTCAGAGCGTGCAGCTTATAGGCTTAGATGCACGCTCTTCCGAGAGCCGC